>Ga0206128_1000015_pt1 | contig 228959 bp, 188 predicted proteins | sample Helgoland_Spring_7_FD_148601 | JGI IMG/M metagenome (GOLD analysis project Ga0206128, IMG submission 148601) | Pelagic subsurface seawater microbial communities from Kabeltonne, Helgoland, North Sea - Helgoland_Spring_Bloom_20160426_1 | ecosystem: Environmental > Aquatic > Marine > Epipelagic ... | reverse complement strand
AGAAGCCCCACCTTGGGACCTCCCAGACTTGCGCCTGTCTACATTGATATATGTGGGTGTTTATTTCCGTTTTCGGATTTGACCGAAAAGCAGCGAAATCAGGTCGATTTTGGGTATGACCTGCTCGTTTTTAGCCGTGAAGCTGGACGGTTTACAGATGGGGCTGCAAGCCACTTATCCACAACATGTATGCACGTCGGTATGCACACGAAAAAGAAGAAGCCCCGCTATCTCAGTGATAACGGGGCTTTCCATTTAATCGATGAGGTCCGAAGCGGATTCGAACCGCTGTAGCAGCTTTTGCAGAGCTGAGCCTAGCCACTCGGCCATCGGACCAAAGACCCTTTCCTATTGGATTGGGTTTGCAAATATACGAAAACCCTTAGCAGAGGTTACATTCTAGTCTAGGCAAATGTATTTTCGCACCATGCAAGTTCGCCGATACCTCCCCAACGCTCTGACAATGGGGAATTTACTTTCCGGAGTGTTGGTCATCATCGGACTGTTTATTTGGCCATATGGGGCTCAACTCAATGAGTTTCAAGGCGCGCAAATCTCCGAAATCGGGGCGCTCTCGCAACGGCTTCATGGACAAGGCATGCTGGCGCTGGCGCTAATTTGGATTGCAGGGCAGCTCTGTGACTTGCTCGATGGGATCGCCGCACGGTGGGCGAAGACTGAAGGGCCCATGGGCATTCAACTGGACAGCATGGCCGACCTGGTTTCCAGCGGCATTGCGCCGGCTGTGGCGGGCATTGCGTTTTTGCACACGTGGGCGCCGGCCCTTCCAACAGCCGCCAAGTTTCTTCCTTTGACCATGGCCATGGCAGCCGCCTGGCGTTTGGCTCGATTCAATGTGGAAGTCCATGCGCCAAAAGCAGCACAAGGCTTTTCTGGCATGCCTGCTCCGGCGGGAGCTCTTTGGTGGATTGGCGTCTTGCTCACTGGAGCGCAATACGAGATGTTTGGATCGTTTGGCTTGTACGGGATGGGCGGTGTGGTGGCCGTGGTGGGGAGCATTGTTTTGGGGAGCACCATCATTCCTTTGCTCATGATCAGTCGTGTCCCCATGATGGATTTAAAAGGCTGGAAGAAGCATCCCGCTTATGACCGAAAACGCATCCTCTGGTTGAGCTTGTTGATCATTGTGGGAACAGTGGTGGCAATTTCCGCTCGGGCAGTAGGATTGGGTTTGCAAGCCGCTTTACTTTTGTACGTGTTGGGAGGCAAATTCATTGTGCCTTCCGCCAAAACCTAAAGACGTTACTACCATGACTTTTCGCGCTTCCATTGACATCATGCCGCTTCCTGCATTGCTCGACCCGCAAGGCAAGGCCGTTTCAAGCAACATGCACAACATCGGATTGGCAAGCATCTCCAATGTGCGCATTGGCAAGCACATCACGTTGGAAGTCGAAGCCGCTGATCAAGCGAGCGCTGAAGCTCAAGTGAAAGAAGCTTGTGAGAAGCTTTTGGCCAACCAAATCATGGAGGCGTTCACCTTCACGATGGAAGCCGTCGAGACGGTCGCCTAATCTGACTGATTTACTTAATGGGCCGAACCCTCTAAGGCTTGGTCCAAGTCTTGGATGAGGTCCTTCGGGTTTTCCAGGCCGATGCTCAGTCGAATCAATCCTTCTGAGATTCCGAATTTCTGCTTCACCTCATCGGGCACCGCCACGTGCGTCATGGAAGCCGGGTGCTGGGCCAACGATTCTGAGGACCCCAAACTCACCGCAAGTTGGAAGGTTTTGAGACGATTCAACACGCGAAACGCTCCTTCTCTTCCACCACGAACGGTGATGGCCAACATGGCTCCTCCACCCGTCATTTGCTCTGCTGCAATGGCTTGATCGGCTGCAGGCAGATCTTCGTTCCAGGCAGATTGCAACAATTCAATGGCCGGATGCACACGCAGAAAATCCGCGACGTGCTTGCAATTTTCCTGCTGCCGCTCCACACGCACATGCAAGGTTTCCATGCTTCGGCTCAGCATCCACGCCGTCCACGAGTCAATCATACCGCCCAAAAATGTGCGGTAGGCTTTCACTCCACCCATCAATTCCTTGTTCCCGCTGGCCGCTCCCGCGACGAGGTCACTGTGGCCTCCCAAGTATTTGGTCGCCGAATACAAAAGCAGGTCCACCCCCAATTCCAGCGGACGCTGGAGAATGGGCCCGAGGTACGTATTGTCGACATAGGTCCACACCGGATGTTCCTCGGTGCGATGCCGATGCGCAAATTCCACAGCCGTCCGCATCCGATGCAGTTGCATCGTTGGGTTGGCTGGGGTCTCGATGTAAATCACTCCCGGTATTTCATTCCATTCAACCGACTTGGCTTCGAGCTCATCCAAACTTTCAAGTTCGCGCACAGTGACTCCCATAGTGGGAAGAATTTCCCGAACGAAATGCTCTGTTCCTCCATAGAGTGGCGAACAAAACCAAAGGGGTCGATTTGGACCCGTTCCCGCTAAAATTGCTGTTGTAATCGCCGCCATCCCCGTGGAGAAGAAGGCCGCATCCTCCGCTTCATCCCAAGCGGCTAAGCGCGCCTCAGCAACGTCAACGGTGGGGTTCGTGAGCCGACTGTAAATGTGGCCTTGAGGGGGGTCGTTGGGTTCCAATCCCGTCGGTAAGCCATAAGCCGCGGCCATAATGGCAGCGCCCGCTTCAGCGGTTGGGAAGACAAACGTAGAGCTCGGCTGCATGGCCGGCTTGACGGCACCATCCCCAGAAGCAGGGTGGTACCCCGCGAACATTGCGCGGGTTTCCAATTCATTCATGTCCGCAAGTTCGGGCGAAATCGACCGATTGATGCCTCAAAGTAACCCTTGCGCAAGGAGCAACGCAAACAGTTGTTCTGCACTTGGGGCTCCTTGAAAAACACATACCCGATCAAACGTGCTGATACTGTCTTCTGTGTACAATCCGATGACCTCCGGGTCGAAGGGCGCTGGCCGCAAGGTGTACACCAAATCCAGGGGGAACGTGCTGTCTCCGATGTAGACGTTGGGACCATCCAGGGTATACAAAATGGCGTCACTGAATTGGCTATCGCCTTGAATCAGTTGGTCGTTCTGGACCGTAAAGGCCAAGTCAAACGAACTCGAAGAGTAGCCAGCGAAGATCTTTCCCGGTTGCAACGTCCACAGAACCTGTCCCCTCCACTGATTGCCTTCACGCACCAAGCCGTTCTCCGCATGAAACAACGTTTCACTCCAGATCAAACGGTCGTTGGGGTAAACTTCCACACGACCCTGGCCCCAAGTTCCGAGGCTCGTCAAGCAGGCCACCAAGACCAACCATGTCCCCGCGAATTTCATGATTCCATCGCTGCAATGCCCGGCAATTCCTTGCCTTCGAGATACTCCAACATCGCTCCACCGCCGGTGCTCACATAGCTCACACGATCGGCGAGTCCTGCTTGGTTGATGGCCGCCACGGAATCGCCGCCACCAATCAAGGTAAACGCACCGTGTTCTTCGGTTGCTCGGGCCAACGCCTCCGCAACTTGATTGGTTCCAGCCGCAAACGCTTCCATCTCAAACACACCCATGGGCCCGTTCCATAATATCGTTCGAGACGTGGAGACGGCCTCTACAAATTTCACACGTGTTGCAGGGCCGATGTCCAATCCCATCCAGTCGTCCGGTATCGCGTCTGTAGGAACGACTTGAGTCGCGGCGTCCGGCGCAAACTGATCTGCCACGAGCGTATCTGTTGGCAACAACAATTCGGTTCCCGTCTCTTCTGCTTTTCTCAATATGTTCAACGCTTGGGCGTGCATCTCCGATTCGACCAAGCTATTGCCGATGCTACCGCCCTGGGCCTGAACGAATGTGTACGCCATGCCACCGCCGATGATGAGGCGATCAACGCGGCCAATAAGGTGCTCGATGATGCCCAATTTTGAGCTCACTTTCGCACCGCCAATGATGGCGGTCAGTGGTTTTTCAGGGTGAGCCAATACTTTCTTCAACGCATCAATTTCGGATGCCAAGAGCCTGCCATAGGCCTTGTCTTCGGGGAAGAAGCGCGCGATGATCGCGGTGGAGGCGTGAGCGCGGTGAGCCGTGCCAAAGGCATCATTGATGTAGACGTCTCCGTTCTCAGCCAGCTGGCCTGCGAAGAATTCATCGCCTTCCTTCTCTTCTTTGTGAAAACGCAGGTTTTCCAGCAAGGCTACTTCACCGGGCTTCAGTGATTGGCTCACGTCCAGCGCGACGTCATCCACGCAATCCGCAGCGAATTGAACCGAACGGCCCAGTAATTTTTCCAAGGTGGAAACGATGTGCCGCAAGCTCCATTCAGGTTCAATGCCCTTGGGCCTTCCAAGATGTGACATCAGCACGACGGAACCGCCTTGCGCCAGCACATACTCAATGGTCGGTATGGCCGCACGAATTCGCGTATCGTCGGTGACTTCACGATTCTCGTTGAGTGGAACATTGAAATCCACACGGATCAAAGCGCGGCGACCCGCGAGTTCAAGTGATTCGAGTTGCATAATTAGGATGCTTTAAACAATTGAGCAATACTGACTTTCCCAGCCACCACCGCAACCAATTGGTCAATGGCAACGCGCTCCTGGGTCATGGTGTCGCGATCTCGGATGGTCACGGCATGGTCTATCAACGTGTCGTGGTCCACTGTAATACACAACGGCGTTCCAATGGCATCCTGTCGACGGTAGCGTCGGCCAATGGCATCCTTTTCATCGTATTGAACATTGTGATCCATTTGCAGCATGGCCATGATTTCACGTGCTTTCTCAGGCAAACCATCCTTTTTAAGGAGCGGTAAAATCGCCACCTTAACCGGAGCCAAAGGTGCCGGAATCCGCAAAACCGTCCGGGTAGAGCCGTCTTCTAAGGTCTCTTCTTGAAGCGCAGCGCTCAGCGTCGCTAAGAACATTCGATCCAATCCAATCGACGTCTCTACGACATAAGGAACGTAGCTCTCTTGCGTCTCTGGGTCGAAATAGCGCAACTTCTTATTGCTATGCGCCTCGTGCTGATTCAAGTCAAAATCTGTTCGTGAATGCACCCCTTCAAGCTCCTTAAAGCCCATGGGAAAGTTGAACTCGATGTCACTCGCGGCATCGGCATAGTGAGCGAGCTTAATGTGGTCGTGAAAACGGTACATGTCCTCTCCCAATCCCAATGCGTTATGCCATTTGATTCGGGCCTCCTTCCAGTAAGCGTACCACTCTGCTTGCGTGCCTGGCTTGACAAAAAACTGCATCTCCATCTGCTCAAACTCCCGCATGCGGAAAATGAACTGACGGGCTATGATCTCGTTGCGAAACGCCTTGCCAATTTGAGCGATTCCAAAGGGGATTTTCATCCGCCCACTTTTCTGCACATTGAGGAAATTGACAAAAATCCCCTGGGCCGTTTCTGGACGCAAGTAGATGACTCCACTTTCTCCACTCACCGCTCCCAATTCCGTCTTGAACATCAGATTGAACTGGCGCACGTCCGTCCAATTGCGGCTTCCTGTATCCGGATCAGCAATGTCCAGATCTTCGATCAATTGCTTGACGGCCACCAAGTCCTCCGCTTCCATGGCTGATTTAAACCGGACATTGATGTCATCAATTTGTTTCTGCCGATCCAAAACCCGTCCGTTGGTCGAGCGAAATTCAGCTTCATCAAAGGCATCCCCAAATCGTTTCAGCGCCTTCGCCACATCCTTCTGGATCTTGGCTTCAATTTTTCCGATGTGATCCTCGATAAGAACATCCGCGCGGTAACGCTTATTCGAATCCTTGTTATCAATCAAAGGATCATTGAATGCGTCAATGTGTCCTGAGGCTTTCCACGTCTTGGGGTGCATGAAAATGGAGGCGTCGAGGCCCACAATGTTGTCATGCATGCGCACCATGGCGGTCCACCAATAGTGCTTGATATTGTTTTTCAGCTCTGCCCCCAATTGACCGTAGTCATAGGCCGCGGATAGGCCGTCGTATATCTCACTTGATGGAAATACAAAGCCATATTCCTTGGCGTGGCTGATGACTTTTTTCAGAAGATCGTCGCTCATGTTGCTGGTGTTCTACGAATGCGATTGCAAAGGTAGCGCCTGCAAACGGGACTCCACGTAATTGATGGAGTAGACTACATTTGTCCCCATGGCAGAAAATCTCCGTTTTGGATTGCTGGGCAGTGGATCTTGGGCAACAGCAATCGCTAAGATGCTTTTGACCAACGTTGATTCTTTGAATTGGTGGGTTCGACGGGAGGAAACCAAATCGTACTTGGAGCAGCATGGGCGCAATCCCAACTACATCCAGAGCATTTCGTTTGATGCCAACCGATTGGTTGTGAGCACTTCGATGCAGGAAATCATTGACCAAAGCGATGTGATCATTTTTGCCATTCCATCCGCCCACTTGGATGATGCCATCCAAGATCAACAGGTGACAGGAATGGAAAACAAATTGCTCATCAGCGCGATCAAGGGCATGGTGGTCAAATACGATAGCATTCCTGCCCGCTATTTACACAAAGAGTTTCAAGTGCCTTATGATCGCATTGGCCTGATCGCGGGTCCTTGCCATGCGGAAGAAGTCGCGCGGGAAAAACTGAGTTACCTCACGGTCGCTTGTCCCAATTTGGAGAATGCACAGACGGTGGCAGATGCGCTAAAAACGCGCTACATCAAAGTCAGTACAAGCGAAGACGTCTTTGGAACAGAGATCGCCGCGGTGCTTAAAAACATTTACGCCATTGGTGCTGGCATTGCATTAGGGCTCGGGTATGGAGACAACTTTTTGAGCGTACTCATTAGCAATGCCTCACAAGAGATGAAGGCTTTTTTGGCCGCCGTTCATGAACTCGACCGTGACGTAAAAAAAAGCCCCTATTTGGGTGACTTGTTGGTCACAGCGTACAGTCCGCATAGCCGGAATCGCAACTTGGGCATGATGATTGGCAAGGGGTACAGTGTGAAAGGAGCCATTATGGAAATGAGTATGGTGGCGGAGGGATACAATGGGTCCGAAGGCATCTTCGAAATGAACAAACGCTTTCAAGCCCACTTGCCCATCGCAGATGCCGTCTACCGGATTCTGCATGAACGCATGTCACCCGTGATCGAAATGCGCTTGCTCATCGATGAGCTTTCCTGAAGAAGGCCGTTCAAAATGAAGCGATAAAAAAACGCCCCGACCCAAGGGCCGAGGCGTTTCACTTCGCGTTTTCTATAATCAGTGTGCGATGTTGACCATTTGGGTCATGCCATCCACACTCAAAATGTACGTTCCAGCAGACAAGCCGGCTACCTCAAGGACAATGCGCGTTGCGCCTTGTAGAGATTGATTGTAGACACGTCGTCCATCCAAGCTAAATAAAGCAAGCTGTTGTCCCGGTGCGTTCAATTCAATTTGCAATTGATCCGATGCTGGATTCGGATACGCCCACAAACCGTTTTCTTCAGCTGCAGATTCTGCAATCGAAGAGGTTTCGACCAAGCCCAAAGCATAGGCCATGCGGGGAGCGGTGTATCCTTGGATGATATCCAACCAAGCCATTGCCTCTTCCACTCCCATCGTCGGATTTAAACCCAGTTGGGTTGCCGCAATGTTGGAGCTGTTTGCTGAATCAACCGCTTGCGTCGTTGCAACATCCCACCACTGCCAAGGGGAGCTGTCATAAGGCTCCGTTGGTGCGCCATCGACGTAGTTATTCAAAACAGGATACAATCCGTCCATGCCGTCGTTGATTTCCAACGCTTGCAAAGACAAGGCATCGGACAAGTTTTGACTTTGGAAAGAAGCGTTGTTGTTGGGATCGTCAAATGCATTGATCGCAAGGTGAACATTGTAAGCACCTGTTGCTTCAATGACCGGCTCACCAGTCGTTGGAACGACAACAATACCGGATGTATAGGGAGCAAATGGATCATGAGGACAATGGAAGCTGACCATCGCAGGGTCGCCTGAATCCAACCATTCTTGTGAGCCCAAAGCGCCTCCCATGTTCATTTGAAACTGGATATCCGAATTGTAATCTGGATAGTGGCCAATGCAAAGCTGCAGGCTATCTGGAGTATACCCGTCAAACTTCGCCTCCGGGTCTCCGTTGATCGATTCAATTACCATCGGAATGGAAGAGCCGTTTCCTGGATCATACCACAAGCTCTCGATGGGCGCTCCAGAAGCATCCACAAAAATGTCGTTGTAATCCGCAATGGAGGCCGACGCGAGCGATACATATCCACCTGTTCCATCACCAAAATAAGCGACTTTCTCGGTGTCAATTCCAAACTCGTTGCCCATCTCTGCCGCATTCATGCGGAAGTAACGAACGGCCGTTCGTGCATCCTGTACCCCACGGTACGCCGCGTTGATTAATTGGTAGGTTCGCTCAACTTGCGTTCCTGCTAAAGGGTTCCATCCCAATCGGTAATCAACAGAGGCTGTAACATACCCCATGCGCGCAAAACGATTGCATAATTCCACAACGGAGCTGTCTGTTCGGCCACCAAGAGCGGAGCCGTTCATGTATCTCGGAAGGAAGTTGCCCGTGTGAAAAACCAAGATCAATGGACGGTTGGTTTCTGTGTCGCCTTCAGGCTCGTAAACATCCATAAGCTGAGGCAGCGCCATAGGAGGTTGTCCCCCTAAGGCGGGTAGAACAGAGACATTGGTCGCGTAGACCACATCCGTGGTGACGACGACAGACTCAAAGACTTCATCCAAGTAACGCTCCTGGGCCTGCATCGACAGGACGCCCAAAGCACACAAGGCTAGCGTAAAAAAATTTTTCATGAGAAAAGGGTGTTGTTTGAAGCCAAATTACCTTCAGATTCTGGTGGAATTCTGCCTGATCAAAAATTATATGAACCATGGTTTTCAACAAAATTGCGGTCAAATTGATTTTCTAAAATCTCGATTTGGTGTTAAACCGCGCGTGATTTCGTGCGTCAAAAGGGTGTATTCTTATCTTCACAAAGTGACCTCTATGAAACACCTCTTCTCCAGTATTGCGATTCTTATTTGGACGTGTGCCGCAATCGCTCAGCCTGAAATTGTTTCTTGGCAAATCAACGCCGACGGAGCCAACGGGCAATTTTGGAACAACGGACAATTGACTGACAATGGAGTCTCCTGCGATGTTCAGCTTGTTCAATTCTCGGACGACAACGTGTATATCACCTCTACAGGTGTTCCCCGGTATGCCACAGCCCCATTTGGTGACGGGAATCCCTCACAAGCTTCTGAAACAGCCTATTTGTTCCGGATTCCGCGTCAACCCGAGCAGGGACCTGCGGGCGGAACTGCGACAGGTCTCGGCCATACAGCGGTCTTGATCAACGGAGTACCGACCTTCAATGCCCTCGATGCCTTTTCCTACAACAACCAAGATATCTGGCATCAGAACGGTGGCTTTTTTGAGTTGGCCGGGTTTGATTGCGCCAAGGGTCACCCAGCGATGGGGCGGTACCATCATCATTTGATGCCCAATCCGTTTAGTGATTCACAAGATGTGATCAATCCGGTTTGTGCGGAGTACCCCAGTGACGGATTGCTGACCATAGACCCCAGCAATCACAGTCCCATTATTGGGTATGCGTTTGATGGCTATCCAATCTATGGGCCGTATGCGTTTGACAATGAAGACGGATCGGGAGAAATCGTTCGTATGGAGTCGAGTTACGCTGTTCGTGATATCCTCGTTCGGCATGAGCTCGCCGATGGAACCCTACTCAATCCCAATCAATTCGGCCCCGATGTCGGTGCTTTAGTCACTCCAGCCATTCCCCCTGGTGCCCAACCTGTTGAAGCGGTCTTGGGGGCCTACATCGAAGACTTCGAATTCATTGAAAATTCCGGGCATTTGGACGTTCACAACGGACGGTTCAGCATCACCCCGGAATACCCCAACGGCACGTACGCTTATTTTGCAACGGTCGATGAAAATTGGAACCCGGCATTCCCTTATTTCTTCGCCTCTTATTACGGTGTTGTCGCAACAGACAACTTTGGTCAAGGCCCTCCCGGCCAAGGCGGTTCAGCCACCAATGTCACCATCAACGAGACGGTCGAAACGTATGATTCCACCTCAAGCCTCGAGCAGCCAAAGCCGACCGAATCCGGGCATTGGTTTCCCAATCCCGCGACACGGGAAGTTTCTTGGCAGGGGGAACACATCCCCGTGGAATGCCATTTATTCGATGCCCAAGGCCGCCTGGTTAGTCGCTGGTCACAGAACGTGGGGAATACTTGGAGTCTCGGTCATCTCTCACCTGGCATGTACTTCATTTCATCAGAAGGTGCTGCACGCTCACCGCTTTGGATCATAAAATAACATGTGCTTACGCCGGTTGATTCTCGTTCTTTTTTGCAGCCTGAGCTTCACAGTTTGGTCTCAAAACGACGCCTGGCAGCACGACACGAGTTGGGTCAACACCGGGTGGGCAAGTGCAGATATCGGTTGGTGGGAAGACGTTCGTGACCTCTGTCCTTGGGGCACTGATGCCGGGGCATCTGCGATTCAAGTGTATGCCGCTGAAGGAGGATCTCACCCTGCGATCATTCGGATGACGTTGGACTCCGAAATGCACATTCTTTTTCCGTTTGAGGAAGATGTAGAGCGCCCGATTCAAATCGAAAAAATCGCTTCAGACACTGCCAATCGCCTGTGGTGTGCTATGAATCAGCAGTCGCACGATAGCGCCTTAACTTCATTGGGAGGTCTATGGGTTTTAGACCACGAAGGTCAGCCCCATGACGCATTTGGTTCAGACAGTCTGCCCGGGTGGATTCCTATCACATTCGGAGGTCCCTTTCAAGAATTGCATGGATTGAACAGGACCTCTGATGGGCAATGGATGGTTAGCGGGATGGCGCTTGACCCGTGCTGTTTTCATCGTGAGATGCCCACTTTGGCGCTGCTCGATGCGGACGGTCAGTGGGTCAATTCGTTTGGAAACAACGGCCGTCTTATCCTCGATGTCGGTGCGGCTGAAATCCTGGATACGCTCGGAATGCGGCCTGTTGTAAACCGCCATGAAATCGGAGGGTTTTACAGCTCAGCTGTGGCAACCGACGGCGGATGGATCGCCGGAGGAGCCTATTCCAATGCAACCCACTATGAAGTTTTAGTCGTCAAACACACGAGCGATGGGACGTTGGACTCCACGTTTGGAGACAATGGGATTGTGCATCTCAATTTAAATCCTGGGGTGAATCATTGGGTTTCCGACGTGCGCATCGAGTCCAACGGCTTGATTTCAGTCAATGTCGTATCCCATGCAGCAGGGGATTTACCCACTGGATGGCACGCCTTGATTTTAGATGCAACGGGAACACCTCTTCAATGGGAAACCACAGAAAGTACCGCCACGTGGACAAGTCTCGGGTTTCTAGACACCTCCGATTCCTGGCCCTCGGGGTTTGGTTTTGAAGAAGGCGCTTCAAGCCCCTCGTTGATTTCGTACGACGGCGATTTGGAGGATGCTCCAGAAATGATTCTGTTAGAGCCCCTATTGAGCCCCGAAGGCTCGTGGGGTGGATTTCGCGCTGAATACCATCCTGATTGGGATCGGCTCATGATCGCTGGTCACTGGCAAGCCCCCCCAAACGGGAGTGATCCCGACCCTCAAATCCTAATTTCCCTCTGGGAACAAGACCTCTCCACAGCATTGCACAACCGACCACATCGTTCTAATAAAAGCAACCCATATCCCAACCCGATCCAAGCCGGGGAAGCGTTGCACATTGAGCAAATTTCAGGCCTTGTGGGAGGTTCCGAGGAGTGGAGTTTGGCCTCATTGAGTGGGGTTGAAATCTGGCATTGGCGTGTGCTACCGGGCATGAAAACATTGGTGATCGACCCCGCTATTCCATCAGGCGCATACATTTTGAAGTCTCCTTTCCAATCCGCTCAACGATTTCAACTGATAGTTGAATGAAATATTCCTACATTTCAACATGAGAATTTCATTCCCTTCCCCCCTCGTTCTTGGCTTGTCATTGATGGTTACTTCTGTTTCCTCATTTGCCCAAACTGGCCTGCAATATCCTGAAGACAACTCCGCTGTGAAGGTTGCTGAGGTGATGCCTGTATTGATCAGTTGCAACGACATGGTTGATGTTGAAAAGCGGCAATCCTGCACGAATGATGGCATCATGAGTCACATCATGAGCGAATTGGTCTATCCCGAAGAGGCACGTGATAAAGGCCTCGAAGGAACCGTTGTTGTTGAATTTGTTGTGAACCAAAAGGGTCTCGTGAGCGACGTTAAAATTCTCCGGGGCTTAGGTCCGTTGGATGAAGCAGCGTTGGAAGTTGTACGGGGCTTGCCCACATTCAGCCCCGGAACTGAAAATGGAAAGGCTGTGAATGTGAAATACGCTTTGCCCATTCGTTTTTCTCTTTCCGAGTGACCTTTTCACTGTCTACAGCGCGCACAATACAAATGCGTTGCTACTTGGGCTGCGCGGTCTTTCTCATCGGGTGCGGTCAAGAAGGCCCCCCCATCGTCATTCGAAAGCAGGCGCAAAAAGCGCAGGCAGATTTAACCGTCCGCAAGGAGGTCAAGACCATCGCTTTTGGCAGTTGTGCGCATCCGCATTCTCCCATGCCGGCATTGCAGGTCGCCATTGAGCAAAAAGCCGATGTCTTCATCTGGCTCGGAGATAACATCTATGGGGACACCCAGGACATTGAAACCTTGATTTCAGAGTACCAGGCGCTCGGTGAGCATGATGCTTTCAAGGAACTCGCAGATAAGACGAGAATGCTCGCCACGTGGGATGATCACGATTATGGCTGGAATGACGCTGGGAGGCACTACCCCCTTCGAGAAGCCTCAAAAGAAGCGTTTCTCTCCTTTTGGAAGGAGCCTGCTCAATCCCCAAGACGCGAACGCCCCGGGATCTACATGAGTTATTTGTTTGACGGTGGGCGCAAGGATGTACACGTCATTCTACTCGACACGCGTTCCTTCAGAGACGATTTACTCCCCGCTTCTAACATCGCATTCCAAGGAACCAATGGCATTGGATACGCTGCAGATTACGTACCATACACGACTGCAGATTCAACCCTGTTGGGTTCTGCTCAATGGAAATGGCTCGAGAAACAACTCGAAGTGAAAGCAGACGTTCGGATCATCGGTTCTTCCACCCAGTTTGGTATTGAATGGAACGGATATGAGTGCTGGGGCAATTTTCCGCATGAGCGAGAAAAAATGGCGCACATGATTCAACAATCCAACGCACTCAACAAGACCATGGGACGGCCTGTTGTTCCCGTCATTTTCATTTCCGGTGATGTCCACTACGGTGAGATTTCCGGCTGGAACTCAGCCAATAACGCGCACCAAACATCGCTAGATACCTTGTTTGACGTGACCTCTAGTGGAATCACTTCCAAATGGGACTTTGCTACCCCCAACTCCAATCGACTGGATGGTCCCGTGATGGAAAACAACATTGGCATGCTTCAAATCGGGCGGCCGAGACAGGCTTTCGTCGTTGCCGAATTGTGGGATGCTGAAGGAGAGAAACGGGTGTCACGGGTCTTGGTTCCCTAACTTCATCTAATCCCTTGTTTTTCATTGGTTTAAGATGACGTGTTTTGGCATTTCCCAAAAAAAAACGTTGATTTTGAAGATTACGCCTCATCTTTGCACAGCGGATAGGTCGGGTTGTTGATAACCTTTGAAACCATCGCAGGCGCGTTATCCCGAGTTGAACGCGCAATCGGACGACACCGAATGGCTCTCCCGAATTACAATCAAAACTATTCGACTTGGGACGTTTACCGCACACGTTTTTGTGCGGACTGATTCCTTTCATTTTTGACTTTATTTACTGACTTGGGCCTATGCCCTGAAGTGCTTGACGCACTCAAACCGCTCGGATATTCTGAGCCCACCCCTATTCAAGCCGAAGCCATCCCCGTTGTGATCAACGGACAAGATGTACTCGGTTGCGCTCAAACGGGAACCGGCAAAACTGCTGCGTTTTCCCTTCCAATGATTCATCGGCTAATCCAACAAGAATTGCCGCAAAGCGGTCGTCGACAGCCCCGCGCTTTGATCCTAACTCCAACCCGCGAGTTGGCGACACAGATTGGCGTGAACCTCAAAGATTACAGCACCCAAACACGATTGCGATCCACCACCATTTTTGGAGGTGTTTCTCAAAATCGCCAGGTGGATGCGTTGCGTCGCGGTATCGATATCGTTGTGGCAACACCGGGTCGATTATTGGATTTGGTGAATCAACGTCACCTTGACTTGCGCGACATCAACACGCTCGTTCTTGACGAAGCAGATACCATGTTAGACATGGGGTTCATCAATGACATTCGCAAGATCATCGCGATGCTACCAGTAGAACGACAGCGGTTGTTTTTCTCTGCGACCATGCCTCCCAACATTGTGAAGCTTTCGAACGACATCCTTCGGTCACCTGTCCGTATCGAGGTCGCTCGTCAAAGTTCTGCAGCCGAAACCGTTGAGCAGACCATTTATTCGATTCGTCAAAACGACAAGCGTGACTTGCTCGTGGCAATCTTAAAAGACGACGACGTGGATTCCGCGCTCGTTTTCACTCGAACCAAGTACGGAGCGGATAAAGTTGCCAAACACCTGAGCAACTCAGGGATTCAGGCTGAGGCGATTCATGGAAACAAAAGCCAACCCCAACGGGACCGGGCTATGAACGGGTTCAAAAAAGGAAAAATTCGCGTTTTGGTTGCTACGGACATTGCGTCACGTGGTATTGACGTCGATGAGCTGAGCCATGTGATCAATTTCGAATTGCCCAATATTCCTGAATCGTATGTTCACCGCATCGGACGAACAGGTCGTGCTGGGTCAAGTGGAAAGGCCCTCAGTTTCTGCAATGAAGCTGACGAGCGAAAGTATCTGCGTGACATTCAAAAGCTGATTCAAAAGGAGCTCCCGATTGATTCTTCCCATGAGTGGCATTTGGAGATGCCTCCCGTGAGTACGATCACTGGAGCAACGTCGAAGAAAAAGGCAGGCCGCTCAGGACAGGGTCAATCCCGATCCAATGACGGTTCGCGAGGACGCAGTTCAGACGGTCGTCGCGATCGCCCTCAAGGAGGCGGACGCAGCGGTGGTCGTAACGCCTCATCCCGCCATTCGGATTCTGACCGATCAGACAGCCGTGGCGGCCGTTCGGGAGGAAATGGAGGAGGCCGTTCAAGCTCAGACCGAAGACCCAGTACTTCAGGCAGCCAGCCTAGAAAGCAGTGGGAAGACCGATCCAACGACCGCAAGCCGCAAACTTCTCGTAATGATGGCCGTTCAGACGATCGCCGCAGTCCAGATCGTAGAGGCCAAGGCGGCGGACGTTCTGATAACAGACAAGGTGACCGAAGAAGAGATGATCGGCCAGTTCGTCAAGGCGAGCGTCGCGACAACTCTCGTGGAAGCGCCGCAGGATCAGATCGACCAAAACGTCAAGAAGGACGTCCAGAACAACGCAGTGGAAGAACGGCTGATTCGCGCAATCAAAGGAGTGATTCTAGCTCAAAACCTAAAAAAGCCGTGTTCAAACCCAACGAGCCAAGCAAGGCCCGTCGGACTTTTGGAGGCTTCTTTGGATTTGGTAAAGATGAATAACATCAACTTTGGCCTGAGAATTGCACCTTTGTAGGGTATGGACTCACAACGCATTCTTATTATTACCTCAGCGGCACTGGCATTAGCCTGTGCTGTTTTGGGTTACCAACTTTACGAGCGAACTGGCGATGTCGAAAAGGGTGAAGCCGACCTTGTCGCCCTTTCTCTCGAAAAAGACCACGTGCTTTTTGACCTTGAAAAGCTCAGATTCAGCTACGATACGCTGAACACGGAAAACGCGCTTATCATCGCAGAAATTGCAGATCAGCGCGCGCAGATTGACGGCCTTGTTCAACAAGTCCGCAATGGAAACTGGTCCTTATCCCGTGCGAAAAAGGAAGCGGAAACCTTGCGGACAATCATGAAAGGTTACGTTGCCACCATTGACTCTCTGAATCAGCTCAACTTGGCTTTGATTGATGAGAATGATCAAATGAGAGCCCGCGTCGAGGAGGTCCAAGAACGCAATGCCAATCTGGTCATTCGGCAGCAAAACATGGAGGACATCATCAGCACAGGGCAAACACTGCAGGCCTCTGAATCGAGTGCTTCAGGCATTCGTTTGTTGAGCAACGGCAAGCAACGCGAAAGCAACCGAGCAGCTCGAGCAGACATGGTTCGTGTCTGCTTTACGTTATTGGAAAACAAGATTGCTCCTCCAGGAAACAAAACACTCCACTTGCAAGTGACAACAGAAAGTGGAGAAATCCTTCTTGGAAGTCAAACAGAATCCACATCCGAAGATCAAATTCCAATCAGTGCTACCCGCCAACTGGAGTATGCAAACGAACGGTTGGAAGCGTGTGTTTTCTTCATGCCGATTGAACCCTTGTCAGAAGGCATTTATGCCATTTCCATACTCGAAGGTTCGGTGAAGATTGGGGAGGCCCAGCTGGTTTTATATTGACCTGAAGCCTCTGTTAGCGTCCCCACTTGGGGCATGTATCACACGCTCTTTTGCTATTGCGGTGGTTGCCCCCGATGAGGTAGCCCAAAGCGAAGGCTCCTTCAAAATAACCGATGCGTTGCTCTGCACCAGCATCCCCTGGTCCTTGTATCCGAATCCAAGGAAGCGAAACGCCCCCCATATGAGCTGTCGTTTGGATGAAGAACCGACGGTGCAATTGCATTCTCAGCCCCGCGTGGAAACCCATTCCCAATCCGCTGATGCGTTGTGGATTCTTTTGACGAACATCGGCCCATCGAAAATCCGTACTGCACACGACTATACCTGCACCAGCCGCGCTGAACCCGCTCAACGCGATGTTCGCCTGACGCGCCTCCCAAATGGACCATTCCCGCTCGAAACTGAACCGCACAAAGTTCATTCCATCGCTGTGCTCCAAGTTGAATCCTGGACCCCAATAAATCGGCTCATCGACATAGTCCAATACGGGATCAGTTGGGGAAACAATCCCCATGTCACTTGCGCTAGCAAACCCTGAGACGTTCACCGTTTGCTTGGTTAGCTTGTATTTCATGTGGTCCCAACCGGCCGAAAACCACCACTTTTTAGATATTTTCTTCCCAAAACGCGCATTGTATTGTGGAATGGTAAATAGGCCTGGATGAAAATACACTTTCGCTTGAAACCGCTCCGGCATATCGTTCGCTTCGACATCTTCAAGCGTGAGGTCAAAAGCACCACCAGGACCTGTTCCCCAGATGCGCACATCAGACGTCGTATACATGGAGCGATTGTATCCCCAAGTGATGTACCAATCCCCCTCCTCTGTTTGCCCCACGGCATCCATTGAGACCAAGCCCAAAAGGACGAGCAGGATCGCTGGGACCTTCATTCGTCTATCAATTCCTTCCGTGCACTGAAAAATCATGCCCCAAAAGTAAGCGCTTCCCGTCTTCATTTGGGACATGACCAAACACAACAAATGTGCTCCTCCAATGCGGACCACAAAAAGAGGCCTGTGGGGGGAGGGGCTCGCAGCGAAGTATTTACAATCCAGCGGGTATACCATCGTCGAACGCAATTGGAGGTGGCGAAAATTGGAGATTGACCTCATCGCCCGGCTTCACGATGAATGGGTCTTCATTGAAGTAAAAACCCGGAAAAAAGGATACTTAGCCAGTGCTTTGGAAGCCGTAGACCTCCACAAACAACAGCGTATTATTGAGGCATCACACCACTTTATTCGGCGTCTTTCCAAGCCCCCGATGTCCATTCGCTTCGACATCGTTTGTGTTGAATTCGACGCTGTAGGATCTCGAATTCAACACATCCCGGATGCTTTCATTTCACTGCCCTGAAGCCGTTATCTTTGCTGCATCATGAGGAAAACTCCTTCAGCAGGCCGACGCGCCTCAACTACCGGTTCAAAAGGCCAATCGAAGTCGACGAAAAGAACGACAACGGGCGGGCGAAAAACCGGCGTTTCCAAAACATTCCGACCAGGTACAACAGGGAAACCGCATACAGGAAAGTCTCCTCATGCTTTTGGTGGGACCAAAAAAGTCCCTTCCGTAAAAAAGCCGTTGCCCAACAGCAACGCACCTATGCGCTTGAACCGTTTTGTCTCCAACGCAGGGATTTGTTCACGCCGAGAAGCCGATGTGCTGATTGAATCAGGAGCCGTTATGGTCAATGGTGAAATCGTTACATCGATGGGCTTCAAGGTGGCGTCTACCGATGTGGTCCATGTTGGTGGGGAAGCCATTCGCCCTGATGCCAAAAGGTATGTTCTGTTGAACAAGCCCAAAGGTTTTGGGACCTCCATTGCGGATTTCAATGCCCGAAGAGGGGTTATGGAATTGGTTCAAAAAGCATGCAAAGAAGAAATTCGACCATTGGATAAGTTGGATCGCGAGAGCACCGGCTTGATGCTTTTCACCAACGACGAGCCGCTCGCCGTTCGTCTCAATGATCCACGAAGTGGCATGAAGCGCCTGTACCACGTTGTGCTTTCTGATAAGTTGAGCGCAACTCACTTGGAAGCCATGAAAGCTGGGTTCGTCCTCGACGAAGGATTCGTTAAGGCTTCCGCAGTAGAAGTTGTGGGCGAAGACCGACACCAAATCGGCTTAGAGATCATGTCCAGTAGAAGTCGAATTGCCCGTCGCATGTTTGAGCATTTCGGTTACAAGGTGCACAAAGTCGACCGTGTAATTATTGGTCCACTTTCTAAGAAAAACGTACCCCGTGGCACCTTCCGGCACTTAACGGAAGCAGAAGTCAACATGCTTCTCATGTCATCCTAAGAGACCTTGCCGATGCGTAGTTTAGTGATCATCCCAACGTACAATGAAATCGAGAACATCCACAAGATGCTCGACACTGTTCTTGGGCTTCAACCGTCATTTGACTTGCTTGTTGTTGACGATGGCTCTCCAGATGGCACCGCAAAAGCCGTTCAGTATGTGCAGGCGAACCATCCGCAACAAATCCACCTGTTAGAGCGCTCTGGAAAGCTCGGATTGGGGACCGCTTACATTGCTGGTTTTCAATGGGCTTTGGAGCGAGATTATCAGTTGGTTTATGAAATGGATTGCGATTTTTCACACAATCCAATGGACTTGGTTCGACTCCGTCAAGCGTGCATCGATGGGGCCGACGTCGCTGTTGGTTCGCGTTACGTCAAGGGAGGAGCCGTGAGCAATTGGCCCATCGGTCGCGTTCTCATGAGTTACTTCGCATCCGTATATGTGAACAGCATCCTGTGGCTCGGCGTCCGCGATAGCACCGCCGGATTCAAATGCTATCGTCGCGAGGTATTGGAGAAAATTGATTTGACCCGCATCCGTTTTATCGGATACGCCTTTCAAATCGAAATGAAATACAACGCCAAACAACTGGGGTTCACAATTGAAGAAGTCCCGATCACGTTTGCCGATCGCGAACTGGGCACGAGCAAGATGAGTATGGGTATTTTCAAAGAGGCTTTTCTCGGTGTTCTTCAAATGCGCCTTCGCGGTGTTAAACCGGCATCTAACGCGTCATGAGTGCCGCACAACCAACCCTTTTCAGCCAAGCCATCATCGTCACAGACGGGAAGAGCGAGGTAGGTGATGTTCTCATTGGTTCAAATGGAACGATTGTAGCCGTTGGTGGGGACCTTTCGGAGCATCCAGGAGCGAATCAGGCCATCGTTATTGATGCGAAGGACCAGTGGTTAATGCCTGGCTGCATTGACGATCAGGTTCACTTCCGCGAGCCAGGCCTTACCCACAAAGCAGAAATTGCTACGGAATCAGCAGCGGCAGCAGCCGGGGGGATTACCTCCTTCATGGAAATGCCCAATACGGTTCCTCAGGCACTCACCCAGCAGCTGTTGGAGGATAAGTATGAGAGAGCCGCTGAGGTCAGCGCTGTGAATTATTCCTTTTTCATGGGTGCCTCCAATGACAACTTGCCAGAGGTTCTCAAAACAGACCCCAAACGGGTTTGTGGAATCAAGGTTTTCATGGGCTCCTCAACAGGAAATATGCTCGTAGACAATCGCGAGGTATTGGAAGCAGTCTTCAAGGAAAGCCCAATGATCGTCGCCACACATTGCGAAGACGAACAAACAATTCGGAGAAACACCGAACAGGCTCGAGCGCTTTTTGGAGAAGCGGTTCCCATCAACCATCACCCCATCATTCGGAGCGCTGAAGCCTGTTACCGTAGCTCGTCAATGGCTGTCGAATTGGCTGAGAAATGGAATACACGCTTGCACATTCTCCACATTTCTACCGCGAAAGAGGTGGGGCTTTTTCGAAACGACATTCCAACGAGTGAAAAGCGCATAACGGCTGAGGCGTGTGTACACCATCTCTGGTTTACCGATGCCGATTACGATGAGAAAGGAACTTTCATCAAGTGGAACCCTGCGGTAAAGACCCTTGCGGACCGGGCAGAAATACGCGCTGGTTTGCTTGACGGTCGAATCGATGTCGTAGCCACAGACCATGCGCCTCACACCTTGGAAGAAAAGCAACAGTCCTATTTCAACGCTCCTTCGGGCGGGCCGCTCGTTCAACATGCATTGGTAGCGATGCTGGAGCTCGTCCATCAAGGTGTATTGCCGATACATGAGGTCGTAAACCTTATGGCACATCGGGTTGCAACGGTCTTTGACATCCCCAATCGAGGGTATATCCGTCCAGGTTATCAGGCCGATTTAACCCTTGTATCACCGAATAGTCTTTGGACGGTTGAGCGACAAGATTTGCTGTACAAATGCGGATGGTCACCGTTTGAAGGAACGGCCTTCAAGTCACGAATCGCTGGAACTTGGGTCAACGGCGTTCATGTGTTTGATGGACAATCCATTCAGACCACTCAAGGCAACCACGCTGGGCAACGGCTAACTTTTGACCGATGAGCCGGTTGATCCTTGTGCTCTTACTAGCGGGTTTGGGGGCGTGCTCATCATCCAAACAACCCGAGCCCACGCCACCTTCTCACATTCTCTCCCGTGACAGCTTTTTATTGATGCTCACTGAAGTGCAGTTGATTGAAGGTGTCTCCAAACAACGGTTGTTGCGCAATGATGATGAAGAGGCGCTCTTAACCGGTCACTATGCCGAACTTTTTCAGCGCTTTGACATCTCCGAGTCGACATTTTTAGAGAGCTACCGCTGGTGGTATACCCAGCCAGCGGCAATGGATGCGCTGTTGCAAGAGGCCGCTGAAGCATTGACCGCTATGGAGCGCATTTCTGTTCAATCCGAAACCGACGAGCGCAAGCGCTAATTGGAGCCCAATTGCTCCTTGCAGATTCTAGCAGTCTCGGAAATAACCGCGTTGATGGATTGGTATTTCCAGACGATACCGGCTTCCCCCAGCGTCTTTTCCAATCGGTCACTTTGGTAGCTGTGGTTTTTATGGGTGGTGGCTACGGATTCCTTTGTTGCTTTTGCGCGTTTTCCCGAAATGAACTCCAGCGCCATGGATAAACGCCAAACCGCACCCATCATCCAAGGTTTGACCGGTCGAGAAGGCCGTGGTATCTTAAAATCGTCCGCCATTTGATCGAATACAGATTGGTACGACCTGTTTTCTGCATTCAGTAGATACCGTTTTCCCCAGCATTTCTGATCGCCTAACACATGGCATGCACGGGCTACATCATGTGCCGCAACAAAGCCATTTGACCCCGTAGGATGCCATTTCAATCCCTTGTAAACCATGGCAAACAAGGCCGATGAACTTCGGTTAAAATCGCCCGCTCCAAGGATGACTGTTGGGTTCAATGTCAACACCTTCAATCCCTCTTCCTGGCCGCGCCAAACCTCAAGTTCTGACTCAAACTTACTGTGTGCATAGGCCGTTACATTTGGCCCGCTTTCAAAGGGAACTTCTTCGTGCACCGGCTCACCGGTCACCCTGCCTAAGGCTGCCACAGAACTCAGGTGTACCAACTCTTCCACTCCTACGTGCAACATCGCGTTTACAAGTATTCTCGTGGCATCGCGATTGACCCGCATCATGTGTTGGGCATCCTTGGGGTGAAAAGAAACGACCGCAGCGAGATGATAGACACGGGAGCATCCTGCGATGGCCTCTTCCATAAAAGAACCATCCAAGAGGTCTCCTTCGCACCATTCTACTCTTTGGCCGTCCAAACCACGATGATTTAGAAAGCGAAGCAACGCCTCTCGATCAGACTGTGGACGACACAATAGGCGTATTTCACGGCCTCCAGCCACCAATTCAGCCACCAAGTAGCGGCCAACCAAACCTGTTCCACCCGTAACGAATTCCATGATTCAAATTTAGTTGGAGAATAGGCCCGAAATTCGCAACTCCGATGGCACGTTCTACGCACATTCAACAAATCCTTGATCGCCTCCCGCATCAGCCAGGAGTCTACCAGCATTTTGATGCCGTAGGCAAGCTGCTTTACGTCGGTAAGGCCAAGGATTTGAAAAAACGTGTGACCAGCTACTTTACCAAACAACAACATGAAAACGGGAAAACCCGTCTACTGGTTTCCAAAATCGCGGACGTTCAGTGGTTGATTACACCCACGGAAGCTGATGCTTTATTGTTGGAGAATAGCTTGATCAAGGAGCACAAGCCCATTTACAACATCCAGCTCAAAGACGATAAGACCTACCCCTATATCGTCATTAAAAAAGAGCCGTTCCCTCGGGTTTTTGCCACGCGCCAATTCATTCGCGACGGCAGTGAGTACTTCGGTCCGTTTCCGAGCGTAAAAACCATGCACACGGTGTTGGAGTTATGCCGCAAGCTCTACCCCATCCGAACATGCAGCCTGTCTCTGACTGCTGAAAACATCGAATCCCAAAAGTTTCGAGTGTGCTTAGAGTACCACATCGGGAATTGCCTCGGTCCCTGTGCGGGGCACCAGCACACCGAATCCTATGAAAAAAGCATTGACGCCATTCGCTTTCTCCTCCGAGGGAATCTTGCCGAAGTCGTGCGCCTGCTGGAACGGCAAATGAAGACCGCCGCTGACGCGCTCGCATTTGAAGATGCCGAGCGTTTCAAACTGCGCCTGCAATCCGTTCGGAAGTACCAGGCAAAAAACACCATTGTGCACCCGACGATCACCGATGTGGATGTTTTTTCTGTGGTCCAGGACGCTCGTTGCGCCTATGTGAACTTCCTGAAAGTGCAAAACGGCTCCATCATTCAAGGACATACAGCCGAAGTGAAGCGAAAGCTAGGAGAGGAAAACAGAGAGGTTCTCGAAGCCGCAATCGTGCAAATGCGCGATCGATTTCAAAGCGAATCAAAAACAATTTACACGCCTTTCCTCATTGAGTTGGCCTTGCCTGGGGTCACGAGTCACGTGCCGCAACGAGGCGATAAATTGAGGTTGGTAGAGCTCTCCGAACGCAATGCCAAGTTTTACATGCGTGACCGTCAAAAACACCTGGAGCAGACCAATCCCGAAGCATCTACACAACGTCTTCTCGAGACAATGCAGGAAGACCTTCGCTTGACTGCATTGCCCGTTCACATCGAATGCTTTGATAACAGCAACATCCAAGGAACCAACCCAGCGTCAGCTTGTGTCGTGTTCAAAAATGGAAAGCCAGCGAAATCAGATTATCGGAAGTTCAATATTCAAACCGTGGTCGGCCCCGATGATTTCGCCTCGATGCGTGAGGTCGTTTATCGACGGTACAAGCGGTTATCTGAAGAAGGTGAGCCCTTGCCGCAATTGATTATCATCGACGGCGGAAAGGGGCAGTTGTCTCATGCCATGGAGGCCCTTGAGGAATTGGGGCTTCGCGGGGAAATTGCCATCATAGGCATTGCCAAACGGCTTGAAGAGATCTTCTTTCCTGGCGATAGCTTGCCGTTATTCATTGACAAGCGTTCGTCCACACTGAAGCTTATTCAGCACTTGCGGAACGAAGCTCACCGATTCTCCCTCGCGCACCATCGGGATTTACGAAGCAAAGCCGCATTGCATTCAGAGTTGGACGACATCCCGAGCGTTGGCAGCGTGACCCGACACAAACTCATGGCTCACTTCAAAACAATCCTCGCCATTCGACAAGCTTCTGAAGACGAGCTGTTGGAGGTGGTCAACTTGAAGGTTGCTAAAAACATCTTGAAGTTCTTCAAGGCTTCCGATTCCTGAGGCTTCTAACTCAAAAACTGGGGCCCCGATTCCAGTGCGCAGTGATCTGCGGGGAACCGATGTCGGTTGGCTACTACGCGGCGGTATCCCCATCGAGTCAACGGTTTAAACAAAGCTGAACACGCCAAAACAATCGCTTCCTGAAGCGGAGAACGCAAGGTCTTGGCAAGGCAGCGCAAGGCGTCCAATTCGATCAAAGCCTGAGCATCGGTGTAGACAACCAAAGACGCAAACGGTGCAGTGCGAAGATTCGCTGGAAGCACCTTGAGGGCTGTTTCTCCTTGAAGCGATGCAAACCGCAAGCCGCTTTCTTTTTTTTGCCAAGCAATGCACTGGCGAACGGCTCGACTGCACAAACCACATGCGCCATCATAAAACAAGATGGGTGAGCCCGTGGCTTCACTCACCATCGGAAATGCGGGTCTTTCATCCCCGTTGTGAGTTCCTGATAAGCGGAGACAAGCTCTTCGACAATTGAAGCTGCGGGTTGAATCCATTTAATTTGATCGCTCACTTGACCAATTTCAAGTTCGCCTTCGTTTAAGTCGCCCTCGAACATGCCTTTTTTAGCGCGGCCTCGACCCAGCAAACTGCGCAATGCCTCGACCCCAACTCCGGCCTCTTCAGCTGCTGCGACTTGCTTGGAAAAGGGATTGTCCAATAAACGCACCGGCGTCAAGTCTTTGAGACGTAAAAGCGTTTCTCCCTCCCCGGCTTCTAAAATGCGCTCTTTGAATGCGCGGTGGGCCGACGATTCAGGTGTCGCCACAAAGCGACTTCCTATTTGTACACCCTCCGCTCCCAAGGCAAAGGCTGCGAGCGTGGTTCGGCCATCATGAATTCCTCCAGCAGCGATGACCGGAATTTGGAGTGCATCCGCAACTGCGGGGACCAGACACATGGTGGTCGTTTCTTCTCTTCCATTGTGACCGCCTGCCTCAAACCCTTCGGCGACTACGGCATCCACCCCAGCCGCCTCGGCTTTCAAAGCAAACTTCACGCTGCTGACCACATGGACCACACGAATGCCCTTCGCTTTGAGCACTGAAGTCCATTTAGACGGGCTTCCCGCGCTCGTAAATACAATCGGAACACCAAGCTCCACAATGGTCTGCATGTGCTCTTCTATGGCCGGATAAATCAAAGGGACGTTTACAGCAAATGGCCGATCTGTTGCAGCCTGGCATTTCACTATTTGGTCGCGCAAGACTTCGGGATACATGGATCCCGCTCCAATCACTCCCAAGCCTCCCGCGTTTGAAACCGCACTGGCGAGTTCCCAACCGCTGCACCAAATCATTCCTGCTTGAACTACGGGCCATTGCACTCCAAAAAGGGCTTGTAGACGGTTCATCGTTGAAAGAGTTTGAGGTTGTCCTGTTCAACGGCCGGGTTCCGGACTTCCGTATTGAAAAATGTGCGAGACTTCTCTGATTGCACTTTCCATTCCGTAAGACCCACATTCAGCGCAATGCTTAAGCCTTGCAGCCAAGCCGTCTGATCCAATGGCCAATCCCATCCCACTCCCTTTGTCTCCAGGTCACGCCATGGTGTGCGATCACTGATCAAAACCGGACATCCATGGGCCCATGCCTCCACAATAGAATGTCCAAAGTTTTCTTGCGTGGTCGACGACAAGAAGTAATGCGCTTTCTGCCAAAAAGGGGCCAATTCCGTCGGAGCCATTCCACCGACAAACTCCACGACGACTCGATCCTGATTTCGAGCCATGGCAACCAATTCCTTTTGATACGCCTCATCCTCAACAGGACCGATAAAGGTCATCTTGATTGGACGAGAACTCGGAGCATTCAGCAGGGCCTCCAGTCCAAAGTGCAGGTTCTTGACGCGGTGAATCCGACCGACCGAAACCACATTCCAATTCTCCGTATCCCTCGGAGATCCCTCCAAAATGCTACCTCCTGGGATATTTTGAGCCACCCGGCAATCCGCATTCATAAACTGTCCCAACACCTCATCTCGCTCCATGGCTGTTGAAGCATGCCAACGCATATTTCGAAACAATCCCGTAGCACGTGCATACGACAAGAACAATCGCTTTTTCAACGGTTTCAAGCTGAGAGCAGCAGAACCCAGCATTCCTCTTGGCGCCAAAACGATCCGCAGATTGCCCCTTTTTCGAGCAGCGCGCAAAGGAATCAACGTAAAGTGTTTCGAAAAGACGCTGTTCAAATGCAACCAATCTGGATTCAGTTCACCCAAGATTTGGGTCCATGCCTTGACATTCCAATTCGATCGGGTCCAATGCATCACCTGAATGCTTCCAGCGCCACATTCGACTGTTTGCCACGTATCCAAAGGGATATCCAAAGGGCGGTCCTGTCCCAAGTCATATGCTCCAGAGATGACCCAAACATCGTACGTATTTGCGAGCAAAGACACCAGATTAAACGTACTTCGTATGGGTCCTCCCGCTCGGAATGCCGGGGGAAACCAGTCCACCGAAACCACGATCCGTTGGCGATTGGTTTCAGACAACCCCATGTCGCTTCATCCAGTTTCCGAGTACGACAAGCATCCAAATACGAGAAAAAGTCCAGCGGGCATCTCCCGCCAGAAAAGCCTCCCAAATGCGGTCAATGTGTTTTGCGTTGATCGAACCCAACCCAGACAACGCATCCAATCCCTCTTCGCAAAGAGGCTTCAATTCGGCACGCATCCATTGCTCCCACGGTAGGGTGAATCCCATTTTGGGACGGTTGACCACTTCTTTGGGCAACAAGTCAGGCAACGCATCGGTCAGTAATTTCTTGGGAGTATGGGGCCACTTCTCCTCATCGGACGCGGCCAAAGCCTCGACAACCAGGTGATGGTCTAAAAATGGAACGCGCACTTCAAGGGCATGTGCCATGGACATCTGATCCGTATCACGCAACAAGGTATGCCCCATATATGTGTGCATTTCTGCCAAACCGACCTTACTCAAAAAAGGCAAATTAAACCCAGCTGTTCCGGGCTCCAAGGCCTGCTGCATCCAACCAAAAACAGCATTGGGATGACGCGCCAAACCTGGAGCAACTTTACGCAAATCCCGCTCCAAAAGCATTTGACGAGATAGCGGGTACGTGTGCTCCAAATCGAAGTAATCGCCCGCTAGGATGTCCGCCATCTTGCGCGCCGTTCCCGTGGATTTAATGGCGGCATAGACTGAGCCAACCAATTTCCTCAACCCCTTGGGCCAAGAGGCAAGCCACCGTTTTTGAACGAGGTCATGGGAACGGATAAATACGGGGTAACCTGCAAACAATTCGTCTCCACCCAAACCACTCAAAGCCACCGTAATTCCCGCCTTTTTCGTTGCTTCGCTCACCACGAATGTGTTGGGTCCATCTCCTGATGGGTGATCCATTGCTGCGAGAGCTGCAGGAACCTGTTCCAAAAAGTTTTCTGCGGTCAATCGAATTTCGTGGTGGTTCGTATTGAAACGCTCTGCAATGAGCCGTGAATAAGGGCTCTCATCAAATTCGCCTTCATTGAAGGTGACGCTGAACGTTGAGATCTGTTGTTCCGAAACCTCTTGCATCAACCCGACGATTGCGCTCGAATCAATTCCTCCAGACAAAAACGCCCCAAGCGGAACATCGGCGCGCATACGCAACCGGACGGCCTCTTTTAATTGCGTGCGAATGCGATCGGTGCGTTCTTTTCGAGAGGAGACCGGCGGCAATAAAGATGCTTCATGCGCGGCATCCCACCATTTCTCCATCTGCATCTCTTCCCCCTGCAATCGGATCCAATGTCCCGGTTCAAGGAGCTTGACATCTTTGAGAATGGTGCGGGGCGCGTGCACCGTTTGGTACCGCAAATAATCCGCCAACCCGACAGGGTCGTGCTCTCGTTTGACGCGATTCGAAGCTAACAGGCTGCGGATTTCACTGGCAAACAACAACGCACCATTCGACTCCGAATAGTACAGCGGCTTGATTCCGAGGCGATCGCGGACCAGCAACAATTCGCGCTGCTCCGAATTCCACCAGGCAAACGCAAACATCCCGTTGAACCGGTGAAGGGCTGAACGACCCCATTGGTGCAGTGCAACTAAAACCACTTCCGTGTCGCTATCCGTTTGAAAATCGTGGTGCGCTTCGAGCTCAACCCGTAATTCTCGGTAGTTGTACACCTCCCCGTTGAAGACCAAAGCATCACCTGATTTCGCGTCCAAAAACGGCTGATTGGAAGCCTCTTGTGTGTCAATGATGCTCAACCTTTGGTGGCCGAGTACAAGCTCTACATCCGTATCCCAAATACCTGAAGCATCCGGTCCTCGATGGGTCAGAGCGGCATTCATGCCCGCTATCGTTTCACGCGCCTCATCACGCGCTTGTTGACCGGTTAAACCATATATGCCTGTGATACCGCACATATCAGTCTTCGCCCGCTGTGTTTTCTTTCCTTGCCGCCACGATCCCATCCCACCCTTGTGCCTTGAGAGGGGTTTCCATTCCGTTCCGCGTGATCAATAGATGTTCACTAGGGTCTTCCGTAATGTGGCCAATGACCGAGAATTTTGGGTGGTTGTGCACCTTGTCATAATCCTCCTGGCTGATGGTGAACAAAAGCTCGTAATCCTCCCCTCCGCTCAACGCGCAAAGTGTCGGGTCGAGGTTGAATTCTCGGGCCGTCTCATACGTCTCTTCGTGGACAGGGATCTTCTCCTCAAACAACTTTACACCACATTGAGAGGCCGTACACAAGTGAAACACCTCCGAGGCCAAACCATCTGAAATATCAATCATGGATGTGGGCTTCAGCCCCAAATCGGCCATTTCTTGGATGACATCTGTTCGTGCTTCTGGCTTGAGCTGCCGTTCCAAAATGCCTTCGTGACCTTGCAGTTCTGGCTGGGTCGTAGGCGCTAATTTGAAGACCTCTTTTTCTCGCTCAAGGACTTGAAGACCCATATATGCTCCGCCCAATTCTCCGGTAACAACCAACAAATCATTTGCCTTTGCGCCGGAGCGCGAAACGATGGAATTGGAATCTGCCATGCCAATGGCCGTGATGCTCAGTACCAATCCTGCCTTCGAAGAGGTGGTGTCTCCCCCCACTAAATCCACTCCATACACTTCGCAGGCTTTCAAGATTCCAGCGTACATCTCATCCACTGCTTCAACAGAAAACCGGCTACTCAAAGCCATGGAAACTGTTATTTGCGTTGGCAAAACGTTCATCGCACAGATGTCCGAAAGGTTGACAACGACGGCTTTATAGCCCAGATGCTTTAGCGGCATGTAAGACAAATCGAAATGAATGCCTTCGCACAACATGTCCGTTGATACGACCACTTTGCGATCTCCGCTGTCCAAGACAGCGGCATCGTCTCCAACACCAACTAAAGTTGACGATTGACGATGTTTCAAGCCTTCGGTCAATCGACGAATCAACCCGAATTCTCCGATTTTTTCTATCTCCGTACGTTCCATGCGTCAAAGTTACCCAATCCCAAGCAGAACCGGTCGTCCCAAACGCTATGGGGTTCGGTCAGTTGGAAGCGGGTGGTGCAGCTGAAACCAGTTTGATTTTACCGGCGAAATGCAATGGCATCCCAGCAAATGGATGGTTGAAGTCAACGATAACAGAATTCAATTGAACTTCTGCAACAACTCCAATCATTTCTTCGCCGTCCTCTGTCTCCATTGGAACAACTGAATCCACTTCAAAAATGCTTTCATCCAACTCCCCATCTACGATGAAAGCTGATTTAGGTACCTCAACAAACCCTTCTGGATCCTCAGGACCGTATGCATCCTCTTCAGAAAGCACGAATTCAAAGGAATCTCCTCCTTTTTTACCCATCAATGCGGCTTCAAAAGCAGGCAAAACCTCATCCTGTCCAATCGTAAATCCAAAAGGGTCCTCAGCCGGACACACCTCCAGTTCTTCTCCTTCAGGGCCGTCTTCGCGAAGCACATAGGTGATTTCAACGTAAACACCATTTGAGATATTCAATTCCTTCATACGGCGAAAGTAGTCAGTTGAAGTAAATTGCCGACATGACCCATCCCAATCCTTTTCACTTGCTGCGTTTTTTGCTGATTTGTGCCGGCGCTTTGGTCTTCCAACCTGCCATCGGGCAAGAAAACATGGATGATCAACGGCCTCTTCGATCGCCTCGGGTTTTCAACCCCGTCCCGTGCCACCATTATCGGCACGCCCGCGCACCCCGAACAGAGGAAGCCCCAGCGGCGCCAAGATGGATGCTGAATTACGATATGAGTGAATCCATTGCGCGGAGCGATTCGTTTGATGTGGCGACCTACGCGCTCGATCTGGATGTGACCGAATACAATCTGCACCAGCTCACAGCTCACGCCACCATCGGCTTCAACGCTCTCAATTCCGAAGCGACCGACCTGTGGTTTGATTTGGTTGAATTGACCGTTGATAGCGTGCATCTCAATGGCATGGCCATCGGTTTTGAACAAGGTGAATTTCAATTGCACGTGGATGCTCCGGAATTGGGGTGGGAAACGAACAGCACGTATGAATTGGAAGTGTGGTACGGCGGGATTCCCTACCAAGACCCGTATTGGGGAGGCTTCTATTTCGTGAGCGATTACATCTACAATTTGGGCATCGGCTTGACGACCATCCCTCCCAATTTTGGAAAGGTGTGGTATCCGTGTTTTGACAACTTTGTCGAGCGCGCCACCTATACCTACAACGTGACAAGCGCCGGAGGACGCACCGCTCACTGCCAGGGCACTTTCCTCGGGGAGACGCAACTCGGAGGCGACACAGTGACACGGAGTTTTAATTTGGCGCATCCCATTACGACGCATCAATCGGCCATTGCAGTCGCTCCCTATGTTGATTCCAACATGGTGCACATGGGAGCGTTTGGAGAGGTTCCCATTCGCTTGACTGGAAAAGCGGAACACATCAACGCAATGGTCACAAAATTCCAAGAACTGGGATCCGCTATTGACGCCCTAGAGTATTGGTGGGGACCGTATGCATGGGAACGTGTGGGATATGTTTTGACGACGGATGGTGCCCTGGAAATCCCAACCAACATCGCCTATCCGCAATTCATGGTCGGCGAAGGATTGGTGCAGAATGGGGATCTGTTTAGCCATGAATTGGGCCACCATTGGTGGGGTGATTTGGTTGCCCCTACTCTTCACAACCACATGTGGATCAAAGAAGGACCGGCCGAATACAGCTCCCACTTGTTCGTTGAGTGGAAAGATGGGCAGGAGGCATTTATCGACGTGGTGAAGGACAACCAGTTGTACGTGCTAGAAGAGACTCATCTACAAGACGATGGTTTTCACCCACTATCCCCGATGCCGGATGAGCACATTTATGGGCGGCACACGTATTACAAAGGAGCTTCCATCCTGCACAATCTGCGCGCTTATCTCGGGGATGAATTGTACCGCAGTGCCATGCAATCGGTGTTGGCGACGCACATGGATAGCCACATGGATGCAGCGGTGTTTGAATCCACGTTGGAAGACATTACAGGAGTGGACATGACTCCTTGGTTCGAAGCTCAGGTCTTGCAACCGGGGTTTTCCACATGGCTCATTGATTCAACCGCTCAAGCCGCTTCCGACATGTCCACGACCTTGTTCCTCCAGCAGAAATTGAGGGCGTGTGAGAATTATCACAACGCGGAACCTTTGGACGTGACTGTTTGGGATGCCGATTGGAATCGCTACGACACGCAGATTGGCGCAAGTGGGCAAACCGATGTGATCACCATTGATCATCCCGGCATCACAGATCCTGTGTTGTTCGCGTTGAACGCCAATGGCCGTTTGAACCAGGGCCGCATGGACTTCACGTATACCATCAACGATACGGAGGGAATTCAAAATCTACCTTGGGTTGCAATGCGGGTGGGATGCGATGTGATGCCTGAAGGCGATTCAGCTTTGGTGCGCATTGAACACCATTGGGCCGCCCCGGATGCGGGACCCGTTGAGCCTTATGTCGATGAACTCAGCACCACCCACTTTTGGACTGTTGGTGGCATCTGGCCTGCCGGTGTTTTGTTGGACGCTCGGCTGCAGTATTATGGAAACAACGCCGATCAGCTGGATTTCGAATTGTACGGAAACACAGAAGAAAATGGTTTCTTAGCGTGGCGACCTGACGCAAGTGCTGCATGGCAAGAGTGCTTGGATTACGAATGGCAACCGGGGTCTTTAACCAATGGAGCAGGCTTGTTCCGAGTATTGAATTTACGCCAAGGGCAGTATGCATTTGCCAAGGGAGATGTGGCGGCGGACGTGTCCACATTGGAGCCAAATCAAACCCTACAACTTTGGCCCAACCCTGTTCAGGAAACCTTGAATTTACAACTCGAACAACCGGTTGAATCCGTGCGGATCACCGATGCTTTGGGGCGCACTGTATACAGAATGCAACTGACAGAAAATCAGAAAACCCTCGCCATTCCTGTCCAACGATTGGAAGCGGGTTTGTATCACATCCTTCTTCCCACAGGAACAACGCAGTCCTTCATCAAGAATTGACCGGTCGTCTCGAGACAACGCCTTTTCCTGCCAGCCAAACACAGTTTCCATCGGGTGTAAACCTCACGGTATAATAGCTAGAGTCTTGCTCTGTTACCCATGTTTTGCCTCCGTTTTGAGAACGGTGTATGCCAGGAATTCCCACAGCCCAAATGCCTTGTCCGGCTGTATTGGGTACAAATTGAACAGATGAACAGTAGCCCGGTCCCTCATCTGGGGTGAGAAGTTCCCAACGTTCTCCTCCATCGTGCGTCACAATTTTATTTGCGGCATTGTCTGACATGGACTCCCAGTCTCCTCCCCAAGCGATGCCATGCTCGGCATCCAACATGTCCACACTGAACATCCCTGTCATGGTTCCGCCTTGCACAATGGGGGTGGTGAACACCTCCCATGTGTGGCCGCGATCTGCAGAATAGAAAATCCGAGAGGCCATTCCGCCGGTTGCAATCCACACTGCGCTATCGGACACCGCGATGTTGCCGTTGGATGCGGCAAAAGCCGCTTCGCCCTCCATCGCTTCAGGGAGCTGTTCACACGGGATTTTTTTCCACGAAGCGCCTCCGTCTTGGGTGAGGATGATGCTGAGACAACCGTCAATCGCATCGCCCATAGCAATCCCATTCTCGTCATCCCAAAACGCCATGCTGTCGTAAAAAACATCGGGGTGATGCTCCGTATACACTGAATCCCAATGAACTCCTGAATCGGTGGTTCGGAAGAGCACGGCTGGATTGGAAATGGTCAGTGCGTGAACCGCCCTTCCTGTTGCTGCAATGGACCGAAATGCAGGCAATGTTCCGTCGACGAGTCGCAGGGTGTCCTGGCTCCAAGTTGCCCCTCCATCCATCGTAAATCCAACGATTCCATTGGCACCTGCGTACCATATTTCTTGATCACTGACTACCTCCAAAGCCCGAATACTCGTGCCCATTTGCCACGTATTCGACGTGCAGTTTTGGTCAATCTTTTGATCCGAATTCGGAACGGTGCATCCCGTAAAGACCAGTAGGGCGACAAATAGCGCTCTCATGGTGTGGAAGGTTCTTCAGCTGCAACAAGAACCGGATTCAAATTCAGAGAACGGACCGCCGCTTCCACTTCCCGCATGTATTCCCGCTTATCGAAATAAGGAGCATAGGCATAGCCTTCAACGGTGATCAATTGACCACTCTTTTCATCAAACGTCGTTAAACTGTAAAACGGGCCGCCCATGTAGTCGTTTTGCATTTTCCAAAGCCCCCTCAATTCAGAGGCAAATCCTCCCTTGAATACGACCTCCTCATACGACGGCACGTAGCGCATCTCCGTGGTCATATACGAGCCAGGAGTTGGGCCGCTCACGTTTTTCCTCAACACCGCATTCCGCTTGGATAGTCTCGCCTGCATAGAGAAGAGAGAGTCGCTTGTATAAGGCTCGGTGTAGATCAAATATCCCTGCTGAACATCATGGTTGTCTCCACCTTTCAATCGCGTGAGTTGCCGATCAATCCAACCAAAATCCTCTAGTTTCTTTGCCCACCGCGCGTCACGAGGAACGATCAACTCAATCCCCATCCACTCCACCAGTTCCTTTTGAATGACCTCGTTCTTATCCAAACGAACCAACGCTGCGAAACGCTGCACTTCCGCCCGATGCAACACGCCTAACATGTCCATGCCTTTATCCGCTATGGCCAAGGCCAAGGCCTCTGAATTCCGCGCTTTTCCCTCCATATAAATCTGGTGGCGAGAATACTTCTCTCGGAATATGTTCAATTGCGCCTCCTGCGTGTCTACGCGATCGGCTAACTCCAATTCAAGAACGTTGCGATGAGGTTTCCAAAAGCGGTCAAACGCATCCGGTGTCAAATGCACCAAATCAAACCACGGTTCATATTGGGGGAGCACCGGAAACGGTTGTCCGAAAATGCTTCGAACGGTATCACCGGCAGCGCCTTTCCAGACCGCGTTTGAGCAAACCACCACCAACTCACCCGAAGCGCCTACTTTCCCAGGAAGCGCATACCGCGCGCCCTCTTGACTTCCGCATCCTGCACTCAAAAGCACAGAACAAAAAATCACTGCGCCAAAAAATAGGCCACTAAAGGGAGCGTGGATTTGCATGAATTTTCAGTTTTTGTCCGACCCGAATCATCGTGCCTTTCAAGCCATTCCATTCCTTGAGTTGCTTCACGCTGACCCCATAGCTCGACGCAATGCCACCCAAGACATCCCCGCTTTTCACCCGATAGATCACGGGCTCGGGCACGAATACAATTTTAGGCGTTCGTTCGGGCTCATGGAGAATCATGTCCTTTTGGTAAGCCAAGAAAGATGGAATTAAATTCTGTGGAAGCACAAGGGGCCATTTTTCAGGCGGTCCAGGAATGATGTCCAATCGGAACATCGGATTCAGTTGTGATAGACTCTCAACATCCATGTTCAAATGCGCAGCGATCTGGTCAAAGCGCAGTACCGTATTCACCTCAACGGTATCCAAAGCAGCATACGGTGTGAAGAGCTCAGCTGGGAAAATATTGTGCTCCGCATGGTATTCCATCAGATACAGGACAGCCATAAAAGCCGGGACATAGTTCCGTGTTTCTCGGGGTAAAAAGTACCGGATTTCCCAGAAATTCTTTTTGCCGCCGCTTCTACGAATGGCCTTGTTGACATTTCCTGGTCCGGCATTGTAGGCCGCCAATGCCAAATACCAATCACCGTATTGATTGTACAGTTTTTTCAAAAACACGCATGCCGCTTCAGAGCTCCGAACGGGGTCTCTTCTTTCGTCGATGTACGAGTCGATGCGCAGTCCTTGTCCTCGCGCGGTCGCATACATGAACTGCCACAGTCCTCGCGCACCTGCATGTGAGCGTGCTTTGGGGTTCAGTCCACTCTCGACAACCGCCAAATACTTTAACTCCAAAGGCAGATCATGACGGTCGAGTGCTTCCTCGAATAATGGGAAGTAAAGCGGGACCCTTCCGAGCATGCGTCCTAAATGAATTGGACGATTGGCAGCGTAAAATGCGATCCGTGAGTGTGCTATCGGATTCCACGACAAGTCCATGGGAGATGCTGCGTCCAACACGTGCATGCGCATCTGTATTGTCGCGGTATCTAGCAGCGGTGTTTCTCCCTTTACAAAATCGCGAATGTTCCAAAGCGCAGTATCGTTGCTCGCACAAGCGGTTGCTTGGCACCACTCCAGCCACGAGCTCTCTACAACAGAAAGCTCAACATTCGTGCTCGTTGAATCAGCAGTCTGAGCACCGAGTAATCCCGATACAAGCACTGCAGTCAATACCATTAAAGACCGAATCACGCGTCTTTATTGCCTTCTTTTGAATCCTCTTCTGAATTCGTAGCGTCTTTAAATTCTTTGACCCCCTTTCCTAAACCCCGCATCAATTCAGGAATTTTCTTGCCGCCAAAGAGCAACAAGACAATCAAAGCAATGAGAATAATCTGTCCTGGACCTATGGCTCCCATGATGGCTGTGTTTTGTGCGAAGTTCTAAAGAAAAACCGAATATCAGCATCCCTGCTGAGAAATTACGAATCCTTTTGATTTAACCCATAAAAAGATTATCGATCAATCGAACTGATCCCACTTGCGCGGCGATCACAGCATGACCTTCATTCCACTTTTCTTCGCCAACTTCTTCAAAGGATTCAGCATCGATGATGGCGAGATATTCCAGTTCTAAATCATCAAGACTTTCCAACGCACTGCGCTCTGCTTCCAAATCAACACTTCCCTCAACGGATTCGTTTACAGCGGCTTTCAATCGATTCAACGTACGATTCAATTCCAGCGCGATGATCCGCTCTTTTGGATTCAATCGAACGTTTCTCGAACTCAAAGCAAGGCCATCGACATCGCGAACCAGCGGGCAACGAACGATTTCCAATTGAGCGAATTCGCGCTTGCACAACGTTTCAATTACCGCAAGTTGCTGCAAGTCCTTTTCTCCAAAAAAAGCTTTTTCTGGATTGATAATTTGAAACAACCGTCTCACAATGGCTACGACTCCGTCAAAATGGCCTTTTCTCTTGGATCCCTCGAATGCAGCCGTCAAGGCCCCGTAATCCACGGAATTAGCGTTGGGGACGCCTTCGTACATGTCTTCTGTTTTCGGTGAAAACACCACGTCCACACCCAATGAACGCGCCAGGTCTAAATCCGCCTGCATGGCATTCGGATACGCTTTGAAATCGTGTTGATTGTCGAATTGAGTTGGATTCACGTAAATGCTCAACACGACTACATCCGATGCGTTTCTTGCATGACTGATCAACGTGCCGTGACCTGAATGCAAGGAGCCCATTGTCGGAACGAAACCAATTATTTCGTTTCGACCCTTGATTTCGCTCAATCTCTCTTTGAGCTCTTTCGACGTGTAGAATATCTCCATAAGCGCTTCAAAATGCCTGATTTTAACAGGGTTTTACTTGATTTATACCTCAAAAAAACGTATCTTCGTTATTCCTCCTTTTCAACTTTAACCTGGCCGATATGAGCAAAGCTCGGATTCTCTACATTTCGCAACACATTGTTCCTTTCCTGCCAGCGACTCAAATGAGTTCAGTAAGTAGGAATCTACCACAAGGGGTTCATGAAAAAGGAAGGGAAATCCGTGTCTTCACTCCGCGATTTGGAAAGATAAATGAGCGTCGGCATCAGTTGCACGAAGTTATCCGATTATCTGGGATGAACCTCATGGTAGACGATACCGATCACCCTTTGGTGATTAAGGTCGCGTCCATCCCGACAGCTCGAATGCAAGTATACTTCATCGACAACGATGAATACTTCAAGCGCAAAGCTGTATTGCATGATGGAGATGATAAGATGTTTCCAGACAATGACGAACGTGCTTTGTTCTTTGTTCGCGGTGTTTTGGAGACTGTGAAGAAATTGGGTTGGGCTCCAGATATCATCCATTGCAATGGCTGGATGACCAATGTTGTTCCTGTTTACCTCAAGCAGCTTTTCGGTCAAGATCCTTATTTTGCCCAAAGCAAGGTTGTTTGTAGCATTTATGACGAAGGTTTCGAAGGCTCATTGAACAAGCGCATGGCTGAAAAAATGGTCAAGGACGGGATCTCTGCAGAGACTGTTGAAGGCATGCAAGATCCTACGTTTGACGCCCTGAATCATTTGGCAATACAACACGCTGACGGGTTAATTGTTGGGTCCGAGGATCTCAGCGATGAACTGCAAGACGCTATCAAGAGTGCCGGTGTTCCAACGCTTTCTTACCACGGTGAGGAGGGGTATGTTGGAGAAATAAACAATTATTACGATACGATTCTTGAGGGAAAGGCTGAGACTGTCCCGGAATAACGGAACTTCGCACCATGTTGAAGTTACGTGCTGGTTTTCTCGCGACAGTCATGGCATGCCTATTGGGATTCGCCACCCTATCCAGTTGCAATCGACCTGAAACAGAGGTTGGATTGGACTATGCACAGGATGATTTACTTGGATTAAGTCAAACTGACACCCTCACATTGCGCTGCAGAACAGTGCGAGAGGATAGCTTACAGTCCAACAGTTTAAGCACCGCCGTGCTTGGACGCATGTATCACCCCGATTTCGGGTGGCACACCGCCGGGTTCGTAACCCAGTTCAGATTAAGTGCTCCAGACATCGACTTCGGTTCCAACCCTCAAGTGGACAGCGTCTACTTATCCTTGCGCTATACAGGGGATTCATACGGACAGCTCTCTCCGCAGCACATCAACGTTTATCAGCTCGAGGATTCCTTGCAGTTTGATTCGACGTACTATTCGAATCATGTATTCGCACACTCCATTGAAAACCTCGCAGATCCAGAATTTCAGCCCATTCCGCTGAATCAAAATCAAACGTTGTACTTCGCAAATGATACTGTGAATCCAGAGGTTCGTGTTTATTTAAACGATGCCTTTGGACAACACATTCTTGAGGCCGGAACAGACGTCTATGATTCAAATGAAGCCTGGAATTCTTTTTTCCATGGCTTGCACATTGCACCGGACCCTTTCATGGGGGGTGAAGGGGCTGTTGGTATCGATATGATCAGTGGATTGAGCTACATGCGGATGCACTACCACAATGATGCTGACACAGCATATTATGATTACATCATCAACCCTTTAAGTGCACGGTCTAACCTGTTCACTCACGAATGGCAAGGTCCATTTCAAGGACTCTCTGAATCCTTCATTGATGAGGTAGAAGCTCCCCTTCTTGGTGTTTTCTCAGGAGCAGGATTGAAGACACAAATCACGCTACCTCATCTTGCGGAGTGGAAACAGGTCATCGGAGAAAACAGTGCCATCCATAAAGCTGAGCTCTGGCTACCGGTGGATCCAAGTCACAACGACGCGCGCTACCCCATTCCCAATCAACTCTTCATTCTAACGGAAAACGCTTTGGGAGAAGTCATCTCTACACCCGACCAAAGTTCAATTGGGTTGAACATCAATGGGGATTACGATGCGGGAGAGCAGGCTTATCGCTTCAATATTTCCCAAACGATGCAGCGTATGCTCAATGGCGAGTTGGATAGTGACCTCTTGCATGTTGTCGCATCTCGCGCAGGCATCTCACTTCAAGGGGTTGCGATCAATGGTCCCTCAGTAGCATCAGGAGACTCCATCCCACGACATGCCCGATTGGTTGTCACTTGGAGTGATTGATACAACACGTTAAAACGGCAAAACTATGTGCGGAATTGTTGGTTACATCGGTGAAAAGGATGCCTTTCCCATTTTAATAAAAGGACTACAACGTCTTGAATACCGCGGGTATGACAGCGCTGGAATTGCGCTGTTGGATGGTGACGGTAAGTTGAATTTAGGGAAAAAGAGAGGGAAGGTCTCGGACTTGCTGGAACACATTGGCTCGGATCATGCCTTGCACGGTTACGCTGGAATTGGTCACACACGTTGGGCCACTCACGGACCGCCCAACGACATCAATGCCCACCCCCACCAAGCACGATCAGGAAGTTTGGCTTTGATCCACAATGGTATCATTGAGAATTACCAGACCATTCGAAAAAGCTTGGAAGCCAATGGCCACACCTTCATCAGCGATACTGATACCGAGGTATTGGTTCACTTGATTGAGGAGGTTCAAAAGCGTTCAAATTCGACCATTTGCGAGGCCGTTCAAATTGCCTTGAAAGAGGTGGAGGGTGCGTATGCCATTGTCGTCATCGATGAGAACGAACCCGAGGTGTTGATTGCTGCACGAAAATCCAGCCCATTGGTGATCGGCGTGGGAGAAGAAGGTGAGCACTTCGTTGGATCAGATGCTACCCCCATCATTGAGTACACGAACAACGTAATCTATTTGGATGACGAAGAAGTCGCCGTGATGCATCGGTCAATGGGGTTGACCATTCGCAACTTACACAACGTGGTAATCTCTCCAGAAATCCACGAATTGGAGCTGCAAATCGAAGAGTTGGAAAAAGGTGGCTACGAGCATTTCATGCTCAAGGAAATCTTCGAACAACCACGGTCCATTTTCGATTCCATTCGGGGAAGAATGAGCCTCCAGCGCGGCGAAATTCGCATGTCCGGCATCGACGATCACTGGAACAGATGGGCAAAGGCTGAGCGGATCATCATCATCGCCTGCGGCACAAGCTGGCACGCAGGTCTCGTGGCGGAATATCTCTTTGAGGATCTCGCTCGCATTCCTGTTGAAGTTGAATATGCTTCTGAATTTCGGTATCGAAATCCTGTCATACGCCCCACGGATGTCGTCATTGCCATTTCCCAATCTGGTGAGACCGCGGACACGCTTGCCGCCATTCAATTGGCTAAGTCCAGCGGAGCTCATGTCTTTGGCTTGTGCAACGTGGTCGGATCGAGCATCGCTCGCGAAACGGATAGCGGTGCGTACACCCATGCCGGTCCTGAAATTGGCGTAGCGTCTACCAAGGCCTTCACCGCACAAGTCGCCGTTCTGACTTTGATGGCCATGTTGGTTGGAAAACGGAACGGGAATCTCTCAGCCAAACACTTCAGTCGACTGCTTGTCGAAATCAATTCCATTCCTGAGAAGGTGGAGACTTTACTGAAACAGGATGGGGAAATTCAAAAAATCGCACGGGCTTTTAAGGATTCTACCAACGCCCTTTATTTGGGCCGTGGATACAACTTCCCGGTTGCTCTTGAAGGTGCCTTGAAATTGAAAGAGATCAGCTACATCCATGCCGAAGGATATCCATCAGCAGAAATGAAGCACGGTCCGATTGCTTTGATCGATGAGCACATGCCTGTTTTCTTCATCGCTACTCTCGATGACGTTTACGACAAAGTGGTTTCAAACATTCAAGAAGTCAAGGCCCGTGGCGGCCGGTTGGTCGCGCTCGTTTCCAAGGGCAATTCAGACTTGAAAGAGCTCGCAGAGTTTGTGATACCCATCCCGAAATGCGATCAAGCCCTGGCCCCATTGTTGACGACCATTCCATTGCAATTGCTGAGTTACCACATCGCGGTATTGCGTGACTGCCACGTCGATCAACCCCGGAACTTAGCCAAGAGCGTTACGGTGGAGTAGAATACCGGTTTAGCGATTCGTTCCGCAATGTCTTTCACCCGATATTGATCATCAAATCGCACGTTCATGAGCTACATCGAAAAAACATTGACCACCGGCGAAGAGGTTGTCTCCATCTTTTCCATCCATAAGCTCTTCTATGTGATTCCTGCTCTGACATCACTGATTCTGATCGGAATTCCTGCCTTTTTCAAACTCATATTCACAGAATATGGCCTCACCAATAAACGCGTGATTGTAAAAACTGGTGTCATTGGCCGAAGCACAGAAGAGTTGAATCTCACTAAAGTGGAAACAGTGGAGCTTCGCCAAACCATTCTTGGGCGCATCTTTGGGTTTGGTGATGTTGTGCTCAGCGGGACTGGAAACAGTACGCTTGTTTTCAAAAACGCTTCCAATCCGATTGCGGTCAAAAAGGCCATCGACAACCAATTGATCTGACTGCTTTCAAGATTTGGTGAGATTGCGTCCAATCTCTTCCAACCCTTCCAACAATCCCTTCATGTCCTCATCGTTGGTCAAGGGGTTTTGAAATGTGCACCGGAGCCATGTTTGTCTCCCAAAAACAGTCTTCACCAAGTAATAGGGCCCTTGATCAATCATCTGCCGGCGCAGTGCGTCGTTGTCAAAATCCATTGATCGAAAGCAGACAATGTTGGAGTGGGGGTGACTGAAGAGTTCCCATCTCGGCCGTTGATCCACTTTCAAAGCAAAGGATTGCGCGTTCTCGATGAGCCGATCCACCAGGCTCTCCCACAGATTCGGTCCGTGGTTTTCCCAAATGCCATAGACCGCTGCACTGAGCATGCGCTTGGTGCATTCAAACGTGCGCTTGCTGAAATTCCACCACTCTTCCTCCTGGGATTCGTAGAGGTAATTCGCTTCGTGAGAAAACGCCGCATATCCGTCTTGTCCATTGCGGTAAAACAGCCCGGTACACAAGGCTGGAACTCCCAACATCTTGTGGAAGTCCATGGCAATGGAATCAGCGCGTTCCATGCCCTTCAAAACCGTACGATGCTTTTTCGAGAAAATCTGGGCTGCGCCGTGGGCGCCGTCCACATGAAACCACATGTCATGCTGTGCGGCAAAATCAGCCATCATCTCCAAATCATCAAACGATCCAGTCGAGGTCGTACACGCGCTTCCCACGATGGCCAATACTTCAAACCCCCAATTTTTGGCTTCTTCATATGACTCCAACAGGGCCTTCCCGTCCATCTGATGCCGTTCATTCGTGGCCACTTTAAAGATGCCCCCATCTCCCCAGCCCATGACCTGAGCCGCACGCGCCACGCAATAGTGTGCCTGATCGCTGACCAAAAGCGCACAGGGCTTGCTTGTGCCATCTCGCCAGGCGTTGCCAGGATAACGCCGCTGTCGCGCCGCTAGAAGCGCCGTTAAATTAGCCAAGGTGCCGCCATGACATAGCACGCCATTGGCCTCTGGACCAAGCCCCATGAACTCAGCAATGGATCGCATCACCGCCTCCTCCATTGGGGACGATGCTGGACCCATTTCATCGATGGCCATGCCGTTATTCAAAAGTGAGGTGGTGGCCTGCAACCAAGCGAGCTCAGGAAACGGCACTGCCACTTGGTGTCCTGCGTAGCGAGGATCATGCAATTTATTCGATCGATCCACCATCCTTTCGATCAGGTCCTTTCGAATGAGACCCGTGTCAGAAACGTCCTTCGGTCCTTCCAGTTCCAATTGCCACTGAGCCAATCGCTCTTCTGGCGACCCCTGTGGCAAGACGCGGTCAAACTCACGGGACCAAGCCGCTTCTAGGTATTGAGCCAATTGTTTCTGAACAGATTCACCGCTTTGTTCGAAGTCTTTGAGGCGATAATGATTGGCCCAATGAGAACGATCCGACAACTTAGAAAACTCTTCCATGAGTGAAAGTTCGCAGGTATAAGGCGGAATTCGGTGTTTTTTCCGTTTCTTGCATTCGAAATTTAGAAACACAACACACTATCATGAAAAAACTCATGTTCACACTTGCGCTTTCAGCGCTGGTAACAATGGGCACTCAGGCCCAAAAGCAGATGGGAGATGAGCACAACATCGAGGTGAGCTTCACCCCGTTCTCAGGCAGCCCTATTGACGGATCGACTATCAAGTATCGAAACTTCTTGGAAGACAACCGCGCGATCCGCTTGTCTTTGGCCATTTCTAACTCCAATGATTTACACGCATACGCTCAGGATGGAGAGTTAGACGCAGCAGATCCTGTGAGCCCACAATTGAACATCACAACCAAGACTTCCTCTTTTGGCATCTATCCTGGTTATGAGCTTCACTTTGACGGTACAGACAACTTGTCTCCATACTTCGCTTTTGAAGTGCCCATCGTTTTGGGCAAGCGCACTGACACAAAGGATTTCTGGTCAGCAGGTGAAATCGACGATATAGGTGAGCCTGAAGATTTTATCATTTGGGAGTTGCAAAACGAGCAGGGCACTAGGTATCTTGGTTTGAACCTTTTGTTCGGAGCGGACTACTACTTCTCTGACGCGATCTATCTTGGTTTTGAGGCTGGCATTGGTTTTGGAAAAACAACCTTCGGAAATCACAGCATCACAACAAACAACTTGACTGCTTTCAACATGGAGTTCAACAATGCGACCTTCACTGAAGACGCAGGCGCAGAACTCATGGGTGAGTTCGTTGGTGAATTGCCTTTTAGCGCCCTTGGAGAGAACGAACTTGACATTTATTCCGAATACTTCGAGAACGCCGAGGATGGCGTCGATCCATACTACTCGGGGCCGAATCACATCTCCAACACCACATTGGGCAACATGTTCCAAGGTGCGTTGCGTGTTGGTTTCTTGTTTGACTAAACGATTTGCACGTATTTTAAAGGCGACTCCTATGGGGTCGCCTTTTTTTTGCTCCAATAAATTCGCATGCAACTATCCATTCATTTCGAGGGCGTTGACTTCACTTCAACTGGCGATGCGCCCGTCGATCTCAGTTTAGCTTTTCAAGAAGCCGGAGGCCCCAGTGCTTGGTACGTTGAGCCCATGCAGGTTGAGCCTGTCCGAGCAAATGGGTTTCTTGGCTCAGTCGCAGAAGGTGGTGATGTCAATTTTCGGGATGTGACGTTCAATCCACACGGAAATGGCACCCATACCGAGTGTGTTGGGCACATTTCTGAGGCAGCTCACTCTGTGAACAGAATCTCGATTCCCCCTCTGATGCCGTGCTTGGTCGTGTCCATACAGCCAGAGTTCAAAAATAAAGACCACGTCATCACGGCCAAGGCGCTAGAATTGGCTTCAGGCAGCTATTGGGGTGACCAGGCCATACCGCCAGCCCTTGTTCTTAGAACGCTCCCTAATAGCCCTGAAAAGCGCTCTAAAAACTGGTCCAACACCAATGCTCCCTACCTAGAAGCTCCGGCGGCTCAATGGTTGGTTGATCGTGGAGTCGAACATTTGCTATTGGACTTGCCCTCTGTTGATCGTGAGCAAGATGGCGGTGCCCTCGCTGCACATCATATTTTTTGGCAATGGGCCGCAAGTCCGAGAGAGCAGGCCACCATTACCGAATTCATCTTCGTTCCAGATACATTGAAGGATGGATTGCACTTGTTGAATTTACAAACGGCTCCATTCGAATTGGATGCTACACCGAGTCGGCCGGTGATCATCCCCTGTTCTTAAGTTATCGGTTGTTACAACGATCAATTTCGATTGCGACGAATGAAACGTTGGGCCAATTCGCGTTGTTCAATGTCCAAAAGCCAATTGGATCATTAAATCGAGCTGGCACCGACCCCTCCGCCTTGCAATGCACATTCTTGCAACAAATCGAAATGCACTTGACGCTATTCCGGCCATGCTTCGGACCCCCGATTTTAAAAAACTCAAAATTCAACCTTTGGAAACCAAAGACAAAACGTAGTCAAATGACCGTGGTCCTTGGACACGCCAATAGACCCTCCTAATTGGTTTACTACGGATCGTGTAATTGTCAAACCCAAACCCGCTCCCTCTTTTTTCAACGTGAAATGCGGCTGAAAGACCTGTTCTAGCTGAGACTCTTCGATTCCTGAGCCGTTGTCTTGGACTGTGATTTGCCATCCATCATTTCGATTCTCACAGACAATGCGAATGACCTTGTTCGGTTGGTCAACCATTGCTTGTATTGCGTTAGAAATGAGGTTGTTGAAAACTCGAAGCAGATGGGGCATCGAACCCCTCACAACGACATGATCTCCAAAACCTTCGACTTCCCAATGAATGTGGTCATCTCCAATTTGGAAGAGGCCCGTGACCTCCTCAATCACGCTGGACAGATTGACGGGTTCTAAATCTTGAATTCCGATATCCGCCAAAAGGGAAAAGTCCTGAGCGATTTCAGCCAACACATCAATTTGCGTCGAGGCTGTTTTGCAAAAACGTTTCAAGCGAGCGTCAAAATCTGGACTTTGGTCCACCCATGAACGCTCCAATTGTTGTACGCCCAATTTGATTGGGGTCAATGGGTTTTTAATCTCATGTGCGACTTGCATGGCCATCAAGCGCCACGCTCCCTCCCGTTCCTTTTGTGCCAACTCCCCTATCGTCTTTTGCAAATGCCTTAAGAGCGTATTGTATTCCTCAACCAACCCTCCAATCGCGTCGGATTGTTGGTATGCAATAGGAAGTTGTTCTTGGGTGGGGTCAAGCTCACTCATTCGATCGCGTATGAGTGTCAAGATTCGAATCAGTCGATTCGAAAGAAGCGCAGCAATGAGCGCACCTCCCAATATCAAAACCACGTAGAGTGGAGCCAACTGAATCAAGAAGCTTTTAAAGTCTCCTGTTTCTACTGTGCGTTTTTCATAGCGCACTTGCGCTATACCGACCACCTTGTCTTCAGAGTTTTTGACATTCCAGTATGCCAACACCACTTGACCTAAGTCCATGCGTTCAACACTCTCCGCAGAATGACCCAATGGGGAGAGAATCGCGTCTGGCAAGCGCATATCCGCCGCTTCATTTGCTTCAACAGAGGATTGCGTTAGCAACCTACCGTCCGGCGCATACAATGAAATATCCAAACCGTGGACATCCGATAACTCACAAATCCGATCGGAGAAAACCAACGGAATGTCCTCTGTATAAAATGGTCCGGGTATGCGGTCAAACACATACGTCATGCTTCGCTCAATGGCCGCTTCCTTTCTTAATAGGCGCTGCTCATTGTATTGCGCGTCTTGTCGAACTGCGAATTGCCATGCCACCCAGATCGTGCCCGTCATTGACAGCACCATCAGGAGCAACATCGAAAGAAGTATACGAAAATGAAATCCCATGGCCCGAATCTACGTAGAGCGAACTGGAATCAAACGTCATGCCACAACCCGTGGGGTTGGTTTTATGCACTCAATGCCTCCGACCCCGCTACAATCTCCAAGATCTCCGTTGTGATGGATGCCTGACGAGCCTTGTTGTATGAGATGCGCAAGTCTCGCAGCATGTCACCCGCATTCTCCGTCGCTTGGTGCATCGCTGTCATCCGCGCGCCGTGCTCAGCTGCATTGCTGTCAAGTATGCCCTTATACAACTGCACTTTCAGTGAGCTCGGGATAATTTGCTCTACAATTTCCGCTTGAGAAGGCTCAAATAAATAGTCCGTATCCATAGCGCTCTCATCCTCAGAAGCTGAAGCTACCAGCGGAAGGAAGTTCTCTGTCGTTACATCTTGAACCGCAGCATTTACAAAACGATTGTAAATGATTTTAACGTCATCGTATTGACCATTGACAAACTGGGTCATGATATCCTCACCGATCTTTTGAGCGCGCTCAAAATTGAGGTCATCGTAAATCTTCCACGCGTCTTCGTCAAACCCAACTGCCTTCAATTCACTGCGCTTCAAAAAGGCTTCATACGCCTTCTTTCCAAGCGGCAATACATGGTATTCAACCCCTTCGTCTTGCATCAACGTGTTTGCCGCTTTGATGATGTTGTTGTTGAAACCTCCACACAAACCCCGGTTCGACGTAATGGTCACGATTAAAACCCGCTTTACGTCCCGCTGTTGCGAGTAAACTCCGTCACTGCTATCCAATGAGGCACTTACGTTCGAGAGAACGCCTTGTAACTTCTCAGCATAGGGGCGCATGCGCGTAATCGCGTCTTGGGCCCGGCGAAGCTTCGCTGCGGCAACCATTTTCATGGCCGACGTGATCTGCATCGTGTTTTGCACCGATGTGATCCGCTCCCGTACTTCTTTGAGACCTCCAGCCATGATTCAGATTATGCGTATTGAGCTGTCAATTCGTTCGCTGCCTTCGTCAACACTTCAATTTGAGCGTCTCCATACTTTCCGCTCTTCAGTTCAGCCATCACGTCCTCATGCTTCGAATGCATGTAAGACAAAAACGCTGTTTCAAACTCACCTACTTTGTTTACCGGAACGGCCTTTAACAAACCACGTACTCCGCAAAAGATGATCGCAATCTGATCTTCAACCCGCATTGGGCTGTTCAGATTCTGCTTCAGAATCTCCACGTTACGCTCTCCCTTGTCCAATACTGCCTTCGTAGCGTCATCCAAGTCAGAACCAAATTTCGCAAACGCCTCGAGTTCTCGGTATTGCGCTTGGTCCAACTTCAAGGTTCCAGAAACCTTCTTCATGGATTTGATCTGAGCGTTTCCTCCTACTCGGCTTACCGAGATACCCACATTAATCGCTGGTCGAATACCACTCAAAAACAGATTGGACTCCAAGAAAATCTGGCCATCCGTAATCGAAATCACATTCGTTGGAATGTATGCAGATACATCGCCCGCTTGTGTTTCAATAATCGGAAGTGCTGTCAATGAACCTCCTCCCTTGACCTTGTCTTTCAAAGAGGCCGGTAGATCGTTCATCTGGGACGCAATGCCTTGCTCGCTAATCACCTTTGAAGCTCGCTCCAACAATCGACTGTGCAAGTAGAATACATCCCCTGGGTATGCCTCACGTCCTGGAGGACGACGCAACAACAGGGATACCTCACGGTATGCAACAGCTTGCTTCGATAAATCATCATACACTACCAATGCTGCATTTCCCGTATCACGGAAAAATTCGCCTACTGCTGCACCTGTAAAGGGAGCGTAAAACTGAAGTGGCGCTGGGTCTGATGCTGTAGCTGCTACAACGACCGTGTAAGGCATTGCTCCGTTCTCTTCAAGCATCTTCACGATACCCGCAACAGTCGATCCTTTCTGACCGATGGCTACATAGATGCAGAATACAGGTTCACCCGCTTCGTAAAATTCTTTTTGATTGATAATGGTATCAATCGCGACAGTCGTCTTGCCTGTTTGACGATCACCAATGATCAACTCACGTTGGCCCCGTCCAATTGGAATCATTGCGTCAATCGCCTTGATTCCTGTTTGCAACGGCTCACTTACTGGCTGACGATAGATGACACCAGGAGCTTTACGCTCGATTGGCATTTCGTACAAATCACCCGTGATTGGTCCCTTACCGTCAATCGGCTCGCCTAACGTGTTCACAACACGCCCCAACATGCCATGACCGGCCTTGATCGAAGCAATACGACCCGTTCTCTTCACTGAAGAGCCCTCTTTGAGGTCCCCGGAAGGAGCAAGCAATACAGCTCCCACATTGTCCTCTTCGAGGTTCAATGCAATGCCACGAACCCCGTTGTCGAATTCGATCAACTCACCGGATTCAACATTACTAAGTCCGTAAATTCTAGCAATACCGTCACCGACTTGCAAGACGGTTCCTACTTCTTCCAATTCTGCGGCTGACTTTACGCCGGCCAATTGCTCACGCAATATGGAAGAGACTTCTGCTGGATTGATTTCTGCCATGATAAAGGCGTTTCAGTTTCGTTTGACCGGATTAAAATTCCGGTTCGTAATCGTGGTCATTGATGTGGCGACGGAGAAGTTCAATTTCGCGTTTGATTGATGCATCAATCATGCGGTTGTCCATGAACAATTGGAATCCCCCAATCAAGCTAGGGTCTACTTGTTCTTCCAACTCTACTTCGCCTTCGTGCATTTTCTTAAGCGCTGCTGTAACGCGAGCACGAATCGCGTCATTCATAGGCACAGCAGTCCTCACCTCCGCTGCTTTCACATTCCGCATGTTGCGCAAAAGCCCTAGTGCTTCTTCCATAATGGAAGGCAATAGAGATTCACGGCCCTTGCGAACGAGAATGCTCAAAAAGCCCATTGACAATTCGCCAATGTTGTCTTTGAATACAAGCTGCAGGATTCGCTCTTTCACATCCGGTTTCACAACCGGCGATTTGAGCATGAGCTCAAGCTCTTCTGTGCCTGAGATCGCTGCTTGCATCGTCCTTACATCATCCTCCATCACCTCCAAGACACCTTGCTTTTCAGCAAGACTGTAAAGTGATTTAGCATATCGTATGGATGCACGTGAGGTAGCCATAGTCTTAGTTCAATGGGGATTCGTCAATGAGACGGTTTACCAAAGCTTGCTGTTCATCCGTAGACTTCAGCTGGTCTCGTAAGAGACGCTCGGCAATTTCCAAGGACAACGTACCGACCTCTGCCTTCAATTCGACAATCGCCGCCTTCCGCTCCAAAGCAATGGCATCTTTTGCAGATGCTACTTCTTTGTCTGCTTCTTCCTTGGCTTTGCCTTTGGCTTCAGAAATCATTTTGTCCACCATTTCGCGCGCTTCTCGCAACATGCGATCACGCTCGGCTCGGGCTTCCTTCAACTGGCTCTCATTGCTACTAGCCAATTCCGCCATTTCAAGGCGAACTTTCTTGGCTTCGTCCAATGCGCCGGTGATGGTCTCTTCACGATCACTGAGGGCCTGTAAAATAGGTCCCCATGCGAATCGACGAAGCAACATCAGCACCACAAGGAATGCGATGGACGCCCAGAAGACGGTCCCGAATGCGGGTGTCAGTAACGCTCCCATAGTCTCTTATCCGAGTGCTACAAGCAAGCAGATGATGATGCCGAAAAGGGCAACACCCTCAACCAAGGCTGCAGCTACAATCATGTTAGAACGCAGATCACTGGTCGCTTCTGGTTGGCGTGCCATCGCTTCCAAGGCAGAGCCTCCGATACGACCTACACCAATACCAGCGCCAATCGCTGCTGCTCCTGCGCCAAGACCTGCAAGGCCTTGACCAATTCCGACTTCAAAAAGAATGCTCAACAATTCCATAATGTTGGTTTTTATTGGATGGATTTCAAACTCAATGGTGTGCTGGTTCATGTGTGGCATCACCGAAGTAGATCGCCGCCAGCAGGGTAAAAACAAATGCTTGAAGGAATGCAACAAGCAATTCAAGGCCATACATGAAAATCATAAACAAGGTGGAAAAAACACCCATTCCTGTACCAGCTCCAATCGCCTCACCTCCATTGCCGAAGATGAAAATCAAACTGGAAAAGGCTAAAATAATGATGTGACCCGCCGAGATATTGGCGGTCAATCGAATCATCAAAACAGTTGGCTTCATGATGATGCCAAACACTTCAATAGGAACAAGGATGAGCTTCACAGGAAGCGGAACACCAGGAGGCCACATGATGTGACCCCAGTAGTGCTTGTTTCCGTTGAGGTTCGTCAGCAAGAACACAAGCGTCGCCAAAACAATGGTCACTCCGATCGTTCCTGTAATGTTGAATCCTCCCAGGAAGGGAACCAATCCAAGCAGATTACAGAAGAATATGAAGAAGAATGAAGTCAAAAGGAACGGCATGAACTTATCGGCCTTGTCTCCAATTGATGGCTTTGCAATTTCATCCCGAATGAATAGAATCAAAGGTTCCAACGCATTCGCCATGCCTTTGGGTGCGCTTCCTGGATTCTTTTTGTACTGCGATGCGATGCTACCGAACATCCAGATCATAATGGACAAGATCATCAACATGCCGAAAACAGATTTGGTGATGGACACATCCCAAACACTTAGTTTTTGACCGTTGAAGGCTGCAGAAATAGAACCCGCTGAAGCCAACGCTACGCCCTCTGCATCCACCACGTCTTCTGCATGCATGGTGTAGCTCACCCCCTCCGATGCATCGTAGTGACGATCTCCATGACCGTGACCTTCCAAAGCACTGCTCATAAACACCTTTAACCCATGCCCTTCGATATACAGAATGACAGGTAGTGGAATATGAACGTCACCGAAAAGGTGGATGTCATGCGCATCAGCAATGTGATGAATGATGAAGTCTCCCGCTTTAAATTCTTTACTCTCGGCGTGATCCGCGTGGTCATGGCCTGAGTGATCCGCGTCAGCTTCTTCAGCGTGCGTTGCGTGGTCATGGTCAGCTCCATCTGCGTGGTCATGCGCTGCATGATCCGTGTCTGCTTCTTCAGCATGCGCTGCGTGGTCATGGTCCGCTCCTTCTGCATGGTCAGCATGCCCGTGATCTTGCGCAACAGCAACTGTGCCTGTCGAAGAGACGGCAAATGCAACCAACACAACTAGAGATAAGATCAAGCGATTCATGAAAGTCCGTTCATCAGAATTCGGCGCAAAAGTAGTCAACTAAATCCGTGCTGCATAAAGGAAACTCGATTTTCTTCATCGAAAAGGCACACACCTCAATGTTGATGATTCCTTCAACCATGGCTTATTTTCTGAGAAGACGCTACGAGTAAAAAAGTGTTCGCTGCAAAAGCACCAAATAAGCCCAAGGCAAAAGGAATCCGATGGACGCCGCCAACCGCTACCAGGTAGTAGGTTACGATCGCGAGAGATGTCAACATTTTGGCCGCAGTCGCACCATTTACGGCTGTTACAAACTGCATCGGAGACTTTGTTGCGGCGCGCACGATCCAATGAAACAACAGAAGTGTTAACACCGCATAACCGACAACCAACATTGCCCATGCCCACGTCGATGCAAATTCCGAGAAAGCCGGAATGACATGACCGACAGCGTAAAGACCGAGGTTCACGAGTATGGACGTTTGAATAAAAGCCTTCATTTAGAAAGTTCTCTAATGACCAACCATATTGCGAAAACAGTTCCTAAAACCCCACCAATCAATGTTCCGATCGGTATTTGATGGTTTGACTGCTCATCCCATCTTCTGCCCAACCAAACAAAAAAACCAATGCTCCCGGCCATGGTAAACACCATGCCAGAGAATCTCAGAATTCCATTCCGATTGTCAGAATCTCGCTTTGGAGGGGTTGGCATTGACCTTTTGAGGTCAGACCGCTGCAGGTTGCTGAGCGCGAACCTTGTCCTTCGAACGTGCTGAGTCGCCTTGTGTCTTATCCAAGTTGCGATCTTGTCGCATGTCCTTGACTTTAGAGGCTAGGTGCAAGTTTCCGGTAGCCTGAGCGCCATTCTCAACAGACAATTGTCCGTATTGAATCTCACCGTGGACACGGGCTGTAGACTTCAACACAAACAATTCTTGAACGATGATTTGGCCTTCAATAGCGCCTTCGATTTCACAATGAGCGCAAGAAATATTTCCTTTTACGCGTCCTGACGCGCCGATGACCAAACGTCCTTTAGTGACCAACTCACCTTCAAACGTACCGTCAATGCGCACATTGTTTTCACTTTTCAATACACCTTCAAAAGAGGTGCCTTCAGCAATCCGATTGACCACATGATCTGAGGTCGATTCGTTGCGATTTGATTTCTTAGACGTACCAATCATGAGACAAAGTTAATTCACAAGGTTCATTTTTCAGCCGAATCATTTGGTTCCCTGCAAGTAAACCTCTTCAAACCAAGTGATGTAGCTATCGAGTTCCTTATTCTTGAATAATTCCACGTAATTCTCAGTTGAAATTACAAAGTTCCGATAGCCCGAAGAGTTGATCTCTTTCAAGGCATCGCTGTTGTTATTGAAAACCTCGAAGTAGTCCAGACTGTAGTCCTGACGTATGAAGCTTTTGATCAATACAATTTGAAAATTGCGGTCAATCAGGTTGGCTGTGACCCGCAGCTCTTGGGATTTGTAGTATTCCGTATTGAAGTCCGCGATCGTCGCTCGCAATTCTTCTACGTTTCCACGTCCCACGGGAACCAGCATGCCAAAGTAGTGTTCGAGATAAGGTTTGTGTTCCCAGGGGACATCAACAACCTCCTCTGTTTTTTCCTCCGACTCCTTTGGCTTCTTCGGTCCTCCCTGCCCCAACGCCAGCAACACCTCTTGAGCGTATATTCCTTCCTCTGTTTCCTCACATTCACGAACAACTGTGTTCAACGCATCGTAATACGCTTTTCGATCACCCCCGGCATAAGCACTCAATCCTCCAATACATTGCGCCCGTAACAAGCGATAATGGCACAAATAACTGTTTGTTGGTTCGAACTGTAGAATGTCATTGCACTCCAAAAGGACTTCTTGATAGGCCTTGCCGTAATAGCGCAATAAATGACCTTCGTAAACCAAACGCTGTTCCTCCTTGATCATTTCCTGTTCATCCGCAAACTCCGGATTTTCAATGAGCAAAGACCACTCCGTGTTGGGGTACCGTTCCAAGACCAACGCCGACCAATGTTCCGAGTTGCAGGTCTCGCAAAACGGACTCATGAAGTTTTCCTCCACCTCCCGCTGCAAGTAGGTGCGGTAGAGTTGATAGTATGTCGTTGGGTGAAACTCACTGTCTTCCATACGTTCCACCAATTCGGTCCACGTGTCGATGGCGTTTTCTAAGTCACTCAGCTTCTCCTTATAGTCAAGCCCAGCGTTGTAATACGCCTCCGCGATCATCGCTACCGAGGCTTCCCGTTCGATGCTATCACAAGGCAGTCCTGCTAACAACTCCTCTTCAGAAGGAATCCCAACAACCTCTGTTTCGCCCCCCTGATCTGTTGCTCCCAACCCGCCTTCGCTTCCATCACTCAATTCGCTCGAAAATGCGGCCATCATTTTCATCGACCTTCTCCAATTGTCCTCTAAAATCCGGTCACCCCAAAAGTCTCTAAAGTTCCTTCTCCCAGCAACCCTTAACTGGCTGTTGTAAGGCCACCCCATCCCAGAACCGACATTGCCGGCAGATTCCATCTCCGCGGCGGCGGCCTGCTCGGCTGCAACGCGCTTCCGCTCCTCTTCCGCCTCCAAATCTTCGATAATCTGCGCAATTTTATCATCGCGTTCTTCATCGGTCATGTCACAAATCGCAAGTAGGCTGTCTTGTGTTGAAATGATGACAAGGTTGTCGACCAAATCCGTCAAGTTGTCTGCCATGGCATCTACCTCATCAAATCGCTCGTTATCCTCTTCCATGAAAGTTCGAGCGCTATCATAGTATGCTTGAGCATTGGTATAATCCAAGTCCTCCATGTAGAGGTCGCCGAGTCGCAAATAACTCTTCATCCGCTGGCGGCTGTTGTCCGTATTGGCGAGAAGGGACTCCAATAATAATTCCACCCCGTCATCACGCCGACGTTCTTCCAACGCTAAGGTGGCAAGCGCGTAGAAAATCTGGTCCCGGTAGATTTCGTTTTTATCGTCATCCAGCATGTCATCAAGCAGAACAATGATGGGTTCACTGTTTCCACCACGACGGTCAAATGCCATGGCTTGTTTGATTTTTGAGTAAAACTCCAGCTCATATGGTGTTCTCAAGTCAACGACTTGGTTGTACCGTTCAATCGCATCGAGCGCTTGGTCACTGGCTTCATAACACTGCGCTAAAATGAACAGCGTTCGTGCTTTGTCTTGTTTCTTTTCGGTGTATTGCAATGCCTTTTCAAGCATTGTAATGGCAGCCTCTACGTCATCGTTATTGAGATGGTAAGAGGCGTATACCTGATACACATAAGCGCGGACTGCGGGGTCATCGACTTGGTCAATTTGGGCTGCTTTGATCAAGGTGTTACTCGCACGCACGCGGTCACCCATCGCCATATAAGTTCGCGCCATCCAGGCGTTTGACCAAGCTTGGGCATCCGGGTAATCCAAGGTTCGCACGAGATATTGGAAAATCTCAAGTGCTTTCTCCTCATCACCCTTGATCAAATGCGCACGGGCAATGATATCGTAGTTCTCATCAATCCACTTGTTCAGCTCCGGTCTCTTGAGGTTTTTTTGATCCCGACGGGAAGGTGACATGGTGTGTTTATCCACGACATTGGTGCACTTCTCAATCGCGCGTTCCATCAACGGATACACTTCCTGCGCTGTAGACTCATCCACCGGAGGAAATACAGGCAGGATTTCGTCCCAATTCTCTTCATACCCCTCTTGCAATGTCAACTCAGCCTCTTCCATCGCTTCCATCGCATAGAAGTATCCGTTGAATCGCGCATTGGTGTTGTGGTACACACGGTACATCACGCCATCCCGCGTATTGGAGCAGCCCGAAAGGGACAACGCAATAAGCGCTGCGACAAACGAAAAAAAGAAAAACTGTTTTGACTTGTTCATGACCCGGAGCTCCAACGGAGAATCCGCTAAATTATTCCAAAGAAACTGAGGAATTGCGCAGAAGAGAAGATCTCTTCCGAAGACTTCTATGAATCACCGATATTTGCGCCGTGTCAAAGACCCCGCCCAAGTCCAAACGAACCTGGTGGCTGCAGCCGTTTCGCCTCACTTTACTAGAAGAACAGTCGTTTTCTGAACGATGGCAAATTTCCGTTACCCGATGGGGAGCCTTGATCGCTTTGATGTTTATTCTTTTTTCAATTTGCGGATTGACCTATGCCGTCGTTGCTTGGACGCCACTTCGAGAGAAAATTGTGCCCGGGTATGTGAGTGAGGACTCCCGGCAGCAAGCCATTGTGATGGAAAACCGTGCGGATAGCGCTCTCCTTGTTCTCGAACAAAATCAGCGCTATCTCGGTGTTTTGAAGGCATTGCTTCAGGGTGAGATCCTGGATGTTCCTGGTGAAGTCGATCGTTTGATAGAAGCGGCCGAAGACACCGCTGTTATCCCGCTGCAGGGTTGGCAATTGCCCGAAGAGGATGTGTCGCTTCGGAACCGTGTTGAGGAGGAAGACCGTTTTGTTTTGCAACGCGGACAATCGGATGTTGACCCCAGTCGGAGCATTCCTTACCCTCCAATCCAAGGCACTGTATCGTCTTCGTTTGATGCGGCATCGGGCCATTATGGCGTGGACTTTGTGGCGCCAGAGGGCTCTATTATCCATGCCGTAGATGACGGCGTTGTTGTCCTCGCCTCCTACACGTCCGATGGGGGATACGTGGTGAGTATTCAACACGAAGAAAACCGACTCTCCGTCTACAAGCACAACAAATCATTGCTGGTTGAATCCGGTGATCGCGTGATAGTGGGCGATCCGATTGCAGTCCTTGGAAGCACTGGTACGCATAGCACCGGCCCTCACTCCCATTTCGAATGGTGGGTTGGCGGACAACCGTTAGATCCCGCCAATTGGTTGCCGAATCAACCCGTTCCGATCAATCCTTAAGGAGGATATCAAAATCCACGAGATCAACAAACCGTTGAATTCGTGCGTCGAGTTCTTCTTGGGTCAAATTCATCAAGCGGTCTGTTCCAAACTTCTCACAGGCGAATGAAGCCATTGCGGATCCCAGAACAACCGCGCGTTTCATATTGGTAAACGACGTGTCTCCTGTATGCGCTAGGTATCCGATGAAGCCTCCAGCGAACGTATCGCCCGCACCGGTAGGATCGAGCACCTCTTCCAATGGAAGCGCTGGCGCAAAGAACACCTCATCCTCATTGAACAGCAATGCCCCGTGCTCTCCCTTTTTAATCACGAGTGTGCTCGGTCCCATGGTTAGGATTTTATTGGCCGCTTTGACCAACGAGTGCTCTCCTGACAACTGGCGCGCCTCCTCATCGTTTATTGTTAAGACATCGACTCGCTCTATGACTTTTTTGAGAGGCTCAAGTGCGATGTCCATCCAAAAGTTCATGGTATCGAGCACGACCAGTTTTGGTTTTTGATCCAGCTGATCCAACACACTCGCTTGTACCGTAGGGTCCAAATTGCCCAACATCACAAATGCGGCGCCCTGAGCTTCCTGCGGCACTACAGGTTTAAAATCCGCAAGCACATTGAGCTCTGTGGTCAACGTATCGCGGGAATTCATGTCCATGTGGTATTTTCCTTCCCAGAAAAAACTCTTTTCACCCGCTTTACGCTCCAACCCTTTGGTTTGGACGCCCCGTGATTCCAGTTCTTCAACGAACGATTGAGGAAAGTCATCTCCAATCACTGAGATAATGTGTTGTTCCTTGACAAACTGGCTTGCGCTTAGGCCAATATAGGATGCTGCTCCGCCGACCACTTTACCAGAGGATCCAAACGGTGTTTGAATCGCATCAAACGCTACAGTGCCAACAATAATCAAACTCATGATCTATGATTTCTATCGCCCACTTTCGTCGCGGACGCCGCAAATTTACGCAGTGAAGCATTGGAAAATAGCGCTGCTTTACTGAAACCTTGAGGAGTTGATCATCGTAACCGAGCATCAACCACCAGGCGGATTGCAGAAAAAGTTCTTGCAATTCGTTTGAATTAACGGAAAGCACTATCTTTGCCGTCCGAATATTCCTCCTTAGCTCAGCTGGTTAGAGCATCTGACTGTTAATCAGAGGGTCCTTGGTTCGAGTCCAAGAGGAGGAGCTTCTAAAGCCCTTTGTATCATTGATACAGAGGGCTTTTGCTTTTAGCAGCTATACTATCCCAATGTACTGAAAAAAGTAGCAAACTGCACGTTCACTAGACTTTACTGCCAGCTATATGCCCTTAAATGGGCCGCTAGTGTCCAGAAAAAGCCAAAAAAATGAGAGGTCGTTTGGGGGCTTCTGCACCCCCCTGGATTGAAGCAATCCGATTTTCTTTTTAGACACTTCATCCTAAAGCTACACATCACCCTTATACAGGGTGGTTTCTAGTCATCGAACTTAATGGTTTCAAGAACTGCCATCAAGGGCAGTGTTTGAGGGGTTTATTCCTCGTTCAATCAGCTAAAATGACTCATTGGTTGGTAATGGGTTATATTCGTAATCACCAAATTGACTGAAATGAAGCACTTTATGTCGCTAATCGCGCTCGTGGTCGCAGTGACCGCTGGCGCGCAGGGAACGAGTATTTACGAATATCCGTGGAACCCTGACTCTAATAACGACACATACATTGGTTCAGAAGACTTGATGGGATTGCTGTCAACCTATGGAACGCAATTTGGTCTTCCGCCTGAGCCTTGTGATTATGATGGGACGCCTCTGGAGGAGCTCGTTATTGGCATAACGGATGGTTCGATTGTGTTGGACTCAATGTTCATCGAATATGAGTTGGAAGATGTTTCGACCTACTATATTCTTGGATGCCCTGACCCTGTTACTGACACTCTCATCTTCTCAAACTCGATGATGCTTGATAACTTCAGTGAACAGTCAAGTAGTTGGGACTTTACAGGTTCTGATTCTTATGGAGAGTTTTTCCGGTTCAGGTTCAATTACAACACGTCATCCGGCACTTACTATTGGAGTTGGGAAAATTATGCTCTCCTGCACTTAGGGTTTAATAACGATGGCTTTTTTGCAACACATGTAGCAAGTTCGAGTGCAGTCTCAATTCCTTTTCCCGATGAATGGTATTTTGATGATGACGGCATACACATTGAATCAGGCTGGGACGGAGGTGATTGGGTTTTTTACGCCAACTACCTCCACATCCTTCCATACTGGCACTACGCTGAGTAATTAAATTGACTATGATGCGCTGCCTCAAAGACACCGAATAATGAAAAAGCTACTGACCATACTGTTTGCTTTTGCGTTGGGGTTGAACCTCATTGCGCAGAGTGACACTTGGGATCCCGATTGGGATGGCGATGGCAATGTTGGTGTATCCGACCTGCTTGCGCTTTTGAGTGTGTTTTCAGAGAACGATGCAGATGGTGACGGCATTTGGGACTCGGTGGACGACTGCGTCGGTGTGTACGATGCGTGTGGGGTATGCGGGGGCACGGGCGAAGACGTTGACAACGACGGCCTGTGCGACGATGTGGACGACTGCGTGGGCGCGTATGATGAATGCGGCGTGTGCAATGGCCCAGGGCCAGAGATCCCGATCATCGATGAAATCATTTATGCCACTGATTCAGTATTCCTCGACCCGCTTGACGAATGGTACGTGTTCGAGTATGCGACGGATACCTTGTTCACATACGTGTGCCCTCTTAGCGGTTGCATGGATCCCGAGGCGGGCAATTACAATCCTGAGGCCGTGATTGAGGACGGCAGTTGTGTATACGGTCCTTTGGAATGCGGCGGCGTTTCCACCGTGACGTATGACGGCTACACGTATGATTTGGTAGCCATTGGCGACCAATGCTGGTTTGCAGAAAACCTTCGCAGTGAGCATTACGCCAACGGCGAGGGGATTCCAGGGGATTTGAGTAATGGTGAGTGGAGCAGCACAACGAATGGTGCTCAAGCGATTTACGCCAACGACGCGTCCAACCTCACCGACTACGGACGTTTGTACAATTGGTACGCGGTGGATGACGAACGGGGCTTGTGTCCGAGTGGCTGGCACGTCCCGACTGATGGAGAGTTTATGACCTTGGAGATAGAATTGGGCATGAGCGAATCGGAGGCGAATGATACAGGCTGGCGAGGCACCGACCAAGGCACGCAGATGAAGTCCTCGCCTGAGGACTCACCGTCTTGGAACGGCACAAACTCAAGCGGTTTTTCAGGTTTGGCTGGTGGCAACCGGTACTACGATGGGGACTTCGGCAATGGAGGCAACATCGGTTATTTCTGGTCGGCTTCGGCCTACGGGACGTACGCTTGGAGCCGTAGGCTGAATGGTGGTTACACTGGAGTCGATCGGTACAACAATAGCCAGCGTTACGGTTTTTCAGTTCGTTGCGTTCGGGATTAAAAACGGGGGCTTGTGGGGGGCTTGACCCTTTGATTCTTTTGTTCTGTACCCTAGCGTGTCAACAATAGCGTCAAACATAACTCAAGGTACACGATGTCCCCAACTTGCCTCAGTCATCGCAAACCAATCCTCCAACTCCAAATGAAATGAACAAGCTTCCTTCAAGTCAGACAACCGCAACAGATCCGTCGTTCCCACAACCGGAACAATACCGCTCGGATGGCGCACCAGCCATGCTAAAAGGAGCTGTGCTGGAGTGCGTTCTGTTTTTTCAGACAATCGTGCTACCACTTCATTTAACCGCTTTTGTTGCGGACCGGAAATCTTAAAGAAACTTCCAAGTGGAGACCACGCCATGGCGGCGATTTTGTTCACCTTCATAAAATCCAATGTTCCATCAGTCATAGGGGATGTGTACGTCACAGAGCACTCCAGTTGGTTCCATAAAGGGCGTTCGTCCCCTTGAAACAACGCCATTTGAGAAGGCGTGAAATTCGAAACTCCCCACCCTTTAATCTTTCCTTCTTCCTTCAGTTCTAACAACGTGTGAACGATGGATTCCGGATCCATCAACGGGCTCGGACGGTGCAATAGCAACCCGTCCAAATACTCCGTCTGCAGGTTTCGAAGGCTATTCTCAACAGACTTCCTGATGTGCTGTGGACTGTAGTTGTAATGCTTGACCGATGAGGCGGTTTTTGGATTGGGATATTGAATTCCGCACTTGCTAACCCACCACACATCCTCTCTCGATACATTGGTCTCGGCAAACGCCTGGCCAAAGGCGCGCTCCGTGGTAAAGTCACCATAGATGTCTGCATGATCAAACGCAAACACACCGCGCTCCACACACCCTTCGATCTGACGCGACATGTTAGAAAGACTCATGTCTGTTCCCCACACACCCCAATTCATGGTTCCTGCAATAATTTCAGGTTGGTTCATGAATGAAAACTACATCAAAAGGAGGCACGCACACCGCATTTTCAACACCCTCGATGTTTAGTTCGCTGGTGTCTCTTTTGGTGCAGCAGCATCCGTCAACCCTTCCTCTACAGGCACTCCTGATTCCATGCTGGATTCAGCCCCTGAGGCATTCGGTTCTCCGTCCATACCGACGCTGTCCGTGCCATAGTGAATGGCCAATACAATGGCGACACTTACAAGCAAACCGACGATGAGCTTCAAGAAGTCCTTGGCTACAATCGGGAAGATGGACTTCAGGTTTCCTTTTTTCGTGAGGCCCGTATTCAAAGCCAATTCTCGACCACACAACAATCCAACAAACACCCATGTCGTAGACATCGGGATGTTGTTCAATTGCTTAAAATACAAAAGGAGGAAAGCGTAAACGAGATCAATGAGCGTCGCTGAACGCACATATTTCGTGCTCTGTTTGTCCAACACAATTTGCTGGATTTTTCCGCCCTTCTGATAAAATATATGGCCCAAACCAAGGACAAAGAACCCCATAACCAGCAACAACTGCGTCAATGAAATTTGACGGGGAAGGAACACAGCGATGTTAGCGACATCGTGCGACAACCAAGTAAACCACAAAAAACCAGTTGAACACCACTGGAACACCCTCCAAAACTTCTTTGTGCCATCGCTTACATCTTCCTTTTCATTGATGAAACGAGCAATGATGAGCCAGAGTACATAAGCGACAATCGCAGCAAGGCCATATCCCATTACGCTCTTTAAGAGCATTTTCTCAAGAACAAATGTGGATGCAAATGCCGAAAGCACGAGGAAAGATGTGGATACCGGAATCCCTTTTCGGGTCAACAACACCAGCGCTAATGGCGCCATGGCATGGTACCATTGTGGCTCCTTGTATGGGATTTTCGTCAGACGACCGAATGAAATGTCACCATCTCCTGTGTACCATCCGTACGCTAACGTCGCCACCAATACCGTTGCGGCGGCAGCCCAAAGCGTTGTCCATTTAAATTTATCTCGGTTCGAGGCAATCCATGTTCCAAGTGTTTGCACGCTATCATTGGCAATCACCGAGTAGCCAGCCAAGATGAAACCTATTGTAGTAAAAAGAGCGATCATACCATTCTATTTGGGAGTGTGAATGTCACCATTGGCAACGATAAAACAAGGTGCTAAATGTTAAGTTAATGTTACGTAATACCCACGTTAAATCAACTGGTTTTCTGGTTTTTATGCCCTCCACAGGCTACCAGCCTACATCTTTATAATCATCGCTTGGGTGACGGTTAATTTGGCGGGGGACAACCTCGCTGGGCTTGGTCACGTTTACCCCTTATTGCATTGGGTGTTTCCGCATGCCTACCATCTGTCTTTATCGAAATGAGTTATCTTCATTGTTTCGCCGAAACCAACCATGCGCACACCTTCATTTTTTATCGACCCTGACATCCGAAGAGCTGAAACACTTCCGGCTAAATTCTATACCCGCGATGATGTTTTTGAGGCTTTGAAGGTTTCTGTTTTCGAGAGGTCATGGCATTGGGTTGGGCCCGTCGCAAATGCAATTTCTCCTGAAAACTCGGTTTCTCCTTTTGTTCTGTTGCCTGAATTCCTTGATGAGCCCTTGTTGTTGTCCCGTCAAGAAGATGGTCACATCCAATGTCTCGCCAACGTGTGCACGCACCGCGGCAATCTTCTCGTCGACAAGCCGTGTCAGTTGCGCCAGCTTGTATGTGGATACCACGGCCGCCGTTTCGAAATGAATGGGGCCTTTAAAAGCATGCCAGAGTTTGAAACAGCACTTGACTTTCCTCGGCCATGTGATGATCTGAAAGACCACCCGATCACCTCTTGGGCTGGGCATTTATTCGTTGGGCTTGCCCCTTCTTTTGGTTTGTCTGCATTGATTGAGATTCTCAACGAACGGGTTGGTTTTATGCCCGTTTCACAGTTCACATACCAACCGAAAAAAGAAGAGGTTTATGAAGTGGACGCTCACTGGGCGTTGTACTGTGATAATTTTCTAGAGGGCTTTCACATTCCTTTTGTGCATCAAGCTTTGAATGCTGCTGTTGATTACGATCAGTACAAGACCGTCCTCTTTGAATACGGTAGTCTCCAAATTGGATATACCCGTGGAGATGCCGATACGTTTGATTTACCCGAGGGCCACGTTGATTTTGGGTCCAATATCTCAGCGTATTACTTCTGGTTGTTTCCTAACGTCATGCTCAATTTCTATCCCTGGGGATTGTCGGTCAACCGGGTTGAACCCATTAGCAAGAACAAAACCAGAATCACATTCAAGTCGTACGTTTTCGACGCTTCTAAAATGGATCGTGGCGCTGGGGGTGATTTGGATTTAGTAGAACAGGAGGATGAGGCAGTCGTCGCTGCTGTTCAAAAAGGAATTCAATCAAGAAGTTATTCAACTGGGCGGTTTTCACCAACGCGAGAGCAAGGCGTGCACCAATTCCACTTGTTGCTGTCCCGATTATTGGAAAGCGACAACAGGTCCAACTAAAGTGAAAAAACCAGGTGTTTTTCAGCTTGCCTTAAAGCAAGTTGATTCGATCCGCTAAGGAGTCTTTATAGCTTCCACCTACAGGGATTTCCTTGTCCATTCCGTCAATTGTAATCATCGCGTATTTGATGCTTTCAATGGCTTCAATGTTCACAATGAAACTCCGGTGGACGCGCAAAAATTCTTTGCCTCCAAGTTTTGTTTCTACATCCTTCATCGTCGAATGAATGGTGTAGCTCTCTGTTCGTGTGTGGACCACAACGTAGTCTTTCAATGCCTCAACAAACAACAGGTCGTCGTTCTTTACACGAACCAAACGGCTGCGGTTTTTAACAAAGATGACGTCTGAGTCTTCTTTGTGTTCAGCCATGCTGCGCAAGAAGTCAGTTTCCTGCTTCATCTCACGCTCTTTGCTGTGCTTGTGCAAAGCCATTTCAATCGCCGTTTGGATATCGACGTCTTTAAATGGCTTCAGGATATAACCATGCGGTTCGGCCATTTTAGCCTCGTTCAGCGTGCCCTCATCTGCGTATGCCGTGAGAAATACAACCGGGATATCCATGTTGCGTTTGATCTCCTCAGCTGCTGCAATTCCGTTCATATCTCCCTTGATCATGATGTCCATCAAAGCCAGGTCTGGCTTGTGTTTCATGGCCATAGAGATCGCATCGTTCCCATTATCCGCAGAGGCAATTACATTGTATCCAAGGTTTCCAAGGCATCGTTCGATGTCTTTACGGACGATGCTTTCGTCCTCAGTAACAAGTATATTGATTGGCATGGTAGTCGTGTTCCGTTAATCCGCAATTGGGGTAAATCTAACCAAAAAGGAACTCCCCGTGGTCTTTTCTAACGCACTCGTCGTGGAATTGTTATTCACAATCAAAACTCCATCGAGCTGTTCTGTTAGGGCTTGAACAAGATATACTCCTAAAGAATCGTTCGATTCAAAGCTAAAACCTTCGGGTAAACCAACACCGTCATCCGAAACCTCTATTTCCAATTCGTTGTCCTTTTCCTCTACCCTTAGTGTGAGTTTTCCATGCTCTCTTCCTACAAAAGCATACTTCAAACAATTCGATACCAGCTCGTTTACAATCAACCCACACGGGATGGCTTGCTTTAAATTGATGTACACGTTATCCAAACAAGACACCAGCTCTACTTCACATGAAATTTTGGAGTAGCTATGAATCAGGTTGTTGGTGAGGCGTTCGAGATAAGAAGAAAAGCTGATCGAGCTAAAATCAGAGTTCTGATACAAAGACTCGTGGATGAAGCTCATTGTAGAAATTCTATTTTGACTCTCTTCCAAAATATTCAACATAAGCGGATCCGATATGAACCGGCGCTGAAGGTTGAGCATGCTTGATATGACCTGAAGGTTGTTTTTAACCCGGTGGTGCACCTCTTGCAACAGCACCTCTTTCTCTTTCAGCGCCTCTCGGATTTGTTGCTCGATTTCTTTTCTCTCAGTAATATCATATGCAATGCAACTGAGTTCTTCTTCCTGGTCATCGTACCGCACCGGATTGACAAACACTTGATACCACACGACTTCTCCTGCGAAACCCACAAGAGGCAATTCAAATTGCTGTTGCACCCCTCTTTGGGCTTGTTTCAACAAGCGCAATTGGCCGTTGTATAGTTTCTCCGAGGTAAAGGTGCCCAACAACTCAACAATTGCAGTTCCTTTTTGAATATCAGCCTTGAATCGGTTTTGGAATGTACTCTCCATATTGAGGTTCGATGAACTCACATGTAAAGACTGGTCCAGGGTAAACATCAAAAGGTATTTCGTCGAGTTGAATATGGACTCCAGTTTTGCAGATTGCACCATCGCATCACGCTGGTACCCGCGCATTTCTGATACATCCAAGAAAATTCCCCTCACACCAGTTACTTTTTCGTTGTGGTCTCTTTGCATCGACGCTCCTCCGAGCATGTTCAACGGGGTCCCGTCTTGTTTTTTAAAAACAAGTTCTTTGTTCGTCCCTGAAATCGATTCGGCCCAGTTTTCATTATCAAGAGAAGTAATGGATTGGAGGTTGGTTTCCAACAAGGATGTACCGTTATACCCAAGTGTTCTGAAAAATGACGGGTTCGCGTAGGTGAATTTTCCGTGTTGATCGACCAAGAAAACTAAATCGCTAGCGTTGTCTAAAATGTCACGATACCGCTCTTCACTTCTACGAAGTTCTTGTTCCGCTATCTGCAGGCCCGTAATGTCCCTCCCCACCGTAACCGCTCCCAACGTATTCCCATCATCATCCCTCAACGAAGCAACGGACATCAAGAGTTGAAATGTTTCACCTGAAGAACGGAGACCTGTCAACTCCCCAACGAAGTGATTTTTCTCTTTTACCCCGCTCATCACATCCGCGAATTCACTTTCATCCGCTAAAAACTGCTTAGGCCTTAGTTGTTTCGCATCGTCAAAAGTCCATCCAAACTCCACAGACGCTGCGTGATTAAATTGAATCAAATTCCCATTGATATCAAACGCAAGAATCATATCAATAGAGCTCTCTACAATGGACCTGTTCAGTCTTTCCGCCTCCTTTAGTTGAATTTGTGTCTTCTTGTGGCGCTTAATTTCTTCCTTCAAAAGAGCATTCGCTTCTTCAGCTGAAGAAGCTCTCATCTGCTCACGTACAAGCATCATTCGGGTCGATAAATCACTCACGGTAATCTGAACAGCCGGTTTCTGATCATAAAACGTCAAGCCCATTTGAATCCCAACAGCTTTCGCTTGCGTATTCAAACCCCGCATGGACAATTCGATATAGGGTGGTTTCTCTCCTTTATAAACCGCTTCCATATCCTCCAATACCCGCTGGCGGTCTGAGTCCATAAAGAGCGAAGAGATATCTTGATTGTACACTTCCTCCTCATCTTCAAAACCCAATAAACTCGAGGCCGCTTGGTTGATGTATCGAATTTTATTTTTGACAACGAGAAACAACCCGATCGGGCTGGATTCCACCAATAACCTAAACCGTTCTTTGGTTTGAAGTAGGTCGCGCTCAATCCTCTTTTTTTCGGTAACATCAAGCATTACCAATGCTTGTAGGTTGTCTGTTTCTTTATTTGTTGATGTGAGTTGAGCCTCTATATTGATTTTAATCCCTTTCGAATTTTCAATTTCAAAATCAAACACTTCATTCAATCGGGTAGATAACCGCTTCCAATCACGTGTTTTAAAGAACCCTTTAAGACCGTTTTTAATGAGTTCATTCGCTTCATTGAACCCTGTGATTTGAACCATGCGTTCATTGACATCAACCACCTCATCACCACTAAACAAAGCGATTCCCTCCATGGTACCGTTGCTCAACGCTTTAAATTTATTCTGATTGATCGTTTGAACTTCTTTTAGAACCTCCAACTCTGTAACGTCTTGCAGCGTACAAAGTGTCGTGTTGTCGCTCAGTTTGCTTTTTAAACCGTGAATCGCACAGTGGTTGCCATCCAGATCTTTCACAACCCCTTGAAAAGGAGTTGATTCGTTGTTTTTAACCCATTCGAACAGCGCGGAGTGACCTGAATCCAAGTATGTATTGAATGCATCATTCGATGCACAGATCACACCGTCTTGATAAACGGCAGCAGCATCGTTTAATGCAAACAACCAAGAATACACAGTGTCTTGATCCTTCATGGTGTTTTCGTTCTTTTTAGATCACGGTCTGCACGCTTTTCCCTTCTTGTTTTAATGGTTTGACCATCCACTTTTATCAATTCTCCTTGACGATATTCTCGTGTTTGCTCGATGAGATTATCTGAATTGTAGAAAATCCATTTTCCTTGTTTCACTCCTCCTTCATACCGTTCTATATGATCAACTCCCCCCTTCTCTTGATAAAAAGTGTGTTTTCCATCGGGTAGTCCATAAATAAAAGTTCCTTTAAAACTTTGCTTTCCATCGGTATTAAAATGCTTCCACTCTTCGTCTTTCATTCCATCTAAATACGCTCCCTCCTCTCTGTGGTCATTAACATCTTCTATCCAATCACCTTGCTTCAAACCGTTCTGATAAACACCTTGATTGAGTAATTCTCCGGTGATATTCCATTCAATGAATTCGCCGTTCTCTTTCCCTTTTCGGTATTGCTCTTTTCGATGAAGGGATTTATTGGGATAATACCAGGTCCAATCTCCATGATACAGTCCGTTTTTAAAAAAACCTTCTTGGATGATATCACCCAGTGCATTGAAGTATTCCCACTTTCCCTCCTCTTTTCCAGCTGTATAATTTCCACTGGCTTTTTTATTTCCCATTTCGTCAAACCACACCCACCAACCCGTGCGATTGCCTTCCTCATTTGTGATTCCTTCTGCTACTTTTTTATTGGCCTCGTACAACGCTCCTGACTCCAGTGTTCCGGTGGTATCATACGCCCTAAAAACACCAATCAACGCATCCTCTGAATACGTAGATTTTGTTGCAATAACCCCATTTGGATGGCGTGTCGTTCTTACATCTACAGGTGTTGTTGCCTCTACATCTTTTACAATCTCTCCAAATTCGTATTTTTCTAGATAATCCAACTGGCCAAACCCGTCGTAAAACTTGAAAATTCCGTTTCGTTTTCCTGCAAGCCAAGGACCTTCCTCTATTTTCCGTTCCATGGAATTCCACTCCATCCAAATCCCTGTTTTTCTATTTTGATCATCCAACGCATTGATTCGTTGCGTTGATCTCAAACGGCCTTCATCGTATTCGAATAATGCGATAACACGACCGTCCTCCGCCCATTCTCTCCCCCAACCATGGGTTTTACCTGTTTTAAAAGGAGTTCTCTTTTTAATCCATCCGGATGGATCATAATCCAACTGAATTCCTACCTGAACACCCTGTTCAAAAACACGTTCTGTCACAAGATTTCCTCGCTCCTTAAAATTCCACTCTTTCCCATTTTTCTGACCCAATCCAAATTCTACCCGTCTTTGAATATTCCCATTTTCATGGTAAAATTCCCACAAACCATTCAATTTAAAATCACTCCGTGATCCCTTGCTTTTTAAAACTCCGTTTTCAAAATATGTTGTCCATTCCCCCTCTGGTTGTCCATCCACCAAACACCCTTCACTTGCTTTTTTTCCATCCTCAAAAGTAAATGTTGTCCAGACACAATTTTCGATTTCTGGCTGAGCAGCAGCAGAGATTATGAATGAACAACATAGTATATATGTATATATTCTTAAAGAATAATTCATAGTAACTATAGGTCTGTTGAAACGGTTGGTAACATGATGCAATGGAAGTAGAATTTATGAATTCTGAACAATATCTGGGTTGGTTTTAAACATAGAATCTAACAAGAGGAGATTGTAAATCAATGGTTTAATGGTTTCATTAACATCTTGGAGTCTTTGCTGGTTGTGTAAAGAATTCACACATGCAAGTTGTCCGTAATTGAGTGAAGTTGGGTGATAAAATGAACGAAAACTTCCAACCAAATTAGTTGGATAAATCACATCAAGGTTGGCTTACGTTTGAGAGCTTGAAATAGCAAGCATGAGTTGTTAGGAGTTGTAAACGGAAGATTAAGGCTATCAACGAGTGGGTTGTTAATTAACTTGCTTGAAATTTGAATCCATGCGCATTTCAATTGGAGGCGATCACGCCGGTCCAGCACTTAAAAAGGTAATCACGGAACAGTTAGTATCCAAAGGCCACGAAGTAATCAATCGGGGAACAGATTCTAACGAAAGTGTAGATTATCCGGACCATGCGCATCAAGTGGCGCTGGATGTTCAAAACGAAGAAGTGGATAGAGGTATCCTTATTTGTGGCTCTGCAAATGGTGTGGCGATGACAGCCAACAAACACCAGGCTGTGCGAGCGGGTATCGCATGGAATGCTGAAACTGCTGCGCTGACCAGACAACATAACAACGCGAATATTCTTTGTATCCCTGCGCGGTTTGTGGATGAAACTGAAGCTTTGGATATCGTCACAACGTTCTTATCAGAGGATTTTGAAGGTGGACGGCATGATCGGCGTGTGGGTAAAATAGCGTGTGCGAGCTTCGTTGGTTTCATGGCGTTGTTTTCAGTGCTATCAGCGCAATCCACAAAGTGGGCTGAAACAATCAACGCAAGTGATTTGGAAAACCACTTAACGGTGCTCGCGAGTGATGCTTTTGAGGGGCGTGAAACAGGAGAACCTGGTGCAGAAAAAGCGGCGGCTTACATAGCGAGTTATTTCGAGTCTGTTGGGATAGCACCGTACCATGAAGCAGGGTATTACCAAGAGGTATCGATGGTTCGATCGCAAATTTTAGGGGGAAGCTTGACGGTTTCAGGTACGTCCTTTGAATTTTTAGAGGAGTATGTATTCTATCCGGGTATCCGGGACAAGTCAATGGAAAACCTTCCAATGGTGTTTGCTTCCTGGGGTGAACCAGATGACTTTATAGGGTTGGATTGTACCGGTTCAGTGGTGGTTGTTTTTTCGGGAACAGCGGGTGCAGCAGAGGAGAATTGGCGCGATGGTCTTGAAAAGAAGCGATTGAATGCAGAGGCCAGTGGAGCCAGAGCTTTGGTTGTCATAGGTGAAGGGTTGGGAGCGTATAAAGGGCGTTTAAAACCCTGGTTATTGAGAAAATCAATGCGACTGGATCAACCGGACCCAAAAGAAACAGAAGGAACGCGTTTACCTACTTTTTTTATGGAGGGCAGTTCAACCAAAAACTGGTGGGGTCAAACAACCTTGAAAAGCTGGAAAAAAATTCAGAAGAAGAAAGCGAAGGGTGCAGTTTTAACAACTCAGGCAATGCCAACAGCGAGTTGGTCTTTCAACCTGGACGATCGTTCAGGGAAATTCAACACGCAAAACGTACTCGGTTATATTCCAGGAAGAGACTCCGTTTTACAGGAGGAGTTGGTGGTGATTACAGCACACTATGATCATGTGGGTGTGATCGACGGTGAAATCCACAACGGGGCGGACGACGACGGTTCAGGGACGGTTACGGTCTTGGAGTTGGCTCAAGCCTTCATGGCTGCGGTGGATGCCGGAGAAGGGCCGCGCCGGAGTGTATTGCTGATGACGGTAGTTGGAGAGGAAAAAGGCTTACTCGGAAGTGAATGGTATTCAGATCATCCTGTTTGGCCTCTCGAGAACACGGTGGCTAATCTCAATATTGATATGATCGGAAGGACAGATGAGGCACACCCGGATGATGATCGGTATGTGTATCTCATTGGGTCAGATAAGCTATCTTCTGAGCTCCATGAGATCAGTGAAAACGCGAACAGTGAGTTTACGCAGTTGGCATTGGATTATACATTCAACGCACCGGATGATCCGAATCGTTTTTACTACCGGTCTGATCACTACAATTTTGCGAAACACAACATTCCTGTGATCTTCTACTTCAGTGGTGTGCACGAAGACTATCATAAACCGGGAGATGATCCGGAGAAAATCCACTACGACAAGACGGCTGAGATTGGCCGCTTGGTGTTTCACACGGCGTGGCAACTCGCCAACCAAGACAAGCGTATCGAGGTTGATATGGAAAATGATTTCCCAGAGAAATAATTAAAAACCAGGAGCCGCAGAGAGGAGTTGACTGAACTTGTTTTTCTCTGCTTCGTACGCCGCCCCTGTTGCGGGCCCATTGAAGCCGGAATGGATGGCTACGCGTCCGTTGGGGTGGATAAAGAGTGTAGTAGGAAAGCTCAAAACCTGATCCAAGAAAGGAAAAGTGCGCGCAGCTATTGTTTTACTAGCGGCTCCTCCCCAGTACACCTCCCAGTTGATTCCCAATTGTGAGCGGTAAAAATCCAATCGACGGTACACATCTAAGGCAGTGGTGTCCCTCTCGTATGCCATGGAAACGACACGAATACCCGGGTGGTTTTCCTGAACCTCTCGAAGTAAACGGACTTCATCCATGCAGTTTGGGCACCACGTTCCTAGGATGTCTACAACAACGACCTCACCGGGTTGAGGAACCAAAGACACTTCTACAGACGACCCATTCCGATCGAGGGTGGTGATCAAAAGGTCTGAGTCTTGGACTTGAATTTCTTCAACGGTATCACCGTTTGGCCAAACACGACCACTGCGACCGGACCATTGCGTGTGGTAATGGTTGCCGCTATAAAAACTACCGTCGATCCAACTTCCCTGACTGTAGCGCGCTTTGAAGCAATAGAGGTGGGCCCCATCATAGGTTTGCATGTGAAGCAAGCCAGAGCGATAAACCCCTGAGAAAAAGCGATAATCCCCGGTAGGGGTTCGCATCGTTCCGGTCATGCTACCCGCAACACGCTGAAGATCCAACTGTGCATCAGCGAACGCGCTGGTATCGCGATCACCAAACCAAACATCCCAAGTACCCTCTGGAGCCTCGCCTGTGTTGATGACAGAAGACCGGGGTTGAATGTCAAAATCTACGTGGTAGTTGGATGACCGCAAGGAGTCCGTCCACACCCCTCTCCTCTCCGTTGAATCCAATACCCACGAACCGCCAAAAACAGGCACCACAAACGTAGAGTCGTTGGTTCGAAGCAACTCCATTTCCTCTCCACCGTTTTGAAGGGTAAAGAGGTCATTTTGTTGCTGCAAAGGAAACGATACGCGCGTACTATCATTGAGATGGAACACCACCTCGAGGTTGTCTTGTGTTTCGTTGACTTCAGCGCAGCGGACAAAGAGTGAAACACAGACAACACACGTGGCGATCCACTTCATATCAACCCAAGTCGAATTGAATCCCTTGTGCCAAAGGAAGGGTTGATCCGTAGTTGATGGTGTTTGTTTGTCGGCGCATGTAAGCTTTCCAAGCATCTGATCCAGACTCGCGCCCCCCCCCTGTTTCTTTTTCTCCTCCAAACGCTCCTCCAATCTCCGCTCCTGATGTGCCGATGTTGACGTTTGCAATTCCACAATCGGAACCATTGACAGACAAAAACCACTCCGCTTCCTGGACATTGTTCGTCATAATAGCAGAAGACAATCCCTGAGCAACGCCGTTTTGCAACGCAATGGCTTCATCTAAGGTGTCGTATGCCATCAAGTAAAGCAACGGTGCGAACGTCTCGTGTTGAACAATCGCTAAATCATTCGAAGCCTCAGCGATACTTGGGCTGACATAACAACCACTCTCATACCCAGGACCTTCCAACACCCCCCCTTCGACCACAAACGTGCCTCCTTGATCTTTTACGGATTGAAGTGCGGCGAGATAAGTTGCAACAGCCGCTTGGTCTGTCAAAGGCCCAACATGGTTGGACTCATCCAATGGGTTGCCAATGGTGAGTTGGCCATAAGCGTTTTTGAGAACTGTTTTGACTTGATCGTAAATCGAACGATGGATGATCAAACGACGTGTAGAAGTACACCGTTGGCCGCACGTACCGACAGCGCCAAACACAGCGGCAGGAACGACCATTTTCAAATCAGCATCAGGAGCAATAATAATGGCGTTGTTTCCGCCCAACTCTAAAAGCGATCGGCCCAAACGTCCGGCAACAGCCTTTGCAACAGCCTTGCCCATTCGAGTGCTACCTGTGGCGCTCACAAGAGGTACCATGGGATCATTGCTCAACATTTCTCCTACATCAGCCATGCCATTCACAACGCAAGAAAGCGCTGCAGGAACGTCATTGGCTTCAGCAACCTCATTCCAAATGTGCTGGCAAGCAATGGAACAAAGCGCGCTCTTTTCAGAAGGCTTCCACACGCAAGAATCACCACAAACCCAAGCGAGTGCAGTGTTCCAAGCCCATACGGCTACTGGAAAATTAAAAGCAGAAATGATTCCCACCACTCCCATTGGGTGGTACTGCTCATACATGCGGTGAAGAGGACGTTCAGAGTGTGTCGTCATTCCGTACAATTGACGGCTTTGACCGACTGCGAAATCACAGATATCAATCATCTCCTGTACCTCACCCAAACCTTCTTGGAGTGATTTACCCATCTCATAACTCACTAACGCTCCTAAAGCATCCTTCTTTGCACGAAGGGCATCACCAAATTGGCGAACGGCCTCGCCTCGTTTTGGCGCAGGAACATGTCTCCAATCGAGGAATGCAGCTTGAGCGTGCTCCATGACTTCAGCATAGTCTGCCGCCGTTGCGCTTGAAACTGAAGCAATCCGCTTTCCGTCAACCGGTGAAATTGAATCAATAGTGGCTCCGCTTCCAAAGGCCCGCTTACCAATCATAACGCCGTGGTTGTGATCTTGGATTCCGAGTGTGGAGAGAATATTTTGAATGTCCATTGTGTGTCTGTTCTTATTGGAGGTGCAAAGATAGTTCGTGCTCGGCCAAGACCCGAGGGCTCTTCTTGGTTGCAATCATATATGTAACTACTTCATTTACAGTGTTTTGTGTAAAAAATAAAGAATAGGGAAAAGAGAACGTGTGGGTTACGTGAAGTCTTTAAACGCTACACGGCCCCTTAAAAAGGCCCAAGTGATACTGTTTCACGTGGAACAGTACCTATCGGCCGAGGTTCACAAGCAAAACAGCCAGATCAGATGCACTTACTCCAGAAATGCGGGAAGCGCCGGCAAGCGTTTCGGGTTTCGTTTCTGTGAGTTTTTCGCGGGCTTCGCTACTCAAGGATTCGAGTGCGTGATAATTGAAGTCATTCGGAATAGCAACGTGATGCAAGCGCTGCAATTTATCAGCGATTGCCTGCTCCTTTTCAATGTATCCAGCATACTTGATTTGAACCTCAATAGCCTCGAGGGTTTCAATGTCCATTTGCAGGTGTTTGCCGATGGCGTCGATTTCCGGGATATGGTCAAACATCAATTGTGCGCCAACTCCGGGTCGATTTAACACGGAAATGGCTTTTTGCTTTTGTTGTAAAGGCGCGCTTTCGATGGATTCGAGAAGCGTTTGAGCTTGCTCTGGGCTGACGCTTGTTTTTTCGAGTTGGGTCTTGAACGACTGCATGGTCTTGATCTTGGACTCCAATGTTTCCATGCGCTCGCTCGATGCCAGCCCGATAGCGTGTGATAAAGGGGTGAGGCGCTGGTCGGCGTTGTCTTGGCGCAAAAGGATGCGGTATTCTGCACGTGATGTGAACATGCGGTAAGGCTCCTTGGTGCCTTTGGTAACGAGATCGTCGATGAGTACACCGATGTACGCTTCATTTCTTTTGAGGACGACTGGTGGTTTGTTCCACGTGGAACGTGCAGCATTGATTCCGGCCATTAACCCTTGAGCGGCGGCTTCTTCATATCCAGTTGTACCATTGATTTGACCAGCGAAGAATAGGTTTTGAAGTTGCTTGGTTTCTAGGCTGTGTTTGAGCTGGGTGGGGTGGAAGAAGTCGTATTCGACAGCATATCCGGGTCGAAAGAACTTCACACCTTCGAAACCAGGAACACACCGAAGTGCTTTCACTTGGATGTCTTCTGGTAAGCTTGTGCTGAAGCCATTGACATAGACTTCGACTGTTTCCCATCCTTCGGGTTCGACAAACAATTGGTGTGAATCCTTGGTGTGGAATCGCTCAATTTTATCTTCAATGCTCGGGCAATAGCGCGGGCCAAGACCTTGAATGCGGCCATTGAACATCGGTGATCGGTCGAACCCGTCGCGCAGGATATCGTGGACCTGGACGTTGGTGTGAGCGATGTGACAGCTTCGTTGATCTTGTAATATCGGGGTGTCTGTGTAAGAGAAACGCCGAGGATCAGGGTCTCCAAGCTGTTCTTCTAAGACGCTGTAATTGATACTTCTTCCATCGACGCGAGGAGGTGTGCCCGTTTTCATCCGATCGGCTGTAAAGCCATTTTCGACCAACTGCTCTGTGATCCCAACGGCAGAGCGTTCGCCCGCACGTCCACCGCCAAATTGTTTTTCTCCGATGTGCATCAGGCCGTTGAGAAATGTACCTGCCGTGACAACAACGGATTTGGATCGAATGGTCGAACCCAGTTGCGTTCTAACACCGCAGCAAACTCCGTTTTCAATGATCAATTCGGTGACGGCATCTTGCCAAAAGTCGAGTAGGGGAGTGCCTTCAAGCATTAAACGCCACTTTTCAGCGAAGCGCATCCGGTCGTTCTGAGTGCGTGGAGACCACATAGCGGGTCCCTTTGATCGATTGAGCATACGAAACTGGATTGCGCTGTGATCACTCACAATTCCAGAGTATCCACCCATTGCGTCAATTTCTCGGATGATTTGTCCCTTGGCAATTCCCCCCATTGCTGGGTTGCATGACATTTGGCCAATGACCCCCATGTTCATAGTGATCAAAAGGGTGCGGGCTCCAAGGTTTGCTGAAGCCGCAGCCGCCTCGTTTCCTGCGTGCCCCGCCCCAATGACGATTACATCATATTCTTGATGGATCATGCGTTGAGCGTATTGAAGGTTGTCAGCCACTTGTTTTCTAAGTGCGTCATCTGTGTTTGCTCAGCTTTTGACTTGTCCATATATCCCAATAAATGCAGTACCCCATGCACAATAACCCTATTTAACTCATTGTTAAACAGTTGTTTGTGTGTTTTAGCGTTGTCTTTGACGCGGTCAATAGAGATGTAAAGTTCGCCAGAGACGGAGGGTCCTTCACAATAATCAAACGTGATGATATCGGTGTAATAATCGTGCTGCAGATGATTTTGGTTGATTGTCAAGAGATACGCATCCGTGCAAAAGACAATCGAGACGTCTCCGACGATTTTCTGATGAGATTGTACCACATCAGTGAGCCAGGTTTTGATCAAACGGCGTTGCGGACAGCGATAAGGGTGGTCCGCATTGTGAAAAGAGATGGGCAATACAGAATGCGAATTCAGGGCGCAGAGAACACCCCTTGGAACGTCAGCTCAACCACACGGCCGTCATCAGAGAACGTGCATTCATCGGACAATTGGCGCATCAAGAAGACTCCTCGGCCGTTCGGTTTCTCTAGATTTTCAGGCGCTGTCGGGTCAGGGACGTTTTCAAAATCAAAACCGGGTCCTTGGTCGGTGATCTTGAAGTAAAGATCGGATGTGCGCAGTTCGTACTCAACAAAAACGAGTTTCGTCGCATCCAAACGGTTTCCGTGGACAATGGCATTGTTGACGCCTTCTGTCATCGCGATGAGAACATCTCCGTAACACTCCTCTTGAAAGGATTGTCCGTCTCGGATTTCATCAATCAATCGCTCGATTACAGCAATGTTTTCGGGTTGAGAGTGGAATTGCAGTTGTTGCATGGTTTCGGTCATGGTTCCAAAGATTGTTACCGCGGATTCAATTCTGGGGTCGTGACGTCCAAATTATTGAAATATTCATTGACTCGGTCACGATAATAGGAATCCAATTCAAGGGGAACTGTTCGTAACAATTCAAGTTCATTGTTTTTAAGCTTCAGATAATCAATCAGTTGAGAAGGCTCTTCGCTTAAGTTTTGATTGCCTGTACGTGATTTTCGCTTGTCATCTTCGCCCCGCGTACGCTCAGCGGTTTCTGCTTCGAGCAAGCGAACCATTAAATCTTGTTGTCGAGCCATGGTTTCAAGAGTAACATCTCGGTTGACCAAGTCGCGCTCCAACTCCTCCATTTCCTTCGCAATGTTACCCAACTGTTCTCCATCGCTAGAACCGTCCTCATTGAGCTCTTGAGATTTTCGCTCAGCCATTTGCCTCAGAGCAGCTTGTTGCGCAGCCATTTGAGCCAGTTGTTTGCTTAATTGTCGCTGTTGTTTCCCGTCTTTCCCTGACTTCCCCTTTTCACCCATTGACTCCTTCATCTTTTCCAGCTGCTCACCCAAGGCTTTTTGCATCTTTTTCATGTCCCCGGCGCTTGGAGAGGGCTTGGGTTTGCCATTGCCTCCCGGTTTTTCACAGTTGCCACTGCCGGGCTTTGATTCTGACATCGATTGCTGCATCTGTTGCAGGGCATCATCAAGCATCAACGCAAGGTTGTTGAAGCTGGTCATCACATATTGCTGGTTGCTATTGATCTCAGCGGTGAGTCGTTCTCCGAATATGGCCAAAGCGTCGTCCATGTGGTGGTTGATTAAACCAATTTCACGGTTGACCGCTGGGGCCAATTGTGTGATACGTAAACTCAACGCAAACAACGAGTCCTCAACCATTCTCGCATCATCTTTGAGCCGTCGTTGCGTCTGGCCGTAAGTGATATACAACGGATCATCGGTGTTTGTGCGGCGCAGAAGTTCCATCACTCCCTCTTCGTCAAAGGACAAGGAGATGATGTTTTCGAGCAACGCCCTCAAGGCATCCATGTCCTCTTCTAAGGCCTCCTCCTTTTCCTGTTGCATCATGGCCTCCATTTGTTCGGCCATTTGCTGCATCTCCTCCGCAGCGTCTTGCTGGTTTTCGGAGGCTTTTTTCTTTTTGTCTTGGTCAAGCTGTTCGGAGCTGTCACTCATCTTTTCCTCAATGGACTCGTTTTCTTCAGAACGGTCCATAGTGGCATTGGGGTTTTCCAATTCTTCATTGGCCTTATCCAGCTCATCCAACTCCTTCTTGAGTTCTTCAAAAGCCTGGTTGAGAGAATCTTGTTGCGCCTTTAACGAATCGCTTGGTGTGGATTCATTCCGGGTTTCTTCAGCGAGTTCAGCCTGTTTTTCTGCGAGCTCTTTGAGATCATCAAGGGCCTCCTCCATTTTTACCTCATACTCCAGTTGTTTGAATTGCTCCAAAGCACGATCCAACTCCTTTTCGAGGGATTCTTGGTCGACCTCCATGGATTCCAACTGGTCCTGGATTTCGTCCAACACGTCGGGATCCATTTCCTCCATTAAACGTTGCATCTCTTCATAAAGCTGTTTGAGCTCATCGCTCATTACCTGCTCCATTAGCTCTTGAAGCTGCTCTTGTTTCTCGAGGAGACGCTCTTCTTCAGGTGTAAACTCATTGGCACGATCGTCTTTTTGTTCATTGGCTTGCTGGAGTTCGTCCAGCTGTTTTTGCAATGCCTCTTGACGCTTCATGAACTCTTCGATCGCCCGCTCATCTTTCCAGTCGAGCTCGTCGTCTTCACGGAGTTGACGACTCAACGCCTCCATTTCTTCTCTCAAAAGGACCGCCTCCTCCCGAGCGCTTTCCATTTTACTCTGGATATCCGCGCTTGAAGCATCGCGCTCCTCACGGACTTCTTCTTGGGACGGAGGGCTGAAAATCATGGTCGAGGACCGCGCCATTTTCGCTCCATTGATACCATCATTGTCCCAAACCTCAAACCAATACTCCACAGCATCTCCCTCGGTAATGCCCAGGTCCAAGACGCTCCACTCAAAGTAAAACCGGTCAACCGTTCCGCTTGGCTCCTCGAGTGGAATGTAAACAACCTCTCCGCTTGATAAAGCGCTTGATTTGTCGGCCAACTCCTCTTCATTGCGCGGAGCAATTTTTGTCCACTGGTATGCCAACCTCAGTCGACTAAACCCATAATCATCACGGACTTCTCCAGAGAAACGGCGCGTTGAGCGAGCGAGGCTATCTAGGGATTCATTGACACGAATGGAGGGGTGGAGATCAGGAATAACCTGAATGAGATACCGAAGGGAATCTGTAGATCCAACGAAGTCATTGGAAGGAACCAACCAATAAGGTGAAGAATCCGTGAATCGCTGTTGGAACGAAAAGGTGGATGCTGCTTGGCGATCCATCTCAATCGCCTCGTCTCCCAATCGCATTCGAACCGATTCCGTGTCTTTGCAGCGAACCTGCCATTGAATCAACGTTCCTTCAGGCACCCGGAGGTTGCCAACATCCTCCCAATTCTCGATTCCTCGACCGGTATAATTCGGAGCCGTGGTTTTCACATTGAGACTCAGAAGGGTGGGGACTGGGAGAGCTTCCAACGTGAAGACATCCGAATTGACCCCAGCAGCAGTACATCGAAAATCGAGCGAAGTGCGCACCACAGGAAAGGTGTGTGCAAATTGTCGGTCGTTTAACCGCTCCATCCGAAAACGATTGCCATTGCTCTCAAGGAAAACAACCTCCGGAACGGATGAACCCACAACCTCGAACTCCACGGTAAACGAAGAAGCAACAGGAACCTGAAGGGGGTCTGTAATCAGTTGAAAGTGAAATGGCGCTGCGGGCACAAAGTCTTGGCGGTGGGCTAAGATTCTTTGAGCGGGTTCCTGAACCATTTCAGGACGTAAAGACCAAATTACGGCAATCACTAGAATAGGGGGTAGCGCATACCAGATATAGGAGATGCTATCGCGCCAGTGAACCGCTTGTTGAAACGAAAAAGGTTGGAGAGCTTCCGTACGCTCTTCGATCGAGGCTTGGAGTAAAGAAGTGTCTACGTTTTGCGCAATCGACCCCTCCAATTGCTGCTGCAGTTGAAGTGTATTCAGCAACCGGTCACTGATTTCAGGGAAATGTTCCCCCACCAAGCCACTGGCTTGTTCGTACGTAAGCCCTTTGCTAATTCGTGCCCACTGAAGCAGTGGCCATAGGATGTAACGGGAAAGAACACCCACACCACCTATAACCAATCCCCAAAAAAACAAGGTTCTCCCTGCGATTCCAAAGTTCCCGAAATACTCCAATAAGAATAAAAACAAACCACTTCCGAGCAAGACCCCACCACCAAAAAAGACTCCACGAATCAAGCGATTCAGGTAGTACTTTCGGATGAAAACATCCAATTTTTGTATTAACAGTGAGGGGCTTCCCATGATGGATAAAGTTACGGCAAGCAGCAAGCCAAAGCGAGTACTTTCAACAACACGGGATATGCCCTTACTTTTGCTCTCCCTTCAACGAATCCACAAACGCTATGCAAGGTCAATTAATCAGCAATCGCTTTATGAAAAAGACTCAATTGGTTGGTATGGTAATTCTGTTCCTATTCACCCTTTGTGACGTGAATGGCCAGATTGTGATCAATGAGTTGGACCCTTCCATGCAAGGGGTTGATGACCGGGAGTTTATCGAGTTGAAAGGCAACCCCAATGAAGACCTCAACGGATTCATTGTTGTCGTGTACAACGGTTCCAATGCGCAATCCAACTTAACGATTGACTTGAATGGCTTTGTTTTGGACGAGGACGGATTCTTCTTAATCGGAGGTCCTGCCTTGACAGAGGCGGGATTCATTGTGGAAGAAACGAATTGGCTGCAAGTGGGCCAAGAGGCGGTTGCAATCTATGATGCTGATGCCGAGTTGTTTCCGGATGGAACACCAGTAACGGACTCTGATTTGGTAGACGCGGTGGTGTATGGAAACAACCAACCTCCTTTGATTTCGCTTTTGGATGTCTTGACTCCTGGAGGCTTTCAGCTCAACGAAAGTGCAGAAGGGTTGGCTGATTTTCAAAGTTTTTCAAGAGTTCCCGATGGAGGAGCACCGCAGGACCCGGCATCTTTCCAACTGCAATCACTCACTCCGGGTTATTCAAACATCCTCCAATGCGATGGGGGACAGTTGGCTTTGACGAACGCTTCAAACGAATCGGTCTGTACAGACAATGAGCTGGTTTTGGTTCAGTTTTCTCACACGACCGATGTTCCAGAAGCGGATCTCACACTGCTGGTTGTAAACGCTCTAGACGAAACGATTCTCTCTGTTTTTGAAGGGTCTGCGGTGAATCTATCGGGATTGGGAGACCAGAGTTTAGAGGTCTGGGGTGTTTCTCACAACGGACCATTGGATGAAGCATCACTTGAATCAGGCCAACCAGCAGCGGCTGTTTCGGGCATGAACTGCGTTTCCTTTAGCATCAATACGATTGAGATTCAAGGGGTCACGTGTAGTCCACCCGCTTGCGATGGAGGTGTGGTAACCGATGCGGGAGGAACTCCCTCTGCGATCGGTTGTGATGGCTTGGAAAATGCGCTTATCACATTTGGATACACTTCTGAAGCGGTTGAAGCCGTTTACATTTTTGTCATCACGGATGATGAGCAAATGATTTTAGATACCATTGCCTTTCCACAATACGACTTTAGCGAGCTGGGTGTTGGAAATTATCAGGTGTGGGGGTCTAGCGCATTGGGTGGGTTTAACGCCTCGACTTTAGAGGCAGGTCAGCCGCTTTCAGGTGTTTTAGGCATGGAGTGTGATAGCTTGAGCACATCGTATTTGGATGTGCAGATACTCGATTGCGAGAGCGGTAGTTTTTGTGAAGAGCTGTTCATTTCGGAGTACGTTGAGGGCAATAGCAACAACAAAGCCTTCGAGCTGTACAATCCATCTCCGGTGTGTATTGACCTTTCTGAATACAGCATGGAAACGTGGAACAATGGCGCGAGCGCTCCAACAAACACCCAAGTTTTAGAGGGAACGATTGAACCAAACGGGGTGTTTGTTATTGTCAATACGTTGGCAACGCCAGCGTTGTTTGCTGCGGGGGACTTGGTGAGCCAAGTGACTTGGTTCAATGGAAACGACGTTATCTTATTGTATCACAACGGTGAAATCATTGACCAGATGGGTGAATTTGGAGTGGATCCCGGAACGGCTTTTGAAGTGGACGGTGGAAACGGTGAAATGGCGGAGTATACTTTGGTGAGAAAAGCCAATGTTTCTCAAGGAACAACGGATTGGGAATTGGGTCAGTACCAATGGGATGTTTACCCACAAGACACGTTTGATTTCATTGGCTTCCACAACGCAACATGCACGGGATCTCCTGAAATGGAAATCGGCTTCGCGGCGACAGACCTCTATATCTTTGAGGGCACAGGCGCTGAGGTTGTCATGCAAGTAGCGTATCCACTGCAAGACGTGAACGTGATCGTTGATGTTGTTGGTGGTACTGCTGAATCCGGTTTGGACTTCCCTGCGGTGTTTCCACTTCCGACATATACGTTCCCAATTGGATTGTTGAATGACCAATCATTCACGTTTGCTGCCATCAACGATGAAGACCCAGAAGGGGAGGAGACGGTGGAATTGGCGATTACCATTTCGAGTGGTGAGGCCGTGCTGTTGATCGACACCATCACCATTCACATTCAACCCTCTGACTTGACTTATCCCGTTTACAACATCGCCGATGTTCGAACAGTGAATAGCGTCTTGGGAACCACGGATTCACTCGGTGTATCGTGCGAATTGAGAGGCATTGCCCATGGTTGGAATGACTACCCATCGGGATTGCAGTTTACTTTAATTGACTCGACCCACGGAATCAACGTGTTCAGTCCACTCTCTGATTTTGGCTACGAACAAGTAGTTGCTGGTGATAGCTTGCGTATTCGAGGGACCATCTATCAATTTGCAGGACTGACGCAAATTGTGGCCGACACCGTGATTTACGAAGGCTCTGGCTTTCTTACGGAAGAGCCAACCCTGATTCAAACGCTGGACGAAAGCACCGAATCGCACGTGGTGACGTTGAAATGTGTGGAGCTTGTAGACCCTGGTCAATGGACCAACAGCGCCCCAAGTTTTGAGGTGGACATCACCACAGGGAGCACCGTTTATACGATGCGGATTGATGCCAATACGGACTTGTTTTTATCGGAGGCTCCGATGGGCACGTTCTTGGTTTCAGGCATCGCGGACCAGCGAGATTTCGAGTCGCCTTATTTTGAGGGATATCGAATCTCACCACGTTACCAGTCCGATATTACAGAGCCAGTGTACGCGGATTTTGAAATTGAGTCGCCATGGAATCCGAATGATGGCCCACTGGAAATTACCAACAACAGTCAAGGAGCGGGTAGCTACTATTGGGATTTTGGAAACAACGAATCAAGCGATGCGTTTGAACCGGAATTCAGTTACTCAGAGGACGGAACGTACGAAGTGACGCTCATTGCGTATGGGGCTGATGGAAACTGCTTGCATGAAATGACAGCGACGGTAGAAATCATCATTGTTGGCTTGGAGGAAATCAAAGCGCGCATGCAATTTTGGCCAAACCCAACAGAGGATCGCGTGTTCATGGAGTCATCGGTTGATGTTCAATCCATTCAGGTGCACACCCTACAAGGCCATCTGATTTATGAGCAAACCATCAATGGTCGTCTCACATCGCTTTCCACAAAAAACTGGCCTGTGGGCATGTATGTGGTCTCTGTAGCAACACGCTTTGGTTGGACGCAGCACAAGCTGATCAAGTCCTAAAACCTCGACCCGTTCAAGGCGGCGTTAGCAGTTAGAACCAAACAAACCGAGCAGCAAGAGCAGGTCTCCAATGCTGACCACCAAGTCATTGGTGAGGTCTCCTGGACACAGGTTGGTATTGCTGCAAACACACAACTCCAAACCGTCGACGACTCCGTCGCCATCGGTGTCAACGTCCAAAGGATTGGTGTTGTACAAGGAGATTTCAAGGGCGTCGCTGATGCCATCTCCATCGGTATCGCTGCAGGCGTCTCCGACACCGTCATTGTTGAAATCGCTTTGATCGCTATTGGCAATCGCTACGCAATTGTCAAAGTTATCGGCAGTGCCGTCATTGTCCGAATCTGGAAACGACCCGACAAGTGAACCGATCCCAAGGTCAGCTACAATGATGTAGTGGTCCGATGCCGCGAGCGCATCTCCTGATTGAAGGCCGTATTGGTCCAATCGAGCTGAACTCATGATATCCGTGCGTAAAGTGAAGCCATGAAGCAGCGTCGCTGAAGCGTCGGACGTGATGAGGTAATCCAATTTTCCGGGCATCCACTCGCTGGACGAGTTGGTCCAGGTGTAATCCATAGGTGCTTCAGATTGCAACAAAGGCCATTCGGTCAATGAGCTGCCATCCCAATCGGGAGTGAAGTCCGCTCCGTATGAGTCTTCGTCACTGATATCTCCTGTTTTCAGGGTGTAGATCGGATTGTCGAGCCCGACCATGTTCAAGTCTCCCCCGTATATAATTGGGGTGTTGGTCGCAAGGTTGGGCCCGTCGCCGTCGCCCGCAATGGCATCGCGAAGAAACGCCATGTATTCATCGGCTTCGGATTGACGTTGTGCTTCACTTGAAGACCCACCGCAGCATTTGAGGTGGCTGCTTGTTATCAGCAAAGGAACCCCCCAACCCGGATGTCCTTCAACCAATACAGGAAACTGCCGGTACACCTCATCAAACCCTTCAAGAATGGCTCCTTTGGATGCGACCATGAGGTCATAATCGTCCTTGATGACATTCCAAGAGGCATCGTTTTCCAAAGGGAGCCACTGATTGAGCAAACCCGCTACAAAACCGGGAGACTCATCACTGACCTCAGAAAACCCAATGATATCCGGGTCAAGAGCTTGCAAAATGCGCTCCATAGAGGCTTGTGCACCGCTTTGATCCATGCGATTGTTCATGTTCCAGAATGCGACGCGATTCAAGGTTTCCGCAGGACGCTCCAAGCCTTGAGGCTGCCACGGACTTAAGGCTTCGCTCACGGCGTGAAAAGCACCGCCATTCGGGAACCCTTCTCCGGTTGCACCATCATACCACATAACCCGGATAGACGGCCCATCGATCTCTGTGGATTCCCGGTGAAAGGCCAGTTCAAACTCTGTAGAACTGTAGGTGGGTGAAACATGCAATCCGATGTCATTGAGGGATTCAGCCCCCGTGCCACCTGAATAACGGATGGCTTGGCGATTGGGTAAATCAATCAACAAGTCAACGCCCAGACCCAAATCGGCATAGTCCACGCCGGTCTCAAGATCATCGTCAAGATCCAGCAATACCTTGAGATCATTCGGTAAAACCTCTTCATCGAGTCCGACTTCGTCGGCGAGGATTACATGAACAAACAACCACGCATCATTGCTTGCAATTCCAACCGCAACAAAAGAACCGACTCCATCTCCAGCTTCGAAGTGCTCGATATTGCTCCAGTCACCGAACTCGTTGTCCAACTGAATTTGAGCGAAGCTCCAAGACGCGATGAGGATGCAGCTAGTTGTCAAAAAAAACCGCAGGCCTGGAAAAGAAGAAAATGCAATCATGTGGACGAAGTTACGGGTAGATTTGCCGTTATGAATCGCAGGCAAAGCTCCTTGATTTTACACATGATTGTGCTGATTTTCGGGTTTACCGGAATCCTCGGTAAATTGATTTCGTTAGACGCTGAACGCCTTGTTTTTTGGCGGGTTTTCTTGGGGGGGTCTTTGGTGATGCTGTGGCTGCTTTTTCGAGGAAAAACAGTGCGATTTAAACCGAAAACAGCCGTTCAAGTCGCGTTTGTAGGATGTGTTGCTGCCGGTCATTGGATTGCTTTTTTTGCGGCCATTAAGGTGAGCAATGTGTCCATTGCCTTGGCGACACTCGCGACCACCCCTTTGTTTGTGAGTTTCATTGAACCGTTGGTGCACCGAAGGCAGTTGGATTGGCGTGAAATGGCACTTGGTTTGGTGATTTTAGTGGGCCTTCTCGTGCTGCTTATGGGGCCTAAGATGACCAATGGAGGGTTTGCTTTGGATGCGAGTGATTATTATTGGGGGGTTTCACTGGCTTTGGTGTCTGCCTTTTTAGCCGGTGTTTTTAGCACGCTCAATTCGGTTTTGGTGAGACAATACGACGCGTCAAACTTGACACGGTTGGAGCTATTGAGCGCAGCAGCAGTCCTAGCCGTGGTTTTTCTGTTGCAGCCAAAGGGACGCTCATTGGATTTCTGGACTGTTCCAACATCCGATTGGCTGTGGTTGGGTTTGCTGGCTAGCGTTGCTACCGCATTTGCATTCTTAATGAGTATTGAGGTCATGCGAAAACTATCCCCCTTCACGACAGCAGTCGCCATCAACATGGAGCCTGTTTACGCAATCCTATTTGCGTCTTGGATTTTTGGAGAGGAGGAACAAATGGGACCGTGGTTCTATGCTGGAACAGTGATCATCGTTGGTGCAGTGTTTGTCGACGCCGCGCTCAAACGCCGTGCAGCTAAAGGCATACAAACAAGCTGATTCAATCGTTCACCCAGAAAAATTCGGACGCAATAGCATCGGCAAACAACCAATTGTCTTCGGGGATGCGGAAGGATCCGTTGGGCAGCTGAATGAGTTCACGCTTGAGCACAGCCGATTGCCACGCTTGTGCATCTGCGGTTCTCGGATCTCTTCCATACACCGCGTGGAGCTGCTCGGGGTTGATTCCTTCCATCGTTCGCAAACCGGTCATGACCCGTTCATTGAACCGATCAGACGTTTGGAGCACATCGACCTCAAGTGGAATATCGAGCAATGACGTGGCTTGTTGGATCGCCTTGACATAACGCCTATTGTTTGAAACGTGGGCATACCGATTGGTACCATCAAAACCATGGGCTCCTGGTCCGATGCCCCAAAATGGAATCCCCTTCCAGTAGTTGCGATTGTGTGTCGCATGCCCACCTGGACGTGCAAAATTGGACACCTCGTAGTGTTCAAAACCCGCTGTTTGAGTGCGGGAGCAGAGTGTCTGATAGGCGGCCACAACGGCTTCGTCGGATGCGGTGTTTTGCTTTCCTTGTTTTACCTGATGACCCAAGGCTGTCTTGGGCTCGATGGTCAAAATGTAAGCAGACAAATGGTCAATCGGCAGGTCCAACATGCGGTCGATGTCACGTTCCCATGCAGGTGCGGGTCGATCCGGCAGCCCATAGATCAAATCACCGGTAATGTGCTGAAAACCGGCTTCCGCCGCCATGCGAATCGCGGTTTCAGCGGTGTCTCCGGTATGGGCACGATTCATCCAACTCAAGATGCTGTCATCAAACGTTTGCACTCCGATTGACAAGCGGGTGACACCCATTTTTAACCATACATCTAGTTTTTCAGAAGTGATGTCCTCTGGATTGGCCTCCAATGTGACCTCCTTTTTTGTGCTGGATATGGATTGAATGGCGTGCATCATTCGCTCCAATCCTTCTTCAGGAAATAAGGAAGGAGTCCCCCCCCCGAAGTAGACAGTACTAATTTCTTCTGAAACCCCTGTGCCGCGCCAAAGCAACTCACGCATCAACGCTTCCTCCATTTCCTCCAATTGATCCAATTGGGTTGAAAAATGGAAGTCACAATAATGACACGCAGTTCTACAGAATGGAATGTGAATGTAAATCCCGAACACGGCCCCAAGTTCGCTCCAAAATCCTCCTAACTTGCCTTCATGGAATGGGAAGTACGATGGCCTGATGGTCAAACGGAACAGGTTCAAGGAGATGCAGCATCTTCTTGGGATTGGAAACCGGTAGGTGACGGTGTTTTTGATGTGCGAATGGGCCATCGAAATGTCCGAGTGGAACTGGTCAATGGGCCAGACAAGGCGGGCCATGTATTGGTCCGCGTCAGTGGTGTGGAACGCCAATTGCAGGTGTTGGATCGTCAGATGCTTCTCCTGGAATCCATGGGCATGAGCAGTGCTGAGACGGGGCTCGAGATGGAAGTGCTCGCTCCGATGCCGGGCAAGGTGCTCTCTGTTGGGGTTACGAAAGGCGAAATGGTTGAGGAAGGACATGCCTTGCTGGTTTTGGAGGCCATGAAAATGGAAAATGTCATTCGTGCTCCACGAGCAGGAGTTCTTGCAAGCGTCGAAGTGGGGTCTGGTGTTGCGGTGGAAAAAGGAACAGCGTTGGTCACATATGAATTGGAATCATGAAGCGTTTAATTGCCATGAAGAACTATTTAGGTTTGGTCCTGCTTGCTTTGACGGGCGCCCTGCAGGCGCAAGACTGCAGCAATCCGGTTCCGATCTGCGGTGAAATTCCAGAAGCGATCACATTGAACTTTAGTCAAAGTTTGGAGATCGATTGTCTGAACGCGCCCTTTGTAACGGTGGTTGAATTCATGTCCAACGGAGATTTTGTCAATACCGGTTCTGCCACTTTGGACATTACAGGCGTCACGTGTCAAACGGATGGAATTGATGATGTGATCGAGTGCGTTGTGGTCAAACCAGATCCGCAGGATTTGTGCAACGTCGCCGCGTATGAAATGGTCTCTCCGTGTGCCGAAACGGCAGGAGGGTTCGCTTTGCAAACCGATGGCTTGTTGCCCAATACCACGTACTTGATTTTAATCGGCACGGCGCACGACCAGTCGACAACACCGTGCAATGTGTCCTTAATTCTGTCGGGGCCGGCCGTTTCGATCAACGCCTGCTGCACATCCAATATCGCTCCAGGACAAGCCGTTACCTTGACGGTCTTAGGGGGAAATGAGGACCTGGGATATACGTGGTTTCCTGAATACGGTATTTCGCCCGCAACGGGACCCGAAGTGATTGCGTCGCCTAGCATCACCACTACGTACTCGGTATCAGGTTTTTTTGGAGGGTGTCAGTACACCGATGAGGTTACCATTACTGTCGGAAACCCCTTAGGCATCCCAACGAGTTTTACGCCCAACGGCGACTACATCAATGACGTTTGGACGATTGAAGGTCTGCTTCTGTATGATTTAGCGGACGTGCGCATCTTTGACCGGTGGGGTCAATTGGTTCATCGCAGTATTGGGTATACCCAGGCTTGGGATGGAAGACGCGGCGGAACGGATGTTCCGGAGGGGACGTATTACTATGCGATTGATTTGAACGATCCATTGCTTGTTGATTTTCAAACCATCACCGGCTTTATCAGTGTTATCCGATGAAACAATTCCACACACCTTTTTTGACGGGACTGCTGGTGTTTTTGTTCTTCGCCACGTCAGGCCAATCCCAGCAATTTCCGATTCGGACTACAGCCATGATGAATCCGTTCCAGGACCACCCGGCCATGGCGGGCGTTTTGGGCTGTATGGATTTGCACATGGGCTATCGAAACCAATGGTCTGGAATTGAGGGCGCTCCGCAGACATCGTTTGCCAATTTGCATGGACAAATGACGGCTCAAGGACAAGACTTTCATGGGTTTGGCGGGCGGGTTGAATCGGACGAAGCGGGAGCTTGGGGGTATACCTCGGTCAATTTTGCTTACGCGTACAACCTGAGGCTATCCACAGGCGCGCGTTTGGCAATGGGCTTCAGTGCAGGGTTTTTCCAACATCGACTTAACTTGAGTTTACTGGAGATGCCCGAAGTACAAGGCACCAACGACCCTGCCATCATGGGTTCAAGCCAATTCATCGCTCCCATGCTGGACGCCGGCGTTTGGTTTTACGACCGCACAAAGTATGTAGGCTTGACCATCCAGAATGTGACCCAACCGTCCATGGAGAAGATCAGCCAGTACGGAAAGCTGAGACGGCACGTGGTGATGATGGCAGGTTCAGAGGTTGAGCTCGACGGACAGTGGATGTTTCTTCCCTCTGGACAAGTACGCATGGCTAAGGGCGTTCCGATTTCCGCGGAGCTGATGGCTATGGCGCGTTACAACGACGTCGCAGGAGTTGGCATCGGTTACCGCACTCAAAGTGCATTTATTGTCGCTGCTCAAATTAAAGTCTTGGAATACCTCTCGATTGGATATGCTTACGAGATGAACGTTTCACCACTGAGTGGTGCAGGCCCGCGGACCCATGAAATCGTCATTGGCATCAACGGTTGTTCGGGCAAGCCGAGCGGCAGAACCATGCCTTGTCCTGCCTACAATTAATGAACGTTTACTCCAATAAACAACGCTGGAAGCGGCTTTTATTGGCTGTAGCATCGGTCATTGTTGTCGCCACGTTGTGGTACTCCAATGACATGGCGCGCCGCATCCGTGAGGAGGAACAAAACAAAGTGCGTGTGTGGTCCGAGGCCATCGTGAAGCGGTCGGAGTTGGTGCGGTATACGCAGCAATTATTCAAAGAGTTGAGTGGTGAAGAACGCCAAAAAGCAGATCGACTTGCCGATGCATACCGCTTGATCAACGATCCACCACGGGGCATGGACTTGACGTTCGTTACAGATTATGTGTGGTCCAATCGCACCATCCCTGTTTTGATCTACGACGAGAATGATCGGCTATTGTATGATTTAAATGTGCCACAAACAACGGACCGCGACTCTCTAAAGTTTGCGATGCTTGCTCACAATGAGCCGATCGTGTTTGAAGACGTTGGTCATACCGTTTACTGGAATGAAAGTGTTCGTTTTAGTGAGCTCAAAGAGGTCATGCAGGACCTCATCAATTCGTTTATTTCGGAAACGGTGATCAACAGCGCGTCTGTTCCGGTTGTCATGACGGATAGCATGAGAACGGCGGTCTTGCGGTATCAGCGTGTGGACAGCGCTACGGTTGCAGACCCTGTCCGATTGCAACGTTTGCTTCGCGACATGTCTAATGGCAACGAACCGATTGCAGTGGACCTCCCTGAGGCCGGAAGACACTACATCTACTTTGCTGATTCGGTTGTGTTGACTCAATTACGTTATTACCCGTTGGTTCAACTGGTTTTGATTGCTGTTTTCCTGCTCGTGGCCTATTTGATTTTTAGCAGCTTTAGACGCGCTGAACAAGACCAAGTTTGGGTGGGTATGGCCAAGGAGACGGCGCATCAATTGGGCACACCGCTGAGTTCTCTCATGGCGTGGGTGGGGCTTTTGGAGGAGGATGGTGTCCGGAAAGACTATCTCTCGGAGATGAATCGGGACATTTTGCGGCTCAACACCGTAGTCGACCGCTTCAGTAAGATCGGGTCCAAACCCATTTTGAAGGAACACAACATTTCAGAAGCCATCCAGTCCACCGTAAACTACATGCGTCCTCGGGTCTCTAAACATGTGGAGATGACGTTTGAAACGGAACATCCTGAGGCAAGAACTTACTTGAGTCCGCCTCTTTTCAGTTGGGTGCTCGAAAACCTGATACGCAATGCCGTGGATGCCATGGATGGAAAAGGTCGGATTGAGTTGCGAGTTGTTCAAACCCCTGAGAACATTCAAGTGACAATTTCAGACAGCGGAAAAGGCATTCCAAAAAACCTGAGGAAGGAAGTTTTTGCTCCGGGATATACAACAAAGTCAAGAGGCTGGGGACTTGGATTGTCCCTGTGCAAGCGAATCATTGAAGAGTATCACGGAGGTAAGATTAGTGTTGAAAGTAAATCGACATTCCTGATAACACTTTAACGGTGTTTGCATAACCCAATGAGGCCGTGAGGTTATATTTACATAGTGCTTCTACAAGAAAAACATATTCAAGCTCTACAGTGGCCATTCTATTCTCGGATATATCGCAGAAGGATTCGTTTGGCACGTTCTCAATCAGGGGATGGAGATACGCTTGACCGCGAAGTACCGGATGATCGCGGTGATTTTTTGTTTCTTTCGAAGGAGAAGCAAGTGCAAAGAATTGGTTTAAGAATCTTGCGGGTTTTAAATGAAATGGGGTCTCGATATGGATTTGAATTTTCATTGGCATTTGGAACGTTGCTGGGAGCTATTCGCCATGATGGTTTCATCCCCTGGGATGATGATATCGATGTGTTCATGATTCAATCTGATTTTAATTTTTTTATTCAAAACTCAAACCACCTGCCCTCTAACTTGTTACTGGTTCCAATGGGGGTTGATTTTTTTAAAGTGATGGACCGAAGTTCAATTGTCAGCAGAGATGGGAAACGAGGGGTAGCGGTGGATATTTTCGTACTTCGTGACGCATCTGACGACCGAATTTCTTTTTTAAACGTCCACTCAGCGAAACGCGTCTACATGTCTCGGCAAAATTTCGAACCCGTTGAACCTCGCAAATTCGAAGGTTTAACATGCGGTGTTCCGAAGAACTGGGATGAAATATTGAGCACGGTTTATGGAGATTACATGAAACTTCCTCCACCAGAAGATAGGGGGTCACCTCATTCTTCACCTGATAGCATTCAAATCAAACCATATGGAGATTTTGTTGTAAGCGATCGATTATTGAAGCAATCATGAAGGCGAGACATTATTTGTTGTCCGGTATCGAAAGGCTTAAAAAGATGTCCGATGGCTGGGGTATAAAACGTGTGATTAAACCACTGTATCTCCCGTTATTGTTGAAAGTGAAGTTTTTGATCTTAAATAAAAACTTCAAGATGAAAGGAAAGTCAACAATGCTAATTGCTTTGCAGGCTTTGGATGAAATCGGTCTTTTTTATTGGATTGAATTTGGGACGCTGCTCGGGATTATCCGTGACGGAAAACTCATCGATCATGATACAGATTTAGATTTCGGGGTTTTGTTGGACGATTATACCCCACATATAGAAAAGGCTTTGGTGAAGCATGGATTTCGAAAAATACACCGGATAGAGGTTGACGAGGGAAGGTATGGGCTTGAAGAGAGTTATGAGTTGAACGGAGTTACTCTAGACCTGTTTTTCTTCTCAAAAGTCGAAGGAGGGATGCACTGCCACTTGTTTCCAAATTCCCCAGAGGGATCTCGTTTAGTTCGAGAGTGCTTCACTCGAGTGACAACGTTTGATAAGATCACGTGGCAAGGGAGTGTTTTGAATATTCCTGCGGACCCTGCCCAAAGACTTACGGATACTTACGGGGATTATTTAATCCCAAGAAAGGATTGGCACACGCCGACCAGTGCGCTAAATTCAAAGATTATTTCACGGAGCTGTAATACAGCCTATTATTGAGCATGATGAATTCTAAAACTTACTGGGAAGGCTATTACAAAAACAATCCGAACCCATCCGTTGAATCACCATTTGCAAGCTTTACCCTTCCATTCTTAGAGAAAGGGATGAGTATGTATGAGTTGGGATGTGGAAACGGAAGAGACAGTGTGTTTTTTGCTCAGAAGGGGTTGAATGTCACCGCTTTCGACCAATGCGATTCAGAAATTGAGCACTTGAAGGGCGCTTTCAAAAACGTGAACGTTTCGTTTGAAGCGGGTGATTTCACCGCATTAGGAAAGAGGAAAGAAGTGGATTCAATTTACTCGCGGTTTACCCTGCATTCCGTGAGTGAAAAACTTGAAAAAGACACGCTCGATTGGGCCTTCAAAACGTTAAAACCGAATGGAGTCTTATTGATCGAGATAAGGAGTGTCCTTGATGAACTTTATGGACAAGGAGAGGCGTTGAACACCAACGAATTCATGACGTCACATTATCGGAGGTTTGTGGAGTTTGAACCTTTCGTGAAAAGGATTCAGAACGCAGGCTTTTCAATTATTTACAAAATCCAAGCTAAGGGCTTAGCTCCTTACAAGTCAGAGGACCCTGTTGTGATCCGAGTAATTGCTCAAAAAAGATCGTTTGATTGAAACTGCGATGAACATGAGGGTGCCCCACGGCCAGAAGATTCTTCTGTAAACAGCCCATGTGGAGCGACGACTTTTCCAGTCAGTCTTCATTCCAGAACTAAAAGGAGGATGAATTCGAGAGACAAGGGGTATATACTGCATGGTACCTCCTGCTCGGAGAGCATCGAACGATAATAACGTTTCCTCGCCAAGCGGATAATTCGGGGTTCCAGCGCCGAATTTCTCATTGAATTGAATGCGGTTCTGTTTGAGTATATCCAACCCAAGGATTTGTTCCATACTGTTGATTCTCTGGATGCGACGCTTCGTTTTAAAGGACAAGCCTTTCAAAACGAACGCATCGCTCTCATAAGTAGCTCTCCACAGCGGCCCGGTACTCTTTTGCAATTGTGTGAAATAAACGGAATGCAAGGGTGATTGCGCTAAGGTTCCCCTTAATTCTTCAAGGTTTTCCTCTACCAGTTGAATGTCATCATCACAAATCATGACATGGCTGGCGTCGATTAAATTCAACGCTATGTTTCTGCTTTTAGACAACCCTTTCGTTTTGGAATTAACCAGAGTAACGTTGGGCTTGAATTGATCTGCCTTAATGGCTTTTTCAGTAAACTGATTTACAATTACAATCGGCTCATTGATCGCGTCGATTTGTCGACAAAGGAGGTCGTTTTTCAGTATCCTTGATTCGACTGTTGCGATGATGTATCCAAATTGAAATCGGCTCATTCGTTTCTTAAAAATTCACCCCCGCACTTTTCTTACCCTCAGCGCCTTAGGAGTGACTTCAAGGTACTCATCATCGCCAATCCACTCCATGTATTCTTCCAAAGAAAGTTTTCGGGGTGGAGCAATGTTGAGGCTTTTGTCGGTACCTGACGATCGCATGTTGTTGAGCTGCTTTCCACGGACGAGGTTCAATTCCATGTCGTTGTCGCGTGAACTTTCGCCGATGACTTGGCCTGCGTAGATGTCCTGTCCTGAATCGATGAAGAACGTTCCGCGGTCCTGTAAACGGTCAATTTCGAAGGCACGTGATTGACCCGCTTCTTTACTGACTAAGGAGCCGAGGGAGCGCGAAGCGAGTTCTCCCGCAAACGGCTCATAGCCATCAAAGCGGTGGGTCATCACCGCTTCTCCAGATGTAGCGGTCAAGACTTGGTTCCGCAAACCGATGAGCCCGCGGGAGGGAATTCGGTATTCCATGTGCTGCAACGCGCCTTTGGCCTCCATGACTTGGAGCATTCCCTTGCGCTTCATTACCAGCTCCGTTGCCTTGCTTGCTACTGCGTCGGGTACATCGATGACGAGATGCTCAAACGGCTCGTGTTTGACACCGTCAACCTCTTTGAACAGCACTTGAGGCTTTCCAATTTGCATTTCATATCCTTCACGACGCATCGTCTCGATCAGCACGGACAAATGCAGAATGCCACGTCCGTAAACCGTCCACTTGTCTTCGCTGTCCGTCGGCTCGACGCGAAGCGCTAAGTTCTTCTGCAATTCTGCGTCCAGTCGTTCGCGGATGTGCCGGCTGGTCAACAAATTCCCGTCACGTCCAAGGAAAGGGGATGTGTTGATCGTGAAGAGCAACGACATGGTGGGCTCATCAACTGCGATGCGCTCCATGACCTCAGGGTTTTCGAGGTCGCTGATGGTGTCGCCGATTTCGAAGCCATCCATTCCTGTGATTGCACAGAGATCTCCGCTTCGCACGTGGTCCACCTTTTCTTTGCCCAAACCCTCAAAAACAAACAATTCCTTGGCCCTTGCCTTGCGATTCCCGTCTTTGGTGCACAACGCATAATCCTGGTTCGCATGAAGGTCGCCCCGGAACAAACGCCCAATCGCAATACGACCGGTGTACTTTGAGTAATCAAGGGACGTGATTTGAAGCAACGGAGTTCCTTCGCGGTACGGTGCCTCAGGCACGTGCTCGAGGATGACATCCAGCAAATGCGTTATATCGGTGGTAGGTTCTTCCCAATTAGGACCCATCCAGCCCATTTTGGCCGAACCATAGACCGTAGGGAAGTCCAACTGCTCTTCGGTGGCATCCAAGGTGAACATCAAGTCAAAAACTTGCTCTTGTGCAATGTCAGGTGTACAATTCTCCTTGTCGACTTTGTTTACCACGAGAATAGGCTTCAGCCCTAATTCGATGGCTTTTCCGAGCACAAATCTAGTTTGTGGCATGGGCCCTTCGAAAGCATCAACAACCAACAAAACAGCATCGGCCATTTTCAAAACACGCTCTACCTCACCTCCAAAATCGGCGTGACCAGGGGTGTCAAGGATGTTAATTTTGACTCCTTTCCAATTTGCGGAAACATTTTTTGAGAGAATCGTAATGCCGCGTTCACGTTCGAGATCGTTGTTATCAAGAATGAGTTGACCGGTTTCTTTTCGAGGATCAACGGCTTGACACTGATGAATGATGTTGTCTACAAGCGTAGTTTTTCCGTGGTCAACGTGTGCGATGATCGCAATGTTTCGGATGCCTTTCATGGGTGTCTTGCGAAGGGGTAAACGTTTCGCCGCGCGAAGAACGTGCAGATAATTGCAGATTGCTACGAATCCTTTACTATTTTTGTCGACCCTTGCCCGGATGGCGGAACTGGTAGACGCGCACGACTCAAACTCGTGTTCCGAAAGGAGTGTGGGTTCGATTCCCACTCCGGGTACAAACAATGTAAAGCGCTTCCCTTGTGGAGGCGCTTTTCTGTTGAAGGCCTTTTAGGCATTCGAATCAATAAATTCAGGGTTTCATGTCGGTATATTTGGACCCAACCCCTTAACGTTCAAGTCATGATTCGACACATAGCCGCCATTCTTCTCTTTCTACCCGTGGCTTTGAGTGCTCAATTGATGTCGCCACCGATTGAAGCGGGTGAATCGACAATACGGATGCTTGGAGCTTATGTGGTCATTGAGGACACGGGAACCTCCAATCAGAATTGGGACTTCAGTGCGCTGTTGCCTGAGCAGTCGCTTGGGTTTAGCATTGGCGATGCAGCAAGTTCTTCATTGGGCAAGTCCTTTCCCAACGCCACCTATGTAATAGATGATGGAGATGAGGATACATACTATTCTTTTGATGATAATGCCGCGTTCCATGGGGGTACCGATGGTACTTTGGTTGTGATCTATTCCGACCCTGCTGTTGCTCTGCCGTATCCTTTTGCTGTGGGAGAATCTTGGCCAGACACGTATCTCGCAGAATTCGGGGCGGCGGGAATTACCATTTATAGAACGGGATCAATCGTGTCCGAATGCCTGTCATCCGGTTCATTGACATTGCCCGGCGGAGAAGTGTATGAGGATGTGTATCACATTCATTCAACAGAAGTGCTTTTGGACTCGACTTTCGCGGGAACGTTGGAACTCACTGTTGAGTCGGATGCTTTAATATCGAGCGATTACGCCTTTGCACTTATGGGAGCGGTGCAAGTCTCGACCTACGATGTTCCGGTTGGTGGCACTCCTGTCTCGAATTCTTATGACTACAGCATATGGATGGATAGCTATGTGCTCGGAATAGAAGAGGTTACTTCATTGCCGACATGGGGCATGATGCCCAACCCTGCTTCAGACGCGGTTACCTTTTTTCGAAGCACTGGATTGTCTTCAGAAACCATTGAAGTGGTGTCGATGGACGGTACGCTCGTGATGCAAAGTCAATTCACTTTTGGCCAACCATCCTTGAATATGGATGTCAGCGGACTCGCAGAAGGTGTTTATCTCGTGCGCTCAAGCCGCACAGAACAAGCGCAACGCCTGGTGATCGCGCATTGAGTTAGTAGGCCCGTTCGCTCCGGCCTTCCATGTAATACACAAACGCCCGGTTTACGACTTTGTGACCGCCGGGTGTCGGAAAATCACCAGTGAAGTACCAGTCACCGGTGTGGTCAGGGCAAGAGGCATGGAGTCCTTCAATGCTTTGATAGACGATTTTGACTTCCGCTTTCATCCCTACCGGTGTCAGCAGCAATGAAATTTCCTCACTGATTTCTTCGGGAGTAAAGGGGTCGTAAACCGCTTTAACCTGGTTGACGTTGTCTTCTTTCGGTAATTCAACCTGTGCTTTGCATGCAGCAAGGGTTTCCGTTAGAATGTGTTCCAATCCGCGTTTCTTAATCAAGCTAACAGCTGCTTGGAAAGCAATGAAGTCACCCATCCGGGCCATGTCAATGCCATAGCAATCGGGGTATCGGATTTGCGGAGCGCTGGACGCGACGACGATGCGTTTTGGACCCAAGCGATCTAAGATCCTCAGAATGGATTTTTTCAGCGTGGTTCCACGAACGATGCTGTCATCAATCACAACCAAATTATCAACTCCCGCTTCAACAGTGCCATAAGCGATGTCATAAACGTGCGCCACCAGGTCATCGCGGTTGGCATCCTCTGTAATGAACGTGCGCAACTTCGCATCCTTGATGGCGACCTTTTCGATGCGCATGCGTTCACTCAGGATGTCTTGGATTTCTCCAGGATTCGGATTTGAACCCAACCCAATGATGCGCGCAATCTTGGCTTGGTTGAGGTAGTCCTCCATTCCCTTGATGAGGCCATAGAATGAAACTTCAGCGGTGTTTGGAATGAAACTGGTGACGGTATGTTCTAGATCGTGTTCCACAGCCTCCAAAATCTTCGGGACCAAATACCGTCCCAAAGCCTTGCGCTCGTTGTAAATGGATGCGTCGTTTCCTCGGCTGAAATAAATCCGCTCAAAACTGCACGATTTCTGCTCGCCCGGTTGTTTCACCTGAGGCATGGAAACAGAACCGTCACGCTTGATAATCAACGCATGTCCAGGGGCGACCTCTTGGATCTGATCTGCTGACAAGTTAAAAGCTGTTTGGATGACTGGGCGCTCACTGGCCACCACGACAACCTCATCATCTTCAAACCAGAACGCAGGTCGAATTCCATTGGGGTCGCGCATGACAAAGGCATCGCCATGTCCAATGAGACCGCACATGACATACCCGCCATCCAATGAATTGGCCGCATGTGTAAGTATTTTCTGAACATCAAGCGACTCGCCAATGCGTGCGCTGATTTCGCGATGATCGTCAATACCGTCCTTCTTTAGCTTGTCAAAAAGCAGTTGATTTTCCTCATCGAGGAAGTGACCAATGCGCTCCAAGATGGTGACGGTATCGGCCTCCTCCTTCGGGTGCTGTCCCAACGCGACAAGCTTTTGGAAAAGCTCATCTGTATTGGTCATGTTGAAGTTGCCGGCCACCACCAAGTTTCGTGTCCTCCAGTTATTTTGACGGAGAAAAGGGTGGCAGTTCTCCACTTCGTTTTTTCCATAGGTGCCGTAACGCAGATGCGCTAAAAACAATTCCCCGGTAAAGGCAAACTCGCGTTGTAGGAATTCAGCGTCTTGGAGTTGTTCGGTGGTCAAGCCCTCAAATCGAGGCATAATGCGCGAAAACACATCATGAATAGGGCGGGAGTCTACGGAACGGACCCGCGAGATGTACCGGCTTCCAGCGGGTACATCCAATTTGATGTTGGCCAATCCCGCACCATCCTGACCTCGGTTGTGCTGCTTTTCCATAAGCAGGTACATCTTATTGAGACCGTAAAACGCGGTGCCATACTTGTCAATGTAATGCTGCAAAGGCTTCTTAAGCCGCATCATTGCGATGCCACATTCGTGCTGAAGGAAATCACTCATAGAATGCGAAAAAAGAGGTCTTGGTGGATGATGAGTGCCAAATTTAGTGCGCGGAGCAGCACGGTGCGCCTCAACGCTTGTATTTCGTTTTCCAAGATCGATTTCCTTGCAATCCGCCACTGTGAAGCATCAAGATTCGAGCACCTCGAGATAAAAATGCGGGACGGTTGACCAGGTCCATTTCCAATCGCCGCTTCAGTGCGAGCACAAGTTTTCCGGTATACACGGCATCCAATTCAATGTGTGTTTCGTCTTCCCAGGCGTTCATGCATGTCATCAATTCAGGCGATTGTTTTGCAAACCCACCCTCATGCGCATCTTCCCATGACGCGATATTCCCAAGCAAATCGTCAGCCCAAAGGCCATCATTGACTGTGGATTGAATCAACGTTTGAATCGCTTCCAAAGGCTTCCATCCTTTCAAGGCACTGCAAACAATTAAAGGGCACGATCCCCTGAGCCCAAGGGCCATTCCGGCGGCCGTAGTGCCGGTTCCAGCAGCCACTAAAATGGCATCCCAAGGGGTATTGATGTCATCGGGTTCTATGAGTTTTTGACTTCCCATGACCCCCCAAGCATCGGCTCCTCCTTCAGGAACAACCCAGGGGTTACCAAACTGATCACGCAGCCAAGCCTTGAAAAAATCAGTGTGCTTTTCAGCATATTCAGCGCGGCTCACGAAAAACAATATCATCCCCCATGCTTCGCAATCGCGCAAGGTCGCCGTGAGGTCTTCTTCATTTGAGGGGCGCTCCCCTCGGACAACGCCAATGGTTCGGATGCCTCGAACGCGACCAGCGGCTGCAACGGCATGGAGGTGATTGGACCAGGGCCCTCCAAAAGTGAGGAGGGACTTGGAAACGGTTTGCTGTGCTTTTTCTAAATGCCAGTGAAGTTTCCAGGCTTTGTTTCCTGGGGAAGGCCCAGGAATGGCATCCAAACGGCGCACCCACAAATCCACGCCAGCATGCTCTGAAACAGACCAATTGACACGCTCAGTTTTAGGTTGGGGCCATGTGGGGATGTCAGTCGACTTCATAGATGGTAAATTTGCAACATGCGGGACGATTTGGAACCAGGAGATTTTTATCACAGTCCGGAAGGATTTGTGGTGTTCACGGAACAATACCACCTCAAGCGGGGTCATTGTTGTTTGAGTGGATGCAAACATTGTCCATTCGGCTATGATAAACGCACGGGAAAAACGAACAAAGGATGAAGCACGAATCGAGTACAACCAATCAAGCGTTTCATGCGGCTATTGCAGAGGGAATTCCTTCGGAATTGCCCGCTTTTAAAGCGCGGTCAGATGAATGGAGCCACGCGCCCGTTCGAAAGGACATCCTGACGGCCGTAGAGAAAAAACTGGCGTTGCGCAATGCGTTGCGTTATTTTCCATCGGATCAGCACGAAGTGTTGGCCCCAGAATTTGCTCAAGAACTCAAAGACTTTGGACGGATATACATGTACCGTTTGAAGCCGACCTACTCCATGCACGCGCGGCCCATCGAGAGCTATCCATCTCGTTGTACCCAAGCTGCAGGAATCATGTTGATGATCCAGAACAATCTGGACCCCGCAGTGGCTCAACACCCCGATGAGTTGATTACATATGGCGGGAACGGTGGTGTTTTCCAGAATTGGGCACAATACCGCTTGACCATGCGGTATCTCAGCGAAATGACGGAAGAGCAGACGTTGGCGATTTACAGTGGACACCCCATGGGGTTGTTTCCTTCCAATAAGGAAGCTCCGCGCGTTGTTGCTACCAATGGCATGGTTATTCCAAACTACTCGAAGCCAGATGATTGGGAGCGTATGAACGCGATGGGCGTTTCACAGTACGGTCAAATGACAGCAGGGTCTTACATGTACATCGGCCCTCAAGGCATCGTTCACGGTACGACCATCACGGTGCTCAATGCCGTTCGTATGAACGACAAAACAGGTACAGGAGCAGCAGGTAAACTATTCGTAACCGCCGGATTGGGTGGGATGAGCGGCGCTCAACCCAAAGCAGGCAATATTGCGGGTGTCGTCAGCGTCACAGCTGAGGTCAATCCGGTCGCAGCGCGCAAGCGTCACGAACAAGGGTGGGTGGATCATTTGATTGAAGATGTGAACGACTTGGTCACGCAAGTGAAAGCCTCTGTTTTGGCAAAACGCGCAGAATCGTATGCCTACATCGGCAATGTCGTGGATGTGTGGGAAGCATTTGATGAGGCCCAGGTTTTTGTGGACCTGGGTTCAGACCAGACATCCCTACACAATCCTTGGGCAGGTGGATACTACCCCATGGGATTGGAGTTTGAAGAAGCCAACGAGATGATGGCGCATGACCCTGAAAAATTTGAAGCCTGCGTGAAAGCCTCCTTGGTTCGTCATGCTGCAGCGGTCAACAAGCACACGGCACGCGGTACGTACTTCTTTGATTATGGCAATGCTTTTTTATTGGAGGCATCGCGCGCAGGAGCAGACGTGATGGCTCCAAGTGGGCTTGAATTTCGATATCCAAGCTATGTCCAGGATATCATGGGTCCGATGTGTTTTGATTTTGGGTTTGGACCGTTTCGTTGGGTGTGTGGAAGTGGAGATCCTGCGGATTTGGAAGTGACCGATGGCATCGCTTGCGACGTATTGGAAGCACTCATGAAAGAGGCACCCGCTGAAATTCGTCAGCAGATGGAGGACAATATCCGCTGGATTCAAGGAGCAAAAGCAAATCGGCTGGTTGTTGGCTCTCAAGCCCGCATTCTTTACGCCGACGCAGAAGGCCGCATGCTCATCGCGAAAGCATTCAATGACGCCATTGCGGACGGTCGATTGAAAGGGCCGGTGGTGTTGGGCCGAGATCACCATGATGTCAGCGGCACAGATTCGCCGTATCGGGAGACGTCCAACATCTATGATGGATCGGCGTTTACAGCCGACATGGCGGTGCAGAACTTTGCGGGTGATGCGTTCCGCGGAGCGACGTGGATTTCGCTGCACAACGGAGGCGGTGTTGGTTGGGGAGAAGTTGTGAATGGCGGGTTTGGCATGGTCATCGACGGAAGTTCAGATGCTGAACGGCGACTGAAAGCGATGCTGCATTGGGACGTCAACAATGGCATCGCGCGTCGAAGTTGGGCGCGAAATAAAGGGGCAGAATGGGCCATCCAACGGGCCATGGAACGCGAGCCGTTATTGCAAGTCACCGTGGCTCAACACGCCTCAGACGCGGTCATTGACCAAGCCTTTGATTGACTTGTTGGAAACGTTTTAACACACTTTTCGTTTCCATTGTAGACATATGGTAGTACTTTTGCGGCCGCAATGAACACGTGTCCCGCATTCAATTTGCTGCAAGAAGCTGCAAAAGACTTGGTGAAAAAAGCCATGGCTGTATTCTTGCGCTGCGGCATCAAGTCCGTCAACATGGAGGATTTGGCTCGAGAATTGGGAGTCTCTAAGAAGACGCTTTATAAGCACTTTCAAGACAAAAAAGAGTTGATTCAGTTGGGAATGGAGCAACATTGCTTGGAGTTGGAGAGCATTATTACTGAGGCGTCGAGCGCGGAGGGGAATGCCATTGATAGCGAATTGCGCATCATGAAGCATGTGCACCAGGTCGTATCACAGATGCATCCGAGTATTCTGTACGATCTTCAGAAGTACCACCCCATTGCATTTTCAAACCTGATCAATAGCAGGGATGCGATTTTACTTGGCGCTGTCGAGAGCAACATAAAAAGAGGCCAGGACGAGGGTGTTTACCGCCAGGAAGTAGATCCAGGGGTCGCTGCACAATTCCTCGTTTCCATTAGCTCGACTGTTCGAGAAATGGCTCAAGACACATCGAATCACAAGCCCATCGCTCAATTGTATTTGCAATCGGCTTTGTATCACATCCATGCCATTTCAAGCCCTATGGGTTTGGACTACTTGCAAAACAAGTTGGCAGCAGACTTTCATCCCGTATCATGAGATTTTCCTTCATTTTTATCCTGTTCATAGGACTCTGCAGTGGCACCGCGTCGGCCCAAAACCCGAAGACCCTTCAAGTGACTTTGGCCGAAGCCCAAGACATCGCGCTGAAACAGGCTTTCTCCATGCAGTATGCTCGACTTGATAAGGCCCAGGCTGAGCGAGACGTCAAGGAGTTGCTCGCTTCGGGCTTGCCGCAAATTAACTTGGTAGCAGACTACAGCCAGTACATTGACATCCCAACGCAGGTAGTTCCGGCTGATGCGTTCGGACTGCCATCGTATTTCAATGATTTTTTGTCGGGTGTTGCAGAGGAAACGGGCGTTGCGTTGAATGCACCTCCATCTGATCCGAATGCGCTGTCTGAATTGCAATTTGGTCAAAACCACACAGCGAATGTTGGAGTTCAAGCCACGCAATTGGTTTTTAGTGGATCCTATTTTGTGGGCCTGCGCGCAGCTCAATTGTACGCTGAATCCAAGGACCAATCCATTGAGCGAACGGCGGATGAGGTGCGAGAACAGGTTGCGCAGGCATACCATGTGGCGCTTGGGGCGGCTCAAGGCGCCCTTATTTTAGAACAAGCGCTGGAGCTCGTACAAACCAGCTTAAAGGAGACGCAACAAGTGTATTCCGAAGGGTTTGTCAATCAAATCGCCGTGGATCAGCTGGAACTTGCCGTTCAGGAACTCGAACTCGAATGGTCTTCCGCAAAGCTTCAAGTGCCGCTAACGTTAGCCCTCTTGCGCTTTCAGATGGGAGTGGATCCCACGATGGACTTGATATTAGAGGACTCTTTGGAGGACCTGTTGAGTCGCGTAAAGGGATTGGGACTGTTGTCTCAACCCTTCAACGCGAGCTCGCTTCCAGGAATTCAACTCCAGGAATCGTATGTTGAATTAGCGGGTTTAGACGTGCGCAACCAACAGGCCAAAGGTCTACCTCAGGTATCCGCTTTTTACACCAATCAAGGCAACGCACAGCGGGACGCGTTTAACTTCTTCCAAAGCGATGGCAATTGGTACCCGATCCAGTTGTGGGGAGTGAATTTTAGCATGCCCTTGTGGACGAGTTTTGGTGGAAAGCAACAGGTCGAGAAGAAACGCATTCAGGAAGATCGAGCCATCATTGGATTGGAGCAACTGCGCCAGTCCACTCAAATGGAATTTGACAACGCGCGTCTGACATTGGAATTGGCCATGATGGCATATCAAAATCGTACCAGCGCAGAGACCATTGCACAGCGAATTTTTGACCAGACGTATTCGGCCTACCAAGAAGGCTTGGTCTCTTCCTTTGAGTGGACCCAAGCGCGCAATCAATTACTCGAAGCCCAAGGCAATAGTCTATCGGCTGTTTTGGACTGGCTCAATGCCCAAACTCAACTGAAACGTGCGCTTTCAGAATTTGAATGACCCCATGAACACATTACGCAATCCCTTTTCGATGCCTTCATTCTTTTCCCTTCGATTGACTGGATTCCTCCTGGTCATAAGCAGTGCGGTTTTCATGAGCTGTGGCTCCTCTGAAATGGCAGAACCCGCAGTTGATGAATCTGCCGTGCCAACGAAGTCTAAAGGCATGGCTGTCGCTGTATTCGATGTGCAGCCTGAGGCATTTTCACACCGATTTAGTATTCAAGGCAATGTGGAAACGGATATGAATTCCATACTGACAGCTGAATTTGCTGGACTCATTGAAGAAGTGATGGTTTCAGAAGGAGCTCAAGTGCGTGAAGGGGACGTGCTCATTCGGATCAACACCGACGTCTTGAATCGTTCCATGGCGGAATTGCAAAGCCAACTGGACCTTGCTACGGAACTCTTCAATCGACAAGAGCGCTTGTGGAAGCAGAACATTGGCTCTGAATTGGACTTCATGCAGGCACAGAATCAAAAAATAACATTGGAGAACAGCATGAAAACGCTGCTCGAACAAATGGACATGGCGATGATTCGCGCTCCATTCGATGGGATTTTGGATCGTTGCCTTGCGAAAACAGGAGAGATGGCGATGCCCGGCTCCCCACTAGCACGCGTGATTGATTTGCGCAATATGTACGTCCGTGCAAGCGTGAGTGACCATTATGCGGGACGCGTTTCCAAAGGAATGCCTGCTGAAGTCATTGTGAGTGGCGTGGACACTTTGGCGACTGAAATTGGACGTGTAGGGCAGTTTATCAATCCAGCCAACCGAACATTGGAATTGACCCTACCCCTCCCAAGAGGTTCGGCGCTGTTGCCCAACATGTACGCAAGCGTTTGGCTACAGGATGTGGCTTTGGATAGCGCAGTGGTGTTGCCAAGCGCGCTGATTCAACAAGATATCGAAGGCCAGGACTATGTGTTTGTGGCGGTATCCCAACAAGACGGATCGGTGCGGGCTGAGAAACGTAGCCTCAACGTGGGGATGGGCTCAGGGGACAGCATGCTCATCCAAGGTGGTTTGGTGTTTGGGGATCGGGTTGTTTCCAAGGGAGCGACGCGGATTGTAAGTGGTCAGATCATCCGCATTATCGGCGAAGAATAAACAGTATGGAAAACGCGACCCCAACCCCCAAGAGAAGGGAATTTGGCCTCAGTAGTTGGAGTGTTTCCAACAGAACCACGGTGTTTGTCTTGATGGCCATCATCACGGTCAGCGGGATTTACAGCTATATCTCGGTGCCCAAGGAGAGTTTTCCAGAAGTGGTGATTCCAGAGATTTTCATCGGAACACCGTATCCGGGCAACAGTCCGGTGAACATCGAAAAACTGATTACGCGACCACTCGAGAAGGAAATCAACACGATTACTGGAGTGGATGAAATATCCTCCACCTCAATCCAAGGGTATAGTGCGATTGACATCAAGTTTGATTTCGATGTGACACCAGACGAAGCCTTGCGAAAGGTCAAGGACGCAGTCGACAAGGCCAAAGCGGATCCTGATTTCCCGGATGACTTGCCTGCAGACCCCAACGTTTTTGAGTTGAATTTTTCCGAGTTGCTTCCTGTGATGAACGTGAATTTATCCGGCAACTATTCGCTGGATGAATTGAAGCGATATGCGGAAGCGTTGGAAGAAGCCATTGAGGAATTGCCTGAAATCAGTAAAGTGGACATCCGTGGCGTGATGGACAAGGAGGTTGAAGTGGTGGTGGATCACTTGCGGGCTGAAGCCATGAAAGTCAGCTTCAATGACATTTCAGGAGCGATTGCGCAAGAAAACGTGACCATTTCCGGTGGCGATTTGCTTGTAGACCATTTCCGAAGAACCGTGCAAGTGGAAGGCGACTTTCACTCCATGGCCGACATTGAAAATGTCATTGTCAAGAGCGAAAATGATGCGCCAGTGTACCTCAAGGATGTTGCTTCTGTCCATTTTGTAGAGCAGGAGAAGACGAGTTATGCTCGGGAATATGGACAACCGGTGGTCTCTTTGGACATCATCAAACGTGCCGGGGAAAACCTCATAGCGGCGTCCAACGGAATCAACGGAATCATTGACCAAGCGAAGGTGGACTACCTGCCGGCGGACTTGAGTGTCTCCATTACCAACGACCAATCAGACCAGACGCGAACGCAGGTGGAGGAGTTGCAGAACTCCATCATTTTTGGGGTGTTGTTGGTGGTCGGGGTGTTGCTGTTTTTCTTGGGGCTGCGCAACGCCATGTTTGTGGGTGTGGCCATTCCTTTGTCGATGTTCATGTCGTTCATGATCCTCAGCGCGTTGGGCATTACGTTCAACGTGATGGTATTGTTCTCATTGGTTCTCGCGTTGGGCATGTTGGTTGACAATGGCATTGTGGTCGTGGAGAACATCTATCGACTGATGGAGGAGGGAGAGAGTCCGTTGCGTGCCGCAAAGTTTGGTGTGGGCGAGGTGGCCTGGCCCATCATTGCTTCAACGGCGACCACATTGGCGGCGTTTTTACCCTTGGCGATTTGGCCTGGATTGATCGGGCAATTCATGAAATACCTGCCGATCACATTGATGATTGTATTGAGCTCGTCTCTCTTTGTGGCATTGGTCATCAACCCCGTATTGACCGCGGTTCTGATGCGCGTAGGAGATCAGGAAATCAACAAGAAGCGGGTACATTGGCTAACGGGGTCATTGGTGACATTCGGTGGTGTTTTTCTTGTGCTGGGCGCTACGGCTTTCGGTAATATCCTGATCATTGCGGGCTTGATGACCATCCTCAATGCCTATGTCTTGTTCCCTGCGACCAAGCTCTTCCAAAACCGGTTTTTACCGCGTTTGGAAAGAGGCTACGAAGCTTTTTTACGGTACGCTTTGGCCGGGAAGAAACCGTGGGTTTTCTTCTTTGGAACAGCGAGTTTGATGGTATTGGCATTTGCGTTGCTGGGCACGTTCCCGCCGAAAGTGGAGTTTTTCCCATCCAATGAGCCGCAGTATCTCAACATCTTCATCACGAAGCCGATTGGCACGGATATCGAAGAGACCAATCGGGTGACCAAGGAGATCGAGAATTTGATCATGGATGTGCTAGCGGAAGATCGATTCAAGCAGGTTGACCCAGAGACAGGAGAACTCACGGCATACATGGCCAACTCGGTCATTGGCCAAGTAGGCAACGGAACCAGCGATCCACAGGAAGGGCCTTCCTTGGGCAATACGCCACACAAGGCTCGAATCGTGGTCAACTTCGTGAAGTTCCAGGACCGAAAAGGACAATCTACCCGGGACATGCTGTCTGCAGTCCGAGAGAAGTTGCGGGGTTACCCTGACGCAGAAGTCATCGTGACGAAAAACTCGGATGGCCCGCCCCAAGGCCCGCCGATCAACATCGAAATTCGAGGTGAGGACTACGATGAGGTCTTAGCGACTTCGACCGCGATGCGTCAATTTCTGAGAGAAATGGAATACGACGGGGTGGAAGAGCTCAAGATTGATGTGGATAAACGAAAGCCTGAATTGCCCATTACCATTGACCGGACCAAGGCACGGAATTATGGATTGTCGACGCAGAATATTGGCATGACCATTCGAACAGCCTTGTTTGGCCGTGAGGTGAGTACGTACAAAGACGGCGAAGACGATTATCCTATCAATGTGCGTTTTGAAGAATCTGCCCGCAATAACGTGGACGCCTTGATGAACCAAAAGGTGATTTTCCGGAGCGCTTCAGATGGTCAAATCAAGGAAGTTCCGATCAGCGCCGTAGCGACTGCCAAACGAAGCACCACGTTTAGCAGCGTCAAGCGAAAGGATATGGATCGAATCATCACATTGAGCTCCAACGTATTGGAAGGTGCCAATGCCAATGAAATTGTGGAAGGAATGAAGGCCGAATTGGCTGGGTTTGATACTCCAGAGGGCGTTCAGTGGGCCTTCACCGGACAACAGGAAGAGCAAGCGAAGGAAATGGCCTTCTTGTCTCGAGCGTTGTTGCTAGCGCTTTTCTTGATTATCCTGATCATCGTAGCCCAGTTCAATTCAATTACAACGCCATTCATCATTGGGTTCAGCGTATTCTTTAGTTTGATAGGGGTGTTGCTCGGATTGGTGATTTTCCAGATGGATTTTGTCATTATCATGACGATGATTGGGATCATTTCCTTAGCCGGTGTCGTGGTCAACAATGCCATTGTTCTGATCGACTACACGGATTTATTGAGGGAACGAAAACGGAGCGAGTTGGGTGTTGGGGAGTATTTGCCATTCAGTGAAGTGGTGGAGTCCATTGTTTCGGGTGGCCGAACAAGACTGCGTCCCGTGCTGCTGACCGCGATTACAACCATCTTAGGTTTGTTGCCTTTGGCCATCGGGTTGAACATCGATTTTATTACGTTGATTACGGAATATGATCCGCGGATTTACATTGGCGGTGACAACAATGTCTTCTGGAAGCCGATGAGTTGGGCGATTATTTACGGTCTCACGTTTGCGACGTTCCTCACGTTGATCATCGTTCCGGTGATGTACTGGTGGATCAACCGCATGATTTATAAGTACGGAAAGAAGGAGGCGGTCTAAGCCCTTAATTTCCGCTTTGCGTGCGATGCACCCTCGCGGTGATGCGTGTTAAAATCTCGTAGGGAATCGTGCCGGCCGCCTCGGCAAAGGACTCTACAGAAATGGTGGACCCAAAGAGCTCAACAGGATCTCCTGGTTGTGTATGGGGGATTTCGGTAACATCCACCATGACCATGTCCATGCAGACTTTCCCCACAACGGGGGCGAGCTTTCCATGGATAGCGACGTGTCCTTTCCCGTGACTTAAGTGCCTTGGAAACCCATCGGCATAACCAACCGGAAGCGTGGCGACTAGACGCAGCGTGTCGCTCGTATCCGTCATCCCGTATCCGACCCCTTCACCAGGAGCGATGCTGTGGATGGTGGAAATTACCGTAGTGAATTGAATGGCTGGTCGCAGCTCCCACGTGCTGGGCACGTCCGCGACTCGAACGCCAAACAAACCGATTCCTATGCGAACATAATCTCCCGCAAAAGACGGAAAACGGATAAGTCCGGCTGTGTTTAAAATATGTGTTTTGAAGGGCTTATGTTCGTCTTCAAGCGCCTGTATCGCATGATTGAAAGACGAGAATTGCTCCAAAGTCCGCGCATCTTGTTTGGCGTCATCTGCGCTGGCCAAATGGCTGAAGACGGATTTGACCTGGAGGGTTTGATTGTGATCCAAAGTGGAACGTAACACAGGCCACGAGGCTTGGTCGAACCCTAGCCGATGCATTCCGGTATCAATTTTAATGTGAACAGGCCACGGAACGGTCTGTCCAGCTGATTCAACCGCCTTGGAAAACAATTCCAACTGGTCGAAGTTGTGTAAGCCCGGTTCAAGACGGTATTGCAGCACGGTGCTAAATGTATCGGGCTCTGGATTGAGGACTAAAATCCGCATGGACAAACCATGTTGACGAAGTTCCACTCCTTCTTCGGTGCACGCAACGGCCATGAGGTCGACCCCGTGGAACTGAAGAAGCCTGGCCATCGCCGGACCACTTGTACCGTAACCCGAAGCCTTAATGACCGCTAATATGGAGGTGTCAGCCCCAGCATGTTGTCGAATGTGCGCTTTGAATGTGCGCAAATTGTACGCGACAGCTTCGAGATCTAAATTCAGTTGCGTCATGTGCCCGCGTTGCAAAAGCAACGGGTGAAACCGTTCGAATCGTTCTACCCGTGGGCCTTTGATGAGCACGTGCTGTTTGAAAAACTCGTTGGGGTGTGTTTGCAGATGGGCCAAGGCCATTTCTGTAGACGAGAAGTAGGCGACATCCAGTTTATCGGGGAAAGCGCCGCCCAATTTCGACTCCCAAGTCGGTCCGATGAGCCACAGATGTTGGATGGAGGAGCTTTCGATGAGCTGAACGAGTCTCAACGGATCGGATTGGTCCATTCCCGGGATGGGTCCAATGATGGCAGACTTTGGAAAAGGACCGGGAAGTCGATCGAGGTCGTTGATAGCCAATGTGAGCGCGTCCCAATCGTTGGTGTATGCATCAGAGAGTACCCATGCACCGCTGCGTGAACGCAACCGTTGCATCCGCATATCCAAGTCTTGCAGGTGGGCCAGCGACGCCCCTATTTGATTCCCTTCCACCCCCCATTGCAGAGCGACTAAAGCAGCGGTCATGGCATTTCGGAATCCAATTTCACTTGAAAACGGCAGCGTCCAATCGTAAGCGACTCCCTTCCACGTTGCCCGAATGACCCGGCCTGAATCGGTCGGCAGGCTGTTGATATTGAGATGACTCTGTTCTGACGAGCCCCATGTGATGACAACGCAACCACGCTCGGTTAAACGACGTTTGGCCTCACTTAAAGATTCGGGCATCGCGACCCATTGGCAGGACCGAAACAACGTCAGCTTTTCCTCTAAGAGATGAGCTGCATTTTCAAACGACTCCAAATGCGAGGTCCCTACGTGGGTGAGTACTCCAAAATCAGGTCCAATGGTTTGCGCATGCCGTTCCATTTCACCAGGGACGGAGATGCCTGCCTCAATGAGTGCCACCGCATGATCGTCGTTTAGATCCCAAAGCGATACCGGAACGCCAATTTGGCTGTTGTAGCTGCGTGGACTGCTGTGAACATGCACGACCGGTGCGAGCAAGGACGCCAACCACTCTTTTACAGTGGTTTTACCGTTGCTTCCTGCAATGGCAATAACCGGTTTCCCCCAACGTGATCGCCATTGAAACGCCATCGATTGCCAGGCTTGAATGACATCGGCAACAGCGAGAATGTCGGAATCAGGAAGTTCAGGGAGTGTGGCACCTTCCTTCACCAGAAAGAACCGCACCCCTGCGGAATGCGCATCTTCAATAAAGTCATGCCCATCATGCCATAACCCATCGATGGCAATAAAGAGGGTTGGTGTGGAAAGGGGGCTTGCTAGTAAGCGGCTATCAAAAGCAACCTGTAAAGGCTCCTTCGATTCAGCCGAGGCATTGGTTGAGAGCATTTGTTTGCCAGAGATCCACTGGCGCCATGCTTCAACATTCATGAGCGATCTGCTTCAGAGTCTTTGCCGCCTTCTTTGCGGGCCTCTACAAAAGCTTGTCTCGTCAATGGGATATACAGGTCTTTTTCACCAATCTCTACGGTCGTATCGCCTCCTGCGATCCGATGTGAAAAGTGTGCAGGCCTGCCCGTCTCCATGCAAACGGCATGCAATTTTGTGACCTCCTCAGCACGTGCAAGCAGCTCGGGCATGCACCCGAAGGGCTCCCCTGTAAAATCCAAATCGAGCCCTGCGGCAATGACACGAATGCCTTGATTGGCTAGAAACGTGCACAAGGCAGGTAAATCGGGGTCAAAAAACTGAACTTCATCAATGGCTACGACGGTCACGGGGCGTTCAAGTGCTTGCAAATGCGCAAGTATTGACGGACTATCCTTGACCGTAACAGAGGGCAATGCGTTAGAATCGTGGGATGTAACGGCATCTTTATTGTAGCGAGTGTCTGTTGCTGGTTTGAAAATAAGCGTAGGCTGTCGGGCGATTTGAGCGCGCCGAACCCGTCGCAATAACTCTTCAGTTTTCCCAGAAAACATCGGGCCGCAGACGACTTCGATGCGTCCTTCGCCAATTCCGGTGTGCTGAAGTGGAGAATGTTCGTCGTGTGGTACCATGTTCTTGTGTTCGAAATTACTTCAGTTGCTACTTTGCACTCTCATGAAAAGGAATCAAATTTTCGAATGGCGCCCAAATGTAGTTTGGATGGCCGGTTTGGCGTGTACAATCATAGCGATTGGTTGCACGCGAACCCCTGGTGAAGGTGGTCAAGCCGTGATACACGGTAAGATTGAAGTGGAACAACGATTGGTCATAACGAACCCAAACGGTGCGGTCAGAGCACCTGCTGCTGACGAAGATGTGTTCATTATTTATGGCGACCGGGTGGGTCCGGATGACCGTGTTCAGACGAATTTCGACGGGGAATTTGCTTTTTATGGTATGAGAACGGGGGATTACACGGTATACGTGTACAGCGAAGACACCCTACCGGCTTTTAACAACGCACCGAAAATTGCCATCATCCAAGAAGTGACCGTTGTTGATCGGGATGAAGCGTTGGATTTAGGAGTCTTGCGCATTTTTGAAGACATCTGAGATGCGCATCGCGTTGTTACTTGTTTTGGGTTTATTCACGCAATCCATCTGGGGCCAATGGTCTGAGACGGGCGGTTGGCTTGGCGTGGAAGTGGACCAGAAGTTGCGCAATGATTGGGCCTGGTCGTTGCAATGGGAAAACCGGTGGGACACAGACTTATCTCGACATCAACGCGGCATTTTGGACGCCTCGATAGAGAAAGACCTATTCTCTCGGATTACCGCGAACGTCCAATACCGGTATTCAGAAGAAAGAAACCGGACGGGCGGCTATACCCCCCGACAGCGTTTGGCTTTGCGATTGAGCAGTGAGGGTCAATGGGGAATAGGAAAATGGAACGCCCGACTCATGGGTTCGCAATCCTTGGGCCCGAGTATTCGGGCAAATGATACCCCTTGGATGGAAGTTGATGAGTCTGTCAGATTTCGCTTTGGCTACCAGCATGATTGGACTGGTCTTTGGCGATGGAAAACAGATATTGAACTCTTCCCCGATTTCGAGACGTTTGCTGACCAAAAGACGCGCTTTCGATGGTTGTTTACGCGACAGGTAAACCAGGCGTTGTCTGCAAGCATTGGCTATATCTGGTCACAGCAATGGAATGCGGTCGATCCGCAAACGCAGCACATTCTGAAAACCAACTTGAGTTGGACATTGGACCGCCCTAAGAAACGCAAGAAATCAAAAACCAAGATTCCGAGTGCGCTTGTGATGGTGGCTGAACAGGGCAATCAAGTCGCGCCTGTTGTGCCTCCTGTGTGCACCTCAGAAGCGGCCTACGTTTCAGAAGTACATGCAAAAGGTCAACCAGCTGATTGGATTGTGATCACGAACCGGAGTGAGAGTTGGTGTACGTTAAAGGGGTGGCGTCTGACGGATTCATTGGAGAAATCGGGTTTGGAGTTTGACGCAATTGTTCTGCCTCCTCAAGGGAAGTGGAAGGGGTATGAAAAAGGCCAAGGGAGCTTTGATTTTGGGATTTCAGCGGACGGTGAGCGCCTGTTTTGGATTCATCCTCAGGGTCAAATACAGGAAATTCAGGTCGGACCACAGCAAGGAAAAGGAGCTCAATCCATTGATTTATTGGGTAGAAGCATGCCTGTGAGATCGACAGAAATGGACTGATTGGGGAAGGAATTTGACGCGATGTGATTTTTGTCCACACCTGAGCTTGGGTTGTAAACATCCGTTTGCTATCTTCGCAGCCCCAATTTTGGGGTGAACAGTACATTCAAAACACGCACCGTGGATACTTTGAGCTACAAGACGCTCTCCGCTAATAAGGAGAATGCTGAGAAAAAGTGGTTACTTGTCGATGCTGAAGGCCAGACTTTAGGCCGTCTAGCGTCAGAGGTCGCCAAGCGCCTTCGTGGCAAGCACAAGACCAATTTCACGCCTCACGCTGATTGCGGAGATTACGTCATCGTAATCAATGCGGAGAAAATTGTTTTGACTGGAAACAAGTGGGACCAAAAGGAATACATCCGATATACAGGCTATCCTGGAGGCCAGCGCAAACGAACTGCCCGCGAGCAAATGTCACGGAAGCCATTTGCGATGGTGGAAGATGCTGTTCGCGGTATGTTGCCAAAGAATACTTTGGGACGCGCCTTGTTCCGTAACCTTCACGTTGTGGTCGGTCCCGATCACAAGCACGAAGCTCAACAACCGGAGCTTTTCACACTCAACGCCTGACCTTAGCCTGATCAATCATCCGCATGGAAGTCATCAACACATCTGGCCGCCGAAAAACAGCAGTCGCACGTCTCTACCTGAAGCCAGGAAAGGGAGCTTTGACTGTAAACAAGTTGGAAGCGAATACGTATTTCACCACGGCCGTTCTTCAGTATAAAATCAACCAACCGTTCATGTTGACGGAGACCGCTGGTCAGTATGACATGAATGTCAACGTTGATGGTGGAGGTATCACAGGACAGGCAGAAGCAGTTCGCTTGGCCATTTCCAAGGCATTGATTGAAATCAATCCTGAATGGAAGCCTATTTTGAAGCAACACGGTTTGACCACTCGTGATCCTCGTATGGTGGAGCGCAAGAAGTTTGGTCAGAAGAAGGCACGTAAGAAGTCACAATTCTCTAAGCGTTAATCGCTTGTTTGAATTGGACGGAATCGTTTCTTCGATTTTCTCTTTGAATTTATTTAACAACATAGCTGTTTAGCATCCAAACTTCTCGGACTCATCAGGCAAAGTGCCAGATGGCTACCCAGAAGTTGATCAATCCAGGAACGTAAACATGGAAAGAACATCATTCGAGCAAATGCTCCAAGCCGGAGTGCACTTCGGCCACCTCAAGCGCAAGTGGAACCCACACATGGCTCCTTACATCTTCACCGAGAAGAAAGGAATCCACATCATTGATTTGCACAAAACGGGCGTCAAGCTAGACGAAGCCGCAGCTGCAATGAAACAAATTGCCAAGAGCGGTAAAAAGATTTTGTTTGTTGCTACGAAGAAGCAAGCGAAAGATGTTGTTGCAGAGCGAGTGAAGGCGATTGGCATGCCATACGTCACGGAGCGTTGGTCAGGAGGTATGTTGACGAATTTCGCTACCATCCGAAAGGGGGTTCGAAAGATGTCGCAGATCGACAAGATGGGTGAAGACGGAACATTGAAGACCATGTCCAAGCGTGAGCGCTTGCAGGTGAGCCGTCAGCGTGCCAAGTTGGAGAAGAACCTCGGTTCCATTACTGACTTGACTCGAATTCCAGCAGCAATCTTTATTGTTGATGTGAGTAAAGAGCACATTGCTCTTGCCGAAGCGAAGAAATTAGGCATCCCTGTTTTCGCGATGGTAGATACCAATTCAGATCCACGACCAGTCGATTTCCCAATTCCCTCCAATGACGACGCTAGCCGTTCGATTGCTTTGGTTTTGGACGCTTTGTCACAAGCCGTAGCTGAAGGCCTTCAGGAACGCAAGTCAGATAAGGACGCTGCGGACGCTGCAATTGCAAAGTCAAAAGCGAAGAAAGAAGCAACTGAAGCTGCTGCTGAAGCCCCTGCTGCTGAGGCCGTTGTTGCTGAAGCTCCTGCTGCTGAAGCTCCTGCTGCTGAAGCCGCTGTTGCTGAAGCTCCTGCTGCTGAAGCTCCTTCAGAGGACAAGAAGGAAGATTGATTCCTTAATTTATTTAGGCATTGAACGTGCGGTGGGATGATCCCACGCCCCTCAAAAAAACCAAATCATGAGCATCACAGCTGCTGAAGTGAACAATCTCCGGAAGCAAACCGGAGCCGGTATGATGGATTGCAAAAAAGCTCTCCAAGAAGCCGAAGGAAATACAGAAAAAGCCATTGAAATTTTGCGCCTGAAAGGACAAAAGGTTGCGGCAAAGCGCGGAGATCGCGAAACAGGCGAGGGTGTCATTTTGGCATCTTCGAATGGCGAAGGTGATTTCGGAGTCTTGTTGTCGTTGAATTGCGAAACGGACTTTGTTGCGAAAAACGAAGAATTTGTAGGAGTCGCCCAGACGTTGGTAGACCTCGCGTTGAGCAATAAACTCCAATCAAAGGAAGCTTTGATGGAACAGGAATATCCAGGTTCTGGTGTTTCTGTTGCTGAGAAGATTACCGATCAAATCGGAAAGATTGGCGAAAAAATTGAAGTTGCGGTGTATCACACAATGAGCGCTTCTCAGGTAGCGGCGTACATCCACCCTGGAAACCGGTTGGCTACGCTTGTTGGTTTTTCGGCGTCAGTGGATAGTGAGGTGGGACGTAATGTTGCGATGCAAGCGGCCGCAATGGCTCCTGTAGCGTTGGATGAGACCACCATTCCTGCTGATTTGATCGAAAAAGAACGCGCCATTGGAAAGGAACTTGCCATCCAAGAGGGCAAGCCAGAAGAGATGGCTGAAAAGATTGCCGAAGGCCGCTTGAAGAAGTGGTTTAAGGAAGCCACGTTGGTAAACCAGATGTTCATCAAGGACAATAAAATCAATGTTGCCGCCTATGTGAAGGCCGCCAACAATGATGCTGTGTTGACAGCATATTGCCGCGAAGCACTGGATTGATACAATCCCATTTAGGAGTTTAAAAGCAAGGGCTGCCTTTTTTGGTGGCCCTTGTTGTTTTCTGTGCAGAATGAACGCGGAATATTCAGATATTTACGCTTAGCATGAAGTACAAACGCATTCTCCTCAAATTGAGCGGCGAGGCCCTGATGGGTACAAAGCAATTTGGCATTGATAACGACCGACTGAAGCAATACGCTGAAGAAATTAAATTGCTCGTAGATGCCAAGGTGGAAGTGGCCATCGTCATTGGAGGCGGGAACATCTTTCGAGGTGTTCAAGCGGCTGAAGGCGGGATGGAGCGGACACAAGGTGACTACATGGGCATGTTGGCCACAGTGATCAACTCAATGGCCCTGCAGAGCGCTCTGGAGAGTTGTGGAGTGGACACGCGACTGCAGTCTGCCATTGAACTCAAACAAATCGCAGAACCTTTTATTCGACGACGGGCTGTCCGCCATTTGGAAAAGGGGCGGGTTGTCATTTTTGGCGGAGGTACAGGCAATCCTTTCTTTACCACCGATTCTGCTGCGTCGTTGCGTGCGATCGAGATCGATGCTGATGTGATTCTCAAAGGGACGCGTGTCGATGGGATTTATACTGCAGATCCAGAAAAGGATCCAACGGCAACACGTTACGACCGCATTAGCTTCAATGAAGTCTATGAAAAGGGATTGAATGTGATGGATATGACGGCCATTACATTGTGCAATGAGAACAAGCTACCGATTGTGGTTTTCAACATGAATAAATCGGGTAACTTGATGCGTTTGATGGAAGGGGAGGATGTTGGTACTTTGGTTGATCTTTAAATACGGAACCGATGAGCGAGGAAATTGAAATGGCATTGGATGTGGCGCGAGAAGCCATGGATAAAGCCATCAAGCACATGGAGTCTGAGTTGACCAAAGTGCGCGCTGGAAAAGCACACCCTGCGATGTTAGACAGTGTCAAGGTGGATTATTATGGTGCGATGACACCATTGAGCCAAGTGGCCAACGTGAATTCAACAGACGCACGAACCTTGACGGTGCAGGCGTGGGAAAAGTCCATGCTTGACAACATCGCCACAGCCATCATCAATGCCAATTTGGGGTTGAATCCAATGAACAACGGAGAGTCTATCCTGATTAACATCCCATCTTTAACCGAGGATCGCCGCCGCGATTTAACGAAGCGCGCACGTGGGGAAGGGGAAGGAGCTCGAGTGGGTATTCGCAATGCTAGAAAGGAAGCGAATGATTTCATCAAGGCCGCTAAGAATGATGGGCTGAGCGAGGACATGGCAAAAGACGGAGAGGCCGAAGTACAGGCCTTGACCGACGGCTACATCAAGAAAATTGATGAGATTTTGGCCGCGAAAGAATCGGATATAATGACGGTCTAAGCGTCCTGTAGGATCGCTTTATCGGATCAATTGTGGTGCATACTCACCTGCCTTGACGCGTGCTTCTGCATCGCTAGCGAGGAGCCCATCAAGACCTGGACGTTCCAGCCATTCCACACGGGATAAGGCATGTTCGACTACGGATGTCAGTTCTAAAAAAGTAATTTCGTCCGCAAGGAAACGCGCAACAGCCACTTCGTTTGCGGCGTTCAAAATGCACGGTGCGTTCCCTCCCTTGTTTCCCGCTTCAAACGCCAGTGCTAGATTCCGGAAGGCTTCCAAGTCTGGTTTTTCAAACGTGAGCTGGGGATAGTTCATAAAATCGAAACGCTCGAAATGATTGGCCAAACGTCTAGGATATCCTAAGGCGTATTGGATGGGCAATTTCATATCAGGCAATCCCAATTGGGCTTTGATCGAGCCGTCTTCGAATTGGACACAGCTATGGATAATGCTCTGTGGATGCACGACAACATCTACCTGATCCATGCGTAAATCGAATAACCACTTCGCTTCAATGACCTCTAGGCCCTTGTTCATCATCGAAGCGCTGTCGATGGTGATCTTGGCGCCCATGCTCCAATTGGGATGTTTCAGTGCTTGCGCTTTGGTCACTCCCTCTAACGCTTCACGTGTACGCCCGCGAAAAGGGCCTCCAGAAGCCGTAAGAATGATCTTCTCAATGGGATTCAACACTTCTCCAGCGAGACATTGGTAAATGGCACTGTGCTCCGAATCAACAGGGTGGATGTTCACGCCTGCAGCGCGTGCTTCTGACATGATCAACTCTCCAGCTACCACCAACGTTTCTTTGTTGGCAAGCGCGATGTCTTTTCCGGCGCGGATAGCCTTCAAAGTTGGTCGCAATCCGGCGGCGCCCATCAAAGCCGTGAGCACCATATCGATTCCCGCCATCTCCACAATTTGCTCGAGTGCATCTTCGCCTGCGTAGACTTTAATGCCCTCATCAAACAACGCGTCTTTGACTTTCGAGAGCAACGAAAGTTCTCCAATGACCACGGTATTCGGATGAAACTCCAGGGCTTGCTCAATCAGGGGGTCAGCATTGCGGTATGCGCTGAGAACTTCGACGTGCAAGGATTCGGGCTGTTGCCGGATGACCTCTAAGGCTTGGGTTCCGATGGATCCGGTGCTCCCAAGAATGGCAATGCCGCGGGTGGTCGGTTGGTCTGTACTCAAAGGAATCCGAGTTCTAGTTTGGCTTCTTCACTCATGAGGTCTTGCGTCCATGGTGGGTCGAATACGATGTTCACCTTAGCACCTGTGGCTCCTTCGATCCCCGAAACCTTCTCTTCTACCTCAGCGGGAAGACTTTCAGCGACAGGGCAATTGGGCGAAGTGAGTGTCATCTCGATGTGGACGAATCCATCCCCCGTGATTTTCACTTCATAAATCAATCCCAATTCATAGATGTCCACAGGAATTTCCGGGTCATGAATGGTTTTCAAAACGTCAATGACAATGGATTGCTTGAAAGGTGCGGGCATCGATATGGGGCCTTAATGAATGGAGGAATACCACGATTCCACAGCTTCCAATGAAAGTGCAGAGATGGACAATTTGTTCTTTTTTCGGTATCCGTTCATTTTTTCACGGAGACCTGCAGGAGATAGCTCACTTAGAGCAGCAGCGGAATCAAAACCAGCAGCAGCCACATGTTCAACCCACTCGGGTGGAATGCCCAATGCTTCTAATGCGGTCAAATCCGGGCTAGCATTGAATACTTCGGGACGCATTTGAGGGAACAATAAGACCTCTTGAATGGATGTTTGGTTGGTCAGCATCATGACCAAGCGGTCAATACCGATTCCCACACCACTTGTTGGCGGCATGCCGTATTCCAATGCGCGCAAGAAGTCCTGGTCAATGAACATCGCTTCATCGTCACCGCGCTCTCCCAACTTCAGCTGTTCTTCAAACCGTTCCCGTTGAACGATCGGGTCGTTGAGCTCGCTATACGCGTTGGCGACCTCCGTTCCGTTGATCATCAATTCAAACCGTTCCGTGTAGTCGGGCTTGTCGCGGTGCACTTTTGTAAGTGGTGACATTTCCACTGGATAATCGGTGATGAACGTCGGTTGGATATAGTGGTGTTCGCATTTTTCGCCGAACAACTCGTCAATCAACTTGCCTTTCCCCATACTGTCATCCGTGTCTACACCGACCGATTGGCAGGCGCTGCGAAGCTCGGCTTCGTCCTTTCCGTCGATATCAACCCCGGTGTGTTCCACTATCGCATCGCGCATGGTAACGCGCTTGTAAGGGGGTTTGAAATTGATTTCATGCCCGCCCAAGTTGGCCTGCATTTTTCCATGCACGGATTGGCAGACATCCCCAATGAGGTTTTCAATGGTCTCCATCATCCAGTGATAGTCCTTGTACGCCACGTACAGTTCCAGCACCGTGAATTCAGGATTGTGGGTGCGGTCCATGCCCTCGTTCCGGAAGTTTCGAGAGAATTCATACACGCCTTCGAATCCACCCACGATAAGTCGTTTGAGGTACAATTCGTTGGCAATGCGCAAATACAGCGGAATATCCAACGCATTGTGATGCGTTTCGAATGGTCGCGCCGCCGCACCACCGGGGATGGCTTGCAACACCGGTGTGTCCACTTCCAACCATCCTTGTTGATCAAACGATTCCCGAATGGTCCGGATGATGCGGGATCGGGATTCAAACGTTTCGCGAACATGGGGATTGACCACGAGGTCTACATAGCGCATGCGATACCGCAATTCGGGATCAGAGAAAGCATCGTGGGTGGTGCCGGCATCATCCACCTTCACGGCAGGGAGTGGCTTCAACGACTTTGAAAGGACGGTAAGCTCTTTCACGAGGAGACTCTGTTCACCCGTTTGGGTGGTAAAAGTTTCTCCGGATACACCAATGAAATCTCCGCGATCAAGGAGCTTCTTGAAGACCACGTTGTACATCGTTTTATCCTCTCCCGGGCACAACTCGTCTCGATTGAGATACAGTTGGAACGTGCCTTCGCTGTCTTGCATTTCAGCAAAAGAAGCCTTTCCCATGATCCTTCGGCTCATCAGGCGTCCAGCCAAAGTGACTTCCATGCCGTCCTGAAAGGAAGCCGCAAGTTCTGTGGACCGGTGGGTCGCATCAAATGCGGCCGCGGGATACGGTTCAATTCCTAGTTTACGTAATTCGACGAGGGAATCCCTGCGAATGCGTTCTTGTTCCGACAATTGCATGCCCCAAAGGTACATCGACGGACGCACTGAGCGGTGGTTGGTCGCATGGACCTTTGTAGGTTTGCAACTGCAATCACAACGTAAGAAATCCATGGGCCCTTTTAAGTTGAATTTTATCATATGCCTCTCATTGATTGGGGCGTCGACTATCGGTGAATTGAGTGCTTCAATTCAAGATTCATTGGACGTAAAAGGCCAACCGATTCCGTTGGTGCTTCTTGCGGAGGCTCCGGTCTCTGTTGGAACCTCATTCGGGTCCATTTTAAAAACCGATGCACCGAAAGCAACCACTGTACTTGACTTGAGTGAATTGAAAACGGCTGTTGCACTGACTGAAGCCTTGGAGTTTGCTCCTGGTGTGGACATCCGCAGCCGAGGTCCTTGGGGCATCCAAAGTGACATCAGCATTCGCGGGGGCTCCTTTGAGCAAACGGCATTGTTGGTCAATGGTGTCCGTTGGAGCGCTCCACACACAGGACATCACTTGATGAATGTTCCGATAGATCCGGAAGATTTGGGTCATGTCGAAATCGTACGCAGTGGATCGGGCGCGATGGCAGGAGCGGGTGCTTTTGCCGGATCGGTTCACTTGCGGACCCCAACGGGTGATGTGACCGATGGCGGATCAGCAGCGATAGAAGCGGGCAGCTTTGGTTGGAAGCGCTTGCGCCTTCATGCCGATATGAAAGCGGGCAATTCCATCCAGCGATTTAGTATGTCTCGAGCAGAGACGGATGGCCATGTGGACAACTCTGATGCTCAGATTACGCGGGCCATGTGGGTGTCTGATTGGAATCTGGGAGCAGAGCGGTGGAAGTTGATGGTGGCCTTGGAAGACAAAGCATTTGGAGCACAGAACTTTTATACTTCAACTTATCCGGATCAATACGAAACGACCCAGGCGGCGATTGCCCAGTTGAATTGGGAGAAGACAGGCACGAACTGGCGAGCTTCAGCCGCAGCGCATGGACGCTATCACCGTGACCGCTTTGAATTGTACCGTGAGGGGACGGGGTGGTACCAACCAACGGAGGACGGATTTTATGTTCGAAATACACTGGGGTCGCAGGCTGAAGCGGATACGGCTGGACTGTATGCTCGAAGAGCGTTAAGGAACGTATTGAAACCTTATGAACCTGCATCCTGGTATGCAGGTGCCAACCAGCACCGGTCATTGACGGCAGCGGTCAATGGAAAGTTTCAGTGGTTTCTCGATCAATCGGCATGGACTTTCTCAGCGGATGTGCGTGAGGAAATCATCCAGAGCAACCGATTGGGAGCTGCCGTAGAGGGTGCTCCGGAGATGTATCCACTCGCAGATCAACGAAGCAATGTCGATGCCTTGGTGTCGTGGCGGGGCCATTCAGAATCGGGTCGATTGGCGGCTTCAGTGACATCAGGAGCCAATTTAAATAGCCGATTTGGAACGAACTTCTTGCCTTCGGCCGATGTCCGCTACCGATTGGGGCCGGATCAAGAGGTGGTGGTTTTTGCTTCGGCTGGCCGGTCAGTGCGTCACCCGTCGTTTACGGACTTGTACTACAATGTTGGGGGAGCACAAGGAAGTGAAGATTTGCTTTCGGAGTGGGCTGACCAGGCGGAGGCTGGCGGACGTTGGGTGCCTCAACAAGGGAATTTTGTTTTGGAGGCTTCAGGATTCATTCGCAGAGGAAGAAACCTCATTGATTGGATCAAGTATGAACAAGCGGTTCCCGCACAGGATGTGTATCAAGCAGCGAACTTGTCTTCCGTAGACTTTGAGGGCTGGGATGTTTCCGCGACCTATCGATGGGATGCTTCCATTTTGCGGCGCGCGCGGATTGCCTATGCATGGGTGGAGGCGGATCGAATGGAGCAAGATTTTATATCGAGCTATGTGTTGGATTTTCTTAAAACAAAACTAGACCTGGTGACAGACTGGTCACTTCCGCTGGAGGTGAATGCAGGCGTTCGGTATAGTATGCAACAGCGAAATCAGCCATTTGCGTATGCAACAGGAAATGAAGTGTTTCATCTTTTGAGCCTGTCGCTAGAACGCGCATGGGGTGAGCAAAACCAAATTCGTACCGCCATTCGAATGAACAATGCGTTGGACGAACAATACTTGGATATCGGTCAAGTCGTGCAACCGGGCAGACATTACCGATTCAGCCTTATTTTTGATTTGAAATCAGAAGAATAGAGGGCTATGGAATTAATGAGGCAATTGATCACGGAGTTCCCCAATCAGATGCGGGACGCTTGGAAGGTGGTAGAGAATTCACCCATAGATTTGGAAGGATTTATCCCCAAAGGAGCTTTGATACTCGGAATGGGAGGCAGCGGGATTAGTGGCGTCATTGCTTCGCGTATGCTTGCGGCAACGAGCCCCGTTCCAATCCAGGCCAATTCAGACTATTCGATTCCGGGTTGGGTGGGCGCTGACACATTGGTGATCGCCTGCAGTTATTCTGGCAACACGGAGGAGACATTGATCGCCTTGAAGTTGGCTCAGGAGCGAGGCGCTCGAATTGTTGCGATCACTTCTGGAGGCCAGTTAGGGGAATTGGCGGATCAACACGGGTGGCCATCGGTGCGTTTCCGAGGAGGTCAGCCTCCACGGTCTCAATTTGGATATGCGTTTACGAGCGTCTTCCACGTTCTGCATGCTGCTGGTTTAGCCTCGGACAAGCAACGCGCGGCCTTTGGTCGCGTCGGGGATCACTTGGCTGCAGGCCAAGAGAATGCCATCAGTCGTGGCGAGTCGTTGTCTGAATTACTGGATGGCCGAAAAGCCTTGCTCTACGGCGATGCCTCGCAAGAGGGGCTGATCATCCGATGGAGACAACAATTGAATGAAAACAGCAAGCTGCTGTGTTCACACCATGTCTTCCCGGAGATGAATCACAATGAGTTGGTTGGATGGGAGAGTGGAGACGAACAGATCATGGCATTGGTCTTTCAAACTCCGGAGGATCATCCAAGAACACGGGCTCGAATGGATGTTTGCATGGAAATTTTCCAGGAGCAAGGCGCTGACGTGGTCGTGATTGAGGGCGATGGAGACGATGCAATTTTGCGCTTCTTCGACCTCGTTCATGTCGGTGATTGGACCAGCTTGTTATTGGCCGAAAGTTCAGGAGTTGATCCCGTTGCGATCGATAACATTGATCACTTGAAGGACGCGTTGTCCAAGATTCCATATTGACCGCAACAGCATGAAGCCCAAGGTCCGTTTCCATGCGTTGGGTCATTCGGCCTACACTTCGGCCCTGGAGTTGCAAGAACGGCTGATGAAGGGAGTGATTGAACGAAAAAAAAACCGTCGGAATGCGGGATTAGGGGGGCAAGAGATCTCAGAAGATTCTGAATTGAGTCTGCCGGATAGCCATTTGATTTTTGTGGAACACGCGCATGTATTGACGCTCGGTAAAACAGGCAGCGCCACGCACGTGGTCGCCTCTGAGGAGCGCCTCAAGGACTTAGGAGTCGAGTATTTCCCGACCAATCGAGGCGGTGACATTACCTACCACGGACCGGGCCAGCTCGTCGGATATCCCATTTTGGATTTGGAACAATTCTATACCGACATCGGCAAGTACATGCGGATGTTGGAGGAAGCCATCATGCTGACGTGCGCTGATTATGGTTTGGAAACAGGTCGAATCGAAGGGCTTACCGGCGTTTGGGTCAATCCCGATGCTGGCTTGGGAGCGCGTAAAATTGCGGCGCTTGGCGTCAAGTGTTCCCGCTGGGTCACCATGCACGGCTTTGCGTTCAATATCAATACGGATCTGCAATTTTTTGAGCTCATTGTGCCTTGTGGAATCGGAGATCGTGGTGTGACATCGTTGTCAAAAGAATGCGGCCGGACCATGGATTATGATGAAGTGTCAGCTCGCGTGTTGAAGCATTTGACGGAATTGTTTGCATGGAATGTATCCGATGAAGCCTGATTTGACCTGCTTTAGTTGAAATTCGCAAAAAAACTGCCATGCGCCTTTTTAAATCCCTTCTTGCTGTCATCGTCGGCATCGGCATCCTTTCATTCATTACGGGACATGGATATGTCTGGGGGGGAATTCAGGAAACGTATTTTCGAGGGTGGAAGAATTCAAACATTGACGATCTCGAGTTTAGGGACATTCGTGTTCTGCAATCTGCAGATGTGGCGCAGCCTTGGGCAGAAAAACTCAATGAAGTCAATCCTTTCACGGAAGAGGATGAGGCCTGGAATGAGGAGTATCTCTCAGCCAGCTTTTTGGTGATTCAAAATGACACCATTCGGCATGAGACGTATTGGCAAGGACACGATGAGCAGACGGTGACAAATTCATTCTCTGCCTGTAAATCCATCGTTGCACTCGCCATTGGCCTGGCATCGGACCGCGGGTTGCTCGACATCAATGATTCCGTGGCGAAATACCTGCCCCGATTTATAGGCGAAGCGGGACGTGGCCTGACGATCAAAGAGCTACTCCAAATGCGTTCTCACATTCCATTTGGAGAGAGCTACTCAAGCCCATTGGGTTTCATGGCGAAAGCATATTATCGCGAGGACATTCGTTCTTTGGTAGAGCCGTACAAGGTGACCGATGCACCGGGCAGTCGTTGGAAATATGAAGGAGGCAATACCATGCTCTTGGAAGAAATTATAGCTTCATTGGGAAAAGGTTCATTGAGTGATTGGGTTGAGAGAGAGTTGTGGCAGCCAATGGGAGCAGAGAACGATGCGTTTTGGGGGTTGGATGCACCACTTGAGGAGGGCGGTGTCGAACGTTGTTTTGCTCAGTTTTATGCAACGACTCGTGACTATGCTCGATTTGGAAAACTGCTCAATTCCGCCGGAAAATGGGGAGATCGTCAATTGTTGAGCGAAGCATTTACGGAAGCGGTCACGACACCAATTGCGCAGACGACGGACGCGTGTGACGCGGAACATTACGGCTACCAAATTTGGTTGGGCGAGACATCCAATGGCGAGGCGTTTAGCTGCATGGAGGGCCTGCGAGGTCAAATGATTATTTCCGTGCCCGAGTTGAACGTGGTCGTTGTGCGGACGGGTTACAGCAAACAAGAATTGAAGCAGGGTGAATTACCGGCTGACATCTACCGAGTCTTGGACATGGGACTACGTAGTATCAATGGATAGAGGCGCTAACTGATTCGTCAGCCATGAAGTCATTGAGGCCAGTTACAAATTCAAGTCATCAACGCGGATGTTTAATCCATTGTTTTGATGACAAGAAATAAATCAATGACTGCTCTAAATCAACCCATCCGGTGTCTTGTTGTAGACGATGAAATGCCAGCGCGTCAGGCGTTGTGCCGTCAAATTGAAAGGCATTGTCCGCACTTTCAAGTTGTGCAAACGGCGAGTTCTGCCGCGGAAGCGTTTCAACTGATCAAAGAGCTTGCTCCCGAAGTGGTATTCTTGGATGTCCGCATGCCCCATGAAACAGGACTCGAGCTTTTGGACCGCTTTGAAGAACGCACCTTCCATGTTGTTTTTTGCACCACCTACCACGAATATGCCGTTGAAGCCTTGCGCAAAAAAGCGTTCGATTATTTGCTAAAACCAGTGGATGCCATGGACTTGATCGCATGTGCCAAGCGCATTACGTATGCGCTCAGGGTTCAGCCAGAATCACAGCAGACACAGACGCCGCCAGGGGGGCGTCGAGTGGAGCTAATTACCTCGGGTCAACGCCATTTTGTGCGGCACGCAGACATTGTGTATGTCGAGGCGTCGGGCAGTTATTCGACGCTTTATCTGACCACAGGCAAACGCATTACCGTATCGAAAAACTTAAAGCGCATTGAAGAAATGCTTCAAGACACGCTGTTTTGTAGGGTGCACAACTCCTTCTTGGTTCGACTCGATGCGGTGCAATCATTTAGCCACCGCAATGGCACGTTGTTGCTTCCAAATGGGAAGGAGATCCCTATGGCGGTGCGGAAGCGGGAGCAGGTTAGGAAGCGATTGGTTGAGTTGATGACAGGTGCCCAGGATGAGACTGAATTGCCCCTTGCAGCAGAACAGCAACAGCAATTGTTGACGTCGCAATAGCTACCCTCGGTTCTCCCCGTATCTTTGCCGTTCATGACAGATCGAACTGACATACGGCTATTGAGTTCTGAAGAACTCAAAAACGCAGTTGCTGAATTGGGAGAAAAACCATTTCGCTCGCGACAGCTTGAAGATTGGATTTGGACGCACGGTGCCGGTTCGTTTGATGAAATGACCAATTTATCCAAGTCGTTTCGCGGTTTGCTCGGCGAGCGTTTTGAATTGTCACGGATTCGCTTGGCTGAACAGCAGGTCAGTCGTGATGGGACAATCAAGTGTGCGTTTGATGTTGGTGTAAACAAGGTGGTTGAAGGGGTTTTGATCCCTACGACTAAGCGCATGACGGCATGCATTTCATCACAAGTGGGATGTAGTTTGGCCTGTAAGTTTTGCGCAACAGGCAAACTGAAACTCCTCAAAAACCTCACCTCAGGAGAAATCTATGATCAAGTAGAGGTCATTCGAGGTTTGGCTGATGAGCATTACAACAAACCGCTTTCCAATATTGTGTACATGGGAATGGGAGAGCCGCTGTTGAACTATAGCTCTGTTTTAACATCGATTGAGCGGATCTGCGGAGACCCCGGGCTTGGAATGTCTCCGAAGCGTGTGACCATCAGTACGGCGGGAATTGCCAAAGCAATTAAGCGATTGGGAGATGATGAGGTTCGCTTCAACCTGGCCCTGTCATTGCATGCGGCCAATGATGCCAAACGGAATCATATCATGGCCATCAACGAATCCAATAACTTGGAAGCTCTCGCTGATTCGTTGCGCTATTTTCATGAGAAAACAGGAACGCGTGTAACGTTTGAATACATCATTTTTGATGGGTTCAATGACCAATTGAGTGATGCACGAGAATTGGTGCAATTCTGCAAACACGTCCCATGTAAAGTCAACATCATCGAGTACAACCCGATTGACGATGGGGAATTCCAAATGGCAAAAGTTGACCGGGTGGATGAGTTTGTCAAACTCCTGGAGGATTGTAACATCATCGTGAACCTTCGTCGTTCACGCGGCAAGGACATTGATGCGGCTTGCGGGCAATTGGCAAATAAAAACACGCCAGCAAACGCGTTCAAGGCGGGTTGATTAATCCAGCTTGAGAACCGCTAAGAATGCGGACTGTGGCACTTCAACATTGCCGACTTGGCGCATGCGCTTCTTGCCTTTTTTCTGCTTTTCGAGCAACTTTCGCTTTCGTGTAATGTCGCCGCCATAGCACTTGGCTGTGACATCCTTTCGGACCGGCTTGATGGTTTCGCGTGCAATGATTTTCGCTCCGATTCCTGCCTGAAGTGCAATCATAAACTGTTGCCGAGGGATGAGCTCCTTTAACTTCAAACAGATGCGTTTTCCCAAATCGAATGCATTGTCTTTGTGTATCAAAGCGCTCAAAGCATCCACGGGATCACCGTTGAGCATGATGTCCAACTTGACTAGCTTGGATTCTTTGTATTCGTCAGGGAAATAATCAAAGGAAGCATACCCCCGAGAGACGGATTTCAGTTTGTCGTAGAAATCGAAGACAATTTCACCCAAAGGCATGCTGAAAGACAGCTCCACACGGTCTGCAGTTAAGTAAACCTGGTTCGAAAGGATTCCCCGCTTTTCGATGCAAAGGTTCATGACTTGGCCGATGTATTCCGATTTTGTGATGACCTGTGCCTTAATGAAGGGTTCCTCAACGCGTTCCAGATGATTGGGTTCAGGCAAGTCAGCGGGATTATTCACAACGAGCATTTCACCGTCCTTGATATAGGCGTGATAGCTCACGTTGGGGACTGTCGTAATGACGGTCATGTCGAATTCACGCTCCAGCCGCTCTTGGATAATCTCCATGTGCAGCATCCCCAAAAAGCCACAGCGAAACCCAAACCCAAGTGCCGCCGAAGATTCCGGTTCGTATACCAGAGAAGCGTCGTTTAATTGCAGCTTGTCCATAGAAGCGCGGAGCTCTTCGTAATCCTCAGTGTCTACAGGATAAATCCCTGCGAAAACCATGGGCTTCACATCTTCGAAACCGCGAACGGCTTCCAAGCAGGGGTTCTCTTTTTTCGTGAGTGTGTCTCCAACTTTGACTTCTTTGGCATTTTTGATGCCCGAAATGATGTAGCCGACGTTTCCAGCAGAAAGCTCCTTCCGGGGCTTGAGATCGAGGCCTAGAATGCCAATTTCATCGGCTGTGTATTCATTTGAAGTCGCAAAAAACTTCACCAAATCACCCTTCTTGATTGATCCGTTTAGAATACGGAAATAAGCGATAATGCCTCGGAAAGGATTGTATACGCTGTCAAAAACCATGGCCTGAAGCGGTCCGTTTGGATCTCCTTTTGGTGCTGGAACGCGTTTCACGACTGCCTCAAGGATTTCTGCAACGCCCATACCGGATTTGCCACTCGCCGGTATGATGTCATCCAGGGTGCAACCAATCAAATCAACAATCTGATCTCCGACGACCTCAGGGTCGGCCGAGTCCAAATCCATTTTGTTGAGCACAGGAATGATTTCTAAATCGTGCTCAAGTGCGAGATAGAGATTTGAAATCGTCTGAGCCTCAATTCCTTGAGTCGCATCTACGATGAGCAGCGCTCCTTCGCATGCCGCAATGGAACGAGAAACTTCATAGCTGAAATCAACGTGTCCAGGTGTGTCGATCAGATTAAACACATACTCCTCTCCGTCGTCCGCTGTGTACAGCATCTGAATCGCATGGCTTTTGATCGTGATTCCACGTTCACGCTCGATGTCCATGTCATCCAAGGTTTGTTCCTGCAACTCGCGGTCCGATATGGTCCCCGTCAAATGCAGGAGGCGGTCGGCGAGCGTACTCTTCCCATGGTCAATATGGGCGATGATGCAGAAATTTCGTGTGCGTTTCATTCTGTGAAATGTGGTGCAAAAATACACCTATACCGGCTGCGTTCTTCAGAAGGGTGTTAAGAGAGCGCAAAGACGCAAGTCAATGCATTATATTTACACCCTACGTGCTGTTTTTTTTCTGCATTTGGAATGCAAAATTGGAGAATAGGCACCGTTCAAATCGAAAACACGAGTTCATGAGTCGTCAATCCATTCTGACATTTGCCTTTGCTCTTTTGAGTATTCAAGTGGCTTTTTCACAAGCCATTGAGGAAACGTCTTCGCCGAAGTTTGAGGATCAAAGCGCCCAGAGCATTCTAGATAAATACAAGTCCTTCAAAGGGGCTGTACTGAATATGACACGGGATGAATGGTCCGTCATCCGCAATTCAGAAGAGTACAATGAGCAGGATGCTCGGGTGATCTTGAATGAATCCAAAGAGGCTTGGAAGAAGGAAAACGCAGCGTTGATCCAAGAGCGCAAGGCGATGCGTCAAAACCAACCAGGCGGATGCGACTGCTGGATTGAGCCTGATGACACGTACGAGCAGATCACGACGTTTGATTGGGACTTTACGGATGGCGCTGGCGCTAACGTGGATTGTTCAATTGGCCCATTGCAGCTGCCCTGGACCTTCGACTTTTATGGAACAGCGTATGATGAGATTTACATCAATTCAAAAGGCTCTATTTCATTTGGCGATTATTTGATTGATTGGACTCCAGAGGAATTTCCAAACACAGTCAATTTGGTGGCGCAAGTAGCGGGGTTTTGGGCAGATTCGGATTATCGAGCGTCAGGAGATATTTATTACAAAATCGATCAGGACGCGGTGTTCATCAATTTTGTGGATGTCGGTTACTACAACAACCACGATGATTTGATCAATTCGTATCAGATCATTATTACGCCCACTGACGGCATCATTTTGCCTGATGGGTCCAACACCCAGATGTGCTATTTGGACATGAACTGGGCGCATGGTGACGTTGGAGGATCAGGCGGATGCTGTGGTGACGGTCCTGCTACGGTAGGGCTAGATGATGCCCCTGCAACGGGCGACCACTTGCAGTACGGACGGTTTAATTTCTTGACAGATGATTACAACGGTCCTTATGGAGCGGGTGACGAAGACCAGGACGGTGTCAATTGGTTGGACTACAAAGTATTTAATATGGATGCTGCGGTGACATCGGGCAACACCCCACCGCTTCCTTCTAACAACTTGGGATGCGATACCATTGTGCTGTGTCAAGGCAATGAGTTCGACGTGGATTTGAGCTTTTTGGCCCCGGAAATTGATCAGACGATTACCATGGTCGTGACCGATGCTCCAGGTTGGACATTTACCGCAACAGATGGATCAACAGGCAATGTGACAGGTGTTTTCGTGGGGGAGGCCACCAACTTAGGCATCCATGAGGTGACTATTTCGGCAACAGATGACGGAAGTCCTGCAGCCACGACAGAGGTGACATTCATTGTTGAGGTGTTGGATATTGTGATTCCTGAATTGTCCATTGAAGGCAATACGAGCATTTGCGCAGGGGGTGAGGCTACGATTACAGCAACGGGGGATTTTGACGAGATCGTTTGGTCCAATGGAAATGTTGGCGTTACCAATACGTACGTTTTTGGGGGAAACTTTTTTGTCACAGGGCAAATCGGGCAATGCGAAACCGTTGAATACTTCTTCATCGATCAGTCGCCTTATTTCTTACCAGACGTCGTCATCGACCCGCCTGCGGTTTGCGTTGGTGAAACAGCGATTGTCACAGTAGACCCAACAGAGCAGCCAGAGTATGATATTTACCAATGGGATGCCGATTGGAATGGTTTGGGAGGTGAAGTGATTGCGGACAATGAAACGAATGCGGAATTAACTGCAGGAACCTACCGTCTGCTCATCACCAACAACGAAGGGTGTCAAGGACAGCGTGTCTTTATCATTGAGACCATCGGATCGTATATCCCGGAAGTTGAGCTGGACGCTTACTGCGATGGAATTCCAGATGAGATTGTTTTTGAAGGGGGCTATTCGAGCCCGACAGAGGGGGCTTTACTCGTGTATATGAGTTCCAATGAGGAGTCAGGTTGGGGAGGAAGTTATTTGGAATTGATCATCAATGGAGAATCGGTCGGCATCTTGACATCTCCCGATGATTTCACCCAACACACGTATGACATCGCGGCGGCGGATGATATTGAAATCATTTTCTATGAAGACAGTTCGATTGACACGGATGTCTTGTCGGTGTCGGTGTACAATTGTGGGTTTTTAAACGCGACTCAGATATCAGACCTCACGGCAGGAACGATTTATAGTGGTCCTTCGGAGTGCAATGCTGAGCCTGCGGTTGGAACATGGAACTGCCTCTCAGGGCCTGTACCTTGGAGCTTTTCGAACACAAATGAATATGACGCAACGTTCTACCCGTCAGATTATGGGTTGTATGAGATTTGCTTCACGGAAGAAGTCTGCCAAACGGACTATTGTTACGACATTGAAATTACGGAGGAGCCGGATGTCAGCTTGGTGACTTCGGAAGACTTGTTATGTGATGGGGATGAAACCACGGTCTTTGCTGACATCACGGATCTTGGTGGAACGGCAAATATCAACTGGTCAGCGCCAGGAACGGACGGTGTTACGCAGAACACGTTCTCTTTTTCCAACACGACGACGTACAATGCTTCGGTTACGATTACCAATGGATGTGGTTCGGCGCAAGCTTCCCTGCCGTTGTATTCGCAGTACACGCCAGACCCTAGTTTGGACGATGAAATTCTCTGCGAAGGAGGAACGGTTTACTTGGATCCGACAAGTCCAGACACGCCAGACTTGGAATTCGAATGGTACATTGATGGAGGTTTGATCCCGGGCGAAATTGCGGAGGAGTATACCGCGGTTTCAACGGGAGAATTTTGTGTGGAAGTCAGTAATTTGTGTGGCCAGGGTGAAGCCTGTGCCGAGATTACAATTGTAGGGGAAATCCCCGCGCCATTAGAAGACAATATATTGGATTGTTCAGGAGGTTCAACGGTCGTTGTCCCAGACCTTCCGGAAGGCTACACGGTGGTTTGGCCTGATGGATCCACGGATGATACGTGGTTGGTTGACGACGAAGGAGTGTATGACGAAGAGGTCTTCTGTCTGGATTACACAGACCCTTTTGGCTGTGAGACCAATACAGTCTGCTCTTATCTGTACATCGGCACTCCTCCTACAATCAATCCTTCAACGACGAGGAACATTGGGGATGGCGATTTGGTCAGTGCTGATACGACTCCTCAATACTATGACGAGGAGGGTTATTTAGTCATGTGTCCGGAAATACCATTTACATTCGATTTGAGGGATGGAGAAGCTGCAGAATATGGTGTAGAATATGAATGGTGGATAGAATGCGAAGAAGGGGAGTTGATCGATTTCGATGGGCCAACAGGTGCATTGAATTTGCTAAGCTCCCAGCTACCTCAAAGCTGCTGGGAAGAGGGAATTATACTGACGGGGTCGGCCATCAATCCATGTGCTGTTGACGGAGTTCGTGAAGAGTGGAAATTGATAATGGACTGGTGTGAATTGATCATTCCGAATGTCTTTACGCCGGATTATGGAGATGACATGAACGAGTCGTTTTATATCACAGGGCTAGAAAGATTTGACAATGTGAATCTCCGTGTTTACAATCGTTGGGGACAACTTGTTTACTCCAACAATAATTACAAAAACGAAGATGCGTGGCGCCCAAACAACGAGGAAACGGGGACCTATTGGTACACCATGATTTTGCCCAATGGCAGAGATTATGCAGGAACGGTTACAATCCTCAGAGATTGAGTCTGGGTGGCGAAGGCAAAAACGCACTACTCTTGTTCGGCATGTGGACATGAATCGGTCCAATGGGTCGGAAAATGTCCCGGGTGCAAATCGTGGAATACACTGGAGTCCTTTACGGTCAACTCCTCTGCAGTAGTTCACGAACGGCGTATGCCGGTTGGGATGCAAAAAGTCATGGCGCGGCCGCTCGCGGACGTGGAAGTTTTGGACGTGGACCGTCAATCATCGGGCGATCACGAGTTGGACCGGGTTTTAGGAGGAGGTGTGGTACCTGGAGGTGTAGTGCTTTTGGGCGGTGAACCGGGAATTGGCAAGTCGACTCTGATGTTGCAGGCGGTACTGCAAATGGCGGTGAAGATGGATCGGGTCCTCTATGTCGGGGGTGAGGAAAGTCCAGAGCAGGTCCGAATGCGTGCTGAACGCTTGGGGACAGTGCCTCCGAACCTATACATTTTACCTGAGACCAACGTACAAGAGGTTCTGAAGGAGTTGGAAGAAAACAGACCCGGAGCGGTGATTGTGGATTCAGTTCAAACCCTGTTTCTACCTGAAATTGAATCGGCCCCAGGCTCAGTCAGTCAAATTCGGGAAGCCGCGTCGGCATTGACACGATTTGCCAAGCAGCACCAGGTCCCTATTTTTTTCATTGGCCACATCACCAAAGAGGGTTCTTTGGCAGGACCCAAGGTGCTTGAGCACATGGTCGATGTTGTGCTGCAGTTTGAAGGGGAACGCCATCATGCATACCGCATGCTCCGTGCGATCAAGAATCGTTTTGGAACCACAGCGGAGTTGGGGTTGTATGAAATGCAGGGCAACGGTTTGATGGCCGTCGAACATCCTTCTCACGCCTTGTTGGGTCAAAAAATTGGAGAGGATGGTTTGAGTGGAACAGCCATCGCTGCAGCGATTGAAGGTGTTCGGCCGATGTTGGTGGAAGTACAATCACTTGTGAGTACCGCCGTTTACGGAACGCCTCAACGTTCAGGGACTGGTTTTGACCTTCGACGCTTGAACATGTTACTCGCAGTCTTGGAGAAACGCTGCGGATTTAAGTTGGCTTCGAAGGACGTTTTTTTGAATATGGCTGGTGGCTTGCGGATTCAAGATCCCGCGTTGGACCTGGCAGTGGTGGCGGCTATTTTGAGCAGCGCCTTGGATGTCCCTCTGCCTTGGGGCACCGTATTCGCTGGTGAAGTCGGCCTGACAGGTGAGATTCGCCCTGTTCCGAGACTCGGTCAGCGTGTTTCCGAGGCATCGCGATTGGGCATGAAAAGGATGTTTCACAGCGCGCACGCTCGGAACATTCAGATTCCAGAAGGAAGCAATATGGAGCTAGTGGCGATTGCGCAAGTCAGTGACTTGCATGGAAAGTTGTTTTAGCAACGACGCCCTCAGGCCCGACCAGCCACGACCACGACAAATTCGCCACGCGGTTCATGTTCTGTGAAATGGGCCAAAACAGAGGTGACGGTACCTCGGACAGTTTCTTCGTGGAGCTTCGAGATTTCTCGAGAGCACGAAACCAAGCGATCAGGACCACAATATTCAATCAGTTCTCCGAGCAATTTCACCATGCGATGCGGGGACTCGTAAACGACCCAGGTTCTTTCCTCTTCGGCGAGCGCCCCCAACTTCTTCTGACGTCCTTTTTTGTGCGGTAGGAACCCCTCGAAAACGAAGCGATCGCACGGGAGTCCAGAGACCACAAGTGCAGGCACAAAGGCTGTAGGACCGGGGATACAACTGATGATGAATCCGCGTTGAACGGCCTCTCGCACCAACAAAAACCCGGGGTCAGAAATTCCAGGTGTTCCGGCATCGGAGCACAGCGCAATTTGTAACCCTGATTCCATCTGTTGGACCAACCCTTCCACGGCACGGTGTTCGTTGTGCTGATGAAACGCTCGAATCGGGGTGTCAATTTCGAAATGACGCATCAGTTTCCCGGTGGTTCGGGTGTCTTCAGCCAGAACCAAGTCGGCCTCTTTGAGAACCTCTACGGAGCGCGGAGCGAGGTCACCCAAATTTCCAACAGGTGTGGGAATCAGGACCAGGGAACCGATCGAAGCGCGGTTTTTTTCTTTGGCTTCCATCAGGCGAAGACTCTGTGGACGCGGTGTATAAACTCGAAAGGAGCTTCCTCTTCGTCATCCCAAGTTGTGATGTGAGAACAAGAGGATTGTACTGAGTGCAGTGCCTCTTCGAGATTCGCAGCGGTATCCACGGCTGCGCACAACTGATTGAATCGCTTCATGTCACCCAGCGCCAAGACGGCGGAGAAACGCACGCGATCGTTGATGCTCAGTGCCATTTGGATGCTTTCCAGTGGAGAATCGTTGAGCTTTTCTAAAAGCGAAGGCCCTGAAGAGGGGCTGTGATTTCCCTCTGGTATGGTAGCAGCGGCTTCTTCGATGGCCTCTTCGATGGCTGGCTCGGCGACTGTCGCAGTTGTTGCTGCGGAAGGTTCGTACGCTGGAGTGACAACGGCTTCTAACGGTTCCGGTGGGATTGGAATGGATTCTGTTTGCTCAGGAGCGGATACGCTCAACGATTCAGCGGCCTCCAAACAATGTGCAATGACTGCTACTGCAGCCTGAACTTCAGACAGGGATGCGGCAATCTGATCGAGCGTGTCCGCATCAGGGTTTTGCTGAAGCAACAAGGTTGCCCTTTGGCAAGCCGATGCGGCTCGGTCTTGTTTTACTCGAATGGTCGCTAAATGATCTTGCTGCGTCATGAATCAAAGATAAGGGCGTGCTATGGGGAGCTTAGGAACGTTTGAACAATGATTTGAGCAATTCCTTTTCCCGTTGAAAATTGCTCTTGCGGTGATTGCGTTGTGCCTCGCGATCCCAGCGGTATTCGGGAGAAGCGACATTGCCATGCATTTGGATAAAGAACTGCTGTCCCAAACCGTCGTCTTCGATGGGCCCAAACTGGCCTTCTTCTGTACTCCGTAAATCACGCATGGCAAACCCCAGCGTGTAGTCCATCGCTCCATTGAATGCATAAGAACCTTCAAGGCTAATGTTCATAGCAGAAGAGCGGATTTGCACGGCTGGGATATGCACGGACTGTTTGGCAACATAAATGGGGGTTTCGAGCGGTTGAAAGACGACTTCCTCGAGTCTTTGAGACAGGTCGTTGGGGTCCAGCAACGGCGCCATCATGCGGTTGTCTCTCAGGTATTGGGCAATGGCTTCAAAGGCTTCCAGTTTTCGAAGAGCACCTTGTTCAACTTTTGCCTCAGCGAGCATTTCGAATGTGTCCGGAAGCCAAGCAATGGTATGATTCCAATCGAATTGCATGGAACCGGACGCCGTAAGCGCGCCTGTTAGATGCTCAGCCCTGAGTGTGGCTTGATCAAAATTATCGAATGCTTGAAATAAGGAGGGCAGGTTCAACGCTGTTGCCACAGGGTGCCACTGGACCACAGCGCGGTCTTCTTCTGGGATGAAGAGGATTTGGCCATCTCCGCTCAATTGTCCTTCAAGCGTTTCACTTTGAAACCGGTGCACCTTCCAGAGGTCTGATTCGAGGCGTCCTTGGGCTTCAATGTTTTGCAAGGTCCAGCCACTGTAATGGGCTCTTTCGCAGGAAACCGACCAATCAATGCGGCTACCCGCGGGCAAATGCAATTGCGAGAGGAGAAGGGGTTCTTGCGTTGAAGGCGCGTACGACCACGATTCCAAGGCGATCTCGGCGTGCCCTCGGATCGGCCGACCGGATTGCCATGAAAGAGGATCGAGGATCCCTGCTGACCCTGAAAAATAATCCTCGCCCCAGTGGGCATCGAAGCGTTCGATTTCGAGCGCGTTATGATCGAGTGTTCCGTTGCCTGTAAACTCCCAGGGAGACCCGTCATCTTCTAAGCCACTCCAGTTCGCTACCTCCCACAGGCCGTCTGCAGTCAACTGGCTTTGAGCATTGCGGGCTAAATGACCTTTCCAATTGGCCGACCCGTTCGTTGGTTGGACCTCTTCGTCAAAGACCACATCCCACCACTGACCCAACTGCAGTGCATCCAACTGAACGTTTATGAGTGATTGCTCAAAAGATCCCCGCTCGGGATTGAAGGTATTCAACGTACCATCGAGCTTGAGGCCGTCTAGTTCAAGTGCATATTTCGGCACATCGATGCGCCAGTGGTTCTGGGCGTATTTAGCCCAGATGGAAGCCTCGACTTGGCCTTCTATGCGGCGGTTGAACTCATCAGGTGCGATGCTCCAGGTTTGTTTGGGAAGGGTTGCCTGCATCCCCAATTCACCATCGAGCCAGGTAAACTGACCAGAAAGCAGGGCGTTTGATTCAAGGGAATTGTAGGGCTTGGAAAGGTCAAGCCACGGGAGGACAAAGCGTGCGGGGATGTCGTCAAAAGTTCCTTCGCAGGACCACCCTGACGCTGTGTCGTAAAGAATTTCTGTTTGCCACTGCCCTTCCATCCACTTGGCTCGAGGCATTTGTATCGACGCGTTTTCTGTGCTTTCATTCCATTGGGCAATGAGCAATACAGCGGCTTCTGGGAGTGGCGCAGCATCCCTTTGTAAGCGGAATTGTTCAACAGTTCCCTCTATGGTCGCATTGAGAATGGCATCCTCCCAAGCTCCTGTAATGTGCATGTCGGGCAGACGCATTGACATTTCATCCATTTGGACCTCACATTGACTCAAGGTCAATCCGTTGATGGCAAAGCTGGCTTCGCTCTGATTTTCCGCATTATCTGTTTTCCAAACAGCGGTATTCCATGAACCGTTGGGAGTGGACAAGAGTGAAATGAAACCGCCTTCCATGGATGCCGATTGGATTTGGTACTGTCCGCGGAGCAGCTGAAAGGCATTGCAGTGTAGCTGCAACTGATCGGCCTTCAGCAGGGTATCGGACGGGGAGCCAGACGACCCCATAAGAACGACGTCTTCAAGGCGCAAGGAGATGTGAGGGAAGTCGGTCCAGATGTCGAGTGTGACATCACCGATGTGCGCATCGGTTAACAAATGCGATGCGATGGATTCCAAAACAGCAGATTCCGCCTCCTCCTCATGCTGGACAATCCAGAGCAATCCTCCGCCTACAGAGAGGAACGTGAGGAGCACGAGCAATAAGATCCATCGGAGTGAATGTTTCATGGCGCTTGCAACATCGAATCTAATGGTTCCAACGGACGGACGCGCAGTAGGATTGCATTGATGTCCACACTTTAACGTGGAAGACCCATCTTTGCAACATGAAGAAGCGCACGTTCATAAAATTGGCCGGAACCGCAGGTGCGGGACTGTTATTGGCACCCTTGGCCGGATGCAACGATGAGGGGACAGAGAGTCCGCAAGGGAATGACTTGACCCCACGACCGTTCCTGTTCAAACAGGAGCCATTGGGATATGGCTTTGACGCGCTGAATCCAGCGATTGATGCGATGACCATGGAGATCCATTATGGCAAACATCATGCCGGGTATGTCACCAAGTTGAACCGGGCTATGGTGGCTGCAGGAATGTCAACAGAAGGATTGACTGTGGAGTCTTTGTTGTCCTCCATCACAGCGGATCAAAAGGCCCTTCGAAATAATGGGGGTGGGCATTACAACCACACGCTGTATTGGAGAACCATGGAACCGGGAGGTTCACCCATGCCTGAAGGTGACTTGCGGGCTGAATTGATAGAAGTGTTCGGGTCGGTAGAGGCGTTTCAAGAGGCGTTTTCTCAGGCGGCAGCAACCCGATTTGGCAGCGGCTGGGCTTGGCTGATTCGAAACAGCCAAGGGCAATTGGAAGTAACGAGTACACCCAATCAAGACAACCCCTTGATGACCAACATAGTGGAACAGTTGGGTCAGCCTTTGCTAGGAGTTGACGTGTGGGAACACGCCTACTACTTGAACTATCAAAACCGTAGAAAAGACTACATCGCCGCGTTTATGCAGCAAATCAATTGGGACGTAGTGGCTTCCAACGACCGGGCTTAAAGGTCTTGGTACGCTGCGCTGAGACTCAGTCGGCGGTACGCGTCAACGTGGAAATTTCCGTCAATCCCCCTTTGAGAATGAGCTGTCGAAGTGCAAAATTGTTTTCGGGCGATAACACATAGGTTTTGCGATTGACATCCACCGATGGGGCTGACGCTTGTTCCATGGATGCACCCAAAACGGCCTCCCAGACGGCAACCGAAGCTTCGTTGGAAGAATCGAATTGAAAGAGAAAGATGCGGTCTTTTTTACGCTTGGCTAGCAAGACCTCCCAGCGTCCATTGTCTTGTTGTTGATTCAAGACCAAATACCCTTGAAACCGCTTGAGCAAAACAGATGGGCTCAATAGGACAGGTTCTGTCTCACTATCCGACGACTCGAAGCCGGGTCCAGAGATGGTATACAAGTCGCCTTCTGTATCGGTCCAGACGCCGTGCCATGCTTTTGGGAAGGCATTCAATGACTTGCGATTGAGAGGAACCGACTCTTGAAACGTAACTTCAGAACACCCTGTTGTCAAGGCAACGAGGGCGATTAACAAAATTGAAAATGTATGGCTCATGGAGAGGAAGTGAATCGTAACAGGATGGAATTCAGAGGATCACAATGGTTACGACCCCTGCAATCAAGCAATAAACGGCGAAGGCATTGAGACGCGCACTCTTCACCCATCGAATCATCCAACGGCACGCCCACCATCCGCTGATAAAAGCGGTGATAGCTCCGAGTAAATACGCACTCCACTCCATGGATCCTCCCGCAGTGGCGGGTTCTTGAATGAGATCAAGAACTTCCAAAAGTGTGGCGCCGAGGATAACAGGCAAAGCCATCAAGAAACTGAATCGCGCTGCTTCTTCTCGAGAAACGCCCAAAGCGATGGCCATTCCAATCGTTGACCCCGATCGGCTGATTCCCGGGATGATGGCCATGGCCTGCGCTAGACCGATGGCAACAGAGCGCGGTAAATTGAGAAGGCGTGCCGAAGCCCGCATGCGTTCAGACAAAAACAAAATAAGCGCCGTCACACAGAGCATGTAGCCTACACGTTGTGGTTGGTTGATGAAGGCCTCTTCGAGCACATCGCGCAGGGTAAAGGCGATGACAGCGGCGGGTACAGCAGAAGCCGCCAACCAACCAACGTACACCCGGGATTTTTGAGCGTTTTCCGCCTTTCCGTTGAACACCCCTACAATCAATTGTGCAATGTCCTTGCGGAAAACAACGAGCGTGCTGCAAGCCGTTGCTCCATGAACCAAGACGCTAAAGGTCAAATCCACATCACTCAAGCCAAACAATGATTTTCCCAACTCGAGGTGCCCAGAGCTGCTTACAGGAAGGAATTCTGTCAGGCCCTGAATGATGCCGAGCAAAGCGGCTTCCCAGTGTGTCATCGTCCTTTCAGAATCGCGTAGAAAATGGTGCCATAGCCTGTCAAAACGACGATCGGAGCGAGTGTGATCCTGCGAAAATTGAAGATGGCCTCACTGAATACATTGGGGTCTTCGGACTTGCCGCCTGACATGAGGATATACCCGATGACGAGAATGGCCATGCCGGCAATCAACCAGATGTAATTTGTTCGTGTAAAAGCAAATCCATCTGCGGATGGAGCGGTCGTGTTCTTCTCACTCATGGTTCAAATTTAGTGCAAGCTATCCAAGCGTTTGCGAAGGAATCGATTCACAGCGACAGCCGTTGAAATTCCGCCCAACGTGGCCCCTAAAACCAACAAGATTCCCCAAAGAATCAAGAGGCTGAGCGGTGAAAAAAAGGCGGCAAGGCTCGAGTTGTGCCATTGGACAGCAAACAACAAGCCATTGATGGAAGCAAACGCGAGACTTGCGGATAAGACGCCGTAGAGCAGTCCTTGGCGAATGAATGGATTGCGAATGGATTGCGGATGCGCACCAACCAACTGCATCGTTTTGATGATAAAGCGTCGGGCGTAAACGGTCAGACGGATGGTGTTGTTGATCAAAGCGATTGCTGCGAGCAAGAAAACAAGTGCGAGGCCCAACAAAGGCCAAAACAAGCGGTCCAGCGTGGATTCAATTTGTTGAAGCAATGCCTTTTGCCAAACAACCTCTTCGACTCCAGGAATTTGCTCCATGCGTTCCACCGCCAGTGTCAGTTCTTCCGTGGTGCTCCACGCCCCCTTCATTTGAATGTCCATCACATCAGCAAGCGGGATGTAACCAAGGAAATCAACAAAAGACTCGCCCAGTTCCAACTCCAACTCCCGACTTGCAGTGGCCGCATCCAGATAGGAAACCCGTTCGACGGAAGGGTCTGTCCGCAACGTTTCACGCGCGGATTCAAGTAACGTGGCATCCAACTCTCGCTGAAAGAAGACTTGAACCCGGGCTTCTTGGCGGAGTTGCTTTTCCCATTGCGAACCGAGATAAGCCATCACGATAAGCAATCCCATCATGAGAAGGGTGAGCGTCATTCCAACGGTGGTCGTCACCGCAGTTGTAATCTGCGATGCTGTGTAGCGAGGATTGGATGAGGTCGAGCGCGCCATGGATTGATTCGTGTTCCAAAGATGCGATTGGATTGCCAACGTTGTGCAATTCTCGTTAAGAACCTGCCCTCGTCGTTGTAAAACCTGTTTAGAACGAGTTTAAATAACGTATCTTTGTTTACGTAATCCAACGAGTTGCGATGATAACAGTCAATGAAAATGCGCGCGATCAAGTGCGAAAATTATTGCAGGAGGAAGGCCGTCCTGAAGGCAGTTTTTTGCGCGTAGGCGTGAAGGGAGGAGGGTGTTCAGGGCTGATGTACGAGATGGACTTCGATCATGTAATGGGCGAGGGAGATCAAGCGTTTGAAGACAATGAAGTGAAAATTGTCGTTGATCGTAAGAGTTTTCTCTATTTGGTGGGAACGGAATTGCAGTACAGCGGAGGGTTGAATGGAAATGGCTTTGTTTTTCATAATCCGAATGCCAATCGAACATGCGGTTGCGGAGAGAGTTTCTCTCTGTAAAGGAGCGTAATCTAAAGGTGCAACATGGCATACGACGGCAAAGACAAGGTATTGGAGGAGGTGACGGCCAAAGCGTACGAATTTGGCTTCACTACAGATATTGAATCGGATAAGGCGCCTCCCGGCCTGAGTGAGGAGATCATTCGCTTCATTTCGGACAAGAAAAACGAACCCGAATGGCTGCTGAAGTGGCGTTTGGAGGCGTTTGAAGTGTGGAAGAAAATGGAGGAGCCTGAATGGCCTCATTTGAACTACAACAAACCGGATTATCAAGCAATCAGCTATTACGCTGCTCCGAAACAGAAGCTGGAATTGGGTTCATTGGATGAAGTAGACCCTGAGTTGTTGCGGACTATGGAGAAGCTGGGCATTTCAATCGAGGAGCAAAAGCGACTTTCTGGTGTCGCTGTCGATTTTGTAATGGATTCGGTCTCTGTGGCCACTTCGTTTAAAGCAAAGTTGGGAGAGCTGGGCATTATCTTCTGTTCATTGGGAGAGGCAGTGCAGGAGCATCCTGAACTCGTGAAGAAGTACCTCGGTTCCATTGTTCCAACGAAAGACAACTTTTTTGCGGCATTGAACAGTGCCGTTTTCACGGACGGTTCGTTTTGTTACATTCCCAAAGGGGTGCGTTGTCCGATGGAGTTGAGCACGTATTTCCGAATCAACGAGTCCGGAACGGGTCAATTCGAACGGACCTTATTGGTGGCAGACAAAGGCAGTTACGTGAGCTACCTCGAAGGGTGCACAGCACCACAGCGAGATGAGAACCAATTGCATGCGGCGGTTGTCGAGTTGATCGCGCTGGATGAAGCGGAGATCAAGTATAGCACGGTGCAGAACTGGTATCCGGGCGACGCAGAGGGCAAAGGCGGGGTGTACAACTTCGTAACGAAACGCGGTATTTGCCATGAGCGCTCCAAAATTAGCTGGACACAAGTCGAGACAGGGAGTGCGGTGACGTGGAAATACCCCAGTTGCATTTTGAAGGGCGACCACAGCATCGGAGAATTTTATAGCGTGGCGGTGACCAACAATGCGCAACAGGCTGATACGGGAACCAAGATGATTCATTTGGGTCGCAATACGCGCTCGACCATCATCTCGAAAGGCATCAGCTCAGGCAGGAGCCAAAATAGTTACCGCGGTTTGGTGCAAATCATGCCGAGCGCGGAAAACGCACGGAACTTTTCTCAGTGTGACTCGCTGCTCATGACCGATACGAGCGGGGCGCATACGTTTCCTTACATCGAGGTGAAAAACCCGAGTGCTAAAGTGGAACACGAGGCGACCACCTCGAAAATCGGAGAAGATCAAATATTTTATTGTCTTCAGCGTGGGATCGATGCCGAGCAAGCGATTAGCTTGATTGTCAACGGATACGCGAAAGACGTTTTGAATCAATTGCCCATGGAATTTGCCGTAGAAGCGCGCAAACTGTTGGCAGTTTCATTGGAAGGAAGTGTAGGATAATGCTGAAGATCAACCAACTCAAGGCCTCTGTCGAGGACACGCCAATTTTGAAAGGACTGGACCTCCATATCGGTCCGGGTGAAGTCCATGCGATCATGGGCCCAAACGGTTCAGGTAAGTCAACCTTGGCTTCTGTCCTTGCTGGACGTGAAGAATATGAAATTGGCGGAGGTACCGTTGATTTTGACGGGCAAGACCTATTGGACATGGACGCCACGGAGCGCGCACGTTCTGGACTGTTTTTGGCCTTTCAATATCCAGTCGAAATCCCGGGTGTTTCCAACATCAATTTCATGCGAGCGGCACTCAACGGAAAGCGAGAACATGCTGGACTTGAACCGATTGCAGGAAAGGACTTTTTGAATTTAGTGAAGGAGAAAGCGTCGTTGGTGGAATTGGACGGGAAGCTTCGGGACCGTTCGGTCAATGAGGGGTTCTCCGGAGGCGAGAAGAAGCGGAATGAGATTTTCCAAATGGCCATGTTGGAACCAAAATTCGCTGTTTTGGATGAAACCGATTCTGGATTGGACATTGATGCCTTGCGCATTGTAGCCAATGGAGTGAATAGCATGCGTTCACCAGAGCGAAGTTTTCTGGTGATCACCCACTACCAGCGTTTGTTGGATTATATCGTTCCCGATTTCGTCCACGTTTTGGTGGATGGAAAAATTGTCCGAACGGGCGGCAAAGAATTGGCATTGGAACTGGAGGAGAGAGGGTATGATTGGATCAAAGAAGGCGTCGTCTCATGAGTACAGCGTTGAATAAACAACCTCAACTGGGTCCTCAACGCCTTCCAATGCACGCTGCAAGCCAGACAAAGGGCTTGGAGATGGAGCGTCGTTTGCAGGCGTTGTTTCCAGACTGTGTCAACGAAGCCGTTGATGCCTTGCTGACAACGCTGCCTGTTCCACATCGACGTTTGGAGCGTTGGAAATATGCTGCCGTCAACGGGTTTTGGGCTGAATGCGCGCGCAGTCAGACCCAGACACTTGCTGCTACTGCATTGGATCCATTGCCGGTTCCAGGTTTGGATGCCTACCGTTTGGTCTTTGTGAACGGCTGCTTTGATGCGGCATCGAGTAGTTTGCCCGTTGCAGAAGGCGTGACGTGTATGCCCTTATCGGATGCAGAAGCAAACGGCCATGAAAAGCGGATTCTGACCGACATGGAACGTACGGATTGGTTTGCGGCGTTGAATGGAAAATACGCTACCGATGGGGTCTTCTTGTCCATCAAGGACGGTGTGGCATTGGACCGCCCGTTGGTCATTCACCAGCGCCAAGAAGGCGTCGGTAACCCCACTTTTTTGCGGCATTCCATCCACCTCGGAAAACATGCAGAGGCGAGCGTCGTTGTATGGTCCTCGTCTTCTGACGATGCGTCTGGATTTGTCAATACACTGACCACAGGGGTGGTCGGTGAAGGAGCTACATTGCGCCTGGATAAAGTACAGGATGAACCGGGCACCGTGCATCATTTGGCGATGGAGTCAATTGACCAAGCAGCCAGCAGCCACTTCCGTATTCAAACCGCTACGATTCAAGGATTGTGGGTTCGAAATGATTTGGCCATAGCGCTCAATGGGGCTGGAGCAGACGCCGTATTGAACGGGGCGTTTCTACCGAACAAATCAGAAATGGTTGACAACCATACAACGGTGGATCACCGGATGCCGCATTGCACAAGCTCGGAAAGCTATAAGGGCATCTTGTATGACAAAAGCAAAGGGGTGTTCAACGGGAAGGTCTTTGTACGTCCAGATGCGCAACAAACGAATGCGTACCAGCAAAACGCCAACATTCTGGCGAGCCGTGAAGCGGTCATGAATGCCAAGCCGGAATTGGAAATCTATGCGGACGATGTGAAATGCAGCCACGGTTGTACCATTGGCCAATTTGATGACGACGCTTTGTTTTATGCGCAATCTCGAGGCATTGGTGAGGCGGAAGCCAAGTCCATGCTGGTGCATGCCTTTATAACGGATATCCTCGATGGGTTTGCGGTAGAAGAGGTGGCGCTGGAGGTTCGACACCGTCTTGCCGAAAAGCACAACTGGAATCGCTGGGATGACCCCAGTGACCACTAAGGAAACGCCATGCTGAATCCCGCGCACATCCGATCTCAGTTTCCCATTTTGAGCCGGGAAGTGAACGGGCGTCCCCTCGTGTATTTGGATCATGCTGCGTCAGCGCAGAAACCAGTCGCCGTTATTGAAGCGCAGCGGGAGTACCTCATGCACTTGCATGCCAATGTGCACCGCGGAGTGCACAGCCTATCGCAGCAGGCTACGGATGCGTTTGAAAAGGCACGCGAAACTGTTCGGGGGCACCTCAACGCGGCATTCACAGAAGAAATAATTTGGACCGCAGGAGCGACGGACGCCATCAACCTGGTGGCCCAGTCGTGGGGAAGAACACACATCAAGACCGGCGATGTCATCGTGGTCACGCGCATGGAGCATCACGCCAACATTGTTCCCTGGCAGATGCTTGCAGAAGAAAAGGGTGCCAGACTGGAGGTTGTTGAAATCCATGAGACGGGTGACCTGATTGAAGCTGACTTTCAGTTGAAACTGAAAATGAAACCAAAACTGGTGGCGTTGTTGCATGTGTCCAATACGCTTGGAACGATCAATGATATCAAGCGTTTGACACGGGACGCACAAGAGGTTGGAGCAACGGTTCTAGTGGACGGTTGCCAATCGGTTCCCCACATGGAAGTGGATGTTCAAGACATTGCGAGTGACTTTTATGTGTTTTCAGGGCACAAAACATACGGGCCCACAGGAATTGGGGTGTTGCATGGAAAAAAGGAACTGTTGGAATCCATGCCGCCTTGGCGTGGTGGAGGCGAAATGATCGATACTGTGAGCTTTGAGAAGGGCACGACGTACGCTGGTGTGCCGCACAAGTTTGAAGCCGGAACTCCTCACATTAGCGGTGCCATTGCTTTGGGAGTGGCGCTGGATTGGATGCGCGGCGTCGGAATTAAAGCCATTGGCGACCACGAAAACACATTGGGAGCTCAGGCCCGCCAGTTGCTCGGAAAAGTGGATGGCCTTCGCTTCATTGGGACATCAGAAGACAAGACGGGAGTGGTAAGTTTTGTCGTGGATGGTGTGCATCCCTATGACATTGGAACACTGCTTGACCCCATGGGGATCGCGGTGCGAACGGGCCACCACTGCACACAACCCTTGATGGACTTCTATGACATTCCAGGAACGGTCAGGGCGTCATTTGGGGCGTACAACACCTTGCAAGAAGTCGATGCATTGGCCGCGGGTGTGGAACGCGCAGTGCGCATGCTTCGCTAACTTTACCGCATGTCCGATTCCACTCCATTGCTCCAACAGCGTCAAGAAGAAATCGTTGAAGAATTTGCCTACTTCGAAGACTGGATGGAGAAGTATGAGTACTTGATTGAATTGGGCAAGGAGCTGAAGCCATTCGATGAGGCCGATCGTACCGATGACAATATCATCCGAGGGTGCCAATCGCGGGTATGGCTTGCTGCGCAGAGATCTCCAGATGGAACGTTGTTGTTTGGAGCGGATAGCGATGCCATCATCACAAGAGGGCTGGTAGCCTTGGTCATTCGCGCCTTGAACAACTTACCTCCAGAAGTGATAGCCGGCGCTGACCTGTGGTTTGTTCAGCGCATTGGTTTGGACACCCATTTGAGCCCAACGCGCGCCAATGGACTGTTGTCCATGGTCCAACAAATGAAGCATTACGGCATCGCCTTTCAAGCGAGATAACTCCGAGAGGGAGTAAAAAAAGTGACGCCTTCCTGTGGATTTGTTGACTCAACAATTCTTGCAGGTCTTGAAGGATGCTCAAATCCACGGCGTCACTTCCAACCAAAACGGTTGAAAGTGAAACGCCATCAACGCCCAATGGGTTGCATTGCCAAGCTTTTAACGTGCAAACTCTAGTGAATCAATGGCTAAGCGAAGTTGTTCCACGGTCTGTTCAAAATCGGCGAGCGCGTCCTCTTTAATTGGAGTTGATGGAGGGAACTCCTCGCGCAAGTGATCCACTTGCTTTCCGTTTTTCCAAAAACGAAAACAAACGTGGGGACCTGTCGCTAGTCCCGTTGATCCGACGTAGCCAATCACTTGACCTTGCCGCACCCTTTCTCCTACAGAAACTGCGCGTTTCGACATGTGGAGATATTGCGTTTCGTAGGTGCCATTGTGCCGAATCTTCACGTATTTCCCGTTGCCTTTGGTGTACGAAGATTTACTGACGACGCCGTCACCGACAGACACAATGGGCGTGCCTTTGGGGGCCGCGTAATCGGTGCCGAGATGCGCTTTGGTGCGGTTCAATACCGGATGAAACCGCTTGAGGTTGTACCGGCTAGAGATGCGGCTAAACTCCACAGGAGCTTTCAAGAAGGCTTTTCGCAAACTCTGTCCTTGCTCGTCGAAATAATCCATGCCCTCCCCTTGGTTGAAACGGTACGCTGGTAGGTCTTTACCACGGTGTTGAAAATGGCAGGCAACGACACGCGGCATCCCTTTGGGTTCTCCTGCGACATAGGTCCGTTCATACAAAACGTCAAAAGCGTCCCCTTTCTGCAAGCGTGAAAAATCCACAGTCCAAGCGTACACACTGGCCATGGCCAATGCGAGACTTGACGGCGCACCCACGCGCTCTAAATCAACATACAATGCCTGCTCTATAACGCCTTTAGCGCGCTCGATGATGGTGTCTGTGGGGAGCTGCGCTAACTGAACACCGAAAGGGGCCTCCAGTTGGAATTTTGCATAATCAATGGCGTTGCGCTGGTAGATGAAATAAGCGGGAGTCGCCGCAGAGTCATTGCGAAACGCGAGCCACCAAGCGTTGCCGGACTTCATGGACCGCACATCGTAATCGGGTTGACTCGCTTCAGCAATTTGCACGATCGCCGAGGCAGATAACCCTGCCGGCGAAAGAAGGTGCGAAAGCGATTGGCCGCTTCGAACGGTCCCTGAGTCAACGGCGAAGTGTTCCCAGATCAATCCGAATCGTTCCACCGGCTGATCAACCGTATCGGGAGCATCCGAATGAGAAAATGGTGCGATGTCATTGGAACCGCATTGAATCAATGTGATTGCAATGATTCCAACACACCAGCGCTGCAACCAATTGAATTTCATGATAGGCCAAAGACTTCGCGTTTGACCCAGCTTTTCCCCCAATTCTCGAGTTCTTCTGAGCTCCACAATTCCGGGAAGAAAATCCGCTTCTGAAAACGCGGAGGCAGGTATTTCTGCCAGTTGGTTCCGCCTGTAGCAGCGATGTCCTCGGGATCTTTCTGGAGATATCGGACGGCGCTTTTGTAGTGGCTCAGGGGCCAGTTGATGTTGACATTCACATCCAACCAACGCAGTGCCTGGCGCAATTCGTCTGTTTGTTCGTGAATGGGCAGCTCTGACCACAAAGCCCGGGCATTGACGCCGTGGGCGTTTTCGGCCAACTCCAATAAAACCGAGCCGTACTTGTCTTCAAATTGCTTGAGCGTCAAGGTTTTCTTCCCTGTTGCCAATTCTACGGCTCCCGCCTTCCAGTAAATTTTCTCGAATAAATCTTCTAAATCACCCGGACTGTGAGCGACATGGGCATCGCGGTGGTCTGGATGAAGGAGGCGGTCAAAGCTGGTCGAGCGGATTTCAATCATCCGATACTGGGCACTCTGAAAACCGCTCGCCGGCAAGAGGGACATCCGGAATTTCAGGAACTGATCGCGGTCCATCCCATCGACCATGATTTCGAAACTGTGTGTTAGGGCCTCGAAATAGCGGTTGACGCGTCGAATGCGTTCCAAAAAGGGAGCACTGGTTCGAGGTGCTTCTTCAGCGAGTTGCTCCAATTCGTGCAGCACCAACTTGAAATAGAGCTCCGTGATTTGGTGGTAAACGATGAAGATGGACTCGTCTGGAAACGGCGTGATGGGATGCTGTAAACTCAGTAACGTATCCAGGTTGATGTAATCCCAATACGTTAGAAAATCAGCATGCAGCAACCCGTCGAGGTACGCTGACAGGTCTTGTCCCATGGCGGCGTACTTCGCTTCTAGCGCCTCCAGTTTTTGGAGGATCGCAGGGTCGAAATCTTGGTTAGATGGCATACGGCAAATTCGGAAAAAAACAGGCCTCAATCGCGCCGTGATGAAGGATTTCTTAACCCACTGGCGTGTGTCAATTCCATTTGGATCGTTCCGAAGAGAATATTGGACTGAGCCAACAGCGGAATATGGTTGGCGTCGTCGCTGATATAGACCGATAAATCATCTGGATTCCGCCAAATGCGACCGGTTTGGATGACAGGATGAAAGAGGAGACAAGGCCATTTTTCACCGTTGACTTTCTGTTCCACCTTGCCACTGTATACAACCTCAAGTTCCAACCACTCTTCGTCCATGAAAAGCGGAACCCGTGCGGTGTCGCCGGCCTGTAGGTTGTCAAAGTCTAAATTTCGCAGTGCGAAAATGCTGCTGATCATATCGTAAGCAGGGCCGGGAAGCTGAAATACGTGTTTTTTGACTGGATTCCCGCGCTTGGACGTCAAGGTTCTCACGGATTGGTTGGACCAGTCAAACCGGTAATCTTGATCAATGGTGTAGCCTCCTTCCTGCACGTCACGGATAAAATGCAGGGGATATCCCGTAGCGGCGTCAATGGTGGTGCGGTAACGATCGTCCACCTTGAAGAACCAACTGAATGTTCCTGTGGATCGTCCACGCGCGTCAATCAACCATTGTGGACCGTTGGGACCGCGTCCCGCTGCTTTCAGTTCGATTTGGGCTTCCGCGGCATGAACGAAACCATAACGGAAAGTGTATTCTAAGCGCTCTCCAGGACCATAAGCGCTCGTTGGGATGCTGACTTCGGGGAAGTGAAGTGTGGACAAGGTGTCCGGGTTGACTTCGGGGAGTTGAATAGGGCTTTGAGCGTTTGCTGGAGCGCAGATGACGAGGGTCATTCCGCAGGTGAACAGACGCAAAAGAAGAGATCCGAACGCAAGGATGGGGCCAAATAACCTCATTCAGCTGAAGCGATGCACTTCAATTCAATTGCAATGGGCGTTGGCAAGCGATTGATGGCTACCGTTGTTCGGCATGGTTGAGTTGCTGGATCCGGAAAATACTCGGCGTAAATGCGGTTGAACGTAGAGAAGTCGCGGTGCATGTCGACCAAGAATACCGTGATATCGACAAGTTGACTCCACTGGCTTCCATTTTGCTCCAAGATGGCTTTGACATTCGCGAAAACACTATGTACTTGAGCTTCAAAGTCAAATGTTTTGAAGTTGCCGTTGTGGTCCAACTCCAAGCCGGGCACCATGCTGTCATGCACATCACTTCCTGCAATACGCGGGCCGACGCCACTTAAGAAAAGGAGGGAACCGACCTTTCTAGACATAGGATACGATCCAACGGCTTTGGGCGGCAAGGGGTGATTTGGAGTTTCCATGGTGTGAAGATAACGAAGCGATGGCTTGCCCTCAGATTGATGATGATGAAGCTTTTTTTTAAAAGCACACGCAATCATTGCGATTAAAATCAAATAAAAATCGACGAAAAAAGAAATATGAGTGCTCAACCTCGTATTTTTACTTTTATGAATTGTTTTGTTAAGACAGGTCGATTGCTTCTTTGTGGAGTGCTCTTTTGTTTTGGGATGGAATTGTCTGCTCAGACTCCTGGTCAAATATTTAGGTCAGCAGAACCTGCTGGGGCCGCGATTCTTGATCCCAATGGGGACGGATGGATTACAAGTTCGGGGGCGACGTACAGTGACACAGCATTGCTTGTCGATGAGTCAGCGGAATTCGAACAATCTTGGACGGTTCTTTGGCATTATGAAAATGAGCCGAGCAGTGATTTACAAACGGGGAGCGATTGTGGGCCGACAGAGTTGGTAGACAACTACAAGACTGGACAGCATGCGGCGTATTATCGCATTATTGACCCGGACAATGTGGATGGGAATGGGGATGAGATGTTGGCTTTTCGCATTCGAGTGAATCAAGATCCTAACAATGCGGCTTATGGATATAGTTTTTTGCTCGACACGGACGGAAAGTTTGGAGCATCAGGACCCAATCAGGACCTGGATTATCTTGCAGGCAACCCGGGGTTTGAATATGAAATATTGTTTGCATCTGGTAATTCAGGAGGCGTCGAAGTCAACGATGTGAATGGCGTTGCCGCAGGCAATGCAGTTACCACGTTGGTCAGTTATGGAGATGGCGTTCGTGATCAAAGATCCTACGCTATTTTCACCAATTGCGAAGACCCGAGCAACACATCGGAAAACCCCATATTCATTGATTTTTACATCAACTTCTCAAGTTTGGGAGGGGGTATTACGTCTCAAACGTCGTTGCGCATGGTGTTTGCCTCGGCCTCTTCAGCAAATACGGCATTGGGTGGCTCGGCAAGTGATATTGGAGGGGTGAACGATTCGAATTACCCGGATGACGATTCTATTTTTGAGTTTTACATCGACAATGTTCCTCAGTTTAGTTTCTCCTCCGGATACGCAGCGGATAATACTCCTCCGACGATCACCTCTGCTGCCACGGGCACGGATCTGGCAGAGAACTCGGGCGCTGGCCAAACGATTTACACGATTACGGCAACAGATGACGTAGCCGTTACGAGCTATGCCATTGCTGGCGCGGACGCGGGGTTATTGTCGGTCAACGCTGCGTCGGGGGTCGTCACGTTGGTTGCAGACCCGAATTACGAAACGAAGAGCTCCTACAGTTTTAACGTCACAGCAAGTGATGCGGCGACCAACACGAGCGCTGCGACCACGGTGACATTCTCGATTACGGATGTAGTATGTGAAGACCCAACGGCTTGCAATTACGGCGACGTCAGCAATCTGGCCTGTACGTTTGCCACTGCCTGGTATGCTGACGCGGATGGTGATAACCTTGGAGACGCTTCGGATTCTCAATCGGGGTGCACGGCGCCTTCCGGATATGTCGCCGACAATACGGACAATTGTGATAATACAGCGGCCTTGAATTTCGACGCAGGTACGTATGGCAACGTCGCCTGCAAATTGTTTGCAGTGACGCCAACAATGAGTGCGTGTGATGCTGCCGCGAATGCGACGTTGGATTTATCTACGCTGCATAGCGAAACAGGAACGTGGACGTATGCCCTAGACGTCAACATTTCCGGCTTTGCTTCGGCATCGCTGGTGGGGAGTACCTTGACGATTGACTATAGCGGTGCGAACACGGGTTCGGGCACGGTAGAGTTGACCGCGACGGACGGGACCAATACTGGAGACATCGACGTTACCGTGACCGAATCGCTCTATCCGTATGTCACAAGCTTCATCGTTGACGGTGCCGCGACACATGGCTCATTGGATGGAGGCTGGCAAATTGGATTTACGGGGGCATATGGCGCTCCGGTAACCGTTCATTACTACCATGCTGCTGTCTTCGGATATTCGGGCTCGTCGTTCCTTGGAACGCTAGGATATGGAACGGAACAAACGGGTTCAACGGACGCATCAGGCGATTTACTGACGTTGCCGCAAGCAACGTATTGGATCTCGGGGTACACGAATATCCGAGGGTGTTTCAATCCGGAGCCTGCTACCGGACCCGTACCGACGGTTTCGCCATCGCTACGACACGCTCCTGTGCCAACAAAGTTGTGATGGATGTCGGGGTTTTACGGAACCCTGAACCAGACTCACTTTTAGCGCGCAGTGTCCTCGAATCGTGATTCGGTGGACTTCAGCCATCCGTTTGGTATCTTCGTCTCATGCGATACCAAGCCTTACCTGCAGACCTCTATACGCGCAACCGGTCAAACTTCATGAAGGAGATGAAACCGCGTTCCATCGCGGTATTCTTTTCCAATGACATTTATCCAACTAGCGCAGACGGCACGATGCCTTTCAAGCAGGCAAGTGACATCTTTTGGTTGACCGGGGTGGATCAAGAGGAAGCCGTTTTGTTGGTATTTCCGGATGCCCACAATCCCGCGGATCGTGAGATTTTATTCACGTTGGAGACCAATAAGGAGTTGGCCATTTGGGAAGGAGCGAAATTGGACAAGTCCCAAGCGAAGACGCAAACGGGGATCGGCCAAATTCAATGGGTGGCTGCGTTTGAAAAGACGTTGCAACGCCTCATGGCCGAAGCCGATGCGTTGTACCTCAATGACAATCCGCACACCCGTGCGAGCAAGGTCGTCCAAACACGCACCGATCGGGAGAACGCCGCGTTGAGAGCGACGTATCCCAACTTCGAGATTGAACGTTCAGCGCCCATTCTATTCACCTTGCGGGCCCTGAAGTCGCAAGAGGAAATTGAACAGATGCAGCGCGCTTGTGACATTACAAAGGCTGGATTTGAGCGGGTTTTGCAATTCGTCAAGCCGGGTGTGATGGAATATGAAATCGAGGCGGAATTCATGCATGAGTTCTTGCGACGCGGCTCCCGTGGTTTTGCCTATACCCCCATTATCGGGAGTGGATTCAACGCGTGCGTTTTGCACTACATCGAAAACAGCATGGAGTGCAAAGCAGGAGATGTCATCTTGATGGACGTAGGCGCTGAGTACGGAAACTATACCGCTGATATGACGCGTTGTGTGCCGGTGAGCGGAAAGTTTACGGACCGCCAGCGCGACGTGTACAATGCGGTGCTTCGGGTCATGCGTGGGGCGATGACCTTGTTGCGACCAGGCATCAGTTTACAGGCGTATCACGTGGAAGTGGGTGCACTCATGACCAAGGAATTAATCGATCTCGGACTGATCACAACGGAAGAAGTGGCCAACGAGAATCCTGCTTGGCCGGCTTACAAAAAGTACTTCATGCACGGGACCTCTCATTTCATTGGACTCGATGTGCACGACGTCGGCCACTGGCACAAACCCATTGAAGCGGGCCACGTGTTCACCGTAGAGCCGGGCATCTACATCCGGGAAGAAAACCTAGGGATCCGCCTCGAAAATGACATCCTGATCACGGAAGATGGCTTCATCGATTTGATGGGGCACATCCCGTTGGAAGCGGATGAAATTGAGGCGATGATGGCCGGGTAAACGAGCGTTTTTATCGCTCAGAGGTTCACCTGAACCAACGAATCGAGGAAAGCCCCGGTGTCTTCATCATAACCCATATTGCGGTCAATGATCTGGCCATCGCGGCCGATCAAGAACCATGTGGGATATGCGACGATGGGGTATTCCGTTGGGAGTGAATCCAAGATCAGCTGTGGCACGTCGAGTTCCCGACGGTCGAGGTAGCGCTTCACCGTTTTGGCATCCTGGAATGGGTTGACGCCCAACACCGTGAACCCTTCCGGACCAAACTCCTCCTGCATTCCGGCTAGATGCGGCAATGCCCGCATGCACGGACCACAACCGATGTACCAGAAATCAAGGTACACGAGTTGGCCGTTCAGCGCCTCCAAGCTCACCTCCTCTCCTTCTAGATTGAATCCAGTGAGCACGGGCGCGTCATCCCCAATCGCAGGCAATGACTCCATGGCCTCCTCAAACCAGTTTTCGCTTCCACCGCCGCCCGCAACTGCAGGGTCCACGGGCGCAGGTTCCTTCGCCCATTCGGGAGCCGTCCAATTTGAAATGGCTTCGGCAATGGCGGGATCATTCACCCCTTCCCATGTCCAGTCGATGGTCATGTCGCTGCCGTATCCCATGTCACCGCGGTACCAAGATTCCTCCCAACGCACAGGCAATCCATGAGGCGCTTGGAAGACCCAGCGTTTCGAGTCTTTGGAATCGGGATGAAAATCTTCGGCGGTGGAATCTGGAATCGAAGTACGCGTCAAAATGAATTGCTCTGGCGTAGACCGCGTGGGGAGGACATGTTCCCACAGGACGATATTCAAGGAATCGCTTACTTGTTCTGCCCACCAGGTGCTATCGGTGAGGACGGTGGGCAATGAGAGGGAAGCGTAATAGTTGCCGATTCCGTTGCCATTGCTCTGTTGTTGTGGATCCATAGGATCTGTGAGTATCGTACTATCACGTTTCGTGTGTGTGATTTCGTTGGCCCACAAATGACTCCAGTAGGCGGTGGTATCGCCATCTTCGATGAAAGCATCTTTTAAGTTCCACGCCATGTCGAACGCAGAATCGTTGGCGCTGTGCGATCGGATCCATTGCATGGAAATATCTCTGCTCCAATGCGAGTTAGAAGCCTCCACGTCGTTGTTCATGAGCGCTTGAAATTGCACATTTTCGACTTGCATGATGGCTTCGCGCACATCATTTGCATCGGTGAAAACAGGCTCGGGCTGGCTGCACGCCAACAGTGCGAGCGGGGCAAAAAGTAGAATGCGATTCATGCGGCGAATGTACAACGGTCGCAAACTCTACAAAAAAATCAGCCGTGCATCGTTTCTTTTTTGCCGTATCGCTCCATGATTCCGGCCTCGTAATCGAGAAAGGCTTGCCACCGGGATTCCACATCGACCCCATTGGCATACTTGCGCGCAAACCCGATGAAGGTCGTGTAATGGCCGGCTTCAGAAACCATCAGTTCATGATAGAATGCGGCCAATGCAGGATCGCTGATTTTTTCGGACAACATCTTAAAACGCTCACAGGAACGCGCTTCGATCATGGCCGCAAAAAGCAACCGGTCGACGAGTTGTTCTTCTCGTGAGCACTTGCGACGGATGAACTGCAACAACTCACCGACATAGTCGTCTTTTCGCTCGGGGCCGAGCGTATACCCGCGTTCTTTGATCCGAGCGACAACCATGCCGAAGTGCTCAATTTCCTCCTGGGCAATCTCCGTGAGCGCCTCCACCAAATCCAAGTATTCCGGAAAGCGCACGATGGTGCTGATGGCATTGGATGCCGCTTTTTGCTCGCACCACGCGTGGTCAGTGAGGATTTCGGAGATGTTGGTCTCCACCAAAGCGACCCAACGCGGGTCGGTGGGCAAACGGAGTCCGAGCATGGGAGAATTGGAATCGCTCATGATGTTGCTTTGAGTCGGATGAGGCTTCCCGTTGGGATCATGTGTCCATCTTTTCCTTCGAGGCACAGCTCTCCCACTTCGGAAGAGGCGGTGGGCAACAGCCGCGACCACAAAGTTTCCAATGCGGTGGGTGAAATACCTGAATACGTGTTCATGATGATGAATCCGTTCGGCGACACAATGTCGGCGACCGCTTCACACAGGCGTGTAAGTTGGTCTTCGAGCCGCCACTTTTCGCCTTTGGGACCGAGTCCCCATGTGGGCGGGTCGAGTACGATCCCGTCGTATGTGTTGCCGCGTTTCTGCTCGCGTTCGGCAAACTTGAGCGCATCTTCGACAACCCAACGAATGCCATCGAGCCCGCTCAATTCCATGTTGACGCGGGTCCAGTCAATAACCTGGCGAATGGCATCGACGTGGGTCACATCCGCACCGGCCGCACGGGCCGCTATGGAAGCGCCTCCGGTATAGGCAAACAAGTTGAGGAAGCGATTTCCGGGCTTGAGGTGCTCAGCGATGTACTCCCAATTTTGGGCTTGTTCCGGAAACAGCCCTACGTGCTTGAACTTCGTCATCTCCAGTTGAAAGGTGAGGTTCAGGCGATCGCTTTTGTAATTCATGTTCCAACGGTCCTTCGCAGAGCCGTGTTTGACCCAGTAGCCCGTAGACTTTCCGGTGGGCTCAAAATGGGCGTTGGCCCGGTCCCAATCCGCCACTGTCAAGCGTCTTGGCCACATGGCGCCTGGGTCGGGCCGTTCCAAGACGACGGGTCCAAACCGTTCCAAACGGGCTCCGTCACCAGAGTCGAGGATTTCATACTCAGCCCATCGAGAGGGCGACCAACGTTGATAAGTGCGTGTAGACATGCGGGAGCAAAGGTCGGAAATGCAATTCGATTCGAGGCATCTTTGTATTCATGGCCTCACGGACCCCGCCCAAACAACTTCGCAAAGAAATCCTCGGTGTTTTCAAGCGACAACCCAACAAGCCGCTCAACCACAAACAAGTGGCGAGTACTATGGGAATCATGAACCACGACATGCGTCGGATGGTGATGACGATTTTGGAAGAAATGGGCAAAAGCGGCCAATTGGAATCCCTCGGAAAAGGCAAGTTTACCCTCGCGCAAATGCAAGAGGAACGGGTGACCGGAACGATTCAAGTGACCAAATTTGGCCGAGGCTTTGTGATGATGCCTGACGGGAAAGAAGTCTCAATCTCGAAAGGATTTACGGGCACTGCTTTTTGGGGTGATACCGTCGAGGTGGATTGGATCCGGCGGGGAAAACGCCACACTCCGAGGGTCTCACGCGTGGTGGAACGGCTGCGCAAGCAGTATGTGGTTGTTTTGGAACAAGTTCGGGAATACGCCTTTGGCTACCCTTCGGACCAGCGCCTCCATGCCAACTTCTTCATTCCGGCGGCCAATCTCAACGGCGGTAAAAATGGTCAAAAGGTGATCATCGAAATGGTCAGTTGGGACGATCCCAATGAGGGCCCGATCGGGAAAGTGGTAGAGGTCTTGGGGATGCCCGGCGATCACGAAGTTGAAATGCATGCGATTTTGGCCGAATACGGATTGCCGTATGCCTTCCCGGATCACGTCACCGCTGCGGCGGAAGCGATCTCGCACGAGGTGCCGGCGGAGGAGTTGGCGCGACGACGTGATTTCCGCGATGTGACGACCTTGACCATCGATCCAGCAGACGCCAAGGATTTTGATGATGCGTTGTCCTTGAAAAAACTACCCAACGGCCATTGGGAGGTCGGTGTGCACATTGCCGATGTCACCCACTATCTCCAACCCGGAACGGTATTGGACGAAGAGGCGAGGCAGCGTGCGACGTCGGTCTATCTCGTGGATCGCACCATTCCGATGTTGCCTGAAGTGCTGTCCAACGACCTGTGCTCGTTGCGTCCCAATGAAGACCGCTTGGCCTTCAGCGCGGTGTTTGAGTTGGACAACAAAGCCCGCATTCAAGGCGAGTGGTTTGGCCGCACGGTGATCCACAGCGACCGCCGGTTTGCCTACCAAGATGCCCAAGACCGCATCGAATCAGGCGAGGGGGATTATGCCCAAGAAATCGGAACGTTGCAAGACCTCGCGGTGAAGTTGCGTGCCCGTCGATTTGAGGATGGCGGCATCGACTTCAATACCGAAGAAGTGAAATTTGAACTGGATGAAGCGGGCAAACCGTTGCGCGTGGTCATCAAGCGGATGCTCGAAGCCAATCGCCTCATTGAAGACTTCATGCTATTGGCCAATGTGCGGGTGAGCCGCTTTTTGGCCCACCCCAAAACCACGGAGGGCGGCGGTGAAAAACCTTCCCGCACGGCGGTTTACCGCATCCACGATCGGCCCGACCCAGAGAAACTGCGCTCGCTGCGCACCTTCGTCGCGAAATTTGGCATCGACATGCCCAAGATCACGGGCGAAAACGCGGAATCAGCCTTGCGACACCTGCTCCAATCGGCAGCCGGGAGTAACGCCGAAAGCGTTGTCAAAACCATGGCCATCCGGTCCATGGCCAAGGCGGAGTACAGCACCCAAAACATCGGCCATTACGGATTGGCTTTCCCGTATTACACGCACTTCACCAGCCCCATTCGCCGTTACCCGGACGTGATGGTCCACCGGTTGGTGCAGCACTACATTGACGGCGCACAATCCCCGGATCCCGGATCCTTCATGGGCATGTGCCAGCACGCGGGCAACATGGAAAAACGAGCGGCCGAAGCCGAACGCGCCTCCATCAAATACAAGCAGGTCGAGTTCCTCATGACCCGCATCGGCGAAACCTTTTACGGCATCGTCAACGGCGTCGTCTCCAAAGGACTTTTTGTTGAGATTGAAGAAAACAAATGCGAAGGTTTTGTCCCCAAGGACGCCCTGCCCCATGACCACTATGTCTACGATGAAGACATCCAAGCGCTGGTCGGCGCGCGCTACGGGAAATCTTACGCCATGGGCGACCGCATCGCCATCCGCGTCGTCGCTGCCGACTTGGCCAAACGCCAGTTGGAATTTGATATTCCGGAGGTGTGAGGGGCGCCTGGAGTGTTTCGATACGAGCGGCCGACAATTGACTGAAACTGACGCAATCCGGCAAAGGATTTGCATCGTACGCGTGTGGCAAGGAGAAAAATGGAAGTTGTTGCGCATCTCGTTGGTACAATAGGCATCATCTCAGCGCTGAACGAATTACCTTTGCGGCCGAGAGCGCGCCCATAGCTCAGTTGGTTAGAGCAGTGGACTCATAATCCATTGGTCGTAGGTTCAAGTCCTACTGGGCGCACTTCTTTCCTTCCTCTTCTTGGCGCGGGCTCCGGAGGCGACACGCTAGACGCTCATAAGGCAAGAGGCATGGCCCCGTAGTTCAATGGATAGAATAAGCGTTTCCTAAACGTTTGATCCGAGTTCGATTCTCGGCGGGGCTACTAAAGTGATTCTAAAGAATTCGTGTTCAGCTATAAAAGAGGATATACATAAAACAATAGTTGTATCGTTACCACATGTTATTTTATTCAACAATTACCTTCTTAGTAAATACCGCTTGATTATCTTTAACATATACTGTTATAAAATAAATCCCTGAGTACAATTTGCTTAACTGAAATGAATTTTGTGTAGATAAAACATTTTTATTAATTAATTGTCCCATAGTATTATACACCTCAACTTTTTCTATTACTTGAGATGTATTAATATTAAAAACGCCATCTTTAGAAGGGTTAGGAAATATCAACACCTCTTTTTCTAAATTGAATTCATCAATGCTCAATATACTCCCATCTACCTTTCCACCAATAATCATGGGATGGGAGACAGCATCAGAAGGCGTGATAGTTCCTACATAGGAATTTTCGTGTTCTGCAAACAATTGCGCGTTTGTTTGGCCTGCAAACTCTCCATCGATACAATCACTGGGGTCACTAAAGCTACAGGCATTTCCTGAAATACCAGATACTATTGGAATAAAGTCCGCATCTTGAGCATTATAATAGGCTCTCGAATTACTAAATGGTCCAAAATTCAAGTGGATTTCTTGAGGTGCTAAGAAAAACTCTGAATCACTCTTAGCATCATCTAACAAGGGAAATCCTTTTTGTCCTACTTCATCATAAAATATATAGGGGTCAAGAATAATATTATTGTTTGGGTTATTAAATGAAACAGCACCTTCAATCAGAATGTCCGACTTTGTGGGATTAGTAGAAAGCATTCCTATTCCGAACCCTTCGCCTTCATCCCCATCGTCAATTGGTACACTGGGAGGACTGATTAAAATATCAGTTCCAGCATTGTTAAAGATTCCACCATTTATAGTTACCTGAGCATTTTGAGGGAGAGCAACACCTACAGCATTTCCAGAAAAACCTTCTATAGTGTTGTTATTCAATACCCAACGATGCGTATTATGAAAATAATCCAAATCTAACCCTATTACTTCAGGTTCATCGGGTACGTAATTAGGTGAAGGGTTTGTGCCATAGTCTTCGATGCCCGAACGACCGCCATAACCAACTAATCTCGAATTTTGAATAGTAACATTGGTCGTATAATTATGCTCAAAACCAACTTTTCCGATATTCCAGAGAATTGTGCCATCGAAAACCAAATTCAATTGGTCTTTGTACACATCTGGTAAGTCATTAATCCATTCGTTAGGGTCATTTATATTAGGGTCCGTTTTGCGATGAAATTCAGTATGCACATAATAAGTCTGAACGCCCCTCACGAAATTGTAAGCAATATTATTCAAAAAAGGTCTGGCTTGTAAATACCAAATATCGAGTACAAAGTTGGGATAAGTCGATTTCCAATTGTGCAAGACTTGGTTTAGAGTGGGAAATTCCGATGCAGGCACATGAGCATCAATATCGCCTCGTGCCATTCCCAAGCCTTTTTCTATCAGACCATCCGTCCAATATACATAGGCATGTCCTGTGCAACCCGAAACGACATTACCCTGTACCGTTACACCCGTACCATGCAACCAGAATCCATCTCCTTGCCAGGCAAAATCTTGAATCCCTTCTCTAATATCTGATAATGCTTGTGTTACTTCACCATCTGTATAAGAATCTCTCGGACGAGGAGCTGTCAAAATAGGATTGGCTGGGTTAACCGTTCTAATCGCAATGTTTTCGATAAAAGAACCCGTTTCGTTTCCTGCTTCGGTATTAAATGCACCACCAACTACATTATAGCTTACATTTCTTATAAAATCTACTCTTGCTGAATGATTGACAAAGCCCCATCCTGGGTCATTATTGACTACACAGCCTTCTACTTTCGCAGGAGTTGGTAACGGTGTGATAGGTTTAGCAGGAAAAACGGAGACATCTAATCCTCCTCTATGAAAATGAATTGAATAACGACCTCTTGGGTTTTTTCCTCCGTTTGGAATCGCTTGTCCTGTATTTTGATTGGCATCTAAATCTTCAAAATCCCAATCGTCTAATATGATAGACTTATCCGTTCTACCTAAGTTATTGGCTTCTACATATTTTAAATCTACATTAAGAGTATGCATAAACATCAGATGCCCTCTGGGTTTATGAAATTCCCCACTAATGGAAGAAACACTTGTATTTTCAGATGACACCACAATATTCCTGCTCAAATTTGCAACATGTACATCTAAATCGGAAGCTTGTGTTGGTGCTTTATGGTCTCTAACCAATGCTGGTGTAAATGTTATTGTACTTCCCGAAATGGCAGTAATGGTAACCACTTCATCTTTTTCAAACTCTGAGGTATTGGAAATAGAAGTATTTGTAATAGAGTCGGTTCCAGCCACCACCAATTTATCACCGACTTGCCATCCTGTTGGGGCAGCGCTCAATACGAATTGCGTTGCTCCTGCCGATGGATGCGTTTGAAGTGTTAGCCAACTCGTTTTGTCGGCACCGTGCATGGTAGTTGTACCCATCAATACTGCTCCGGGAGCGAAACGCTCTGGGTCTTCCCATTGGGTAGTGCCGCCCATTTCTGCAAAAACTAAACTTGCAGTTGTACCTACTGGTATTTTGTTGGCATTTGTTCCTATTTCTAGGGTTCCGTTGGGAGCACTAAATATATATTCAGTTCTCAATTCAGTATTAGTATTGGTAGCGAATTGTAATTTACCACCATCAGCGATTCTAATAGATTTAAATTTTTCCGTTACCATACCGTCAACAATTATAGTAACTCCATTTGGAATGAGTACTCGATCGTAATTAACAGGTAATGAACCTCCCCAAGTTGTATTAGAGGACCAATTACCCGAGACAGAAGCAGTTTTGGTAGCAGTACCTGAAACTTGCATAGGTGTTTGTGAAAAACCTTTATTCGTGCTAGAAATGACTATGAATAGAGTTAATAAAATTGGAAATAGTTTACTCTTCATATTTAATTTTTAATGTGTGGTAACGGTTAGGCAAAGTTATCTCTAAGATAACTTATACAGCTTTCTCACTTGTTGATTTTTTCGCGTTGAAATTTGATCAACTTTTCCAATTCCTCTTCAAACTCGTTCGACCTTTGTCCTGTTAGCTCTACTTTGCCCTTCATTTTCGAGGTGCTGACTGCTCAGGTCTTGAAGCGCCCGCGGGCGCCCGTCGGCTCACCTCAAATCACCGCATACCGCGCCAATTCCGTGCCTTGATTTTTTCAGTTTGATCCTGCGTAGTTTTGGGAACCACGTATCTTGATCAACCACATGCCACAGCCGATTCCGCCCTTCACTTGTACGTACTCACCGCAAGTGCCTGAGTTGCTTTACGATTTGGGTTGCAGCATCGCGTTATCGACGTACCAAGCAGGTAAATTGGTCATTATTTCGGCGAAAGATCGCCAGTCTTTGAGCCAGTTGCCACGCTCCTTCGAAAAAGCCATGGGGGTCGCCGAAGATCCCCATCAGGACAAGCTGGCGATCGCATTTCGGGATTCCGTCACCGTCTTTCGCAACTCATCGCAGTTGGCTGAATTTTATCCAAAATCGCCTGGAGTCTATGATGCGATGTACATGCCACGGTCTACGTATCACACCGGTCCGTTGGACATTCATGATGTGCATTTTGATGCGGACGGCGGATTGGTTGCTGTGAACACCCTGTTTTCGTGCATCATGCGGGTGGACGAGGCCTACAATTTTACACCGATTTGGACCCCGCCATTCATTGATAAAATGGCCCCGGAGGATCGCTGCCACCTCAATGGATTGGCCATGGAAAACGGAAAACCCCGATACGTAACGGCTTTTAATCAAGGCAATAGTGAACGAAGCTGGCGGGAACGCATCACCGAGACGGGCGTGGTCATGGACGTCGAAACGAACGAGGTGGTTTCGGAGGGATTGGCCATGCCGCACTCACCAATGATTGTGGATGGTGAGCTTTATGTGCTCATGTCCGCTACGGGTGAATTGGTGCGCATTGACCGTTCAACAGGGAAGCGGGAAGTGGTCGCAGCATTGGGTGGTTTTGTGCGCGGCATGTCGCGGTGTGGCGACTACCTCTTCATTGGCGTTTCGAAAATTCGAGAAAAATCCAAGACGTTTGGAAAATTGGCTCATCAGTTTCCGCAAAATGAAGCCGGAATTGTCATCCTACACTTGCCTACAGCGAGCAAAGTGGGGGCCATTCAGTATCGGGCCTCTGTGGAAGAGATTTATGATGTGCACATTCTCAATAACAAACGACGTCCCAACATCATTAACCCGAAAGATGCCATACATTCGGATGGGATTACATTGCCTGGATCAACTTATTGGCGGCAAAACAAAAAAGATTCCGTGAACCATGAATCGTAACATCCAACACTTTGCTCGGAAAAGAAGGCAGCTGGAACTCGCTGTGCAGCGCCTATCTGGACGTATGGCGGAAACCAACGGTCAAGTAACAGCCGACATGCAGCGCCTCATTCAACAAGTCAAGGCGCTTGTAGCAGAGCTGAGTCATGTGTTTTCCAGGGCGTATTTGAGACGCGTGCTAGGAGGGGTGGCGCTTGTCATCGGTTCGGCAACGAGCACGGAGTCCATGGCGCAGTCATTTGCTCCAGCCATCACAAATCCATTTGGTGCCGCAGAGCAAAACAACCAAATGGCATGGATCAATTTTGAATTGGTCGATATGGATGCGGATGGCGATTTGGACATGATGGCGGTGCAATTTCCAACGGATTATTCATATTATAATGCTGTTAATCTGGCCTTCCAAGAAAATACAGGCATACCGGAAGCCGCGGCATTTGGTCCGATCCAAACAGGCAATCCATTGGGGCTCAACCCCCTCATTGTGAACGGATGGGACGTCGTGTATTCCGCCGGAGGATTGGGCATTGATGTAGTGGATTTAGATGGCGATGGTGATTTCGACGTCATCATGGGTGCGCGCTACATTTACGGCTACAACTATTCGCCCTATGCTTATCTCAATGAAAGCAATGTGTTGTTTTGGATGGAAAATGTGGGGACACCCGAAGTTCCGCAGTTGTCAGCGCCATTGGAATTGAATCCTTTTGGGTTTGACTTGGGGGCGCTTTCAGCAGAGGGGGAGACGTACAATTACGACTATGAATTTGTGGACATTGATGGGGATGGGGATTTTGATTTGATTGGAACCACATTAGAATACACGGAAGGTTCCGATGTGTACTTTCATCGATTTTTTTGGTGCGAAAACACGGGTTCTGCGACGAGCCCAGCGTTTGCGCCACTCGAAATGGACCCATTTGGTTTGGTTGCGGAGTCGGGGGCGATGTTGAATATGGGGCTCTCCTTTTCGGTGGAGTCTGCCGATCTCGATGGCGATGGGGACATGGACTTGATTCAAGCCGTGTATTTTGATGCTGAAACGCCCTATTCGGAAGTGCATTTCTTTGAGAACCTGGGGTCTTCAACAGAACCAAACTTTGAATCAGCAGTTGTGAATCCATTTGGTTTGCAAGCAGGCATGTCAGCAGGCGTCCGTTCTGTGGCATTTGGTGACATTGACAACGACGGTGATTTGGACTTCTTCGCCAACGACTTCCTGACGGCCATTTATTCCTACGGAGAATCCTACACGATGGAATTCCAGGAAAACGTCACTCCCGCATCCATTCGTCACAACACCCAATCTCATTCGATTGGCGTATACCCCAACCCCACAGCGGAGTTCATCCGATTGGATATGGGCAGCCTGAAGGTGCTGGATGTCCATGTTTTGGATGCCCAAGGCAAAGAGGTGCTGCACTGCAATCCGCAGGATCGCCAATTGCACGTTGGCCATTTGCCATCAGGCACCTACGTCCTTCGCGCACAAACATCCCAGGGGATGATCAGCAGCCGTTTTGTGATTTTGTGACAACTTCTCATTCGTGTTTAGAGCGTCGCGCTCGCCACCTGCATTGTGGTGATGGTCCCTTGCGTTGGTTGATAGAGAGCGTGTGCTGATTCAATCGGCTGATTTTAAATTCGTTATATTGGCTAAAGCGAAACAGCTTCGCGCTTGACCTATTTTCAAAACGAGTCCCATGCCACGGTTGCTTTTTGCCTTGATTTCCCTGCTCCTTTGCAGCCCTTTGCTGGCTCAGCATCGCTGTGTTCATCATGAGCAAAGAGAGAAGATGCAAAAGGAGCATCCTGAGCTGATCCAAGCGCAGGAAACAAGAAGGCTATTTTTAGAAAACTACACCCTAAACTTCGCGGCGAATCAGTCGGTTCAAAGCCCTGAAAACCTCCTGATTCCCATTGTATTTCATGTGGTCCATGACAACGGCGTGGAGAACATCTCCGATGCTCAAATTCATGAGGCGATCGTGCAGTTGAATGAAGATTTTACGGCGCTCAACCCGGAATTGGCAGAGGTTCATCCAAGTTTTGCGGACGTGGTAGCGGATGTGGGCTTGGAGTTTCGCTTGGCAGAATTGGACCCCAACGGAGAACCCACGACAGGGATCAACCGGATTCAGTCGGAATTAACGTACAACGGGAGTAACATAGCGCTCAAGCAAATGATTCAATGGGACCCCACGATGTATTTGAACATCTGGGTCGTCTATTCCTCCAATGGAGGCAACGGATCGGCTTTTGCATACTATCCTGCGGATGTCGAGGGTTCGGGCTCGATTTATGATGGCGTCGTCAGTTCATATTGGGCCGTAGGTCGCACCGAAACAGCGGTGTGGACGCACTATAAAATTTTAACGCACGAAGTGGGGCATTGGGCCAACCTCAAGCACACATGGGGAGACGAGTCGGGCAATCAATCCACTGTGGGGTGCTCGTATGATGACGGGGTAGAGGATACGCCCAACACGATCGGAAATACGGGATGCGACGTCGAAGCAACCTCCTGTGGAACCCTGGATAACGTGCAGAACTATTTGGACTATTCCAACTGCTCGAGCATGTTCACCGAAGGGCAAAAAACGCGCATGTTAGCGGCTTTGAACTCAGACGTGGGCGGGAGAAACAACCTGTGGACAGCGGAGAATCATGACCTCGTATTTATTCAAGAGGACTACCTGCCTCGCATCGTTTATCACGCCCAGTCGTTTGAAGAGTCCTTTGCCAATGACGGTTCGATCGACAGCGCTCTCGACATTGAGCTGATCGACTTGGCCTTTGCAGCCACCGGGTCACTGGAAGAGGGCGTTGATTTCACAGCGAACAACACCCCTGCAGGAACCAGTATTTCAGTAACGGTATCGGATTCCACCCATGCGCAGATTCACCTGATAGGCCAGGTGATGAATCACGCAGAAGCGGATGCGCTTGATTCGATTGAAGTGCACTTTACGGCCACCCCTTTCGATGACGTTGCCTACGAAGCGATCTACAACCCATCAAAAACCAACATCGGATTGAGCTTTTTGGATCCGTACGAAATTGTGTTTGTGGACTTGATCGACGATGTCCACAATTTCTTTGAGGGACAGCGATGGAAGTGGTTCAGCATGGGCGCTGGTGGTGCGGATTTTGGGCTGTTTCATTACGACCTCATCCACATCAAATTGGAAACGTACGGCAACGGAGCGATTTGCAACCCGGGGACATCCAACATCACACCACTGGCCGCTGGAGTTGAAGTGGGGCCTGGCAGTGAAGTCACATCCCCAGGAACGTGGTATCCCAATCAATTGGATCTGTCCAATCCTGCGTACACCGAATGGAATGGGCAAACAGCGTTTGCGGGAGTTCAATTCGAAAAGAATGGGAACAACCACTTCGGTTGGATTCGTCTCAAAGTGAGTGACGATGGCAAGCACTATTATGCCTTGGACATGGCCTACAATGAAGCGCCGGAAGCCGCCATCTTAACCGCGCAGGTGCAAGAGCCGGTCCTGGCCTATTCGCAAACGGTATTTCACGAAGCATTGGCCAATGACGGCAGCATGGAGTCCGTGAGGGCTGTTGATGTTTTTGGAACGACTTGGGCCGATTTCGATCTGCTCAATGAAGGGGAAGGGTGGAGTGTATCCGATCTACCGGCTGGCTTATCTGGTCAGTTGGAACGGCTGTCGGATACGCAGGTGCAGCTATCATTTACGGGCAATGCAGCAGCACACAGCAATTGGGACGACCTGAACTCCTTGAGCTTTTCTATCGATGCGTCCTTGCTCCTCGACCCGGCAGATGGTATGGATTTAAGTCAGCAAATGGCGGTTGATTTTGCCGACCATTATGCCATCGAATACGTGAACATCAGTGCGACAGAAAACATCGCAATCGCAAATCCAGGGAACAATTGGAAGTGGTTTGCACTGGACGTTGGTGATGCGGATTATGGGCTATGGTATATCAACGAATACTTCCGTTTGGAAACGTATTCCAAGTCGGGTCTTTGCAATGCAGGCACAACGAACCTGGATGTGTTGCAAGCAGGCGATCTGATTGGCCCGATGAGCTACTGGGATTATTACACAGAACTGGAAACCCAGCCGGTCATCACATCACCGGACTACAGCGATTGGAATGGACAGACGGCGTATATCGGCGTGAAATTCACCATTGCAGAGCGGTTCCACTATGGCTGGATGCAGCTCGAGGTGAGCGAAGCGGGTGACGCCGTCACGTTGATTGACTATGCGTACAATACGCATCCCGAAGAAGAGCTCATGGCAGGGCAGATCTTTGCAACGTATGGCTGCACAGACCCGCTGGCTTTGAACTTCAACCCCAATGCCATTGATGACGATGGCACGTGCATGTATCCATTGGATTGCGGTGAGGCTGTAACGCTTTCCTTGAATCTGTATGATTCGTATGGTGATGGCTGGAACAACAACGTGTTGGAAATTGTCAGTCAAAACGGAGATATACAGCAAACCATCACGTTAAATAGCGGTTCAGAGGGCTTTGTTGAATTTTGCTTAGCAGAAGGGTGTTACTCCTATTCGGTCGGAGGAGGGAATTATCTGAATGAACTATCTTGGGAATTGCATCTCGATAACGTGCTGTTAGTGAGTGGATCAGGGGGTGATTCTGGGATTTTCTCGCTCAACGCTGACTGCAGTTCGATGGTGGGCTGCACAGATGAGTTGGCGTTCAATTACAACCCGGAAGCGGTGGTGGATGACGGCTCATGTGCATACCCCATTTTAGGATGTATGGATGTTGTGGCATTGAATTACAATCCGGATGCGGAGGAAGACGATGGGTCGTGTTATTACGAGGACGATGTGTTGGGGTGCACCGATGAGGTGGCATTGAATTATGATGTGGATGCCACGTACGATGATGGCTCTTGCGCGTATCCCTCCTTGTCTTTGGACTCGGTTGCGACAGAATTTTGCTTGGGAGATTCTGTTTTGATCTCATGGACGGGGGGCAATCCTAGTGAAGAAATTGGCATCAGCCTGATCAATGTCACCTCGAACACATCGATGGGTTCCATTGCGGTGGTGGATAACACCGGTAGTTACATGTGGCAAGTTGAAGGGATGGCTGCCGGGACCGGAATCCTCTATCGATTTTATGTTCAAGAACTCCCGTATCCCCCGAGTTCGTGGTCGTACGGAAATGAGTTTACGGTAGTGGACGACTGCGTTGATGAGACAGCCGGGTGTCCAGCGGATTTGAACTCAGATGGCTTCATTGCCATTCAAGATCTGTTGCTGATCCTGAGCGAATTTGGATGCGATACATCTTGCCTCTATGATGTGAGTCAAGATGGCTATGTGGCCGTTGATGACTTGTTGCTCATCTTGAGTGTGTTTGGAGACGCCTGTGACTAGTCGGTTCCTATTCGATGCCCACCCCAAGAAACACACGTCCCAAACTGTTCCAGTCATTCAATTCGCACAAATTCGCACCGAAGGGATTCACTTTTGCGCCCATGTCACTCTCATGTCGACCGTCTGCGGTAACTTGAAACGGTGAACGCGCTACGAACGTATCTGGAGCAACATCTCACCATTTCGGACACGGATTGGCAGATTATCACGCAGCGATTGACGCCATCGGAGTGCCCGAAGGGCACCAAGCTGACCAAAGCTGGGCGGGTCGAAGACCGGTTGTATTTCATTCTCGACGGTGCCTTCAGACTCTATTTCGAAACAGAATCCAAGGAGACCACACTGGACATCGGCTTCGCCCATTCCTTGATTAGCAGCTATTCCTCCTACATCACCCGGCGCCCTTCTGACTTCAATTTGGAGGCACTCACCGCCTGTCGATTTATGAGCATTCGGCACGCAGATTTGTTGGAGATGTACGGGTTGACAGACTGCGGGCAAGAGCTGGGACGGATTCTCACGGAGCAGATCTACCTGTATTTTTCAAGCAGAGAGAACGCCTTTCTCCTGCGATCCCCCACCGAGCGTTACCTCGATCTCTTCAAAGAGCAGCCACGACTCATCAAGGAGATTCCGCTCAAGCACCTCGCTTCCTACATCGGCGTGACGCCCCAGGCATTGAGTCGCATCCGCGCCAGAATTGTCCAAACCGATTAGTTAACCGAGGTTCATTGTGAGGATTGGTGATCCGCCGAATCTTTGTCATTCAAATTAAAACAATCGAATGATGGACGATTTCAATGACAACCAACCAAGCAGCTGGGCCGACAACAAAGAGGTCACAACGGCCAATAGTAGCAAACCTACTTCGGCTTTTGTGGGTGCATCATGGTTCGCACTGCTGACGGGTATCGTGTCGTTTTGCGTAGGACTATGGAATGCCGACATGATGCTCAACGAGAAGGGCTATTACTTCACCATTTTACTTTTCGGACTCTTCAGCGTGATTTCCCTACAAAAGGCGGTTCGCGACCGGATGGAAGGCGTCCCCGTCACGGACATTTATTACGGCATTGCCTGGTTTGCGACGCTCGCGTCTACGGTGTTGCTTGTGATCGGTCTGTTCAATGCCGAACTGTGGCTGAGTGAAAAAGGATTCTACGGTATGTCCTTCACGCTGAGCTTGTTCGCGGGCATTGCGGTCCAGAAAAACGTCCGCGACTTGGCCATGTCAGATGAAAAGGAACTCTAAACTGAGGGGGTCTTATTGGTGAAATTCTGACGGATTTCGGGAGAGGTGTCCGGCGTTGTTGTGTACCTTGAAAGTCAACACGATGCCCATGAACGACCCCGAAAAGCAGCAGGCGTATTGGCGAGAAAACCTCCGCTACCTCGTCATTTTGCTGACCATCTGGTTCTTGGTTTCCTTTGGAGCCGGGATCCTATTCAAAGACGCACTGAATGCATTCACCATGGGCGGATTCAAGTTGGGTTTTTGGTTTGCCCAGCAAGGCAGCCTGGTGGTTTTTGTCTTCCTGATTTTTGCTTACGTTTTTCTGATGAATCGGCTGGATAAAAAATACCAGTACGATGAGTGAGCTTTTCAGTCAGATGGACGTCCAAACCTGGACCTACCTCATCGTCGCCATCACGTTCGCCCTGTACATCGGGATCGCGATTTGGTTCAAAGCGAGTTCAACCAAGGATTTTTATGTTGCCGGTGGTGGCGTGTCTCCGTGGGCCAACGGCATGGCTACAGCGGCCGATTGGATGAGCGCGGCATCGTTCATTTCCATGGCCGGGATCATCTCCTTTGCCGGGTATGACGGCGCGGTGTATCTGATGGGTTGGACGGGCGGTTATGTGCTGCTGGCCTTGTTGCTCGCACCGTACTTGCGCAAGTTTGGCAAGTTCACCGTCCCCGATTTCATTGGCGATCGGTACTATTCGAAAAATGCGCGAATGGTCGCCGTGGCCTGTGCTCTCTTGGTGTCATTTACCTATGTGGCCGGACAGATGCGCGGAGTCGGGATTGTGTTTTCACGTTTCCTCGAAGTGGACATCACCACCGGCGTGTTGATCGGCATGGCCATCGTCCTGTTTTATGCGGTGATCGGGGGAATGAAGGGCATCACCTACACCCAAGTGGCCCAATACTGTGTGTTGATTTTTGCGTTCATGGTTCCGGCTGTTTTCATCTCCATCCAGATGACAGGCCATGCGATTCCGCAGTTGGGTTTTGGAGGCCAAGTCAACGACGGTTCAGGCGTGTATTTGCTGGACAAGCTCGATGGCTTGAGCACGCAATTGGGCTTTGCTGCCTACACGGAAGGCTCGAAATCCCTGGTGGATATTTTCGCGATCACTTTGGCCTTGATGGCGGGGACGGCCGGATTGCCGCATGTCATTGTGCGGTTTTTCACGGTCAAACGCGTGCGCGACGCCCGCAAATCGGCGGGCATCGCCTTGTTGTTGATCGTGATATTGTATTCCACCGCTCCAGCCGTGGCCGTATTTGCCCGCACCAACATGATCGAAACGGTGTCCAACGAGCCATACAGCGAGATGCCAGAATGGTTCAGTAAGTGGGAACTCACCGGACTGCTCACCTTCACCGATAAGAACCACGATGGGATCATCCAGTACGTGCAGGACGAAACGCAGAATGAGTTGGTCATTGACCGGGACATCATGGTCCTGGCCAATCCCGAAATCGCCCAATTGCCCAACTGGTTGATCGCGCTGGTCGCAGCGGGAGCATTGGCCGCAGCGTTGTCCACGGCCGCGGGATTGCTCATGGTAATCTCCGCATCGGTCTCACACGATTTGATCAAGAAAATCATCAACCCCAACATCACGGAAAAAGGGGAATTGATGGCAGCGCGGTTATCTGCCACAGCTGCCGTCGCCGTTGCAGGCTACTTCGGCATCAATCCACCGGGCTTTGTGGCCGCGGTGGTGGCATTGGCCTTCGGCCTCGCAGCAGCCTCGTTTTTTCCGGCCATCATTTTGGGGATTTTCCACAAACGGATGAACAAGGAAGGCGCCATTGCGGGCATGGTCGTTGGCATGGTCACCATGATATTCTACATCCTCAAGTTCAAATTTGGGGTGTTTGATGGCGGCAAGGAAGCGGTGGGCGCATTGAAGGATTCGTGGTGGTTTGGCATCTCACCCGAAGGGTTTGGGTCGATTGCGATGCTGATCAATTTTGTCGTGTCCCTGGTCGTGATGCGCTTCACGCCACCGCCACCGAAAGACGTCCAAGAGCTGGTCGAGAACATCCGCATCCCAGGGGGTGAGAAGGACATCCCGGCACCGCAGGTGCATTGATCGGAAACGGATTGAAGAAACGGATGCCCGATGGGTTTTCAAACCTTCGGCTCAAGGGAGGACGACTTTCCAACACCGCGTGCTTTCTTGTTAAAATGATGGCATGAAAGTGCTGTGAATGCGCGTATTTCAGGCTTTCTAATTCATGCACGTTAGTTGCTCTTCAGTCCTTACGTTTTTTTGGATTGCAGCCGTCGTTTTGCAAACGAGATAAAGGCTTTTTGAAACGCCGCTGGACTTCAATTTTACTTTATAAAACGCCTTCCTGATGAAATCAAAGACAGCCCTCACCGTCATTCCATCCGTCCTCATGTTTGTAGGACTGGTGTTTGCCTTCTTCCCGGACTTGATCAACGACAAGCTTTTCGTCGATCTGGATGGCCGTGCCAATGATATTGCCCGATTGCTGCGCCGTATGATCGGGGCTTCGGTCATCGGTATGGCGATTATCCTCCTATCGTGCCGTGAATTGAGGGGTGCAGATGCCAAAAAGGTGCTGTACGGTTTTGTAGGTGCAGCAGCGTGTATCGTGGGATCCATCATCGCGGTAGCCGTGACAGGAACAGAACCCTTTCCAACACCGCCCGTGGTCATGTTCTTCGTATTGATTGCCATTGCCTTGACCTCGGCTCGAAAAGCGTAATTAAAAACAGATTTATAGATGAAACATTTAATGACAGGGAGTGTAACAGGAGCCGTTTTGCTCGCGTTGATTGCGACTACAGGCTGCCAGCCAAATGCTGATGTCGCTGCGACGTTTGACGCGAACGCTGCGACCGTCAGCCAGGCCTTTGCTGACTTCACGGCAGAAAGCGACGATTTTTTCACCCACTTTAGCGACGATGCGACATGGAGTGGAAATGCTGTTGGCAGTGCAGATACGCTGACTCTTGATGTGGTCACCGCAGGTTACCGAAACATGTGGTCACAGTACGATTACCGCATGGTGACTGAGGCCAATATGTTGCCAGGAGTGAATCCAAACACCAAGATGACAGATGGCTCTGTACGGGGGTATTTTCGTTGGGAGATTTCCAAAGCGGCCACAGATTCCACGGAAGCGCGTTCGGTTGAAGTGAAGTTGTATGAGTCTTTCGATTTCAACACGGAAGGCAAAATTCGGTGGACCCAGGTATATGGAGATTTAGCGACGGCTTACAACTTGCTCGAAGAGTAATGCCGGTGCTTTGAGGTCACGGACCTCTCGACTTATGAAAGCCTCTTCGCTCAGCGCGAAGGGGCTTTTTTCATGCCGACCGCATTACATTCGTGGCATGAAAAGCTTGCATGATTCGGGCCTACTTGTCCTTCGCATTGGAACAGCAGGGCTGCTGATTCCGCACGGTTGGAGTAAACTCAACAAATTGATTGCCGGGCTGAATTCGGCTGATGGAGTCCAGTTCTACAACTTTATGGGCATTGGCGAAGCGCCATCCCTAATGCTAACTGTGCTCGGCGAATTCATTGCTCCTATCTTGATTTTGATTGGGTTCAAGACTCGCTGGGCGGCCGTTCCAGCAGCTATTACAATGGGTATAGCAGGGTTTGTGGTCCACTGGGGCGAAGGCCTTTCTGAAATGGAACACGCCCTGCTCTTTTTCTTCCCGCTGGTAGCAATTTTACTATTGGGTCCGGGGCGTTGGAGTTTGGACCGCCGCTAAGCCACTGATTTTATTGCGTTTTGATGACGCGGACTGGAGGCACAGCTCGGCCTCCTTGCGGACCGATTTCTGACAATTTCAACAGGTAGACCCCGGAGGGTAAATCACCGAGAAACCACTGAAAAGGAGTGGAAATGGCAGGTTTGAATGCGACCGTTTTTCCATTTAAATCCATGAGCGAAATGTCCCATAAACCGCTTGGGGTTGGCGCTTCAACGACAAGGGTTTGAAGGAACGGATTGGGGTAGACATGCGGGAGAGTGGAGTCGGTAATCTCCATAACAGAAACGTAGGTCCACTCAGCGCTCATGAGGGTTGGGCACGCCCAAAAGTCACTCACTTCTACAGTGTAAACCCCGGCCCCGGGATTGATCAAAATACTGTCGGTTGCTCCTTCGATATTCAAGCCGTTTTCGAACCAAGAGTAGGCAGCATAGGACTGATTCAGTACAAGAGTTCCCTCTGAATCTTGACTGATCAACACGGAGTCAAGTGGCCAACACACCAAAAGGGAGTCGCTCTCCAGAGAACAACCAAACGCATCGGCACTCACAACCTGATACTGTCCGCTTTGTGAAGGGAAGAAGAGGGCGTTCTCAGCGCCATACAGGGTATCCGTTGGCAGCCCGTTCTCACTCCAAACATAAAACGGTCCGTCGCCACTTGTTTCAAGGTATAACGGCAGGTCGTTTTGGGTGAGCAATTCCAAGGGTAGCGTGGCATTAGGAAGGCAGAAAAGGATGGAGTCACTCACGGCACTGCATCCAAAGGGTGAGGTTCCTTCAACCATATACCATCCACTGGAATCGGGCGCGTAGTTCATGTCAACCCCAGAAGCAACGGGAACCCCTTGTGTCCTCCACGTGTACAAGCTCAGCGTGGAATCGGAACAACTCAATGTGCTTTCATCGCTGAGAAAGACAGCGACTTCAGGAGACCCATAAACCTGAATTTCCAAGGTGTCGGTAACATTGACCAATTCATTGGAACCGATGTTGGCGATGGCATTGCTCGGTCCAGCACTCAAAGGAATGGCGCCTGCTCCAGATGGGGAGAAGGAGGTAGACCCGAGGTTGTCGTCGCCGTCCAGCAAATCTTCGTCATAGAACGAGATGGTATAGGGCGGATTGCTCATGATGATGCTCAATCCGCTCCACGTATTCGAGTTGGAATCGTCCGCCGTACTTGACGTATACACGTTGGTGCCGTTTGCGTCGGTGAGAACGAAATAGGGATCAGGAGCTGTAAAAAAATCATCCCATCCACCCCCGCCCGTGGAGTTGAGAATGAGCTGTTCCAAAACCAACTCTGAAATGATGGTCTGCAAGGAAACGGTATAGGCTCCTGTCTCTGAATACAGGACGCTATCGACTGTGGCGGTGGCCCCTGTTTCTCCATTGCCAAAGTCCCAGGCATAGGAGGTGGTTTGAATACCTGAGCCGCTCAAAGCCGCCGAAAAGTCTACCCAAAGGGAGTCGCACCCTGCAGCAGCAGAGTACGCAAAGGTGGATGTTCCTCCTGCTCCCGGATTGATGATCAGGGTGTAAGAAAAACTCTCATTGACCACTTGTTCGATGCCAAAGGCAGACGCGACGGCGGAAACGCTAATGATCATTTCAAAGACGCCGGGAAGTAAGGGCTCTCCGCAAACAGTCGCACAGCCACTGGTCTGGCCGCTCGACGGGAAATACGTGCCATCGGGATCGTCCAATTCCACTTGGAGCCCCAAGGGGGTCCCTGTGATGGAGGTTACGGTAATGGAAAGGAGCGACGCTGTCACACCTGAGCCGGGATCTACGATGTCTTCGGGAAGAAAAAACGTGAGGGTCTCTTCATACCACTCTCCAGTGGATCCTTCGGCTAACGTCGCCGGGCATATGGTAGGAAACCCATCTGTTGAAGTGCACGCTGGATCAGCCACACATTCTGCACATTGCGCCAGAGCGTCAATGGGAGTTAGGAGTAGCACTGAAAAAAAGGCAGTTGCGACCCATGCTATTTGTTTCGTCTTCACCACCCAAAGATGGTAAAAATGAATTTGAGACGGAATGTGCTGTTGAAGTGTACATTGCGTGCATGAAACGATTCTTCACACCCTTGTTTACGGTTGCTTTCATCACGATAATTTCGACGACCACCTTGAGCCAAATCACGCCGATCAGTGATGTTCAAGGGGAAAGCGACGTATCTCCCTTTCAAGGGGAGGAAGTCACGATTTCAGGGAAAGTCACCGAATATTTTGGGGATACGTTTTACCTGCAAGATGATTACGGTGCTTGGAACGGAATTTTCATCAACGGCGAAGGAATCGAGATTCCAGCCAATCCTCCGTATTGGAGCGGCGCCCGTCAACCTGAGGTGGGCGATGTCCTGACCGTGTTAGGCACCGTTGCTGAAGTGGATGGCAATACCGAACTGGTGGACGTTTCTCTGGTGGAGTTTGTTGACTTTTGGAACGCCACCCCATTGGGTGTGTGGTTAACCGCCGATGCGTTTCAAGACGAGCAATATGAAGGAACCCGGGTGCGCATTGATGCGGCCACCATCCTTACCGCCCCAGACGCCGAGGGTTTCTGGACTGTCACCGATGGCACGGCCGAACTCGTCTGCTGGGGCGTCGATACCAGTGATGCTGGAAACAACGAAGATCCGGATGGTCCAACTCCAGGCGACATGTATCAAATTTACGGGGCGCTGCACGAGTTGCCGGGCGGACATGTTCTGCATGTGGGTGACATTGATGTGTTGGCCTTAAGTGTGGAAGCACTGGAGGAAGTTCGGGTTCATGTTTACCCGAATCCAGCATCGAACTCAGTTGCGTGGAGCTTTCCCGATAGCGAGCCGCGCCAAATCCGGCTTTCTGATGCTCAAGGCCGCGTTGTATTTGAAACAGTGGCACAATCGTCCTTCTTTGAATTGGATTTGTCTACCTTTCGGCGTGGATCGTATTCATGGGCAGTTGCAACCACTTTGGGAAGCACCGCTGCTTCGGGCCAGCTGATTCTAAACTGAACGAGCTCAACAACCATTTCACTCATCCAATCAGAACTTCTATGAAACCGTCTTCTACTTTCGTTGGTCTTTTTGCAGCGCTAAACTTGATGGCGCTGACCGCTTGCCAGGATAACATTCTGGAATGTGAGGATAAAGCGACCATTTGGATTGTCAATGAAACGGTTTGTACTCCGGACGTCGAAATAAATGGAGACCTGATCATCGCAGACTTGGCCGCGTTTGATTCCATCAGCTATTCAGCGAATGAAGGGACGTATGATATTGAGGCTAAAATGGCTTTCATTTCAGCGTGTGAAGACCTTTCCGAGTCTTTGGTGACCGAATGCGGTCAGATGTACCGCGTCGTCATCTTGTAACCCGAAAATGAAGCTTTTTGAGCGTGAATGCGACGCTTGATTTGGGTGATTTAGGCCAATTTTGACGCGAATAAAGGCCTGAGAGGAGCAATGAATAGTCCTCGGAAAGTGCCCTTTCAACACCCAATTGTTCAAAACTATGGAGTGTTTGACGTCCTGTAACCCTTGTATTTTCAAAGGTTCTGGTGTTTTACGTCAGGACGTTTCTGTAGATATGAACAATGGGTGAAAACGAATTGGTCTATGAAAAACAGCAGTTGACTTTCAAAATCGGCCTGTTTGTGGTAAATTTGATTCCTTAACCAAGGCTCAGTTTGAGTCGGAATTATCATTTGCCATGAAAGGACTGCTTGCCACCCCACTTCGTTCGGTTTTGAACGTTTTGCAAGTCTTTGTATTTGCTGGAGCGATTGGATCGACTTTTGCACAGGCACCCCCTGCTCCCGTTGTTTCTGTAAATCAGGGAGACCAGGATGCAGTCTTATGGGAGAGTACGGCAACTTGGATTGGTGGTGTCGTTCCTGTCGCTGGAGATAATGTCATCATTGAGGGCGCATGGGTGGAGTTTACGAACAGCTCGTCAAATATTGATGTCGGCTCCATTACACTGAATAGCTTAGGGTACCTTGACATGAAGGGAGGAACTTTGACGGTTTCTGATGTCATTACAGTTAGTCAATCAGCGATGTACGCTTCTGGCGGCAAGGTCATTCTTGATGGAAGTTATTCCAGCGGTGGTCAAGCGACCGTGCAAGGATCGAATAATGTCACATTTTATGACGTTGAGATTCCAACGGGTGGTTCAGTGGATTTTGGCGCAGGAGGGTCAGGTGTCGCTGAAAGCTTCGTTACCAATTCTCTCACTTTGGGAGGCGGTTCGGTGGTTGTTAACGCTCCCACATACAGCTCTAATTCCACACTTATTTACGGTGCGTCTTATACGGTGGGTCCTGAATGGACAGCTGACGCGACATCAGGTAAAGGAGTTCCTTATGATGTACAAGTGGTGTCTGGAGCAACGCTTTCTTTTGGTTCTGCAACAGGTAATTATTTGTGTTCAAATGACTTGGACATCACGGGTTCAGGGTCTTTAAACATGGGCACGATGGCCGGCGATCTTACGGTCTCTGGTAACATGACTGTCACGGGTTCTTCGGGGTCAATGAATATGGCCACCATGGCAGGAGACCTCAAAGTGACAGGAACGTGCACCATAGGTGGGGTTTCGGGTCAGACTGTCGCGTTGACGCTTCCTACTGCAGAAGGCATGGGGTCGTTGGATGTTACAGGTAATTTAATTCTTGGAGTTACAGGCGAGACCAATTTGACTATTTCTGGTGACGAGGGTAATATTAATGCTGCGGCTGATTTCACCGTGTATGCGTCCAATGCCGAATTTGGAGTTGTCACGTTCGACGGAGGAGCGGTTCAAACTTTTGCAGGAGAGAAGATAACAGTTGATGAACTTCAAGTAGCGAATACCAATGATGAGTCTACGGGTACTGCGGATGTTGTTTTGAGCGGAAGCATTGATGTCATCGCTGGAGGTCTGTTCAATCCGACGGATGGAACAGTAAACGCGAACTCAAAGCTGACTATGAAGTCTGGCAGTGCCGGAACAGCGCGCATCGGAACGTTGGACAATTCAGGAGCAGGTTCGGATGTGATTGGAGACATCACGTTTGAGCGTTTCATCCCGCAGTTTTCAACCACATCAGCTTCGAACTGGAGTGGGAACTCTTGGTTGGCCATAGGAAACTATGTGACGGGAGCGACTTTGTCAGATTGGACGAGTTCATACAACAGTGGTTCTGGATTGTATGTAACGGAATATGATGAGACACATGCTGAAGCTCAGACTGATGTTAACAATGGTGCAAATGCCTGGACGTTCTTGTCTTCTGGAACAGATGTCTTGGAAAGCACGGGTTTGGGTTATTATGCGTTCACCTTTGGCTCAACAGGAGACCAGACCCTTTCGGCTACAGGAGGGTATAATACTTCGGATCAGTCAGAGACCTTAACTTATTCGAATGGAGCGAATGAGGGAGGTGGATGGCATTTGTTGGCGAATCCTTTCCCAAGTCCTATCGACGGAGCGACGTTTATTTCTGACAATGCTCTGGTAGATGGCTACTACGTGTTAGATAACAACAACTCGAAGTATGTCAATTCGTCAGAAGTATTAGCGTCTGGAACGATTGATGTTGGACAATCGTTTTGGGTATTGATTCCATCCGCGGGTACAGTGACCTTCAACACGACACAAATTTCGGCGACGAGCGGGACTTTTGTCCGCGAAGATGATATTGCCTTGCAAGGCACGGTAGGTCTTCGCATCAGTCAAGAAGATGGTCGTTCTGGTCAGACGTATGTGCGCATGCATGAAGAGGGCTTGCCAGAATATCAATTTGGATTGGACGTTTATTACAGGCCAGCAACGGATGCTTCAAATCCAGAAGTTTGGTCGGTTGCTGATGGTGATTTTGAACTGTTGTTCAATGCGATGGGTGACATCGAATCGACGACTGTCGTGCCATTGAATGTGCGGAGCGGCTCAGAAGGCACTGTGACCCTAGAATGGGATTCGTCTTTCCCAATGCCAGAAGGTGTTTGTGCTTTGATTGAAGATTTGGAAACTGGAAATGTTGAGGCTTTAGGAGGTGATCCGATGGTGGTCGCATTGGAAGCGAATACCGTGTATGCGGATCGTTTTCAATTGACTTTCATGAACACACCGGTGTTTGAATCTTCTGTTTCCCATTGCGGTGGTGGAGTGATTCATTTCAATGGTGACGAGTCTGAATTGTGGAACATCAATTGGTCGACTGTTTCAGGTGATTTAGACGGAACAGGATGTGCTTCAGGGCTTGAATCAGGTGATTACGTGCTTGAGGCTATCAACGACTTCACGCAATGTCAAGTGCACTCAACTATGAGTATCCCAGAAGTTTGCCTCGGTGACTTCAACCTAAACGGTGGACGTGATATTACAGACTTGCTCATACTATTGGTTGGTTTACAGCCAACTAATGAGCTTGCTGCAAATGAATTTTTGGCTACGGATTGTGACTGTGACGGGGCCATGACAACTTCGGATTTGTTGTTATTCCTCCCGTACTTTGGAACGGGTTGTAATTGATCAATCTCCTGCTGGATTAAAGAATGAAAATGATGAAGCAATTTGCTCAAATAGTGTTGGTTCTTGCAATCGTGTTTGCATGCCCGTCGGTGCTCTCGGCGCAGTGTACAGGGTGGGGAAGCTACGTAGAAGACGGTAATGAGGTTCCGTGCGGAGGCGCGAACCCGTGTTGTACAGTTTACAACGCTTGCAATGCACCGTGTAATAATTACGATTATGATTTCGTGGCCACGGGTGGCTGCGATATGGCTTGTACACCCATCGACAGCGGCGTTCTGTTCATCCTCATTGGAGGGGGCTTGTTCGGTGCGTTCATGCTCAACCGCCGGAGAGAGCTTGAATTGGTGACCGAAGAGGTGAAGAGCTAACGCTTTCAAGACTCTACAATGAAAAAAGGACCTCAATTGGGGTCCTTTTTTGTGTCCCATAGTTTAGAAAACGATGAAGCGTGGTCCTACAAGCAAAACACAGCGAACCTGTTGGGACGTCCTAATAAGAGTGAAGAAGGCACTGGCAGGGTTCGGGTAGGTATGACTGCATACGTCTCTCTGAAGGAATCAGAAGTAAACGTAGCTCTGTTCAACCTGACATAGGAAGAGGTGAAACGAGGCGTCAGAAGTTGTTATGACGTGAAGGCGAGGCGAGTCTGGCTCTAGCGCAGTACCGCTGAAGACGTTGGTCACATGCAAAGGAAGGTGCGTCAAGCGGATTGGGCCGACAAGGCCCTCATCACCGCGTTCATCTTTAACACTCCTCCCCAAAGAGCGCAAGGAATAGCAGGATGTCAGCGACGGTGACAGCGCCGTCTCCGTTGATGTCCGCTGCAGTGCAGTTCTCGGTACAGCCAAAGTCACCGAGTAGGATCAACAAGTCCGCCACCTCAACGGTGCCGTTGTTGTTGATGTCTTCAGCGCATCCCAGGGCATTGCCATCGCAGTCAAAATCGGCCAGGGGGTATGTGCAGTCGCCTGCATCCGTGGCGTCTGCGTTGTAGTTACACGCCAAAGCATCTTGACAGCCTGAGATTTCATCGGCGTCGCAAACCCCATCGTTGTCGTCGTCACCATCGACTACAGATCCGGTGCCGTCAGTGGCGCCGGAGCACGTGTCGCAACCGGCAGCGAATAGGCAGGAGTTGTCATCGATTGTAGCAGCAACATTGAAGTTACAAGCCGTTGTATTCATGCAGCCTTCCACATCTTCTCCAGGCAATCCAAGGCAGAAATTGGTCAAACTGAGCGTTCCATCCCAGTTCGCGGAAGAACCGGTGGAACTGTAGCCATTGACGACTTCTAAGGTCCATACTCCCGCACCTGTTAAGCCGAATGAACTGAGGTCAACACTATGGGTATAGGTTCCTTCAGTATCCACGTTCCAGCCGCTAGGCCAATCACTCGCGATGGTGTAACCCAAGGTCAGGTCATACCCTCCGATTTCAATGCACGACCCGTTCGGATCACAGATTCCAATGAGCAGGTCACCGGCCCAACTACCTCCCGCAGAGGCGGAATACGCCATGCTAACGTCCAACTGATCGAGGCCAGTGAGGCTCGTAGCTTCGATTGTAAACGTTTCACTGGAAGTGCCGGTGAGGGTGTTGACGGCAAACGCCCAATCACTGGTGCAGCTACATGGAACACCATCTTGCGGCATGATACACGACCCATCATCCTCCGTAGCATCGGCGTCGTAGTTGCACGCTTCCGCATCGGTACAGCCTTGGCAACTGAAGTCACAACTACCATCGTCCTCCGTCGCAGCGCTATCGTAATTGCAGGCAGTGGCATCTGTGCAGCCACATCCTATTGTACAGGCCGGAGCACATCCGTCAGAAGTAGCCAAGCTGGCTCGGAAGCCTCCTGGTGCAAACAAGGCTTGCATGCGCGTCTTCTGACCCGAAGTGAACAGGTTCATGCACGCGTCGTCCGAATAGTCCATGTAATTCTGCACCATGTCCGTGCTGCTGCAGCTCTGATGACCTGTGGCACAGCCAAAGTTGGCAGCATCAGAATTGGGCGTATCCGATACTTGATCGTCTTGATTGCAGTTGCCATCTCCCCAGATGTGGTACAGGTTGAGCCAGTGACCCACCTCATGCGTGGCGGTGCGTCCCAAGTTGAAGGGCGCTGTCGCGGTACCGATATCTCCCACATAGCGGTAATCACAGACGACTCCGTCGGTCGCTGCTGACCCGCCAGGAAATTGCGCATAGCCCAGAATACCACCTCCGACATTGCACACCCAGAAGTTCAAATACGATCCGGCTGGCCACGCATCGGATCCACCTGAACTTGAGAACTTCACATTGTCTGATGTTCCGAAGGACGATACCGTTGTAGAAACACGGAGGATTCCATCGGTAGGGTTGCCTTGCGGGTCATTGGTAGCTAAACAAAATTCCACTTCTGAGTCAGCGGCTTGAGACCAGGTATTGTCAGCATCGCTGTTGAGGCGACGGAAGTCATCATTCAGGATTTGCAACTGCGACATGATCTGCGCGTCACTGATGTTTTGGGTGCCGTTGGCATAGACGACGTGGAAAACCACGGGAATGGTCACGACCGTATTGGCTTGATTTGACCGTTGTTCAACGGGTTGAGACTCCCAACGCTGGGTCTGTTGCTCAATGCGCGTGCGCATTTCCGAGAACTTTGCCCCACCCATCATCTCGACATACTTGTCATGCGATGCACACGTGCGTTGCGCAGGAACGGCGTTGGACTGACTTGCAGTCGGTGCAACCCCCTGAGCGTTACCAAACGACACAACCAGACAAAGGGCGAAGAGTAAAGTGGGAATACGCATCGTGAAAGCAATTTGATTTACTTCCAAGATATCAAAAAAGACGATGCAAATCGCTCGAAAAGAGCGGTTAAGCGCCCTTTCCCTGAGGAATTACGCCATTTGCTGCTTTCGTCCCAAGTGCCACAGCATCTTCGTGTGAAGCGCAAGGGCTCCCGCGAATGTGGTGGATGAACGGTAAGGAAGGCCAAACTCTTCTGCAGTTTTCTTCACGATGGGCGCCAATGCGCTGAAGTGAATGTGCGAAATCTGGGGGAATAGGTGGTGTTCAATTTGGTGGTTGAGGCCGCCGCACATCCACGTGAATACCTTGGAGCCGGTTCCAAAATTAGCTGTGGTCTTCAATTGATGCGACAACGGATCGTCCTCCATCTTCGCTCCGGCTTCAGCTTCAATGAATTGAAGCTCTTCAAGCACGTGAGCTGGTTGGAAGATGGATGCGAGAATCAGTCCTGTGACCGCATGCATGACCATCCATCCAAGGATAACTTGACCTATCGGCAAGCCGCTGAACACCGCGGGAATAACAAGGATATAGGAGAAGTACAAAATTTTCGTTACGACCAATTCACCGAAGAGCTTACCAAAAGTGGTCCCAGAGGATTTAATGAGGTCTTTGCTTTTGTAGCGATAAAGCGCAATCCAATCTTTCGCGGTCATCCAGAACAACGTCATGATGCAATAGAAGAACCAAGCATAGATGAATTGCAGTTTGTGGATCTTCTTTAGAGGGCGGTCTGGCGTAAAACGTAAAATACCTGGTGTATCAATGTCCTCATCTAAACCACTGATGTTGGTGAAGGAATGGTGCAATACATTGTGTTGGATGCGCCACAAAGGGGCGCTACCGCCGACGAGGTCTAAAACGCGACCCACAACGTTGTTGACCTTTTTGCTTTGGCTATACGACCCATGATTGGCATCGTGCATCACGTTCAGCCCAATTCCAGCCAATCCAAAACCCATCGCGATCTCGGCAATCCAAAACCACATACCACCTCCAATGCTCCCAAAAGAAAACAAGGCCCAAGGGACGAAGAAGAGCGCAATCATACCGATGCTCTTGATGTGCAAACGCCAATCTCCTTTCCGTGAGCGTCCAGATTCTTCAAAATAAGCATCCACTCGTGCTTTTAGAGTCTTACTAAAAGCGGAGGCATCACGGTTAAATCGTACGACAGGAATTTGCATGAAATGGAGTTTTTCGAAAGACGAATGTACGATGCGTTTCAATAGTAGATTGGCCGGGAAGGGAACTGAGAAGTTTTTGTATCTTTGCCGTCCGCCAGACGTACCGAACGAAGGTTCAGAAGGCAGCAATGAGGGCATTTAGCTCAGTTGGTTAGAGCGCTACATTGACATTGTAGAGGTCACAGATTCGAATTCTGTATTGCCCACCCCTCAAAACCCCCGCCACGTCCAAAGCATTGGATGCAGTGGGGGTTTTTGTTGGTCAAAATGTTGAGTGCGTCGGCCTTTGTGAATCAAGGATAAAGTGTATTTTACACACCATAATTGAATTGCTATGACGGGAACTTTTGCCTTTGCGGACTACGCGGTATTTATAATTTATGCCCTCCTCATTCTGGGTGTCGGACTGTGGGTTTCCCGCAACAAGGACGGAAAAGAAAAGAGCGCAGAGGATTATTTCTTGGCGAGTAAATCACTTCCGTGGTGGGCGATTGGAGCGTCGTTGATTGCCGCGAATATTTCAGCAGAGCAGTTCATCGGCATGTCGGGTTCGGGATTTACACTGGGGTTGGCCATTGCTTCGTATGAATGGATGGCGGCTTTGACCTTGATCATCGTCGGAAAGTACTTCTTGCCCATTTTCATTGAGAAAGGCCTGTATACGATTCCAGAGTTCGTGGAGCAACGGTATTCCACCAACCTCAAGACCATCCTGGCGGTGTTTTGGATTGCCTTGTATGTCTTTGTGAACCTCGCCTCGGTTCTGTATTTGGGTTCTTTGGCGCTCGAGACAATCATGGGTGTGCCGATGGTCTATGGCGTGATGGGATTGGCCTTGTTTGCGGTGGCATACTCCCTTTATGGGGGCCTATCAGCGGTGTCGTGGACGGATGTCATTCAAGTGGTTTTCCTGATTATCGGGGGAATGGTCACGACTTATTTGGCACTCAACACGGTTTCTGGAGGCGAGGGTATGTGGGCTGGACTTTCGGCCATCATGGATGCCGCTCCAGACAAGTTTGCCATGATTCTGGACAAATCGAATCCGGAATATGACAACCTCCCTGGCATCGGTGTACTGGTTGGTGGCATGTGGGTAGCAAACCTGTATTACTGGGGTTTCAACCAGTACATCATTCAACGGACGTTGGCAGCCAAGTCGTTGAAAGAAGCGCAAAACGGAATTTTGTTTGCCGCAATTCTCAAAATATTCCTTCCCTTGATTGTCGTTATCCCAGGCATTGCGGCCTACGTGATGATCAACGACCCGGCCATCATGGCGGGTCTGGGCGAAGCGGGACAACTCAACATGCCGACGTCTGAACAAGCAGACAAGGCCTATCCGTGGCTGTTGCAATTTCTCCCCACTGGATTCAAAGGGCTGGCCTTTGCGGCCTTGGCGGCGGCCATTGTTTCGTCTTTGGCGTCCATGCTGAACTCCACGGCGACCATTTTCACCATGGACATCTACAAGCAGTACATCAACCCCAATGCAGACGACCGGGCTACGGTGCGCATGGGTCGGATTAGTGCGGTGGTCGCCTTGGCCATTGCCTGTGTGATGGCACCGCTATTGGGAGGAATTGACCAGGCGTTCCAATTCATTCAGGAATACACCGGAGTTGTGAGCCCTGGGATCTTGGCGGTGTTCATTCTGGGATTGTTCTGGAAGAAAACAACCAATCAAGGGGCCATTACCGGAGCTTTGGCGTCTATTCCCATTGCGATGTATTTCAAAGTTGCGCCAAAGGGCTGGTCAGATAGCGCCCTGTTTGTTGACCTGCCATTTTTGCATCAGATGGGCTATACCGCTTTGTTGACCATGCTCGTCATTGCCGTCGTGAGTTGGTCGCAAAACAAAGGTGTGGACGACGAGAAGGGCATCGCCATTTCCCAGGAAACGTTCAAGACGGGGAGCATTTACAACGTAGGTGCCTTCGCTGTGATGATCGTGCTGGTGGCGTTGTATGGACTGTTCTGGAGCTAATAGAGCAGGTTACTGCGGCTTGACGACATGATGAGACCAACGATTGCCGTTGGAATTGACCACGGATACGATCCAATTCCCAGCAGACGGGACAGTGATGAAAATCTCACTTTGCCTGCTGCAAGGGCCTTGTGACACCTGTCGGCCTTGACCATCCCAAAGGGTCCAATCCCCTGTAGACCACGATTCCGGAAGATTCAAGAGAACGCCGGTTGCGGTGGTCTTGCAGACGGGTAACGGCAAGGCGTGAGGTTCACGCACGTCAATAGGAATTTCTATGCCGCCTTTGAGGTACTTGACCGTCCCATCACTGCTGTTTTGCCAAACCAGATGGAGGGTTGGCATGTCGTCTGTTCCGGTAAACGCCAATTGAGGGCGGCGGTGTTGTCCAGACCACTCCCCAGTGAGGTTGACGGCGATATCCGTTAACGTTGTGCCATTGCTCACGGCCAATTGGACATCATACCCGCCTGAATTTTGTTCCCAGGCCAATGCGATGATCGGGTCGCCATTGGGGGGGCTCCACAAATCCATGGTGGGATTGTTTTGCGTCGCATTCTCGAACTGGTTGACAGTCACGGGCACGGTGCCAAGGAGAGCGCCTGCTCCGTTGTTGGCATCCAAATCCATCGAGCTGACATAGACGCGGCTTTGGCCGGTAACGCCTCCGCCATTCATGAACGCAGCACGCCATGATCCGTCGGGAAACGGACCGCAAACCGTCGGTCCAGAAGCGGGACAACTGTTGATGACCCAATCGATTGGATCCATATCGACCGCCGTGTCCCAAGTGACGCCATCGTCGGAACCGAGAAGCCAGAAATCCCGCACATTGTTGTTGTTGTTCCGCACCAAATCGTAATACCGACCATTGCCCCAAAAAGGAAGTGATGGGCAGCATTCGCAGACCGCGTCGCCGTCTACGGCTTCACTGGCATTGACTGCAGGCAACCAGGATGTGCCTCCATCATTGGATTTTAAGATGCCTTCATAGACCGAGCTGGTTCCAACCTTTACACCGGCAAAGGGGTTGCCGTCTGGATCCATCCCAACGCAAGGCATGAAGTGATCCGTGGTTGCTTCAGGCACCATGGAAACCGGGGCTTCCCAAGTGACACCGCCATCATGAGAGGATACCGAACGCGCACCGGTGTCCCAATCACCACTGAGCATGTAGGTCAAGGTAATGTCGTCTCCAAACGCTGCTATTTGCGGCCCTTCGGAGTCAGACATGAAGATGTTTTCTTCGGGATCAATTGCGGTGGGTTCGGTGAAGGCTTGGCTTGTGTTATCCCACTTGCACACATACAAATGGCCACTACCTCCAAAGCAAAGTACCAACTCATCGGAACTGTTGGTGACCAACCCAATGGACTTGTTGCCGAAATCGCTTGACGCTACATCCATTGGTTCCCCAACTGGAAAAAAGCTAAGAGACCCTTGCGCCATGAGTGTTGGCGATGGGAGCGAAACCATGGCAGTGACCAAAGCGAAAGCGAACAACAATCCGGAGGGAAGTTTATTTGAAATCATTCTAAATACCATAAATGGGTGAGGTGGTGCCAAGGTACATCGGCTTAATTTTACGCTCATGTTGGGAAAACGCCTTTCTGAAATGAAGCCCTTTGAAAAAGGAATCATCGATCGCATCGAATGCGAGGATGGAGCCATGGCTTTGATCGAAATGGGGTGCTGTCCTGGAGAAGAAGTAGAAGTCGCTCACGTGGCTCCACGTCGCGGACCCATGGCCATTGTGTCGGGTGGTCGGAAGGTGGCATTGCGACGATCAGCGGCGGCTTTGCTTTGGGTTCGACCAGTGCTGATTGCAAGTGAATCCGTGCTTTCCAAGGAGCACGTCTGGGCCTAACGTCAACTTCCGTAGGCTCCCAGTCCTACGTGTTTTACAGGCTCATCACTTGGTACACCAGTAAGGCCAAGCCATACGCCAAGAGTGTGAATCCTATGGCTTGTCCCAAAGCCCAAGGCCAGCTGTTCAATTCCTTCCGTACGATGACAACGGTGCTCATGCATTGCATGGCGAACATATAGAAAACCAAAAGCGACGCTGCAGAGGCTGGATTTAGTAATGGTTTTCCTGTAGTCGGGTGAACTTCTGTTCCTAGGCGTCGTTGCAACGATCGGATGCTGCCTTCCTCGAGTTGTTCGCCTGGAAACAGGGTGGACATGGTTCCGACAAAGACTTCCCGCGCTGCAAAAGAACTCAAGATGGCGATGCCAATGCGGCCATCGTAACCCAACGGTCTGACTGCCGGCTCAATAAAATGACCGAGTTGCCCCAGCCAAGAGGCCTCCATGAGGGCAGCTTCCCCTTCTGATATCGCTTCAGGAGAGATGGCATCGGCATGGGCTGCTTTGGCTTCATCCATGGCTCCTGATGGCCCTACTTTTCCCAATACCCAAAGAACGAGCGAGACGGCGAGAATGACTTTTCCTGCACTCCGAATAAAGTCCCAGCCTTTCGATACCATCTCCTGAACCACTTCCAAGAGCTTCGGCCAGCGATAGGCAGGCCACTCCATGGTGAAGGACCCCTCTTGCCGCTTGGGTAAACTGCGGTGGAGTAGCCAAGCCAAGCCAAGAGCCGAAAAGGAACTGACGGCATACAGGCCGAACAGGAAGATTCCCTGTTGATTGAATAAGCCCCCAATAACATGCTTGTCTGGAACGAGAAATCCTATGAGAAAGGCATAGACAGGGAGTCGCGCACTGCATGTCATCAGCGGCGTAATCAAAATGGTGAGCAAACGCTCCCGTTTTCCGGAGATAGCACGTGCCGCCATCACTGCAGGGACCGCACAAGCGAGGCCTCCAACGAGGGGTACAATGGAGCGACCATTCAATCCAATGCGCTGTAAAAATTGATCCCCTAAAAACCCTACGCGCGCCATGTATCCCGTGGCCTCCATGGCACTGATGAGCCCGAATAAAACCATGATTTGTGGCACGAAGATGACGATGCCGCCCAATCCATTGAGCAAGCCGTCTAGAAGCAGACTCCTCCACCACGTGGCAGGCATCATCTCCATAGCGGTCCGGTGGACCCAACTGAATCCTGCGTCTACCACATCCATGGGGTACGCGGACCAAGCATAGACCGCTTGGAACAGGGCGAAGAAAACTCCCGCCAAGATGACATGTCCCCAAAAAGGATGGGTGAAAACCCGATCCATCGAAGTCGTCCGCATGCTGGAATCTTTCCAATCGGACGGAGTTTCATTCGCGTCTTTTGACCAGCGTGCAGTCCATTGCCTGATGCGTTCCATTCGCCACCCGGTTTCTTCCAATTGAAGCGCTGCGCGGGACGTTGGAATTTCATCATGGGCCAATGAAAGAGCGGCTTTCTGGGGCGCCGTTAACCATGTTGGAATGCTTTGTAAGCGCAGATACCAAGAAAGACGTTGACGCGATTCTCCGGGGAAGGCCCCTTCCAAAATTTCAAAGGCTCCCGTCCAATTCGCAGGCGTCAAACGCCGCTCCTCCAAGGTGCTTTCGCGCAACGCACTGTTCATCAAAGATTTTTTCAAATCAGCCGTAGAATCCTCGACCGCATTGATGGTGACGACATCAATGCCTGTGAGCTTGACCCAATCAGGAACATCGATTGGTGTATCATCCGTTCGGTTGATGACAATCGCCGCCTTGAACTGTAGTTCCAAGACCTGCAGTACCAGAAACAAACTGCTCCGCAATTGCGCACTATCGATAACAAGCCAAATGGCATCGGGACGTGTAGCCGGATTCGGATCAAAGAGGATGCATTGGGTCACCCGCTCATCCTCTGATTGCGCATAGAGGCTATAGGTACCCGGTAGGTCGACGAGGGTCAAATGTGCACCTCCACGGATTGTGCCTTCGAGCGCATCAACGGTAATGCCGGGCATGTTGCCGACTTTACCTCGCGCATTTGTCAACCGGTTAAAAACGGTTGTTTTGCCACAATTTGGATTGCCGATCAGCGCAATTTTCACGAGACGAAATTCGCGGTTGACCTGCCGGGATACAATCCCATGAACAAGGGACTTTTCACTTCGGTAAGCGTCAGTTTTTCACCAACCATGAGGTGGGATTTTGCGGTGTTTGTTTCGCACCTTGAATCGCCCAGACCTCGAAATGCAATGCAGACCGGCTGGCCGAAGCCTTCACTTGACCGATACGCTCACCCCCCTCGATTCGATCTCCTTTTTTCAGAGCAACCTGCTCCAAATTGCTGTAAACCGTGCGGAACGCACCGTGCGATAAAATCAGGGTTTGACCAGCGCCGGGAATGGTGAACAAACTGCTTACCGTTCCGCTGAAAACCGCCACGACTGAACTACCGGCATCCGTTGTAATGTCGATTCCATTGTTGTCAATGGTAATCCCCGGTATTGTGGGATGCGGCTGCCGTCCGAATTTACCCGTGACAATACCGCGTAGAACCGGCCACCGCAAAGCGTTTTTATTTCGCTCGAATTCTGCAGACACCATTTTTCCTTCGGGGGTCAAGGCAAACTCTCCCTTTGATGAGGCGCGTTCAGCGGCTAACTCCTCTTCGATGATTCTCCGAATGGCTCCATTGAGTCGCTCTTGTTCCGCTTGGGCTTTTTTGACTTGTTTGCGCAATCGGGACTCTTCACCGCGCAAGCTTGAAACCAGATTAGCGCGCTCTGCGCGGTCATTTTTGAGTCGATCGCGTTCCGTTTCAATGTCCGCTAAGACATCCTCCAACGATACACGCTCTGCTTCAAGTGAGCGTTGATTGGAGTGCAGTTTGTTTTGAGCCAACTCGATTTCCAGTACATGCTCTTTCCGCAGCGTGGTATACGATTGAAGCAATTGGAAACGCAATGAAGCTTGTGCGAAGTCAGCGGCGGAAAAGAGATAAAGCCACGGATTTTGCGATAGTGAGATCCTGTAGGCACTTCGAATCATCCGTGAATACTCGTCTTTCATCGCTCCGATGTGTCCTTGGAGTGCTCTGATCTCGCCATCGGTACTCCGCATAGAGCGCTCTGTAGCTCGAATTTCAGATTGGTGATGTCGGACCAGTTTCTCCCGCAGTGCCACCCGCTTTTCAATCAATCGCAGGGAGCCAACGGCATCATTCCGGTTGGAAGAAGCGTCTTTGAGCAAACGCTCGGTTGTCGCAATTTGAGCGTTGATGGCATCACGCTGTCGTTGCAAGCTGGCCTTGTCTTGGGGCCAAGCGATGAGTGCACTGCCACAGAGGGTCAGGAGCAGAAAGAAGGATTTAAAATCCGGAACGACGCTCATAGTTGTCCGGAATTTCAAAAGGAAAATCATAGGCCCTTCCAAAGCGAATACGCATAATTTCCCACTCCATAATCAGTCCGCCTTCTGGCGTTGTCACGGTCAAACGGGTTTCTTGAGGCCAGCGACCTTCTTCGCGGTCAGTGAATTCACTGCGTTCTATGGTCATGGATCGTTGGTAGTACAAGTCGTCAAAGCGATCTTGTAGCGGGTCAAAAGTCAACCCATCGAACCAATGCCGCTTCACCAATAAGTCGCCGTCGTCCGTGCGGTTTCGAACCCGTTCGTAGCGACGATCGGTCGCTTGTATGCCCAAAGAATCTTGAGGAGATAGCGCATTCTTGTCGACCCCAACCAATCGTTTGATTCGGCCATTGTATTTGCTGATGAGGGCATAGGAAAAGCCATCAATGCGGCTGTTGAATTTGTCCAATTCGGGGTCGATTGCCATGGGACGGCCGGTCAGGATATCCTGGATATCTGCGAAGGACAGTTCGGTGTCTGCCCATTCGCTGAGGGAGACATAATTGCCGGCATAATGAAAGCGATTTCCGGGGATCTTACTGAGCAGGCGAACGGAATCGGGCTCCAACAAAATCCGCGCGACTTCTACACCCAATGCCGGTGAAATACTGATCCAAATGGCACTGTCCTTCGCCATGCGAATGGAAGCTTTGAAGGAATCTACGCCATTGGCCGTTTCCACGGATGCGTCAATTTTCATTCCCAACCATTCCCATGGAATTTGATTGGCTTCGAATCCTTCGAGCACTTGGTTCGGGTTGATATTGCGCAGTGGTTTGCCTCGAGCAAGTCGCTGTTCGTTGGAGCAACTCGTCGAAAAGACGAGGATGCACACAAACAGAGCACGGGAGTGGAGGCGGCTGAGCATCAGGATCCTTCTTCAATTTTACGTTTCAACGACTCAGAGTTTCCTCCGCGTTCCAAAGCCGTATTCCAAGAATTCAGAGCGCCTTCATGGTCTCCCATAGCCGAGCGGATATCTCCATCGTGTTCCCAAAACGTCCCATCGTTGCCGTTGGCTAAGAAAAGGGCTTGGGTGATGTAGTCCAAAGCTTCGGGGTAGCGCTCCATTTGGTACAATACCCATGCATGTGTATCCAAAAAATTGGCTTCATCCGGTGCGAGCTCGATGGCCATGCTACTGCACGCAAAGGCGCGGTCTAAATGGCGCTTGTTTTGTGCCAAACGGTAGGCATGGTTGTTCAAGAAGGTTGGGTTGGTCGGGACTTTGGACAAGCTCCTTTCGTAGGCCGCTTCTGCCGGCTCAACGTCGCCTTGCATGTGGAGAACGTCTCCAAGCAATCCCGCCAACTGCGCTTCAATCAATGGAGCATCCAACACAACACCCAACCCTCCGTTGAAATAGCCAATGGCTTCTTCAAGCTCACCCTTTACCATGGATCCGATTCCTGCTAGGAGATAAAATTCGGCCTCCAAGGGAAACCGATCCATGGCTTCTTGAGCGTGCTGTATCATGGCCTCATATTCGTCCAGTTCAGCATCCAACGCGATGAGGTTGGTCCAAGCGGAAGGGATATGTGGTATGGCCACAACAGCCTTCTCCATGTGCTCTTTTGCCAATGCGGGTTGGCCAAGCATTTGCGCCAAATCTGACGCGAGCATGCGGATATTGCCATCCTCCCCGTGGAGTTCAACGGCACGATTCATCAAGTTTACCAACGGTTCTAAAAGCGCAGGATTATAGGAAGCGAGCTGCAGGTACTGCACCAAGATGTCGTGCTTTTCTTCAACCAAAACATCTTCGGAATCAAAGGCAATCCACAGCGATTGCTGTGCCTTTTCGAGTTCGTTCCGGCTAGTCCAGAGTTCGGCAAGCTCCAATTGAACCAATCCATTTCTTGGGTCGAGGCGTTGCAGCTGGAGTAAAACATCCAACGCAGCAGCTTCTTGTTCCGTTGCCAAAAGCATTTGAGCCCATTGAAGCTTGAAATCAAACTGATTGGGGTGTGCAATGACGGCCGCCTCTAAGGTTCGATAGATGCCCAAATAATCTTGGCCTAACTCCATCAAATAGAGTTTCTGTAGCAGAACGTCGGGGTCGTTGGGGACGGCTTTTTCATAGGCTTTGCAAAGCGCAAGCGCAGCGTCGAGACCTCCTGCGTCAGCGAGTCGAAGCGTCCATTCCATGGTCCATTCAAAATCCCCTGGACGCCGTTCCAAGATCCAAAGGAGATCGGCATTGGCATCGTCATAACGGTCTAAACGCATGTTGGTTTGCGCTCGAAATTCCCTGTACCACCGGTTTTCAGAATCGAGTTTGTTTGCGGCGTCGAAGTGCATGAGAGCCGCGTTCCAACGTTCAAACTCCAAGTCGATTTTTCCCAAGTCGAAATGCAAGGAGCTTTCGTTGGGCTCCTGTTCTAAACACTCCATAAAGCCGGCATAAGCAGATTCAGGATCTCCTTTGGCCAAATGATTTTGGGCTTCGAAATACGACCGCTGAAACGCTTCTGAGTAGACCGGAAGTTGAGACAATTCGCTCGGTCCTTTGCACCCAAAGATTGCAGCCGTCAATAGAATGAGGCTGATGCGAGTGCAGGTGCAGAAGGAGCGAGAGTAGAACATGTTTCTAATCAATAACGTTGTAATCGCCAACGCTTATATCTTGAGAGCGACCGAGCAGCTTCGCGTGATTGCCCACCATCGACCCGGAGAGCACTTTGTTTTCAATCGTCGAGTCGTTTTGGATCAACGTGTTTTGAATCCGGCTGTCAGCTACGGTGGTCCCTTCACCGATGCTAACATGCGGTCCGATGACGCTTCTTTCGATGCGGACATGCTCTCCAATGAAGCAAGGAGGGAGGATAACGCTTTCCGAGATGTTGGCTGAAGCAGGAATGCTTACCTGGTCAGCCGTCAGCGTCAAGATTCGCTGATTCGTCTCGACGGTTGCGACTTTGTTTCCGCAGTCCATCCATTCCGTCACGCGGCCGGGTTCGAACTTGAGTCCCGACTGGGTCATGTTGCGCAACGCATCCGGCAATTGGTATTCTCCTCCTTTGATGATGTTGTGATCGATCAATTTCTGCAATTCTGTTTGAAGGCGCTCGCCGTCTTTGAAAGCATAGATTCCAATCATGGCCAAATCACTGACAAATTCACTCGGCTTCTCGACGTAATCTTCAATAGCGCCATGGGCATCCGTGACAACGACTCCGAAAGCACTGGGGTCGTCGACCTGCTTGACAAATAAAACCCCATCGGCATCGGGATTGATGGTGAAGTCTGCTCGAAAAAGGGTGTCTGCAAAAGCGACGACAACCGGGCCCTTGAGGCAGGCCTTTCCACACAAGATGGCATGCGCCGTGCCGAGCGGTTCTTCTTGATGGCAAATGTGGCCTTTGGCGCCCAATCGCTCGGCCATGGCCAGCAATTGCGCTTCGGTTTCGGCTCCGAAATCACCAATGACAAACGCAATTTCCTCTACCGGTTCCGCACTCATTGCAACGATATCCTCGACCAAGCGCTCCACGATGGGCTTGCCTCCGACGGGAAGTAACGGCTTGGGAACGGTCAAGGTGTGTGGTCGTAGCCGGCTCCCTCTGCCAGCCATGGGGACAATGATATTCATCTTTTGATTCTAAACGTATGTTATGCTGTACCCGTACTCCCAAAACCGCCCTCACCTCTTTGGGTATCGGGCAACGTATCCGCTTCTGTCCAAACAACGCGCTCGTACCGGGCCAAAACCAATTGGGCAATGCGTTCTCCATTTTCAATGGTGAATGGCTTGCTGCCGTGGTTGATCAATAAAACACCGATGCCGCCACGGTAGTCTGCATCAATGGTTCCCGGAGCATTCAACACGGTGACCCCATGCTTGAACGCCAAACCACTCCGAGGCCGCACTTGCAATTCAGTTCCTTCAGGCAAGGCGACAAAGAGGCCTGTTGGGATCAATTGATATGCTCCCGGTTCGAGAACGACGGGTTCGGAGAGGTGCGCCCGAACGTCGAGCCCTGCACTCAGTGCAGTCGCATATTCTGGAAGGGCGTTGCCGCTTTCGTTGCGAATGATGACAGAAGATTGATTGCTCATTTTCCTGTGAAATCGGGTTTTCTTTTGGTGATAAAAGCTTGCGTTCCTTCCCGGAAATCTTCCGTGTCAAAGGAGGCGCCAAAGCACTCAATTTCTGCTTCGAAGCCATTGACACCGTCTTCATATCCCGCCAAAACCGCTTGAATGGCCGTGTCGACGGCTGTGGGTGAGTTCTTCAAAATGCGGCTGGCCATTTTTTCAGCAGCGGCCAAAAGTTCGGTTGCAGGAACCACTTGATTGACCAAGCCGCAGAGCAATGCTTCTTCGGCTCCAACCATGCGGGCTGTCAGGATCATCTCCATGGCCTTTCCCTTTCCGACGATTTGTGGCAAACGTTGTGTTCCGCCGTAACCGGGAATCACGCCCAATGAAACTTCCGGTAAGCCCATACGGGCGCTATCGGAGGCAATGCGCATGTGACAGGCCAAAGCCAACTCCAATCCACCGCCGAGAGCGAATCCATTGATTGCCGCGATGATGGGTTTTCCGCTGCGCTCGATCCGATTGAACAACAATTCCTGGCCGTAATCAGCCAAATGCCGTCCTTTTTCAGCGTCGAAGTCTGCGAATTCTTTGATGTCTGCACCAGCCACAAAAGCCTTGTCTCCGCTGCCCGTTAAGATGATCACCCCTACTTCAGCATCGGATTGTGCGGTTTGTATGGCGTCGGCCAATTGACGAATCACCTCCGCGTTCAATGCGTTGAGGGATTCTGGACGCTGAATGGTCAACGTGCAGATGCGGGCTTTTTTATCTTGAAGAATCAGCGAATGCGTCATGGGATGAAGGCGAGGGGTTCAAAGGGCAAATTACGAAATGAGGGGGTCCGTCAGGCGTTGTTTTCAAGAGCTTCCAACGAACGTTTTCCCGCACGACTTGAAAGCAGCTCTTGGGTATACGGATGTTGCGGATTATTCATGATTTCTGACGTGTCTCCAGTTTCAACCAATTGCCCATGTTGCATCACCAACAGGCGATTGCAAAAGGACTGTACGACTCCGAGGTCGTGGGATATAAAAAGAAAAGTCAATTGACGTTCGTCTCCGATGGTGGCGAGTAAATCCAAAATAGCACGTTGTATTTGAACGTCCAAGGCCGCAACACTTTCATCCAAGACTAAAAATTCTGGCTCCATAGCGAGCGCTCGCGCGATGACGATGCGCTGTCGCTGGCCGCCGCTGAAACTTTGTGGATAGCGCTTGGCGTCTGCTTCGCTCAATCCGACTTCTTCAAGCAAAGCAATGGCTCGTTTGTTAGCAGTCAAACGATTTTCTCCTAAGTGCATTAGCACCTCTTCCAATGCACTTCCGATGCGCATGTGGGGATTCAAGGCGCTATACGGATCTTGAAAGACCAATTGAGCCAAACGTCGCGTTCGCTTCATGGATTTTCGATCGTCCGCCAAAACGGGTTGACCATCCAGCATGATAGATCCTTCAGAAGCAGCAGTAAGGCCTAAGATCAAACGACCTAAGGTCGATTTTCCACTTCCACTTTCTCCGACCAAACCAACCCGTTCCCCACGGTATATCGTGGCATTGACTTGTCGAACGGCCGAAAAGACATCGGTCACTTGACCGAAGAGGTTGCGGCTGACAGGAAATGACTTGGAGACCCCTTGCACTTCGATGTATGCCTTTTGTCCGGGTGCTTTGAAAATCCGCTGAGGCCTGGTTTGTGCGTCTAGGAGCGCCGATGTGTATGGATGCTCGGGGTGAAGGAATACTTTCCAGATCGGGCCTTGTTCTACGATGCCCCCGTCTTTCAGAACCAAAACAGTATCAGCGATGTCGCGAACAACATCGAGGTCATGCGTAATGAAGAGAATGGCCAAGCCACGTTGGACTTGGATTTTTTTGAGTAGCGCAAGGATGGATTGTTGCACGGTGACATCCAAGGCCGTGGTGGGTTCATCGGCGATGAGCACTTCAGGTTCTGCGGCCAGTGCGATGGCCAACATGATGCGCTGTTTTTGCCCTCCGCTCAATTCGTGGGGGTACTTATTGAATGTTAGGGCTGGATCGGGCAATTCCACCTCTTCAAACAAATGTTCGACGCGGATACGAGACTCGCTTTTGGAGCGTTCTTGATGCGACATCAGGACTTCAGTAACCTGCAGTCCCACCCGCATCGACGGATTCAACGAGGACATGGGGTCTTGGAAAACCATGCTCAAGCCTTGACCTAAAGGGGCTTGGTTCAGACCGTTTGGAGCGATCCAACACTGTCCAGAAGGGAGGTGTGTTACCGTCCCGTCGACCACTTCGCCTCCTTTGGGCAACAGTCCCATGATGGCTGAAGATGTGATGCTTTTTCCAGATCCACTCTCACCAAGTAAAGCCGTCGTGGTTCCTTTAAACAAGTCAAATGTTACCCCCCGAGTGACGGGTTCAGCTCCGTTGAATGCAACGGAGAGGTTCCGAATTTGCAGGAGGGGGGTTTCAGTCAACGATTTTCCCATCAGAGGGTTCCTCGTGTTTCTTGCTCGCGTTCAATGGCTTCGAAGAGTGCTTTGAAATTCCCTTTTCCGAAGGATTTGGCTCCTTTTCGCTGGATGATTTCAAAAAACATCGTCGGACGATCCACGACAGGTTTGGTGAAAATCTGAAGCAAATAGCCTTCATCATCACGATCGATGAGGATGCCGAGTTCACGCAAAGGCGCCAGGTCCTCGTCTATGCTTCCAACGCGATCCAAGACGGTGTCATAATAGGAACTCGGGACTTTGAGGAATTCGATTCCTCGATCTCTCAAGGCCGTGACGGTTTCTATGATGTTGGATGTAGCGACGGCGATATGCTGCACGCCCGCACCCTGGTAGAAATCGATGTACTCTTCAATCTGAGATTTTTTCCGACCTTCTGCAGGCTCATTGATAGGGAATTTGATCCGGCCATTGCCATTGGACATCACCTTGGACATAAGGGCGGTGTATTCCGTTGAGATGTCCTTGTCATCAAAGGAGATCAATTGAGCAAAGCCCATGACCCGCGCGTAAAATTCGGTCCAGGTATCCATTTCACCCCAACCAACATTTCCCACCATGTGGTCGATAAATTGCAACCCGAGAGGTTCACTGACTTGCACAGGATTCCAAGCTTGGTAACCCGGCATGAAAATGCCTTCATAGTTTCTACGCTCGACAAAGGTGTGCACGGTATCACCGTATGTTTTGATGCCGCTCAGGACCACCTGGCCATTGTTGTCGGATCGTTCCGTGGGCTCAAGTACACTTTCCGCTCCTCGTGAAGTGGTTTCATTCCAGCTTTTCGTGGCATCGTCGACCCAAAGCGCGATGACCTTCACACCATCCCCATGCCGATTGATGTGATCGTTGATCGGGCCATCAGCCACCAAAGGCGAAGTCAGTACCAAGGTGATTTTATCTTGGCGAAGCACGTAGGATACGCGATCGCGCACGCCGGTCTCTAAACCACAAAAAGCGAGCGGCTGAAACCCCCAGGCGGCCATGTAGTAATACGCGCTTTGTTTCGCGTTTCCACAATACAATTCGATGTGGTCGGTGCCGAGCAAGGGTAAGAAATCGTCCGCTTCTGCAACGACTTTTTTCAATTCAGGAGAGGTGTTACTCATGGGTTAGTCTTCGGGGTTCATTCCAGGCTCAAGCCAAGAACTGTGGTAGTCCGAGTGTTCAATGGCCAAGGCTTGCGCAGTGACTTGCAATGGTCTGAACGTATCAACCATGACAGCCAATTCTTCTGTTTTGGTTTTTCCAATGCTGCCTTCATACGTCCCGGGATGTGGACCATGTGGTATGCCTGCAGGATGCAAGGAAATGTATCCACGATCGATGCCGGTACGGCTCATGAAGTCGCCTTCTACGTAGTACAAAACTTCGTCAGAATCGATGTTCGAATGGTTGTATGGCGCCGGAATGGATTGGGGATGATAATCATACATGCGGGGGACAAAACTGCAAATAACAAACGCATCCGTTTCGAATGTCTGATGCACGGGAGGCGGTTGGTGTACGCGACCAGTGATGGGCTCAAAATCGTGAATGGATAAGGCGTACGGGAAGTGATACCCGTCCCATCCGACAACATCAAAGGGATGCGACGCATAGACGTAGTCGTGCAGCTGACCTTGTTTCTTGATCCGAATGGTGAATGATCCGAGGGCGTCGTGTGTCTCCAACTTCGAAGGCGGACGTAGGTCACGCTCGCAATATGGACTGTGTTCCAACAGTTGCCCGAAGTGGTTGCGGTAACGCTTCGGAGAATAGACAGGATGTGCTGATTCGGTTATAAACAAGCGGTTTGCGCTTGAATCAAAAGCGAACCGGTGGATGATTCCCCGCGGAATGACCAAATAATCTCCCGCACTGAAGGGGATTTGACCCAACATCGTGTGCAGTGTTCCAGCACCCTCATGAACAAAAACCACTTCATCACCATCGGAATTCTTGTAGAAGGCGTCTTCCGCCATGCTTTTGGATGGTGCAGAAAGTAAAATAGTGACGTCGCTATTGAAGAGCACGGGAACGCGGCTTTTCAAATAGTCCTCGTTTGGCTTCACCTGAAACCCCTCGAGCTTTCGACTCAAAAGATTGTTCTCAACGGCAGCTTGGGGTCGCACATCGATGGATTGACCGACGCGTTTGACCATGGTTGGTCGATGCAAGTGATAGAGCAACGAACTCATCCCGACAAACCCGATGGTTCCGAATAACTGCTCGTAATGCAGCGTGCCGTCTTCCTTGCGAAACTGGGTGTGTCGCTTTGGGGGGATCTTTCCGAGTTGATGGTAGAAGGGCATGGCAGTGGTTTTGCAAGACCTAAAAACCCACATGGGTTCCTAGCGCGTTGCGCTAAGTTAGGAAGGTGGGAGTCCTTTTGAAAAGGGAGCCCCTCAATTTCAAAACAAAACGCATATTGAGCATTGTCACCCCGAGGAAACCCGCCACATCCGGACGTATCCCGGGAGCTTTCCATTGTCATCGATGCGCCATTGTAAGGAGAGTTTCGCACCAGTCTCCAAAGGACTTCCTGGAATTAGCCGATTTTTCCGAATCAAGGATGCCATTTTGACGCCACACCGTTGGGAGACCTCCCAGAGTGTTTCCCCTTCTTGCGTTTCAATCCACAATTCAATTCCGCGGGTTCGCTTCGGTTGCAAATAGATGACTTCCCCCACTTTCGGTGAATAGGACGTTTCACCACGCTTTTGTTCAATCTCATTGTACCGGTACAATTGCCACGGCATCAAATCCAATTCAAGTGCCAGGTTATCGTAACGGTCTCCGGATTGCGCAATGATGAATTGAATGTGGTTTTCACTCAATTGCAAAGCCCGATCACCTCGTCTGGCATCCGATGGCTTCGGAGTCAAGCGCTTTTCATTTTCAGAGGCATCAGCCAGATTGTCTGAGAATGCCGTGCGTTCTGCGATGAGCGCCAGCCCCTCCTGGTCGAAAGCGACCAAATCATTCTGCTCAATGAGTTCAATCAGGAGGCGATCGTATTTGGGATTGGTGGCATAACCGCATTTCTTGAGCCCCTTAGCCCACCCCTTGTAATCGGTGATATCCAGCTCAAACAATCCTGCGTAGCGGGTCTTTTTGAGAAATGCACTGTGGTCTTCAAAACTTTGAGAAGCATCGTCATACGCGCGAAAGCACTCCCCTTTGCGGTCGTCATCGTGCTTGACTGTAGCACCTTTCCAATCGCTATGACACTTGATGCCAAAATGATTGTTGGAGCGCGCGGCCAGCTGACTCTTCCCGTCGCCGCTTTCTAAAATACCTTGTGCCAAGGTGATGCTCGCTGGAATGCCATGAATGGCCATTTGATAGACGGCCTCGTCTTTCCATTGCTCCAAGTAGGCAGCGCGATTGCCTTCTCTACCCTGTTGTGCGGAAAGGGAAAAGGAGCAGCCCAGAATCATCCAAATCACCATCCACCCCAAAAGCAGGGGGAATAGCATGGACTTGCAATGCTGAGGGATATCAATGTGATGGAGGGAATACACCGGCGTTGAGGATGGCCTCAAAATTAGGGAGGTCCTTAGGAGGTCCAATAGGGTTGGTCAGAGACTATTCACCAAATTGGTGTGAACAGCTTTTGCATCAAGGATTCAAGGCTTCTCCTTCTATCGAGCGAATGATATTCCCTTGATCATTTTTGAAGGTCCAGGTCCCTGAAGGGGCTCCTTCGTCATTGTAGCTTCCCTCGATGAAGAGTTGACCATTGGGATGCCACGTGCGGTACAGCCCAACCTGGATGTCCTGGTAGTAGTGGTGTTCCGACCAAGGAAGTCCATCTTCATAAAAGGCGCTCCAGGTTCCTGTTTTTTGTCCTGCGTCATAGAACCCTGTTTTCTCTACGGTCCCGTTTTGATAGAATGTACGGACGGCTGTGCTGTCGCCATGCGCGAGTGTTACTTCCCGTTTTGCTGATCCATCGGGCCATACCGAGGTGATGACCTGTTCAGGTTGCTGGGCGCAATGGATGAAAGCGGGCAACATCAAAACGAGCAGTGGAAATCGCATCATGGTAGACTATTTTTTTCGTTCGATGGTATAGTCCACCAGTCCAATCAGGGCTTCTTTGGTCGTGCTGTTTGGCACATCGTTCAAAAGATCAACCGCTTGGTTTCGCAATGCAGTCATCTGTTGATGGGCATACGCCATGCCCGGACCCTCTACAATGGCACGCATGACTTCAGCGACTGCTTCAGGTTTGTCGTGGTGACGCTTGACCAAGGTGATGAGCCGTCGCCGTTTCTTCGCAGTTGCATTGTTCAATGTGTGAATCAAGGGCAGGGTCATTTTGCGCTCCCGGATGTCCCCACCGGTTGGTTTCCCGGTACGTTCACCCTCTCCCAGATCGAGGAGGTCGTCCTTGATTTGAAAGGCCAACCCGACGAGCTCTCCAAAGGACCGCATGCGTTCGACCGTCTCAGAATCAGCTTCAGCAGACGCGGTTCCACAAGCGCAACAGGCAGCAATCAACGACGCTGTTTTCCTTCGAATGATATCGAAATAAACGGCTTCGGTGATGTCCAAGCGTCGGGCTTTTTCAAGTTGGAGCAATTCACCTTCACTCATTTGGCGAACAGCTTCAGAGGTGATTTTGAGCAAATCAAACGCCTCTTGATCTACGGCCATGAGCAAGCCGCGAGATAGTAAATAGTCCCCTACGAGTACAGCGACCTTCTTTTTCCAAAGGGCTTGAATGGAGAAAAACCCGCGGCGCATGGGACTTTCGTCGACGACGTCATCGTGCACCAAAGTGGCCGTGTGAAGCAGTTCAATCAACGACGCAGCAACATGTGCTCTTTCATTGAGTGGCTGATTGTCGGCTTGTTCGCTTTGAAGTCGAGCGCACAAGAAGACAAACAATGGCCGCATCTGCTTCCCCTTCCGCCGGATGATATACCGCAGAACAGTATCCAATAAGGCGACGTCCGTCCGCATGGCCGATTTGAAATGAACGGCGAAAGTGGCCATGTCATTGGAGACGGGGGACTGGATTTGCTTGAGCGTCATCATAGAGAAAGCAAAGGTACGTTCGACTGCCACTCGGCCGGGAGCCCTATCTTTGCCAAAAATCCCTCCAATGATTCAATCCATGACAGGATACGGCAAATCAACTGCGACTCTGGGTTCGCGGCGGTATGTTGCTGAGGTGCGATCTCTGAACGGAAAACAATTGGACCTGAACATTCGGATGCCACAGGCATTTCGTGAGAAAGAAATGGACTTAAGGAAGTCCTTGGCTTCATCCATTGTTCGTGGGAAGAGTGATCTAACGCTTTTTTACGAGTCTGATTCCGCAGACCAGCGAGAATTGAATGGCCCATTGATTCGGCATTACTTGGACCAGTTGGAGGCGATATCGGATGAACGGGGATTCGAAAAAGACGGAAAAATGCTCGCTACGGCGATGCGCATGCCGGATACCATTCAGCAATCCAAAGAAGAATTTGAAGAGTCGGAATGGACGGCTTTGGCTGAATTGATTGCCTCAGCAACAGCGCAATTCATCGCCTACCGCAATCACGAAGGAGCTTCCATGGAGGTGGATTTTCGCCAGCGGGTTGAGCGCATTTTAGCTTTGGAGTCGGATCTAGACCCCTTGTTGACTGCGCGGATTGAAAGAGTTCGTAGTCGGATTCAATCGAATTTTGATGAGATCAAAGACCGGGGACGATTGGATGAAAATCGATTTGAGCAGGAGGTGCTTTTTTACATTGAAAAGATGGATGTTTCGGAAGAGCGCGTGCGCCTGAAAGCACACTGCCAGTACTTCATGGACATGCTCGATGCGGAGGTCGGTCAAGGAAAAAAATTGGGATTCATTGCCCAAGAGATGGGACGCGAAATCAATACACTTGGCAGCAAAGCCAATGACGCCGAGATTCAGCGTTTCGTCGTTCAGATGAAAGATGAACTCGAGAAAATAAAGGAGCAGGTGCTCAATGTGCTTTAAGATGAATGGCAAGGCCGTCATATTCTCCGCTCCTTCAGGCTCCGGTAAAACCACGATCGTGCGGCATTTACTTGGAAAAACGAATCTGCCTCTGGGTTTTTCAATTAGCGCGACAACACGTGCGTCTCGCGGGAAGGAGGAACACGGGAAGGACTATTTCTTTTTGGAATTGCCTGCCTTTAAAGCGTGCATTTCAAAGGGTGAATTGGTCGAATGGGAGGAGGTCTATGAGGGTGTTTTTTACGGCACGTTAAGAACGGAATTGGAACGGTTGTGGTCAGAAGGAAAAACAGTAGTCTTCGACGTCGATGTCGTTGGTGGTTTAAAGTTGCGTGAAGCATTGGGCGATCGAGCATTGTCTGTATTTGTGCAGCCCCCCTCATTGGAGGAACTTCGAAATCGCCTTGAAGGCCGCGGTACGGATTCGAAAGAACGCATCGACGAGCGGATGGAAAAGGCAGAATGGGAATGGAAGCAGAACATCCATTTTGATCGAATCCTGATCAACACCCATTTGGATGAAGCGTGTAAAGAGGCTGCGGATTTGGTCACAGACCATCTGGGCTTGACGCTGGACCACCTAACGACTCCTGAAGAATAGCGGCCATGTCCAATCCTCAGCAAGCACGTCGAAAAATCGGGCTCTACTTCGGGACGTTTAACCCCATTCACATGGGGCATTTGGTGATTGCAAATCACATGGCAACTCACACGGATTTAGATGAAGTTTGGTTGGTGGTCACGCCGTTGAACCCGCAAAAGGATTCGGTTGAACTGATGGCGCAAGAACACCGATTGCAGATGGTCCACCTGGCAACGGCGGAGAATGAATTGTTGCAAGGGAGTGACGTAGAATTTGCGTTGCCCTCTCCCAATTACACGGCAGCCACCATGCGCTTCATTCGCGGGGAGCATCCGGAAGTTGATTTCAGCATCATCATTGGTGAAGACAACTTTCACAATTTGCATACCTGGAAAGACCATTGGGAATTGGTAACACACCATCGAATTTTGGTCTATCCGAGACGAAGTGTTGGGGTCGAACAGCTCACTACGAGCATACGAGAAGGCGATCAGGATCGAATCCCTGTCGACCACGCGCATGTTGTTTGGTGCGACGCTCCGATGATCAGCATTTCTTCAACGTACCTGCGCAAAGCGATACAGGAACACAAAGACATTCGGTATTTGTTGCCAGACACCGTTCTGAATTACATCAGCAACAACATGTTGTACGAACAGCCCTAAAGCGGGTCAGGTGTTGTTGAACGTGTTCATTGTACGGTCCAATCCGGCTGTCGTAAAACTGCAGATCAACTCATCGCAACGTGTCAATCGTTCTGTGAGTGCTGCAGACTCTATTCCACCCCATTTCCCGAGCACATAATCAACTTGTTGCCCTTGTGGGAAATCGGAACCAATGCCGAATCGCAGTCGGGAGTAGCTCGGGGTCTGCAACGTGGTCTCAATGTTTTCCAACCCGTTGTGGCCTCCCGCTCCTCCTTTTCCGCGCAACCGAAGTGAACCAAAGGGCATCGCGAGGTCATCGGTAACAATCAAAACTCGGTCTAAAGGGATTTTCTCAGCCTCCATCCAATACCGGACGGCCTTTCCACTCAGGTTCATGAAGGTCGATGGCTTGAGCAGCACCAGTGTCCGTCCCTTAAATCGGACGGAAGCAACATCGCCCAGTCGGGAAACCTCAAAAGAAGTTTCCCGTTTCTGGGCGATGGCATCCAAAACATTGAACCCGATGTTGTGTCGGGTGTCCTCATATTCTTTACCGGGGTTACCGAGGCCGACGATGAGGTATTTCATGCTTTTCTCTTCAATGGCAATAGCATTGCCCTTGAACGGTATTATGCAGCAGAATCGTCGCTTGCAGCTTCCGCGCTCTCTTCTTCAACCTCCGCATCAGCGGACATTGCAGCACGCGTTCGCTTAACAGCAACCAACAAAGCAGAGTCGTTTAAAAGAACTTCGCAATTGGGAACATCAATGTCTCCAACACGCGCGTTGTCGCCAATATCCAAGCTGTCGATGTTGACAAGGATTTCCTCAGGCAAATCAGCTGCAAGACCGCGCACCGGGATGCGACGGAACAACATTTGAATACGACCACCGTTCATAACGCCTGGAGAAACACCAGTGGTGCGCAATGGCAATTCAACACGCATCGGCTTGCCTTCAACGACCTGGAGTAAATCCAAGTGGATCACGCGGTCAGTAACCGGATGGAATTGAATTTCTTGGATAACACAATCATGTGTTTTTCCGTTGAAATCGAATTTGATTTGGAAGACATCAGGATTGACAACCAACTTGGTGATGTCCAATTCTGGAATGGAAAAATGCTCTTGCGAACCAGTGCCGTACATAACTCCGGGTACCCGGGAGTTCTTACGCAGTTGACTCGCATCTTTTTTTCCTACGCTCTCTCTCGGAGAGCCGCTCAATGATGCAATTTTCATAATTAATGAATAAGTAAAGAAGAGCTGATGGAACGATTTTCCATCAGACAGGTTAACGTTTGAGCAAACATATCTTCGGCCGAAATGACCTTGATTTTGTTTGTTGGTTTTGTCGTATTCAAAGGAATACTATCGGATACGACCAATTCAGTAAGCACACTTTCTTGGATGCGCTCATAAGCAGGGCCACTCAAGACAGCGTGTGTACACATGGCCCGCACAGAGCGTGCGCCGTGTTCCATCATGAGTGCCGCAGCTTTGGTGAGTGTACCAGCAGTATCGCACATGTCGTCAACGATGACAACATCTTTTCCAGCAACCTCACCAATGACAGTCATGTTGTCAACCTCATTGGCAACTTTACGTTGCTTGTAACAAATGGCCATGTCCACGCCGAGCAATTTCGCATACGAATTTGCTCGTTTGGTTCCGCCTGTATCCGGTGTAGCAATGCACAAATTGTCCTGATCCAATGCACGCAAGTAAGGAATGAAGAGTGTGCTGGCAAACAAGTGGTCTACGGGGATTTCGAAAAACCCCTGGATTTGATCCGCATGTAGATCCATCGTAATGAGACGGTCAATGCCAGCAGCGGTGAGCAAATTGGCAACCAACTTGGCTCCGATGGCAACACGAGGTTTGTCTTTTCGGTCTTGTCGAGCAAATCCAAAGTAAGGCATGACCGCAATAATGCGTTTGGCACTCGCGCGTTTGGCTGCATCAATCAGGAGCAACAGCTCCATCAAATTATCCGTAGGTGGATACGTTGATTGCACGATCGCAACCTCCTGTCCACGGATGGTTTCTTCGATACTCACAGTGAACTCACCATCACTAAACCGCGTTGTTTTCACAGGGACCAATTGCGTCCCCAATGATTGCGCGACCAATTCTCCAAAAACTTTGGAAGTCGAACCGGCGAGTATTTTGAGCGTATTGGCCACGAATGCAGTGCTTTAAAAGGCACGCAAAGGTAGGGAATACAAGCCGCAAACCCAACGGAATTTGCAAGTGCCTTTGAGCAGTCAACGGACGGTAAATCGCACGGGAATCGTGTAGGTTACTCGAACCGGTTTTCCATGTTGTGTTCCCGCGATCATTTGAGGAAGGCAATTCAAGGCTTCAAGGGCTGATCGGTCCAAATCTGGATGAGCACTTTTTAAAATGGAGGGGCTGGAAACGTCACCGAATTCATCCACGTTGAATTGAAGAAAAACCACACCGCCAACCCCTGCGTCCACTAGTCTTCTTGGGAAAATTGCACACGATTGAATCAGTCGGATCATCTCTGCCTCCGTGCACAATCGCTCTTGATCCCGATTCAAAATACTGGTGCATGAGGCAAATCGGGGCATGTGTTCTGCGAGTAGAACGGTCTCGATTTCGAACTCTTCGGTGCCGTCACCATTGCCGTCACCGTACGAACTGAAGTCGTGCAATGGACCCAGCTGGATATCGGAATTCGGATCGGGCAGTGGAGCCGCAGGATTGGGCTCAGTGAGTTGAGAGACCACGCGCGGGTTGATGAAAGGCCTGGGCGGTGGAACAGGTTTGGATGGCACGGAAACGGGGGCGATTTCACTTTCCAGCAAACTCGTCGCTTGGTAGCTCCATCCAGCCGGTTCACTCCATTCCATTGCGGTCCATTCAAAAGAGGCTAGCGTGATGGACAATGCGGCAATGAACCCAAGAGGAAACAATCGCGGTGTTTTTGGCTCATTCATAGCGGAAATAGTTGAAGGGGTTACCCCTCCAAATGTTCCAATACCGTGCCAAATCCCTCAAGAGCGTTATTCGGGGCAGATCATTTTGAATCCTTTGCCGTGCACATTGATGATTTGGATGGAGTCATCTGGTTTGAGATGCCTGCGCAACTTTGCGATATAGACATCCATTGAACGTCCATTGAAGTAGTTTGGATCACCCCAGATACTCTTTAACGCAAAGGTGCGCTCGAGTAAGCTGTTTTTGTGCTTGGCAAGGAGAAAGAGCAGCTCGTTTTCCTTGGTGGTCAGCCGCTGTTCAGTCCCTTCTAATCGCAGTTTCTGCGTATTGTAGTCAAATTCGAAAGACCCGATGCTCAGCGCTCCGACGGTCTCGTCATTTTCCGGAAGAGCGGCAGAGCGACGCAAAATCGCATGAATGCGAAGCAGCAACTCTTCCATGCTAAACGGCTTCGTCATGTAATCGTCCGCTCCCACTTTGAATCCTTCCAGGGTGTCTTCTTTTGTCGAGCGTGCGGTTAAAAACAGGATCGGTAAATGACGACTTTCTCTCCGAATTTCTTCGGCCACCTCAAATCCATCCTTTCGGGGCATCATCACGTCGAGAATCACAAAGTCAAAAGCCGACCGATGAAACTCCTTCAATCCTTCAACACCGTCTTTTGCCCAAGTCGTATCAAAGCCTTTAGCCTTCAAATAATCATGGAGCAATCGGCCGAGATTGGGATCGTCTTCACACAGCAGAATACTTGGGTTGGGTTTCATACTCATGGGTGTTCGTGATTAGCAGGTTTAAGACGCCTCAATTTCGGGTTGGACACATCACAATAACAATACACTCGCGCTTCTGATTTGGTTGCACGACTGAAGAAAAGCACCACAAGATTATTGAGGCAAAAGAAGAACGAACGTGCTTCCTTGCTCAAGTTCACTTTCAACGCGAATCGTTCCGTTATGGCGATCAACAACGGTTTTAACGTAACTGAGACCAAGACCGAATCCTTTGACATCATGAACGTTTCCTGTTGGTACACGATACAGTCTATCAAAGACCTTGCCTAAATGTTCTTTCCCGATTCCAATCCCGTTGTCTTGAAAACGCAATTCCAACCCATCTGTTGCTTGAACTGTTGAAATTGTTAGCATGGGATCGCCTGAAGAGTATTTCAAAGCGTTGTCAACAAGATTGAAAATGACATTGGTGAAATGGATGCGGTCCGCCTCAATGAGGGGATTCGAAGCGTCCAAGTGCAGCTCAACCTTCCCTCCGCGTTTGCGGATTTGAATCGCCAAATTCCGCAGAACTTCTTTGATCAAGTCATGGGCGTTGACGGGTTGCAAGAAGAGCTGCATTTTCCCTGAATCGGCCAGACTTGCTTGAAGCACATTTTCTACCAGAACGGCCAAGCGTTTATTTTCCTCCTTGATGAGTGCGATGTAGTGCTTTGTGCCGTCTGGATCCTTGAGCATGTCTGGATCCCCCAAAGCCTCTGATGCGAGACCAATCGTACTGATGGGGGTCTTCAATTCATGGGTCAGGTTGTTCATGAGATCGCGCCGGATGCGGTCGATGCGTTTGCCACGAGCCGCGCCAATAACAGCAGAGAAAAACCCCCATGCGATGATGGAAAGCATCAGGCCAGTCAAAGCAAACTGACCCAAGAGGCTGTACAACAAATGACGGGGCAAGGAAGGGAAATGAAGCCGAATACTCAGTGTTTCAGCTGCCGTTTGGAACGCAGTGACCTCCAAATTTGGGCGGTATTTCTCGTCGGTTTCTGCCAATCGAACGGGTTGTCCATAGCGGTCGAAAACCCCCATTACCCATGGAATCTCAATGCCGTGTTGTTCCAAACTCTTTCCGATGAGACTGTCAAGATGGAAGGCATCGAAGCGTCGCAACATGCGCGCGTCGACCTCGTCCAATCCTCCTCCAATTGTTGCATTCCCTTGTTGAACCAAAGATGAATTGGACTGAGCTTGTTCTTGAGAAAGAGCCTCCAATTCTAGCTGCAGAATGCCGGTTGTTGGTCGCGTTGCGATATCGCCAACCTGACTCAAACTATGAAAAACATTGTCTGTGAAAATCTGCTTCTTCATCTGAATGGAAGAGCGCAGCCAAATGATTTGGACTGTACTCATGGTGATGAAGGCCATGATCATGGCCAAAACGAACCAGGGAATGGGATGTTTTCGTGCGCGTGGCATAAAGAGGTGGAGTAAAGGTAACCCCCACGGCGACGGACCTATAATTCTTCAACAACCATTAACATCTAGCTCGAATTCTGTGATGTCAAGGCGAGGGGATCTCTGATTTTCTTGCTAGCGTTGCTATCCTTACATTTGAAGTTCACTTGTCGTAAAACCATGATTCCCCCGCACCTCGTAGACCAGGTCATTCAAACCGCCGTCATTGAAGACGTCGTGGGGGATTATGTTGAGTTGAAGAAGTCGGGCAGTTCGTTCCGAGGACTCAGTCCATTTACCAACGAGAAGACCCCGTCCTTTTATGTTTTACCGGAAAAGGGCATCTTCAAATGCTTTTCAAGCGGAAAGGGAGGTAGTGTCGTGAACTTCCTCATGGAACTTGAAAAATATTCATTTCCAGAGGCGATCAAGCAGCTTGCACAGCGTTACGGCATTGAAATAGAGGAGGAGGAAATTTCTCCAGAACAGAGAGCGGCGTCAACGGAACGTGAAAGTCTTATCGCCCTCAATGCCTGGGCACAGCAATGGTTTACCAAAGAGCTGCACGAGTCAAAGGAGGGCAAGGCCATCGCACTGACCTATTTCGAAAGCCGCGGATTCCGCCCCGACATTCTCAAGAAATTCAATGTTGGCTATTGTCCCGATCAATGGGAATCCATGAGCGTCGCAGCTCAGAATGCGGGATATTCGAAAGAGCGTTTGCTGGCTTTGGGACTTTCAAAAGACAAGGACGGAAGGCTTTGGGACTTTTTTAAGGGCCGGGTCATGTTTCCCATTCGGGATGTGACCGGAAGGTTCATTGCATTTGGCGGAAGAACCCTGCGCAACGACAAGCAATCAGCGAAGTATTTCAATAGTCCGGAGAGTATTCTGTATCACAAAGGGGATGTTTTGTTTGGCATCCACTTGGCAAAGCCGGCCATTGCAAAGGAGGACCGGGTGCTCTTGGTAGAAGGATATACGGATGTGATGGCCATGCACCAGGCAGGCATTGAGCATGTGGTCTCTTCCAGTGGAACGGCTTTGACGGATGGGCAAATCAAATTGGTCCGTCGCTACACCAAGAACGTCACGGTTCTTTTTGATGGTGATGAAGCGGGAATTCGAGCGTCTTTAAGGGGAGTGGATTTGCTGTTGGCGGAGGGAATGAACGTACAGGTCGTTTTGTTCCCTGACGGCGACGATCCAGATAGTTTTAGCAAGAGGGTCAGCTCCGAAGAACTTAAGCGACACATTGCGGAAGAAGCCAAGGACTTTGTTGCATTTAAAATGGAGTTGCTATCTCAGCAAGCGGGCCAAGACCCGGTAAAACGTGCTGAGATGATTCATAGCGTGATGGAATCCATTGCGGCCATTCCCGATGGCATTCAGCAAGGCGTTTATTTGAAGTTGGCTTCGGAGGAATTGGGGATGTCCGAGGAGAAGCTGCAGCTCGAGATCAATAAAATCCAGCGCTTAAAGCTGGTACAGGAGCAAAAAGCAGCGAAGCGCGATGCCTTCAGGGCGCGCCAGTCGGGGGTTCAGTCGGCACCGCCGCAAGGGGTTCAGGTGCCTCAGAACTGGAGTGATCACACCGCGCCGCCCCCCATAGAATTAGAAGAAGGCGGATCCAATCAGAAGATGGCCACAGACCATCGCACGTTGCTAGAACGTGACCTCATTCGTCTGTTGATCACCTATGGCAAGGAAACGTTGTTTGTAGATGTTGAGCCGGAAGCGGATGATGCAGAAGAGGTGCAAGCTGAACAACCGGACACGACCGCAGTCCCAAAACCTGAAAAACTGGAGGTGTCTTTCGCTGAATTGATGCTGCATCAATTGGAAGAGAATGACTTGCCCATGCAGGACCCCGTTTGCAAAAAGATACATGCGCTGTTCTTAGAAGCGTTGGAAAAAGGGCAAGTGCCATCAAGTTTGGATCTTCTCTCGCATCAGGATACTTCCATTCATCAACTGGTGACAGATTCTACGATTGTAAAGAATCACGTGAGTGAACGGTGGGGGGAAGTGCATCAGATTTATCCAGCGCGTGAGTTGGATCAGTTAAACAAGGCGATGATGGACTCCATGCACCAGTTAAAAATGAATGAAAACAGGCAAGAAATATTGCGTGTTCAAGAGGGTTTGATTGCGTTGTCGGCTGAGGTGGATGCCGGTGATGAGACGGCCATTCATGGAATGCGTGATTTGCTTGAAAAACGAAAGCTATTGGATGCACAAAAGCGCGAAATAGCGCGTTACTTTGGGTCAATAATCCTCCCGTAGTCTATCAGGAGGTCGGAAGTAAAAGGACGCAATGAAGGAATTGATTCAGTCGGGCATTCAGTGGGGTCATGTGGATTTCACACTCAGTGATGTTCTGATCGTGATTTTGGTGATTGCGATCGCCCAACTTTTGATCTGGTTTTTGAGGGTCCTTTTGGGACGTGTCTTCCGTAAAACCAATATTGAAGAGGGCAAGCGCTTCATGATATTGCGCTTGCTTCGGACCCTGATTTACGCGATTTCTTCTGCGATAGCGCTTGAAACGATTGGGGTTGATTTGACCTTGTTGTGGGCGAGTTCAGCGGCGTTGTTGGTCGGTGTAGGTATTGGCCTTCAAAACTTCTTCAACGATGTGATCTCGGGATTTGTATTGTTGTTCGAAGGAGGTGTTCGCGTCGGAGATGAATTGGAAGTCGATGGCATGTTGGTGCGCGTTGAACGCATCGACTTGAGGTCGACCCGGGTGATCACCCGGTATGGCAATCTGATTGTGATGCCCAACGGTCTGATCTCAGGCCAGACGGTGCGTAATTTCACGCAAGGTGATACGGCGTCTATGCTGGAAGTCAAAGTGGGAGTGGCCTATGGAAGTGACGCCAAGATGGTCGAACGGATTTTAATTGAGTGCGCGAATGCTGAGTCTCTTGTCATTCGGCGCAAGGAAACGGCCGCTTTATTTCAAGATTTTGGCGACTCCTCTTTGAATTTCAGTGTGTATTTCTGGGTGAACCAGCCGTGGTCGCGTCGTGTGATTTCGAGCAACATTCGCTTTCGCATTGATGAAGCATTCCGGAAAGAAGGAATCCGCATTCCTTTCCCGCAGCGCGATATTCATGTGATCGCATCCGAGGCGGAATAGAGCAGCCGAGACGGGTGGATTTTCGTTGATAGAATCTTATTCACCTTCCCACGTGCCCGTTTCTCGGACTGATCGCAAGTGCAAATTCAACTCCGTCCGGTTTTCCCATCCTCGTGGTTTCCAGGTGTTTTTAACCAGCGTAAAAGCAAGATCGAGACGGTTCCACTTTTTAATGTCAGAGGCGATAGGGCCCATGTTCCATCCGATGGCATCAATGGACTGTTGTTCATTTTCAGGATGACCAATCGTGATTTTCAAATGCTTCCCTTGCACACCGATGGTCCGAGGTGGACGAAGACATTGAACATTCTTTAAAATAAAAACGGGGGTGGGGTTTCCTGGCCCAAAGGGTTCCAATTGTTGCAGTTCCCTGAATGCTTCTAAAGTCAGGTCTGAGAGCTGGACCTCCTGATCGCAATGCACTGTTCGTCGTGGCGGAACCTGTCCCAGTTGTTTTTTGACGGCGGCTTCTAGCAGTTCCTTGAAGGCCTCTAAATTTTCTGTTGGCAAACTCAAACCAGCGGCCATGGTATGGCCTCCGAACTGGGAGAGCAAACTAGCGCACTCTTCCAAGGCACTGTGGATGTCTACGCCATCAACCGACCGGGCGCTTCCGATCAGAATGCCGTCTTCCTCGGATAGGACGATACTGGGACGAAAACGCTTTTCAATCAATCGACTAGCTACAATTCCGACCACACCTCGATGCCAGTTTTTTCCGGAAACAACCGTGCAGAATGCCTCGGGGTTTGATTTTTCGAGCTGAGCAAAGGCTTGTTCGGTTGTGGCTTCATCCACTTCTCGACGCTTCAAGTTCATCTCTTCGATTTCACGGGCCACTTCTGTAGCGCGATGTTCGCTTTTCTCCATCAGCAGATCGACAACACGCTGGGCATGGTCCATTCTGCCTGCGGCGTTGATTCGCGGGCCAAGCGTAAAGCTAATGTCGCGAACACTTTGCGGTGCTTGCTGGATTCCTGCGGCACGCATCAAAGCGAAAATCCCGGGCCGCTGGCGTTTTTTCAATTGCTTAAGTCCTTGTGACGCCATGATCCGGTTTTCGTCCGTGAGTTCTACAAGGTCAGCACCGATGCTGATGGCGACCAGATCCAATTCCTCTAGAACACCCCCCTCAGGAAGATCCATCGTGTGAGCGAGGCCTTGAAGCAATTTGAAAGCGACGCCACAGCCAGAAAGTTCTTTAAAGGGATAGTCGCAATCGGATCGCTTGGGATTCAGGATGGCGTAGGCCTCCGGAAGCGTTGATTCAGGAAGGTGGTGGTCGCAGATGATCACATCGATGCCTTGCTCCTTGGCTTGTTGGATTGAGCTAAAATCCTTTGTTCCGCAGTCTAGGGTAATCATCAAAGAATAGCCATTGTCAGTGGCCCACTGGACCCCTTCAGCACTGACGCCATACCCTTCGTCGTAGCGATGCGGAATGTACGTTTTGATTTGTGCTCCAACACCTTCCAAGTAGCTCGCCATCATAGCAACAGCGGTCGTTCCGTCGACGTCGTAGTCACCATAAATCAAAATGCGTTCTTCATCCTCGATGGCCTCATGCAGGCGATTGACCGCCTTGCGCATGTCTTTCATGAGCAATGGATGGTGCAGCGCTGTGAAGCCCGGATTTAAGAAATCAACGACGTCTTTTACTTGACTCAATCCCCGTTGTAAAAGAAGAGACGCAACCAATTGCGTGAGGCCTGCGTCTTCCATGAGACGTTCAATTTCACCTTGACCCGGCTTCGTTTTTACGATCCACTTGCTGTTTTCCATTGATTTGTAATGCCAAGTTGGTTGAAAAGGATGCGGAGTTGACGCCTTCAACTTATCTTGGCCCTGCCTAATTTAGGACAATGAACTTGCAAACGCCTTCATTAAATCGATTCCTGATGCCACAAATTCGTTCCATCACACTGTTTTTCTCTTTGTTCGCCTTGACAGCTTTGTTCAGCGCGTGTTTAAATGACGACAATAAAATCCCCGAAAATTGCCATGATGGCATTTTGAATAACGGAGAAGAATTGGTCGACTGTGGCGGGTCCATTTGCCCTCCATGTGATCCATGCGAGAACGGTCAATACGACGTGTTACTTGGAGAACAGTGGGTTGATTGCGGTGGAGAGTGTGATCCTTGTGACCCCAGTTTCAATGGTCAATTGGATCCAGGCGAAGATGGAATTGATTGCGGAGGATCCACAGGCGTCGCCTGTGGTGAGCTGTGTGATGACGGTCTATTGAACGGCTACGAAGCTGCAGTGGATTGCGGTGATGGCTGCGAAAATGCCTGTCCGACATGCTGTGACGGAATCATGAATGGAGACGAGGTCGCTGTTGATTGCGGAGGAAACTACCTCAATGGTCTTTTCGTCGCATGCTCTGATGGAACTCCTCTAGATCAATGTCCAACTTGTCCTCCTGGAGTGAACTGTGGAAACGGGCTATTGGACGGTGATGAGCAATACATTGATTGTGGTGGAGACTTTTGTCCTGAATGCATGGCCATGATGACCTGGAAGGTCAATGGAACAGCTATGTTGGCTGAAGGGCCTCTCGTAGTTGGAACCTTAACGGGTGGATCCATTGGGATATTGGGAACCCCGCTTTCAGGAGGTGAAATGGGTCTGTTCTTGGACGAGCCTGCTTTGGGATGGCAAAACGGAATCACCATTCAATGCAACCCGACTTCCATGCCCACAGCCGCGGCTTATACGGACGCTACAGGAACGTCTTACGCAACTTCGTTTGGCGGTGGAGTTACCGTTAACATTACCTATGTCGATACGAATCCAGGCGGAATCATTGTCGGCACGTTCTCGGGAACGGTGGTTGCAGGAACGGAAGAGAGCGTGAACCTAGCGTTAGGAACCTTCATGGTCCCATTGCCTTAATGACGGGCCTTCTGACTGGGTAAGCCTAATGAGCACCGTACAATCCAAGGTGCACTGAACGGCTTATTCCGGTAATCGGATGAGGTCGAACAACGGATCCAAGTTCGGTGCAATGATGATTTCAATGCGGCGATTGCGGGCCTTGTCTGTTTCGTCCAACGGGTGGTATTCACTTCGACCAGACGCTGCAAGGGCATTTGGGCTGACACCTGACACAGTCAGAATCTCAATAACAGCCGTGGAACGCAAGACGCTCAACTCCCAGTTATTCTTCGGTATCGAGGTCGACGAGAGTTGATCCGTGTCTGTATGACCCTCTACAATGATTTCCAGTTGCTCTTGGCTACTGATTACGGCAGCGAGGTCTCTGAGTGCTTGCTGACCGTCAGGATTGATCCGCGTGCTTCCTGAGGGAAAAAGGAGCTGTGCTTCCAAACTCACATACACTTTGCCGTTGCGTTGTTCTACGCTCAATCCGCGGTCTGCGAAACCCAATAAAGCTTGGGCGAGTTGACTTCTCAATGCTTCTGCTGCGGCATCACGTGCGGCAAGAAGCCCCTCCAATTCTTGAACGCGTTTGGAGCGCTCTGCCAATTGTGATTGACGCAATTCAAGATTACGGCTCAACTCGTTCAACGCATCTTCTTGGGTTTGAAGTTCTTGACGAACGCGACTGAGATCTGCGAGCAATGCCCGATTTTCCTCATTGATGGCGGCCATCTTGGAAGAACTTTCGGTTGTCAATACATCGTTCAATTCACGCAGTCGTTCAATGTCAGCCTCTACCCGCGTTACCTCACGACCCAATCGAGCCGTATCAAGAGCCAGTTGCTGTTGCGCTTGGGTAAGCACATTGACACGTCCACTGAGTTCGCGACGGTCGATTTCGCCATCTTGACTTGCCAATGTGAGCATCTGGCTTTTTCGTTCCAGTGTATCGAAGTCAGATTGTAAGGCATCGAATTGCTTCATTGAAACGCATCCAGAGAATGCAGTCAGAAAAATTAGCGCGAAAAGGAGAGCCGAATTGAGTCGCATGATCTGAAGTTGGTAGAACCCTCTAAGTTCATCCGGCTGTAAATAAGTTTCGTCTAGAGTGAACAATTTTCTTAAGAATAAAATGTTCATATAGTGTCATTTTGACATAGATTCGACATGTCCACTAAACGACGCCTCTATGGAAAACAACAAACTACGCGCGCTTTCATATTGGATTGACCATACACTAGGATGGTTTTTCACGAACGGCCAGAAGTCCAATATGGACAAAGGCGGTGAGTATATGTGGTGAAAATTCTGTGTGTAACGCGTTCAATCCATTTCAATCATTTCAGGTGATTGAAATGCAGACGTTTTGAGGTTCCGTAAAGAACTGCAAAGCATTCCAACCGCCCTCTCGACCGACTCCAGAGTCTTTCACTCCACCAAAAGGAGTTCTTAGGTCACGGACCAACCAGCAGTTGATCCAAGCGATGCCACTTTCAACACCGGCAGCAACCCGGTGAGCTTTCCCAATATGTTGAGTCCAAATGGTACAAGCCAATCCAAAAGGACTGGAATTGGCTAGTTGAACGGCCTCATCTTCCGTGTGGAATCGTTGCAGGGTGATGACCGGTCCGAAAACTTCTTCTTGGTTGATTCTACACTCGGGACCGGCATCTTCAAAGACGGTTGGTTGAACGAAATACCCCCCTTCGCAGCGCGCGTTCGGAGCATCGGCGATGCTTCCACCGCATAACAATGTTGCTCCTTCGGCTTGAGCAGATTGAATGTGACCCATTATTTTATCCCGATGGGCAAGGGATACCACGGCGCCCATTTTGGTTTCCGGAAGCATGGGGTCATTGGGCTGCATCCGTCCCACTTTTTCAATCAAGGCATCTCGGAAGCGGTCGTAAATGGAATCTTCAATGAGGATGCGCGATGAGCACAGGCAGATTTGTCCTTGATTCGCAAACGAAGAACGAATGGTCGTTTGCAACGCTTTTTCGAAATCGCAATCAGCGAAGATGATCGCCGGGTTTTTGCCGCCAAGTTCCAGACTCATTTTTTTGAACATGGGACCTGCAGTGCGGGCAATGTGAGCGCCGGTGACGGTTCCACCCGTGAATGAGATGGCTTTGATGGAAGGGTGCGAAACAATGGCTTGCCCGACTTCTGGGCCAAGGCCGTGAACAATGTTGAGCACGCCAGGAGGGAATCCGGCCTCAAGTACCCATTGCGAGAGCATCCAGGCTGTCACGGGCGTAATCTCGGAAGGTTTGGCAATGACGCAATTGCCTGCAGCGAGTGCAGGTGCGATTTTCCAGGTAAAGAGGTAGAGAGGAAGGTTCCAAGGAGAGATGCACCCCACGACTCCGATCGGTTTTCGATGGGTGTAATTGATGTGGGCAGGTCCTGCTGGAATGTGTGCTTCCGATGAAAACTGCTCGATGGCACTTGCGAAAAATGCGAGATTTTGTTCTGCTCGAGGGATATCCACGCTTTGGGCCAACGAAATGGGCTTTCCATTGTCGCGAGATTCGGCTTCTGCAAGCTGTGCACTGTTGTGCGAAATGAGCTGCGCCAACTTCCTCAAACAGGCTGCACGGCGTTCAACGGGGGTGGTACTCCACGTTGGAAAGGCCTGGGCAGCAGCAGCATACGCATGGTCAACATCAGATGCCTTTGACCGGGGCAATCGTCCCGTAATTTCTCCCGTAGCCGGTTCTATTTGGTCAAGCCATTCCCCGTCATTCGCAGGTTTTAATTCTGATCCGATCAAGTTCAATAATTGCAGCATGCCACCAAGATAAAGGAAGTGTAACGTTTGGCTTTTTCTTAAGGGAAACCTTTTTATCTTTGCCGTCGCTTAGGGCCTAAGTTTGGTCGGATGCACATTCCCCGATGGTGTAATGGTAACACACCGGTTTTTGGTGCCGTTATTCCAGGTTCGAGTCCTGGTCGGGGAACGTAGAGAAAATCCTCAGCCTTAGGTTGGGGATTTTTTTTATGCGTTTTTTTCGTTCCGACGAGCTTATTCACCGCCAGTCAAGGCCTCAACTTGAGCTTGTAAAGACATGATTGTCAGCTGCATAGATGAAATGGTGTTCATCAATGAATCGAGGGTCGCACCAACGGCAACTTCCCCGACGAATACCTCCCCGACAACCTCAGCATTGCCTTGAAGGCGCATGGTTCCGTCTGCCTGAATGTCCATGGCATTGGAACGTGCATTGTCGTCTGAGCCATTTCCAATGGCGAAAAGGACGTCGGTAGCGCCGCTTAAATTGAATTGTCCCAGGACCATGGAATTTTCCTGATCGGCTATGGTTGAGTTGCCAAAAGCAGAGGAGGCTGTTGCCGTAGAGACGGTTGAACGACCCGTTGCTCGGCTATAGAGGCCTGTTGCGGTTGAACCATATCCGCCCGCATGACTCGCATATCCATCTGCGATGGATTCGAATCCTTCAGCATGAGACAATTCGCCCGAAGCGATGGTATACTGGCCTTCACTATGCGCAGCGGTGCCACTTGCGTCAGTTTCACGGCCTTCGGTGTGGCTGTACAATCCGAGAGCATTGGTTTGAAATCCCTCGGCATGCGCAGCGGTGCTTCCAGCAAGGGTCGCGTATCCTTCAGAGTGGCTGTAATTTGATGTGGCGTCCGTATTGTAGCCCTCCGCGTGGGCAGCTAATGCACTTGCTTGAGAGAGCATTCCTTCCGAATGTGAAGCGGTGCCACTTGCGGTCGTTCCTTCTCCTTCCGCGCTGGAACAGGTAGCGCTTGCAATCGTTTGGCGATTTTGAGCATTGGAATACGCCCCCGTGGCACTTGTGTTGGTGCCTGAAGCATGCGCGTATAATCCCGTGGCAGTGATGTTATAGCCTTGAGCAAATCGCTGCATCACCCGCATGGACCCGTTGGACCACGTGTAGCTAGAGGCAGGCGAACCCCAAATGGAATCTTTGATTGAGGAGAGACCTAGCGAATCACGGGCACCTGTGGCATTGGCAGAACCGGTTCCTCCAAATGCAACTGGGATGATGCCATCTGGAATGAATGACTCGCCGTAGTACGGCAAGAAAACGAGGAGATCACTGACGTCAATCAACCCGTCATTGTTGTTGTCTGGATTGTATGGCAAGCCATCATAACTGGCGTCTTGTGCCATTCCAGCCCATGCAATGGAGCACAGAAGCAGGGAGGTGAGCACACGAAACGGAGCGCGAAAAAAGGCTGAAGCGGGTGAATATGAAAGGGTCATACCAAATGAATTTACTGAATCACAAGGTAGGAAAATCGTTAGGGATACCGGCATGGCTTGGTCGCACCAGCGTTTCAATGCCTTTAGTCAATCACCACCCAGGGAACAACTTGTTTGCCGGCGCTTGACAGGATGCGAACGAAATAGATGCCCGCAGGCAGAGTGGTTCCAACCAACTGAACGCGCTGGTGTTCATTGGAAGTAACCTGAAGTACGATGGGGCTTAACGCCATTGAGCCATCTGCATGAAAGACTTCAAGGGTCGTTTTCCCGGAGCGTTGACTTGTCCAATTCAACCACGCGGTTCCTTTTGAGGGGTTCGGATGAACGAACGGAGCGCTTGAAGACGCGATCTTAGCCATCCAATCACCGCTCATTGAGGAAGCATTGGAACCGAATGCATTGTGGTTGAAGAATCCATGGGTTTCTTGTGCCACGAGGTCTACCTGTTCAGGACACGTTTCGCCAGCAAATGCGATGGTCTGCATAAAGACACCGATGTTCCCAGAGCAATCTTCTGCAGAATAGGTCCTCTCAAGGACAAAGGCCCCTCCACCTAGCGTGTCTCCTGTTACCAACGATTCTGTGAAGGAAAACAAAAGCGGGTCATTGCAGGCGTCTTCGAATGCCATTGCACAAGGCGATGGGATGGATGGAGAAACGTCGCCTTCATCCGCGCACAGCGTGATTTCAACGGCGCAGTCTCCAGTCCATATAGGGGCCGATATGTCGAGGCGATTGAAGATCTGAGCGGCTTCGGTCAATTGTCCGCAATCCGGATTGAGCACGGAATAGAAGAGGGCAGTCGATTCTGATCCGCACGGAACCACGTTGACTCCATCTGAGCTTAGATCGATGACAACATCCCCGGTCATGCCCATGACGGGAGTGCCAAGCACCTGACCTTCCCAAGCAAACCAACCGCCAAATCCATACGCACAGTTGCTGCTATTTGCTCCTTGACCCAACTGAAATCGTTTGTTTTCATTGAAGGGCATGTGGCTCAGTTTCAAATAAGAATTGAGGTAACTGTCCTTGCCGATCAAAAAGCTTTGGTCCGCTTTGAGGCGGTATACCAGGACATTGTCCGGATCCATAGAACATCCATTCGCGGCAACCAATCCATGTGAAGGGTCAGCATCCAACCACGTACTTGCTGTTTGGGCATCTTCGAAAGTCAGATGCACAGACCACGTTAAATGCGGGTTTACAGCATTGGCAACTTCACCTGTAAGGGTTGCTACGCCGTTGGAGAAACGCGTTAGAATGAGAGGGACAGTCTCAATAAAGTAATCACTCTCAGATAATCCCAAGGAAGTCAAACCCAGGATGCGAATGGCTCCATCTGTTCCGGTTCCGACGCCAGTAAACCCGGCATTGATGACCACGTTATCTCGCATATCTGCGGCGAACATGGCATGGGGCAACGTATCCCCGGTGCAACTTCCTACGGCCACAACGGTATCCAAACTGGTCAACGGCAATTGCTCGCTACACTCCATGACTTCGTCCGTAAAATCAGCAATGAAAAGCGGCTCACATCCACCGCAGCCAGTGGGGTTTCCTTCGCAATCAAAATCGGGAGTTGCGTAGAAGCACGCTGCGAGATTTGGTGATGTCGCGCTGGGGTCGAAATTACACGCCGTGAAGTCGGAGCATCCGAAGCACGTGTAATCACACGCATTTTCATTTGGAATGGTCGCTGTGTTGTCAAAGTTGCAAGCGGATACATCCATACACCCGAAGCAGGATTGATATTCACAGGTTCCGTTGTTTGGGTACAATGCCGCGGCGTTGAAATTGCACGCCATCGAATCCATGCAGCCAATGAGGCAAGAGAAGTAGTCGCAAGACCCATCATCCGCGGTAGCCGTCGGGTCGAAGTTGCAAGCGATTTCATCTGTGCAGCCGTCCACCAAATTCATGCGATGAAATGAGCTGCTGGCTTTAGCCCCAAAAGGGTGCAAGGTCATAGCTGCACCAAGGGTGAGCAACAGAATAATTCGCAACGGAAATTTCATCAAGCGAGTTTTGGTTCGGGACTAGGCCCAAGGACCCAATGTCCGATTTTTACCAGAGAAAATCAAGATAAAACCGATAAAATAACGCACCAAACACTTTTATGAATCGCTAAACAGGAGTTAGTTCGCGACGATGTTGATGATGCGTCCTGGGACAACAATGATTTTTCGGACGACTTTGCCCTCCAATTGTTTTACCGTGCGTTCATCTGCTAGGACCTGGGTTTCGACCTCCTGCTTGTCGGCCGAAGTTGCCGCTTCCATCTGGAACCGAACCTTTCCATTGAATGAGACGGGGTACGTGACGTGATCGCTGGTCAGCCACTGTTCATCCCATTCGGGCCATTCAGAGGAAACAACAAGTCCAGTGCCTCCTGCCATTTGAAACAACTCTTCGGCCAAGTGTGGAGCTACCGGGCTAACCAGTATCGCAAGTGGTTTGAGGATGGATGCAGATTGGCAGCCAGCATCTGTCAGCTCATTAACGCCAATCATTAGCGCGCTGATGACGGTATTGAATGCATGACGATCCAAGTCCTCTGTTACCTTCCGAACCGTCTTGTTGTATGCGCGTAGCGCATCGTCTGTGGGCGGATCATCCGAGACCGTCAGATACAATCGGTTCAGCTTGCGTAGAAAGTTGTGGACCCCACTGATCCCCTGCGTATCCCAAGGTTTATGCTGGGTCAAGGGCCCCAAAAACATCTCATAACAGCGCAATGTATCTGCTCCATAGCGCTCGACGAGTTCGTCTGGCGTTTGAACATTGAATTTCGACTTGGACATTTTCTCCACTTCATACCCGCAAGTGTAGGAGTCGTCCGCATTTAAAATGAACGTAGCATCAGCGAATTCACTGCGCCATTTTCTGAACCCATCCAGATCCAATTTGTCCGCTTGAACAAGTCCAATATCGACATGAAGACGCTGTGTCTTGTGTTCTTTACGCTGTTCAGCAGTGACAAAGGTTTGTGTTCCCTGAATCCGGTAGACAAAGCTGGACCGACCAAGAATCATCCCTTGGTTGATCATTTGCTTGAACGGCTCATTGAAACCGATGAATCCACGATCGAATAAGAACTTCGTCCAAAAGCGTGAATACAAGAGGTGACCGGTGGTATGCTCGGCTCCACCAACATACAGATCGACTTGTCCCCAATAATCTGATTTTTCACGGCTGCAAAAGGCAGAAGCATTCTGCGGGTCCATATACCGGAGGAAGTACCAGCTTGATCCCGCCCATCCTGGCATGGTGTTGTATTCCATGCGGTCCCCTTCGAAGACATTCCAATCCTCCTTATTCGCTCGAGCCAATGGGGGTTCACCTTCCGAGGTTGGCAAGTAAGCGTCCACTGGCGGAAGCGTTACCTGCTTCTCCTGAATCAATTTGGGGACATCGTTTTCGTAATAGATTGGGAACGGTTCTCCCCAATACCGCTGGCGACTGAATACGGCATCACGGATTCTAAAGTTGATCAGTCCCCGCCCTTTTCCAAGTTGCTCCAATAGGGCAATGGCCTTTGGAATGGCTTCTGCGGCTTGAAGTTCATTGAGCGATTCAGAATCACATAAAATGGCCTTCTTGTCCGTGCACACGGCTTCTTGCGAATCGAATCCTTTGAAAATACTTGCGATGGACAAATGGAAATGCTGTGCAAACTTCCAATCGCGCTCATCTCCAGCAGGGACCGCCATGATCGCACCGGTACCATACCCCGCTAACACATAGTCGGCAATCCAAACGGGTAGCTTTGCTCCAGTGAGGGGGTGTATTGCAAACGCCCCTGTGTCGCAGCCAGAGATGTCTTTGTCTCCCGCTCCTTGGCGGTCACGTTCAGATTTGCGAGCGGCTGCCTTTTGATAGGCTTTTACTGTTTCTATTTGTTCCGGTGTAGTGATCAGATCAACGAGTGGATGTTCAGGAGCGAGAACCATGAAGCTCACGCCGTACATCGTGTCTGGACGTGTTGTAAACACATCAATTTGACTTCCAAAATGGCCTTCAATGCCAAAGGTGACAGACGCACCTTCACTTCTTCCAATCCAATTTCGCTGGGCCTCTTTAATGCTATCGGTCCAATTCAATTCGTCCAAATTTGCGACGAGACGATCGGCATAGGCTGTTATGCGCATGATCCACTGCCGCATGCGTTTGCGAACGACAGGATGTCCTCCCCGCTCACTGAGACCGTCCTTCACTTCATCATTGGCCAAAACGGTCCCCAATTCAGGGCACCAGTTCACCTCACTGTCGGCGAGATAGGCCAACCGAAACTGCATCAGGATGGTCGATTTTTCTTGTTCTGTGCAGGCCTTCCAAAGACGCGCGGTGAGGTTTCCAGAAAACCCCTCTCCCCACTGAGCCAAAAGAGTTGCCGGAAGTGATTCCCACCAATTTGAAGCTGCAGCAGGAACAAGAGAGTCCCATCGATCTGATTCAATGGCCTCAATCAAGGCCTCAATTGGCTGTGCAGATTCCGATTTCGTGTCATACCACGATTCAAAAAGTTGTCCAAAAATCCATTGAGTCCAGCGATAATATGAGGGGTCACTCGTCCGGACCTCGCGATCCCAGTCATAACAAAAGCCCAGTTGTCCGAGCTGTTCGCGGTAACGGGCAATATTTGTTTCCGTTGTGACAGCAGGGTGCTGACCTGTTTGAATGGCATATTGCTCAGCAGGGAGTCCAAAGCTGTCATAGCCCATCGGATGCAAGACATTGAAGCCGCGCAGCCGTTTGTACCGTGCGAATATATCGCTTGCGATGTATCCCAATGGATGCCCAACATGCAGTCCGGCTCCTGAAGGATATGGAAACATATCCAACACGTAGTACTTGGGGCGGTCGCTAGTTTCTGCTACGCGATAGGCCGCTTTGCGGTCCCACGTTTCTTGCCAGCGTTTCTCGATTGAGCGAAAGTCGTAATCCATCTTCGTAATCTGATTTCACAAAGGTAGTTGGATGCGACAAGGTGAAAGCCACGTCCATGGATATCTTTGCGAAGTGTATTTGCGTCAAACTCCACCCTTACTCAAGGCCTTGGCTTCCCATCTCATTTGGAATGGGCCCGCACAGGTGCATGGAGAGAATGCAGTGTACCTGACTTTTGATGATGGGCCGCATCCTGAAATCACACGAGAAGTGATGCGAACATTAGCCGATTTCAGCACGCTAGCTACCTTTTTTTGCGTGGGAGAAAACGTGGACCGTTACCCTGAGGTTTTGAATGAACTAAGTGCTGCAGGTCACGGAATCGGAAACCATACGCAGCGGCATGAATCTGGATGGGGCACCGGACAACGGGCTTACTTACGTAGTTATTTGGAGTGCCAACAGCGTGTTCAGAGTCCTTGGTTTCGGCCGCCGTATGGCCGCATTACCAAAGCACAAGCCGAGGCGCTTCATCCCCACACGCAAATTGTCATGTGGGATGTATTGAGTGCAGACTTCGACGATAAAAACACCCCAGAATCGTGCTTAGAACAGTTGATGATCAACACACGACCCGGATCGATTGTCGTTTTTCACGACTCTCCTCGATCGGCGTTGCGCATGTTGCCTATTCTGAGTCCGTATCTCGTCTGGCTGCAGAAACAAGGCTATCGATGCGAGCTATTGCCGGCAGAGATGGCCTCATCATCTCTTTAGGATTCCGCTGGGCCTTCAGGTTTCGATTCCTGTTGTGAAGCTTGGCGCAACAGCGTCAATTTTGTTTTGATATCCTCCATTTCGCGTTTGTCCGCCTCCATGGATTTTTCATATTGATCACGAATGGCTTCTGCGCCTTTCCCCGTAAACCGTTCTAGATTTTCTTCTGTTTTGGTTACCCGAGACTTCAACCGGTCCATTTTTTCTCTCAAAATGCTTTGCTCGCGTCGGACTTGCTGTGGACTGGAGCTCACCAAATGATCGACCCGTTGCTTATACGTCTCAACAGCACGCTCTGAACGTTGTGCACTCAGTGAGTCGTAGAGCGCGTCCACGGCCGCACGATAGCGATCCATGATGCCGTCCATGGATTTCCGAGGGACGAAGCCAACTTTGTTCCAGCGCGAGGAAAATTCTTTCAACGCATCCAGATCAGCCTTTCGTTCACCACTTAAAGAGAAGGCCTCAATTTCCTTGAGTAAGACTTCTTTGGCTTCAAGGTTCTTCTTTTCCTCTGCATCGCGTCCCCC
>Ga0206128_1000014_pt1 | contig 231985 bp, 216 predicted proteins | sample Helgoland_Spring_7_FD_148601 | JGI IMG/M metagenome (GOLD analysis project Ga0206128, IMG submission 148601) | Pelagic subsurface seawater microbial communities from Kabeltonne, Helgoland, North Sea - Helgoland_Spring_Bloom_20160426_1 | ecosystem: Environmental > Aquatic > Marine > Epipelagic ... | reverse complement strand
GCATATTCCGTTGAAAGATATCTGGGGCCTGGGCAAGGTTCAAATCGAAATATTTGAGAAGACTGTTGAGCACCTTTTGGAGCAGCCTACCTTTATTACGATGTACCCCGCAGAAGTGTCACCACTGGCCCGTCGCAATGACCAGGACCCTCATGTCACCGATCGCTTTGAGTTCTTTGTCGGTGGTCGCGAGATTGCCAATGGTTTCTCAGAGCTTAACGATGCCGAAGATCAAGAAGCCCGCTTTAAGCAGCAGGTAGCTGAGAAAGATGCCGGCGATGATGAGGCGATGCACTTCGATGCCGACTACATTCGCGCGCTAGAATACGGCATGCCGTCAACCGCGGGCGAGGGCATTGGTATCGATCGTCTGGTAATGCTGTTGACGGATTCCCCCTCCATTAGAGATGTGCTGCTGTTCCCCCATATGCGTCCAGAATAGTGTTTGATCTCCCATTGCTCATAACAAAGTAATGGGGGAAAGGTGTTACCTGTTGCATAACAGTAAACACCCGTCTACTATGATGGTAAGCCACTATGATTAAAAGCTTCAAACACAAAGGGCTTGAGAAGTTCTTTACCACGGGCAACACTGCTGGCATTCAGTCGCAACACAGGTCGCGGCTTGAAGAGCGATTGCAGGCATTAGATACAGCCCATTACCTTGATGATATGAATATTCCCGGTTGGCGATTGCATCCTCTTAAAGGTAGTAGAAATAAACAGTGGGCGGTCAATGTAAGCGGTAATTGGCGTGTTGTGTTTGAGTTTATCGATGGGCATGTCTATGTCGTCAACTATGAGGATTATCATTAATGGATATCCAACAGCACAAGCCGATGCATCCCGGTGCGTTTATTCGCCGAGTCTATTTAGAACCTTTTAATGTGGGTTCAAACCAGCTGGCGCGGCAATTAAAAGTAAGCCCAGGTTTAGTCAGTCGTTTATTAAATGAGAATGCAGGTATTTCACCTTTGATGGCGCTCAAGCTTTCCAAGGTGATAGGGCGCTCTCCTGAGAGCTGGCTGCAGATGCAAGATAACTATGATCTTTGGTTGGCGCGTTTGACGATTAACCTGGAAGATTACCAAGCCTTAAAATTTGGTTAATAACATTTAGAACATTAAAAGCTCGAACCTAGTTCCAGGGGCGGGCTTTTTTTATGGCCGCGTTTAAGCTCTGATTTTTGCACTAACAAATAAAAGTTATTCTGGTTTGTTTTTTTTGCAAATGTTACTATCCGATCCATAGAGCGAAACCCATACTGAGGTGAATATTTCTCTTTTTGGACCGCTAACGGCTTTAGGCTACAGGGCTATAAACCCCTGTTAGTACAGCAAACCAAGGACTCACTATGAACTACAACAGTATTGAATATCAGGTTGATAACGGAATCTTAACGCTACTGCTTAATCGGCCTGAGGCAATGAACGCCTTTACGATGGACATGTGTAATGAGCTTGAGCATGCATTTATGCGTGCCAGCGATGACGATGATGTGCGCGTCATTGTAGTGACCGGCTCTGGTAAGGCGTTTTGTGCGGGTATGGATCTAAGCTCCGAGGGCAATGTATTTGGCCTTGATAACGCTAAGCAGCCGACCCTCGCCGAGATGCAAGAGCCAGAAAAAATGGACGGTGTTCGAGATAGTGCGGGTCGAGTGACACTGGCGATTTATGATTGTAAAAAACCAGTTATCGCTGCTATTAACGGTGCTGCTGTGGGTGTGGGCGCGACGATGGTCTGCGCTATGGATATTCGTCTGGCCTCAGAAAAGGCCCGAATTGGTTTTGTATTTGGCAAGATTGGTATTGCGCCTGAAGGTTGCTCTACTTGGTTTTTACCCCGAATAGTGGGGTTGCAGCAGTCGCTAAAATGGATGCTGTCTGCAGAAATATTTGATGCCGCGGAGGCCAAGAGTGGCGGCTTGGTATTGGAAGTTTGTGCCCCAGATAATTTGCTGCCCAGAGCCTATGAAATGGCGCGTCAGATGGCGGATAACACTGCGGCGATTTCCTGTGCGTTAACCCGACAGATGCTTTACCGAAATTCTGCGGCTGCTCACCCGATTGAGGCTCACAGGGTAGAGTCTCTAGCGGTTTTTTACACCAGTCAGGTTGACGGTCAGGAGGGGGTTGCGGCATTTTTGGATAAGCGCAAGGCCAACTTTACGTCTGTCCCCTCAACCGATATGCCGTCGTTTTACCCCTGGTGGTGAGATCCTGCGATGCGAGTTAGGCAGTGCGCTTTTAATTTCTAATTTATTTGATCAATTTAGCCTTGTAACGGAGTCGTACCATGTACCAACACAGTGAAAAATCTCAGCAGATGCTCGACAGGCTAAATAGCTTTTTCGATGAACATATTTACCCCAACGAAGAGAATTATGCGCGTCAGTTGCACAGCGCAGAAAATCGTTTTGCACCTCTGCCCCTGATGGATGAGCTGAAATCAAAAGCCAAGGCTGCGGGACTATGGAATCTGTTTGTACCGCCGTCTCACGAAGAATACTGCGATCATGGTGGCCTCAGTTTTGCTGAGTACGCGCCACTCTGTGAATTGATGGGTCGCGTTATCTGGTCCCCTGAGGTGTTTAATTGCAACGCACCAGATACAGGCAATATGGAAGTGTTCATGAATTACGCGACCAAGGCGCAGCAGGATAAATGGCTGCAGCCACTGCTATCTGGTGACATCCGTTCTTCCTATGCCATGACAGAGCCTCAGGTTGCTTCTAGCGATGCCACCAATGTAGAGATGAGCATTGTTAAAGACGGCGACGAGTGGGTACTTAACGGTCGCAAGTGGTTTATCACTGGCGCCATGAATGAGCGCACTAAGATTCTAATTGTGATGGGCAAATCTGACCCTGATAATGCTAACCGCCATCTACAGCAAACTCAGGTATTGGTACCAAAAGACACACCGGGTCTGACATTAGTTCGACCACTGTCGACTTTTGGCTACGACGATGCACCCATCGGCCATGCGGAACTGCGTTTTGAAAACTGTCGCGTCCCACTAGACAATGTGTTGCTCGGTGCAGGCCGCGGTTTTGAAATTGCTCAGGGTAGATTGGGGCCGGGTCGCATGCACCATTGTATGCGTCTAATCGGTGCTGGCCAGCGCGCTTTAGAGTTAGCCTGTAAACGCGCCGTCACGCGCTCGACCTTTGGTCGCCAATTGAGCAAGCACCAGTCGGTGCGCGAGAATATATCGCAGATGTTTTCCGAGATCGAAATGGCACGTTTATTAGTGTTAAAAACCTGTCATAAAATTGATCAGGAGGGGGTGCCTGCTTCAGTCGATATGATCGCTGCTACCAAGACCACTATTCCCCTGCTGATTCAAAATGTATTGGATAAAGCCATACAGATGCACGGCGCGGGTGGACTCACCGAAGACTACTGTATGGCCGAAGCGTTTAACTATGCACGCTGGTGTCGTCAGGCCGATGGCCCCGACGAAGTGCATCAGATGGCACTGGGTAAGCAGATTATTGAGCGTTATTCAGGTGCTAAAGCCTAAGATGTTGAGGTTTTTTAACCCCCATACATACGCCCAAGTGAGGCTTTTATAATGCAGTCACATTTTGATTTTGATACCGACAAACTGGCGGGCTATTTAGAAAATAACGTGACCGGTTTTAAAGGACCACTTAAGGCTGAAAAATTTGCCGGTGGCCAGTCTAACCCGACATTCAAAATTACAGCGGTCAGTGGCGAGTATGTGTTGCGCCGTAAGCCGCCAGGGGAACTACTAAAGTCTGCCCATGCTGTGGATCGTGAGTTTCGGGTTTTGTCGGCACTGGCCAACACCGAGGTACCGGTTGTCGAGGTCTATCATCTGTGCGAAGACGACTCTGTTATTGGCAGTATGTTTTACCTGATGGAATTTAAGCAGGGCAGGGTGTTTTGGAATCCGGCGTTGCCCGAGGCCACTAATGCTGAACGCACTGAAGTCTTTGATCAAATGAATCAGGTGATGGTGGCGCTGCACAGGGTCGACGTGGATGCTGTGGGTCTAAGCGACTACGGTAGACCCAGTAACTATTTTGTTCGTCAGGCTGACCGTTGGTCAAAACAGTATCGCGCGTCCGAAACCGAAACTATTGCCGAGATGGATGCACTGATCGACTGGCTGCCAAAAAACATGCCGGCGGATGACGGTAAGCTCGTGTTAGCCCATGGTGATTTTCGTCTCGATAACATTATGTTTCACCCGACTGAGCCGCGGCCACTTGCGCTGCTTGATTGGGAGCTGTCGACCCTGGGTCACCCCTACGCGGACCTCGCTTATCAATGCATGCAGTTGCGTCTCGATAACGACTGCGTGCTCGCTGGCTTGGGCGGTATTGATCGGCAAGCGCTGGGTATCCCATCTGAGGAAGAGTATGTAGCTCAGTATTGTGAGCGCATGGGCTTGGAGTTGATTCCCAATTGGAATTTTTATGTAATCTTCAGCCTATTCCGTTTTGCGGCGATTCTGCAGGGTGTCGGCAAGCGTGCCCAAGAGGGCAATGCCTCCAGCGAAAAGGCCAGTCAGATGGGATTATTGGTGAAGCCCCTGTCCAAAATGGCCTTTGAATTAATGATTTAGAGCTTAAAGTTAAAGAATAGTCGTTTAAACCTTAATTAAAGGCAGTCTAATTTGTTTTTATTGGCAAAGAATTTTACAATCCACGGCTTGTTTTCTAGGCTAACAACAGGCTGCTTAACTGGCAGGGAAATTCTATAATGGTAGTAACCAAAGTGACTAAGCAAGATCCCGTGACAAAGAAGTCAGAGACTGCAGCAACCAAGCGACCAAAACGCAATGAAAAAGGTTGGCAGGCAGAAAAGAGTGCTATGACTCGCCTGGCGATATTGGAGGCAACTATTCAGTGTTTGCTCGAGTTGGGTTACGCAAACACCACCACTGCATTAATCGCAAATTATGCGGGCCTATCTCGTGGCGCAATGATGCATCATTTTCCCTCGCGCATGTCTGTGATGAGGGCAGTGGTTGACTATTTACATCAGCTGCGCCTGCAAGAGTATCTTGACCTAATGGCCGATATTGATGACCCTCAGCGCACATTGACCCATGAGGTAATTCGCAAGTCTGTAGAAGCCGCTTGGCTCTATGTCAATCTACCTTCATTTCTCGCCTATCAAGAGTTGCTCTCTGCGTCACGTACCGATGCAGAACTACGCCAGGTAATTGACCCCGTCGAAAAAGATTTCGAAAAGCAGTTTCTCGATACCGCCAAGGCAGTATTTCCCCATTGGCAGAATTTGTCGAGACTGGAAGGTGCCCACGATATGGTGCAGTTTTTAATGAAGGGGATGGCTTTGAGCCAAATAACGGTAGGTAAAAAAGTGCGAGCCAAACGAGTGATAACGTACCTCACGGCTATTCTCTACGATCTATATTTAGAATCGAACCTAATTGAATAACCTAGGCTGTCTAATAAAGGCCCTAAAACCTAGATTCTCTCCTTTTTTACCTATCTATTAGTCTGTCAGCAAAGACTTTAAAGGCAGGCTTTCGTCTGCAAGCTGTTCTGGATCTAGAGGCGTATTCTGAAGAATGAGTTTTTTACCCAGCATGAAGGCTTGAGGGCTATTGACGGCATCTACCGCTAATAGTTTTTCATCCTGAAGATAAAAGGCAGCAAAACTGCGGCTGGTTTTAATATCACCGCGTATCACGACATTGGTATAGCCCTGAGAAAGACCTGCAATCTGTAATTTCAGATCATATTGATCGGACCAGAACCATGGCAGCGCGGAATAGGGTTTGAGATTGTCGCAGATTGTGTTGGCGGCGACCGTGGCCTGATCCAATGCATTCTGCACTGATTCCAAGCGCAACTGGCGTTGGTAGATAGGGTTGTAGTGGGACGTACAGTCACCGGCCGCTAAAATGTCTTTATCGCTTGTGCGAGCATACTCATCCACCAAGATGCCATTATCAACTAATAGGCCGGCTTGGGCTGCTAACTCTGTATTGGGAATGACACCAACACCAATAATGACTGCGTCAGCGGGATACTCGTTACCACTCTGGCACTGTACCGAGGCTACTTTTTTGTCACCGGTGATGGCGACAGCCTGCTCGTCGGCGATAATTTCAACACCTTCTTCGGCATGTATGCGGCCATAGAACTCAGCCACTTCAGGGGCAGTGACCCGCTGTAAAATACGTGGCATGGCCTCAAGAACAGTGACCTGATTACCCTGCTTACGCAATGCAGCAGCCGTTTCTAAGCCAATGTAGCCGCCGCCGATAATAACGATTCGTTTGTCGGCACCGGTGTATTTTTTAATGTTCTGGGCATTGCTGAGGTCGCGCAAATAAAAGACACCGTTTAAATCGACGCCAGGAATATCAATCTTACGCACACGAGCGCCAGTAGTGAGCACTAGCTTGTCGTAATCTAAGCGTTGGCCGTCATCCAGAACTAACTGCTTGTTGGCGCGGTCTATGGCGGTTGCCGTCGCACCCATGGATATGCCGATATTACATTTGCGATAGATCTCTGGGGAGCGGATAAGAATCTGCTCAAGGTCTTTGGTTCCGGCAAGAAAGTCTTTTGATAAGGGCGGGCGATGGTAGGGCAGGTAATACTCATCGGTAATCATGGAGATAGAGCCGGTCCATCCCTGCTGACGTAACGCGGGTGCGAGTTGCGCTGCCGCATGACTCGCGCCAACAATAATGCATCTGGCTTTAGATTCCATTTGGATGATGATTCCTGCTTATCAGTAAGTTAGCGATCGACACTCTATAGTTAGGGCGCTTTAAGCCCGAAAGCATACCGCGTTTGAATAAAAACAAACACCTTTGATTGTAATATTTTAAAGGGTGGTGCTACGTTACGCGTTAACTAGGGAATTTTTTGAAGGTCCCACTCAGCCATAACTTATCGCTGAGTGGGAGGGGGTCGTTGCAGGCTGTCGACTACTTTAAGTTGGCGTAGTAGGCAGATAGGTTGGCAATGTCTGTATCGCTTAGGCCTTTGGCCATGGCTGTCATCATGGCGTTATTACGTTTGCCATCACGAAACATTTTTAGCTGACTCGCTAAATAAGCTTCTTTTTGTCCTGCCAGGTTTGGCCACATGCCGTTGTTACTAATGCCGTTCATACCATGGCATCCAGCACAGGTCATTGACTTGGCTTTGCCTGCGACGGGGTCGCCGGCCATTGCTCCAAAGGATAATGTTGCTGCGATAATGGTGATTGCTAGTTTTTTCATATTACTTCTCCAATGATTAATTCGGTTGGCCTAGGCTATTAAGTTGTTTGCTAGATTATTTAATAAATAGCCTGTTAGATAAGCTGTGGCTAATAAACAGGGAGGCACTTAAGAGTGCGACAGCTCCCACCTGATGCGCGGCGGCGACAGGCACGGGAACATAAAAAATTAAGGTGCTGATACCCAATGTGACCTGCATTATAAGGAAGCCTATTAGGCAAAACACGCCAGTTCTGGCGTTACCTGTAATGTCTGACTTCAGAGCTTTGGCGGCAAATGTTAGTACTAGGGCCACAAGCACGTAGGCAAATATACGGTGGTTAAATTGGATCGTGGTGATGTCTTCAAAGGCCGATAACCAGGCCGGCGCCATGCTGTAAAGTCCTGCGGGGATAAAGCTATCTCCCATCAGCGGCCAGGTCGGGTAGGCGTAGCCCGCTTTGGTGCCTGCCACTAGGCCGCCTGAAAGGATCATCAAGAAAATCAGCCCACTTAATGCATAGGCAAATTTGCCTAGCTGAGCGGGCTGCTCAGTTTTCGGGCTGACCAGACCAAAGGCGGTCCAGAGTATGAATGAGTAGATCAGTACCGCAGAACCCAGATGGGCTGTAAGTCGATATTGGCTAACGTCTGGTTTGTCCACCAGGCCGCTCTTAACCATGTACCAGCCCAGCAAGCCCTGAAAGCCGCCGCCCAGTAACATAAGAATAAGCTTTGGGGTCAGACCAGCCTTAATACGCTTAGTAAAGTAGAAGAATAAAAAGGGCAGGATAAAGATTACGCCAATAAGTCTACCCAGCACTCGATGCAGGTATTCATACATAAAGATCGATTTGAACTCGTCGAGAGACATGCCCAGATTGATCTTTTGATATTCGGGAAACTGTTTATATTTATCAAACATATGTTGCCAATCGGCTTCGGACAGCGGCGGGATAATACCCACCAGCGGTTTCCAGTCGACCATGGATAGACCTGAATTGGTCAGTCGGGTAACCCCGCCCAATAAGATCATGCCAAAGATAACGGCGGCACAGAAAAACAGCCAGTACGCAATCTGGCGGTCGTATTCATAGGAGGGGATTAATGCGGGTTTATCTAGCGGCATTTAAATCTCTATTGTCTATTATTGCTATTTAAAGGGTACTTGTTAAAGGGTACTTGGCTGTTCAACTTGCATCCACGTCTTTTTACGAAAGCGGCGCATATTTAGACTAGATTTTATACCGAAATCCAGTAAAGAAGTTGCATAGAGCCACATTACATCGGCACCGATGGTAACCAGTATAAAAGGCACCAGTATGCGGCTGAGCGCAATACTGAAAATGGTAACCATCATTGGGTATCTGGTGTCGCCTGCACCCCGCAGTGCACCGGCCATACTAAACTCGATACCCATCAGCGGCAGGCTGCAACTAATGATGTAAATAAACGGCACCATAAGGACGATCACTTCTGGATCGTCAATCATAAAGCGCGAAATCTGTTCGGCAAAGAAGCTCATCACCGCACCACCAGCAACCATAATATAGGCACAGGTGCGCATGGTTCGCCATGCCGCATCGTAGGCGCCTTTTTTATCGCCGGCTCCCAGGTGCTGACTGACCAATGTGGCGCTGGAGATAGAGAAGCTAAAGGCGATAACAATCATCAATCCGAGAATGGATAAACCAATGCCGTAGGTGGCAAAGGCGGCATCACCATAGCTGGCTAAAAAGACCAAAAATACTAAGAGACCGGCCTGAAAAAACATCTGTTCGAATGCTGCCGGAGTACCAATTTTGATTAGTGCTTTGCTGTCGGCTAAAAACCCTGGTATTGGATTGGAGGGTCTAAATGACAGACCGCCCAGCAACCATATCAGTAAAAAAATAACAGTGCTGATAGTGGCGCTAACTCCGCCGCCGATAGCCAGACCTGAGAGGCCCAGTGCGGTGAGTCCATGCCAACCAAAGGTATAGGCCAGGCCCAAATAGATTCCGAATGCCACACTGACCAACGCAAGTAGCAGAGGCGTGGTGCTATCGCCGGTGGCGCGGAAGGCAGTGCTGACGACAAAAGAGACCAACATGGGAGGCGCAAACAATGCCGTCCAGTAGAAAAAGTCGATGGCTAAGCTGGTGGCCTCTGGGGATAAGCCAAAGATGCCCACGAGCTGTTCGCGAAAGGGGATGGCGATCCATGAGAGCAATATTCCATCGATACAAAAAATAATCACAGAGATAGCCGCAAAACGTCCTGCGCGCTCCTTGTCATCTGCGCCCCAATAACGGCCTACCAAAGCCGTTGTACCGCTGGAGAGTCCCATCATAACGGCGTGCAACATAAAGAACAGGCGCTGCCCGGTGGTGGCAGCTGCGACCTCGTCGGTACCCATACCGCCAGCGACTTTTAGAAAGACGAGACCCATTACCATAAAGGCAATATTGCTGATTATGGTCGGCCAGGTAAGGCGCCAGATATTGAGAGTAGAGACGGATTTCATTGCGGCTATGTTACCATTCGCAGCCTAGTAGCAGGTAAAGATTTAGGCTGGTTTGATGATGGAGATAACTATGGGTGATCCGGGTGCGATGAATCTGGATCAAAGTTGGCGCTCAGTGTTGGGCGACGAATTTGATAAAGATTATATGCACGGATTACAGCAGTTTTTAATCGCCGAGCAGGATGCGGGTAAGGTTATTTATCCGCCCAGCGGCCAGCGGTTTGCTGCGTTTAATGACACGCCGTTTGCTAAGGTGCGCGTGGTTATTTTGGGGCAGGATCCCTATCATGGTCCAGACCAAGCGCATGGCCTATGCTTCTCGGTACTTCCCGGGGTTAAGGTTCCGCCCTCGCTAGCAAATATGTATAAAGAGCTGGCGTCTGACCTGGGTATTATCCAACCAAATCATGGCTGCCTCACGAGCTGGGCTAAGCAGGGCGTGTTACTGCTCAATGCCACGCTGACGGTTGAGCAAGCCAATGCAGGGGCTCATCAGGGCAAGGGTTGGGAGCAGTTTACGGATCAGGCGATTCGCGCGCTTAACGATCAGCGCGAGGGGATTGTTTTTTTACTCTGGGGTAGTTACGCCCAGAAGAAGGGCGCCTTTATCGATGAGTCGCGGCACCTAGTTTTAAAGTCTGTGCATCCATCACCGCTGTCTGCGTATCGTGGATTTTTGGGTTGTAAGCACTTTTCTGCAACCAATAATTTTTTACATGAAAATGGCCAGCAGCCTATTAATTGGCAATTGCCCGATAAACCGGATATGGAATTCTAATGTTAAAAGAAAGTGAGCCTTCGATGACAGCGTCAACAACTTCTTCGGCAACTAGGTCTTGGCAGACACCCAAAAATTTACTGATTTTAATGTCGGTGGCCATGACTCTTGGTTTTGCCACCTGGATGGCGTTGCTCAACAACTTCGTCATTGAGAAGGCCGCGTTTACAGGCGCAGAGATTGGCATGTTGCAGAGTATTCGTGAGATTCCTGGCTTCTTGGCCTTTACTGCGGTGTTTGTGCTGCTGATATTAAAAGAGCAAACCTTTGCTTATCTGTCTCTCGCGGTAATGGGGGTTGGTATTACCCTGACAGGCTATTTCCCCTCTGTGCTGGGGCTGTATCTCACTACATTTATCATGTCGGTGGGTTTTCATTATTACGAAACTGTTAAGCAGTCTCTGGCGCTGCAATGGTTGAGTATCGAAGAGGCGCCGGTGATGTTGGGCCGACTTATTGCCGCTAGCTCTGTGGCTTCCTTGGTGGCCTATAGTTTTTTATGGTTGGCCCAGGATCATTTCGGGCTTAGCTACAAGACTATTTACGCGGTGGGTGGTGGTGCTTGCTTGGCGCTTACATTATTTATGTGGCTGGCGTTTCCGCGGTTTCAGGCCAAGGTACCTCAGCGCAAACATCTGCTGATTCGCAAGCGCTACTGGTTGTATTACGCGCTGACCTTTATGGGCGGTGCGAGACGTCAGATCTTTACGGTATTTGCTGGGTTTTTGATGGTAGAAAAGTTTGGTTACAGCGTGAGTGATATTGCTGCGCTGTATATTGTTAACCATCTTTTTAACTGGGCTTTTGCGGGTCGCATCGGTGCTCTGGTGGGGCGTATTGGTGAACGTCGTGCCCTAACGTTTGAATACTGTGGGCTATTCTGTGTCTTTACGGCTTATGCCTTTGTTAACGATGCAACCTGGGCGGCTGGATTATATGTGGCTGACCATCTGTTCTTTTCTCTGGCGATTGCGATTAAAACCTATTTTCAAAAGATTGCCGATCCGGCGGATATGGCCTCTACGGCGGGGGTGGCTTTTACCATTAATCATATAGCTGCGGTGGTGATTCCTGTGCTGTTTGGTTTGGTGTGGCTGGTATCGCCGATGGCGGTATTTTTGATGGGTTCTGGTATGGCGGTAATCAGTCTAGTGCTAGCGCGTAATATTCCGCGGGCACCCAGTGCGGGTAATGAGGTGATGTTTGGTAAGGTGCCCTATATTGCGGCGGCTCTTGCTCCTAATTCTAATTCCAACCCTTCGCCTAACTGATTATTAGCGGTGGTTTTTTGGCTTTGGCGCGCAACCAATTGAGGCCATTGTGCACTGAGGGGGTTTTGACGATTCGGCGTTCAATGCGAAATTTCCCCGGGTAGTCGACCAATAATAATCCTGTGACCATGGTTAAAATCCCCTGGCCAGGTAAGAACAACATTAGGATCCCCGCTAGAATTAACCCATAACCCAGTAGGTTTTTGCCTATTAAGGCCAGCAGTCGAAGTGCTGGCCTCTGAGTTTTCCATGGGGTTGGTTGGCGTTTCTTGGGAACAAAATAATCTTCGGGAATTTTGGCCACCAACCAGGGCAGTGACAGAAGGCTAGCAATGAAGACAATGGCTGAGCCTGTTCCTACCCAGACTAGCAGCGGTTGGTTATTGCCTAGCCATTCCATCAGGTTGTTCACGGGGTGGATGGAATCTCGTAGGGCAATGGCAAATGTTTGGCGGCCATTATTGGGCCCTCGGCAATCTTTACTTCGCTGCAATCAGCGTATTTATCGCCTAACACGGCCAACACTTCGACTGTTTCATCATCCACTCGGGCGGCACTGGCGATATTGCCGATGGCTTTGCCTTCATTATTTTGTATCGAATCACCTGGGGTTGGCAATGCGGTGGTGCTGAGTTGCAGATGATGCATTCTGCGCTTTACTGCACCGCGATAATGGGCTCGCGCGACAATTTCTTGACCGGTGTAACAGCCTTTCTTAAAACTGATATAACCCAGCGCATCAAGATTTAACATCTGCGGGATAAACATGTCTGTGGTTTCAGCGACTACTTCGGCACTACCGGTGCGCAGTCGTTCTAGATCTGTGGGGTGCTGAGCCTCCTGAGGATCACTCAGCTCGCTGATCTCAGTTTTAAAGAACACGGCGTATTTTTTAAGGCTGGCTAGGGCTATCTCGCCCATGGAGCTGTGAATCTGCAAAATAACATTGTCCTGCTCGTTACAGGTGGCACTGAATAGAAAAATGATACGTCCCTTGGGGGTGCAATGGGCGCCATTAATTGTTTTGCCGCTGGTGAGTAACTCCATATCGCAGGTAACCTGGCCCTGCAAAAATTTGCGGCTATCTGGACCTGATAGTTGGATGTAGGTGCGTGGATCAATATTCGTCATAGGGGCCCAATTTTAGTGCTTAATGAATGTGTCTGTAGGTTAATTGATGATTGTCTCTTATAATGCCGCTTTAACACAATTACTGATTATCTATGAATAAGAACCGTCTAGTGTGGGCCAGTCGCCGTGGTATGTTAGAACTCGATCTGATTCTGCAGCCCTTTACCGAAAATCACTACGATTCTCTCCAAGAGTCTGATCAACTACTGTATCAGGAGTTTCTCGAGTGCGAAGATCAGAATCTATTTCTCTGGTTAATGGGTCGGGAAGTTCCAACCCATCCAGATACTCAAAGAATAGTGCAGATAATTCGTGATAGTCGAAAAAAACCAGGCGACGTTTAATCTCCGCCCTTCAAAAACGCTTCTTATTGCCCAAGTCGGGCTGACCCTAACCGTTGCCATTATTTTGTTTGGCCTGCCTATTTACTGGTGGGGCAGGCTGTTGGCGTTTGTTATAGCGGCGAGCACCGCTGTGGAATGGGTTAGATGCTGGAAGGCTCAGGGGGCAGAGGTACTGCGCTGTCAGGATTCTGAACGCTGGTCTCTTGATGCTAGTGGCTTTACGCTTAGTGGCCTTACGCTTAAGACCAATCAATTTGTCACGCGCAGCTTGGTTATTTTGTATTTTAAAACTACCGCAGGGAAATCACTGATTCGTGTTCTACCCGCGGATGCATTGCCTGCTGGGCAACATCGCCTATTGCGCCAACTTCTTATTGCCCGTTAATTTGCCCATTGAATGGGAGCACTAGTCTCTATTAATAATCATATTTTGCCCGGCGAAATTAACGGGCACCATAATAGTGTCACGAGCGATGGGCGATAATTCTGGGTAGTCGAGAGTGTAATGGAGGCCACGGCTTTCTTTGCGTTCCAATGCACAGCGAATAATTAACTCAGACACGGTGGCAAGATTGCGCAGCTCCAGCAGATCTCGGGTGACTTTGCAGTTACTGTAATACTCTCCAATTTCTTTTTGCAGCAACTTTATTCGGTGTTGGGCGCGCTCAAGGCGTTTGTTAGTGCGCACAATACCGACGTAATCCCACATAAATCGTCGCAGCTCATCCCAGTTGTGAGAGATCACTACATCTTCATCAGAAGAGCTAACCCGAGATTCATCCCAGTCGGCAATACTGTCCGGCTCGCTAATAGTGGGTGTCAGACGATTAATTTCGGCTGCTGCCGAGCGCGCATAGACCAGGCATTCAAGCAACGAGTTACTGGCCATGCGGTTGGCGCCATGGAGGCCGGTAAAGGCACTTTCACCGATGGCATACAGGTTAATCAGGTCGGTTTGACCATAGTTGTTCACCAGCACGCCGCCGCAGGTGTAATGGGCGGCTGGCACTACGGGAATGGGGTCGGTGGTGATATCTATGCCGAATTCCAAACAGTGTTCGTACATGGTTGGAAAATGTTCGGTAATAAATTCGGCGGACTTGTGGCTAATATCTAAATACAGGCAGTCGCTGCCAAGACGCTTCATTTCATGGTCAATGGCTCGGGCCACAACATCCCGAGGGGCAAGTTCGCCGTCTGGGTGAAAGTTTTCCATAAAGCGGCTGCCGTCGGGTAGGCGCAGCACTGCACCTTCGCCGCGCAGGGCTTCGGTAATCAAAAATGATTTAGCCTTGGGATGGTAGAGGCAGGTTGGATGAAACTGATTAAATTCGAGGTTGGCCACGCGACAGCCACGACGCCAGGCCATAGCCAGGCCATCGCCGCTGGCCCCGTCTGGGTTGCTGGTATAAAGGTAGGCTTTACTGGCGCCGCCAGAGGCCAGAACAACGTTCTTGGCTTGGAATAGGGACACGGCATCTTGCTCGATATCCAAGATGTAAGCGCCGGTGCAGCGAATTCTTCGGGAATCACTGTCGGCCTGAGTAACCAGATCAACGGCGCAATGCTGTTCATAGATGTCGATATTGTCGGCAGCGATTACCTGGTCGGCTAAGGTGCCGGTAACTTCTTTGCCTGTGGCGTCGGCGGTATGCAATATGCGTCTGTGGCTGTGGCCGCCTTCTTGGGTCAGGTGGTAGTTTTTCTGATCATCGTTCTTGGTGAAAGCGACCCCTTGATTGATTAGCCAATTAACGGCATCTGGACCATTTTCAACTACAAAACGCACAGCGTCTTCGTGGCATAGGCCAGCACCGGCGACCAATGTGTCTGCAACATGGGCGTCGGCACTGTCGTTTTCATCAAACACCGCAGCAATACCACCCTGGGCATACCAGGATGCACCACCGGTTAAAGCGGCTTTGCTAATAAGGGCAACGCGCAGATGCTTTTCAAGCTGCAATGCGAGGGTTAGGCCAGCAGCGCCGCTGCCGATAACGAGAACATCGTAGACATGGGTTTGTTTCATTGGATCGCCACACAAAATCGGATTCGCATGATAGTATAAGCGCCGAAATCTAGCTAACGAAATAGGCGAACTAATTGGATGTTAGTGGGTCTGTCTAGGGTGATTACGGGAATGGTAGTTGCGGATAGCTGTGATTTCTCAGCGATAAAAAAATATAACCCATAGGGTTGGGAAACGGATTGCTACATGACGGAAACTAAAACTGAACCAACAGATCAGCAGCTAGTACTTAGAGTCCAAAAGGGCGATAAGCGAGCATTTGATTTGTTGGTGCTCAAATATCAATACAAGGTACATGCAATAGTGGGGCGGTTTATTCGCGATAGCCATGAGGTGAGTGATGTCACCCAGGAAGCGTTTATTAAAGCCTATCGTGCACTGCCGCGATTTCGTGGCGACAGCCAGTTTTATACCTGGCTCTACAGAATTGCCGTGAATACGGCCAAAAATTATCTGGTAGCTCGCAGCAGAAGGCCACCTCTATCTGATGTGGATCTGGCTGATGCCGAGTACTATTCTGGTAGTGACCGCTTGAAAGACGTGGGTACGCCGGAGAATCAGCTGTTTCGTGATGAGCTTGAGGCAGTGATTAATACCGCTATTGAAGAATTACCTGAAGACCTGCGCACCGCGGTGACATTGCGAGAATATGAAGGTCTTAGTTATGAGGATATCGCGGCGGTGATGAATTGCCCCGTGGGTACGGTAAGGTCGCGAATTTTCCGCGGCCGAGAGTCAATAGACAGTCGAGTTTTGCAATTAATGGACGGTAGTTAAGAGATTGGTGAACCTTTTGAAAAAGCACCGGTCATACCCCACAGAAGTTTTTAGCAATACAACTTATTAATAGGATTGAGGAAAATAAATGAGCGACCACGAAGAGCGTTTAGCCGAGTCCCTTTCTGCACTAATGGACGGAGAGAGCACGGAGCTTGAAACCCATCGAATCCTCAAGGAAGTAGGTACTGAGTCTGGCGTTAAGGATAGCGTACTAAGCAAATGGCAGCGCTACCATATGGCGTCTTCAGTAATGTCTGGAGACCCTGTTGCCAATATAGATTTCTCAGCAGCTATTTCGGCTGCCATCGATGAGGAAGAGACTCATCGCATTAACCCCATTCAAAGATTCGCAGGTTCTGCAGGGCGCTTCGCTATTGCAGCCTCTGTTGCCATGGTGGCAGTTCTGGGCATGCAGCAGTTTAATACTGTGGCGCCTAGCAGCTCAGACGCGGTTCAGTTTGCCGAAGTAGCGGTTGATGCGGCACAGCAAAATAACGGTCCAGCTATTCAGTTCCCCTCTGGTTTTCAGCCTAATATTCAGGCTCGCACCGTGAGTGCTGGCGGCAATAACCGAGTTTCGCAACAGCCTGTGATGCCAGCAATACAGGTTAGGCCTGTGCTGAATCAGCAGTACTCAGAGCAAGAGCTTCGCGCCTATCTTAATGATATTATGCTTAAGCACAGTAGCCATGCAGCGTTAAACAGCAATCAGGGTATGTTGCCGTTTGCTCGGGTTACCAAAAGTGAAGAAGCTGCTTCTTTTGCGGAAGGCTCCTATGCAGAAGGCTCTAGCGATGACTGAGTTTCAACACCACAGATTCCAAACAGGATAAACCATCAAGATGTTGGTTAAATGGTTAAAAAATATAAAACTGGCGGCTCTTATAGCCGCCGTTTTTGTGCATGGGCCTTTATTTGCTGAACCCATGGATTCCGCTCAAGACCTTATGGCCCGTATGGCCAAAGCCTCTAAAGAGTTAAGCTACAAAGGTCTATTTACCTACGAATTTCGCGGTAATCTAACCAGCGTTAAAGTGGTTCACATCGTGCGTGACGGGCAAACCTATGAGCGCATAGTGCACATGGATGGCCCCGAGCGAGAGATTGTTCGGCGCGGTGATGACATGGACTGCATGCGTGCCTCTGACATGCTGCTGCGCGGCAACGTTCTTAAAATTAACGACGACAGTTACTCTCACCTACAAGACTTTTACAGTTTTTATATTCGCGGCGACGCGCGTATAGCTGGGCGAGCAGTCTCTGTGGTGAATGTTATTCCCAAAGATAAGTTCCGCTATGGCTATATTGTTGCCATCGACAAAGAAACCGGTCTGATGCTGCAATCGATACTGATCAATAGCCAGGGTAAACCTATGGAGCGGTTCCAGTTTGTGGATGTTTCCATTGGTGCTGATCTCGATAATGTTGAGTTTACCTCGGAGCTATCGGCTTCCGATGATATTGATGTGGATCAGTCTGACTGTTTGAAAGCTAATCAACCGGTCAACGTTTCCAGCTCACAATGGGTGCCCAAGTGGTTGCCACCAGGTTTTGTGTTGTCTTCCTATCAGCCAGTGGATGCCGAGGGTCAAGAGTCTCTGATGTACACCGATGGCCTGGCTGTGTTCTCTGTGTTTATTGATTCTGCAGAAAAAAGCCGCCGTCTACCGCCAGTGGATGCCAATCTGGGTGCCACCGTTGCGGTACTAACCAAGACGAGCCTCAATAATCAGCAATACGCTATCTGCGTGGTAGGCGAGATACCACGCAGTACGGCGAGTCAGATTGCCAATGCTATTTCGCCGCTATTGGCATCGCCAAGTCCCTAAAGTGCAGAGCAAGCAATGATTTTGGAAACTGGAGTCGTAGTCGCCGTAGAATCAGATAGTCTCTGGGTAGAGACTATTCAGCGCTCTACCTGCGAGGCCTGTTCCGCTCAAAAGGGCTGTGGTCAGCGTGTTCTTTCCAAGCTAACGGGCAAGACTAATCTCATTCGCGTCTTGATTAACAGTCAATCACCCAAAGACGTCTCTACCGGCCAGTCTGTCACTATTGGTATCCCTGAGGACGTCATCGTCAGCGGCTCAATGCTGGTGTATATGCTACCCATCATGGCTGCCGTTATTGGCGCCTGGATAGCCGGACCCGAGAGTGATGCTGTAGGTATTCTCGGTGCGGCTTGCGGTCTGCTGCTTGGTGGCCTAATAGTTAACCTGCGAAGTAAGAAAACACGGAACGATTTACGCCTTAACCCTGTCTTACTTGAAGACCCTAGCGAAAAGCAGGTTTTAGACTTCCCCTAAAGATTGATTCTAGAGTCGCCTTCGCTTTTATTATTTATATTGGAGAGTGCTTTGTGCTGAAGAGATTCATTGTTGTTAGTACGTTTTTTCTCGTTTTTCTTTCATCCGCCCAGGCCCAGTTACCTGATTTTACCCGTCTTGTTGAAGATGTTTCCCCCGCTGTTGTAAAGATCAATACAATCAGTAAGGGCCGTAAGCAGCAGGCTCAGCAGATTCCTCAGGGTCAAATTCCCGAAGCATTTCGCGACTTTTTTGAACAGCGCCAGAAACAGCAAAAGCCCCGTCCGGCAAGATCTATGGGTTCAGGTTTTGTTATTTCCGATGATGGTTATATTTTGACCAACCACCATGTGGTGGACAATGCCGATGAAATTCAGGTGCTGTTTGCCGACCGTCAGGAGTATATGGCCACTGTCGTGGGCACTGATCGGCGGTCAGACTTAGCCTTACTGAAAATCGAAGCCAGCAATCTACCCAGCCTTGAATTTGCTACCCCAGATGCCCTTAAGGTGGGTGCCTGGGTGCTTGCCATTGGCTCACCGTTTGGTCTGGATTACTCTGTGACTGCAGGTATTGTCAGTGCCATAGGGCGCAGCCTTCCCACCACGAAGGGCGAAAACTATGTGCCCTTTATTCAGACTGATGTATCCATTAATCCTGGCAATTCCGGTGGCCCGCTGTTTAATCTCGAAGGCCAGGTGGTGGGTATTAATTCGCAAATTTATTCTCGTTCAGGGGGCTCTATTGGCCTTTCTTTCGCGATTCCCGCCAGTGTGGCAGTGGGGGTGATAGAGCAACTTAAAGATCATGGCAAGGTTCAGCGCGGCTGGCTTGGCGTGGCCATTCAGGATGTCGACAAGAATCTTGCCGAGTCTCTGCAGCTCGGTGCGTCTCAGGGCGCGCTGATCAATGCCGTGGAGCCTGAGAGCCCGGCAGATAAGGGCGGTATTAAGCCTGGCGATGTTATTGTGCGTTTTAATGGCCAGACCATTGTTGATTCTGGAGACCTGCCCCATGTGGTTGGTATTATGACCCCAGGTGATTCGGCCAAGGTGATTGTGTATCGGGAAGGTAAGCGCAAAACACTGACCATGAAAGTTGGCTCGCTCGATGCGGACAGGGACAGTGTTGCGAGCAGTGCAGACGGCACTGATCGACTGGGGTTAATAGTTGAGGCTTTAGATGATCAGGAGCGTCGGGCCCTGCGTCTGCGCGGTGGTGTTTTGGTTACCCAGATATCACCGGATTCTGCTGGGGCTGAATCAATGTTACAGCCGGGGGATATTATTGTGCAGCTGGGCTACAGCCGCATCGACGATATCGAGGAGTACGTTCAGGTGATCGCCGAGCTGCCTAAAAACACGCCGGTGGCGATTCGTTTTTACCGTCAGGGGCAGGCAATTTTTCGCACCATTGAAATTAACGAGTAAGCGTTTCCTATTATTACTGCTGTTCCCACAGATGACGTTGTGTAACCGCTTGAATTTATAGGTTGATAATCAAGCGGTTAATAGCGTCTGGCCTACAAATAGGCTAGAATCCGCACGCAAATTTTAACGGCAGTACAAACACTTTGTCCGATCTCAGTCATATAAGAAATTTCTCAATTATCGCCCACATTGACCATGGGAAATCGACCATTGCGGATCGATTTATCCAGCACTGTGGTGGCCTTGCTGCCCGTGAAATGGCGGCCCAGGTCTTGGATTCTATGGATATCGAGCGCGAGCGCGGTATTACTATCAAGTCCCAGAGTGTGACATTGCCGTTTACCGCCCAAGACGGTAAAACCTATCAGCTAAACTTTATTGATACCCCAGGCCATGTTGACTTCACCTATGAAGTGTCGCGATCACTGGCAGCCTGTGAGGGTGCGCTACTGATTGTAGATGCTGCTCAGGGCGTAGAGGCGCAATCGGTCGCTAACTGCTATACCGCCATTGCTCAGGGCCTTGAAGTGATTCCGGTACTGAACAAGATGGATCTGCCTCAGGCTGAGCCTGAGAAAGTGATTAACGAAATTGAAAATATTATTGGCATTGAGGCTACCGATGCGGTGCGCTGCAGTGCTAAAACTGGCGAGGGGATCACCGATATCCTCGAAGAGCTGGTTAAGTTGGTACCGCCACCTGTGGGCGATGTAGACGCTCCCTTACAGGCATTGATTATTGACTCCTGGTTCGACAACTACCTAGGTGTTGTTTCCCTAGTGCGTGTGATGCAGGGGACGCTCTCGGTAAAAAATAAGATTGTCGCCAAATCGATTGGCAAGCCCCATGTGGTTGACAGCGTGGGTGTCTTTACGCCGAAGCGCAGAGAGACAGGCGTACTGCGCGCTGGTGAAGTGGGCTTCATGGTTGCCGGCATAAAAGATATTCTCGGTGCGCCAGTGGGGGATACATTAACCCACCACAGCACTTCCGAGGTTGATGCGTTACCCGGGTTTCAGCGTATTAAACCCCAGGTCTATGCGGGTATGTTCCCGGTTGATTCCGATGACTTTGAAGAGTTTCGCGAAGCCCTATCCAAGCTGGCTGTCAATGATGCTTCCCTGTTTTATGAACCCGAGAGTTCCGATGCCCTTGGTTTTGGTTTCCGCTGTGGATTCCTTGGCATGCTGCATATGGAAATTATTCAGGAGCGCCTCGAGCGGGAATACGATCTAGATTTGATTACCACAGCCCCAACCGTGGTTTACGAAATTATTACCTCGAAGGGCGAGACGCTGTATATGTCTAACCCCTCAGATCTGCCAGATCCCAGCCAGATCGACGAGATGCGCGAGCCAATCTGCGAAGCCAATATTTTGGTGCCCAAAGATTATGTGGGCAATGTAATTTCACTCTGTGTTGAAAAACGCGGTGTGCAAAAAGATATGCAGTTTATTGGTGGTCAGGTATCCATTCGCTATGAACTGCCCATGAGTGAAGTGGTCATGGACTTCTTTGATCGCCTTAAGTCGGTTAGCCGCGGGTTTGCCTCGCTGGATTACAGCTTTGTGCGCTTTGAAGCGGCTGCGCTGGTCAAGCTCGATATTTTGATTAACGGCGATCGCGTCGATGCACTGGCGGCGATTATTCACCGCGATCACGCGATACAAAAGGGCCGCAATCTCGCCGATAAGATGAAAGAGCTTATCCCCCGCCAGATGTTCGATGTGGCTATTCAAGCGGCTATTGGGGGCAGTGTTATCGCCCGTACCACCGTGAAGGCGTTACGTAAAAATGTAACAGCCAAGTGCTATGGCGGCGATACGTCCCGTAAAAAGAAATTATTGGAAAAACAAAAAGCCGGTAAAAAGCGTATGAAGCAGGTGGGTAATGTTGAGATACCCCAGGATGCGTTCTTGGCGGTACTTCGCACTTAATGGTCAACACCAATGGAGGTAGATCCTAATGGATCTCAATTTCGAACTGATTCTTACCATTATATTTTTGTTGGCAGGCGCTTTTTGGTTGCTGAATAAATTTGTTATTAAGCAGGAAGAGGGTCTAATTGAATTTGCGGGCTCTTTGGCGCCAGTGTTGGGACTCGTTTTAGTGCTGCGTTCATTTATGATCGAACCTTTTCAAATTCCCTCGCAATCCATGGTACCTACCTTGCAGGTGGGGGATTTTATTCTGGTAAGTAAATGGACCTATGGTATTCGTCTACCGGTATTGCGCACCAAAATTATTGATGTAGGTTCACCGGAGCGCGGTGATGTAATGGTATTTTTTCCACCTCATGAAGAGCGTTACTTTATTAAACGCGTAGTGGGTCTTCCCGGAGATAAAATTCATGTGCTCAATGGCATTGTGTTTATCAATGGCGACAAGATGGAGCAGGACGCCTCGGCTGAAGAACCTAACTCAGCCCGCTCTGTGGTGATGACTGAGAATCTGGGTGGTGTTGAACATATGATGCAAAAGCGCATCTCGCCCACTCGCCTCAGCCAGAACTTCTCGGCCGTGGTGCCAGAAGGGCATTACTTTATGATGGGCGATAACCGTGATAACTCGAGCGATAGCCGTGTCTGGGGCCCTGTGCCGGAAGACCGCATTGTAGGTAAGGCCTTTGCTCGATGGATGTTTTGGGATAAATTTTTAAGTCTGCCTAGTTTTGATCGGGCGGGCAAAATCCAGTAAGGTAATCAAGTAAAAAAGCTTTGCAGGTTTTCATGAAGAAAAATCGATAACAGGGAGTTTGTTATGAGAGCAAATAAGCAACGTGGGGCAACATTAACCTCGACCATTATTACTGTTTTTATCGCCGGATTTTTTTTAACGCTGGTGTTTAAATTAGGCCCCCATTATTTGGATAATCGAATAATCGCGGGTGCAATACAGCAGGTCGGCCAGTCAGATTTGGACGATGAAACCATTCCAGATATCAGGCGCAAAGTATCAGATTTTTTTACCATTAATAATATTCGTGATGTGCCTGCCAATCAGGTGGTTATTACTCGAGATAGAGACGGTGTCCGGATAAGTCTGGACTACGAAAAACGCATTGAAATGTTCAGTAATGTTGATGTTGTGCTTAAATTTAATAATCACTACGATACCGCTGAACCCCATGATTAATCAGAGGATTGTTAGTGAGCAATGTTCAACAGCTCCAAAAGCGTCTTAACTACAGCTTTAGTGATGAAAAAATTCTAACGCTGGCCCTGTCTCACCGCAGTTACGGCAGCAACAATAACGAACGTCTTGAATTCCTTGGAGACTCTATCCTTGGACTCACCATCACCGACATACTCTACCGTGACTTCCCCAAGGCCCGTGAAGGCGAGCTGAGCCGCATGCGTTCACATATAGTGAGAGCAGAATCATTGGCTGTGGTCGCCAAAAAATTAGAGCTGGGTTCTGAGCTATTGCTTGGGCCCGGTGAAATGAAAAGTGGTGGTCATCGCCGCGACTCTATTTTGGGTGATACAGTGGAGGCACTGATCGGTGCTGTGTACTTAGATAGTGGGATGGATGCAGCTCGTGACTGTATTGTGCTCTGGTTTAAAGACTTGCTGGCCGAGGCATTAGAAGTACAGCCCATCAAGGATCCCAAGACCAGTTTGCAGGAATGGTTACAGCAGCGCGGCAAACCGGTCCCTGAATATAAACTAGTCACTACAGGCGGCGAAGCCCATAGTAGGCTGTTCACCGTGAGCTGTAAGATTGCCGCCGTAGAAAAAGAAATGAGTGCCACTGCCAGTAGCCGCCGCAAGGCAGAGCAAATGGTAGCGGAGCAATTAATTACTGAATTGGAGTTGTCCTCTTGACCGAACCTCGCTGCGGCTATGTCGCCATTGTTGGCCGCCCAAATGTGGGTAAATCCACATTGCTTAATCATATTCTCGGCCAAAAGCTGTGCATTACCTCGCGCAAGCCTCAGACTACCAGGCATACGTTGCTGGGCATTAAGACCGATGATGACCTGCAGATGATTTTCGTGGACACCCCAGGTATCCACACCAATCAAGAGCGAGCAATTAACCGTGTAATGAACCGCTCCGCCGCCTCGGTCATTTCCGATGTCGATGTACTTATATTCGTGGTGGATCGTTTTGAATGGAGTGAGGCTGATGAATATGTCGCCAAGTATCTTTCTAATAGCAAAGTGCCAGTGATTGTTGCGGTTAACAAAGTCGATATGATCGAGGATAAAGAGGCTCTGTTGCCCCATCTTAAGTTTTTAGAAACCAAGGTAAATGCCGCTGACTTTATTCCGCTTTCGGCTTTGAAGAACACTAATCTAGATCAGCTACAAGACAAGATTAGAGCTTACATGCCAGAGCGTATACATGTGTTCCCTGAAGACCAAATTACGGATCGCAGCGAACGCTTTTTGGCCGCAGAAATTGTTCGTGAAAAAATTATGCGCCAGTTGGGAGCGGAAGTTCCCTATCAGGTCACTGTAGAGATTGAAGAATTCCGCGCTGAAAAGAAAGTTACCCATATCAGTGCGTTAATTCTGGTTGAGCGGGATGGTCAGAAGAAGATAATTATCGGCACCAATGGCGATCGCATTAAAAAGATTGGCGAACAGGCCCGTGCAGATATCGAGAGCTTACTGGATTGCAAAGTAATGCTTAGAACCTGGGTCAAGGTTCGCAGTGGCTGGTCAGATGACGAGCGTGCACTGCGCAGCCTTGGCTACATGGACGACTGATCAGCGGTGAGGGTCGACGCTGAAGCAGGCTTTTTGCTGCACGCCACGCCCTACCGGGAAACCAGCCTGCTGGTAGACCTTTTTAGTCAAAACCATGGCCGCATACGCTGCGTGGCCAAGGGTTTTCGCAAACCCAACAAGCGTGGCATCAGCCGCGTTATCTTCCCCTATACTGAGCATCAATTTAGCTGGCAGGGGCGGGGCGAATTAAAAACTCTTACCAGCGCAGATGCTATTCAGGCCCATACCTTTTTGCAGCAGGAATGTTTGTTCACTGGCCTCTATGTCAATGAGCTATTCTATCGCCTACTCCATGAACATGATCCCCATGAACACCTCTATCAAAAGTATGCCGAATTTATGGCGCAGCTGGCAGGCACCGGTCCCGATGAGCTAATGCTGCGGCAGTTAGAAATGACATTGCTAGATGAGTTGGGTTATGGCCTAGTATTGGACTGTGAGGCGAAGAATGGCACAGCGTTATTACCGGACAAACTTTATCAGTATGTTCCCGAGCAGGGACTTATAGAGGCTGTAAACCAGCGCAAGGAGCAGCCTGGATCCTATCGAGGTGCAGATATTATGGCCCTCAACCAGGGTGATTTTAGTCAGCGTTCAGTAATGAAAACTGCCAAGCAACTTTTACGTAGTCTGATAAACTTTTATCTCGGCGGCAGGCAACTGCACAGTCGTGAACTTTATCGACAGCATCTGATGTCGGTAGCGCCTAAACAGGAGCCGAGCAGCTAATGATCATGGGAATTGGAACAGACATCGTCGAGATTGAGCGCATCACTAAAATACTTATGCGGCCGGGCGATAAATTCATGCAGCGCGTTTTAACCCCTGCTGAGCAAGCTGAATTTCTCCGCTTGAATCATAGTGCAGCCTTTCTAGCCAAGCGATTCGCCGCCAAAGAAGCCGTGGCCAAAGCATTGGGCACGGGTATTGGTCATGGAGTTAGCTTTCAAGATATGAATGTTGTTAATGACGATAGAGGTGCGCCAGCGGTTGAACTATCTGCCGGTGCTGCTGAAGTAATGAAAAACCGTGGGGCAACCCAGATGTTACTCAGTATTGCCGACGAGCGTCATTACGCCGTTGCCTATGCCATTGTTTGTTAATTTTTCCTTCTTTATAAAAAATGAATGTAAAAGCACTTAGATAAAAAAGTTATTTGATATAGCCGAGTCAAAGAGGCGTTGAAACGAGGCTTAAGGCACAATAACCTCCTTGATTTACAAGCGATAAAAGGCCCCAGTATGGATTATCCAACAATTGATCAGTGCATTGGCAATACACGCCTCGTGCGTTTACAGCGCATGCCTGGCAATACCAGCAATACCATTTTGGGTAAGCTCGAGGGTGATAATCCAGCGGGCAGCGTTAAAGATCGCCCAGCGCTAAGCATGATCTCCAAAGCCGAGGCGCGGGGCGATATTAAACCCGGTGACCGCCTTATCGAAGCCACCAGCGGCAATACCGGAATCGCTCTGGCAATGGTCGCCGCTATGAAAGGCTATAAAATGACATTAATCATGCCTGACAATGCCACAGATGAGCGCAAATGGGCTATGACAGCCTATGGTGCCGAACTTATCGAAGTCAGTCAGAGCGACGGTATGGAAGGAGCTCGGGACCTGGCGCAAAAAATGCAGCAGCAGGGCCAGGGCACTGTGCTGGATCAGTTTAATAATCCGGATAATCCACTGTCCCATTTTGAAGGTACGGGCCCCGAAATCTGGCGCGATACCCAGGGTACAGTCACCCATTTTGTGAGCTCCATGGGTACCACTGGCACTATTATGGGAACCTCAGCTTTTTTAAAAACCCAGAATCCAAATATTCAAATTGTCGGCCTGCAACCAGAAGATGGCGCATCGATTCCTGGAATTCGCCGCTGGCCTGCAGCCTATATGCCGGGAATTTTTGATGCTGCCAAGGTGGATCAACTTATGGATATCTCTCAGGTGGATGCAGAGAATGCTATGCGCCGTTTAGCGCGAGAAGAGGGCATATTCTGTGGTGTTTCCGCCGGCGGCTCTGTAGCCGCAGCACTCAAGCTTAGTGAGCAGGTTGAAAATGCCACCATTGTTGCGGTGATCTGTGATCGTGGCGATCGGTATCTATCCTCAGGTATTTATAGCTAATGAGCAATTACAGTATTGACGACCTGCGCTATTTGATGTCACGCCTGCGTGATGCGCAAACCGGCTGTCCCTGGGATATCAAGCAAAGCTACAAGACTATTGCCCCCCACACGGTAGAAGAAGTCTACGAGGTGATCGACGCTATTGAGCGCGGTGATCTTGAACATCTCAGTGAGGAGCTCGGAGATTTACTCTTTCAAATTATTTTTTATACCCAGCTGGGCGCCGAAGATGGGCTGTTCGACTGGGATAAAGTGGTTAACGGCATCACCGACAAGTTGGTTAGGCGGCATCCCCATGTATTTCCCGATGGCACATTGCAGTCAGTGCGATCTGCTGATGCGGTATTTGATACCAAGGCAATAAATAAGAAGTGGGAGGCGATTAAACAGCAGGAACGAGTAGATAAAGGCGAGGGTGGAGCGCTTGCAGATATTCCCATGGCACTGCCATCCTTGAGTCGGGCCTATAAATTACAAAAACGCGCTGCCTCGGTTGGTTTTGACTGGACCGACCTCAAGGATGTGTTAGCAAAAGTAAAAGAAGAGATCGCCGAGCTAGAAGTAGAAATAGCTAAGGGCGATAGTTTGGCGATGGAAGACGAAATGGGTGATCTGCTGTTTAGCTGTGTCAACCTTGCCCGGCACCTGTCGATAGATCCTGAAAAGGCCATGCGCCTTTCAAGTAATAAGTTTAAGCGCCGTTTCGAGGCCATGGAGTTACTGGCAGCGGGTGAAGCATTCTCTACCATGACAGCGGCTGAGATGGAGTTGCTATGGTCGCGAGTAAAGGCTCAGGAATAAGGCCGGTGTTTAAGGGCATCCAATAAGGCCCCCGAATAACTTTATCAAATGATAGCTATACGTTTAACGGCCCTAGGCTTAGCCTTGCTAGGCTTGTCTGGTATTTCCAAAACCTGTATGGTGACCGGCCATTTTAGGGTTGGTGGTTACAGGGGTTTGTATCAGAATTCCCCGTTAACCTGCCATCAACTCCCACAATGAATTTATTGAAGGAATAGGTTTAATGAGACTAATTTTACTAGGACCCCCTGGTGCAGGCAAAGGCACTCAGGCGCAATTTATTACCCAAAAATATGCTGTACCGCAGATCTCTACGGGCGATATGTTGCGTGCCGCAGTCAAAGCTGGCAGTGAATTAGGCTTGCAGGTTAAAGGTGTTATGGACTCTGGCGGTTTGGTATCTGACGATTTAATTATTGCGTTGGTAAAAGAGCGTATTCAGCAGTCAGATTGCGACAATGGGTTTTTATTCGATGGTTTTCCTCGCACTATTCCTCAGGCAGAAGCCTTAGTTGATGCCGGCATTGATATTGAATTTGTTATTGAAATCTCTGTCGCTGACGAAGAAATTGTCTCTCGCCTAAGTGGGCGTCGTGTTCATGAAGGTTCTGGGCGCATATATCATGTGCAACATAATCCGCCAAAAGTTGCCGGCCTTGACGACGACACGGGTGAGGCTTTAGTGCAGCGTGTTGATGATCAAGAAACGACAGTACGCAACCGTTTAAATGTTTATCATGAGCAAACTATGCCATTGGTAAAGTTTTATACCGATCTTTCAACGTCAGGAAAAACAGCGCCTGTGTTTGCGTCGATTGATGGTTTAGGTCAACTAAATGATGTGCAATCGCGAATAGTTGCTGCACTCGGCGAGTAAGTTTCTCTTTTTAAATTTTGTTATTCCTTAACAAAAAACTTAAAAAATCAAAAAATTACCCCTAAAAGCGCGTTAAAAGCACTTTTTTAGGGGTTATTGCGTCTAAAAGGTTGCTAAAGTAATTGGCTGGCGATTAAAATTCTCACCTGAATAGATAGCTAAATTAATTTCATTTCTTTAAGCCCTAAAATTAGCGAGTCCACGGAGAGTTAATGTGAAAAAACCAGCCAAGAAAAAAGTTGCATCTAAAGCACCAGCCAAAAAAGTTGTTAAAATCACTGCAGCACAAAAAGCGGGCGTAAAAGTCACGGCAGCACAAGCTAAGCTGACTACCCAGGCTACAAAGTTAGCTGCGACTCGCACAAAGATTGCAGGCGCCAAAGCAAAATTGGCTGCTAAGTCCTCACCGGCAACAAAAAGAGCATTGATTGCTGCTCGTAAAGATTTCAAAACCACTAACGCCAGATTCAAGACTATGCAGAATGATGTAAAGGCAGCGAAGAGCGTTTTACGTTTAGCGCAGGTTGCTGATTCTCTAGCCGCTGCAGAAGCGACTGCTAAAGCCGGTCTGGTAGATTTAGAAAATAAGCTGCAAGCGAAAGTAACCTCTGATCTAGCGGCTGCTGTTAAGAAGTTTGAGCAGCGATGGACTAAGGTTCGCGCTGCCAAGAATGCCAAGAAAGTTAAGGCTGCTGCCAAGAAGCTAGCCGCTAAAATTAAAGCTGCTGAGAAAAAAGCAGCGGCTAAAGCGAAAGCGGAAGCCGCTAAAGCAAATGCAAAGCCTAAAGCTAAAAAAAAGGCTAAGAAGAAAGTTGTAGCTAAAGTTGCTAAAGCGCCTGCTGCTAAGAAGCCTGCTGCTAAAAAAGCTGCTAAAAAAGTTGTTAAGAAAGCCGTTGCCAAAAAAGCAGTTAAAAAAGTAGCCCCTAAGAAATCAGTTGCTAAGAAAGTTGTTGCCAAAAAGGCATCCGCTAAGAAAGCAGCCGCTAAAAAGACTCCAGTAGCAAAATCCTGATAGTCTAATTAGTTCTAGACCTGTAAAATCCCTCACCTTCTGGTGGGGGATTTTTTTTGCCCATCAATTATTGAGATCTTTTGTTAGGGCGGTAAGTAGGCCTTTAATTAGAACTTCTCCCTGAATGAGAATCACAATGACGTCAATGTTAGCAATAGAGACCTCCACGCCCGCCTGTTCGGTGGCTCTGAGTGTGGGCGATGCTGTGATTTCACGTTATTGCGAAGAGCCGCGCTCCCATACCCGGCTTGTGATGTCGATGATTGATGAAGTGCTTGGTGAGGCGGGCATAAAACCCAACCAGCTGGATGCTCTGGCTGTGACATTGGGTCCAGGGTCATTTACCGGCTTGCGAATTGGTTTTGCTACTGTTCAGGGGCTAGCGTTCGGGCTGGATCTGCCTGTCGTGGCACTGTCTACTTTGAAGGTAATGGCACAAACTGCTGCACGCAAGCAGGGGCTAGAAAAGGGCGCGATAATTATGCCTATTCTCGATGCGCGTATGAGTGAGTTTAACTGTGGCTGTTACCGATTAGAATCCAGCGGTGAGTTTAGTGCTCTGTTCCAAGATCAGCTAGTGAGTGCCGAGCAGGCCCTTGAACTTATCCGACAGTATCAACCTAGTGCACTGGTGGGTGAAGATGGGCAGCTTGGGGCCGAAGGCTTTATCGATCTGTATCCAGATGCAGCCGATCTATTGAAGCTTGCTGAACTAAGATTTTCTCAGGGATTGGCACAGCCGATTGATAGCATCGAGCTAGTCTATTTGCGGGGCACCGATGCCTGGCAAAAACGTAAACGTATAAGAGCAATTTAAGATATGGATATTTTACAGGCTATTTGGTTGGCAGTGATTCAAGGCTTAACCGAATTTCTTCCCGTCTCCAGTTCTGCCCATCTTATTTTGCCGTCTCAGGTTCTCGGCTGGCCGGATCAGGGACTAGCCTTTGATGTTGCCGTGCATGTAGGTTCATTTGTTGCGGTGGTTATTTATTTCCGCCGCGAAATACAGCAGCTGGTCACAGCCTGGGTTAAGAGTTTAGGCGGGCCGCAAACACCAGAGAGCCACCTTGCCTGGTATATTATTATTGCCACTGTTCCTGCGAGCATAACCGGTCTTATTTTTGGTGGATTTATTGAAGTACACCTTCGCTCCATGGCGGTTATAGCGGCAACGACTATTTTGTTTGGCTTGCTACTGGGTTGGGCTGACTATCGCTATCGGGGCAGTAAAACTATTGACCAGCTAACCTGGAAAACAGCCTTAGTAGTGGGCGCCGCTCAGGCATTGGCGCTTATTCCCGGAACGTCCAGATCAGGCATTACGATGACCGCAGCGCTGATGCTCGGATTTGATCGAATTTCTGCGGCACGTTTTTCTTTCTTACTATCCATTCCGATTATTGCCCTTAGTGGCGGTTACAAGGGATTGGAATTGTTGGGGCAGGCCTCAGTTCCCTGGTTTGAAATTATGATTGGCACTGTGTTATCTGCGCTAACTGCCTATCTCTGCATCCATAGTTTTATGCGTTTTGTCGAGAGGGTGGGTATGTTGCCCTTTGTTATTTATCGTTTGCTGTTGGGCGCTGTATTAATTTATCTACTACTAGAATAAGGACGTTTCAGTATGGCAAAGAAAGTCGCGTTTTTGGGTCTTGGGGTAATGGGTTATCCCATGGCGGGATGGCTGAGGCGTAACGAGTATCTGGTAACCGTTTATAATCGTACCACCGCTGTTGCAGAACGTTGGTGTGAGCAATATAGCGGTGACATGGCTACGACTGCCCGCGCCGCAGTGCAGGATGCCGATATTGTTTTTCTCTGTGTGGGTAATGATCAGGATGTCCAAGAGGTTGTGTTGGGAGAGCAGGGTATACTCGAGGCCATGAAGCCTGGGGCAATTCTGGTCGATCACACCACTACCTCTGCCGACCTAGCGAAGCATATAGCCGCTGCAGCCAATACTAAAGGCATTGGCTTTGTCGATGCCCCAGTGTCTGGGGGTCAGCAGGGAGCAGAGAAGGGTCAGCTCACCGTAATGTGCGGTGGCAGCGAACCGGATTTTGCCCAAGTAGAATCCTCCATTACTAGCTTTGCCAAGGCAGTGCAGTTGATGGGCCCGGTTGGTAGTGGCCAGCTCTGTAAGATGGTCAATCAAATATGTATTGCTGGCCTGGTGCAGGGTTTGGCGGAAGGCCTTAACTTTGCCGAGAACGCGGGTTTGGATGCTCGGCAGGTTGTTACGGTTATCTCTAAGGGTGCCGCGCAATCCTGGCAGATGGAGAACCGCCATAAAACCATGTTAGCAGGAGAGTACGACCATGGCTTTGCGGTCCAGTGGATGCGTAAAGATCTCGCCTTCGCGCTGCAAGAAGCCGAGAATAATGGCAGCCTGCTTCCCGTTACTAGCCTGGTTGATAGTTATTATGCCGAGGTGCAAGAGCTGGGTGGAAATCGCTGGGATACTTCTAGTTTACTGGCGCGACTAAAATCAAAAAATGACATTAAAGGATTGTAAGGATGACCATGGAGACTAGTGAATTTAATCAGCAGCTGAGAGCCTTTTTAGATGCCTCGCCGACCCCCTTTCATGCGGTGTCTAGCATGGGTGACCTGCTGACCGAGGCGGGTTTCACGCAACTGAGTGAGTCTGATGACTGGACCCTAACGTCGGGCGACAAACATTTTGTCAGCCGCAATGGTTCATCTATTATTGCGTTTACAGTCGGCTCTGAGCCGCTCAAGGAAAATGGGTTGCGTATGACGGGCGCCCATACCGACAGCCCCTGTCTTATGGTTAAGCCCCAGCCTGAAATTTCTAAGAATGGCTATTTTCAGCTCGGGGTAGAAGTCTATGGTGGTGCGTTATTAAACCCCTGGTTTGATAGAGACCTATCGATTGCCGGTCGTGTGGTTTACCGCGATGGCAATCAGCAGCTCAAGCAGCAGCTCGTGGATTTTGAACGACCTGTCGCCATGATTCCCAGTCTGGCGATACATCTAGATCGCGAGGCTAATGAGGGGCGCACTGTAAATGCCCAGAAGGATATTCCGCCCATACTTATGCTGAGTAAGAAAACCGAAGATTTTCGCACACTGTTGGCCGAGGAGTTTTTGCCGGCTGGTGCAGAAGTTTTAGATTATGAACTGTGCTTTTACGATACTCAGGGTGCAGCCATGGTAGGAATCAATAACGAGTTTCTCGCCTCGGCGCGACTGGATAATCTGCTCAGCTGTTTTGTTGCCACTCAGGCCCTGTTGCAGGCCGATAGCAGCAATACCTGTTTAATGGTGTGCAACGACCATGAAGAGGTGGGTAGTGTTTCGGCGGTAGGCGCTGACGGCCCTTTCCTTGAAGCGGTTATTGCTCGTCTCAATGGCTGCCATGAAAGCCAGGAGCGCAATCGGGTTATTGAACAGTCGCTGATGATCTCTTGCGACAATGCCCATGCTGCGCACCCCAACTATCTCGACAAACATGACAGCTCTCATGGGCCTGTACTCAACGGCGGCCCAGTAATAAAAGTGAATGTGAAACAACGCTACGCAACCACCAGTGTGACCGCGAGCCTGTTTAGACAGCTCTGTGCCAGCGTTGATGTGCCAGTACAAACCTTTGTTTCTCGCAGTGATCTTGGATGTGGCAGCACTATTGGCCCTATTACGGCTTCACGCCTCGGTGTGCCAACCCTAGATGTGGGTATTCCACAGCTAGCTATGCACTCTTGCCGAGAAGTTGCAGGGTCTGAAGATCCAATGAGACTGACTTCGGTACTGACGGCGTTTTTTAATCAGCCGGGTAACCTAAGTGTAGAGATCGCTTAGGTAATATTTTAGCTATCGTTTAAAAAGTGTTTAGAAATTATTTAGAAAGCACAGCGGGATCAAGCAACCTCTGTGTATTATGTCCACCAGCCTTAAACAGTAGAATTTTTTATGACTAAGCAGCGAGTTTTAACAGGTATCACTACGTCTGGAAGTCCCCACCTAGGTAACTATGTAGGCGCCATTCGACCTGCGATCGAGGCCAGCCGCACCGGAGACTATGAGTCCTTTTTCTTTTTGGCCGATTACCATGCGTTAATCAAAAGCCAGGACCCAGAGATGGTCCATCAATCGACGTTGGAAATTGCTGCAGCCTGGCTAGCACTGGGGCTGGATACGGATAAGGTTGTTTTTTATCGCCAGTCAGATATCCCCGAAATTCCTGAATTAACCTGGTTACTCACCTGCATGACTGCCAAGGGCATGATGAATCGCGCCCATGCCTACAAAGGCGCTGTGCAGGCGAACGTTGAAGCTGGGGAAGATGAAGATGCGGCGATCAGTATGGGCCTGTTTAGTTACCCCATACTTATGGCTGCCGATATATTAATGTTTAATGCCCATAAAATCCCCGTGGGTCGAGATCAGATTCAGCATGTAGAGATGGCGCGAGATATTGCCCAGCGTTTTAATCATCATTATGGGGAACACTTTGTGTTGCCCGCGGCTCAGGTGGACGATGACGCGGCGATTTTGCAGGGCCTTGATGGACGCAAGATGAGCAAAAGCTATGGCAATACTATTCCTCTATTTCTCACCGAGAAGCAGCTGAAAAAACATATCAATAAGATCAATACCAATTTGCTGGAGCCCGGCGAGCCTAAGGATCCCGATACCTCATCTGTATTTCAAATTTGGAAGGCCTTTGCCACTGCCGAGCAAACCGCTGCTATGCGCCTAGAGTTTGAAAAGGGTATTGCCTGGGGTGAGGCTAAAAAGCAGCTGTTCGAGCTGATTAATGATCAGATTAAAGAGCCCCGAGAGAAATATCTGCAGTTGCTGGAGAACCCGGCGCAGGTGGAAGCCGTATTACAGAAGGGTGCATTAAAAGCCCGCGAGCAGAGTGCAGCGCTGATGGCTAAGGCCCGTAAATCAGTGGGTATCAGGCCGCTGGCATAGCCGATTAATTTAAATCGGGCTGGTGAGTATTTGTAGTTACCTATGTATAATGCGATCCACATTATTATCTAACCATTTCAAGCTTCAATGGAGCCAACAATGAAACAAACTTTTGGACTGATTACTTTAGCCTGTGCACTTTTGATTGGTTGTGGCGCGCAGGATGGCAGCGTTGAGTTGACTGCAACTCAGGAACAGCAAGTTGCCGAGCGTATTGCACCTGTAGGCCATGTTGTTAAAGCGGGCCAGGTAGTTGCAGCAGTAGCTAGCGCTGGCGGCGCAGGACGTTCTGGTAGCGACATTTACAGCACTAACTGCATGGGTTGTCATGCTTCAGGCGTTGCTGGTTCACCTCTATTTGGTGATGCTGGCGCCTGGGCTGAACGATTAGAACAGGGTATAGAGACTGTTTATACCAATGCTATCAATGGTATTCGTGGCATGCCTATGCGCGGCACCTGCATGGATTGCAGCGATGACGAAGTAAAGGCCGCTGTTGACCATATTCTGGATAACAGCAAGTAATAGGCTGTAAACAGAATGCTCTGAATTTAAGGGCAAAAAAAACCGCACTCCTTACTAAGTAGTGCGGTTTTTTTATTGCCTGCTGTAAAAGCTTTTAATCTCTGGAGCTCTTAATTTTTAGAGCTTTGGGCCTGCATCGATCACGTCCTGTGAGGGCGCAAAGCTGACAATGTTTTTCACGAAAAGCTCGGCTAGATTAGTCGCCTGCTCATCGTATTTGGCACTGTCATCCCAGTTATTACGTGGGTTGAGATAAGCCTTATCGACACCGGCAATTTCTGTGGGGATATCTAGGTTAAGCAGATCAAGATGCTCAGTCGCACAATTTTCCAATGACCCATTAGTGATCGCCGTCACTACTGCGCGGGTTACCGGAATAGGGAAGCGGCTACCCGTTCCTTTAGAACCACCTGAACCACCAGTCCAACCGGTATTAACCAGATACACCTTAGAACCAAACTCTTCGATACGGCGCATCAGTAGCTCCGCATAGACTGCAGCGGGGCGCGGCATAAACGGCGCACCAAAGCAGGTTGAGAAGGTTGGGTGAATACCGGCTTCGCCGCCCATCTCAGTAGAGCCAACGCGAGCCGTATAACCACTCAAAAAGTGATAGGCCGCGGCTTCTTTTGACAGCAGTGAAACGGGGGGTAATACACCAGTAACATCGCAGGTCAAAAAGATAATATTCTTAGGTTCGCCAGCTTGGTTTTCGATGCAGCGTTTTTCAACATGTTCTAAGGGATAGCTGCAGCGACCATTTTCAGATAATGAGGTGTCGCAGTAATCGGCGACCAGAGTCTCTTCATCGATCACGACATTCTCAATAATGGCGCCAGACTTAATGGCATCCCAGATAACTGGCTCATTCTTCTGGCTAAGGTCGATGGTCTTGGCGTAACAGCCACCTTCTAAATTAAAGACCGTACCCTTGCCCCAACCGTGCTCGTCATCACCGATCAAGAAACGATCTGGATCAGCTGAAAGGGTAGTTTTACCTGTGCCCGAAAGGCCAAAGAACAGTGCGGTATCACCGTCGTCACCGACATTGGCTGCACAGTGCATAGACATAACGTCATTGCCTGGTAGCAGATAGTTCTGCACTGAGAACATGGCTTTTTTCATTTCGCCGGCGTAACGCATGCCAGCCAAAAGTACTTTGCGTTGAGCAAAGTTAATAATGACTACACCATCACTGTTGGTGCCATCGCGCTCAGGGTCACAGACAAAGTTGGCTGCATGAAGAATTTTCCACTCGCCTTTTTCACCATGGTTATAGCTGTCGGCGCGAATAAACATATTGTGTGCGAACAGAGCATGCCAAGCAGTTTCAGTAGTGACGTTAACCGGAATGTAATGGGTAGCGTCCTGGCCTACATGAAGGTTTGAGACAAAGCGTTCTTTATCGGCAAGATAATGATCAACGCGCTCCCAGAGAGTATTGAAACTATCTTCGCCAATAGGGCGGTTGACTGAACCCCAATCGATAGAATCCGATGAACTGGGTTCATCAACAATAAATCTATCGCCAGGTGAGCGGCCGGTACGGCGGCCAGTGACAGCTAAAAAGGCGCCGGTACTGCTTAGGCGGCCCTCGCCTCGTTGTATTGCAATATCTGTAAGCTCGCTAGAGCCCAAATCTGTGTGAATTGGTGCCTCGGCCATTCTCTTCCTCTCTTCCCAAAGTGAACGAAAATAAGTAACTGGGATCCTCTGATCCCGGATCGGGGATTATGCCAGATTCTGAGTCGTCTGACCTCATCTATGTGCGGTCTTTTGCGAGACTATTGTGAGGTGACCGGAAGGCTATTGCGAACGGGGTTTAGTGCAATGTTGCCTGGGGGCCGCTGAAGAGTGCTTCGATATAATTTTCGTCAAAACGATATTCTTCATCGCAGAACTGACAGGTAATAAGCACCAATCCTTGCTCTGCAATAATCTCGCGCATCTCAGTGATGCCCAAATTGGTTAGGGCACTCTCTGTTCTCTGCTTCGAGCAACTGCAAAAAAACTTCATGGCGATCGGATCAAAGAGGCGAACTTCTTCTTCGTGGAATAGTAAATATAACTGGTCATTATGAGAGAGGCTGAGTTGCTCTTCGGTCTTTACGGTATCGAGTAGGGTCGACACATGTTCCCAGTCGGCGATGTTTTTTTCAATGTCGCCAGTGCTGGGTAACTGTTGAATCAGAATACCTGCAGCGATTTCGGGGCTTGCGCTCAACTTAATTTTGGTCGACAGCTGTTCCGACTGCTGAAAATAAAATTCTAAACATTGGCTGAGATTGCCGGCATCCATGGGAACTATGCCCTGATAACGCTCGCCACCCTCAGGTTCAATAGTAATGGCCAGAGTGCCTTTGCCCAGCATGCCCTGCAATGTGATTTGCTCTTCGGCAGCCTCTAAATCCCCTTGGACAATACCGCGCAATTTTGTGCCTGCGGTACATTCGGCCATGATGGTAGACAGGGGGCCATCGCCACGTACCTGAATGGAAATAATGCCGGGAAATTTAAGCGAGGCGCTAAGCAAGCTGGCAGCGGCAAGAAACTCACCGTATAGCTGTGCCACTAATGGTGGGTAGTTCTGTCGGCTGGCAACGTTTTGATAGCTAGATTCGAGGGTTACTATATCGCCGCGAATATCGGTACCGTCAAAGAGGAAGCGCTGTAATGTATCGTGATTTTTCATAGGCGGCATTGTACTTATTCTGTGAGACTAAAGCTTGATTAACCCATAAATATTAATGGCTTCAGGTGTTTTTATTAGATGGGCGGTAGTCGTTACTCTTTACTACTTACTGGTCCGTATCATTGATATTTACAAACCGATGAATTTGGCGGCGCTGTTTTTTGTTGGGACGCACAGAGGCTGGGGTCGAGCCATAGAATGCACTGCGTTCGGCAGATGTCTTTTCGCGCAGCTCAAGACTTTCCTGGGGTTCTCGATAGAGCAGTTCAGCTTCTGGCGCGCCACGGCGATGTTCTGACAGGGCCATCACTTCAACCGTCTTGCTGGTGTCTCCCTGACGGATATGCAACATCAAGCCTAGCTCAAGCATGCGGCTAGGTTTGGATTTTTGCCCATCAATATGGACCTTGCCGCCCTCGATCGCTGATTTGGCCAGGGACCGGGTTTTATAAAACCGTGCCGCCCAGAGCCATTTATCGATGCGTACCTTTTCCATAATTTAGAGACTGTCCTTGAAGTTGAGAATCTGTTGAAAATCCGCAAGGGACTGAAAGCCAGACGATAGTCGCGCCTGCTGTTGGCTGTCAGGTTGGTCGATACAGAGTAAATGGGCAATGCCGTACTTTTCAGCAGAGCGAAGCACAGGCTCTGAATCGTCGATAAATAATGTTCTGGCGGGATCAAAGGGCATATTTTCCTGGAGCTGCTGCCAAAAGAGCTGATTTTCTTTTGGGTAGCCGTAGTCGTGAGATGAAATCACCAGATCGAGATGCGGTTCGATAGTGGTCACGGAAAATTTGATATCAACACTGTCACGGTGAGCATTGGTAATTAAAATACGCTGCTTACCTTGGTTGCCCAGCGCTTTTAAAAAGTCGAGTACCTGGGGGCGTTCGCCCACCAGATGCAGTACCTCTCGCTTAAGTTCAACTATATCCACATTGAGTTGGCCGGACCAGAAATCGGTGCAATACCAATCTAGAGTTCCCTGTATCGACGCCATACGTTGCCTGATGTCGAGGCGCGCCTCATCCACATCTACACCATGCTGTTCGCTGTAACGCTTGGGTAGGTGATGAAGCCAAAAGAAGCTATCAAAATGCAGGTCTAACAGGGTGCCATCCATATCGAGCAGCACGGTGTCTATGTTATTCCAGTCAGGGATTATTGGACTCATGTTAAAACAGATCTTCTGGTAATGGACTTTGATTGTCGGCTGGGGCGATGCTACCAGCATTGATAAGTTCTGGGACATTATCGGTTCTAAAGAACTCAAAAATACCTGTTTGATTGGGGCCAACGCGCTTACCTGTTTTGGCATCAATTTTAACCATAACAATGCCATTGGGCTGGGGATGTTTGACGTCCGGTTTACCCGCCAGTGCTGCGCCCATAAATTCGATCCAGATGGGTAGCGCCGCAGAGCCGCCATATTCATTGCGGCCAATCAGAGCATTGTTATCAAAGCCAACCCAGGCAGTGGTGACAAGATCTGGAGAATAGCCAGAGAACCAAGCATCTCTGGGACCATTGGTCGTACCCGTTTTACCCGCCAAGTCGGTGCGGTTAAGTTTTTTAGCCTTGGTACCGGTGCCGCGCAAAATAACGTCCTTGAGCATTGAATCAATTAAAAATGCAGTCTGTTCGTCAATCACGCGGGTGGCCGGAACCATGCTCACATTATTACTGTTCTGTAGGGCCTGCTTAATGACAGCCCAGCTCTCTTTCTCATTGTCGGGCAGGGATTCCTGAGCCAAATTATTAAGGAGTTCTTCGAGCCGAAAATCAATCGAATCCACGACATCGCTGGCAACGGTCTCTTCACAGGGATTACAAACGGTCGCTGGACTGGCCTGATAAATAATGGCGCCATTGCGGTCAATCACCTTATCGAGAATATGCGGTGTGACCCTGTATCCGCCATTGGCAAATACGGCGTAACCGGCGGCTATCTCCAAAGGGGTTAATGCATGACTGCCAAGTGCCAGTGAGAGATCGAGCGGCATATCGCTGGTATTGAAGCCAAAAGCCTGCAGACCTTCTAACGTGCGGTCTATACCCATGCGTCGCAGTAAGCGTATAGAGACAAGGTTGCGCGAACGATACAGGGCTTCACGGAGTCGGGTAGGGCCATAAAACTTGCCGCCATCGTTCTCTGGTCGCCAGGTATCTTCCAATTTACTGTCGTCAAACACGACGGGAGCATCGTTAATAATAGAGGCAGCGGTAAATCCACTGCTTAGAGCCGTGGTGTAAACAAAGGGCTTAAAGTTAGAGCCAGGTTGGCGTGTGGCCTGAGTAATTCGGTTAAACCGGCTCTGTCTGTAATCAAATCCGCCCACTAGGGCTCGTATACCACCATTATTAGGGGCTAGGGCAACCATGGCTGCCTGGGCTTCTGGCAGCTGTGCAAGGCTGACTCGATCCTCGGAATGACGGTGAATACGAATCAAGTCGCCGACAGTAAATAGGTCACCCGCAGATGCAATAGGTGCGCTGCGGGCGTTGACGGTTCTGTAAGTTCTAAGGTCTTCCAGGCCATCTGCCCAGTTTAACGGTAATTGCAGGCCATCTTTGCTGAGTAGCTGTAAATGGTCCTCGGCAACCTCAGTGATTATGGCGGGCTCCAGGCCGCCATAGACTCGGGCTTTCCTGAGTACTTCCGCCCAGCTGTCCTCTTCAAGCCCTGACTGCTCTACACCACGATAGCCGTGGCGTCGATCGTAGGCCATTATTCCCGCCTGCAAGGCTTTAACTGCATGGGCTTGCATAGCCGAATCTAGGGTAGTAATCGCGGTGTAACCTTCGGTGTAGGCTCTGAGGCCAAACTTACTGATTACTTCTTGGCGCACCATCTCGGCGACATAGGAGGCGTCTATCTCTGACACAGAGCCATGGTAAGAGGCATTGTCTAGTTCGGCGATTGCAGCCTGATATTCCAAATCAGTGATATTACCAAGGGATAACATACGGCCAAGGATCCAGTTTCTGCGCTGCATGGCCCGCTCTGAATTAGCCAGAGGGTTATAGCGGGATGGCGCCTTGGGTAAACCCGCGATAGTGGCGACTTCGCCTAGGCTCAACTCATCGAGGGTTTTGCCATAGTAAACCTGTGCCGCGGCGCCCACGCCATAGGCTCTGTTACCCATGTATATTTTATTGGTATAGAGGGAAAGAATTTCCTGCTTCGAAAGCTCTTCTTCGATTCTAAAGGCAAGCAAAATCTCGTTAAACTTGCGAGTGAACTCCTGACGTTTACTCAAGAAGAAATTGCGCGCTACCTGCATGGTGATGGTACTGCCGCCACTACGAATCGATCCTGTCGTCACCAGTTCGACCGCTGCTCTTGCCAGGCCAGAGATAACAATGCCTTTATGTTCAAAGAAACTGTCGTCTTCGGCCGCCAAGAAAGCATCGATCATGTTCTGAGGTATTTCCTCAAAACTGACGGGCGAACGCTTCTTTTCACCAAATTCAGCGATAATTTTCAGATCTTGTGAATGAATTCGCAGTGGAATCTGTAACTCGATCTCCTTTAGCTCCTCGACTGATGGGAGTTTTGGGCTAAGGTAAAGGTATAAACATGAAGCAACCACAAGGAACCCACCACTTCCAAGCGCAGTAAGGATAGAGAGGTACTTCAAGAGGTTACGTTTTGTTAAGGACCGCATTTTTCAGCCACCAGTAAAATGAAGGTCTATTATAAGGTGTAGGTAATGTGAAGTGCATCATTTGCGAGCAAGGGAAACACTGTTAATGTCGTTTCTCGCCAAGGTTGGCCCCACTATAAAGGATGATAGCTAAGAAATGAGATTTTTAGAGTTTTTATCAAAGCCCGCTAAACCTATGCTCGGACTTGATATTTCATCTTCTGCCGTTAAGTTAATTGAGCTAAGTAAGTCTGCAGAAGGCTACAAAGTCGAAGCTTATCGCGTTATGCCGATACCCGCCAACACCGTTGTCGAGAAGAACATTGCCGATGTTGAAGCTCTGGCTGAGGCCATCGAAAAGGTTGTGGCTCGTTCTGGCACCAAACTTTCTGATACAGCAGTCGCAGTATCGGGCTCCTCTGTTATCACTAAAGAGATCGAATTACCTGCTGGCTTGACCGATTTGCAGATGGAAATGCAGATTGAAGTCGAGGCGGATCAGTACATCCCTTATCCCATGGAAGAGGTCGCTTTTGATTTTGATGTCTTGGGCCCTGTAGAAACCAATGCTGATTTGGTACGTGTACTATTAGCCGCTTGCCGACAAGAAAACGTTGAACACCGCCGCCAGGCCTTGGAGTTGGCTGGGCTCAACCCCAAAGTAGTCGATGTCGAAGGCTTTGCTGTTGAGCGAGCCTACAAACTGATGGAAGATCAACTCGATGATGTGGGTGATCAGGTTGTGGCCATTGCTGATATTGGCGCCACCATGTTCACCTTCACCGTGTTGATGGACGGCAAAACTATCTACACCAGAGAGCAATTATTCGGTGGCAAACAGCTTACGGAAGAAATTCAGCGTCGATATGGGCTGTCCTACGAAGAAGCGGGGGAGGCGAAGCGCAATGGTGGCCTTCCTGAGGACTATGAAACCGAAGTGCTCGGTCCGTTTAAAGAATCATTGATTCAACATATCACCCGATCACTGCAGTTCTTTTATTCTTCCAGCCAGTACAATTATATTGACCAGCTTTTCTTAGCTGGGGGTGTCTCGGCACTGGATGGTTTAGTCGAGGAGGTAGAGCATTCTCTCGGTTTGCCGGTCGCCGTTGCCAATCTTCTATCAAATATGCAGATTAACAAATCAATCAATGGTTCCTCCCTAGCAAATGACGGCCCCGCCATGATGCTGGCCGTGGGATTGGCGTTAAGGAGTTTTGATTAATGTCGCAGATTAATTTACTTCCTTGGCGGGAAGAGTCTAGAGAGCAGCAGAAAAAAGAGTACCTCACCAAGCTAAGCTTTGTGGGTCTGCTCGCAGTGCTACTGGTATTTATATGGATTACCTTTGCCAGCACAGAACTGGCTAATCAAAACGACCGCAATGCCTATCTTGAAACCAACATTGCTGAACTTGATAAAAAGGTTTCTGAGATTCGGGAACTTAAAAGTAAAAAACAGGAAATGATTGCACGAATGAAAGTCATTCAAGATCTTCAGGGAACCCGCTCTGAAATTGTTAAGGTCTTCGATGAGTTAGTCCGTGCGCTACCCGACGGGATTTATCTCTCTGAACTAGATAAAACGGGCAGCGATATAAAAATGTCTGGGTTTGCAGAATCTAATAATCGCATATCCACATTGATGAGAAATTTGGATAAGTCGCACAAATATCAAGACTCCAACTTAGCCAAAGTTGAGCAGGACGAAACCCTAGGCACTCAGGGAAGCGTATTTGATTTACAGATAAAGGTCGAAGCTCAGGCAACGGATATAGCTGCCAGCCAATAGGGCTGGCAGTTGCAAGAGCTATTAACTATAAGAGCCGTCAGCTAAAAGAATTTTTGATAATATTCAAACCGATTAGAATTAACGAACAAAAAAGTGCAGGGACGATATGTCATTTAAAGACAGCTTAAACGAATTGCAGGAAATTGATTTCGCCGATCTGGATATTCAACAGATAGGTGTATGGCCTAGTTCACTAAAGACAATACTGCTGGTGTTGGTGCTTATCCTTATCTTGGCGTTGGGTTATTTTTTCAAGATAAAAGAAATGAGCCAGCAACATTTTGTCGCCGCGCAAAAAGAATTGAAATTGCTTGAACAATATGAAAACAAGGCATTTCAAGCAGCCAATCTGGATGCCTATCGGCAGCAGATGATTGAGCTGGATGAGACCTTCGGCGCCCTACTAAAGCAGCTGCCTAAAGACACCGAAGTGCCTGGCTTACTAGAAGATATTACTGAGGTGGCTTACGGCAGTGGCCTGAGCATGAAATCGATCTCCCTACAGCCAGAGCGGGCTTCAGAGTTCTATATAGAATTACCTATCAAAATTGATGTAACCGGTGACTATCATGATTTTGGTTCCTTTGTGAGTGGTGTCGCTGCCTTGCCGCGGATTGTAACGCTCCACGATTACTCGATTACCCAAACCAATGGCACGCTACTTAACTTAGTGATTGAAGCTAAAACTTATCGCTATAAAGCGGAGGGCGTTCAATGAAAAAAATAGCGTTAATGGTGGTGAGTTTATTGGCATTGGCGAGTTGCTCCGGTGGTAATCAGTTTGATGATCTAGATGCCAAACTGGCAGATTCTCGTAATCGCCCCCAGGGCAAAATTGAGCCACTGCCCACCTATCCGTCAGCAGAGCGATTTAGTTATAGCGCCTTAGCCATGCGCAGTCCCTTTGAACCGCCTGTGGTATTAACCGGTGATGAAAGAGTATCTGGCAATGCGGTTTCGGAGCCTAATCAGGCGAGACAGAAAGAGCCGCTTGAACTGGTTAATTACAGCTCACTATCAATGGTTGGAACTCTCAGTAAAGATGCACAGACATGGGCTCTGATCAATGATGGTGAAGGCAGAATCCACAGGGTAATGCAGGGTAATTATTTAGGCAGAAATTTCGGCAAGATTACGGCTGTTAATAATGTGGAAATAGAAGTTTTGGAAACCGTTCCAGATGGAAAAGGTGGATGGATTAACCGGCCCAGAACATTGGGCATGAATGAATAGTGATCAACTCGTTAGGGAAAATTAAAATGATTAGTCGACTCAAGCACTGTTTGTATTTGTCATTACTTGCTGTATCCGGATTACTGTACGGATCTACTATCTGGGCTACGGAAGTAACAGATATAGACTTTGCATCCCTGCCGGGAGATCAGTTTGAAATCACATTGGGGTTTTCTGAAGAGCCACCAGAGCCAAAGGCTTATGAAATCGCCACGCCGGCGCGTTTGGTGTTGGATTTCCCTGGGGTCCAAAGTGCCCTCGATAAGAAGAAATACACATTGTCCTTTGAAAATGCACGCAATGCAGTGGTCATATCCGACGGTGCTCGTACGCGCCTTATTCTAAATCTGGTGGAGCCGGTTCCCTTTGATACGCGCATTGAGGGTAATAGTTTAGTGCTACGGGTGGGGATCGATAACGGCTCTAGACGCAAGTCTAGTGACCTGGTTGCCGAGCTTTCATCATCTACTGTTGAAAGCGGTATCGATGCTGATTTTGCACTCACAGGCATAGACTTTAAGCGTGGTCCCGAAGGTGCCGGACTGATTACCATCGACCTTAGTGATCCTGCCGTTAATGTGGATATCGACAAGGTAGGTAAAAAAATTCGTTTAGAATTCTATCAAACCGAGCTGCCTGAGCAGCTAGATCGCAGGCTGGATGTGGTGGACTTTGCGACACCAGTAGAAGCGATTGATAGCGTCCAGGATGGCTCGACTACAGTGGTTGTGATTGAGGCCGGTGGTCAGTATGACTACTTAGCCTATCAGGCAGACAGCCAATATATAGTTAGTGTGAAGCCATTGACTGATTTGGAGCTTGAAGCACAAAACAAGAAGTTTGATTTCAGTGGCGAACGTCTGTCATTAAATTTTCAGGATATTGAAGTGCGCTCAGTACTGCAGATAATCGCCGACTTTACCTCACTCAACCTGGTGGCCAGCGACACCGTGACTGGCAGCATTACCCTGCGCCTAGATAAAGTGCCCTGGGATCAGGCTCTGGAAATTGTACTCAAGGCTAAGGGTTTGGATAAGCGACAGGAGGGAAATGTATTAATGGTTGCGCCGGCGGCGGAAATCGCTGAGCAGGAGCGCCTGCAGGTCGAAGCCAACAAGCAGTTGCAGGAATTAGCGCCATTAGAAACCGCCTTTGTGCGCATTAAATATGCGGATGCAGCGGAGATTTTTGAATTGTTCACCGTTAAAGCGGATCAGGGTGGCCAGTCAGGTGGTGGTCAGTCTGAAGGTAACGCCACTAACAGCATTCTCTCTGAGCGGGGTAGCGCCATTGTTGATGAGCGTACTAACACCATTATTTTGACAGATACTGAAGACAAGATTAATGAGTTCAAACGTTTGATTGATGAAATTGATGTACCCATTAAGCAGGTATTAATCGAAGCGCGGATCGTGATTGCGAACACCGACTTTAAAAAGGAGCTAGGTGTCACCTGGGGGTTGGCGGGATTGGATAAGTTAGCTGGCGGGCAGATTGGCAGTGCCAGTGGTGATCGTAGTCTGGGTTTTTCTGGTCGTCGATCAGGATTAACCCCGGGGGCTGGTGTGATTGATACTTTTACCTACTCCGCAGATGAAATAGAGAGAGATGATGGTGCCGATGGTATTGCTGGCACTGCGGATGATGGCCCGACGCTATTTACCCAGAATTATGATTTCGGCTTGGGTGATAGTCTGGCGGTAGATTTGGGCGTCGCTAACCCTACAGGATCATTTAGTCTGGGTTACCTCACTGATAACTTCCTGATTGATCTTGAGCTCAGCGCATTGGAATCTGATGGCTATGGTGAAATTGTCTCTCAGCCCAAGGTTTTAACCGGTGACAAGCAGCAGGCGACAATCAAGTCTGGTACTGAAATCGCCTATGAAAAGGAAACCTCCAGTGGTGCCACCAGCGTTGAATTTAAAGAGGCGGTATTACAGCTACAGGTAACGCCTCAGATTACGCCGGATAACCGAATCATTATGGACCTGCTCGTATCTCAGGATTCTGTAGGCTCCATTATTTCCGGTGGAGAGCCTTCAATTGATGTGACTCGTATCGAGACTCAGGCACTGGTTGGAGATGGTCAGACCCTAGTATTAGGCGGTATTTTCCAAACTGAAGAGGTAAACGGTACAGAAAAGGTGCCTTTTCTTGGCGATATACCCTATTTAGGTAAGCTTTTCAGAAATGACCTGCGAAATATTGAAAAACGTGAAATACTCATCTTTATAACTCCAAAAATAATTGATGATAATCTCCTGGATCGATGAGCGAACAGCATATATTTCTAGTCGGGCCCATGGGGGCCGGCAAAACTACTATTGGTAGACAGCTAGCTGACTTTCTTTGTCGGCCATTTATCGACGTGGATAATGAAATTGAAGCCCGCACTGGTGCGGATATTCAGTGGATATTTGATATGGAAGGCGAAGAGGGCTTCCGTGATCGAGAAACCAAGGTTCTCCAGGCCATTATAGATACCTCGCCCTCCAGTATTATTGCCACGGGCGGCGGTATTATTCTGCGCAGTGAAAACCGCAAAACGCTCCATGAAAGTGGCCAGGTTGTTTATCTGTCCGCAACCAAAGAGCAGCTCTACGAGCGCACGCGACGTGATAAGAATCGACCATTGCTGCAAGTCGATGATCGACGCGCGGTTATTGATCAGCTAGTCGAAAAGCGCGACCCTCTGTATCGTGAGATAGCTGACCTGACATTTCCTTCGGGCTCCACCCAGCCCAATAGAATAGCAAAAAAACTCGCCGAAGCATTATCAGAGCTTTGATAATGAGCCCCGTCTACGCATAATGTGCCTCAGCTTACCTATTACGTAGAGTTGCAGCCCGCATGAGTATCACAGACAGCACCATTGTTAACCCCGCCAAATCCATTAATGTTGATTTGGGGGAGCGTAGCTATCCCATTCATATTGGCTCGGGGCAGATTTTACAGGCTGATATCAGTCAGTATGTTCAGGGTAAAAAGGCCCTGATTGTCAGCAATGAAACCATTGCCCCTCTGTATCTCCAGTCGATTTTGGATCAACTCCAAGATAAACAGGTCGATCAGGTGATTCTCAAGGACGGCGAGCAGTACAAAAACCTCGATAACCTCAATTTAATTTTCACCCAGCTGATTGAAAAACATCATGACCGTAAAACCACATTGATTGCCCTTGGCGGTGGCGTGGTGGGTGACATGACCGGCTATGCAGCGGCTAGCTATCAGCGCGGCGTGCCCTTTATTCAAATTCCTACCACCTTGCTGTCTCAGGTAGATTCTTCGGTGGGAGGCAAAACCGCCGTAAACCATGCTTTGGGCAAGAATATGATCGGGGCTTTTTACCAGCCTCAGGCCGTAATTATTGATACGGATACCCTGGCAACGCTTCCTCAGCGCGAGTTTTGTGCGGGTATGGCTGAGGTTATCAAATACGGCTTGATCTCTGATGAGGACTTTTTTCACTGGTTAGAGGCAAATGTTGACGCGTTACTCGCGCGGGACCCTCAGGCTCTGGCCACGGCCATAGAGCGATCTTGCCTAAATAAAGCCAAGGTTGTGAGTGCCGACGAAACTGAACAGGGCATTCGGGCTATTCTTAACTTGGGCCATACCTTTGGTCATGCGATAGAAACTTTTCAGCAATACACTGGCCTGTTACATGGCGAGGCGGTTGCTGTGGGTATGGTTATGGCGGCTGAACTTTCAGTGCTGTCTGGTGCACTCAAACCTGAGGATGTGGAAAGAACAAAAGGCCTAATTAACGCGTTTTCGCTGCCTGTAGCGCCACCACAGGATATGCATGCCGATGATTTTATGGCTCTGATGGTGCGAGATAAAAAGGTGTTAGATGGACAACTTCGCTTGATTCTACTTGAGCGTATTGGCAGCGCGACTGTCACGGCTGATTTTCGACTGCAATGGCTGGAAGCAACATTGGCTAAAGCCTGTAGCGCCTAAAAAGCCTAATCCAAACCCCGATTGCTGCGTATAATTCATAGTCAGAATTAAGTATTCCTATAATCCTGCTTATATTTGCGACAAAGCGTACGCTGATTGGGCTAGAGGCTACTATCGCGGTATATAAGCGATTGTCGACTTCCCCTTCTCTGTGTAAAATAACAGGCTTTGCGCCCACAAAGACAGTATTCCCGTCTTTGCGTATCCATCACTATAACTTTTAGAGTTTCCCTATGACTCAAAGCTTGTGTCGTCTTGACGATTTTAAAGACAACTGCGGTTTCGGCATGATTGCCCAGGTAAAGGGTAAGACAAGTCACAAATTGCTGCTGAATGCTATTCAGGCGCTTACCTGTATGACTCACCGTGGCGGTGTTGCTGCAGATGGTAAGACCGGCGACGGCTGTGGTTTGCTGATGCAAAAGCCAGATAGTTTTTTACGCACCGTGATTAAAGAATCTCTCAATGTAGACCTTCCCGAAGCCTATGCTGTTGGCGCGGTCATGTTGAATACCGACCCGGAAGCCCGACGCACGGCGAAAACAGTGATTGAAGAAGAGTTGATCAATCAGGGCCTAGGTATCATAGGCTGGCGTGAAGTACCCACAGATAACGACTGTCTTGGCCCTATCGCCATAGAGTCCTTGCCCGCGTTTGAGCAGATATTTGTAGGCCCGGGAGATATTACCGATGAAAAGAAATTTAGCGCACGGCTCTATATGGGCCGCCGCAAAGCTGAGATCAGGCTTGAAGGCGATGAAAGCTTTCATATAGCCAGTCTTGGCACCAATATTTTGAGCTACAAAGGCCTGATGATGCCGGTGGATCTGCCTGGTTTCTATCTGGATCTTGCTGATGAGCGTCTTGAAACGGCAATCTGCGTGTTTCACCAACGTTTTTCTACTAACACCATGCCCCGTTGGCCACTGGCCCAGCCCTTTAGAATGCTGGCCCACAATGGCGAAATTAATACTATTGTTGGTAACCGCAACTGGTCTGTTGCCCGCACACCTAAGTACAAAACTGCATTGCTCCCTGATTTGATTGAAGCGGCCCCTCTGGTTAATCGCACCGGTTCTGATTCTTCGAGCCTTGATAACATGCTCGAGGTGTTAGTGACAGGTGGCATGGACCTGCATTTGGCTGTGCGCACGCTAGTACCGCCAGCCTGGCAGAATGTTGAAGACCGCAATCCTAATCACCGTGCGCTCTATGATTACCTATCCATGCACCAGGAACCCTGGGATGGCCCAGCGGGGCTGGTTATTACCGATGGCCGTTTTGCCGTCTGTACCCTGGATAGAAATGGTCTGCGCCCTTCGCGTTGGGTAATGACCAGAGACGATATGATTACCGTGGCATCTGAAGTTGGCGTCTATGACTACGAGCCAGAAAATGTTGTCTCCAAAGGCCGTCTGGGACCTGGAGATATTCTCTCTATTGATACCCAAGAAGGCCGCATTATGTTCCGCGACGAAGTGGAAGATGAGCTAGCAGCACGCCATCCCTACAAGCAGTGGTTGAGCGAAGGGCGCTACAAGGTTGAATCTACCTTTGCTGCAGACAGTATCGACATAGAGGGTACGCTGAGTCGCGAGCAGATAAAGACCTACATGAAAATGTTTCAAGTGTCTTTTGAAGAGCGGGACCAGGTGCTGCGTCCGTTGGCTGAAGGGGGTCAGGAAGCCGTGGGTTCCATGGGTGATGATACGCCCATGGCAGTGTTATCGGCCAAGCATCGTAATCCCTTCGATTATTTCCGTCAGCAGTTTGCTCAGGTAACCAATCCGCCGATCGATCCACTCCGTGAGGCTGTAGTTATGTCTCTGGGTGTTGAACTGGGTCGCGAGCAGAGCATGTTCGAAGAGAACCCTTATCTGGGGCAGCGTATTGGTCTGTCTAGCCCGGTGCTTTCTCCTCGTAAATACTATGCGATCAAGCGCAACGAATTCGATGAGTTTCCGGTTAAGAAATTTCCTCTTAACTATGATGTTAAAAAGGAAAATCTCAAACAGGCAATCCAGCGTGTCTGTGAAGAAGTTGCCGCTGAAGTTCGCAATGGCACAGTCATCTGTATTCTGTCTGACCATAATATTGCCGAAGGCATGCAGCCGATTCACTCGCTGTTTGCCTGTGGTGCCGTGCATAATTATTTGATCGAGCAGGGCCTGCGCTGTGATGCCAATATAGTTGTCAGCACCGGTTATGCCCGAGATTCTCACCAGATAGCCGCCCTGATTGGCTGTGGCGCCTCGCTGGTTTATCCCTACCTCAGCTACCATGTGCTCTGCGATTTAATTGGCAGTGGCGAGTTGTTGGTGGATGTGAATACTGCCTTTAAGCAGTATCGCAGAGGCATTAACAAAGGCCTGTTGAAAATTCTCTCGAAGATGGGTATTTCAACTGTAGCCTCCTATCGTGGCGCACTATTATTTGAAGCCATTGGCTTAAACTCAGAGATTATTGATCTCTGTTTTCCTGGCCTGACCAGTCGCCTTGAAGGTGCAACCTTTGCCGACCTAGAGCAGGATCAAACTGAACTTGCGGTCATAGCCTGGAAAGTTCGCAAGCCCATCAGCCCGGGTGGACTGCTCAAATATGTTCATGGTCAGGAATATCATGCCTACAACCCAGATGTTGTGCAGACCATGCATGAGGCCGTGCAGACCGACAATTACAAGGTATGGAAAGATTACGCACTGCTGGTTAATACCCGACCCGCTGCGACCTTGCGTGACTTACTGACTATCAGCGACAAAGCCAGCCCAATAGATCTGGATAAAATCGAGCCCATTGAGTCGATTTTAAAACGCTTTGATTCTGCCGGTATGTCTTTGGGCGCACTGTCTCCAGAAGCCCATGAATCTCTAGCTGAAGCGATGAATACATTGGGTGGACGCTCCAATTCTGGTGAAGGCGGAGAAGATCCTGCCCGTTATGGCACTATCAGATCATCAAAAATTAAGCAGGTGGCATCAGGACGATTTGGGGTAACCCCCGCGTACCTTTCGAGTGCTGAAGTGATTCAAATTAAAGTTGCACAGGGCGCTAAGCCCGGGGAAGGCGGACAGCTACCCGGTGGTAAGGTCAATGCCCTGATAGCCAGACTGCGGTATTCAGTGCCTGGTGTTACGTTGATTTCACCGCCACCTCACCATGATATCTACTCAATTGAAGATCTCGCGCAGCTGATTTTTGATCTCAAGCAGGTCAACCCAACTGCCTTAATCTCAGTGAAACTGGTATCGCGGCCTGGTGTTGGTACCATCGCTGCTGGTGTGGCCAAGGCCTATGCCGATTTGATTACAATCTCCGGCTACGACGGCGGTACTGCCGCGAGCCCCCTGAGTTCGATTCGCCATGCCGGTTCCCCCTGGGAGCTTGGCCTGACGGAAACCCATCAGACACTGCGTGCCAATGACCTCCGCGAAAAAGTAAGAGTACAGACAGATGGCGGTCTTAAGACTGGTCTGGATGTGGTTAAAGCGGCTATTTTAGGCGCAGAGAGCTTTGGTTTTGGTACCGGCCCCATGGTGGCACTGGGCTGTAAGTATCTGCGTATTTGCCATCTCAATAACTGCGCCACGGGTGTAGCCACACAGGATGATCGCTTACGTAACGATCATTACCGCGGCACTGTGGCCATGGCGGGCAATTTCTTTAAGTTTGTGGCCATGGAAACGCGGGAATGGTTAGCCGTTTTGGGCGTAAGTTCATTAGAAGAGCTAATCGGCCGTGTGGATCTATTGGAAACATTACCCGGGGTAACCAGTAAGCAACAGCATCTGGACCTGAGCCCATTGATTGAAGATCGCCCCGAAATTACCCATAAGCCTCAATTCTGTACTCAGCCAAGAAACGAGCCGCTGGACAAAGGCCTGTTAGCCGAGCGCATGGTTATTGATGCCTTGCCGGCCATTGAATCTCAGGAAGGCATTAGCCTGGATTATCGCGTTAATAACTGTGATCGTTCCATTGGCGCGCGACTCTCCGGTGAGATCGCCAAGCGCTATGGCAATCTAGGGATGTCTGAGACGCCCATTAAGCTAAACCTAAAAGGTGTTGCTGGCCAGTCACTGGGTGTGTGGAATGCCGGTGGTTTGGAGATTTATTTAGAAGGCGATGCCAACGACTATGTGGGCAAAGGCATGGCGGGAGGCAAGCTGGTACTGCGCCCCCCCAGTGAGAGCAATTTCAAGTCAAATGAATCGCCGATTATGGGCAACACCTGTCTCTATGGTGCCACCGGCGGCAGACTTTATGCGGCGGGTACGGTTGGCGAGCGCTTCGCCGTGCGGAACTCAGGCACAGTGGCTGTGGTTGAGGGTGCTGGCGATCATTGCTGCGAATATATGACTGGCGGTATCGTCACTGTACTGGGCCCCGTAGGCTACAATTTCGGAGCGGGCATGACGGGTGGGTTCGCCTATGTACTTGATTTAGAACGTAATTTTGTCGATCGCTACAATATGGAGCTTGTCGACATACAGCGCGTCACTGCGGAAGCAGTAGAGTCTCATCGCGCCTTCCTCAAAACCATGATTAGAAATCATGTCAATGAGACTGGCAGTGAATGGGCCCATGAAATACTCAGTAATTTCGCCGATTATGCGTCGCGGTTTTGGTTAGTAAAACCAAAAGCGGCCAGCCTGAATGGCCTCTTGGCTCAGGCACATGCCAACCCGCAATAACGCTAACAGCAATAGAGAATGTAGATATGGAAAGACCAGATAATCAGTTTCAGTTTCTCGAAGTAGCGCGAGTCGATCCGCCTAAGCGCGATATGAAGCGCCGCGTCGAAGAGTTCGTTGAGATATATGATCCGTTTACGAAGCAAAAAGCAGCCACCCAGTCTCACCGGTGTCTCTCTTGCGGCAATCCCTATTGCGAATGGAAATGCCCCGTACACAACTATATTCCCAACTGGCTACAGCTGGTTGCCGAAGGCAATTTAATTGAAGCCGCAGAGCTCAGTCATCAGACCAATTCACTGCCCGAAGTCTGTGGCCGCGTATGCCCCCAGGATCGTCTCTGTGAAGGTGCCTGTACGCTAAATGACGGTTTTGGTGCCGTAACTATTGGCTCCGTTGAGAAATACATTACCGATACAGCTCTAGCTATGGGCTGGCGTCCGGATATGTCCCAGGTGGTTTGGACGGACAAAAAAGTGGCCGTTATTGGCGCAGGGCCAGCGGGTATTGGCTGTGCGGATATTCTGGTACGCAGTGGCGTCAAGCCGGTCGTGTTTGACCGTTATCCAGAAATTGGTGGGCTCCTGACCTTTGGTATTCCCGAATTCAAGTTAGAAAAAGAAGTGATTCGAACACGTCGCGATGTGCTCGAAGGCATGGGCGTTGAGTTTCGTTTAAACACCGAGATTGGCAAAGACGTCATGATCGATGATCTGCTCAATGAATATGATGCAGTCTTTCTCGGCATGGGTACCTACACCACCATGAAGGGCGGTTTCCCTGGCGAAGATCTGGGCGGCGTTCACGAAGCACTAAAGTTTTTGGTTTCCAATGTAAATCGAAATATGGGATTTGAAAAATCTCCCGAAGAATTTATTGGCCTTAAAGGCAAGCGCGTTGTTGTGCTTGGCGGTGGTGACACAGCCATGGATTGCAATCGCACGTCTATTCGTCAGGGCGCAACCAGTGTGACATGTGCCTATCGCCGCGATGAAGAAAATATGCCCGGCTCACGGAGAGAAGTTAAAAATGCCCGTGAAGAAGGTGTGGTGTTTAAATTTAATCGCCAGCCCGTAGAGCTGGTCGCCGATGCCGATGGCAATGTTAAAGGCGTTAAAGTGGTCAGTACCACGATGGGCGAGGCTGATGCCAATGGCCGTCGTCGACCTGAAATCGTCCCGGGCAGTGAAGAGATATTGCCTGCCGATGCGGTACTGGTCGCCTTTGGCTTTAAACCCAGTCCTCCAGAATGGTTGACGGGTGTTAAAGTAGAAACCGCAGATTGGGGCGCAGTACTGGCCGCTGAAGAGCAGACTTACGCATTTCAGACCACCAACCCGAAGATATTTGCCGGTGGTGATATGGTGCGTGGATCAGATTTAGTCGTGACAGCAGTTTGGGAAGGACGCCAAGCTGGAGAGGGAATTTTAGATTACCTAGATATCTAAGATGGAATTTTTTAAATTATTGCGAGTTAGAGAAATTAATGTCTGAATTAAAGAATGATCGTTTTATTAAAGCCCTTTTACGCGAGCCATTGGACCGCACGCCGGTATGGATGATGCGTCAAGCTGGACGTTATCTGCCCGAGTACCGTGCCACACGGGGCCAGGCGGGCGACTTTATGAGCCTGTGTAAAAACACCGAGTTGGCCTGCGAAGTAACCATGCAGCCTCTTGAACGCTACGAGCTTGATGCCGCGATTTTATTCTCAGATATTTTAACCATTCCAGATGCCATGGGGCTTGGTCTCTATTTTGAAGAAGGTGAGGGCCCCAAGTTTCGTAAGCCGGTAAGAACTGAAGCGGATATTGAAAAGTTGGAAGTCATAAACACGGCTTCTGATCTTTCTTATGTCACCGATGCTGTGAGCATGATTCGTCGCGAGCTAAATGGCCGCGTACCCCTTATTGGTTTTTCAGGCAGCCCATGGACATTGGCTACCTACATGGTCGAAGGTCAGAGTAGTCGCGATTTTGCCCGAGCTAAAACCATGCTTTACACCCAGCCTGAGGTAATGCATCAGTTACTGGAAAAGTTAGCCCTGTCGGTTATCGATTATTTAAATGCGCAGATTCGAGCTGGCGCGCAGGTTGTGCAAATTTTTGATACCTGGGGTGGCGCCCTTAGCCATGCCGCCTATCAGGAATTCTCATTGGCCTATATGGAAAAAATTGTCGCCAATCTAATTACTCATGCAGATGGTCGCGAAGTACCAGTTATTTTGTTTACCAAGGGTGGCGGACACTGGTTAGAAGCGATGGCAGATTCAGGTTGCCATGCTCTGGGTCTTGATTGGACGGTTGATATTGGTTCAGCGCGGGGTCGCGTCGGTGACAAAGTTGCACTGCAGGGCAATATGGATCCCGCCGTATTACGCGCAGATCCAGTGACTATTGAACGTGAGGTCGCCAGTATTCTGACCTCTTATGGAGACAATCCTGGGCATATATTTAACCTGGGTCATGGCATTACACCGGATATTGATCCGGCTAATGTGAAAGTGTTTATTGACGCAGTTCACAAATTTTCTGCAAACTAGTAACCAGCCTGATTCATTCTTGGTCTATATTTACCAGAAGTATTAGCTAGTGCACAGTTTGGAGTTGTGAAGTCTATACATTCCTTACCCTATAGTTAATTAGTAAGCCGCTGTGGTGATATCTAATGGATTAGAGTTATGTGGATGGTATGTCGTTAAAGCAATTAAAGGTATTTATACACGAGCTTGATGTGGGGATGTTTGTCTCTGCACTAGACAAGCCGTGGGCGGAAACCCCGTTCCCGATTCAGGGCTTTGAAATAAAAACCGGCGCCGATATATCCAGAGTGAAAGCCTACTGTGACTATGTTTTTGTCGACACAGAAAAGGGCAGGTCACCTCTTGATGTCGCCTCCGCCTCTGCGGCCCCATCCAATTTCAGTGTTAAACTTGATAGTCAGTCCCGAGGGGCAACCGGCCGTTCTCCTAATAGCCGCACCCAAAATTGCAATTCAGCGAGCTTTTTAGTTAAACCCAATACCTACAAAAAAACCGTCGAGCTGGCCAAAGAAATTCCTGCTGCCCGTCGCGTGATGAATAATTTATTGGGCTGTTTAACCCTAGCGACCAGACAGCTAGTTCGCGGCGGTGCGTTTAATCAGGAGCAGTTACGTGAGTCAGTAGACGACATGGTCGATAGCGTTATTCGCTGTCCCGATGCGTTCACCTGGTTGCTGAGACTGCGTGCCAAAGATACCCATTCCCATGATCATAGTGTGCGCTCATCTCTCTGGGCTACACAGTTCGGCCGTCATATTGGTTTGGACGTCAATGAATTAAAAGATCTCTGTCTGGCCACATTGCTAAAAGATGTAGGCAAGGTGAAACTGGACCGGACGCTGCTTCATAACATGAGCCGCACGGTTGATGAAGAAGCAGAATACCGCAGCTTTGTCAGCCAAAGTGTAGAGCAGTTGCACAAGGCGGGTTTTGAAAATCGTCGAGTTCTAAATATTATTAAATTTCACTGCGAGCGGTTTAATGGCGGCGGATTTCCCAAAGGCGTATCTGGTAGCCGTATTCCATTTCTGGCCTCGGTGGCTGGCATAGCCTCTGATTTCGATATGCTCTGTAATCCCCGGGAGGCTGGTGACACAATGTCACCTTCACAGGCAACCGGTCGATTATATGAATTGCGCGGTACAGATTTTGCCGAAAACCTAGTGCTTGAATTTATTCAATCTGTGGGGCTTTATCCGGCAGGTACCATTGTCGAATTAACGACGGGTGACTGTGGCATGGTGATGGAACAAAATGCTAAATCCCGTTTATCCCCGCGTATCGCAGTTTTCGATAAAATTACTGAGCCAGATGCACAGTGTATTTTTGTTGATTTGAAAAATGAACAGCAGTCACGTAACCGGTTAAAAAGTTTTGGTAAGCGCCGCTCCTACGATGTGAAAAATTTAGCGATTGTTAGAGACATAGAACCGGACAGTTTTGGTATCGAATATAGCTTGCTGGAAAACTTGATCGCCAGGCCGTTTAGCGCAGCCAATGCCGATGCAGTGATGGATATAACTACCATGCCAGCAGCGCGTAATAAGGGCTTTTTCTCCGCACTTAAAGAGCGCTTTGCCAGCTAAGAAAATGTAGGCATAACTAGCTAATGGTGCCAATTTTCTCACCCATGCACACCGTCGCATGATGTTCGATGTTATCCGTCCAGCTAGTTTTCTGATTCTGAAATAACAGAATAACCGTAGAGCCAAATTTAAATCGTCCGATTTCATCGCCCTTCATGAAACTGAGAGACTGATCTGAAAAATCAGTTTCTCGCACTGCACCCGGTCCTGGTGTTTCAAAACCACCCCAGACAGTTTCAATACCAGCGACTAGCATGGCACCGACAAATATCACAGCAAAGGTGCCCACTTCCTCAGATTCAAACTCACAGACCAGTCGTTCGTTGCGGGCAAATAGTCCCGGCAGAGCCTGGGCGGTTTGATCATTGACTGAAAAAAGTTCGCCAGGGACATAGCGGGTACTCTTAAGCTTGCCCGCTAGGGGAATATGCACTCGGTGGTAATCGCGAGGTGAGAGGTAAATAGTGGCAAAGCTACCATCTTCATAGAGTTTGGCCTCTGTAGAATCTCCCAATAACCTGCCTGCGGAGTAGTCGATACCTTTGGCCTGAAGGATTTTATTTTTACTGATTGGGCCAGCCTGGCTGATGGCACCATCCGCGGGGCAGGCAATACTATCGGCATCAGTATCCAGTGGTCGAACACCCTCTTTTAACGCGCGGGTAAAAAAGGCATTAAAATTTTCGTAGTCATTGATATCGTCGCTTAAGGCTTCATCCATATTAATATTAAAGGCGCTAATCGCACGGTTAATAAGTACATTCTTCAACCAGGGGATCTTTGATTCCGCGGCCTTAGCAATTAAACGGGATAATGCATGTTTGGGCAGTGCACGTTGCAGGGCAACAAATAGTTCGGCGCGATGGGCCATAATTCTTGTTCTCTAATAGGTTAAAGGTTACTGGTTACCCAGTTCAATGGGACTGTCTTCCGAATTTCCCCATTCTGCCCAGGATCCATCGTAGCCAGTAATATGTTGGTAGCCAAGAATGCGCGCGACCATATAGGTGAAGCTTGAACGATGGTGGCTCTGGCAGTGAGTGGCAATATGCTTATCTTTGGTAAGGCCCAGTGAATCGAGTATTTCCTGGGCGTTGCCGCGGATGCGCAGATTGCGCTGTTGATCCATTAGATCAGTCCATTCCAGATGAATAGCGCCGGGAATATGACCACCTCGGGCTGCTCGAACCATATCACCACTGTATTCACCGGGGCTTCTCGCATCCCATACAGCAACCTTATCAGCGTCCAATGAACCCAGTAGTTGGTCCATGGTGATTCTAACCTCCGGGTTGGCAAAGGCGCTGTTTGTGTTTGACTCTATGCTCTGAGGTTGGTTGGCTTCAGATTCACAGGCAAAACCCTCTTTGACCCATGGCACTATGCCGCCGTTCAAATAGGACCAGTTATGGAGGCCCAGCAGGTCTAAAGACCAGGCCAATCTGCCCGCCCAGCCGCCACCTTCATCGTCGTACAGAATCACATGCTTACTGTCGTCGATACCCAGATAGTTGACGACCTTATTTAGCTGTTCAATCCCCGGATGTGCCCCTGGCACGGGCGGAGTTCCCGCCACAAGGGCATTACCGGGAAGGTGCACTGCGCCTGGCACATGCCTGTGTTTATACAGAGCCTGATTACAGAGGTCGACAATAACGAGATGGTGATTATTAGAAGCAGAGCCAGTGCCGTCGGCGATCAGAGCTTGAAGATCCTGGGGTTCTAACAGGCGTGGAATAGGGGTCATTTTTGCTCCTTAGTAAGCACAGTATTTTATCAGTTTTAAATCATGTGCCCTAGGGTCTATCGGATTCTTGAGACAGAATAATCTGCCGATAATTATGCAGCCTAATGGGTAGAACTTTGCCAGCTTCGACGGCTGCTAGCAGCGCGCAACCCAGCTCTCGGTCGTGTTTACAGTCACGGAATTTGCAATATCCCAGATAGGGGTGAAAATCAACAAAGCCATCTATCACCTTGTCGGCACTTAGATGGGTTAGGGCAAATTCTCTAATTCCTGGGGAGTCAATTAATACGCCGCCCCCTTCGAGATGGAACAGTCGCGAGGCAGTCGTGGTGTGCGTGCCTTTTTCTTTGCCCACAGACAAGGAGCCTATTTGCATATTGGCCTCCGGCTGCAAATGATTGAGCAGAGAGGATTTGCCAACACCTGACTGGCCAACAAATATGGAGGTCTGATTGGCGAGATAAGACTGCAGTTCGGCCACACCTTCCCCAGTTTTCGCAGAGACCAGAAGAACCTCATAACCAATAAACCTATAGTCGGTGATTAGCTGGTGCACGTCGGCGTAGTCTTCCTCTTCAAGCATATCGGTCTTGTTGAGAATGAGTACGGGTTTAATACCCTGAAATTCAGAGGCCACCAGATAGCGATCGAGAAGATTACTGAATGGCGTGGGCTTCGGGGAAAACACAATGGCGATACGATCAATATTGGCCGCTACGGGACGCAGCTTGCCATAGATATCGGGACGAATAAGTTCTGACTTACGCTCCTGACGGGCAACCACAACCCCATGGGGTTCAGCAGGACGCCAGATAACCACATCCCCAGTAACCAAGCTTTCCAGATTGGCGCGCATATGGCAGCGAACAATACTGCCTTTATAGGGCGCTTCGGTACCCTCAATGTCCACCTGAGCACCAAAGTTAGTAATAACAGTGCCGGTAATTTCGGGGCCTAGGGCGTTGAGGTTTTGCAGGTCTTCTTCGCTGACCGACTTTTTAGCGGTGGCACGCTCGCGCCGTCGTTCCTGAATGGACTGGATACGATTTATCTGTCGATCATTAAGTCTGCGTTTGCTCATGTACCACTTTTACTCGTTGTAAAAAACGACCATCACTGGTCTTATTGGCTGCAAGGATATAGCATAAACGCCCGCAGTAACATTTTGTAAGCAACCTCGATAAACAGGCCGCCCTATGACAAATACCAATGCCCTTAATCTAATCTGGATTGATCTGGAAATGACCGGTTTGGATCCTCTTGTGGAGCGGATTATTGAGATAGCGACGGTGGTGACTGACGGGGATTTAAATGTTCTTGCCGAGGGTCCTTCTCTGGTGATTCATCAGGACGATACGCTACTGGATGCCATGGATGAGTGGAATACAAAACAGCATGGTGGCTCTGGCCTCACAGAGCGGGTGCGCAATAGTCAGGTTAGTGAACAGCAGGCCATGTCGGCGACTATTGATTTCTTGCGCGACTGGGTGCCAGCAGGGCAGTCTCCGATGTGTGGCAATACCATTGGTCAGGATCGACGCTTCCTGGTGAAATATATGCCAGAGCTCGCGGAGTTTTTTCACTACCGAAATCTGGATGTCAGCACCATTAAAGAGCTGGCTAGACGCTGGAAGCCTGAGTTGTTAGAGGGGTTTACCAAGAAGGGTAACCATCTGGCCATGGATGATGTGCACGACTCGATTGCCGAACTGGCCTATTATCGCGACGTTTTTATTCGCCCTTAATTACTTCTACGTTAACAGATTCGAGCTTGAGCTTTTGCTGCTCAATGGCCCATTGCACATGTTCCCGTACCAGTTCAGAGGGATGCTCTGCTTTGGCTTCCAGCTGTTGCAGAATATCTGCAGACCCGCTGGCATTGCCCAATCCAACCGCGAGATTACGCAACCAGCGCTCATGACCAATGCGGCGTATGGGCGAGCCTTCGGTCTTCGTTAAAAATTCTTCCGGCTGCCAATTAAATAGCGTCACCAGATCCGGATCATCAAGATTATGCCTTGGGGCGAAATCATCTTCTTTGGTCTGAGAGGCAAAGCGATTCCAGGGACAGATAATTTGACAGTCATCGCAACCAAATACCCGATTGCCCATTAAAGAACGCAGTTCCACCGGTATAGGCTCTTTGCTTTCAATGGTCAGATAGGAAATACACTTTCGGGCATCCAGCACATAGGGTTCAGGAAAGGCATTGGTGGGGCAGATTTTTAAGCAGGCCCGACAGTTACCGCAGCGATTTTCCTGTTCACTCTTATCTGTGGGTAGCGGTAATGAGGTGTAAATTTCACCGAGAAAAAACCAGGAACCGGCTTTGTCATTGAGCAGTAATGTGTTCTTTCCAATCCAACCCAGTCCGGCCTGCTCCGCCAGTGGTTTTTCCATAACCGGCGCACTGTCCACAAAGGGTCGTTGCTTGAGGTCGAGCTCGGGTAGTTCGGCATCAATTTTATTCACTAGCGCCTTAAGCCGCTGACGAATCAATTTATGGTAGTCGCGGCCTAGGGCATAGCGGGAGATATAGGCCTTATGGTCATTTTTAAGCACGGCCACCATATTGCGATCCGCCAGATAGTCCATACGCACCGAGATAACCCGCACCGTGTGATCCACGAGTTTGTCGACCACATAGCGTTTATCCCCATGTTCACCCATCCACTGCATAGAGCCCTGAAAACCATCGGCTAGCCATTTATTGAGCTGTTCTGATGCCTGATTTAAATCCGGTTCGACAATGGCTACCTGCTGAAAACCCAGCTCAGCGCCCCATGCTTTAATTTTCTTAGCAAGGTCGGCGAGCTGTTGTTCTTCTAGAGGCTTGTTGTGCATGTGTTATCGGCTGTTCTGGATTATAATTGCGCCAATTTTACGGGGATATTCGCTTCATGTCGCACACTCTTATTCAAGATGCCTTATTTACGGCCAAATCTGTTCGTGAACTCGATCGCCTAGTGATCGAAGAGCAGGGCATTCCAGGTATTATTTTAATGAAACGGGCTGGCCGGGCAGTACTGTCTGAGCTGCTTGATGCCTATGGTACGCCCAGTTTACTCAGCGTATTTTGTGGCTCTGGTAACAATGGCGGCGATGGCTATATTGTTGCGGCACTGGCCGCTGAAAAGAATATTGCTGTGCAGTGTTTTGAAATGGGCGGCACGTTAACCGCGGACGCCGCACTGGCGAAGCAATTTGCCGAGCAGGCTAAAGTAAGCTTTTATCCAGCCGACAGCGATGTCGAGTTGGTTCAGGGTGTGGTTGTGGATTGCCTGTTGGGCACAGGATTAAACGGCGAGATGCGCCAGCCCTATGCCGATGTTATAGATTTGATTAACGATTGCGGACTGCCGGTGGTTGCGGTGGATATCCCTTCTGGCCTCAATGCGGACACGGGTGCTGTTGCCAGCGTGGCGGTGCAGGCGGATATCACGGTGACCTTTATTGGCGCCAAGCAGGGGCTCTTTAGTGGTCGCGGTCCAGCGGTCTGTGGTGAAGTTATCTATGATTCTCTGGACATTGCAGAAGATGTTTTCCAGCAGGTGGATGCCAGTGCCGAATTGATGGATTTATCTGACCTGTTGGAACAGTTACCCGAGCCAGAGGTGGACGCCTATAAAACCCAGCGCGGTCACGGCATGGTCGTGGGTGGCGATCATGGTTTTGGTGGCGCTGCCATTATGGCCGCAGAGGCCTGCCTTAAAGTCGGTGCTGGTATGGCGAGTGTTGCCACCAGACCTGAACATGTTGCTGCAGCACTGGCACGTCAGCCTGAAATAATGGCCTGTGGTGTCACCTCTGGTCAGCAGTTGGAGCCACTATTAGATCGCCCAACGGTACTAATCACTGGTCCCGGTCTCGGCCGTTCCTCCTGGTCTGAGCAGTTGATGCAAAAAGCCGTGGCCGCCAACCTGCCGATGGTAATAGACGCGGATGGCCTGAATATTCTTGCGGAAGGACGTGTGGTGCCCAAGCCTGACGGTTCCCAGTGGGTACTTACGCCCCATGTTGGCGAAGCCGCTCGATTGTTGGGAGTTACCATTGCTGAGATTCAAGCAGATCGTTTCGCCGCAGTGGCGCAGTTGCAGAAAAAATACAATGCAGTCGTTTTACTTAAAGGCCCCGGCACTATTATCTCTGCACCTCAGGGCGAGCCGTTTAAGGTTTGCCCCTATGGCAACCCCGCCATGGCGACCGCAGGTATGGGTGATATTTTGAGTGGCCTAATCGGCGGTTTGATGGCCCAGGGTCTGACTCCACAAATAGCGGCAGAGTTGGGCTGCTGCCTGCATTCAGCAGCGGCTGATATGGCGGCGCAGGAAAAGGGCTCAAGAGGTTTAGTGGCTTCTGACTTGCTGCCCTATGTTCGTGACCTGTTAAATAATATCGATCAGGAAGCTCTGTGACTGCTGAGGTGACAAAGGTTTTAGCGACGGCAAGTATTGAGCTTGCCGGCGAGGCGGCGATGATTGAGTTTGGCGCCAAGATAGCGAGAGGGCTTTTAATTGGCGGAGGGCTCTCAATTGGCGGAGGGCTCTCAACTGGCGGAGTGCTCTCAACTTCCGAGGGTACAGAAAAACCCATTATTATGACCCTGCAGGGTGATTTGGGTGCCGGGAAAACGACCCTGAGCCGTGGGGTTTTGCAGGGACTTGGCCATGTCGGAAATGTAAAAAGCCCAACTTACACCCTGGTGGAACCCTATCAGCTTGCGTTCGGTGCGGTGTATCATTTTGATCTGTACCGATTGACCGATGCAGAGGAGCTTGAATACATGGGGTTTGCCGATTACCTGACCGATGGCAAGCTATGCTTGATAGAATGGCCTGAGAAAGGGCAGGGGTTTCTACCACAGACCGATATTGGCATTCAGATCAGTCAGCTCGAAGAGAGCCGCTGTGTTACTCTAACCGCGTATTCTGCTTATGCTGAGCAGTTGGTCAGTCAGTTAGGGATGATCTAGAGATTGAATATTAAGTTACAACAACGCATAACCAAACTCAGTCAATGGGGCGTCTTTTTTTCATGGATGGCGTCTGTGATGCTATCCAGTCCGCTCCTGCTGCTATCCAGTTCTGCCTCGGCAGCGGATATTGAATCGGTGCGAGTTTGGCGAGCGCCAGATAGCACAAGGCTGGTACTTGATCTGAGTAGTGCAGCCGACCACAAACTATTTGCCCTGCAAAATCCCAATCGACTAGTGATTGACCTCAGCGACAGCCAGGTCAAAACACAGTTCGATAAACTCGATTTAACCAATACGCCGATTGCAAAAATTCGCGCCGCCGTGCGCAATAAAACCGATGTCCGCGTAGTGTTGGATCTAAAAAATACCGTCAGTCCAAAAAGTTTTAGCCTCAAGGCCAATGAGCAATACAGCGACCGTTTAGTGATCGACCTGTTTGATAAAAAGCGGGTAGTTAGTCGCTCTGTAGAACAGGTGGTCAAGAAGAGAAATCCGAAAATAGTCATTGCGATTGATGCTGGTCACGGTGGTGAAGACCCCGGGGCTCTTGGGCCAAGGCGAGTCCGTGAAAAAGTTGTGGCCCTGCAAATAGCTCAAAAACTGGAAGCACTTTTTGATAAAAACCCCTATTTCGAAGGAGAGTTAGTGCGCACGGGTGACTATTATATTGCACTGCCAAAACGATCCAAAATTGCTCGTGATAAACAGGCTGACTTTTTTATCTCCATTCATGCGGATGCCTTTACTAATCCGAAAGCTTATGGCGCTTCGGTCTATGCGCTGTCTACCAAGGGCTCTACGAGTGCCTGGGCAACTAAATTGGCAGCCAAAGAAAACCGGTCCGATGAATTTGGTGGTACCAGCTCGCCCAGTGGCAATGCCTATCCTGACTATGTGCAGGGGGTGCTGGCGGATTTAATTCAGACTGGAACGGTAAGGGATAGTCTGGATGCCGGTAAGTACGTTCTTAAAAATATAGGTGGCGTCGCCAGACTGCACAAAAAGAAAGTTGAGCAGGCAGGCTTTATGGTGCTTAAGTCATCGGTGCCCTCGCTGCTGATTGAGACGGGTTTTATTTCTAATCCCAAAGAGGCGCGAGATTTAAGTACGCGCAGCTATCAGCAAAAAATTGCCAATGCTATTTATCAGGGGGTACTGCAATATCATTCTGATAGTCCTCCCGTCGGCACTTTGCTGGCCAAAAATGATGGAGAAATTGACCACAGTTATGTGATTATTCGCGGTGACACATTGTCAGAAATTGCGGCTCGCTATAACACCTCAGTGCGAAAAATTGTGCGCTACAATAAAATGAAATCCAATTCTATTCGGGTTGGCCAGAAAATTTTAATTCCCTCTAGTTAAAGGTTATAAAGCATGTCCGCTATCAAGATTCTCAGCCCGCAATTAGCCAATCAGATTGCTGCTGGCGAGGTGGTTGAACGCCCCGCATCTGTTCTTAAAGAGCTGGTGGAAAATAGCCTTGATGCTGGGGCTAAGCGCATTGATATTGAGATAGAGCAGGGCGGCGTCAAGCTGATTAAAATCCGTGACGACGGCCATGGTATTCCCGAGCACGAACTGGCTCTGGCCCTGAGTCGTCACGCGACCAGCAAAATTGATAACCTCGAAGATCTCGAAGCTGTTGGAACACTGGGTTTTCGCGGTGAGGCTCTGGCCAGTATTGCCTCGGTGTCGCGCTTGGCGCTCACCTCTAATTCTGGTGATAGCAGTGGTTGGAAAGCCGTATCGGAGGGTCGCGATATGGAGGTGGAACTCAAGCCTGCCGCTCATCCTCAGGGCACCAGCGTCGAGGTGCGGGATCTGTTTTTTAATACCCCGGCGCGACGTAAGTTTTTGAGAACCGAAGGCACCGAATATAACCGCATCGATGACAGCATCAAAAAGTTGGCCCTCAGCCGTATGGATGTGGCCTTTAGTTTGCGCCACAACCAGCGCGCACAGTTGACCTTGCGTCCGGCGAGGAGTCAGGCGGAGCAGGAAAAGCGGGTGGCAGATATCTGTGGCCCAGCATTTATGAAAGACGCCCTGTATGTGGACAATGATCGCACCGGTATTCGGCTCTGGGGCTGGATGGGTCTGCCGACGTTTTCGAGAAGTCAGGCTGATCTGCAGCACTTCTTTGTCAATGGTCGAGCGATTCGCGACAAGGTGGTATCTCATGCCGTGCGCCAAGCCTATCAGGATGTTTTGTACCATGGCCGTCATCCCGCCTTTGTTTTGTTTCTCGAGATTGAGCCCGCCGACGTGGATGTTAATGTGCATCCCACCAAACATGAGGTGCGCTTTCGAGACAGTCGATCTATCCATGGCTTTGTCTACAGCACGTTGCATCGAGCACTGTCTCAGGATCGACCGCAGGATCATTTGCAGGCTTCTGAGTCTGGCTTGAATACTAACCAGGATGCGGAGCAGCAGGCTGGACAGTCAACGATTCAGTTTCCTTCGGGTTCGTCTTTAGGCGCTCAAGAATCCCTATCAAACGTTCAAGGTTATTCATCCGGTCCGCAGGGGCATGGCTTTCAGTCTCGACCGCAGAGCTTTGGTGTGAATACACCCATGGCGGCTTATCAGGGGCTCTATGCTACTGAGATGCCCACGGAAGAGGGCGATATTCCTCCAATGGGTTTTGCGGTTGCTCAGCTCAAGGGAATTTATATTCTGGCGGAAAACGCCCAGGGCCTAATTATTGTTGATATGCATGCGGCTCACGAACGCATTACCTATGAACGGATGAAAACCGCCTTTGATGATCAGGGGCTTGTCTCTCAGCCACTGCTGGTACCAGAGAGTCTGGCAGTTAGTCAGCGTGAAGCCGATATGGCCGAACAGAGTGGTGAGGTGTTTGCGCAGCTTGGATTTGTCGTGGAGCGGGCCGCCAATGAAAGTATTATCGTGCGAGAGATTCCGGCTATTTTACGGGGTTCTGAAGTTGAGTCTCTGCTGCGTGATGTGATCTCAGACCTGATTGAGCACGGTACCTCGGAGCGTATTCGCAACCATATTAATGAAATTCTTTCGACCATGGCCTGCCATGGATCAGTGCGCGCTAATCGCAAACTCAGTGTGCCCGAGATGAATGCGCTGCTGCGTGATATGGAAGCGACTGAGCGCAGTGGTCAGTGCAACCACGGCCGTCCTACCTGGTCGCAGCTGACCCTAGACGAGTTGGATAAGCTCTTTTTGCGGGGCCGCTAGGGCCGTGAACAGGGACTCTCTGCCGCCTGCTATCTTTGTTATGGGGCCAACCGCCAGTGGCAAAACCGATCTGGCAATCGCACTGCGCCAGCATTTGCCGGTTGAGCTAATTAATGTGGATTCGGCCCAGGTGTATCGCCAGCTGAATATCGGCAGCGCCAAGCCAGATGCAGAGACTCTGGCTGCTGCACCTCATCGACTGATTGATATTCGCGACCCAATAGATGTTTATAGTGCGGCAGATTTTCTCGTCGATGCCCGCCGTGAAATGGCCGAGATTACTGCGTCCGGGAGAATCCCTTTACTGGTCGGCGGCAGCATGATGTATTTCAAGGTGTTGTTGGAAGGCCTGTCGGAAATGCCAGAAGCCGATCAGGATATTCGCCAGCAACTTGAGCAGCGAGCGGCTAAATCTGGTTGGCCCAGCCTCTATAAAGAACTACAGATGGTTGACCCAGAAACCGCCAGTCGCCTACATCCCAATCATTCTCAGAGAATACAGCGCGCCCTGGAGGTCTACCAGATAACGGGGACTCCCATGTCGGCTTTGCAGGCTCAGGCCTCCGTTGGTGGCTTACAGAATGACTACCAAATTCAACAGTTTTCCCTGATGCCGGAAAATCGTGGGCTACTTCACCAGCGGATAGAGCAGCGCTTCCATAAAATGATGGAGCAAGGTTTCGCGGAAGAGATGCAGGCCCTTTTTAAGCGGGGGGATTTACATGTAAACCTGCCAGCCATTCGCTGCGTAGGATATAGGCAGCTATGGGATTACTGTGCGGGAGACTGCACCCTGCATGAAGCTGTTGAAAAGGGCGTGATTGCCACCCGGCAATTGGCCAAGCGACAGATAACCTGGCTGCGCAATTGGCCAGGGGCGACAGAAATAGCCGTTGATGACGGCAAGTACTATTACAGTCCAGAATATATTCTTAATCGGTGCTTGAAAAAGCTGGAAGAAGCTCCCATATACTATACTAAGGGGCAAGAGTAGAATCCGCTCTGCGGTGAGACGCAATCCCACCGGACTTTTGCTGCGATAATTGTAGCACCCATTGAATTTTCAATAACAAGGAGTAGTAACATGTCAAAAGGGCATAATCTACAAGACCCTTTTCTGAATGTCTTAAGAAAAGAAAGAATCCCAGTGTCTATATTTCTGGTAAACGGTATTAAGCTTCAGGGACAGGTTGAGTCTTTTGATCAATTCGTCGTACTGCTAAAAAACACTGTGAGCCAAATGGTCTATAAACACGCAATATCTACAGTTGTCCCATCGCGCGCTGTGCGCCTGCCCGCTGCTAATGCAGCTGAGGGCGGATCATCGGATCAGGGATTTGACGATGATGCTGGCAATTATGGCGACGACAACTACTAAGCGGTGTCATTGTTCTTTGAGCGACCTAAGTCTGGCGAGAGAGCTGTTCTTGTTCATATAAAGCTGAATAGCGAGTCCGAACCTGAAGATCCTAGGGAGTTTGAAGAGCTAGTGATTTCTGCGGGTGGAGATCCGGTCGAATTTTTGACCGGATCACGCCCATCTCCCAGCGCGAAATTTTTTGTCGGTTCAGGCAAACTCGAAGAGATTAGCGCCGCGGTTAAAAGCGCCGATGCGCAGCTTGTTATCTTTAACCATAATTTATCCCCCAGTCAGGAACGTAATATTGAAGCCGAGCTTAAATGCCGGGTGCTCGATAGAACCGGTCTGATTTTGGATATTTTTGCCCAGCGTGCCAGAACCCATGAGGGAAAGCTGCAAGTCGAGCTAGCCCAGTTACAGCATCTGTCTTCGCGACTGGTTAGAGGCTGGACTCACCTTGAGCGTCAACGAGGTGGTATTGGTAATCGGGGTCCCGGTGAAACTCAGCTGGAATCTGATCGACGAATGGTGAGAGACCGTATTAAGGCTATTAAGCAGCGCCTTGATAAGGTGCGCAAACAGCGCGACCAGGGGCGGCGAGCGCGGACCAAGTCCGAGATTCCCACCGTGTCGTTGGTGGGTTACACCAACGCCGGAAAATCAACATTATTTAATAAGCTGACCAGCGCCGATGTCTATGTCGCTGATCAGCTGTTCGCGACTCTAGATCCGACCATGCGCCGACTCGACTTGGCGGAACTGGGGCCAGTGGTCTTTGCGGATACAGTGGGCTTTATTAGTCATCTACCGCACCGTTTGGTCGATGCCTTTAGAGCGACACTGGAAGAGGCTGCCTCGTCGAACCTATTGATGCATGTTGTAGACGCCTCAGCAGGGGATCGATCGGTCAATATTGTGCGGGTTAATGAAGTATTAAAAGAGATTAATGCTCACGACTTGCCAACGCTGATGATATACAACAAGATTGACCTGCTCGACGAAGTGAAGCCCCATATCGAGAGAAATGAAGAGGGCATACCCATTGCAGTTTGGGTGTCGGCACTGGCCGGTGAGGGGTTGGAATTGCTCCTCCAGGCCGTGGTTGAATGTCTGCCCAATAAAATTGTGCACCAGCATCTGCAGTTACAGCCGAGTCAGGGGGCATTTCGCGCCGCGCTCTATAGTCAAAAAGCTGTATTATCCGAGCAATCAGCGGAATCAGGTGTTATTAATTTAGAAGTGAAGCTGGCAGAGAGCGATTTTTTGCGTCTGCTTAAAAATTCGGGGTTGAAATTAGAAGATTTGGTCACATTGTAATAGCAGGCCTTCATTAGAAGAGCTAGCAGAAGCGCGAGAAGAGAATTTGTAGTCGTAGCCGTGCAGTTTAAAGGCTGCATCGTAGAAATACCTAAAATAGATCAACAATTAAAACTGGAGAAAATTATGGCCTGGAATGAACCGGGTGGTGGCAAGGATCCTTGGGGTGGTAATCAAGGCAACGACGGCCCACCAGATATCGATGAAGTGCTAAACAAACTCAAAGAGAAATTCGCTGGATTTGGTGGCGGTTCTAGTGGTGCTGGCGGCGGTGCAGGTAGCAGTAAAGGCCTGGTACCCGTGGTATTTATAGCGCTGACTATTATTTGGGGTCTGCTGGGCTTCTATCAGGTCGACGAAAAAGAGCAGGCGGTTGTGCTGCGTCTGGGTAAATACAGCGACACCCTAGGTTCTGGTCTGCAGTGGAACCCACCGATTTTTGACTCAGTAACCATTGTTCGTGTTACAGAAGAGCGACAGTATTCGGCCCGTGGCCTGATGTTGACTCAAGACGAAAACATTGTAGAAATCTCATTGACTGTGCAGTACAACATCGTCAATGCCAAAGATTTTGTATTGAGCATTAAAGATCCAGAGTTAAGTCTTAAGTATGCAACAGATAGTGCGTTGCGCCATGTTGTGGGTAGCACAGGTTTAGACGGTGTTATTTCGACTGGCCGTGAAGAAGTTGCCGTGAGTACCGAGGAGAAACTTCAGGATCTTCTGAATGTTTATAGCAGTGGTATTAACGTGGTCAAGATCAACATCGAAGAGGCGCGCCCACCGACAGAGGTTAAGGCAGCTTACGATGACGTGATCAAGGCGCGGGAAGATCTCGAACGTCTGGTTAACGAAGCTCAGGCTTACTCTAATGGCGTGATTCCAGAAGCCCGTGGTGAAGCACAGCGTCTCCGTGAAGAAGCTGAAGGCTATCTGTCTCAGGTGGTTTCTAAATCTCAGGGTGAAGCCAAACGTTTTACTGCGTTGCTAACAGAATATAAGAAGGCACCTGGTGTAACGCGTGAGCGTCTATATATTGATGCGATCGAAGAGGTGATGAGCAGCAGTACTAAGATTTTGGTGGACACTAAGGGCGGCAACAACATGCTCTATCTACCCCTGGACAAGCTGGTTCAGCAGGGTAATGCAGCAGGCGCAACTCGCGGCTCTGGCAGTGATTCCCAGATGGTTGATCGTATTGCCAATGAAGTGATTGAGAAGCTTCAGCGCAACAGCAATCAAATTCAATCGGAGAGACGTCGATGAATAATCTAATGAAAACCGCCATCGTAGTGTTGGTTTTGTTGATAGGCGCCAGCAGTTCACTGTATGTGGTTAGTGAATTTGAGCGTGGTGTAAAGCTACAGTTTGGTAAGCTGGTCGAAGCTGATATACAGCCCGGCCTGCACGTCAAAATTCCCTTTGTGGACAATGTGCGTATCTTTGATGCACGTATCCTCACCGTAGATGCGCAGCCAGCAAGCTTCTTTACTATTGAAAAGAAGCGTCTGATTGTAGATTCCTATGCTAAGTGGCGTATTGCCAATGTAGAAACCTACTATAAGGCAACGGGTGGCGTCGAGTCTGTCGCTCACAACCGTCTGGCCAATCGTGTTAATAACGGCCTTAGAAACCAGTTTGGTACCCGTACCCTGCATGAGGTAGTTTCTGGCGAGCGCGATCTGCTGATGAAAAACATCACTGCCGAACTCAACGACTCGGTACTGGATAGCCTAGGTATCGAAGTAGTCGATGTTCGCGTTAAGCGTATTGACCTTCCTCAGGAAGTGAGCAGCCAGGTATTCCGTCGTATGACGGCTGAGCGAGATAAAGAAGCCAATGAGTTGCGTTCAACTGGTAAGGAACGCGCTGAAAAGATTCGCGCTTCTGCGGACCGTGAACGCACTATTGAGGTGGCTAACGCTTACCGTGATTCTGAGAAATTGCGCGGTGAAGGTGATGCAAAAGCAGCGGCTATCTACTCTGAAGCCTATCAGCAAGACCCAGAGTTCTACTCGTTTATGCGTAGCCTCAACGCCTATAAATCTGCCTTCTCCAATAAAGGCGATATTATGCTAGTGGATCCAGGCAGCGACTTTTTCAAGTATTTGAACCAACAGAGCGGCAACTAATAGGGCGCTTAGGGTGACTGAACTGATTAAAGGCCTTAATCAGTTCAGAAACCTCTGCCACATTGATGGCGATTTTGCTAGAATTCGGAAACCGGGGCGACTCGGTTTTTTTACGCCGGTTCTGAGGTGATATTTAATGCTCGACGATGTAGGTAGAGCGATTGGTTTGATGCTGGTGTTTGAGGGAATCATGCCTTTTTTGGCGCCGAAACGGTGGCGTAATATGGCAGAGGTTCTGGCCACTATAGATGATCGCTCAATGAGAATAATTGGTCTGCTGAGTATGCTCGGTGGATTGGCGCTGCTGGTTTTTTGGCGCTAAACTTTAAAAAATGGGATTCCTGTGAAAAATGTAGATCGCTGGTTATTGCCGGATGGCGTCGATGACGTGCTTCCAGAACAGGCACAGGTTGTCGAGCACCTGCGTCGCCAACTACTTGATCTCTATCACAACTGGGGCTACGACCTCGTTATTCCACCCATGGTTGAGTTTACCGAATCACTCCTCAGTGGCTCCGGCAGCGACCTTGACCTAATGACCTTTCGTGTCACTGATCAAATCAGTGGACGCATGATGGGCATCCGCGCAGATATTACTCCTCAGACCGCCAGAATGGACGCTCACAGCCTCCGCAGAGACGGACCTAACCGTCTTTGTTATGCAGGTACCGTGTTGCACACACGTCCCCGTGGGCCCTTGGAATCGCGGACTCCCATCTCTCTGGGCGTCGAACTGTTCGGCGAGGCGACTTTGAGCGCCGATATCGAAGTTATCGAATTGTTTTTACAGACCCTCAAGAGTAGTGGTGTTGCTAATGTGCATCTGGACCTCGGCCATGTGGATATCTTCCGTGGCCTATTAGCCGTTGCCAATCTCGATAATGACCAAGAAAATCAGCTGTTTGAACTGTTGCAGCGTAAGGCCAGCGACGAACTCAGCGCCTGGATAGCGGCCAATGTTACAGACAGTAAGTTGGCGGGCTGGCTCAACATACTGCCGACCCTCGCGGGCAATGCGGAAGTGCTAACGGCTGCCAAAAAAGCCTTAGCCGGTGCACCGGAAACCGTATTAGCGGCCATTATGCAGCTTGAGCAGGTAGTTACGGCATTGCCAACAGGGGAAGTCACCGTCTATTTGGATCTGGGTGAACTGCCCGGATACCATTATCACACGGGCATTGTGTTTGCCGGTTATGTGCAGGGCTATGGTAAGGCGCTGGGTAATGGTGGTCGTTACGACCATGTTGGCGAAGCCTTTGGTCGCTCGCGCCCAGCAACCGGATTCGCCTTTGATCTCAAGTCATTAGTGACCCAGGGGAACACCCATTATGGTGCAGTAGCAGGCATATTTGTGCCCTATACCTCTGACGCCGAATGTCATCAGCAGGTTGCACTGTTACGCGCTCAGGGCAACCGAGTTGTGCAGGGTTTTGCTGACCAGGTTGTAAATTATCAAGAAATAAAATGTGATCGTCGGCTGGTGCAGCAAGACGGTCATTATGTGATTGAGAGTTTGTCCTAATTTAAACGTCGTCCTGATCTAAACAGTCAGTTAGTGTAATTTTTTCGAGTAAGAAATCTTATGGGTAGAAATGTCGTTATTCTTGGTTCTCAATGGGGGGACGAAGGCAAGGGTAAGATCGTTGATTTATTAACCGACAAAGCATCGTTAGTGGCACGATTTCAGGGTGGCCATAATGCCGGTCACACCCTCGTAATCGATGGCCAGAAAACGGCGTTACATCTGATACCCTCAGGTATCCTGCGTGAGCATGTCACCTGCGTGATTGGCAACGGTGTGGTGGTTGCACCAGATGCATTGCTCAAAGAAATTCATATGCTTGAAGCCCGCGGAGTAAAGGTGCGTGACCGCCTTAAAGTTTCAGGCTCATGCCCATTAATCCTCAGCTATCACATTGCCTTAGATCAGGCTCGAGAAGCAGCTCGCGGTGAGGCCAAAATTGGTACAACCGGCAGAGGTATTGGTCCTGCTTACGAAGATAAGGTGGCTCGTCGTGCACTGCGTCTCGGAGACATGGCTAATATGGAACGCTTTGCTGAAAAGCTCAAAGAGGTTCTTGAATACCATAACTTTGCGCTTACCCAGTATTACAAAACCGACCCTGTCGACTTTGACAAGACCCTCGCCGAGGCAAAAGAATGGGCAGCCGTACTCTTACCCATGAAAGCCGATGTGACCAAAATTCTCCACGATGCCCGTGAAGCTGGAGACCATATTCTGTTTGAAGGCGCCCAGGGCTCGCTGCTTGATATTGACCATGGCACCTATCCCTACGTAACCTCGTCCAATACCACTGCCGGTGGCACCGCCACAGGAACAGGTTTTGGCCCACTGTATCTAGACTATGTGCTGGGCATAACCAAAGCCTACACCACCAGAGTGGGTTCAGGTCCATTCCCTACTGAACTACATTGCGAGATCGGCCAGTACCTAGGCGAGAAAGGTCATGAGTTTGGTACCACCACTGGTCGTTCACGACGCTGTGGCTGGTTCGATGCCGTCGCATTGCGACAGGCAGTGCGCATTAATAGTATTTCAGGTATCTGCCTAACCAAGCTAGATGTATTGGATGGCTTGGACGAGGTCAATATCTGTATCGGTTACCAACATAAAGACGGCACCGACGCTGGCATTCCTATGCATGCCGATGATTTTGAAGATATCACGCCAATCTATGAATCAATGCCAGGTTGGAGCGATGTCACGGTTGGTGCTCAGCGTCTGGAAGACTTACCTCAGGCCGCGCGAGATTATATTGTGCGTATTGAAGAGTTGACTGGCGCCCCAGTAGATATCGTTTCTACGGGTCCAGATCGTGTAGAAACCATTGTTTTGCGTCACCCATTTTCGTAAACCTACGTTGTTAAAAAAGCCCGCGCTCGGTTAACCGGACGCGGGTTTTTTTAACCCTGGTTTCTGGCAAATAAGCCGGGTAGTTTAAACCCTAGCCTACAATATGTAGCCCTAAACCAATGAGACTACCAATCACCAGTGCGATATTGCTGAAGATGCTCATCACCGCCCCGGGTCCACGGATTTTGGGGTCTTTGAGGTACAGACTCGAGTAGATTTGCCGACCCAATAAAAATAAAACACCGGGAAGAAGTACCCAGCTAGCACTGACGTAATAGCTAAATGTAAGCATGCTGGGAATAAAAACAATCAACTGTTCCAGCGTATTTTGTTGTATACGAAATTTTATTTCCCACTCTTCATTGCCCGTTGTTTTAGGGGCCAAAACATTATTTTTTAGACGAGAAAAACCTACCCTAAAAGTAAATATCAGATACTGAAGTAGTGCGACCAATATAATGGCGATACTGTATTCCATGTCAATTTCCCTGTGTCGAATTTTTAAACCTAAAATTAATACCTATTACATATGGATAAAATTACGCGTCCATATTAAAAATAAGCCTAGACTAAAGCGCTACTTGATGCAGAGGAAAGCCCTTCGGCACCTACCTTTTTAACTATGCGAAAGTAAAATTTTTAGGTCTGCCCAGTTAACCCACCAGTAACCGCCAACAAAATTTGTCTGCTGTTACCTCTTGCGCAAACAAAATAACCCCTGTAACGTTATTCACGTAGCACTGAATAAAAACAAACGGTTTTCACGCCAGTTGCGTTTTATACAGGCGATAGAATTCCGATACGCTTGGGGTATTTATGCCACTAAAGATGTATATGGACATTATTCGTTTAAGCCGCGCTCGCCACCGACCTAAGGTGGTAAGAAATTCCTTTATCCTCGATATTTCCTTTTTAATAACCGCCTTCCGGCACTGTTACCTGTCTGGAAGGATGCGTTAATGGTGAATGAATACGCGACTGAAATCTGGCCACTGGCCGTCTATTTCGGCATGGTTATCCTTCTTGTTATTACGATGCTGGTACTGTCATGGTTATTGGGTCAGCGACGTCGCGAGCAGGCCACCAATGATCCTTTTGAGTCGGGCATTGTGGCGGTTGGTGACTCGCAAATCCGCATCTCCGTTGAGTTTTATCTGATCGCCATATTCTTCGTTATCTTCGATTTAGAAACCGTCTTTATCTTTGCCTGGGCAATTGCTTTCTTTGAGTTAGGCTGGCAGGGCTATTTTTCCATGTTGGTGTTTATCGCAATACTGGCATTGGCATTGATCTATGAATGGCGCTCCGGGGCACTGGAATGGGGCAATAAAACCCGTGTCGGTCTACCGGCCGCCAAGAGAACTCAAAAAATAATTGACCAGAGAGCAGCACAAAAACAACAACCTAAAGCGGCCGAGGACAAACAATGAAGTGGAGTTTAACGCGCCCTGAAGATGGCAATCTACTCAATCACAGTGATGAATTTATCGAAGAGCAGGTCAAGCGTAATGTCGCTTTCGCCAAGCTCGAGGACCTCGTTGCCTGGGGCCGCGCCCATTCACTCTGGCCATTCAACTTTGGACTGTCCTGCTGCTATGTAGAGATGGCGACCTCGTTTACCAGTCGTCATGACATAGCGCGCTTTGGTTCCGAGGTCATTCGTGCGACTCCAAGGCAGGCGGATTTGATGGTTATTTCCGGCACCTGTTTTCTCAAAATGGCCCCAGTGATACAGCGTCTCTATGAACAGTTATTGGAACCGCGCTGGATTATCTCAATGGGATCCTGTGCCAACTCTGGTGGTATGTACGACATTTACTCCGTAGTGCAGGGAGTGGACAAATTTATTCCGGTGGACGTCTATGTTCCAGGCTGCCCACCACGCCCTGAGGCATTGATGCAGGGCCTGATAATGTTACAGGAGTCTATTGGTAAAGAACGACGACCTATTACCTGGGCAGCTGGTGATCAGACGGTAATCAAACCGAAAAAAATCAGCAAACGGGATGAGTTGACCGCAGAGCGAATAAAAGCCACTGAATTGCGGGAACCAAAAGACGTGTAGATCGAATAAAAATTAAGGGGTTTTAATGCAGAAGGCTGAATCCAAGATTCATAGCCCGGTTGAAGAGGACCTGTACCGTAAGTTTGGTCAGGCCCTATTTATTGCTCAACCTAGCGCGGACGCAACACTCACATTGTGGGTGCCTCGCGATCGTTTGATCGATGTTCTGCAATACCTCAAGCCCAAATTTTCCATGCTCTATGATTTGTTTGCTATCGATGAGCGTACCCGCGCCAATCGTTCTGGCCAGCCCGCCTCAGATTTCACCGTTGTCTACCAGCTACTATCTCTAGATCGCAACGAAGATATCCGTATTAAAGTCGCCCTGTCTGAATCTAGCCTCAATATCCCAACGATTATTTCACTTTGGCCCAATGCCAACTGGTACGAGCGGGAAGTGTGGGACATGTTTGGTGTGATCGTTTCCGGACACCCCAACCTCTATCGCATTTTGTTGCCCCCCACCTGGGAGGGGCATGCCTTACGTAAAGACCATCCGGCCCGAGCTACCGAAATGGGTGAGTTTGAAATGGGCCCAGAGCGTGTGGCTAAGGAACAGGAAGCATTGCGATTTCGGCCTGAACAATGGGGTATGAAAAAAGCCAGCGACGACAGTGAATATATGTTTTTGAATCTGGGGCCAAACCATCCCAGCGTCCACGGTGTTTTTCGTGTTGCCCTGCAGTTAGATGGCGAGGTGATTGTCGATTCGGTCCCGGATATTGGTTACCACCACCGCGGCGCTGAGAAGATGGGGGAGCGGCAGACCTGGCACACGTTTATTCCTTATACCGACCGCATTGATTACCTGGGTGGGGTTATGAATAACCTGGCCTATATTCAGTCGGTAGAAATGTTGGCAGGTATTGAGGTGCCAGAGCGGGCAAAAATTATTCGTATTATGCTCTCTGAGCTGTTTCGTATTTCAAGTCACCTGGTGTTTTACGGGACCTTTGTTCAGGACGTGGGGCAGATGTCTCCGGTGTTTTATATGTTTGCCGACCGGGAAAAATTATTTGGCATTATCGAAGCCATCACCGGTGGCCGGATGCATCCGGCTTGGTTTCGCATAGGTGGTGTAGCGGCGGACTTACCCAATGGCTGGGATCGCATGATTCGTGAGTTTATTGATTTTCTGCCCGCGCGCCTTGATCACTACGACAAGATGGCCATGCAAAATAAAATGCTCAAGGCCCGCACGGTGGGCATAGGGGTGTATACCCAGCAAGAGGCCCTAGACTGGGGTATTACCGGCCCCGGCTTGAGAGCCACAGGTATTGACTGGGATGTACGTAAAAAGCGCCCTTACGGTGGTTATGATCAGTTTGACTTTGAGGTACCAACCTCCAATAACGGCGACTGCTACGACCGCGCAGAACTGCGTATTGAAGAGATGCGCCAGAGTCTAAAAATTATTCGTCAATGTCTGGATAATATGCCGGGCGGCCCCTATAAGAGTGACCATCCTCAGACCACACCGCCTCCCAAAGAGCGCACCATGGAAGATATCGAAACCCTAATTCACCATTTTCTAAATGTGAGCTGGGGACCGGTGATACCTGAGGGCGAGGCATCGGTAATGATCGAAGCGACCAAGGGAATTAATAGCTATCACCTGATTAGCGATGGCGGTACTAATTCTTATCGCACTAGAATTCGTACACCTTCTTTTCCACACCTGCAGCAGATTCCACTGATTAGTAAAGGTCTTATGATCCCGGATCTGATTGCCATTATTGCCAGCATTGATTTTGTGATGGCGGATGTCGACCGATGAATGATGCACAGATGATACAAACCGATGTAGGTTCAGCACTCAGCCCTGAAGAGCTTAGTGAGATAGATGCGGAGCTTGCTCATGTGCCCTATAAGTCTGGCGCGGCCATCGACGCCCTGAAAATAGTGCAGGCCAAGCGTGGCTGGATATCAGATCAAAGCCTGCAGGCCATTGCAAAATATCTTGATATGTCGGCAGAAGAGTTAGAGGGAATTGCGACGTTTTATAATTTAATTTATCGTCGCCCTGTGGGTAAAAAAGTTATTTTATTTTGTGATAGCGTGAGCTGTTGGATCTGTGGCTGTGATGGCATTAAACAAAAAATTACCGACGTCCTAGGTGTGGATTATGGCGAAACCACAGAAGATGATGCGTACACATTAATTCCGGTTCCCTGTTTGGGTGCCTGTGATAGGGCGCCTGTGATGATGGTAGGGGATGATCTACACACCCATTTAGATGAAGCCAAAATTGACGCCCTGTTTCCTGATAAAAACAAAAAAGCGGGAGGCAGTTCATAATGGAAAAAGTACTGACTCGTAATATTGGCCCTGACCTCCAGCCAACCGATCTCAAAGCCTATGAAGCCAATGGGGGTTATCAGGGCTTACGCAAAGCCCTCGCGGAGTCATCCCCAAAAGATTGCCTCGATGTTATTAGCGCCGCTAATCTTCGCGGTCGTGGCGGGGCAGGTTTCCCAACAGGTATGAAGTGGAGTTTTGTCCCCATGGGGGATAAGTGCACCCCGGGACATAAGTACCTTGTCTGCAACGCGGATGAGATGGAACCCGGCGCCTTTAAAGATCGCCTGCTGATGGAATACGATCCTCATCAACTTATTGAAGGCATGATTCTCAGTGCCTATACCATTGGGGCCGATATCTCCTATATCTTTATTCGTGGGGAATATGTGGTGGCCATTCAGCGCCTGCGAGATGCTCTGACCGAATGCTACGCCGCGGGCTACCTAGGTGACAATATTCTCGGTTCTGGCTTTAGCCTTAATATGTATATACATCCCAGTGCGGGTCGCTATATCTGCGGTGAAGAGACCGCCCTAATTAATGCCTTAGAAGGCAAGCGCGCCAACCCCAGAGCCAAGCCACCATTTCCCCAAGTCAGTGGTTTATGGGGTCGTCCAACCATTGTTAACAATGTGGAAACTCTGTGTAATATTTCCCACATTATAGATCGTGGTGCGGACTGGTTTAAGACACTGGGGGTAGGGGAAGACAGTGGTACCAAGATGTTTGGTGTTAGCGGCAGAGTCAAAAATCCGGGCTGTTGGGAACTCCCTATGGGCACCCCAATCCGACATATTCTCGAAGACCGTGCCGGCGGTATGCAAGATGGTCTGCAACTTAAAGGATTTTTGCCTGGCGGCGGTTCTACGGATTTCTTAACGCCGGACCATCTTGATCTGGCTATGGACTACAACGTGATAGGTAAAGCCGGCAGCCGCATGGGCACCGGCACCATGATTATTCTCGACGACCAGACCTGCCCTGTAGGCATGGTACTTAACCTTATTCGTTTCTTTGCCCACGAATCCTGTGGATTCTGTACTCCCTGCCGTGATGGACTGCCCTGGACCCGACAGGTACTTGAAGATATAGAGTCTGGCCGTGGCCGTGCTGAAGATCTCGATACTCTGGCCTATCAAGTGAGTTATATCGGCGCCATGGGTAACACTCACTGTGCATTGGCACCAGGTGCCATGGAGCCTCTGCAGAGCGCCTTAAAATACTTCCGCGATGACTTCGACCGCCATATTTCTGGCGGCAGCTGTCCGTACCATAGCCATACTAGACAGGGAGCTTAGACGATGCCGACGATATATATCGATGGTCAGGCCCTTGAAGTAGCTCAGGGTGAGAACATTCTAGAGGCCTGCCTGAATGCAGGCATGGATCTGCCGTATTTTTGCTGGCATCCGGCGATGGGTTCAATTGGTTCCTGTCGTCAGTGCGCACTGGTGCAATATCAAAATGAAGAGGACACCAGAGGCCGCATAGTGATGGGCTGTATGACCCCGGTCACCGAGGGAGCTAGATTTTCATTGAATGCTGAAAATGCCACCGAATTTCGCAGTGCCGTGGTGGAGTCACTCATGCTTAACCATCCCCATGACTGCCCGGTATGTGGTGAGGGCGGTGAGTGCCATCTCCAGGATATGACGGTGATGGTAGGCCATAGAGATCGTCGCTATACCGGCAAGAAAAACACCCATCGTAACCAGTATCTGGGTCCCTTGATTCACCATGAGATGAATCGCTGTATTACCTGTTATCGCTGCGAGCGTTATTATCGCGACTATGCGGGCGGCAAAGATTTAGGTGCCCAGGCTTCTCATGATCATGTGTATTTTGGTCGTCACGAAGATGGGGTTCTGCAGAGTGAGTTCTCGGGTAATCTCGTTGAAGTCTGCCCCACAGGCGTATTCACCGATAAACCCTTTCTAAAACATTACAGCCGTAAATGGGATTTACAGTCTGCGCCCTCTATCTGCAGTGGCTGTGCGGTGGGCTGCAATATTGCCCCCGGCGAACGCTACGGAAAACTAAAGCGTGTGCACAACCGTTATAACCATGAGGTGAACGGTTATTTTCTCTGTGATCGCGGTCGGTTTGGCAGCGGCTATATCAACAGTGATGCGCGGTTGGATTATGCAGGTATTAAAAAAACTGACGGCCGTTTTATGGCGGTGCATCAGCAGCAGGCTATAGATACAGCGGCGAGCTGGATAAAAAATAAAAAGGTGGCCGGCATAGGTTCCCCAAGGGCGTCTCTTGAAGCCAATTATCTCTTGCGAGAGCTGGTGGGCCGGGACAATTTTGTGGCTGGGTTCTCTGACAGCGAAGCTGAGATTATGGGCACCATTGTGCGCAGCCTTAAAAATACCACGGCAAGTAATCCGTCTATCAAACAGATGGAAGCCGCTGATGCCATTTTAATTCTTGGTGAAGATGTCACCAATACGGCTCCCCGCGTTGCGCTGGGGCTGCGGCAATCTGTGCGCAATAAAGCCTTAGAATTGGGTGAGCAGATGGGGCTGCCGCCCTGGCAGGACGCTGCTATTCGCAATCTTGCTCAGGATCAGCGGTCACCGATGATGATTATTTCAGCAATGGATACCAGATTAGACGATGTGGCCAGTCGCTGTGTGTCACTGGCTGCCGATGATATTGCGTCCTTCGGTTATGCCGTGGCAGAGGTCTTGGCGGGTGGCAAGAGTGGAGATGTCGCTGTGAACGAAGCCGCTGAGATTTTACTCGGCGCCAAAAAGCCCTTGATCGTTAGTGGTTCCAGTATGTTGCATTCCGGAATAGTAAACGGCGCTGTCGCCGTTGCTGAGGCATTGGAATCACAGGGCAAGCAAGCAATGTTGAGCCTCTGTGTGGCAGAGTCTAATAGTTTGGGCCTGGCGCTGCTGGTGGATTCTCCACTTAAAACGAAACCCTTGACCCTCAGCAAGTTAGCTAAAAAATCCGGCAAGTTAGATACCCTCATTGTTTTAGAAAACGATCTCGAACGTCGCGCTAGTAATACTGATATTGAATTGCTGGTAAGGGGCGGGCCAAAGATTGTCAGCATGGATATTTTAGAAAACTCAACGCTAAATAATTCTGATCTAGTTTTACCCGCAGCTTCCTATGCAGAGTCACAGGGTACCCTAGTAAGCAGTGAGGGGAGGGCCCAGCGCTACTTCCCCGTCTATCAACCGGCCGCCGAGCGGCTACCCAGCTGGCAGTGGATGCTGCAACTCGCTGATGCCTGTGAGCATAAAACTCTGTCTGAGCTAGAACACTTTGATCAGGTGGTAGCGGCCTGCGCCGCTAGCCAGCCTTTGTTTGCAACCTTGGTTGATGTAGCGCCCATGCGTGATTATCGGAGTCAGGGCCAAAAAATCCCTCGTCAGACTCATAGATACAGTGGTCGCACAGCCATGAATGCGGGAGTTTCAGTCCATGAGCCTCAGCAGCCTGAGGACACAGAAAGTCCCTTATCCTTTAGCATGGAAGGGCTAAATCGCGATGAAGCCGCTTCTTTAATTCCCTTTGTTTGGTCGCCTGGATGGAATTCCAATCAATCATTACAAAAGTTTCAGGCCGAGGTGGATGGGCCATTGAAGGGAGGTACTGCTGGCGTACGCATAATTCAATCAACGGGTGCAGGGGCTCTTCAATCATCAGAACCCGCGGAACAAAAATTAAAACCCCATCAGTGGCATCTGGTGCCTGTGCATCAGGTGCATGGTAGTGAAGAAATGTCTGCTAACACTGACGAAATTGCCGAGTTAGCGGGACGGGCCTTTATTGCTATTGGTGAGAAAGTTGCCGAAAAACTGGGTGTTACTGAGGGAGATGGGCTAGTTGTGACTCAGGGTAAAACTGACATTTCTCTTCGGGTAAAAATACTGTCAAGAGTGGCCAAAAACTGTGTGGGCTTCAGTGCTGGATACTCTGAGACCCTAGGGCTAACAGCAGGCAGTCTGGTATCTCTGGTTAAAGACCAACAATGGGTGAGGCCAACATCACAGATGATAGCCACGGATAAACGTACTGGCACCCAGGGAGGATCTGCCCATGTCTGAGTTGATGCCGGTGTTGTTGGCCCTGACAATTTTGATTGGCGGTGTTGCGGGTGCCGCGATACTCACCTGGTTTGAGCGCCGCTTGCTGGGTGTATGGCAAGACCGTCATGGTCCCAATCGACTCGGCCCGCTGGGTATAGGTCAGGTTCTGGCGGACATGATTAAGCTGCTATTTAAGGATGATTGGGTTCCTCCCTTTTCCGATAAAGTGGTATTTATCTTTGCCCCTACTGCCATTGTAGTCGCCATGATGATGGGCTTTGCAGTGGTGCCTTTCGCGCCAGGCATGATGATTATCGACGTCAATATCGGCCTGCTGTTCTTTCTTGGAATGACCTCACTGGCCGTTTACAGCGTGCTACTCGGTGGTCTGGCTTCAAATAATAAATATGCGCTGCTGGGTGGTTTGCGCTCGGCGGCTCAGATGGTGAGCTACGAAGTGTTTATGGGCCTGTCACTGATGGGCGTGGTGATGATGAGTGGCAGTTTTAGCCTGGTGGACATTGTTGAAGCTCAGACTGATGTTTGGTTTTGTTTCTCACAGATTCTGGGCCTTATTGTTTTTGTTATCGCCGGTATAGCAGAGAGCCATCGCTTGCCTTTCGATTTGCCCGAAGCGGAGCATGAACTCACCGCGGGTTTCCACACTGAATATGGCGGCATGAAATTCGCGATGTTTATGCTCGGGGAATATCTTGGATTGATGTTGATTTCCTGCATGATCGTGACATTATTTTTTGGTGGCTGGCATGGCCCAGCGCTAATCGGCCACTGGTTACCGCCACTGTTCTGGTTCGGTTTTAAAGTATTTATTGTTATCTGTTTCTTTGTACTTTTACGCGCTGCCATTCCTCGACCTCGCTACGACCAGCTTATGTCGTTGGGGTGGAAGGTGATGTTGCCGATTACGTTAATTAATCTGGTGATCACAGGTGCGGTCTTATTGTGGATGGAGGGAGCTGCCTAATGTTGAGTGAACTGCGAACGATTTGGGAGGTGCTGAAACATACCTTCACCAAGGCGGAGACGGTGCAGTATCCCGAGGAGATGCCCTATCTTTCTCCCCGTTATCGCGGGCGTATTGTGCTCACTAGAGATCCGGATGGAGAGGAGCGCTGTGTGGCCTGTAATCTCTGTGCGGCGGTCTGTCCGGTGGACTGTATTGCCCTGCAGAAAGATACGCGGGAAGACGGTACCTGGTATCCAGAGTTTTTCCGCATTAATTTCTCCCGATGCATTATGTGCGGTATGTGTGAGGAGGCCTGTCCCACCTATGCGATTCAGCTGACACCAGATTTTGAAATGTGTGAGTACGATCGCCAGAATATGGTGTACGAAAAAGAACATTTATTAATTAATGGGGTGGGTAAGTATCCGGACTACAATTTTTATCGGGTGTCCGGAATGCAAACGGCCACTAAGGATAAAGGCGAGGCTCAAAATGAGGCTAGACCTGTTGATACTAAGAGTCTGTTGCCATGATTATTTTAATGCTAGTTGGATTTCCGCTGGGAGCGATGATTGCCGGCATGGGTTCTACTCCCTGCTCTGTGACACGCCGTAAATACGTCCCTGTAGGCTCTACGCCAGCATCCCTGCTGGCGACGGTCACAGAACAAGTAGCAGAGCCCATGCCTATGATGCCGATGGAAATTGGGAGGTCTTATGCTTGAGATTACGCTTTTTTATGTTGCGGCGACGGTAGCCTTGGTTGCCACGGTATTGGCCATGACTCGTACCAATGCGATTCATGCGTTGATCTATCTAATTGTTTCCCTGTTGGCGGTGGCGGTGATTTTCTTTTTGATCGGCGCGCCATTTGCGGCGGCTCTGGAAATTGTTATCTATGCAGGGGCCATTATGGTGCTGTTTGTGTTTGTCATCATGATGCTCAATCTGGGTGAGAAGGGTGACCAGCAGGAACGTCAATGGTTGTTACCTAAAATTTGGGCGGGACCTGCGCTTTTGGCGGCGGTGCTATTTGCTGAATTACTCTATGTGATTTCTACGGTTGAGGGGCCTGTGTCTACCACGGCGGTCAGCGCAAAAGAGGTGGGCCTGGCACTGTTTGGGCCCTATGTCTTGGCGGTTGAGATTGCTTCTATGCTTTTGTTGGCGGGTCTTGTGGGTTCGTTTCATCTTGGGCGTCGCTATTTAGAGCGGGATGGTTTTGATGATGGGAGTGAAAAATAATGGATGGCCTGAACATTCCACTTAATCATATTCTCCTAGTGTCATCTCTTCTGTTTGCTATCGGCATGATGGGTTTGATGATTCGGCGCAATATTATTTTTATCCTGATGTCTCTTGAAGTGATGCTTAATTCTGCGGCTCTGGCATTTGTTGCTGCGGGCGCTCACTGGGGGCAGCCGGATGGGCAAATTGTATTTATGTTGATTCTTACAGTTGCAGCTGCCGAAGTGGCGGTGGGGTTGGGTCTAGTGCTGCAGGTGCAGAAGCGATTTAAAACATTAGATATGGACCATGCTAACAGGATGAGGGGTTAATAATGCGCGAGCTTATTTGGCTGATTCCACTTATCCCGCTACTTAGTTCAGTGATCCTAATGCTCGCTGGCAGTCGATTGCCGCGTCTGATGATTGGTATTACTGGGGTAGGCTCGGTTGGCCTTGCTGCTCTATTAACATTGACCACTGGCCTTAATTTTATGGCTAACCCAGAGCCATTCCAGGTAACCCTATGGACCTGGATGCAGGTGGGGAGTTTTGCACCTGGGGTCGCCTTTTATTTTGATGGCCTGACACTGGTGATGATGTCGGTGATTACTGGGGTAGGTTTTTTAATTCATCTTTTTTCCACAGAATTTATGGAACGGGATGAGAGTTATGCCCGTTACTTTGCCTATTTAAATATGTTTGTGGCGGCCATGTTAGTGCTGGTGATGGCGGACAATTTACTGCTGCTTTATTTGGGTTGGGAAGGCGTAGGGGTCTGTAGCTATTTGTTGGTTGGTTTCTGGTACCAAAATAGCGCCAATGGTCAGGCGGCACGCAAGGCCTTTATCGTGACGCGTATTGGTGACACGGCCATGGCCCTGGGTCTATTTTTATTGTTTACCGAGTTGGGTACCTTGGATATCCAGGCCATGGTCGGGATTGCTAACGAGACCTGGCAGGTTGGTGACAACGTTGCTCTGATTGCCTGTCTGTTATTGCTTGCGGGTGCTGTGGGCAAGTCAGCTCAGTTACCACTGCATACCTGGTTGCCCGATGCGATGGCTGGCCCGACGCCGGTCAGTGCCTTGATTCATGCGGCCACTATGGTGACTGCGGGCGTTTATTTAATTGCTCGTACCCATGGACTGTTTTTACTGGCCCCCGAGGCGATGATGGCGGTGGCGATTATTGGTATAGCGACTACATTGATGGCGGCTTTTACGGCATTGATGCAGTCGGATATTAAACGGATTCTTGCCTACTCTACGATTAGTCAGATCGGTTATATGTTTCTGGCCCTGGGTGTGGGTGCCTGGACTGCGGGTATCTTCCATCTTATGACCCATGCCTTTTTTAAAGCACTTCTATTTTTGGGGTCTGGCGCCATTATTCACTGTCTGCACCATGAGCATAATATTTTTAAAATGGGTGGGTTGCGCACCAGAATGCCGGTGACCTTTTGGAGCTTTATGATTGGCTCGGCGGCGCTGGCGGCACTGCCTATGACTAGTGGTTTCTTTAGTAAGGACCAAATTTTACTGCAGGCTTATCAGATGCCGGGTATGGGTCCCTGGCTTTGGTTGGCAGGTTTGCTGGGTGCGCTACTGACGGCGATCTATAGTTTTCGGTTGGTCTTTGTGGTGTTCTTTGGGGCCGCTAAGACAGAGCCAGATAAAGATACTGGCTGGCGCATGGCGGTACCTCTGACGGTCCTCTGCGGACTTTCGCTGATTGGTGGTTACTTTATTATTCCGGTGCAGGATGTTTTCCTTGCGGGCAGTGGAGATCACCCTGCGCACTGGGTTGAATATGTCTCTATCGCTGTACCCTTAGTTGGTGTGTTGCTGGCCTATCTTATTTTTCATACGGGTCAACTTAAGGTGGATGGCGTAGTTAACTCAAAAGTGGGTCAGACATTGCGTCAGTTTTGGCTGAGTGGCTGGGGTATCGATTGGCTCTATGACAGACTTTTTGTTCGGCCCTATTATGCGATATCTGGAATGCTTAAGTCGGAACCGGTGGATGCCGTTTATGGATTGATAGTGGCCATTAATCAAACCTTTAATCACTGGCTCAGCCGGGCTCAGACTGGCCGAATGCGTTGGTACATTGTCAGCATGGTATTTGGCTTAGTGGTACTGCTCACGCTCGCGCTACAGATCTCCCCGGAGGTGCTCTGATGGTTATGGTTAACCTGATATTGATACTGCTGGTGGGTGGTGTACTGGCTTTGCTGTCTGAGCGGGTCAATGAAAATATGCCGCGCAGAGTGGCACTGGCGGTGGTGCTGTTTGACCTGATTTATTTTTTGAACTTTCTATCGGGTATGCCCGATCTGACTCAGCTGCAGGCGCCCTTACCCAATGATCCCAGTACCTGGTTGATGCACTTTAAGGCGGATTGGATTCCGGCTTTTGGTATTAGTATAGAGTTCGCACTCGATGGTATTAGCATGCTCATGGTGCTGTTAACGCTTGTCCTGGGTGCGGTGGCGGTGAGCGCTTCTTGGACTGATGTTATTGTGCGGCGTGGATTCTTTGAAGCCAACCTGCTGTGGACGCTGGCTGGTGTGCTGGGGGTTTTTATGGCCCTGGATCTGTTTTTGTTTTTCCTGTTTTGGGAAGTCATGTTAATTCCCATGTATTTTATGATCGCTATCTGGGGTCATGAAAATCGTGGCTATGCGGCCATGAAGTTCTTTATCTTTACGCAGGCCAGCGGCCTGCTTATGTTGGTCTCTATACTGGCACTGGTTGCGGTTAATCAGAGTGCCACGGGGCAGTGGAGCTTTAGTTATTTCGATCTACTCAATACTCCTATGGCCGAGGCGGCCGCTCACTGGCTAATGCTGGGGTTCTTTATTGCCTTTGTGGTGAAGTTACCCGTGTTTCCCTTTCATACTTGGTTGCCCGATGCTCACACTCAGGCGCCGACTGCGGGCAGTGTAATTCTGGCGGGTATTCTGTTGAAGACCGGTGCCTATGGTCTGATTCGTTTTGCCGTGCCGCTGTTTCCTCAGGCGGCGATGGATTTCTCTTATGTGGCGATGGTGCTTGGTGCGGTTGGCGTGGTTTATGGCGCCGTGCTGGCCTTTGCGCAAACTGACTTTAAACGCCTTATTGCCTATAGCAGTGTCAGCCATATGGGCTTTGTACTGTTGGGGGTTTATGCCTGGAATGAGCTGGCGCTGCAGGGTGCAGTGATGCAAATGGTGGCTCATGGTTTTAGTACCGCGGCACTGTTTATGATTGCTGGTTCTTTACAGGAGCGGCTGCATACCAGAGATATGCGCGAGATGGGTGGCCTGTGGCAACAGATGCCGCGCATGGGTGCGGTCGCTATGTTCTTCGTGGTGGCCTCATTGGGACTGCCCGGTCTGGGAAACTTTGTTGCCGAATTCCTGGTGCTGTTGGGTCTCTTTCAGGTTGATCCCTGGCTTACGGCAGTGGCCGCTCTGGGGCTTATTACAGGGGCAGCCTATTCGTTAATTCTAATGCAGCGCGCCTTTCAGGGAGAGCCCAATCCAACCTTAGCGGATCAGGGACTGATAGATTTTGGTCCTCGTGAAATGCTGACCATGGCCGTTATGATGCTAGCACTTATTGGCCTAGGTATTTTTCCTCAGCCGGTTTTGGATATTGCTCAGCCAGTGCTGCAAAGTTTGCTGGAGGTGACCCGATGAACGGACAATTAATGATGGCACTGATGCCCATTCTGGTGCTGTCCCTGACTGCTGTTGTACTGATGATACAGGCGTCGGTGAAACGGGATCAGTCCGTGGCCTGGGTGATTACCGCCCTGGGTTTATTATTGGCGCTCTGGGGTGCAGGTTATGCTCGAGGGTTTACTCAGCCAGTGACGGTGTTGCTAATGGTGGATGACTGGGGTCTATTTTTTACCACCTTGATTTTAGTAGCTGCGCTGGTGACATTGATTCTATCCAAGGATACTTTTTCCCCAGAGGGCGAGCGCAAAGAGGAATATTATCTACTGCTGGTGCTCAGCGTTTTAGGGGCAGTGATATTGATACAGTCTAGCCACATGGTGTCTCTACTGTTAGGTATGGAACTGATGGGTGTGGCGCTCTATGCCATGATCGCCTTTCCAGAAAAGGGCCAGCGTCCTCTCGAAGCGGCGATTAAGTATTTAGTTTTGTCAGCCTGCGCCTCGGTGATGCTGCTTTATGGTTTTGCATTGATCTATGCCGCAACCGGTGAATTGAGCTATGCAGGCATTGGGCTAAAAGCATCCATCGCCTATGATCAAAATCCAATACTACTTATGGCCGGTACGGCCATGGTATTGGCCGGTATCGGTTTCAAGTTGTCGGTAGTGCCTTTTCATATGTGGACGCCGGATGTCTATGAGGGTGCACCCACCCCAGTGACTGGGTTTCTAGCCACGGTTTCAAAAGGGGCAGTCTTTGTGGCCTTAACCAGATTCTTTGTGGAGGGGCAGCTTTATGAATACCAGTCGTTAATGACAGCACTGGCGGCGGTGGCCATTGCCTCTATGTTAATAGGTAACTGGTTGGCCCTGCGCCAGGAAAACATTAAGCGTCTGCTGGCCTATTCTTCTATTGCCCACTTTGGTTATCTGCTTGTGGTGTTGATCGCGCTCTCTTATAGCGGCGCCGAAGCGGGCTTAATCCGCGAGGCAATTACGTTCTATTTGGCGGCTTATATCCTGACGACATTGGCAGCCTTTGCTGTGATTGCCAGTATCGCAGGGGAAGATGAAAGAAAAAATCGTATCGCCTCATTTGACGGCCTATTCTGGCGTAGGCCTATCCAAGCATTTAGCTTAACGGTCGCCATGCTTTCTTTTGCAGGTATCCCACTGACGGCTGGCTTTATCGGAAAATTCTATATCATTAGTGTGGGTATTCAGTCTCAGCTATGGTGGCTGATCACGGCACTGGTGATAGGTAGTGCGATTGGAATTTATTATTACCTGCGCATTATTTTTGCCATGACTATGTCTGCTGGTATGTCTGTTAATGATGAGGGTAAAGATGAGATAAATGTCGCGCAAAATGCCTCAGTATCCTCACAGGACGTATTGGCTATGCTATTACTAATAATGGTGTTATTACTTGGCACTTGGCCGCAACCGTTTATTGAATTTGCGGGTCGGCTCTAGCCTCAATTCCAACAATGATTTATCAGAAAATAGAAAAAGTAATTAAAAAACAACAGGAGTACCCTATGTTACGTTCAGTTGATCTAAGTGATTACATGCTCCATGATCCGGTGAAAATTTCACCTGAAGATGAGGTGTTTACGGCTATCTCCCTTATTCAAGACAACAAAGTATCTGGCGTCTGCGTTGTAGATGGCGAAGGTATGTTGGTTGGGGTGCTTTCAGAATTGGACTGTCTGCGAGCAATTCTGGGTGCAACCTACAATGAGAATGGCTATGTGGGTAAGGCCAGTGAATATATGAGTAGAGATGTTGATTTTTGCGATATTCATGCCGACCTTGTGGATGTGGCTACCGACATGCTGGCTAAGGGGCATCGTCGCCGACCCGTGCTAGATCATGGCAAATTGGTTGGGCAGATTACCTGCCGACAGCTATTGAGTGTGGTGAGCCATTTTAATGAGACCGCGGCGAAGGCTACTTAATTCGCAACTCTGAAGGCTTTTTAATTCTGCTGCCGCTGGGGCTTTCTAGTCAAGCTGCTGCTAAAGCCTCTTGATCTGACGATTACTGTCTAGCTGATATAAATAATCCACTCGGCTGGGCATTTCTTCCAAGCAATGTTCAGTAATACGCTGATAATACTGAATAAATCGCAGTATCTCAGCAGCATTCATCAGGGGCTTGGCCATTTTTCGCTCCTGTTCAAGACGCCATTTAAAGATGGTATCGAACGACGGGGCGCACAACATCAACAATGTATCCGCCAGTCCAAATAGCCTTTGATAGTCATCAGCCAATGCCGTATTGACGTAAGTGCGCCAAACAGCATCGGCGTCTTCTAAGGCTTCAAGTTCATTAATGGGAGTCACCAGGGCTGATTGCTCCTGGGCGGTTGCACCCATACACCAGCCCTCCAAAATAATTAAGCCAACCGGGCCTCGAACGATTTCACATTGTTCAGGGGCCAAGCGATCATCCGTGCTCTTATCGAACCGAGTAATTAATGTGTCGGATTCTGCCTCCACCAGGCCATTAATCGTGGCAATAGCCAGATCCACATCATGGGTCCCAGGCACACCTCGGGTTGCTAGTAATGGGTGGACATCTTTAGCCAGTTGCAGGCGCTCGGCCTTGCGGAGATAGAAGTCATCCAGAGACAGCGCGACAGTGCGGATATCATGTTGTTCGGCGATACAGGTGCAGAGATAGTCTGCCAGAGTAGACTTACCTGAGCCCTGAGACCCGTTAATGCCAATAATTCGGGTTCCCGAATGACCGGTAGTCTGTTGCTTAGCAAAGTCCTCCAAAAGAGGACTATACCAACGTTGGGCTGTTTCAAGATAGCGCTCGGGAAGTTGATTGCGCTGTAGAAATTGTTGCTGTGCGGGCGTCATAGGCTGGAGGCTAATGGAGTCTGGGGTGTGACCATAGATTAGCATAGCCCCGCGAGGTAAAAACAGTCTCCCGAGAAATAATATAAGCGTAGTGTCTAACGCGCTATTTTTGAGGGGAATAGGAAGTGATCTACGCACCATTTAATCGTTCATCTGTGCAATAATCAGTAAAGTTTAAATTTAATTGGATAACCCAAAGAATATGAAACAGATACTGCTTAGCGCCAAAGTAATCCTTGGGACCTTCTTTTTCCTGGTAATCACTCAGTCGATACCAGCCTTTGCTGGTAATGTGATTCTGATTATTGGTGATGGCATGGATGATGCGCAGATCACCATTGCACGCAATTATCTCGTTGGCCCTAGGGGCAAACTTAGCCTTGATCACCTCCCGGTGAGAAGTAGTGTTCAGGTGCTCAGCGTCTCAGATCAGAATCCTAAGCAGGCTGTCTATGTTGCTGATTCCGCCAATAGCGCCACAGCAATTGCCACTGGAGTAGTAACTAGCCGAGGGCGAATAGGGACGACAGCAGGCACTGATCTTGATGTTATCAATATTATAGACTTGGCGCAGGAGCGCGGCATTAAAACAGGACTTGTTACAACGGCGAATGTCACTGATGCTACCCCAGCAGCATTTTATGCCCACACGAACAATCGCGACTGTGAAAATCCCAGCCTGATGGTTGATGTAGAAGTCTATTCTGACGTCTTTGTAGACTGCTCGGCGGATCTAAAAAGTAACGACGGCAAGGGTTCAATTTCGGAGCAGCTAGTTGGCTCTGGTGTCGATGTGTTTTTGGGTGGGGGTTTAAAGCACTTTACGGTTCCTGCTGAAGATGCTGGAGACGAAGTACTCGCGATGGCTAAACAGGCGGGCTATCAGGTGGTACTAAACCCAGAGCAGCTCAATAACATTGAGCAGGGTAAGTTGCTGGGCCTCTTTTCAGAAAGCACTATGCCAGTGATCTGGCGCGGCGAAGATGACCGCAAAGCCGAGCACTCTGAACTGAGCTGGACAAATTCGATTCATTGGTCGATGGGCGAAGTCACATACCCTGAACCTATGCACTGTGAAGACAACCCTGACTTTACCGGATTGCCCACCTTGGTAGAGATGACCGACAAGGCCCTCGCAGTATTAAGCGCCGAAGACAGTGATTTTTTTCTCATGATTGAGTCTGCCTCTATCGATAAACAGGCTCATCGCCGCAAAGCCTGCGGCAGTATTGGTGAGTTACAGCAGCTTAACGATGCTCTGGACAGTGCTCTGGTTTTTACTCGTTCTCACCCAGATACCTTGATCCTTGTCACAGCGGATCATGGTCAGGCAGCTCAGATAATTCCGGAAGAATCCCTGTTCGCTGCCAGTCCTTACCCCATTTATAGTCCTGGTCATGTGGCTCGTATCATTACCCCTGAGGGCCCCGTCATGGCGATTAACTATGCGACCAATGACTTTGTCGCCGGGGAGCATACAGGCGTCACAGTACCGCTACTGAGTAATAATGTTGGTGTTGGCATCGTGCCTTCAATGATGACCCAGCCGGAGATATTTGGGCTGATAAAGGACTATTTATTACCCGAGGGTTAATAGACAAAAGATTGATAGCCCGAAGATCAATTACCAGAATATTGGCTGTCAGCGCTGAGCTGGTAGTCAGGGACAGATTTAAAATAATAATAATGCCAGGAAATTATCCCTATGTTGACCGTTCACCATTTAAACAACTCTCGCTCCCAGCGAATTCTTTGGCTTCTTGAGGAACTTGGGGCTGACTATCAGATTAAAGCGTATCAGCGAGACGCACAGACTAATTTAGCACCTCCAGAGCTAGAGGCTGTTCATCGGTTGGGTAAGTCGCCGGTAATTACCGATGCTGGTTATACCATCATAGAGTCTGGTGCGATTATTGATTACATCCTGCGTCATTATGATAAATCTTGCAGTTTGCTGCCCGAGGCTGGTACGCAGGAACATGAAGAGTACTTGCAATGGTTACATTACGCAGAGGGCAGTGCGGCATTGCCCCTAATGCTCAAACTCTATACCTCAAGACTCTCTGATGGTGGGGTAGAATTACAGCCGCGGATCAGCGATGAAATGGACAGGCATCTGAGCTACCTAGATCAGGCGTTGGAGGGGGTCGACTGGTTTGTCGGCAATAAACTCTCGGGGGCTGATATCCAGCTGTCCTTTGTGGCGGAAATTGCCCCAATGCTCCATACCTCGACAGCTCTGCCTAATCTGGCAGTATTTAAAGCCCGCTGTCATGCTAGACCCGCCTATAGGCGCGCCCTGGACAAAGGTGGTGTTTATGCCTATGGCCCAGTCGGCACCTAGCTGTCTTGTTAGGCGCCCTGCACTCCGAGCTGCTATCCACTGAGCAGCCTAGTCGAAAGGCTAGCCTAGCTCTCGAACTGGCTAAAAACGAAGTTATACTTGGTTTTCTAACAACTTTAACTTCGCTAGATTAAAAACCAAACTCACATGGCATGCCATTTTTTCTCTTTGAGGGATGTTGTATGGCTAATTTAAAGCAGCAATTTGGCGCCCGGCTAAAATTGCTTAGAACCCAGAAAGGTATTACTCAGGAATCATTGGCAGCGCAAAGTGACCTTACTATTGAGTCTATTAGCAATATCGAACGGGGCATCTTTGGACCAAGATTTGGCAATCTTGAGAAGATTGCGGCTGTGCTCGATATTGAGGTAAAGCTGTTATTTGAATTTAAGGGCGAGTAAAAAAATACTATTTAATCAGTTGGCTAGCGATTGATCGTCTATATTTTATAGACGGTTGTATGGATCCAGGTATTGCTGTTGTCGTAACTATGGTTTCCATTACGGGTTTCCATTACGGGTTTCCATTACGGGTTTCCATTACGGGTTTCCATAACCGTTACTCGAGATGCTGTAACTAACAGGATGTTTTTTTTCTCATCGTGAGAAGTAGTCAAAAGGAGATTGTAAGCCGTTGAAGGGTATAGAGCATGAGCGGGCCGCTAGAGAGGTAGCTCAACGTCAGGTTGAAGAACTGAGTATTGAGCTTCAAGAGGTTACTGACAAGTTAAATCAGCGTATCGAAATTGTCACAGAACAGAATGAAAAACTGCGTAAAAATTCCCTTGAACTAGAACAGATCCGTGTGCGCCTAGTGCATTCGGATCGTATGGCTACGATTGGAAAACTGGTGGCTGGTCTCGCCGATGAACTCACTGAACCTGTAAGTTTTGTCTCTAATAATCTGTCATCAATGCGTGGCTATGTGAGTGATCTCGCTGAGATTATAGGAAAACAAAATTCTTATATTGACAACAACAAATCATTTATATCCTGTGCAAGAATTCGTGAAATAGAAAAATGTAAAAAGAAAATAGACATCGACTTTGTCCTTCAGGATGGCAGTAAAATTCTGGTTGAATCTGTTGCTGGAATCGAACGTATTGAACGAATGTTGGTGGAGTTAGCTGATTTTTCAACGGACGAAAATACCGAACTCATCGAAGAAGATATTAATCAATTATTAGATAAAGCGCTTTTTTTAGCGTCCGGTGAACTTCGTTACAAGGTTGAAATTGTTAAGGAATATGGCCAGCTTCCCAAGGTCGTTTGTGATCGCAGTGGTATGGTGCAGATGTTCCTTAATATCCTTATAAATGCCGCGCAAGCTATTGATTCTAAGGGAATTGTCACAATACGAACTGGTATGCATAGCTCCATGATTTGGGTGGATATTGCCGATACCGGATCGGGTGTTTCTGAACAAGATTTGGCTAAAATATTTGACCCTTTCTTTACCACTAAGTCCTCAGGAAAAGGTGCGGGACTTGGATTGCATCTGGTGAGAGTTGTGGTTGAAGCCCATGATGGGCGGACCACTGTTATGTCGAGGGAGGGCCAGGGGACAACATTTAGGCTGATGTTGCCGGTCAATAATATAACCGAATCTATCGCTTAAATTTTATTTTATAGATTTTAATCATAAAGTGAATGTCAGTTTCTAATATTTGTAATTTTGAAATCCCCTCTTGCTGTTCTGCTCGAGCATGCCAGTAATAGGGAGTCATCTTTAGTAGGTCGAGAATGTCAGGGCCGGTAATAGTAATACTGTCCCTTACTTCCAAGGTTTCCTGTAGGATAAAATCACCGAGGTTATCATCTAGATTATTACCCTGGTGGGGCACTTTATTGCTGTAGATATGGTCTGTTAGTCCAGAGAGATGCTCCTCTCCAGGGCCGACCATTATTAGGCTTCCACCAGGCACTAACACTCGTGCCGTTTCCTTGGCACTAACGGGTGAAAACACTGAAATGGCACAGTCTATGCTGTCACTGTGCAGTGGCATACTGAAAGCGCTATCAACTGCAAGCAGTGCATTAATTTTGCGTTTTGCCGCTAATCGCACGGCGGTTTTTGATATATCAATACCTATCAGCTGCATTGTTCCAGACGCCTGACGCAGCTGATCTATGTAATAACCTTCACCGCAGCCCATGTCTAATACGCGCTGATCATTCGCTTCTAGATGCACCTGCTTAACAATGGCGTCTGCCAGTAGTTGGTAGTGGCCCCCGTTCAAAAAGCGTTGGCGACTGCGAATCATCTCATCGCTATCCCCAGGATTACGGCTGCGTTTGTGCTGTGCGAGCAGTAGGTTTAGATAGCCTTCTTTGGCCATATCAAAGTTGTGATTATTACTGCAGCGATAGGATTTTGCACCTTCCGCAGTGGCTGTCTGTAGCCTGTTATGACAGCTGGGACATTTAAATGCTGAGTCATACATGGTCACAGTCTCCTCGGCAGGAGGCTGTTCTATAGGAGTCTGTTCAATAGATTGTTTGCGGGAAGGAACAGGTGGATAGATAAAAGGCTCGGTCACAATAGACTCACAAAATCTGTAGGCGCGAAGCTTACAGATTTTATGAGGATTTATATACCTCCTAGGGTGGTTTCTAAATTAAAACAGCCCGACTACGTTGCCTTTCTCATCCATATCTATGTTGTTAGCGGCTGGAATACGAGGTAGACCTGGCATAGTCATAATGTCACCACAGACCACCACGATAAAGCCAGCACCCGCAGATAACCGGACTTCACGAATGGCAACAATATGGTTAGAGGGTGCGCCTTTCAACGTTGGGTCGGTTGAGAAGCTGTATTGCGTCTTGGCAATGCAGACTGGGAAATGACCATAGCCACTGTCTTGCAGGCCACGGATCTGATCGCGAATTTTCTTGTCGGCAATAATGTCATCGGCACGATAGAGTCTCGTTGCAACGGTTTTAATCTTGTCCCAGATTGGCATTTCGTCTGGATACAGGGGCGCAAAGTTAGCATGGCCAGTATCCACCAATGAAACTACTTCCTGAGCTAGCTCCTCTGTGCCAGCGCCACCATCTGCCCAATGAGTGCAGTCTATGGCTTTAACCCCATTGGCTAGAGCAACCTTTTTGATCAGTGCAATTTCAGCATCTGTGTCTGCGGTAAAGCGATTAATGCCAACCACCACGGGAACCCCAAAGGCTTTTACATTTTCAATGTGCCTAACCAGGTTACAGCAGCCGTGTTCAAGAGCAGCCAGATCTTCTTTATCTAGGTCTTCTTTACTCACACCGCCATGCATTTTTAAGGCACGGGTAGTGGCGACGATTACGGCAGCATCTGGATGTAAGCCTGCAGCGCGACACTTGATATCAAAGAATTTCTCAGCCCCCAGGTCGGCACCAAAGCCTGCTTCGGTGACTACATAATCCGACATTTTCAGGCCAGCTTTGGTGGCAATAACGGAGTTACAGCCATGGGCGATATTGGCGAAAGGGCCCCCGTGAATAATTGCTGGGTTGTTTTCTAATGTCTGAACTAAATTTGGCGCCAAGGCATCTTTAAGGAGTACTGTCATTGCACCGGTACCCAGAATGTCGCTGGCATGAACCGGCTGGTGGTCTCTTGTGTAGGCAACAACGATTTTATTTAGTCTTGCTTTTAGGTCATCTAGATCTGTGGCCAAACAAAAAATAGCCATGACTTCTGAAGCCACTGTAATGTCATAGCCATCCTGTCGTGGAAAGCCATTACCTGGGCCACCTAAGCCACAGTTAATACTTCGCAGAGCACGGTCATTCATGTCGGCAACGCGCTTCCAGACAATGCGACGCGCATCTATTTCGAGGGCATTACCCCAGTGAATATGATTGTCTATTAACGCTGAGAGTAAGTTGTGGGCTGCTCCAATGGCATGAAAGTCCCCAGTAAAATGCAAATTGATATCTTCCATAGGTACAACCTGCGCGAAGCCGCCGCCGGCGGCACCACCTTTCATACCAAAGCAGGGCCCGAGGCTGGGTTCTCGCAAGCAGACCAGTGCATTCTTGCCTATGCGGTTAAGACCGTCGGTAAGGCCAACAGAGGTAGTGGTTTTACCTTCCCCTGCGGGTGTTGGCGTAATCGCAGTGACTAAAATTAATTTTCCGTCGGGCTTATCTTTTAAAGAAGCGATGTGATCGGGGCATATTTTGGCTTTGGTACTACCGTAAGGAATTAATGCGTCGTCGGGAATATTAAGCTTTGCGGCAATTTCACTGATGGGCAGGCTGCTGGCACTGCGCGCTATTTCGATATCACTCATGAGGGTCTTACTCCGTTAATTATGTCAATAACTCTGCTAGGTAAGACTCTCTTACACAGGCCCAGTCACTTTAGTGGCCATCTTCCATAAACAGCCATGATACTGGCGTTCTGATACCGGCTTATGCTGTCCTATAAGCGACTCTAGGTCAAGCAGGGTAAGGATTTGCGGCTATGGCGCTGGAGGATATATGGCGGTCGTATTTGCGTCGTGGCAGGCCAGACTTGAGGGTTAAACTGCGAAAAATAAATTAGAAATTTGGCTTTGAGAGACGGGTATGAAAACAAGTGCAAAAGTAGTGGTTGTTGGTGGTGGCGTTGTTGGTGTCAGCACGCTTTATCATCTGGCTAAAAAAGGCTGGACCGATGTTGTGTTAGTTGAGCGCAAGGAGCTGACATCTGGATCTACCTGGCACGCTGCCGGTTTACTTCCACTGTTTAATATGAGTTATTCGGTGGGTAAATTACACCAGTACTCCGTGGACTTTTATCATGAGTTGGAAAAAGAGACCGGGCAAGACGTGGGTTTTAGTGTGGTCTCTAATATTCGTTTAGCCTCCAACCAAGATCGCATGGATGAGTATAAGTACTACTCCGGGATTGCGCAGACTGTGGGCGTGGACGTTAATTTTTTGACTCCAGAACAGGTTAAAGAAGCTTGGCCTATGGCTAACATCGAGGGTGTTATTGGTGCGATTCAGCATCCAGATGATGGCTATATTCAGGCCGCAGATCTGACCCAGGCACTGGCCAAAGGCGCCCGTACACGTGGCGCAGAAATCTATCGTAATACAGTGGTGCTGGACCTTGAGCAGCAGTCAGATGATAGCTGGGTTGTTAAGACTGACAAGGGAGATATTCACTGTGAACATGTCGTCTGCTGCACCGGTAACTTTGCCCGTAAGACCGGGGAGATGGTGGGTCTGGATATCCCAGTCATTCCCGTGGAGCACCAGTACATTGTTACCGATCCACACCCAGATATTCTAGCGCGCAAGGCCGCAGGGTTGCCGGAGCAGGCTGTTCTTCGTGAGTCTGATGCGGGTTATTACCTCCGTGAAGAGGCTGGCGGTTTTATTCTGGGTCCCTACGAAGAGAACGCGCCCTGCTGCTATGTTGACGGCCCTAGCGACCAGTCTGAATACGAACTTTTTAATGGTGATCTCGATCGCCTGATGCCCCATATTGAAGCCTGTATAAACAGGGTTCCTGCCTTTGCCGAGGTGGGCGTTAAAACCGTTTATAATGGCGCTATTGCCTATACGCCAGATGGTAATCCTATTGTTGGCCCTGCTTGGGGGTTGAAAAACTTTTGGCTTAATGAAGGCCATAGCTTTGGTATTACCGCTGCTGGCGGTGCCGGGTGGCAGCTGGCGGAATGGATGGTCGATGGTGAGCCCACGGTGGATATGATGGGTGTTGATCCCCGTCGTTTTGGGCCCTATGCGACCCGTGGATATCTGCGCAGTAAAAACGAAGAAGCCTACGATCATGTATTTAAGAACCATTATCCCGATGAAGAGCGCGGTGCGGCTCGGCCTCTAAAAACCACTCCCTGTTACGATCGTATGAAAGATCTGGGGGCCGTGTTTGGTTCTGTCTATGGTTGGGAGCGTCCCAACTGGTTTGCACCTCCTGGCTATTCTCTGTCGGAGGATGAATTAGCTAAGTCTCATACCCTGTGGAATAAAAATCACTCAACCGCATTGGCCGATGGCCGCATTGTGGAAAAGAATTCTTTTCGCCGTTCCAACTACTTTGATTTTGTCGGTCAGGAATGTCGCCATGTGAACGAGCATGTTGGTGTGTTGGATATGTCGGCTTTCTCGAAATGCACGGTGACGGGTCATGGTTCAGAAGCCTGGCTCAATAGCATTGTTGCCAATAATGTTCCCAAGGCGATAGGGCGTATTGGACTCTGTCATATGCTGTCTAAAAACGGCGGTGTACGGGCAGAATTCACTATTTATAAACGCGCAAGAAATAGCTACTACCTAGTGTTTGCTGGTTCCCAAGAACGCCATGACTGGGACTATCTCACCAAGCTTGCACCGAGGGATGGATCGGTCAATCTACAGAAAATTACGACTCAGATGGGTGTGCTGGTATTGGCAGGCCCAAGGTCTCGCGATGTGCTGCAAAAGCTTACCGACACCGACCTCTCCAATGACAATTTTAAGTGGCTAACGGGCAAGTCCATCAATGTCGGCTTCGCCCAGGCTGAAGCACTGCGGGTTAATTTTGTCGGTGAACTGGGTTGGGAGCTGCACCATCCTATAGAGATGCAAAACTATATTTTCGATGAGCTGATGAAGGCCGGTGCCGAGTTTGATATCAAGCCCTTTGGTATTCGGGCCATGGACAGTATGCGAATGGAAAAATCCTACCGTTTGATTCCCCGTGAAATGTCGATTGAGTATTCCGCGTTGGAGTCAGGTTTAGACCGTTTTGTGAAGCTGGATAAAGACTGTGACTTTGTCGGTAAAGAGGCACTTATCGCCTGGCGTGAAAAGGGTTTTGAAAATTGTTTTGTTACCTTGGAAGTGCATGGCGTGACCGATGCTGATGCCCGTGGTTCTGAAGGGCTCTATAAAGATGGTCAGATGATAGGTCGCGCAACGTCTGGAGGCTTTGGATTCCGGACAAATAAATCATTGGCCCTAGGTTTGGTTAAGGTGGCTCATGGCGCAATGGGTACAGAGCTAGAGATAGAAATACTGGGTGATCGTTACCGGGCTACCGTGATCGAAGAGTCGCCCTTTGACGGCGAAAATAACTGTTTAAGAGCCTAGGTTTCTGGGACGTCGTGAACGGATATTCTCAGGTCGCTAAATCACATGCGGCGGGGGATAAACAGGCACAGAATGCGATGAATAGCCGACCCAATAAAAGAGAGGAATAACTCTCTAACGGAAGCATTATTATGACTGAAACAACTGGACGCAGAAGGGCAGGTAGAGAGGGCGGTGGCCGTGATGGGCGCCGAGAAGCGCGTGCCAATACGGTCGTTAAAGCCGCGCCGTTTATCGAGCGCAAAATCCCCTATCTCGAATACCTCAGCGAAGAAAACCTGCAGCTGATAGAAGATAACGCTGATATCCTGTTGGAGGAGATCGGTATCGATTTTCTTGACGACCCAGAAGCGCTGGCCATGTGGAAAGAAGCGGGTGCCGATGTGCAGGGTTCTCGTGTTCATTTTCCCAAGGGTCTCTGTCGCTCGATCATTCAGGCTACCGCTCCCAGAGAGTTTGTTCAGCACGCTCGCAATCCAGAACGCAATGTCATTATTGGCGGCAAGCGGACGGTCTTAGTACCGGCCTATGGCTCACCGTTTGTCCATGATATTGATAAGGGTCGTCGCTACGCCACCATTGAAGACTTTCAGAATTTTGTAAAACTGGCCTATATGGCACCGGGTATTCACCATTCTGGCGGTACCATCTGCGAGCCTGTTGATCTGCCGGTTAACAAGCGCCATTTCGATATGATTTACAGTCACTTTAAATACAGTGATAAGCCATTGATGGGATCGGTAACCCACCACGAGCGCGCCCAAGATACTGTGGATATGGCCAAGCTGGTATTTGGCGATGAGTTCGTTGATCAAAACTGTGTTCTCACCAGCCTGATTAATGTCAACTCACCCATGACCTACGATGCCACCATGCTGGGGTCTCTCAAGGTCTATGCCCGCAACAATCAGGCCACGGTAGTCTCACCGTTTATTCTTGCCGGTGCCATGTCACCAGTAACCACTGCAGGCACTGTGACCCAAATACTGGCCGAAGCACTGGCCGGTATAGCCTTTACTCAGCTCTGTCGTCCCGGTGCACCGGTTATCTTTGGTACCTTCGCTGCGGCTGTGTCTATGGCCACGGGAGCACCCACCTTTGGTACCCCAGAGCCGAGCCAGGTTATTTACGCCGCTGCAGCATTGGCCCGTCGACTCGGCGTTCCTTTTAGAAGTGGTGGTGGACTCACGGGCTCCAAATTACCCGATGCTCAGGCGGCCTATGAAGCAGCCAACACTCTGCAGACCGCAGCCCTTGCTGGGGTGCACTTTATGCTCCATACCGCCGGATGGTTAGAAGGTGGTCTGGCCATGGGTTATGAGAAATTTATTATGGACTGCGATCAGGCCAGCATGATCTCTGTACTGCTGTCTGGTATGGATATGTCCGAAAACGGTCAGGCGTTAGATGCTGTTCGTGAAGTGGGCCCTGGCAAACATTATCTAGGCTCAGCGCATACATTAAAGAATTTTGAAACAGCATTCTATCGCTCAACCGTAGCCGACAATAATAGCTATGAGCAGTGGCAGGTGGATGGCTCTTTGGATACTGCCCAGCGCGCCAATGTCCTGTGGAAGAAAATGCTCAACGAATATCAGGCACCGGCATTTGACCCGGCGGTTGATGAAGCGTTGATTGACTATATGGCCCGTCGCAAAGGCTCTTTTGCAGACCGCGACTATTAAACGGCACCACTACAAAGCAAGAGTATTGAGGAATAAACCCTATGTCTGAAGAAGACGATATTGTACTGGCAGAGTTATCCGACGAAGATCTGGTTTTGCAGATGCATGACGATCTCTACGACGGCCTAAAAGAAGAGATTCAAGAGGGCACGACGATTTTGTTGGACCGCGGCTGGAGTCCAGAGAAAGTTCTGTCTTCAGCATTGGTGGATGGTATGACCGTGGTTGGTATTGATTTTCGCGATGGCATTTTGTTTGTGCCTGAGGTGCTACTTGCAGCCAATGCGATGAAAGGCGGCATGACTATTCTTAAGCCACTGTTGGCCGAGACGGGCGCCAAGCCCGTGGGCACCATGGTGATTGGTACGGTTAAAGGCGATATCCATGATATCGGTAAAAACCTGGTTGCCATGATGATGGAAGGCGCAGGCTTCGAAGTTCACGATATGGGTATTAATAACTCAGTGGAAGAATACCTGGCCGCTCTAGAGCGTCATAAACCCGATATTTTGGGGATGTCTGCACTACTGACTACCACCATGCCCTATATGAAAGTCGTGATCGACGCCCTAAAAGATCAGGGCCTGCGCGACAAATATATCGTTATGGTGGGCGGCGCGCCACTCAATGAAGAGTTTGGTACAGCGGTTGGTGCCGATGCCTACTGTCGCGATGCAGCGGATGCTGCCACTACCGCGATTCGTTTGGTGCAAGAACGCAGAGCCCTAGAGGCAGCCTAATGACCGGCCCTAGCGCCTCGGCAAAGTTATTAGTTATTGCCTGTGGTGCGCTGGCCCGTGAGATTGTCTGGCTGCAAACGCTCAATGGCTGGAACCAGATGGATCTGCAATGCCTGGATGCTGAGTTACACAACAGACCCAAGTTGATTGCTCAGAAGTTACGAGAAAAAATTCAGCAAAACCGTGCCGAGTATGAGCATATTTTTGTGGCCTATGCCGACTGCGGTACTGGCGGAGAGATCGATAGACTGTTAGCCGAGGCCGGTGAAACCGTAGAGCGATTGCCCGGTGCCCACTGTTATTCGTTCTACGCCGGTGAGCAGCGTTTTACGCAGATGGCAGAACAGGAACTGGGTACTTTTTACCTGACAGATTTTTTGGTTGAGCACTTTGATCGCTTGGTGATTAAAGGTTTAAAACTGGATAAGTATCCGCAACTGAGAGACCAGTACTTCGCCCATTACAGATTGGTGGTGTATCTGTCTCAGCGGGAAGATGCAGACTTAGTTGCCAGAGCAAAACATGCGGCAGCTTTTTTAGGTTTAGAATTTCGTCATGAGTACAGTGGTTATGGCGACCTACAGAATAGTCTTCAAGAACAAATTTTGAAGATTAAATAAAGTATATAGAGAGCGACCTGATGCAAAAAATTGAAGTGTTTTGGCGTGATATCCCAGCTCAGATTCTGGTGAAAAGTGGCCGGGTGCGTGGCAAGGCTATGCTGAGTCATCGCTTTCAGGCGGCTATAGATCGCGCCGCTATGCGCGCCGGTAAAGGCGGCAGTGATGAGTACTTAGAAGACTGGCGTCGCGTCACCACATCTATTGAGGGAGAGGGTACCCCTCAGGAGCTCGCGCAGCAATTTGCGGATGCCATTGAAGCTGCCTACGAGAACGCAGATATTGCTGCCCTTGTTGCCAGCAAAGGACTCAGAGTAGAAACTGCATGAAAAGGGTTCGTTACTGGTCGGCTAACAATGCCCGCTGGTTGCGCCGCGGTTACCAATATTTTGAATCTGGTCTGGTGTTCCTGCATCCTGTTCTTAAGCGCCTGGGTTACCCGCGTTTAGAACGAAGCTTTGCCGCCGTTGAAAAAGTTATCAAAGGGTTTTTGTTCGACTCCCAATCCTGTGGCCAATGTACCCTCGGCGAAACCGGTATGGCCTGCCCCATGAATTGCCCCAAGACATTACGCAATGGCCCCTGTGGTGGCGTGCGGAGTAATGGTCACTGCGAGGTTGATCCCGATATGGTCTGTGTCTGGGTAACATCCTGGGAAGGTAGCAAACTTATTGGCAACCTAGAATCCACAATTCAGGTCATTCAGGCTCCCGTCGATGTGCGTCTTAAAGGTACAAGTGCCTGGCTCCGTGCTGTGCGCAAAAGACTGGCCTTGGTATCGGGAGAGAGTTCATGATCTTTGACGACGAACCTTTAGCCGGAGAGAACCTACCGATACTGCCAGGCCATGTTTCCCCTGGCCGTTTTGAGCGCGTTTTGCGCGCGGGTCAGTTTGCGGTGACTGCGGAAATTAGCCCGCCAGACTCCGCTGACCCCCATGAAGTATTTGCCCGTGCCAAACTATTCGATGGCTATGTCGATGCTATTAATGCCACCGATGGCTCCGGCGCCAACTGCCATATGTCCAGTGTCGGTATGTGTGCGCTGCTGACCCGCCTTGGCTACTCAATGATTATGCAGATATCCTGTCGCGATAAAAATCGTATTGCTATGCAGGGTGATGTGCTGGGTGCCTCGGCCATGGGCGTGTCCAATATTCTTTGTTTAACTGGCGACGGGGTGCAGTCTGGCGACCATCCAGAAGCCAAGCCTGTGTTTGATATGGATTGTATGACTAGTCTGCAAATGCTTCGCGGTATGCGCGATGACGGCCAGTTTTTAAGTGGCCGAAAAATTCGCTCACCACCCCAGGTTTTTTTAGGCGCAGCGGCCAATCCCTTTGCCCCACCCTTTGATTATCGACCTCTGCGACTAGCGAAAAAGGTCGCGGCCGGCGCTCAGTTTATACAGACCCAGTACTGCTTTGATATTGCCATGCTCAAAGACTATATGGCCAAGGTGCGAGATATGGGTTTGCATGAAAAGGTTTTTATATTACCCGGTGTTGGCCCATTGGCCTCGGCCAAGTCTGCCGAGTGGATTCGTAACAATGTAGCTGGTGTGCATATTCCCGATGCCATTATAAAACGTCTTGCTGGCGCCCAGGATCAAAAACAAGAAGGCGTGAATATCTGTATTGACATGATCAATGAGATTCGCGAAATAGAGGGAGCCAGCGGGGTGCATATTATGGCCTACCGGCAGGAAGAGCGGATCGCTGAAATTGTAGAAAAAACGAAGGTACTGGGCAACCGAACCCCCTGGCATCCGCAATCATAATTTTTGGAGAACAGCATGACCATCACGACTATTAGTTCCGCCACCCGAGAAGTCAAAATCGGTTTTGACCAGCCCTTTGTGATTATTGGTGAGCGTATTAACCCTACCGGCCGCAAAATACTGGCTGAAGAAATGAAAGTGGGTGACTACAGTCGTGTGCAAGCCGATGCGCTAGCACAGGTGCTGGCAGGGGCTCAGATGCTGGATATTAACGCCGGTATTCCCCTGGCCGACGAGCCACGCATTCTGGCTGAAGCCATTCAGCTGGTGCAGTCGATTACCGACGTGCCCCTAAGTATTGATTCCTCGATTATTGAAGCACTGGAAGCGGGTCTTGCCGTCTATCAAGGTAAAGCCTTGGTGAATTCTGTCACAGGGGAAGATGAGGTTCTGGAAAGAGTGCTGCCTCTTGTCGCGAAATATGGCGCCTCCGTGGTCGCTATTTCAAACGATGAAACCGGTATCTCTGAAGACCCCAATGAACGCTTTAAAGTTGCCAAGAAAATTGTCGAGCGCGCCGCCGATTACGGTATTCATTACAGCGATGTGATTGTTGATCCCTTAGTGATGCCCATCGGCGCCATCAATACGGCCGGCTTACAGGTGATGCATGTGGTGCGTCGTCTGCGGGAAGAATTAAAAGTAAACACTACCTGTGGCGCTTCCAATGTGAGTTTTGGTCTACCCAACCGCAATGGTATTAACAGTGCCTTTTTAACCATGGCTATGGGCGCAGGCATGACCTCTGCCATTACCAGTCCACTGCACCCAGAAGTCATGGCGGCAGTGCGCGGCGGCGATGTGATGATGGGCAATGACCCCAACTGTGCCAACTGGATTAAAGCCTACCGTGAACCGGTTCCCGAAGGGGAAGGGCGTGTCCGCGGCGGCCGCAGAAAGAGAGGCTAGATAGGTTTTGGACAGCACAGATAATAGAGTGAAAGTTGTCTTTACCCCTTCAGGACGACGGGGGAGCTTCCCGGTTAATACACCGCTGCTTCATGCCGCGCGAGTGTTGGGTGTGGATATAGATTCTGTGTGCGGTGGTCGCGGTCTTTGCGGTCGCTGCCAAATTATCTGTGCCGAGGGCTCTTTTCCCAAACATCAAATTGATTCGGACAGCAGTCATCTTTCTCCCGTTTGCGCCACCGAAATAAAATATGGCGAGCGTAAAACACCGCTGGCTAATGGTCGTCGTCTAAGCTGCCATACGTTGCTCTTAGATGATGTGGTGATCGACGTGCCCCCCGAAAGTCAGGTGCACCGGCAGATCGTCCGCAAAGACGCTGAGTACAGAGATATTAGTCTCGACCCCGCCACACGACTTTATTATGTGCAGGTAGACCAAGCGGATATGCATGTTCCCAAAGGGGATTTGCAACGCCTAATTGAGGCCCTTGAGCAGGCTTGGGAACTCCCCAACCTTGTCTGCGATAACGTCCTGTTAAAAACATTGCAGCCGTCCTTAGCCAAAGGCAAGCGCGGCATCACCGTGGCGGTCTATAAGAATCGGCATATTATTGCCCTGTGGCCCGGCTTTAGAGACAAGGCCTATGGCGTTGCTGTGGACGTGGGTTCAACCACGATCGCTGCCCATCTCTGCGATCTCTCTAGCGGTGAAGTCATGGCTAGCGCAAGCCTGATGAATCCACAGATTCGTTTTGGTGAAGACCTGATGAGTCGTGTCTCCTATGTGATGATGCACCCGGAAGGGGCAGACGAAATGACTTTGGTCATTCGCGAGGCATTAAATAGTCTGTTTGTGGAAGTCGCTGTCGAGATTGGTGTCACTGTTGAGGATATTCTTGAAATCAGCCTAGTCGCCAACCCGATTATGCATCATATTTTACTCGGTATTAGCCCTGTGGAATTAGGTGGCGCTCCCTTTGCGCTGACCACGGATGCTGCGGTTGAATTACCCGCCGTTGAGTTAGGCCTACAGATTAACGGGGGAGGGCGAATCTATATATTGCCCTGTATCGCCGGCCATGTTGGCGCAGATACAGCGGGCATGATTCTCTCTGAGGCGCCTCAGGAACAGGATCAGATGACCCTACTCGTCGATGTGGGCACCAATGCAGAAATTGTACTGGGTAATCGTCAGCGATTACTGGCCTGTTCCAGTCCCACGGGTCCAGCCTTTGAAGGGGCACAGATTACTTGCGGTCAACGGGCCGCCACGGGTGCCATTGAACGTGTGCGTATAAACCCAGAAACGTTGGAGCCTCGCTTTCAAGTAATTGGTTCCGAACTCTGGTCTGATGAGGACGGTTTTGCGGAAGCCATTGAGACACTGGGTGTCACTGGCATCTGTGGCTCGGGCATTATTGAGGTAGTTGCCGAGATGTATCTGGCCGGCATAGTGACGGTGGATGGCATTGTTGATGGTGACCTCGCCAGCCGTACACCGAGAATTGTTCAAAACCACCGCACCTGGTCCTATGTGCTTTATAGCCCAGAAAACGATGAATCCCAGATACTAGTGACACAAAATGATATTCGCCAAATCCAGCTGGCGAAAGCCGCGCTCTATGCCGGGGTGAAATTATTGATGGATCATATAGGCACTGACAAGATCGAGCGTATTCGTCTGGCCGGTGCCTTCGGCAGCCATATTAATGTGCAGCATGCCATGGTACTGGGCTTGATCCCCGACTGCGTGCTGGGCGAGGTTTCCTCGGCGGGTAATGCCGCGGGCACCGGTGCTAGAATTGCCCTGTTAAACAGCCAGTCTCGGGATGTGATCGAAACCTTGGTTAAAAATATCGAAAAAATAGAAACTGCCCTCGAGCCGAAGTTTCAGGACTATTTTGTCGATGCTATGGCCTTTCCCAATAAGACCGATCCCTTCCCGAATTTGTTTTCTATGGTGGCTCGACCGGAAGCAAAAATAGTGACAGATAATGGGGATGGCAGAAAGCGTCGTCGCCGCTAAGCACTCTTTATATTGAGGGTTCATAAAACCCGAAAATAACGCTACTTAAAAATCAGTTTATTGATCTATACTCAGTGGAAATCACTCAGCAAGAGTGTGCACATAAGAAGGCGTTATAAAATGTCCGATGATATCGCTGTAGATCCTGTTGAACCCGTAATAACCCTGCATGTAGGGTTTCTACTCATGCCTGAATATACCCTGAGTACTTTCGCTAATGCGGTCGGTATGCTGCGTATGGCAAACCGCCTCAGTGGACGTGAACTCTATCGTTGGTCCGTCTATAGTTTGACTGGTGAGCCTGTGGCCTCTAGCGCCGGACTTGAAATACAGACCAGCGGTGCGCTTGAAAACACCGCCGAGATTAAAATATTGTTGGTCTGCGGTGGCTACAATATTAAAAAATATTGCAGCAAGTTACTGACCGAGCGATTGCGTGCCTTTGCCAAAAGAAAGGTTCCTCTTGGTGGGCTGTGCACAGGGAGTTATGCACTTGCCGCCGCCGGTTTATTGGACGGCTATCGCTGCACCATCCATTGGGAAAACCTGGCCAGCATGCGTGAGGAATTCCCTAAGCTACAGCTATCATCAAGCCTGTTCGCTATCGACCGTGACCGCTATACCTGTTCGGGTGGTATTAGCTCTATCGACCTTATGCTAAATCTGATTGCCAGTATCCATGGCCATCAGCTAGTGCAGCAGATATCAGAGCAGTTCACCTGTGATCGCGTGCGCACTGAAAAAGATGCTCAGCGTGCGCCCTTGCAATATCTCATTGGTGCTAGCCAGCCGCGCCTAGTCGACGCAGTGACTCTGATGGAAAGTAATATTGAAGAGCCCCTCACCTTAGACGAGGTGGCGAACTATGTGGGAATTTCGCGACGTCAGTTAGAGCGTTTATTTAATCGCTACTTACACTGTGCGCCCTCGCGATATTATTTGGAATTGCGTCTATCTAGGGCACGGCTGTTGCTTTTGCAAACGTCTATTCCAGTGATTGATGTGGCCATTAGTTGTGGCTTTTCTACAGCACCACACTTCAGTAAGTGCTACAGCGACCTGTACGGAAAACCACCGAGTAATGAGCGCCGTGTGCGTGCCTAGAGAGCGACGAGTGGTCGCTTTGTATCAATCGCAAACGGCCTCCAATTAAGAGCCTTTAATTAAGAGCTTTCCATTAACCGCTTTTTGTTGGGTGCCGTTTAGGTTCGGCATTCTGTCGGTTTTTTATCAAAGGTGGCGCGAAAAGCTCGGGAGAAATGGGCGGTATCTGCAAAGCCCGTTTCCTGGGCAATATCCGTAATCAAGCGCGGTGTATTCTGTAGTAACCAGAGCCCATAGTTTAAGCGGATCTTGCGATAAAACTTCTGCAGACTATCGCCAGTTTCCCCCATAAATAAACGCTCAAGTTGTCGTTTTGAAATATTAAGTCGGCTGGCGATTTCATCGGTAGATAGAGGTCGGCTGAGGTTTTGTTCCAGTATTAGCAGTGCGCGTTTAACCCACTTATTATTTACTTGGTACTCAGATGCTGGTTGCGGCTGTGGCGCATTCGCCGGTCTCGGGCTATCCATCACCAGAATGCGCAGACTTTTTCGCGCCCAACTTTGACCCAGGTGGCGCTCAATAATGTAGGCCGCCAGATCTGCTGCTACAGCACCGCCTGCGCAGGTGATGCGATCGCCATCATCGACAAATAATTGCTCGGCGACGGGAATAACATCGCTGTAGCGGTCAGCGAGATCTCTGTAGTGAAACCAGCTAACGCAGCAGCGCCGTTGGTGCATAAGCCCGGCGCGAATCATGGCAAAGGACCCAGTGCACAGACCAACAATAGGCACATGAGCCCGGTCGGCCTGCTGCAAATAATCAATCACATGTTGGCTGCCCTGCACGGTTTCCTGAAGCAGCCCACCCACCACCACGATATAGTCAAAATCTTCCGGGTCACGATAGGTTTCCCAGGGGGTTACCTGGACCCCAGAGCTCGACGAAATAGGGGATAGGCTCGGGCCCATGACTGTCCAGTGACAATTGATCTGCTGGCTTTGATCACCGTCATCCGCGGCCAGACGCAGGGCGTCTATAAAGGCCGAAAAAGGCAGTAGGGTAAAGCTTGGCATCAGCACAAAGCCAACCGATAAACTCGGCGATATTTTATGGGAGCTAGCTTTTTTAGGCATGGGAATGGCCATCTTCTGAGTGCAGTTTGGATCAGTCCAGTGTATTGATGACGACGTTTATATACAACAAATCTAACCTATGTCTTGAATTTAACTGCCATTATTGACCCTTTTGCGCCGTTTAGGCCTATTTGTCGCTTTTGGCCCCCGAGGTTGTCAGTTTCCTTCTAGCTGGCAGTGCTTGCTAATTGCTCCAATAGGACTTATTACCGCTATTGCCTAGAGTACTGACGATGAAAAAATATTCCGCCTTCAGCCTGTTTAAGAATGCGCTGAGCTACCATGAAAACTGGCAGAAAGTGTGGCGCAGTCCAACCCCTAAAAAAGACTACGATGTGATTGTGGTCGGTGGTGGCGGCCATGGTTTAGCCACGGCCTACTACCTTGCCAAGGTTCATGGTATTACCAATATTGCCGTGATAGAAAAAGGCTATTTAGGCGGCGGTAACACAGCCCGCAATACCACAATTATCCGCTCCAATTATCTGTGGGACGAAGCCTCCCAGCTCTATGACCTGTCTCTAAAGCTGTGGGAAGGTCTGAGCCAAGAGCTTAACTACAATGTCATGTTTAGTCAGCGTGGCGTGCTTAATTTGGGCCACAATTTGCAAGATATGCGGGATATTGAACGGCGGGTGAATGCCAACCGTCTCAATGGCATTGATGGCGAAGTTGTCAGCCCCGAGCGCATTAAAGAAATTGCTCCGCTTATTAATATTTCTCGTAACAGTCGCTATCCGATTCTGGGCGCCTCATGGCAGCCAAGGGGCGGCACAGCCCGCCATGATGCGGTGGCCTGGGGCTATGCGCGAGGCGCCGATGCATTGGGTGTGGATCTTATTCAGCAGACTGAGGTAACGGGTATCCGTCGCAAGGACGGTGCCGTGGTGGGTGTTGAAACCACCCATGGTTTTATCGGCGCCCGAAAAGTGGCCTGCGTCACTGCGGGTAATTCCAGTGTGGTTGCCGCCATGGCGGGTGTGAGACTGCCCGTCGAATCTCGGCCTTTACAGGCCTTGGTGTCTGAACCCGTTAAACCCTGTTTAGATACCGTGGTGATGTCCAACGCAGTCCACGGTTATATCAGCCAGTCCGATAAAGGCGATCTGGTTATTGGTGCTGGTGTAGACAGTTACAACGGCTACGGCCAGCGTGGTTCCTTCCATGTTGTCGAGCACACCATTCAGGCAATCTGCGAACTCTTTCCAGCCTTTAGTCGTGTGCGTATGAATCGTCAGTGGGGCGGTATTGTGGATACCTGCCCAGATGCCTGTCCGATCATCAGCAAGACCTCGGTTAAGGGTCTGTACTTTAACTGCGGCTGGGGCACTGGGGGCTTTAAAGCCACGCCGGGTTCGGGCTATGTATTTGCCGACACTGTGGCCAATGATCATCCCCATCCATTGGCTGCGGCATTCAATATTGACCGTTTTAATACAGGAGCGCTGATTGATGAACACGGCGCTGCCGGTGTGGCTCACTAATTAGCGGTTGCTAAAACGACGAGAAAAATATGTTACTAATACATTGCCCCCACTGTCAGGAATATCGCGACGAGGAAGAGTTTAGCTATGGTGGTGAAGCCCATATAGTTAGACCACTGGAACCTGAAGCCCTGAGCGACGAAGAATGGGGCGACTACCTGTTCTTTCGCACCAACAGTCGCGGTATCCATCATGAGATGTGGTACCACTTAGTTGGCTGTCGGCGTTATTTTAATGCGACGCGTAATACGGTGACTTACGAGATTTTAGAAACCTACAAAACCGGCACCCAGCCGACGATTACCGGAGCCAACCTATGAGCCTTAATCGCTTGCAGACTCATACTGGAACCACCCTTGATTTTACGTTTAACGGTAAAGCGTATCAGGGCATTGCCGGCGACACGCTGGCCTCGGCACTATTGGCCAATGGTGTCAATGTGGTGGGTCGGAGTTTTAAGTTTGCTCGCCCCCGCGGCATCTTTGGCCATGGCGCCGAAGAACCCAATGGCATTATTCAACTTGGCTCTGGGGCCGGTACTGTGCCTAATCTTAAAGCCACTCAGGTAGAGCTCTATCAGGACCTTGAAGCGTCTAGCGTGAATGGCTGGCCCAGTGTCAATTATGATGTCATGGGCATTATAGGGGCCTTCGGTCGCCTGATGCCCCCCGGGTTTTATTACAAAACCTTTATGTATCCAAAAAAGCTGTGGATGACCTATGAGCGCTTTATCCGCAAGGCCGCAGGCTTGGGTGCAACGCCAGTCGAGGCCGATCCAGACAGCTATGACAAACTCAACCAGCACTGTGATGTGTTAGTGGTAGGGGCAGGTCCAGCGGGCCTAGTCGCTGCCCGTGAAGCCGCCCGCACTGGAGCTAGGGTTATTGTTGCCGATGAACAATCGGAGTTTGGCGGTAGTTTGTTGGCGTCAAAACAGGCAATTGATGGCCTTCAGGCGACGAACTGGGTGGCCAGTCTGGTGGCTGAGCTTAGGGCCTGTAACAATGTTCAGCTGCTGCCGAGAAGCACAGTGTTTGGTTATTACGATCATAACTTCCTAACGATCTTAGAGCGCCGTACAGACCATTTAGGGCTTACTGCGGCTCAAGGGGTGCGTCAGCGTATGCATCGAGTGAGGGCAGCTCAGGTAGTGCTTGCAACCGGTGCTTTCGAACGACCGCTAGTATTTGCCCACAATGATATTCCCGGAGTGATGCTGGCGTCTTCTGTGTCCACCTATGTTAATCGCTATGGCGTGGCCCCTGGCAATAAGCTCGTTGTCTTCACCACTAACGACAATGCTTATCAGACTGCTCTAGATTGGCACGAGACAGGTCGCGATGTGGTTGCGGTGATAGATACTCGCAGTAACCCCAGCGGCGATATTGTGGCTGCCGTTAAAGCCAAAGGTATCAGCGTTATTGCAGGGCATGGCCTTATTGAAGCTCAGGGCAACCAGCGGGTTAAGCGCGCCTTAATCGCACCCATCAATGCATTGGGAACCGAGGTAACTGGCCCAGTGCGACGCTTAGACTGTGACCTGATTGCCTGTTCAGGGGGTTGGAGCCCAGCGATTCACCTGAGCTCCCACACAGGTGCCAAACCGGTGTGGGATGAAAGCATTGTTGGCTTTAGACCTGGCGAATCGAAACAGCAGGAGCGATCTGCGGGTGCCTGCAGAGGTACTTTCGATCTTATAGGATGCCTAGCGGAAGGCGCCACTGCGGGTGCCGAGGCGGCCAAGATGTCTGGTTATGGTGAGGGAATCCCACAGTTTCCCTGTTCTGCCGTTGAAGAGTTTGTAGAGCAGCCCCAACAGGCATTATTTTTGGTGCCCCACATCAAAAGTATCAGCCGTGCACCAAGCCAGTTTGTTGATTTTCAATTGGATGTGAGCGCCAGCGGTATTGAGCTGGCCGTTCGCGAAGGCTTTGAATCAGTGGAGCACGTTAAGCGCTATACCGCGCTGGGTTTCGGTACGGATCAGGGCAAGCTGGGTAATATTAATGGCATGGCCATCTTAGCCAATGCCCTGGATCAGACGATTGCCGAGACCGGTACCACGATCTTCCGTCCCTCCTATACGCCGACTACCTTTGGCGCAATTGCTGGCCGAGATGTTACCAATCTCTTTGACCCTGAGCGCTACACCGCTATGCATCGCTGGCATGTGGAGCAGGGTGCCGAATTTGAAGATGTGGGCCAGTGGAAACGTCCATGGTACTTCCCACAAAACAACGAGACTATGCAAGAGTCGGTTAATCGAGAAGGTCTGGCGGTGCGTAATACTGTGGGAATTTTAGATGCCAGTACATTAGGAAAAATTGATATTCAGGGTCCGGATGCTGCAGAATTTATTACCCGCATGTATACCAATTCATACCTAAAGCTAGCGCCAGGAAAATGTCGCTATGGGGTTATGCTTAAAGAAGACGGCATGATTTTTGATGACGGCGTCTGCGCCTGTCTTGGCGAGAATCATTATCTTATGTTTACAACCACTGGCGGTGCCGCAGGTGTGTTGGCTTGGTTAGAGCTATGGCAGCAAACAGAATGGCCAGATCTTCAAGTGTATTTCACCTCCGTGACTGATCATTGGACCACAGCAACAGTTACCGGACCCAATGCTCGTAAAGTCATTGCCAAAGTGTGTAGCGATATTGAACTGTCTAACGAGGCTTTTTCGTTTATGGATTGGCGAGATGGCACAGTGGCGGGTGTAAAGGCGAGAATATTCCGTATCAGCTTTACGGGTGAGCTGTCCTATGAAGTCAATGTGCCAGCCCATTATGGCCGGCATGTCTGGGAGGCGCTAATGGCCGCCGGTGAAGAATTTAATATCACGCCCTATGGCACAGAAACTATGCATGTGCTGCGCGCCGAGAAGGGCTTTATTATTGTCGGTCAGGATACCGACGGCTCAATGACTCCCGCGGATATGAATATGGATTGGGTGGTAGGTAAAAATAAAACCTTTAGCTTTGTAGGAAAGCGATCTCTGTACCGCAGTGATTCGGTGCGGGAAAATCGCAAGCAGCTAGTGGGTTTAAAAACCCTACAGGGCTCAGATGTTTTACCCGAAGGCGCACAGGTTGTATTTGATGCCAAGCAAAAAATACCTATGTCGATGCAGGGTCATGTGACCTCGAGTTACTTTAGTGCCAGCCTTGGGCATTCAATCGCCTTGGCCGTGGTTAAGGGAGGGCATAGCAGGTTAGGGCTAATAGTCCATTGCCCATTAGCTGATGGGCGCATTATTGCGGCTGAAATTGTCAGTTCGGTTTTCTATGATCCCAAGGGAGAGCGCCATCATGTCTAAGTCTATTAAACTGGAATCGCCGCTGCATTATTTTCACGCTGCTCTCAACAGAAAACCCGAACCTGTAAAAAGTCCGGCTGGGGCGCTATTTAATGACGAAGCTGAGTATGGCCTGGTGGTAAAAGAAGCGACGTTAAGCGCCCATTTAAATCTGCGCGGTGATGGCAGTAATGCCCATTTTTGTTCTGAGGTGACTGAAGCCTTGGGTCTGATGGTGCCGCTAACGCCTGGTACCTATCAGCGTAATGGTAATACCAGTATCTACTGGCTGGGTCCCAGTGAATGGTTACTTGTGGAGATTGGCGGTGATGCAGAAGAATTAGAAACAAGATTACGCAAAACCCTGACCGGCCATATATCTATTGTTGATATTAGTGGTGGGCAGACCTGTATTAATCTGCGGGGTCCCGGTGTAGCCACTGTGCTTAAAAAATCAAGCATCTATGATTTTGAAGCTTGGGATAATGCGACGTCAGCTTTAGGGCGGGCAGTGCAAACCAATTTTGCCAAAGCCTCAGCAATTATTAGCAATAAATCAGATGGTTCTTACGACCTAGTCATTAGACGCAGTTTTGCCGACTATGTGGCCCAGTGGCTATTAGATGCGGGTGAAGAGTTTGGCTGTCGAATAGAGGCAGAGAAGGAGTAGTGGCAGGATTAGTAAGACCGGGGCAGGTTACTATAAAAAAAGATCCTAAGGCGACTACAGCTGACAAAACAAGAGTCGCACGCCCTAGAACCAAACTACCACAGGTTATGGTTCGGTATTGCTAAATTCTTAACCTAGCGTCTATTGGCCCCCGCTTAGGGTGCTGCCATCAGACTGGTTTGAGGTCTGACATTTTGTGGCAGCTACTTCACAGGAGCGACAGTCACTGCTGCGTAGGTCACAGGTTTTTACGCAGCGATGGAATGTGGCAACGCATTGACTCGAGAAAGTATTGCTGTTGGATTCGTCCGAGCTATTGCAGGTGTTTGGTTGATTGGGGCTATAAATGGCTTCCCGAGCAATAAGATCACAGTAGCTTCCAACTAACAGCTGATGACGCTGCTGGGTAACCGAAGAGACACCAGATAATTCAATAGCGAGTAACTCCCGCTGGGTATATGCGGCACTGCGAATAAGGCTGTAGCGGTCGACTCTATAGCTTTTGCTTTCGTCCGGTGAGATATTGGTGCAGCCAGAGAGTCCGCTTAATAATACCGCCGCCAAAATAAATTTTATTAGTAAATAACGCCACTGAATAATTGTTATTATGTTCACCTTGTACTCCTTGGTAGGATGTTATTTATGCGCCAAGCTAGGCGTTCCTGTTCGAAATGCAATATGCCAAGCTTGCCGCGTCGAGTCAACATGAAACATTCAATAATCTTATGCAGCGCCCAAACAAAGATTCAATTTATTACCATGAATTTGCAAATTTGCAAACAAATCTACGGAATAAAATTATGGTTCTGCGAAAAAGTAAAGGCCTTGTTCAAGAAGATATGGCGTCCTATGAATTGTCTGTACGTCAGTATCAGCGCATGGAGCGGGATCCTTCAGCTATTTCCTCACTCTGGCAGTTATTTAAAATTGCCAAAGCTCACAGCATAGATATCAAAGAATTACTCGATATAGACTGATCTTAAAATTCGTTTATAAAATACTTAAAATATATATCTACTATCTCCCTTGACTGAATAATCGTAATAATTTTTAGACGCTTTTCTATTGATCTAGATCAATACAGTGATTTCATGGACCGACTTATTTTTCGTCAAAATTATTTTCTTGTCGTTGATCAATTAGGCAGGTTGATTAACCCTAAATAATATACTATTTTGACATAACATATATTTAGAATATACCTTTTAAACAATGACGTTGTTACTTGAAGCTAGGTGTGTTTATGGTTTAAATCATAGTTGCCGCCAAGCCAGACGTGTTGCATAAAAAGTGAATATGACAGTCTCCTTCCACAACTTTGACAGGGAAGTCATCTATCATGCAACGGCCAGATCCAGACTCAATTTATTACGACGAATTTATCGAACTGCAAAAGAAACTACGGGACAAGATCGTGAAGTTACGAAAAAGTCGCCAATTCGTGCAGGAAGATATGGCTAACTATGAACTGTCTGTTCGCCAGTATCAGCGAATGGAACAGGATCCAACCGCGATTAGTTCCCTGTGGCAGCTGTTCAAAATTGCTAAGGCGCACAATCTCGACGTCAATCAGCTCCTTGAAATAGACTAATTTTCCCGCACAGTTAGGTTCCAAAGGTAGTTCCGCGATAACGCCAGAGCCTTAGGTATACCTGCAACTGCGACAATTTGTCACATTTCTTCGAATCCCATCTCTTGCTAGCATGCCGCCCTGTTAAATTGACTTGGATTTCCTCTGTGCACAGCCGCGTTTTTGTTCGTTTCCCCCATTGTTTTTTGATTACCCTGTCTGTCCTCAGCGCTAGCTTTGCGTCTGCTGTAGAAGAGATTACTGTGATTGCCGATCAGGTTTTTAAGGATACAACGCTCGTCAGCCCCAGCAGTACCATCTCTGCGGCCCAGCTTGAGTCGATTAGTCTGACGACGGTTGAAGACGCGCTAGCTCATGAACCTAGCCTGATTGTCCGCAAACGCTTTATTGGCGATCCCAATGGCGTTATTGGTATGCGTGGCTCCAATATGTTCCAGACCACTCGCTCTATGGTATTTGTTGACGGTCTTCCTATTCACTATCACCTACAGACAAGGTTTCGCGGTGCGCCTCGCTGGTCTTTGGTGTCCCCCGGTGAGATAGATAATATTGAAGTGATCTATGGTGCCTTTTCGGCTGAGTACAGCGGTAATGCGATGGGTGGTGTAGTCAATGTAATCACCAGAAGACCGAATGCAAAGCGCATTGCGTTTGAAGCGGGTTACTTTGCCCAGGAGTATCAGAAGCAAAACACTGACCAAACATTCGGCGGCTACAGAACCTACGCGTCTTATGAAAATAAGGTAGGCAATCTGGGTTTCTTCGGGTCCTATACCAAGATGGACAATGAGGGTCAGCCTCAGACCCAGCTATTTAGTCAAAGCGGATCTGGTGCCGCAAGCGCAGTGGCAAGTGCGGGATCTATTGAGGGTACGAATGAGTTCTCTGCAGCCGGTATCTACTTCGCAGACTCTGGGCCTGAAAGTTCGGAGACAAATCTCTACAAAGCCAAGCTGTTCTATGATCTGGATCGCGTGCAATTGCGAGGCTCAATTGCCTATGAGGATCGAACAAGGGCTGAAGATCAGCAGAATAACTTCCTCCGCGATAGTAATGGCAACCCAATTTTTGACCGCAGAGTAGAGGTAGAGGGCGAGGTTTACGATACCTATGCCTTCGGCCGCAGTCGTTTGCAGCAGCGCAGCCAAGAGCGCAAGAGCCTATTGTTGGGTGCAGGTATTAGTGCCGAACTCGGTAATGACTGGGTGACTGACGCTTTCCATAGTCAGTTTACTATTCTTGATGATGTGGAGGTTCGTTCAGGCAACCATCCGTTAGCTAATAGTTATATCGCTGATAATGAGGGCTATCGTGGGCGTATTACAGAGTACGACAATACCGGTTGGAAAATTTTAGATATTAAGTTGGCCACAGAGTCTTGGCTGAAGAATGATCGCCAAAGATTGTCGCTTGGTCTGCACTATGACGAGTACCAACTTAAATATATTGTTGATGACTACAACAGTATTGCTGGCCTGCGGGACACAGATGAAACTGATGGCGATGCTGGGACTGGCCGTGCTGATAGCGGTGGCAAGGCCCGTACATCGGCGCTGTTTATGCAATATGGTTATGCTCTAGGCGACCAATGGGACCTGTCTCTAGGTCTGCGCTATGAAGACTGGCAGGCGCAAGAGGGCTTTATCGGAGCCACGCAAACCCTAAGGCGCTCAGAAACCGGCCTTTCACCTAAGCTCTCCTTAGCTTGGGAGCCGAATGATACTTATCAGATGCGCTACTCATTTGCCAAGGCCTTGCGCTTCCCTGTGATTGAAGAGCTGTATGTTAATGACAATCAAGGCGCCGGTGCGGCGGTGATATCTGACCCCAGCCTAAAGCCGGAGGATGGTATTTTTCATAATCTTTCATTCGTGCAGACTATCGATACAGAAGCTGCCAATAAGGCGACAGTTCGGTTAAATGTTTTTTACGAAGTTATTGATGATGTAGTTTTTAATCAGCAGGCAACTAATGGCACTTCGACCTTCTTGCCTGTTGCTGAAGTGACCACTAGAGGTGCCGAACTTGTCTGGGAGCAACGAGAAATTTTCGCCAGCCAGATAGATGTTCGATTTAACCTTACGCATACAGATACTGAGATCACTGACAATGTGTTTAACCCTAGCTTTGAGGGCAAACAGTTCCCGCGATCACCTGAATGGCGCAGTAACCTGATGCTCAGCTATAAACTATCAGAACAATGGAATATGGGTGCCAGTGTGCGTTACGCCAGCGATAGTTTTGGTGAGCTCGATAACAGCGACACCGCTGATAATGTTTTCGGTGCTCAAGACAGTTTCTTGTTTGTAGGCACTAAGGTTAATTGGCAGTTGTCGAAGTCGCTTAAGTTAAGTGCAGGTATCGACAACCTATTTAATGAAGAGGCCTATGTATTCCATCCTTGGCCTGGTCGCACCTACCACGTGCAAGCCAAGTATCAGATAGGGCAATAAGATGGCCGATAGATCGCAGTTTCTCAAACAAAGGCTCTGGCGGTGGCATTTTTTGGCCGGGCTAGTGGTCTGTCCCTTTGCCATATTGCTGTCCCTCAGTGGGTCCATCTATCTGTTTAAGCCACAGATTGATAACTACGAAGAAAGAACCATTAATGCTTTAGCGCCGGCTGTCGGGCACCAGTTTTCCGGAGGACATTCAATGCCAGAGATTAGTGCCCACATACAAACGCTCCTGATTAATTATCCCGACGCCGACTTTAAGCGGGTTATTTTGTCGAAACCTGGCGACCGCTCATTAGAGATAGAGCTGCAGAATTCTCAGGGTGAGAAAATAATTTATTGGATCGACAAACTCTCAGGGCAGATGCTATTCAGTAAGAATAGCGATCAGCGATTTATGGAGCGCGTCAAAAAACTGCACAGTGAACTATTACTCGGGAATATGGGTTCCTATGTGGTTGAGCTAATGGCCAGCTGGTTAATCATTCTTGTGTTGAGTGGCCTGTACCTGTGGTTATCAAAATCAGAGAACCAGCAGACTCCCATGGGGGTCGCCGTTGCCGAGTTTGATAAAGTAGAGCCAGCTAAGAAATGGCGGAGTCTCCATGGCGTGATCGGCTTTTGGTTTACCCTACCGATTATTATATTGCTTCTTTCAGGGCTTCCCTGGACCCAGCTATGGGGTTCCGGATTCGATAAGGTAAAGGGTTGGGCAGGCTGGCAGGGGCCGGGCCAGGAATGGTTTGTTACCCTGCAATCAAAGAGCCCGGACGGACAGGCTTTACAGCTACCTAAATCAACCCTATGGGAAATTAAGGCAGATCCCCATGCCCATCATAGTGCTTCAGAGATAGCTGGCGTGGGTGCATTAGATTGGTCCGTGTTGGATACTATCCAAAACTCACCAGAAGTAGCTGCCTTGATGCACCCTGTGCAGATAGCCCCACCGAAACCCAATAATGGCGTCTGGACAGTACGCTCAATGCCGGGCCAGCGATCTGAGCGGGAAACCCTGCATTTTGACCAGTATTCCGCTGAATTAATAAAGCACATAGGGTTCAAAGACCACCATCCTGTGGAGCAGTTTGTGTCTCAGGGTGTTTCCCTCCATGAGGGTGCTCTATTTGGTTGGCCCAACCAGTTGCTGGGTGTACTCACCGCATTGGCCATTATCTGTATCAGCGTTTTTGGACTGTATTCTTGGTGGTTGCGTAAGCCAGAGGATAGGGCGGGTGTTCCTGATAGAGTTGAGCAGAAGCCGTCTAAAGGTTTTTTTGCGGGGATAGTTTTACTTGGTTTGTTACTGCCTGCTGCGGGTATAAGTTTTGTGGTTATCTATATTATTGAGTGGATTGGAATTAGGGCGGATTCGACAATACGCTGAGATCATCTGTTCTATCGCTAGTTACTCATAAGGCTATCTATAAGTAATGGCGGCATCCTCCTATAAACACTACACTGCGGTCTTGAGTTACTCTTCGGCTTATGGCCCACCTTTGCAGGATTCCAATGAAAACCACCTTCAATTTAGTGCACCCTAAAATCAAATTGCCTCGGGTCGTAGACTCAGTTAAGCATGAGATTAGAACATTCCTCAAGAAATCACGCCTAAACACCTTGCCCTCTGGTGCTAAGTATTGGGATTTTGACTGTAAAATCGGCTCCTCCGAAAAGAAGGCTGACGATGTACATCTGTCGTCTCTGATTAAAAATATTGATGAGTTTGTGGCGAAGAACATTATGGTCTTTTATGTAGAAATAACCCCTAAAGCCATTGTTGTCGGTGAAGCTACGCCGGCTCAGGAGGAATAGCTATCAACAATAACGATATCTTACGCCGTGTGCGTTACGTCTTTGATTTTAGCGATCCCATGATGCTGTCGCTGTTTAAGCTCGGTGGTTATGAGGGGAGTAAGGCGGAGCTGACAACCTGGTTGGCGCGGGAAGGCGAGGCTAATTTTGTTTTGTGTGAGGATGTTAATCTTGCGAGCTTTCTCAATGGCCTGATTATTAAGAATAGAGGGCCTAGTGATGATGGCACTCCTGAGCCTGAAAGCTTTTTGAGCAACAACAGCGTATTTCGCAAGTTGAAGATTGCCCTTAGCCTGCAGGCCGATGAGATTATTATGATTTTAAAACTCAGCGAATTTACCATGAGTAAACATGAGTTGAGCGCCCTGTTTAGACGGCCCGATCATAAGAACTATCGGCAATGTTTAGATCAGGTGCTGCGTAATTTTCTTGATGGGATGGAAAAGCATTATAGGAAGAAGTAGTGAGAGAAACCAACCACGCGTCTTGCTGTGACAACGCGTGGCTGGTCTTATTGGTGGGCCCTCCGTGACTTGAACACGGGACCTGCCGATTATGAGTCGGATGCTCTAACCAACTGAGCTAAGGGCCCTTAACTTGTCTTTTTACCTTTATACGTCGTCACGTGCTCATAATCCTCGGTTACATACTTGATGTATGCGCCCTCCAATTACTGCGCGGCTCCTAGTCTAAAGCCAAAAATTCTGCGTTAAGCTGTAATACTGTCATCCCGAGTGTAACGAGGGATCTTCCTGTTAGTTACAGAGATCTCTCACATTCGTTCAAGATGACGGTGTTTGTCATCCCGAGTGTAACGAGGGATCTTCCTGTTAGTTACAGAGATCTCTCACATTCGTTCAAGATGACGGTGTTTGTCATCCTGAGTGTAACGAGGGATCTTCCTGCTAGTCACTGAGATCTCTCAAATTCGTTTAGCATGCCCCGTGAAGCGCTCTGGGTACGAGATGACCATTTATGTCATCCCGACAGAGTGAAGCGACGAGGGATCTCTCTATTCTCCAGCTAGGCTGCAAAATACCTGTAACAGTTTTATTCGTCAATAAAGCTACGTAAATGATCTGAACGAGTGGGGTGACGCAGCTTGCGCAGCGCTTTGGCTTCAATTTGACGAATCCGCTCACGGGTTACGTCGAACTGCTTGCCTACTTCTTCCAACGTGTGATCTGTGTTCATATCAATACCGAAGCGCATACGCAGTACCTTAGCTTCTCGAGCCGTTAGGCTACCTAGAACATCGCGAGTCGACTCTGTGAGGTTATGCTTAGTAGCCTCATCGACGGGCAGTGCAATAGTGGTATCTTCAATCAGATCGCCAATGCTGGCATCTTCGTCTTCACCAATGGGCGTCTCCATGGAGATGGGCTCTTTGGCGATTTTAAGTACTTTACGAATCTTGTCTTCAGGCATTTCCATGCGCTCTGCCAATTCTTCTGGCATGGGTTCACGACCCATTTCCTGAAGCATTTGACGAGAGATACGGTTGAGTTTGTTGATAGTCTCAATCATATGCACGGGAATACGAATGGTGCGTGCCTGATCGGCAATGGATCTTGTAATCGCCTGACGAATCCACCAGGTGGCATAGGTCGAGAACTTGTAGCCGCGACGGTATTCAAACTTATCTACCGCTTTCATCAGACCGATATTGCCTTCCTGGATAAGATCGAGGAACTGCAAACCACGGTTGGTGTATTTCTTGGCGATGGAGATAACCAGACGCAGGTTAGCTTCCACCATTTCTTTCTTGGCTCGACGCGCCATGGCTTCGCCAATGGTAAGGCGACGGTTTATATCTTTAATAAACGCAATGGTTAAGCCGCTAGCTGCTTCAACCTTAGATAGCTTACGCTGCGCTCTAACAATATCGATTTCTTGATTGGCAATGCCCTGAGACCAGTCAGTCTTCTCTTTAATAAGAGCGGCTGTCCACTTCATGTTCGACTCATTACCTGGGAAGGCTTTGAGGAACTCTTTGCGAGGCATACGTGCATGACGGATGCACAGGCGCATTACGTTTCTTTCTTCTTTACGAATTTTTTCTACTGCAGTGCGAACCATGGTAATCAAAGGGTCAAACTGCCGTGGTGTTAGCTTTAGGAACTTGAACAGCTCAGCGAGCTCTTCCATATTCTTAATGCCAGCACTTTCCATACGACCATAACGGGCAACGGCTTTATCTGCCTTGATCATCTGGGTGCGAATCTCTTCGAAGCGCTGGGTGGCGATTTCTGGGTCTAGGCCACCTTCGTGCTCTTCTTCCTCTTCTTTTTCGTCAATCTCTTCGCCATTAGCAATTTTTTCTGCTTCTAGGGCTTCTGCGGCCTGCTGTTGAGCTAGGGCAGAGGGAACATGTTCCATAGGGTTGAGGTAACCGCTGATAATATCAGTCAGCTTTTTGTCCCCTGCAACAACCTTGTCCCACTCGACCATTACAGCGGCGACGGTACCAGGCCAATCAGAAACCGCGGACATTAATTCCCGGGTTCCCTCTTCAATACGTTTGGCAATTTCGATTTCGCCTTCACGGGTCAACAGCTCAACAGATCCCATTTCACGCATATACATGCGCACTGGATCGGTGGTTCGGTGCTGTTCGGACTCGACGGAGGCTAAAGCGGCAGCGGCTTCAGCGGCGGCTGTTTCATCTGGGGTGTTGTCCCCGGCCATCATCAACAACTGCTCAGCATCAGGTGCCGTTTCAAAAACGGTGATGCCCATGTCGTTAATCATTTGAATAATATCTTCGACCTGTTCCGGATCGGCGATATCTTCAGGGAGGTGGTCATTCACCTCGGCGTACGTGAGATATCCTTGCTCACGACCTTTGGCGATAAGGTCTTTAATGCCGGATTGTTGCTTTTGTTTGTTTTCGGTCATAGGACAAATATACTTGTTTGGAGGGCGAAAAATAGCGCGCAATTATATCGAATTAAATCCCCGTTGTCCCTGACAATTTGGGGTTTATTCTGCATAATTTCTTTTTATAACTTTAGACTACAAGTCGTTGTTTTATCTTGTTTTTTAACTCATTTGACTGAGGATCATCGGCAAGCTGCATACGGATCTTATGTAACTGTTTGATTTCTCTCTCATTGAGTGTGTTTTGGGCCAGTAAATGAATGGCTTTTTCGGCCGCCGGAAGGGCATCAAATGCACTTCTAGTGACATGGTTGAGGGTGTCACAGAACTCCTGATGATCATCCCGGCCAGTACCCTTTGGCGGATGATAGAGTTCACTGGCGGCCAGAGCCTGCAAAACCTTGGTTTCCTGGGCATTACCGTGAGTGCCAAGCCAGTAGGCAAAGATATGGGAAGGCTTGTAGTTAGGGTTTTCCTGAACCACCTTTAGCACCCTTAGGAATAATGTCATATCTGCATCTGGCGCGGTCTTTAAAAACTCAATGTCGTCCACATGCTCGGCCAGCCCTGGATGATTGAGCAGTAGGGCGGTGAGAAACTTAATGGGAGACAGACGTATTTTGGTGCTGCGCTCAGTGCCTATATCCGGAAACAGCTCATGCTCATTACCCGGTTGGTATTCCGGTGGCTGTTCGTCCCGTTCATAATCATGCTCATAGTTCTGCGGGTCTGGGTTTGAGGCAAAGGTCGGTGCTTTTTGTGCGACTGGGGCTGCGCTGCGGTGCTCTGGTGCCTTATGGCTGGCAACATAGTCCCGCAGGTTATCCGCTGAAATGCCGGTGCGTCGCGATAGCTCCTCGAGCATTAGCTGGCGGAATACCCCCTGAGGAATACGATTAATCTGCGGCGCACAGACTTTACTCAGTCTGGCTTTGCCGTCGGCGGTGCTGGCATCAATGCCGTCGCTCAGCTGTTCAAACAGGAACTCCGACAGGGGCTGGGCGGCCTCAACTTGCTTTTGGAAGTCTTCGGTGCCCAATTTGCGCACCATGCTGTCGGGGTCTTCACCGTCGGGTAAAAACAAAAACTTGGCCGACACACCATCTTTCATTTCTGGTAACGCAATATCCAATGAGCGAGCTGCAGCACGGCGTCCAGCCTTGTCGCCATCAAAGCAAAACACGAGCTCTGAGGTGTAGCGGAACAGCTTTTGCAGATGGCTTTCGGTCAGGGCGGTGCCCAGTGTGGCCACGGCATTGTGAATACCGTATTGGGCGAGGGCGATTACATCCATATAGCCTTCGACCATAATCAAATAGGGGATTTCTTTGAGCGCTTGGCGGGCTTCGTAGAGGCCATAAAGCTCTCGGCCCTTATGGAATACCGGAGTCTCTGGCGAGTTCAGGTACTTAGGGGTGCTGTCATCGAGCACCCGGCCACCAAAGCCAATGGTGCGGCCGCGCTGATCCCTAATAGGAAACATAATGCGGTGACGAAAGCGGTCATACTGCTTTTTTTCTTCGGGCTTGATGATGATCATGCCAGATTCATCAAGCAGCTTTATTTTCTCAGGGTCTGTGCCTGAGGCTTTTAGTAGATTGTCCCAGCCTGGAGGGGCGTATCCCACACCAAACTGTGCGGCGATTTTGCCACTTAGTCCACGGCCTTTAAGGTAATCTACGGCTGAACTAGCGGCCTTGTTGGCGCGGAGCTGCTGGCGAAAGAAGCGGTCGGCTTCTGTGAGCATGGAGTAGAGACTGTCTTTTTGTTTGCTGGCTGCTCGATCTGGCGCGGCCTCTCGAGGAATTTCTAAGCCGGCATTTTTAGCGAGCATCTCCACGGCGGGCAGAAAGTCGAGGCGATCAAACTCCATTACAAAGCCAAGGGCATTGCCGCCGACGCCACAGCCGAAGCAGTAATAAAATTGCTTATCTTGGGCAACGGTAAAGGAATGGCTTTTTTCTTCGTGAAAGGGGCAGCAGGCTTTGTAGTTTTTGCCGGCTTTTTTGAGCTGTACGCGCGTATTAACCACGTCAACAATATCGACGCGGTCGAGCAGATCATCAATAAAAGTCTGTGGTATTAGTCCAGCCATTGGCGCTACAGGTTGTTAATTTTCGAGAACATCAGTGTAACGCCTTCGGCGTGGAAATAAACGTGCTTAGCTATTTAGAGCCGCTTTTACTAAGCCACTAACGGCACCGCCATCGGCGCGGCCCTGAATCTGTGGTTTGAGTATACCCATCACCTTACCCATGTCTGCCATTGAGGCGGCACCAGTTTCGGCAACAGCTGCAGCAACCATTGCGGCGATTTCATCATCGCTCAGGGCAGTGGGCAGAAAATCTTGGATAACGCTAATTTCAGCAATTTCAATGTCAGCGAGTTCTTGGCGACCAGCATCTTCATACTGGGTAATAGAGTCGCGACGCTGTTTAACCATTTTGTCGAGAATGGCCAGTACACGGGCATCATCAACGTCGATACGCTCATCCACTTCAATGCGCTTAATGTCAGCTTGAATCAAACGGATGGCGCCGAGACGAGGTTTGTCTTTGGCACGCATGGCTGCTTTCATGGCGTCGTTAATCTGTTGTTTCATCGACATTGCTATTCTCCTTTAGGATTTGTTTTCTGAATTCCAGAAACACAAAAAGCGCCGGTTGGGCGCTCTTTGCTATAACTCACTAATACTAACTCTGGTGGGAGAGTTGGCTTAGTAGAGTCGAGTAAACTTGCGTGATTCGCGAGATACTTTTTTCTGGTTGCGCTTTACAGCTGCTGCTGCTTTACGCTTGCGTTCCCACGTAGGTTTCTCGTAGAACTCACAGCTGCGAACTTTGGCTAGTATTCCAGCCTTCTCGCATGAACGTTTAAAACGACGTAGTGCAACGTCAAAGGGCTCGTTTTCTTTAATTCGAACGCTTGGCATAAATGCTTAATCCTGTAGTGAATCTAGTCTGCCGACACAGCCTGTCTGTTGTCAGCTCTTCAAGGGCGCGTAGTCTATACACATCACCCCATCGATGCAAAGGTTTTTGCCCGCTTTTTATTGCTCTTTCAAACCAGCGAAACTACAGGTTCACACTGGGCCGCAGAGGGTTTAAAGTTGTACCCCTAAAGATTGGCAACCAAGGCCTGTATTCCATGCTTGTACTCGGTATTGAAACCTCCTGCGATGAAACCGGACTTGCTGTTTATGACAGTGAGCGTGGCTTAGTAGCGCACACGCTCTATTCCCAGGTAAAACTCCATGCAGAATATGGCGGCGTAGTGCCAGAACTGGCCTCTAGAGACCATGTGCGCAAAATACTGCCCATGTTGAATAAGGTATTAGAAGAGGCGGGCGTCGATAAAAACGAGCTAGAGGGAATTGCTTACACCGCAGGCCCCGGTTTGATGGGAGCGCTTATGGTGGGTGGTGCCATGGGCACTGCATTGGGCTTTGCCCTGGATATCCCTGTTATTGGTGTCCACCATATGGAAGGTCACCTACTGGCTCCTATGCTTGAAGATAAGCCTCCCGAGTTTCCTTTTGTTGCACTGCTGGTCTCTGGAGGCCACACCCAGCTAGTCTCGGTTGCTGGTATTGGTGAATATGAGTTGCTGGGCGAATCGGTTGATGATGCCGCCGGTGAAGCCTTCGATAAAACCGCCAAATTGCTGGATCTGGACTATCCAGGTGGTCCGGTATTGGCCGAAATGGCCGATCGTGGCCAGATTGATCGATTTAGTTTTCCTCGGCCTATGACCGATCGGCCAGGTCTGGACCTTAGTTTTTCCGGTTTAAAAACCTTTACGCGCAATCTAATCGAGAAAAACCGCGGCGATGATGTGCTACCTGATGATCAGACTATCCTAGATATCTGTGCTGGGTTTCAAGAGGCGGTGGTCGATACTCTCGTGATTAAGTGCACTCGAGCCGTGCGCCAAGCCAATATGAAAACCTTGGTGATTGCGGGCGGAGTATCCGCTAACACCCGTCTGCGGCATAAACTCGAAGTCGCGCTTGCGAAAGAGGGCGTCGAGGTGTTTTATGCACGACATGAATTTTGCACGGATAATGGCGCCATGATTGCCTACGCAGGTTGTCAGCGCTTATTAGCCGGGCAGAAAAACCCATTATTGATTAGCGCCACCCCCCGTTGGCCGCTGGATCAACTAACTAGCTTGGTACAGGAAACAGTTTGATGGATATTGTTTATATAAGAGACCTGCGTATTGAAACCATTATTGGTATTTACGACTGGGAGCGAGAAGTTAAGCAGACCGTGAGTCTGGACCTGGAAATGGCCCATGATATTCGCAAGGCCGCGGAAACAGATGATATTCAGTATGCTTTGAACTATAAATCTATTGCCAAGCGCCTTATTGCCTTTATTGAAGACGCTGAGTTTTTGCTGGTTGAGCGCATGGCGGAAGAAGTGGCCAACATAGTGACTGAAGAGTTTTCTGTGCCCTGGTTGAAACTGCGAGTCAGTAAGCCCGGAGCCCTGCGAGGCTCTCAAGATGTGGGCATTATTATTGAGCGAGGAGAGCGAACCTAGTGGCACTGATTTACCTGAGTCTGGGCAGCAATATTGATCGGCATCGGCGCATCGATGCGGCGCTTGACGCCCTGGCAGAAGGCTTTGGTGACCTCAGTATTTCCTCGGTTTATGAAAGTGAGTCAGTGGGCTTTGAGGGCGATAGCTTCTACAACCTAGTGGTGGGTATAAACACTTCACTGGCGGTGGGTGAGGTATCAAAAGTACTCAAAACCATTGAAGATCAAAACGATCGTGATCGCAGTGCGCCAAAATTTGGTGCCAGAAGTCTGGATATAGATATTTTGACTGCCGACGATGTGGCTGGTGAGGTTGATGGTATAAAACTGCCGAGAGCTGAGGTGCTTAAAAATGCATTTGTCCTGTTGCCTCTGGCCGAGATTGCCTCTGACATCAAACATCCGGTAACCGGGCAGACCTATGCTCAGCACTGGGCAGACTACGATAAAAACAAACAGAAGCTTTGGCCGGTAACCTTTATGTGGCGCGGCGAGAATCTGACCAAAGCTGATTAGCTAGCGCTATTTAATGGGTCGATTCCAATATCTGGCGAGCCGTCCCACACAAAAATCCTATAAATTCCCTTAACGGCGCGCAGATTTTGCACGCCGGTCTATACTCATCTGGTCGATCACAGGATCGTCAGACATTGGCAATGATGCCCAGACCCATCAATGGAGTAATCATGAACAAAATTCTGCTTGGCCTTACCTCTGTAAGCACGCTGGTTCTATTGCAGGCCTGCACTACTTTTGACCCCTACACCGGTGAGCAAGAAACCAGCAAAACCGCTATAGGTGCGGGCATTGGTGCGGGTGTGGGCGCCGTTATTGCCTACCTCGACAATAAAGATGAAGACAGTCGTAAGCGCAATAAGCGTATTCTTGCGGCCGCTGGCGGTGGCGCGGCCATTGGTGGTGGTATCGGCTACTACATGGATGCTCAGGAAGCCAAACTACGTAAGCAGTTGCGGGGCACTGGGGTTAGCGTCGAGCGGGTCGGTAACAATATTAATCTGGTTATGCCGGGCAATATTACTTTTGCGAGTAACAGTGCGGATATCAGCGCCCAATTCTATCCAGCGTTAGATTCTGTGGCACTGGTGATTGCTGAGTACGATAAGACGTTAGTGGTTGTAGCAGGGCATACGGATAGTGATGGTGACGAGAATTTTAATCTGGGACTTTCCCGGCAACGGGCTTCGTCAGTGTCTGGCTATCTGCGCTCCAAGGATATTTTGGCTGATCGATTAGATGCCACTGGCTTTGGTGAAACCCAGCCGATTGCCAGTAATGGCAACGCTGAGGGCAAGCAGCTTAATCGCCGTGTGGAGATAACTCTGCTGCCTATTGCTGCTGGCTAAAGGCGCCTTTTAGTGTTTATAAAATGCCTTGATGCTGCCGGATAATTGAACCTAAGGACTATTGAGCCTAAATATCTACGCATTGGCTTACAGGCTGTTGGAGCTGCCGCCATCGACGGCCAGGGTTTGGCCGGTCATGTAGGTGGCTTCAACCGCTAAAAAGTAAACCGTTTGTGCAATATCTTGCTCTGTGCCCAGTCGTCCCATGGGCACTTTGCTCAGTACGGAATTCTGTTTTACCTCATCATCTGACTCATGTTCTGGCCAGAGTATGGCGCCCGGTGCAACGCTGTTAACCCGCACATTGGGCCCTAGCTCTTTGGCTAGGGACTTGGTCATGGCGATATTGCCGGCCTTAGCGATGGTATAGATCGGATGGCTTTGCAATGCCTGACGGGCGTGCATATCTGAAATGTTCACTATTGAACCCTGACTTTCTATGAGCAATGGCGCCAGTTTTTGTGCGATAAAAAATGGCCCTTTAAGGTTGCTGTTTATCAGGTCATTCCACTGTTGGTCATCACAATTTTCTAGAGGCGTGGGGTAGAAGCTAGAGGCATTGTTGATCAGTACATCCAGTCGGCCTATAGAACACACCAGATCGGCAATTTTTTGTAAGCCAGCCATATCGTTGAGGTCAGCCTGCACCAGTAGGGCGCTATTATCCCGCTGAGCGTTAAGGTCTTCGCAGAATTTGTCGGCGGCCGCGGCTGAGTTGTTGTAATGAATAACCACCTGATAACCATGGCTGTGAAAAATTCGCCCGATCACTGCGCCAATACGACGTGCCGCGCCGGTAATTAAAACGACGGGGGACTGATTGTTATTGCTCATAAATTATTCCGAATAATGTGTTTTAAATTCTGTCAGTGCTGCCGTTTGGCGCAGGCTTAATTGCTGGCCAATTTCTGCGCCACTGATACCAGCGTCAACCAGATCGGCAATATCAGTTTTGATAACGATTTCCCGAGCCTGACGTAGATACGCAGAAGAGGGGTAATCTCGATCTTCAAACCCTGTTCGACCCCGTGCATCGGCTTCACAGCAGGTTAAAAAGTCGTCCAATCGACTGCTCGACTTAAGGGCCCCAATCGCTTTGAGCAATTTGAGTATGGTTTCTGGTTTTAGCTCGAATGCCTTGTGGCAGAGCAGATGAAACTCGGTTACCACCATGGCTAACTGGCGATGTTCATTGGGGACCTTAAGTCGGTCGCACACATCTTTTACAAGGGGTAATCCGCGGGCTTCATGGCCTGAATGACTGGGTAGTACATGGTCTGGCGTAATGCCTTTGCCCAGATCATGAACCAGCACCGAAAAACGGATGGGTGAACTGTCTGAGAGGCGTGCGGCCTGTTGTAGAGACATTAAAATATGAATGCCTGTATCGACTTCAGGGTGGTAATCCGCACGCTGAGCCACGCCAAATAACTTTTCGACTTCAGGGAAAAGCAGGGCCAGGGCACCGCAGTCCCGCAGTACTTGAATATAAACATCCGGTGAACGTTCACAGAGTGCGCGGTCGGTTTCTTTCCATACGCGCTCGGCAACCAGATGCTGTAATTCGCCACTGGCGGAAATTTCCGTCATTAATTGAAGCGTTTCGGCGGCTATGCTAAACCCAAGGTGATGATAGCGCGCAGCAAAACGGGCCACTCGCAGAACCCGCAATGGGTCTTCGGTGAAAGCATCGGAGACATGGCGAAGTACCTTATTAGCTAAATCTAGCTGGCCGCCATGGGGGTCAATAATGCTGCCGTCATGATCTTCGGCCATCGCATTAATGGTGAGGTCGCGGCGAACAAGATCGTCTTCGAGACTCACATCTGGGGCGGTGTGAAAAGCAAAACCCTGATAGCCATGACCAGACTTTCGTTCAGTTCTGGCCAGTGCATATTCCTCACCGGATTTTGTGTTGATAAACACTGGAAAGTCTTGTCCTACAGGCTGATAGCCTAACTCAACCATTTCTTCAGGTGAGCTGCCGACCACAATCCAGTCATTTTCGTCGCTGGGGTAGTCGAGCAATTTGTCACGAACGGCGCCGCCGACTCGGTAGATTTTCATGTGCGCTTCCAATGATTTTCACCATTGTAGAGTGGCGGGGGTGCTACCTCAATAAGTGATTAGGCTTCAGCGCAAGTTTGGACCAGATTGGACAGGCTAGACAGGTTAAGTATTTCGACCTCCTTTTTGTCGCACTTGATATAGCCCGACGCCTGAAAGCGGCTAAAGACTCGGCTCACTGTCTCCACGGTAAGGCCAAGATAGTTGCCAATATCGGCCCGTGACATGGGTAGACGAAATCTTGTGGGACTGAGTTTGCGACGTCCCAAGCGACCAGAGATACTCAACAGCAGGCTTGCAATGCGCTCTTCGGCGGAATTTTTGCCGAGCAGGGTAATAAGTTGCTGGTCACCGGTGATCTCGCGAGCCATAAGCTGCATAAAGTGCCGTTGTAGCGTGGGTATGCTGGCGCTGAGCTCTTCAAACTTGTTAAAGGGAATTTCGCACACGGCCGTTGTTTCCAGCGCTACCGCGGTGTTCTTGTGGGTGTCATCGGCAATGCCGTCCCAGCCAAAGATCTCCCCGGGCAGATAAAAACCGGTCACCTGCTCGGTACCGTCATCACTGACACAGTAGGCTTTAATTGAGCCGCTGCGAATAGCGTATACCGAAGAGAAGGTATCGCCGGAATAGAACACTGATTGATTTTTATGCAGAGGTTTGGTGCGCTGAATAACCTTATCAAGTCGATCTAGGTCGCCATACTCCATCGCCAGAGGTAGGCAGAGTGCGCTCATGCGGCAATCATGACAATTAGTGGGCTTAATACTGACTTTTGGTGCTTGCATCTTAATATTCCCATCCGTAGAGGTCATGCAGCTGACGACCTTGCTTCCTTTGAATAACGCCAATGTAAGTATAGACAGAGAATTGATCTACATCATGGAGATGAGTCGGTAAAAGCAAAGTATTTTTACAATGGCCTAAGCTGAATACACAGAGGAGTAATGATTAAAATTTTTGGGAGCTATTATGGAAAACATTCTTGTTGTCATGGACGGTTCTGATACGGACGAAATGCTGCTAAACCAAGCTTTAGAGCTCATTGAGGGCGGCGAGACTGATATTCACATTCTAATGTCGGTCTACGATCCGGTTGAGGAGCTGCATAAATATGTAGGTTTTGATAACTATCCAGAGGTTAAACAGGCCATTCTCGATGATGCAGAGATCAAATTGCGGGTACTCACAGACAAGTTTGCCGATCGATTTTCATCGAATATGGCCTGGGGCAAGCGTTGGCATGAGCCGGTATTGCAGGAGGCTCGAAATATTGATGCAGATTTAATTATCAAAGTCGCGGGCAAGCAGTCTTGGCTCTCTGAGGTATTGCGCACCCCCGAAGATTGGCAGCTGTTGCGCCAGGCCAGCTGTCCTGTTTGGTTGCTCAATGCGCCTAGGCAACCCATTGATAAGGTTATTGCGGCTGTTAGCACCCTAGATGAAAGCCCGGAGCACAGCGCGCTGGGTGATAGAGTCATCGTACAGGCGGAAGCGTTAGCGGCCAGCTTAAAAGTGCCATTGCAGGTGGTTGCGGTGATTCCAGATTGGAATGCGAGCCGCGCGGCAATGGCCTATGTGCCTCCCATTCCCACGCAGACCGTTTTTTTGGGTGATATTGGGGCTCAGGCATTGCAGGAGTCTCGGGAGCGGCTGGTCGCTATATTGGAGCGATTGGATATTGATGCAGACAAGGCAGAGGTTCGCACTGGAACGCTGACCTTAGAGATAATTGATGCCGTGGGTGATCAAGGCTTGTTGGTGATCGGCAGCGCAGCCCATCGCGGTCTGGCTGGTAAGTTTATTGGTAACTCATCAGAAAAAGTACTGCACCACCTGAAGGCCGATATGCTAGTCGTGCATTAGGACTATTGTTTTTTGGGGCCCCAAAGTTGCTCGAGGCGCTTGTCGCGACCGCAGTTCCAGCGGTAGTAGGTATAGCGTGTCGGGCTCTTTTTGTAATAGTCCTGATGGTATATTTCGGCCACATAAAACGCGGTGGCCAATGTAATTTCCGTCGCCACTGAAGTCTCAAGTTTACCGCTCTCGACTACCTTATCTAGGGAGGCCAGGGCAGCACTTTTCTGTGCCTCATTGTGATAAAAAAGCTCACTGCGATACTGCAGGCCGCGATCACAGAACTGACCGGTGGCATCCTCTGGATCAACATTCACCCAAAAGTGCTCAAGAAGCTGTTCGAAGCTAATAATGCTGTTATCAAAGGTTATTTGCACGGCCTCTGTATGGCCGGTGGTGCCAGATGAAACCTGTTTATAGCTAGGATTGGGCACATTACCGCCGATGTAGCCAGAGACCGCAGAGACCACACCGTCCAGTTTTTCAAAGTCACTTTCCATGCACCAAAAACAGCCACCCGCAAAGGTCGCTATATCTTCCTCTGCCTCAATGCTAATGGAAAAAACGCTTAGTAAAGACAAGCATAGGGCCAATTGTCTGGCGGGAAAACTAAAGGTTATCACTGCAATCTCCGGATTATAAAAGCATTATTTTTATGGGGTAAAAGTAAGGCTTTGACTGGTAAACGGTGAATAGTTTCCCTGCAGAGCCTATTTAGAAAGATCGCTGGTTTGGGTCTCAGATCCATAAAGCTGAATCTTAGGCCTAAAACTCTCTTCAAAACAGTCTTTTATTACTTGACGGGCCTGTCTTTTAGACTTAATTTCGCCATGTGGTTACTGGTATTTTTGGCGATTCCATATTTCAGTATGAGGTTTAATTATGGCAGGCGATCTAGATGATGTAGAGGGCATTGAAGGCATAGCGAACGATGCCGTCAGAATGGATGGTCCTCCTCTGCGTAGAGCGCGACCCGAGTCTCTATCGGATAAGCAGCAGGCACAGCTGAGCATGGAATCCAGACGTCGTCTTGAAGAAAAGCTCGAAGAAACGCGCGTCAAAAAACAAATGCAAGAGTACGACTTTGATTATGACTTTGATGACGATTGGGGCTAGAAAACACGGCCCCTTCAGCCCCGATAACTAATTGACCTAAACTCAACATTTTCCCCCTTATTTTTGGCATAATACCGAGCGAAAATAGCCTCGGATAAACCAGTTGCCCAATACTCCACTTCTCGCAGTCGAACGCCTCCAATTTGAGCGCGATGATTGCAATGTCTTCGAACAAATCGACCTCACCGTCGGTCGAGGCGAGATCGTGCAGATCGAAGGGCCCAATGGCGCGGGCAAAACGACTCTGATGCGTCTGCTCACTACCGCATTGCAGCCGACGTCTGGAAATATTAGTTACGCAGGGCAGGATATTGGTCTGTGTCGTTACGAGTACCTCTCTGACATTCTGTATCTGGGTCATCAGCCTGGGGTTAAGATGACCCTCACCGCGGAAGAAAATTTACGTTGGATGGCCGCTGATAGCAGTAGGTCTGCGCAGGATGCCCTAGCCGCCGTCGGGCTTGCCGGCTACGGCGATGTTCCCTGCTATAACCTCTCTGCAGGCCAACATCGACGCGTTGCTCTCGCGCGCTTATTAACGACAGATGCCAGACTCTGGTATCTGGACGAACCCTTTACTGCCATCGACAAGCAGGGCGTCAGCTTTCTCGAAAAATGTATGAGTGACCATGTTAAGGGGGGCGGGGCAATATTGCTTTCGACCCACCAAGATCTGGCAATCGATGGCGTGCGTAAATATGGTATTAGCCCCCATGCTGATCAGAGGGGACTGTAATGGCGAGCGGATTTTCAGCGTATTTACGCCGAGACCTATTATTGGCCTACAGGCGACGAGGTGAAGCGGCGAGTCCCCTGATATTTTTTGTCATGGTATCAACCTTGATCCCTCTGGGCATCACACCAGAATCAGCCCGTTTAGCCGAGATTGCCCCCGGTATTATCTGGGTAATGGCGCTGCTGGCAACGCTGCTGTCCACTGACAGTTTGTTTGCCAGTGACTACCAAGACGGCTCATTGGAACAGCTGTTAATTAGCCCTCAATTACTGGCCATGCCTGTACTGGGAAAGATAACGGCCCACTGGATGGTAACGGGTCTGCCGTTGACTCTGGCGTCACCTTTATTAGGGCTGATGCTGTCACTGCCTGCAGAGGGCTATGTTCCCATGATGGCTAGCTTGGCGATAGGCACAGCCTGCCTGAGTCTGGTAGGTTCAGTTGGCGCTGCATTGACTGTATCCCTGCGCAAAGGCGGTCTATTACTGTCACTGCTGGTGATGCCCCTGTATATGCCGGTCATTATTTTTGGCAGTGCCACCGTGCAAAGCGCGATTGATGGTTTTGCCTGGTTTGGTCCCCTGGCTATTTTGGGCGCCATGTTGGCGGCGGCGATTGCCCTTTGCCCTCTAGCTGCAGCCGGCGCGTTGCGACTAACGAGTATTAATTAAACTGTTTAGGTTATTTAAACCAGAAGACAAAGAGCATAAGAGACGAGAGATATGAATTGGCTAACAAATTGGTCCCCCAGCTGGCAGTGGTTTCACCGTCTTGGATCGCCGCGCTGGTTTTATCAGACCACCGGGCGCTGGTTGCCCTGGCTCAGCCTGCTGGCGCTCGCATTGTTGGGCACCGGTTTAGTTTGGGGTCTGGGCTTTGCGCCGCAGGATGCCAAGCAGGGCAATAGCTTTCGCATTATTTACCTTCATGTTCCAGCCTCATTTTTAGCGCTTGCCGGTTATTACATTATGGCGATTGCCGGTGCTGTAGGTTTGATCTGGAAGATGAAGCTATCTTATATGGTCATGAAATCGGCCGCACCTATAGGGGCTGTACTAACCTTTTTGGCCTTATTTACTGGCGCTGTCTGGGGTAAGCCCACCTGGGGAACCTACTGGGTTTGGGATGCGCGGATTACGTCTATGTTGATTCTGCTGTTCCTCTATCTGGGAGTGCTAGCGTTGCAGTACGCATTCCAAAGTAATGAGGCGGGCAATAAAGCCAGCGCCATATTGGCCCTAGTAGGCACAGTGAATATTCCAATTATTTATAAGTCAGTTGACTGGTGGTACACCTTGCACCAGCCGGCGACCATCAAGTTAACCTCGGCACCCAGCATGCACCCAGATATGTTCCAGCCTTTGTTAGTGATGATACTGGGATTCTATTGCTTCTATGTCGTCGCGCTCTTTTTGTTTACCCGCGCCGAGATACTGCGCCGTGAACGCAAAACCACCTGGGTGAAAGAGCTTGTATTGGGAGAGCCTCAGTCATGAAGTTTCAGTTTGAAAACCTGCAGCAGATGTTCATTATGGAAGGCCATGGCCCCTATGTATGGACCGCTGTATTGGTATCAGTGGCGATGATGGTCTGGTTGATTATCAAACCCTTAGCTGACCGCAGGGCAGCACTTAAGGATGTCGCCGCTGATAGTGCGCGAACCGCAAAATCTAATGGAGAAACATGATGCACCCGTTGCGCAAACAGCGTTTACAGCAGGTTATTCTGATTGTCGTGGCTGCCACAGTGGTGGTGGGTCTCGTTGTTTATATGCTCGGTCAGAACGCTAATTATTTTTATACTCCGTCGCAGATTGCCGCGGGTGAATCGCCAAAGGGTGTATTTATTCGCGCGGGCGGCATGGTGGTCGAGGGTAGTGTGGAACGTGCCCCAGACTCTCTCGATGTGCAGTTTTCAGTCACCGATGGTGCGTCAATTTTGGTGATTCAACACAGTGGCATTTTGCCGGACCTGTTTGATGAGGGTGAGGCAGCGATTGCCGCGGGCATCGTGGATGAAAATCTGGTGCTACAGGCCACAGAAGTGCTGGCCAAGCACGATGAGAAGTACACCCCACCAGAAGTTGCCGATGCAATGAACCAGGCCTACGAGCGCAAGCAGGAACAAAAACAAGAGCAAAAACAAGAATATAAACAAAAGCAGCAGGGTGCCCAATGACTCCAGAGTTAGGTCAAGCCGCGTTAATTGTTGCTCTCTGTCTGGCAGTGGCTCAAACGGTGGCCCCCATGGTGGGATCATTTGCCGGTTATAAAAGTTGGATGCGTCTCGGGCATTCATTAGCCCTAGGTCAGTTTGCGTTTATGGCGGCGTCATTCGCCTGCCTGACCAATGCCTTCTTGTTGGATGATTTCTCCTTGGCCTATGTGGCCAACAACTCCAACACTCTCTTGCCAGTGCAGTTTAAAGTGAGTGCTGTATGGGGCGGACACGAGGGGTCGTTATTACTCTGGGCGCTTATTTTGGCCGGTTGGTCTGCGGCCGTCGCGCTGTTTAGTCGTGAGCTACCTCTGGTGTTGTCTGCGAGAGTACTGTCTATTTTGGGTGGAATCTCTATTGGGTTTGCCTTGTTTTTATTGCTGACCTCCAACCCTTTTGAGCGTATTCTGCCCATCTCGCCTATTGAGGGGGGTGACCTTAATCCACTGCTTCAGGACTTTGGTCTCATCGTGCATCCCCCCATGCTATATATGGGGTATGTGGGCTTTTCAGTCCCTTTTGCCTTTGCCATTGCCGCACTTATCGGTGGCCAATTCGACAGTGCCTGGTCCCGTTGGGTACGTCCCTGGGTCAATACAGCCTGGGTGTTTCTGACTATCGGTATAACCCTCGGTAGCTGGTGGGCTTACTATGAGCTTGGCTGGGGTGGATGGTGGTTCTGGGATCCCGTTGAGAATGCGTCATTTATGCCCTGGCTAGTGGGTACAGCCCTGGTGCACAGTATTGCAGCCACAGAAAAGCGCGGTGTGTTTCGCAGCTGGACGCTACTGCTGGCAATTTTCGCCTTCTCCCTTAGTTTGCTGGGCACCTTTTTGGTGCGTTCCGGCATTCTGACCTCGGTACATGCCTTCGCCAGCGATCCCGAGCGGGGTATTTTTATTCTGGCTTTTTTGGCCATTGTGATTGGCGGCTCATTGCTGCTCTTTGCACTGCGCGGCCCTGCCATGCAGCAAGATGTTAAATACAGCGGCTGGTCTCGCGAGATGTTTTTGCTGATCAATAATATTCTGTTAGTCAGCTCTATGACCATGATTTTGATAGGCACTCTCTATCCGCTGTTGGCGGATGTATTGGATCTGGGAAAAATCTCCGTAGGCCCTCCCTACTTTGATTTCTTCTTTGTGCCCCTGATGAGTGGACTGATGATTTGCCTTGGCTTCGCTGGGTTTACTCGCTGGAAGAAAACCGATGTCAATGTACTGGTGCGCAAGGGCCTATGGCCTGCAGTAATAAGTGTCGCACTGGCGCTGTTATTGCCTCTGTTAGCGGATCAGTACTCATGGATTGCGGTATTTACCCTACTGCTGGTTTCTTGGGTTATCACCATGACCCTGGAGGATCTGCTGCTTAAAACTGAGGGCAGGGTATCTAAGGTTAGAACCCTCACCGGTAGCTACTGGGGAATGATCTGTGCCCATATCGGCATTGCCGTCTGTGCCCTAGGGGTTGGCCTGAGTACGGCCTATGATGCCCAGCGTGATGTGCGCATGGCGCCAGGCGACAGTGCTGAAGTATCGGGTTACCAGTTTGACTTTGTAAGCCTCAAACAGATACAGGGACCGAATTTTTCCGCCTACCGAGGTGAGATCGTGGTGATGTCTGGGGGTAAAGTGGTTGCTACCATGCTTCCCGAGAAGCGCAGCTATCGTGCCGGTGGTCAGGTCATGACCGAGGCGGCAATTGACGGCAAACTAAGCCGCGATCTCTATGTTTCGTTAGGGGAACCGCTCGCGGGAGATGCCTGGGCCATCAGGCTCTACGTAAAACCTTTTGTGCGCTGCATCTGGCTCGGAGGTTTATTGATTGGATTAGGTGGTTTGTTAGCCGCCTTTGATAAACGCTATCGCCGGCGCAAACCAGCGGTGACCAAAGCCTCTCAAACAGAGGGGATTACCCTTTGAATCGATTAGCGCTTTTTATACCTCTGGCACTCTTTGTTGGCCTGTCTTTGGTGCTGCTATTGGGGCTGGATAAAGACCCCACAGATTTGCCTTCGGCGCTGGTCGGCGAAGCCTTTCCCCTGTTTAATTTACCCTCCCTCAAAGATGAGCAAAATGTCGTTACTGAGCAGGATTTTAACGGTGAAGTGGTGTTGGTTAATGTCTGGGCGACCTGGTGTTTTGCCTGCCGTATTGAGCACCCAATGCTTAACAAGTTATCGGAGCAGGGGGTTAAAATTATTGGCCTCAACTATAAAGATCAGCGAGCTGGAGCACTGGCATGGCTGGCCGAGCGGGGCGATCCGTACCAGTTTAATATCTTCGATGCCAAGGGCAGTTTAGGCATTGATTTAGGCGTTTATGGCGCACCGGAAACCTATTTGGTGGATGCCGATGGCATTATCCGACACCGTCGAGTGGGTGTAGTTGACGACCGAGTTTGGGAATCTGAGTTTCGCGCTATTTATGAGCAGATAACCGGTACCGAGCAATGAGGTTAGCCATTCTGTTATTACTGTCTCTGTTCACTTTTGCGGCCAGTACTGAAGGAATAGAAAGTACTGAAGTAATAGAAAGCCCTGAAGCAAAAAAAGGGGCAGAAGTGGTCGCATTTTCCGATGAGTCTCTGCGTCCGCGATATCACCAGCTGCTTCAAGAGCTGCGTTGTCCAAAGTGTCAAAATCAAAACCTGGCAGATTCCAATTCGCCGATTTCCCAAGACTTACGTCGCGAAATTCGGCGTATGCTCGAAGAGCAGATGACCGACAAACAGATTAAAGACTACCTTAAGTCACGCTATTCAGAATTCATTCTGTACCGCCCCGAAGTCAATAAAAATACCTGGTTACTCTGGGGTTCCCCCGTGCTAGTCGTGCTGCTGGGATTACTGATTCTGCTACGCCATAATCGCAAGCCAAAGCCCATAGCCGGTGGAGAGATATCCACAGCCATTGGAGGTGCGGGTACAGCCAGTAAAGAAGCGCCCACAAAGTCCAGCGATCAACAGCGCTTGGCCGAACTGCTTGGCGACAAGGAAAATCAACAATGATACTAACCATAGTGCTGTTGCTTGCAGGGGCGAGTGTCTTTGTACTGTATCCCTTTATTGTTCGGCACAGTGACGAAGGAAGTGGCACTGGGGATGGCAATGAGAGCATTGCAGCCATGCGCCAGCAGGCCAACGTCGACCTGTTTAAAGAACAGCAGGCACAGTTTCAGCAACAGCTAGATAGAGCTGAGATTGATAAGGCGGAATATCAGCGTCTGATCACCGATGCCCAGCAGCTATTACTGCGCAACACCGAGGCCAAGTCTGGCCTGGCTGACCGAGTCAACAAGCAGGGTCTGTGGCTGGTGCCGGTTTTGCTGTTGCTTATCGCGTCGACCACCTTCTTTACCTATCAGCAAATAGGGGCGGAAGATGACGAGAATATTAAACGTCTTATGAACCTAGCTGCCGAGCAAACCACCGAACAGCAGGCAGCGGATTGGAATGCCGAGTTAATCGCCGCCATCGCCGAGCGAGTACAGCAGCGGCCGGACAATATTTACTACTGGGCCATGCTCGCCCAATCCTCTATTGCGAAGGGGGATATTCTTGCTGCGAGCAAATATTTTGCCTCAGCCATTGAGGTAGAGCCCGGCGATAGCTTTCTGCTCGCGCAGTATGCCGAAGCACTATTTTTAGTGGATGGCAGTCGCTTTACCGACCGCGTGAGCACTGCCTTGGATCAGGCCTTTGCCGCGGATTCCAATAACCAAACTGTGCTCGGTTTAAAAGGCATTCAGGCCTTTGAAAATCGTGAATTCAAGCTTGCCATTACCTATTGGGAAGGTGCTCGCCGCGGAATGGATCCGGCCAGCCCCACCTGGCAGGCATTGCAGTCCGGTATTGAGCGCGTCAATCTGGTTATTGCAGCATTGGCGGATTTAGAGCATCCACTTGTTGATGATAAAGAAGCGCTGCAGGCATCGACTGCAGAGGCAGCAACGACCGTAAAAATAGCCATTAGCATCAGCCCCGACGTCCCCTTCAGTCAAGACCAACTAGTGTTTGTGGCCGCAGTCCGTGAAACCGGGCCACCCATGCCTCTGGCCGCGCGTAAGCTGCGCGCCGGCGATCTTCCTATCAGCATTACACTGAGTGATAAAGATGCCCTAATGGCAGGCCAGAATCTCTCCAGTGTCAGTCGTATTCGCCTAGTAGCGCGGCTCTCAGCAAGTGGTTCCGCCACACCTCAATCCGGTGACTGGGAGGGAGTTTCTGATGGCTTCGATTTGGCCTCAAGCCAACAGCTGAAAACCCTGAATATTAACCGCCAAAGACCTTAGCTGTGTAGTGACTGCCGCGCGCAGAGCGTGTAGAATTCTATGCTTAGTTTTATGCAATCCTGCGGCCAACGGACTTGACCCAACATAAACAGAAATGACTAAACATGCGGCTTAAATCGATCAAATTAGCTGGGTTCAAATCCTTTGTGGACCCAACCAACGTTTACTTCCCAAGCAACCTCTGCGCTGTTGTTGGCCCCAATGGCTGCGGCAAGTCGAATATTATCGACGCCGTGCGCTGGGTAATGGGCGAAAGCTCTGCCAAGAACCTCCGTGGCGAGTCCATGACCGATGTTATTTTCAACGGTTCTGGTGGACGTAAACCCGTAGGTCAGGCATCGATTGAATTAATTTTTGATAATAGCGATGGCACCATTGTCGGCGAATATGCCGCCTACAATGAAATTGGCATCAAGCGCAAAGTTACCCGTGATGGGCAGTCTAATTACTATTTAAATGGCAACAAATGTCGTCGCCGGGATATCACCGATATCTTCCTGGGCACAGGTCTTGGGCCACGTAGCTACGCGATTATTGAGCAGGGCATGATCTCGCGGCTCATTGAAGCCAAACCCGAAGAGCTGCGCATCTATATTGAAGAAGCCGCAGGGATTTCAAAATACAAAGAACGCCGTCGTGAAACCGAAGGCCGCATTCGCCGCACCATGGAAAACCTTGAGCGTCTCACGGATATCCGCGATGAGCTGGGTCGTCAGCTTGGTCGTCTTGAACGTCAGGCCAAGGCCGCTGAAAAATACTCCGAATACAAAAAAGACGAACGTCAGGTCTCAGCTGAATTGCTGGCCCTAAAATGGCGTGGTTACGATGCCTCTGCCAGCGAGCAAAAGCAGGTTATCGGCGGCTTTGAAATTGAGCTAGAAAAAGTGATTACCCAACGCAGTGCCTGCGACACCAGCATTGAAAAGTTGCGTACCCAGTTTACCGATCAGGGTGATGCCCTGAATGAAGTCCAGGCAAGGTTCTACAAAATTGGCGGCGATGTTGCCCGCATCGAACAGGCCATCGAACACGCACAGCAGCGTGCCCAAGAGCTGCACAAAGATTTAGAACAAACCGAACGTAACTTTACCGAAGCTGAAGAGCATCTCAATACCGACCGCCAAAAAGCCGCCGGTTGGGATGCAGAATTTAATGAGTTGGTTCCCGGTCTAGAAGAAGCCAGCAAAGCTGAAGCTATCTCCGCAGAAGCGTTACAGTCCGCCGAGTTGGCCATGCAAAATTGGCAGCAGGCCTGGGATGAGTTTAACCAGACATCAGCTAGCCCTCGCCAGCAGGCAGAGGTGCAGCAGTCACGCATTCAGCATTTGGAACAGTTGCTACGTCGCCTAACCGAGCGCCAGCAAGCCCTTTCTAATGAAGCCAACAGCTTTCAAGCCAGTCCCGCCGAAGAAGAGATGGCGCTTATTCAAGAAATGCTCGCCGAGTCTAAGCTCGCCCGAGACGCTATCGATACCCAGCGCATTGAAAACGGCCAAGACATTGAAACCCTGCGCGGCCAAGAAAAAATCGCCGCCGCAGAACATGACGAAGCCCGCAGTCGTCAGCAAACATTAAAAGGCCGTCAGGCATCTCTCGAAGCGTTGCAGCAGGCCGCCATGGGCGACGATGCTGAGAAGCAGTGGTTAGCCGCCAAAGGTCTGGGCGATAAACCCCGACTAGCAGACTCAGTGGTCGCTGCCAGTGGTTGGGACGTGGCAGCAGAAACAGTATTGGGTAGCTATCTCCAAGCGATTGCAGTCGATGATATCGCCAGCAATATCGGCCTACTCGATGACTTTAAAAAGGGCGAATTACTCCTTATCGGGAAAGCCTCTACAACAGCAACCTCCGGCAATAAAGGCCAGTTGCTCAGCGACCTGGTAACCGGTGATTCCGCTCAGGCGCTCATGGCCAATGTCTATGCCGCCGAAAGTCTGGCAGACGCACTAAAGCTGCAGCCGACATTATCGGCTATCGAATCTGTGGTTACCCGCGAAGGTATCTGGTTGGGCAGCAACTGGTTGCGTGTGGCACGAGACAAAGACGCGACTGCTGGTGTGTTAAAGCGCAAGCAAGAGCTAGAAGCCATTAGCCAAGAGACTGTCCAGCTCAACGAAAAAGTCATCGAGCTTGAAGATATACGTCAGGGCAACGAGCAACGCCTGCGCAGCCTTGAAGCCACCCGTCAGGAAATTGCCAGCAATGTTGCTCAGCAGCAGAATAGCTATGCCGAGATGCGTTCCAAGCTCAGCGGTTTTGAAGTTCAGATAGAGCAGTACAAGGCCCGCAAAGAGCGTGCTGAAACTGAGCTTACTGAGGTACAGCAACAAACCGAGACCGAGCAGGAAAATCTGGCCAAGGCGCGAGTCATGTTGCAAGAGTCCATCGAAAAGATGGACGCAGATACCGTGCAGCGCGAAGCATTAATGAAACAGCGTGACCTGTGTCGCAGTGAACTTGATGAGGTGCGCCAGACTGCCCGCCATGATCGCGATCGTCGCCAAGAGTTAGCCATGCGTGAAGGCTCATTGCAGACCCAGCTAAATTCTATCCGCGAGGGTATTGGTCGTCTTGAAACTCAGGTTGAGCGTCTTCAAGAGCGTCGCCAACAGCTTCGTGAAGCCTTCAATATTAAAGAAGATCCCACTGAAGGTTACAAAGTCGAGCTTGAAACCCAGCTCGAAGCGCGCCTCTTAGTGGACGCCGAATTGACCGAAGCCCGAGCCGGTGTTGAGTCGGTAGAGCACCAGATGCGCGAGCAGGAAAAACTGCGTGGCGAGCTGGAAATTGAAATACAGGCCGTGCGAGTTAAGCTCGAAGAACGCCGTATTGCAGCGCAAGAAATCAGCACGCTAAGTCGCACCATTGAAGAGCAGATAGCCGAGAAAGAAGCCGATCTGCCAACCCTACTTGAAAGCCTTGCCGATGACGCAGACCTGGTAGATTGGGAAGAGCAACTTCAGCTAATTGGTAATCGTATCTCCCGTCTTGGGCCGATTAACCTGGCCGCCATTGACGAGTATAAAATTGAGTCCGAGCGCAAAGATTATCTAGACCAGCAAAATGCTGAATTAGAAGAAGCGCTCAACACATTACAAAATGCCATACAGAAGATTGATCGCGAAACCCGCACGCGCTTTAAAGAGACCTTCGATTTAGTCAATGGTCATCTGCAAGCCTTATTCCCGAAACTGTTTGGCGGTGGCCATGCGTATTTGGAAATGACTGGCGACGATCTGTTAGATACAGGTGTCACATTGATGGCCCGACCACCGGGTAAAAAGAATGCCTCGATTCACCTACTTTCTGGTGGTGAAAAAGCAATGACGGCAATCGCCATGGTATTTGCTATATTTAAACTTAATCCGGCACCGTTTTGTATGCTTGATGAGGTTGATGCCCCCCTAGATGACGCCAACGTGGGCCGCTATGCTGCCATGGTTAAAGAGATGTCATCTGAGGTGCAGTTTATTTTTATTACTCACAACAAGATTTCCATGGAAGCGGCAAATCAGTTGATGGGTGTCACTATGCATGAACCAGGCGTATCTAGACTGGTCACTGTAGATGTAAATCAGGCTGCTGAATTAGCCGATGCCTGATAACGTTAAATTATTGAGCACGCTATAAATATGGATTATTTTGGCCCCCGAGAAGTACTCATTGTTGTTGGCGTATTGGTTATTCTCGCCATAATTCTTGATGGTGCGCGGCGTATAAAGCGCAATCGTTACGAAAATTTACAGATGTCATCGCGCAAATTGCGCAAGGCCTCCGCTCAGGATGTTACCAAAGAAGAGTTGGATGCATTAGAAGCAAGCCAGTTCCCCTCGGGCCGAGCCCGTGTTATTGGTGTTCGTGACGAGGGCGATATTCAGCAAGTAGAAGATAGTTTGCGACGCCCCAATGGTTTCGGTTTTGATCGCGAGCCAGAGCAGGAAGTGTTTGATCTGGATAACTCAATCTATGAGCGTCAGCGAGCCGAATTAACCCAGCAGGCTCAGCCTCAAAAACCGGCCGAAAAACCAAATACCCAACCTGAAGAAGTTCTGGTTATTCATTTGATGGCGAACAAGGGAGAAAAGGTTGCTGGCCAGCAGTTGTTGGATGCCGTGCTCAGTGCAGGCCTTCGCTATGGCGCCATGAAAATCTTCCACCGTCATCTCAGTGATGACGGCTCCGGCCCAGTGCTGTTTAGTATGGCCAACCTGGTTAACCCCGGCACCTTTGATTTAAATACCATGGGTGATCTCGAGGTTCCAGGCGTCACATTGTTTATGGCGCTGGACGATATAGCAGATCCTGTCGACGCCCTCAATATTATGATTGAAGCGGTGGACAGTATAGTTGGCGACTTGCAGCTAAATGTAATGGATGAGTCGCGCAGTTCAATGACGCGAAACACCATTGAACACTACCGACAGCGTGCCCGGGATGTGTCAGTTCGACGCGACCAAAGTAGCTGAATTACCACGGCGACAATATGCAGCAAATTTCAGACGATGTTCTAAGGGAGTATGAACATCTCAAAGATGCGTTAAACCAGCATAATCACCGCTACTATGTTCTGGACGATCCCTCGGTTCCGGACAGCGAATACGACCGTCAAATGCGTGAGCTACAGGCCATTGAAGCCCAGTATCCCGGGCTGCTTAGTGAAGACTCCCCCAGTCAACGTGTCGGTGGCAAGGCGCTAGAATCCTTTACACAGGTACGCCACACCGTGGCCATGCTGTCCCTAGAAAACGCCTTTAGTGACGCAGAACTCGAAGACTTTGATCGCCGTATTAAAGACCGTTTAAATTATGCCGCCCTAAAAAATCCCACAGAAATAGAATTTGCCTGCGAGCCAAAACTCGATGGCGTTGCGGTTAGCCTGCTCTATGAAAATGGACAGTTAGTGCGGGGTGCCACCCGCGGGGATGGTTCAGTGGGGGAAGACATTACCGCCAATGTACGCACCATCAAAAGTATTCCCCTTAAACTTCGCGGCGACAATATTCCTAAATTACTTGAAGTGCGTGGTGAAATATATCTGCCCCGTCCGGGCTTTGACGCACTAAATGCCAAAGCCATAGCCGCGGGCGAAAAAACCTTTGTTAACCCACGCAACGCAGCGGCGGGAAGTCTACGCCAGCTAGATTCAAAAATAACCGCCAGCCGACCCCTAGAAATGTGTGCCTATTCCGTGGGCCAGTTTGAGGCTGAGGTAACCCCAGATAGCCACACCCATATGCTCGAGACACTCGGCGGTTGGGGCTTTAAAATTAATGAACATGTTGTGGCCGTTATTGGTATTGCCGCCTGTGAAGACTATTACAGCGCCATGGCCAAACGCCGTGACCAGCTGACCTATGATATTGATGGCATCGTTTACAAAGTTAATAACCTAGCCCTGCAGCAGCGTTTAGGTTTTGTGGCCAAGGCGCCGCGCTGGGCCATTGCACGAAAGTTTCCCGCCCAGGAAGAAATGACCAAGCTGCTCGACGTGGAATTTCAAGTGGGTCGCACTGGAGCAATAACACCAGTGGCCCGACTAGCGCCGGTCTTTGTCGGTGGAGTTACGGTAAGCAATGCCACCCTGCACAATGGCGACGAAATAAAACGGCTGGGTGTATGTATTGGCGACACCGTAATTATTCGCCGTGCCGGTGATGTGATTCCCCAAATCGCCAAAGTGATTTTAGAAAAACGCCCGGAAGATGCTCAACAAATTGTATTTCCCGAGCGTTGCCCCGTCTGTCAGTCCTCGGTAAAACGCGCCGAAGGTGAGGCAGTTGCTCGCTGCACTGGCGGACTTTTCTGTGGTGCTCAGATTAAAGAAGCGATAAAACATTTTGCCTCACGCAAGGCCATGGACATTGATGGCCTCGGTGACAAGTTAGTTGAGCTGTTAGTCGATGCTGGGTCTATTTATTCTGTGGCCGACCTCTTTGAATTAAATGTGGATCAGCTATTAGGCCTCGAACGCATGGCGGATAAATCGGCAACCAACTTAACCGCCGCGATAACCGCCAGTAAAGAAACCACCCTCGCTAAATTTTTATATTCGTTGGGTATTAGAGAAGTGGGCGAGGCGACGGCACAAACCTTAGCGAACAATTTTGGCTCATTAGAAGCGGTGATCGAAGCCGATGCTGAACAGCTGTTAGACGTCGACGATATTGGCCCAGTGGTCGCAAAGCATATTGTTAATTTTTTCAGCAATCCGGATAATCTGTCTATTATTCAGGCACTGCGTGAGTCTGGGGTAAACTGGGCCGATATAGACCAGAATGCTCAGGCATCGCAGCCCCTAAAAGGCCAGACCTGGGTGCTTACCGGCGGCATGGAAATAATGAGTCGTGCCGAAGCCAAAGATCGTCTGCAGGCTCTGGGTGCCAAGGTTGCTGGCAGTGTTTCCGCCAAGACCTCACAGGTAGTGGCAGGGCCGGGGGCAGGTTCGAAATTGACCAAGGCTCAGTCACTGGATATTCCGGTGCTGGACGAAGCGGGATTTTTGGAGTATTTAAACAGGTTAGGGTAACAGGGAAGGGAATATGGATATTCAATCTGAGTCAGTGGTGTACGGCTGTATTAAAGATGTAGCCTTGGTAGATATTAGCGAACATCGGCGTAGTAATCGTGAAGCCATGCTCGAGTTGCCCTCGGCAGAGTCATGGACGCTGGTGAACCGAGAGATGTTTTCGCTGCCGGAAAACACCATGACCGATATAAGTTTAAGCACCGAAGTGATGCATTTCGGCGCCTCCTATAAGGGGGTAGAACACGAGTGGAAATACTGGCTCGAGCAGTTTGAAAATTTACTGCGCAAAATGTACTGGGTCTCGGCCACGGTACATCTTGAAACAGAAATGTCGGGGCTGCATTCATTTGTCTTTGAAACCAGTGATGCGGCACATGTGCCCAACCAGTCGAATATTAATATTCGCTGCGAATGGCTGAAAGAGGTTGGCTAAGTACTTACCCAACCAACAGACCAACCGACCAACAAAAATTAAAAAAATCAGAAAGGTTAATCAATGGCCAAGTTAAAAAAAGAAATAAGACAGCGCTCGGCTTGGATAGCCTCCATGCTTGGCTGTCTGGCATTTCTGCTCATGGCCGTCAAAGTTTATGATGTTCCCGTCTCCACCATGACCGCTAACCTAATGTTTATGCTCGGCGGACTGATGCTAATTATTGGTGCTGCTGCAATGCTAGGCTGGATGATCGCCTATCTGCGCAAGCGATTTCGCTAGGTGATGTCACCGAAAGCGTCGACTCAGCGTTTTTCCTTTCGTTACTTTCTGGCAACTATCGGCACAAGTAATCTGGCTATGGGGCTGCACAAGGTGCTCTATCCCTGGTTAGTGGTGGGCGTGTTAATGGAATCCCCCAGTCGTTTGGGCTTGGCTCAAATGGCGGTTTTACTGCCTAATTTACTGTTTCTTTTGCCAGGCGGCATAGCCTCAGATCGCCGTCATCGTGGCACTTGGTTGTCGCTGCTGTATTTGGTTTATCTGTTACCTCTGGGTCTTATTCTGGCCTCTGTATTGACCGGCGAACTCACCTTTACCCTGCTGCTGTTATTTGGTGTGGCCTTCGGCACTATCTCTGCATTTGTGCAGCCGGCCCGCGAGAGCTTGCTCGGGTATGCCGCCCCAGAAATTATGCATCAGACCGTAGCCAAGGTTATGGTGACCCAGTTTATTGCTCAGGGCATTGGCTTCTGGATTGCCGGACAGCTCGACATTGTTAGTCTGCCCCAGTTACTGCTATTTCAGATGCTCATATTTGTGATTAGCGCCGTGCTAATAAGGCGAAGCCATCCTGTTCCCTTAGGTGGCGTAAAACCGGTGGTTGAGAAGAAAACCCTCAAGCACAGCTGGAAAGAATTGGGCGAAGGACTACAAATATTCCGTGATGATAAAGGCCTGCTGCACCTATTGATGATTGTATTTGCCACCGGATTTTTAGCCTTCGGTGTCTATCTGGTGGGCATGCCGCTGATTGCTCGTGAGCTTTATGACGGAGGGGCAGGGCTCTATGCGACCTTGCAGATTGTATTTTCTCTGGGCATCGTCAGTGCCAATTTTGGTGTTATGAAACGCAGTAAAATGTTTAATCGCCCGGGTAGGCTAATGGTTATAAGCTTCTTATTGCGCGGGAGTCTGGTGGGTATTATTGCGACCGTGCCGAGCATGTGGATCTTATTTCCGGTGGTCTATATCTGGGGATTCTTCTCTGGCCTGTCCATGACGTTGGGCCGGACTATTTTGCATAACCAGGTATCCCATGAGGTCCGCTCAAGAGCGGCTTCGGTCTACCAACTCTGCCTATTTGGTGGCGCGCCTTTGGGAGCCTGGGTTTGCGGTGTCACGGTAGAGAGTATCGGCCTAAGTTCAACCTTCATGGTGATCGCTGCCGCTAGCTTTAGTGTCGCGGTGTTAACCGCACTGTTTTCGCCCCTGTGGCATGTCCGCGGCGACATTACAGAAGCCTAGCTTTTTTGTAATGCCGCCAGCCCTGAGCTGCCCATAATAAAGAGCCCTGAGCTGCCCATAATAAAGAGCCCTCAGCTTCTCGTAACAATGAACCCTGAGCCTACTAAAGATTGAATGCAATCAACGCCGCAGTAACGGCAACATTCAGAGACTCAACCCCATTCGCCATAGGAATACCAATACGGTGATCACTCAGCGCCGCTATCTCTTTACTCACCCCTTCAGACTCATTGCCCAGTACAAAAATAACTGGCCCAGTGGGTACAAATTCAGTGATGGGCGTGGCCTCATGAGAAGACAATGTGCATATCTCATAGCCCTGCTGTTGAAAGTCTTTAAGAGCCGTTAACAGCGAGTCACAGCGTAAAATGTGTCCTTTAAATAAGGTGCCAGCACTGGCCTTAATCACTAGAGGTGAGATATCAGCGGTGCCCTTGCTAGGCAGTAATAAACCATAGGCGGGACTGGCGGTAACACTGCGAATAATCATGCCCAGATTCTGTGGGTTGGTCACGCCATCTAGAGCAATCAATGTGCCCGAGAGATTGGTTTCTAGTGCCTGCTTATAGGGCAGGTAACCGGGACAGTGAATGTCACAGGCAGCGCCTTGATCCTGTTTGCTGTTGCGTGAAATACGGGACAGCCCCGCGCGGCTATGAAAACAGACTTCAATATTACGCTTGGCTGCTAACTGAGTAATCTCATCAATAATGCCGCCACCGCGATTGGAATCAGCGAGATGTACGCGATAGATTTTCAGGCTCTGGTCCTGAAGTATTTCTACCACAGGCTTGCGGCCATAAACGGTTATCAGCTGATCAAAAAATGATTTACGCTGGAGGTATTCGGCACTGTCAGCGCGCTGTGATGGAGGGTTTGATTTACTCATATTATTTTCTGTCTGACTGTAATAAAGCGGAAATACTGTGTAGGTCATCAGCGGATGCCTGACCCTGCTTTGCCGATATGGGCACTGTTGCATTCCCCAGAGCACAATAAACCTGCTGCCAAAGATCCGGCTGATTCTGTAGTGCCCTTAAATGGGCTTCAATCGTGCGGCTATCGCCCCGAGCGATGGGGCCGGTTAGGGCGCTTACGGCATCGGTACTCAGGTAATTATCGACGGTTTGGCGAATAAGGGGTTCGAGAGGGTTGCTAGCACCTGTCTGGTTGTTAGTTTCGACACCGGCTGCGGTTAACATCTGCTTGCCCAGCTCGAGCAGGCTAACCAAATAGTTGCAGGTAAGTACGGTGGCCGCATGATAGAGAGACTTGTGTTCGCTGGCTATGGCAAAGGGTTCGGCACCAATGTGTCGAAACAATGTATCTAATAGGGCCACGGCATCTGGATCCCCTTCAATGCCGCAGGCAGTGCCCGCAAAGCGCTTTATGGATTTCTCCGGATCGGCAAAACTATGAATAGGGTGTACTGAGGCGGTAGGGCAGTTGTCGAGGCCTAACACCTCGGCACTTAAAGAGCCGCTGCAATGAAAAACGGTATCGCCTTTGCGAAGTACCCCAGCATTTTTCAATGCCTCACTGGCCAACTGAATACTGTCATCTGGCGTAGCGATCAACCAGATGTCGGCGGGCTGCAGTTCAGCGTAATCGCCTTGCCCCTGACCGGCTCCAATAAAGCCTGCGGCCAGCTGTGCGGATGCGGTGCTGGAATTAATAATCTGGCCAATAGAGACAGTGTCGGAGAACAGTCGGCACAGGGTTTTACCCAGGCGACCAGCACCGATACAAGACAGCGTTAAAGTTGAGAGATTGCTAGGCATGGTTAAGCCTAGCCGAGTAATGTTTTATATGCACGCACTGTATTTGCCATACCCATGGCCAATGAATCGACGGTAAAGGCGTGACCAATAGAGACTTCAAGTAAGCTGGGAATACTGGCGAATTTGGCCAGATTATCCAAATTCAAATCATGGCCTGCATTAACCCCCATGCCCAAAGACGTGGCGAGGGCAGCGGCGGCGAGATGCTGCTGGAAAATAGGCTCTAGGTCATCGGTTCCCCAAGCAGCGGCGTAGGGTCCGGTGTAGAGTTCAATGCGGTCGGCGCCAATGCTGGCAGCCAACTCAATCTGTGCAAGATCAGGGTCCATAAACAGACTGACGGTCATACCCTGAGCTTTTAGGCGATCAATAATAGGCTTAAGTTGCGCGCCGGAACTGGTGAGATCAAAACCGTGGTCAGAGGTGAGCTGGTCATCACCGTCTGGTACCAATGTGCACTGGTCAGGTTGGACCTGTTCAACCAATTCAATAAAACCGGGGTAGTCAGCCAGAGCAGGGGCGAAGGGATTGCCTTCAACATTAAACTCTACGTTGCTTAGTGGGCTAACAAGTTCCGCGAGCTCGCGCACATCGCTAGGGCGAATATGACGCTGGTCGGGACGCGGGTGAACGGTGATGCCATCCGCGCCATTATCTATGCATAGCTGCGCATGCTCGACCACATTAGGGTAGTTGCCCTCTCGAGAATTTCTGATCAGGGCAATTTTGTTTAGGTTAATACTCAGAGCGGTCATAGGTTTACTGCGTTATTTGATGGGAACGGGTCTCTCGAAAGACAGTTTTTTTGCCTTAGGCTGCACTTCAGGCAGGGGCGTCCAAGCTTCAGGATTAAACAGTCTAGCACTAAGAATACGAATGGCTTCAACGGGTACATCTTGATACATCTGTTTAGTGGCTGTTTCCACCTCGGCAATGGCATCGACAACCTTCATGCCGTCTATAACTCGGCCAAACACCGCGTATCCTAACTTCTTATCCGAGGAGTCCAAAAACGTATTGGATTTATGATTGATGAAAAATTGTGCCTGAGCACTATCTGGATGGTTGGTTCGTGCCATCGCTAGGGTGCCGCGCTTATTTTTCAGTCCATTGCGGCCTTCATTAACAATGGTGGGTCGCTCAGACTGGCGAGGACTTAGATCAAAGGTAAAACCGCCGGTTTGAATCATGAACTTATTAATCACACGGTGAAAAATTAGGCCATCGTAATGGTAGCTATTCACGTGCTTAACAAAATTATCGACAGTCACTGGGGCTTCGCTAGCATAGAGCTCAACGAGAATGTCGCCTTTTTCAGTTTTAATTAAAACCTGCGGATTTGCGGGGGCGGCATGGCTAATACTCAGGGCAACCATGGCTGCCAAGCCAACTATTAGACTATAAAACGATCGACTCACAGGGTATCTCCTTATATGTCTTACTTATCGCCGCGGTGGGTTGCGGCGCTTGGATGTGAATGGGCTACTGCTGCTCTAACAAACAGCTCTTTAGTCGGCCATTATTTTCTACTGCTACTATTTAGCTGGCGCTCTTTAAAAGGCAATGCTCTTTACTTTAATAGGCAATGCTTTTTATAGGGCGCACGCTTTATAAGTATTTACTGCTGCCATTCTGAGAAACGTTTGCGTCCGCGCAGTTTGGGAATCAGTACCACTAAGATAGCACCCAGAAACACGGTAAGACCACCATACAGAAAGGATTCGTTACGCTTATCTTTCTGCAGGTCGTCAAAGTTAGCCTTTAGAACGTCATTTTCACCCTGCAGCATATGGTTTTGCTTAACCAGTGCCTGGTTTTGCTTATTAATGGCAATGGCGTCAGACGAGATATTTTTCAGATTGGTCAACTCAAGGCTGAGGTTTTCTTTGTTGCCTTTCGTGGTGTCCAGCTTGCCGCGCAAAGACTTTGATTGCTGGCGAAGTTCGCTCATTACTTTTTCGAGCTGATTATTGCGACTTTTTAGCTTCTTCATTAGAGCCTGGTCTTTAACCAGCTGCACACGGGCAATTTGGGTATCGGACAGGAACTGCTCTTCCATCCAGCCCTCAACACCTTTATCGGTCTTAACCATTCCCCAGCCATCTTGTAGGCTCATTAGCTTCAACTTAGTACCAGTTTTTAAACCTCTGTGTACTATTTTGCAGCGTGGGCAGGGGGTTTCACGAAGTGGCACATAAAACTCATCTGACACATAGCGTGTTTGAGGCTTCATGGCGATAGGATTAATAACAATAGTTTTTTCTATAACAGCAGCATCGCTTGCCGGCGCAGCTACCTCTGTAACAGCGGCTTCAGGCGCTTGCTGGCTGTCTTGAGCCGTTGCATTTGAGGCAAACAAGGCCAATAAAAGGGTCAGGGATAAGGTTATATAGTTCATATGCTTTCTTGAGTAGTTTTTATTGGCTGCGATCATACCCTGATCGAGGGTAAATGATAACTCCTGAGATTGGGCTATTCAGAGGTTATCTTGAGTCTATTGATGAGATTTTAACGCAATTCAGTCTTACTTAGAGCAACTTTAAGGTAATACCTTAAGGTAATACCTTCTTAAACGGCTTAACCGTCACTGAGGCATAGACGCCTCCAGCCACATAGGGGTCCGCATCGGCCCAAGACTGTGCATCGTCCAGAGAGTCAAATTCAGCAACCACTAGGCTACCCGTAAAACCTGCGTCTCCTGGCTCATTATTATCAATAGCAGGATGTGGGCCAGCAATAAGTAGGCGGCCAGCTTCTTTAAGAGTATGTAGACGATCCAGGTGAGCTGGACGGGCCAAACCACGTTTTTCCAAGCTGTTTTCGATGTCTTCACTGATAATTGCGTACCACATAGCTAATTATTCCTAATTATTTTTGCTTGATAATTTCTTCGAGAGACATGCCCGTGAGCTTAGTGATACCTCTAAAGAGATAAAAAAGGTTGCCCATCATCACCAACATTGCCGGCAGTGCAATCACCGGAAAACTCAGAGCAGTCATCTTGCCCAGTTGCTCATTGAAGGCAACAGTTCCAGGGTCGGCGGTCAAAATAATGACGGCCAGTAAATAGTTGAGTAGGGAAGAAAGGAAAAACGATCCCGCCAAAATCCACGAGGCATTAATCAGTAACTTATCAAACTCAGGCTTACGACCATTATCTTTTAATGCCGTATTAATCTTTTGAATTTCTAAAATTGCATCGTTAAGTAAAAAGGTATGAATTAACGGCTGTGATGTTTTTAAAGAAATTAAAGTCGCCGCACCAAAAATTGCAGGAATAGATGCCTCTTTAATCGCAATGTAAATCGCATCCAGCTCCAATAGGCTGATGCCTCCGGTGAGCGCAACGCTGACAACACCTAACGCAGAAAAAAAGTTAAGTTTTCCCCGAGTTAAAAAATCATGAATGCCATAACCAATTGGGAATGAAAGCGCGACCACAATCGCAAGCTTAATACCCAGAAATTCAGGGTCGCTGAGTTTGGTTAACACAAGGGTTGGCACCAACAGATTAAACGCTAGATTTAACAGCAAGCTTTCCTGCTTTTCTGGCGCTTTTCCCTGAGGGCTATTTTCTATTCTGCTGTCTTGGTTTTGCATACAAAAACATGGCGATAAATAAACGGGAAAGCATTGTAACCGCTGGGCAGCGATTGTCGAGATCACAGACTGGTATTTATGACTAACCGCCATCAGTAGAAGTTGGGCTTCTGGTAAAAAATAGGTGGATTTATTATTGAAAAGACCAAGGCCTTGATCTATTACTTTATGCAATTGAAAAAAACATTAGGAAACCGCCGTAACCTACTAATTTATATAGGAATCTAAATAAAAAATGGTAAATTTAGACGTTAGATCTGATCCTGTGCCAACCGCCTTGGTAGAGCTTGAATTGGCAGATCTGTTAGTCGAATACCTGGACCAGTTAGGTGTTGAATATGTATTTGGCGTCCCTGGGGGCGCAATAGAACCCCTTTACAACGCATTAGCGCGCAGTGAGCGACGAGGGGGCGTAAGAGCAGTTGTTGCACGGCATGAAACCGGTGCTGCCTTTATGGCCGATGGCTATGCCCGCAATACCGGCAAGCTAGGGGTTTGCTGTTCCACTACAGGGCCAGGCGCCACCAATATGATTACCGGCGTGGCATCCGCCTACGAAAACAATGTGCCCATGCTGGTGATCACCGCGCAAACCGCCATCTCGACCTTTGGTAAAGGTGCTATTCAAGATTCTTCCTGTACCGGCATAAACACCGTCGGCCTGTATCAGCACTGCACCCGCTATAACACGCTTATATCCCATGCCGCCCAGTTTGAGCATAAATTGGCCACTGCTATTATGTCTGCCATGGGCTCACCGGCAGGGCCTGCGCATATCAGTGTGCCTAGGGATGTTATGGCCAAGGGCAGTCCCAACCCGGCCAAGTACCAATTAGATAAGCTTCTCGATAGACCTGCATTACTAGACAGCGATGCCGTCGATCAGCTATACCAAGAGCTCTCTAATGCACAAAAGCCCGTCTTTATTATTGGTGATGAGGCCTGTGATGCCATCGGCAGTATTCTTAGTCTAGTCGTAGCCACTGGCGCTGAGTTAATTGTTACCCCTCAGGGGAAAGGACTTGTAAGCCCTTATCATCCCCAGTTTAAGGGTGTATTTGGATTTGCCGGTCACTCAGCAGCAAGAGAGGTTTTATTAGATTCTTCCGTTGACCTAGTGGTAGCTATCGGGGCTAGGTTTGGAGAATTTTCCAGTAATGCTTGGGATACGGAGACTTTACTGAATGGCAAACTAGTTCATGTTGAATCCACCGAAGCTAATTTAACCCGTACTCCTATGGCAAGGCTGCATGTTCGCGGGTGTATAGGTACCGTTTTCGATAGGATCATTGAGAAATTCGGGATAGATGACGCCCATTATATCCGAGCAGTAAAGGCCAAAAATGATGATTCTGAAGTGGGCTTTGAAAGGCACTTTAAATTTGATGATGAAAAGGGGTATCTCTCCGACGCTACTCCCATAAAACCACAGCGCCTAATGCGCGATCTACCAAAACTTTTTCCTGGACACACTCGTTTTCTAGTGGACACAGGTAATAGCTTGGCTTGGGGAACACATTACTTACACCCCTTTGATCGCCGGTTTTCCGGTAAGCGAGAGCAACGAGGTGGGTTATTTAGTGCGTCAGTAGATTTCGCCTCAATGGGATGGGCGATTGGCAGCGCGATTGGAACTGCTCTGGCCTGCAGGACTACTCCAGTTGTCTGTATCACCGGTGATGGAAGCTGGTTGATGAGTGGTCAGGAACTGACAGTGGCCATCGAAGAAAAACTCTCTGTGGTGTTTGTCATCCTAAATGACAGCGCTTATGGCATGGTAAAACATGGACAAACCTTGACCGGGGCTGAGCCTACAGCCAGTCAACTTGCAAAAGTGGATTTTTGCGCAGTCGCAAAAGCTATGGGCGCCGAGGCGTTTATAGTTAATTCACCTGCTGAACTTAATGCCCTAGATATTAAAAGCATCTGTAAAAAAGTAGGACCTACTCTCCTCGATGTGAGGATAGATGCTAACGAAAAACCACCTATTGGACTTAGAACTAATGTGTTGCAAAGCGGATGAGCAACGAACCGAAAGAGACTGTTACCACCAAGATATGGTCCGAAACGGCAGAGCGAGATAATCCTTTCGCAGCCGCTAGTTGCCACTGTGCCGGTTTTGACGTGTACGGTGACCTATTAAAAAACGCCACCTATATCGATTATCTCTACCTCCTCTTTAAGCTCGAACCTCCCACCGAAAACCAAACTGCCTTGCTACAGGGGCTAGCGATAGCATTAGCTAATCCAGGTCCAAGAGATCACAGCGTCCGGGCCGCCATGAGCTCAGGTGTAGGAGGTTCTACCCATGCCGCAGCACTGATAGCTGCAATTTCGGTGGGTGCGGGCAACCTAGGCGGATCAAGAGAAGTCTTTCATGCCATTGAATATTGGGACCGTTGCGGAATTGACCTAGATGCTTGGAAAGACCTGATTGAAAACCCACCCCAAGAAGGACGCATGGATGTCTGGCAGCCCATGGAGCATCCGCCCGGCTTTGATCCCAATGGCGTCAATTGCCCAACCCCCGTTGTGCAAACCCTTACACATTTAGCAGACGTCAGTCCAGGCACACATTTGAGCTGGTTAAGCAAAAATCGACCACTACTCGAAGGCTATACAGGCTACCCCCTGGCATTCTCTGGAGTTGCCGCCGCCGCATTTTATGACCTGGAATTCCAGGCGGAACAGGCAGAAATGCTTTATTTGTTGCTGCGATTACCCGGAGCGGCTGTGCATGCCTTGGAGCAAGAGAAACTCGGTTGGCGAAAATATCCATTTTTTTCAAAGGGCTTCAAGGTCACAGAATAACTGGTCGAAACCTATCAGAGAGATTTGCATGACAGTTCACAGTAAGTTTGAGAGATATGAAGATAATTGGCAAACATCAATGGGTGGCTGGTCACCTGAGGGTGAAGTCATTCTCAGAGGTAAGGCCCTTTTTACTGAGTTGAACGAAAAAACCTGGATGGAGTATCTCCTCTTTGCCGCGACAGGCAGGGAATCTCCAAAAATCGCCCGGTTAATGGAAGCTATGTGGGTCATTTGTACCAGCTTCCCTGACCCGCGAATTTGGAATAACAGGATAGCAGCTCTTGCAGGTACTGCACGCTCAACGGGTGTGCTGGCATCGGCAGGGGCGCTGGCTGTGACTGAGGCCACGATATTTGGATTGAAGCCTATAAAAGGCGCCACTGATTTTTTTTATAGAGCTGAAGGACGAATGACGCAGGGTGAAACCCTTGAGGAAATTGTTCAATCAGAACTCAAGCAGTTTCGAAGTGTTTATGGATATGGGCGACCTATCATTAATAAAGATGAACGGATCGAACCAATGATGGAATTTGCTAAGTCCCTTGGCTGCGGGAATGGAAAATTTATACAGCTGGCTTTTGATGTTGAGCGTTACCTTCTGCAGACGAGGTTGAGGTACAGAATGAATATTGCAGCAGTATGCGCTGCATTATTGGCAGATGAAGGACTAACGCCAACAGAGTTTTATCATATGGCAACCCTAGCTTTTACTGCCGGGGTAATACCATGTTTTATAGATGCAGAAGATAAAGACGAAGGAAGTTTTTTTCCACTGCGAATTTCTCGTATCAACTCAAGTGGTTGCGAGGGGCTCAGAAAATGGAGGAAGTAAGTCATGAAAATTAGAGATGGTTTGATCACATTAATGGCGGTGGCCACTGTTACTTTTGCGGAACAAAGCAATGATTTTAATGCGGATGAGCTTGATGTTCTGCAGCTGTATGGCGATGAGGATTTCATAACCATTGCAACGGGCGTAGTTCAGCCTATCGCAAAAGCTCCGGCTGTTGCTTCGGTCATAACGGCCAGTGAAATAAAAAGTATGGGGGCCACAGACATTGATCAGATTCTAGAGACAGTACCCGGATTACATGTATCACGGAGTCCTATCTATAACCCTCTTTTCGTATTTAGAGGTATCCATTCCGATTTTAACCCTCAAGTTCTGATACTGGTCAATGGCGTTCCTTTGAGCAACTTATTTCATGGGGATAGAAATCTAGTCTGGGGCGGAATGCCCGTTGAGGCTATTTCTCGGATTGAGGTGATTCGCGGCCCGGGATCCGCACTCTATGGCGCAGATGCCTTCGCCGGTGTTATTAATATAGTCACTAAGAGCCCCAAAGAACTGCAAGGGCTTGCCGGTGGTATTTCAGCCGGGTCATTTTCAACTAACAGAGCATGGCTGTCAGCCGGAGGGTCTAACGGGGAGCTCAAGTACTCTGCTTTTCTTGAAGCGGAAAAAACGGATGGCTCCGATGCAACTATCAGTGCGGATGCACAGACATTCTTCGATCTAATTACGGGCACCTCAGTGTCCAATGCCCCTGGCAGAGTCAACCTATCCAAAGAAAATCTAGATCTAAGATTAGAAGCCAACTATAAGGATTGGGATGTTCGAATAGGCGCCCAAATTCGAAATGATGTGGGTGATGGAGCAGGGGCGGCACAGGCACTGAACCGAGATAATAAGTTCGAAAGTGATCGTTATAATGTTGATATAACCTATCGCGAAGATAATCTACTGCCAGACACACAGATAGAAGTACAGGCAAGCTATTACCAAACCTCACAGGAGGTGACCGGTGACTTCGTGTTGTTCCCTTCGGGTTCGACGGGGCCCTTTATAAGCCCTTTAGGTATTCCACTATTTGGTACTTTCCCCGACGGTATTATTGGTAATCCAGAAATTTATGAGAATCATTTTCGTACGGGCTTTACTGCTCTTTATGATGGTATTGACAAACATAATATTAGCTTTGGATCTGGTTACTACAACGGAGAAATCGACAAGGTCAGGGAGCGTAAAAACTTTGGTATCAACCCTAATACGGGTCTGTTTATTCTTCCCGGGGATCCGGTTGTGGATGTCTCAGATACCCCGTTGGTTTTTCTCACTGAAGACAAGCGCGACAATAACTATGCCTATGTCCAAGATGTATGGCAGTTAGCTAACGACTGGGAACTGACGGCAGGTCTTCGTCATGATAAATACTCTGACTTTGGCAGTACCACCAATCCTCGTTTAGCGCTGGTTTGGTCAACGGGCTATAAGCTAACAACCAAGTTACTTTACGGTGAGGCATTCCGAGCCCCGTCTTTTGCACAAACTCGCGCCATCAATAATCCATTGGTATTGGGTAATCCCGATTTAAAGCCGGAAGAAATCACCAGCTATGAATTGGCATTTGATTATCGTCCAAGCTATGACCTCACCATTAATATGAATTTCTTTCATTACAACTGGACGGACATTATTCAGTTTGTTTCTGACATGAACGGAAGTACTGGTACAGCACATAATGTGGGTGAGCAAACAGGCCGTGGAATGGAGTTCGAAGTTAAATGGATTGCTACTGATGATCTAAAGCTAAGTGGTAACTTTTCAATTCAAAAATCCGAAGACGAACTCTTGGATGCTGACGCCGCTAACTCTCCCGAGCGACAGCTCTACCTTCGGGGTGACTGGCGGCTTGATGACAGCTGGACATTTAATGCTCAGGCGAACTGGGTAATGGGTCGTAATCGGGAGTCTGGTGACAGCCGCCTCGTAATTGATGATTACTTAATGGTTGATATGAATGTTCGTCATCGTGTGTCGAAGCATATTGAAGTGGCTTTGATTATGAATAATATTTTTGATGATGATGCTCGAGAACCAAGTCCAAATGGACAGCCAGTTCCTTTTCTTCCCAACGACTTGCCACTATCGGGGCGTAGTTTTCTCGGGGAAATTCGCTATACATTCTAACGGACTTAAATGTAATGGCGGGCTAAAAAGGATATTGGTTTAAATCGCGAAAAGGGGTATCGAAATTAAAGGATTAATGACAGCTCGGCTCTCAATAGCATTGGTATGTGCAAGCCTCTGGTGTGCACTGGCGTCTGCTGAGACCTCCCCATTGGTGGTTGTCTACCCGGAGGTGAGGCAGCCTTTCGCGCAGGTTTATCAAACCATTGCGGACGGTGCCGAGCAGGGCTATGGATCGCCAGTACACAGGCTCGAACTGGCCAATGGGCTTAACAGTGTCGACCTTATTGACAGCTATGAGAACGAAATTGTGATTGCCCTAGGGGGCAGGCCGGTTAAGCAGTTGCTGGGCAAGCAACTGAACCACCCATTAATAGTGGGGGCCATCAGTGTCCGTATAGAGGGTGTTTTGGGTCTGACCATGGTGCCTGCCCCTGAGGCAATTGTGCAGCGGTTACAGGTGCTGGTGCCTAGCGTAAAGAATATCTATGTGGTCGATCGGCCCAAAGGCAATGTGATTAATGTGGCGGCGGCGAAGGTCGCGCTAGAGAAACTGGGTTTGAATTTAGTGATTAAACAGGCAGCGGATATACGTGATGCCGCGAATGTTTACCGAGAGCTGGTAGAGAATCTTGATGCCGACGATTCGGTGTGGATTTTGCCCGGCGATCGATTTGTTAATAACGCGCTGTTATCGATGTTACTTGAGGCCTCATGGAAATCTGATTTTGTGGTGTTCTCCTCTAACCCGACCCATGTAAAACGCGGCGCATTATTTTCGGTGTATCCGGATAATTTTAAGATGGGGATTAGATTGGGAGAGATTGCCCTTGGCCGTGCTCAGGGAAATGAGCAGGCTGCTGCAATGGAGCCATTAACCAATGTATTTGTTACCGTCAATGAACGGACAAGTAACCACCTTGGCATCACCTTAACAGACGATAAAATGCACTATATCGATCTGGTACTCCCGGCAAGGTAACAGACAATGATCTTCAAACATAAGCGGTGGTTCGATCGTCTGAAATTCAGGCACCAGCTTTCGCTGATCTTTATGGGCGGCATTATTGTACTCACTCTGGTGACATCTTTTGTGGTGAGCAATGTTTCCACCTCTATTATTACCGAACAACAGATCAAGCAAAGTCTTCAGGTAACTGAATCTCTGGCCGGCCAAAGTGAGTTGGCGCTGCTCTACCAAAGTGTAGAGTCCGCTCGAGACGTTGCCGAAAATGCGATTAATTTTCCTGGGGTTAAGGGCATAACTATTGAGACAGACAAGCAAGAGGAGCTGTTTAGTCTCGGTCGAGAATTCACCCAGCTTAAAGTTAAGAGCAGGGTTAGCGAGCTCTCCCTCGTTAATGAGAGCAGTGATTACTGGGTATTTTCATCCCCGGTGATGTCCAGCCAAGATTACGACAATCAACTCAATATTTTACCCGGCGATCAAGACTCCTTCCTTTTAGGTTACATCACCGTGCTGGTGGGTAAAGACACACAGAAACTCATGCAGCAGAGTATTCTCAATAGCAATCTGGTGATCTCATCGGGCATTGCTGTGCTGTTATTAGTGTTGCTGCTGAGTATTTCGTTGCGTGTCACCAAGCCCATCGAAGAGCTCTCCGCGACCATGAAGAAGGCGAAGAATGGCGATAGTGGTATTCGCTCAGAGATTGGTGGGCCTGAAGATATTACCGCGATGCAGGCGTCTTTTAACGGCATGATGGAAGTATTGGAAAGTCGTCGTGACGATTTGCATATGGCCATGCAGTCAGCACTGGAATCCGCCAAGGCCAAGGGCGAGTTTGCCGCCAATGTAACCCATGAATTGCGCACACCAATGAATGCTGTGCTGGGTATGTTGGACCTGTTACTGACCATGGGCCTTAGCCTCAAGCAGCAAGAGTATGTGCAGACTGCCCAGTCCTCAGGTTATGCACTACTCAGATTGATTGATGAGGTCTTAAGCTTTTCCGAGGCCGATGCGGGCAAAGTCACCATTAGCAACCAAGACTGCATGCTAGAAGATACCCTCGATGATGTGGTTGGGTTATTGGCCAGTCAGGCCCTCAAGAAGCATATCGATATCGGCTATATGGTTGACGACAACGTTCCTCTAACCCTGCACACAGACTGTGCCAGAATCCGTCAGGTGCTGATTAATCTAGTGGGTAATGGCATTAAGTTTACTGAGTCTGGTGAGGTTTCTATCTATGTGAGTCTCGCCAGAGGTAAAAACCGTATCGAGCGGGCTCCCAAGGGTATCACCCAGTTAATTTTCACCGTCAAGGATACGGGCATTGGTATTAGGGATAATGACCAGGAGCGGATATTCGAAGCCTTTACTCAGGTTGATTCATCGACCACCAAAGAGTATCAGGGCACCGGTCTTGGCCTGGCTATCTGCAAGCAAATTGTTGAATTGATGGGTGGCCAGGTGTCGGTGGCAAGTGCGCTGGGCGAGGGAAGCCAGTTCAGTTTTACGATTCCTATCGAAGTGGTGGCAAATGCAGAGGAAGAACCACGGCTGCCGCAGATAGAAAATCTACGGATTCTTGTAGTGACCAAGAGTCCTGTGATGACAGATTTTGCCAGTAGCAAATTGGCGCATCTGGGGGCAGAGACCTATCTGGTTAGGTCGGGTCTCGAGGCCTTTGAGGCGATTAGAGGCGGCTCGAATGAGTCTAGTTTTGACGTGATGTTTGTCGATCAAGATCTGGCCGATATCAAATTCGATGACTTCCTTCGGGTTATTAATAAAGAGCCCCGATTCAAAGACCGTATGGTGGTAATGCTGAGCAACCCCTGGTCATCGGACCCTGTTACTAGAGATCTACCCTTACCGCGACTTAACAAGCCGCTAAAGTCAGACTCATTTTTCCAATGTCTCAGCAGATATTTTGTGGGTGCCACCCTCGAAGAATCGTCGTTAGAGCAGATCGTCGACATTATTCCCGACCGACCCTGCAAGGTGTTAGTGGTCGATGACAACCGTGCTAACCAGCAAGTGGCTGTGGCTATGCTGGACAAGCTGGGTTGCGAATCGGATATTGCAGGCAATGGCCGAGACGGTGTCGAGAAAATAGTGCGTGACCGATTTGACCTCGTACTCATGGACTGCAACATGCCTGTGATGAGTGGCTACGATGCCACGGCTCAGGTGCGCCAGTATGAAGGGCATGATGCGGGCCACTTACCCATTATTGCCATGACCGCCAACAATTCCAAAGCTGAAGCTAGCCGCTGTAAAGATGCGGGCATGAGTGACTTTCTGCCCAAGCCCTTGAGCTTAGCGGGCCTGCGCCACCAGTTAGAAAAATGGGCTCAGTTTTCTGCCCGTCAGGTTATGCGAGTGGCAGAACCCCAGGCCGAATATATTGATGGTGATACGCCCACCATGTCTAACTTTGAACGCCGCATCAGCGATGCCGAAAGTCCTGCCCTGAGTTATGACCCCAAAGTAATGGCATCACTCAAAGATGCGGTAGGAGATGTTATAGGGTCGCTGATCGAGGCGTTTCAAGAAGACATGCTGGTCTATTTGGCAAATCTGAAAACAGCGATTGAGGAACAGGATGCCCGTCGTGTCCACGAAATTGCACATACCATCAAGGGTAGCGCCTCTAACTTTGGTGCCTACAATCTGGTCCGACACAGTAAAGAGTTAGAGGATCGCGCGGGGGTTGAAAACCTCGACAATGCTGCCACTTATGAAGCGCAGATCAGCGAAGAGTTTTCGATTCTCTGTATTGATCTCAAGCAGGAGGTATCGCTACTTGAGCAGGTAGACAAGGCCGTGGTGGCCGGTCATGAACAGAGTTATAGAATCTTAGTCGCCGACGATGACCGCTCAATTCGTCTGGCGCTGGTCAAGGCATTTGAACGGGAAGACTACCAGTCTGAAGAGGCGAGCAATGGCATGCAGGCCATCGAAATCTGCAAGCGCCGAATGCCCGACCTAATTCTGATGGATGCCATGATGCCCCAGATGAATGGCTTCGATGCCTGCCAACATATTCGCGATCTCCCCAATGGGGCAGATATTCCCGTGCTCATGATTACCGGCCTTGAAGACGAAGACTCCATTATTAAAGCCTTTTCGTCTGGTGCCACCGACTACATTTCAAAACCCATTAACTTCTCGGTAATGAAGCAGCGCGTAGCGCGACTGATCAAAGCCAATCGAGCCGAAAAGCACGTTAAGCGACTGGCCTACCACGACCCACTCACCAGTCTGCCCAACCGCACCAATTTGATGCAGCATCTGCAGCTTGTCGTGAACCATGCCGCCGCAGAAAATGAGAAGTTTGCCATTCTGTTTCTCGATCTAGATCGCTTTAAAATGATCAACGACACCATGGGCCATGATGCCGGCGACTTGCTTCTTAAAGCCGTGTCCGATCGAATTCGCAACTGCGTTCGCGAACAAGATTTTATCGCCCGTTTGGGCGGCGACGAATTTACCATTGTGCTGGAGAAAATAGAGGGGCCCGAGACGGCTGCCAAGGTAGCGGCAAAAATCTGTCACTCCCTGAGTCAGGCCTTTGTCTTTATGCAAAAGAAAATGTTTGTTACTACCAGTATTGGTATCTCTATCTTTCCCGATAATGGCAGCGACGTCAGTTCATTAATTAAGCATGCTGACTCGGCCATGTTTAAAGCCAAAGAAAAGCGTAATGAGTACTGTTTTTATGAAACTGGGATGGAAGCCGAAATTGCTGACCGCCTAGAAATGGAGCGCGAATTACGGCAGGCCATAGAGCGCAACGAGCTAGAACTTTACTACCAGCCCAAAATTGATTTTCGCACCGGTAACCTAGTGGGAGCTGAGGCATTGGTGCGCTGGAACCATCCAACCGACGGCATACTTGGGCCCAATGTATTTATTCCACTGGCCGAAGAGAGTGGTCTGATCAACAGACTGAGTGACTGGGTACTAGAGCAGGGGGCAGGGCAGCTTCACGACTGGCTCGCTGCTGGGTATAAGTTGACCCTGGCACTGAATCTTTCGGTCAAAGATTTAATGGCGGAAGAACTCCATGGCGAGCTCAAAAAATTAGTGAGCCGCCACAGCCTGCCCAAAGATGTGCTTGAGTTGGAAATTACTGAAAGTACCCTGATGAATCACCCTGAGTTGATGAGTACCGAACTGGTTAAGATTAAAAGCATGGGAATCTCGGTGGCTATCGATGATTTCGGCAGTGGCTATTCATCATTAAACTATCTAAAGCGTCTGCCGGTTGACGTGCTAAAAATTGACCGCTCATTTATTCAGGATATAGAGACAGACCCCAGCGATAGCGCCATTGTCTCGGGCATTGTTGGTCTGGCACAAAATCTAGACATGAAAACCGTTGCCGAAGGGGTAGAGACCGAAGGCCAGCGAGAAATACTTAGAGCATTAGGCTGTGACAGTTTTCAGGGCTATCTCGTCGCCAAGCCATTACCGGCGGCGGATTTTGAAGTACAGTTCCTGAAAAAAACAGTCACATCAGATGCCCAATAAAGGCTGTAGCTGTGTGATAATGCGCGCCGAGTTTTAGAATCCGAGCGCATTCTAGAAGACACTCTAGACAACACTCTAGATAATAATATAGAGAGCAGTATGAGCCAGTATTTTTCTATACACCCAGAGAACCCCCAGCAGCGTCTAATAGCCCAGGTCGCCGAGATTATTCGCAAAGGCGGCGTAGTGATCTATCCTACCGATTCCGTCTATGCCATCGGCTGCCACATTGGTGACAAGCAGGCGCTCGACCGTATTCGCGGGATTCGCGACATCGATAAAAACCATAACTTCACATTGATGTGTCGTGACCTGTCAGAATTGGCCAGCTATGCCAAGGTCGACAACAGTGCCTTTCGAATTCTCAAGGCCAGCACCCCAGGTGCCTTCACCTTTATATTGCCAGCCTCCTCAGAAGTCCCCAAGCGGCTCATGCACCCCAAGCGCAAAACTATTGGTATCCGTGTGCCCGATAGCCCCATCGCTCAGGCACTGTTGGCCGAGCTCGGTGAGCCCATGATGAGCGTGACGCTGATAATGCCCAACGACGATTACCCACTGGCCGATCCCTACGATATTCGCGAGCGGCTTGAGTCTCATGTGGATGCCATTATCGATGGTGGCAACTGTGGCCTTGAGCCCACCACCGTCGTGGACATGACCGGGCCAAACCCAGAAATTATGCGACAGGGTATGGGCGATTTTTCAACCCATCAATGATTGTTTAATTATGTGGATGTTCACAGGCGCGATTGTGGTTATAATCGCCGTCTGAATACTGATGGGATATCAAGTGTCGACTCAAGCAACGCCAACTGACCAGCTACAAGCTGTCGATCTAGAAGACGCCGCGTGCGTCTCATTAGGTGCAGCAGCAGACGCTGTGCCAGCTAAGCGCAAGGCTCGGTCGGGTCATCAGCAAGAAGAAATGCCTTTTGCTATGGTGCAGGGTAAAGAACTGACCATACTGCCGAAAGATCTGTATATACCGCCGGATGCACTCGAAGTTATTCTTGAAGCCTTTGAAGGGCCTCTGGATCTGCTGCTGTATCTTATCCGTCGTCAAAACCTCGATATTCTCGAAATTAATGTGGCCGAAATAACCCGCCAGTACATGGGTTATATCGATCTTATGGGTTCAATTCATCTTGAGCTCGCCGCAGAGTATCTCGTCATGGCCGCCATGCTGGCCGAGATTAAATCGCGCATGTTATTGCCGCGACAGGTCTCAGAAGAAGAGGACGAAGACGATCCTCGCGCCGAGCTTATCCGTCGCCTGCAAGAATACGAGCGCTTTAAAACAGCCGCCGAAGATATCGATGAAATGCCGCGCATGGGCCGCGATATTCATCAGGCCAGTGCCGAGGCACCCGACCGAGAGAAAGAGCGCCCGCAACCGGATGTTGATATGCGCGAGCTGTTAGCCGCTCTGGGCGATGTACTCCGCCGCGCCGACATGTTCGAGAGTCACCAGATAGAACTCGAAAAACTATCTACCCGCGAGCGTATGTCTCAGGTACTAGAAAGCCTGCGCGACCAGCAGTTCGTGCCCTTTGTTAGTCTGTTTAAAGTGTCGGAAGGAAAGTTAGGTGTCGTGGTTACCTTTTTGGCGATCATGGAATTAATTAAAGAGTCATTGGTAGAGATCGTGCAGAGCGATGCCTTTGGCCCAATACATGTAAAAGCAAGAGCATCATGAACTCAGATTTAATTAAAAAAATTATCGAAGGCGCCTTACTCGCCGCCGGCAAGCCACTGGATCTAGCGCGCCTAGAAAGCCTCTTCGAGGATGAAGAGCGCCCACCGCGAGACCAGATTAAAGCCGCCCTCGAAGAAATAGAAAGCGATGGCCGCAATCGTGGTTTTCAGTTGAAAGAAATTGCTAGCGGATACCGCCTGCAGGTTAATCAGGAACTCTCTACCTGGGTGAACCGACTCTGGGACGAAAAGCCCAAGCGCTATTCAAGAGCCATGCTCGAAACATTGTCACTGATAGCCTATCGACAGCCCCTAACGCGCGGCGATATCGAATTGGTGCGCGGTGTAGCCGTGAGCTCAGATATTATTAGAACACTGCAAGAACGCGACTGGGTGCGTGTAGTGGGCCATCGCGACGTGCCGGGTCGACCTGCACTGTATGCCACCACCAAACAGTTTCTAGATTACTTTAATCTTAAGAGCCTTGAGCATCTGCCGGCCCTCAGCGAGATCAAAGATTTTGCCGAGCTGGATCCAGAACTGGAACTAGCCCTAGGCGTTGGCGCCAGCGCGAACGTTTCATTAGGCGCCCCAGCGGCCAACGATGAAGTCGTGGCCAACGAAAACGATGTGCTCGATGAAGACCCAACTTTCGCCCTGGACCAGCAGCTTGATGGTGTTGTCCCGACAGACCCTGAAGAAGAACCACAACCGAGCAGTGCCCAAGACCATGAGTGAAAAACTACAGAAAATGTTAGCCACCGCCGGAATGGGTTCGCGTCGCGAACTGGAAACCTGGATTTCCGCGGGCCGAGTCTCGGTCAATGGTGTTACGTCTAAACTCGGTGATCGGGCTGAAGCCACTGACCGCATCATGGTTGATGGTCGTGCAGTTAAAATCGTCACCGACGACAACCCCAGAGTCCTGATGTACAGCAAGCCAGAAGGAGAAGTCTGTACCACTGCAGACCCCGATGGCAGGCCCACCGTATTCGATAGTCTGCCACGCCTAAACCGTGGCCGCTGGATCGCCATCGGCCGCCTAGATATTAATACCAGCGGACTGTTGCTGTTTACCAATCATGGTGAGCTGGCCAACCGACTGATGCATCCGTCCTACGAAGTGAAGCGCGAGTACATGGCACGTATTCATGGTGAAGTCGACGAAGCAATGATCAAACGTCTGATGGACGGCGTGGTACTGGACGACGGCATCGCCAAGTTCCAGACCGTAAAGGCACAGCATGCACGCAGCCAAGACGAACATGGCAGCAGCAATAACTGGTTCCGCGTAATACTGGCCGAAGGCCGTACCAGAGAAGTGCGTCGTCTGTGGGAATCTCAGGACGTTGAAGTTAATCGCCTCAAGCGTATTAGTTACGGCCCGATTGAATTGCCCTCGATTGTGCGTAAATCAGAATTTATCGAGCTAGATCCCAAGCAGGTAGCTTCACTGTTTAACGCCGTTAAGATGCGTCCACCACGCTTCACCGAAAAGACGGTTTATCGCGATATTCGTCAGCGTAAAGAGAAGAAGTTAAGAGCCCGCGGCGATACATCCAGATAAAAATATTGGGCTTCCTTTATCGAAAGGCAGCCCTCACCGTTTGTAATGAACGACCCCTCAGCCGCTCGAAGTAATGAGCCTTCAGCGTTTTGTAGTAGAAGGTATCTTCAGCCTCTCGTAATGAAAGCCTTCTCTAGCGCGACTGCGCCTTAATAGACTGGCCGTTTACCGTACGACTATCTCCACCTAACAGATACAGATAAGCCGGCATAATCTCTTCAGGCGTTTTGAGTTCAGTTGGATTTTCAGCAGGAAACGCCTGAGCACGCATAGTAGTCGCAGTCGCGCCAGGGTTAATCGCATTCACCCGCACAGAACCTAAACCCTCAAGCTCCGCAGCCCAGACCTGCATCATGCCCTCCACCGCAAATTTAGACACCGCATAAGCGCCCCAAAATGCGCGACCCACTTTGCCCACGCCCGATGACGTGAATAGCACCGAAGCATCATCCGACTTTTCCAATGCAGGCATTAGCGCCTGCGTCATTTGAAACTGTGCAGTAACATTTACCTGCATCACCTTGTCCCAAACATCCTGGCGATAATTACTCAGCGGCGTGCGTTGACCCAGAATACCGGCACTGTGCAACAGGCCATCAAGGCGACCAAACTGTTCAATAATATTCAGACACAGCTGATCGTAATCTTCTGCAGTCGCGCCCTCGAGATCAATGGGATAGAGCACGGGCTCAGCTTGCCCCGCGGCAGTAATCAGATCGTAAACCTGTTCCAGCTTAGCCACCGTGCGGCCCGCTAAAATAACTTTCGCGCCGACGTTAGCGCAGGCCAGAGCAGCCGCTTTGCCAATACCATCACCGGCACCGGTCACAAGAATAATGCGCTGGTCTAGCAGGTCAGTACTGGCCTGATACTGAATAATCTGTTCGGCTGAAAGCACGGTTTAGTCCTTAAATAGAAGTTCATGGAGCTGATGAGACTGATCAACAATCCAGTCAGCCTGCCAGTCATTAATGTTTTCTGTGGCCTCAATATAACCCCAGGCCGCGGCAATATTGCGCGTGCCCGCAGCGCGACCAGCGTCGATATCCCGCACATGGTCACCCACATAGAGGCAGTCTTGAGGCGCGATAGCAATTTCAGTGCAAGCCAGCACAATCGACTCAGGGTCCGGCTTGGCGTGCTTAACATGGTCGGGACAGATCACAGTGGCCGCAGCGTCCATCAGCCCCAGCTGGACCATGGTTGCCTCGGTATAGCGCCAGGGTTTGTTGGTTACAACACCCCAGGGGATACCCCGAGCAGTGCAGTCATCGAGCACCTGCTGTAGTCCAGAAAACAGCGCTGTTTTATCAGCCAGATTAGCAAAGTAAAGCTCGAGAAATTCTTCACGCAGGGTTTCAAATTGCCCATGGTCTGGCGACATGCCAAAACCGTCCTGTATTAGCCCGATAGAGCCATTGGTCACGCTGGAGCGAATAGCATGATCGGGCAGTGGGTCGCGGCCATGAAGACTCAACTGTTTATTTAACGCAGTGACAAAGTCTGGCGCCGTATCCAACAATGTGCCATCAAGGTCAAACAGTAGGGCTTTAAAATCTAGCATGGTCTACGCCGGCTTCCGGGCGCAGATCATATAGTTAACATCCACATCCCGGTCGGTTAATTTGTACTTCTTGGTAATCGGGTTGTAGGTAAGCCCCGTCATCAAATCAATCTCCAGGCCAGCTTCACGAATCCATTGGCCCAGCTCAGAAGGGCGAATAAATTTGGCATATTCATGGGTGCCCTTGGGCAGCATGCGCAGCACATATTCGACACCAATTACCGCCAGCAAATAGGCCTTAGGGTTGCGGTTAATGGTCGAGAAAAATACCGTGCCACCGGGCTTAGTCATCTCGGCGCAGGCCTTAACCACAGAAGAGGGGTCGGGCACATGCTCGAGCATTTCTAGGCAGGTTACCGTATCAAAGGCAGCTTGATGATCTTCTGCATAATCTTCAGCGGTCGACTTCACATAGTTAACCTCAACGCCAGATTCCAGCTTGTGTAAATTACCCACAGCCAGCGGCGCAGCGCCCATATCAATGCCAGTAACCGTCGCGCCACGTTGGGCCAGAGCCTCGCAGAGAATGCCGCCACCACAGCCAACATCCAGCACATTTTGTCCTTTTAGCGGCGTCAGGCTCTCAATCCAATCAGCCCTTAAAGGGTTAATGTCATGGAGCGGTTTAAACTCGCTATTGCGGTCCCACCAGCGACTGGCTAGCTCTTCGAACTTGCGAATTTCATTGGGATCAACATTGGTTGATTTGGTCATTGCCTTTAATCCATAGACTTGGGTTGAATTTTGTTACGCCAATCACTGGCCGACTGGATCAGCTCGCTTTTATTAAGCGTGCACAGAACGCGGTCGTCTAATAGCGGCTTGCCGGCCACCCAGCTGTGGGTCACCTGACTGCCCGCATTGGTATACACCAGCTGCGAAGCGGAATTATACAATGGTTGCTGTGCAATAGAATTGATTTCAATGGCAATAATATCTGCCGACTTGCCCGCTTCAAGGCTGCCGATCTCATCATCCCAGCCCAGCGCCTTCGCGCCGTTAATGGTTGCCATGCGCAGAGCCGCATGGGCATCGAGTACAGCCGGATCGCCAGCCACAGCTTTAGTCAGCAGTGCCGCTGTCTTTAGCTCGCCAAACAGGTCGAGGTCGTTATTGCTGGCCGCGCCATCGGTTCCTAGGGCCACATTAATGCCAGCCTCCATTAATTCAGCCACGGGGCAAAAGCCGCTGGCCAGTTTCATATTGGATTCGGGGCAGTGCACTACATGGCAGTTGTGATCTTGCATTAGCTTAATGTCGCCAGCGTCTACCTGAGTCATATGTACCAGCTGAGTCTGCGGTAATAGCAAACCAAGGTTTCTCAAACGCTCTAAAGGTCGGCAACCATAGTTGGCCAGGGACTCGCTAACCTCATCCGCAGTTTCATGGCAGTGAATATGCACCGCCATATCAAGCTCATTGGCATAGGTAGAAATAACCTGCATTGCAGGGTCCGATACGGAATAGGGGGCATGGGGCGCACAGGCCACTTTAATCAATGGCATGCCGTGGTACTTGTCGTAGAGGGCCAGACCCTTGTGAATATAGTCGTCGGCATCTTTGCCGTAGGCGGTCGGAAAATCGAGTACCGTAAAACCAATCTGGCTGCGCATGCCGGCGCTGCGAACTTCCTCGGCAATGGCCTCATGGAAGAAATACATATCGGCAAAGCAGGTAGTGCCAGAGCTAATCATCTCGGCCATAGCGATCTTGGTGCCATCGCGCACAAACTCTTCACTGACATGCAGCTTCTCGGCGGGCCATATATGTTTCTCTAACCAGGGCCTCAAAGGCAGGTCGTCGGCATAGCCACGAAGCAGCGTCATTGCTGCATGCCCATGGGCATTCACCAGTCCAGGCATCAATATATGATTGTCGAGCGTCTGCACCTTAGTCGCGGTAAATCGCTTGGCCGCTTCCGCCTGAGGAAAGATCCCAACGATCTTTTCTTTATCAATTGCGAGGGCGCAATTCTGCCAAACTCTGTCCTCGGGAACGATGGGAATTATCCATCCGCAATTGATTAATAAGTCTATTTTTGTGGGCTGCATAGGGCCTCCTTGTTACATCGCAGGAGTATACCGATTTTTTAGGCGCTATAGGCCTTAAAGGGGAGATAAAAGCTTAATAAAAGCGAGATTGTGGGCGCTTTTCTATGCTAAAATTCGAAGCTTCAGAAGTGCAATGATAATCAGGAAATAATTATAAATTATGGTCGATTTAGCCAAAGAAATTGTTCCGGTCAATATTGAAGATGAGCTTAAGCAGTCCTACCTAGATTATGCCATGAGCGTGATCGTCGGCCGAGCACTTCCCGATGTTCGAGATGGCTTAAAGCCCGTACACAGACGTGTTCTATTTGCCATGAGCGAACTGAACAACGACTGGAACAAAGCCTACAAGAAATCTGCCCGTGTGGTGGGTGACGTTATTGGTAAGTACCATCCCCACGGCGACTCCGCGGTCTACGAAACAATCGTTCGTATGGCCCAGCCGTTTTCATTGCGCTATCTGCTTGTCGACGGTCAGGGTAACTTTGGTTCCGTAGACGGTGACTCAGCAGCGGCCATGCGATATACCGAAATTCGCATGACCAAAATTGCCCATATGCTGCTCGAAGATCTTGAAAAAGACACCGTCGACTTCGCCCCCAACTACGACGAAACAGAACAGATTCCCGTAGTGATGCCAACCCGAGTGCCGGCCCTGCTGGTAAACGGCTCCTCCGGTATTGCCGTAGGTATGGCCACCAACATTCCGCCACACAACCTCACAGAAGTGATTAATGGTTGTTTGGCCCTAATCGACAACAGCGAAATCACCATCGATGAGCTGATGGAATACATTCCTGGTCCAGATTTCCCTACCGGGGCAATCATCAACGGTAAAGCCGGTATTATTCAGGCCTATCGTACTGGCCGTGGCCGCATCTATATGCGTGCCCGGGCAGAGGTTCAAGTCGACGAAAAAACCAAACGCGAAACGATTATTGTTAGCGAGATTCCCTACCAGCTAAACAAGGCGCGCCTTATCGAGCGTATTGCCGAGTTAGTGAAAGAGAAAAAGCTAGAAGGTATCTCCGAACTGCGCGATGAGTCAGACAAAGACGGCATGCGCATTGTTATCGAAATCAAGCGCGGTGAAGTGGGCGAGGTTGTACTTAACAACCTGTACCAGCAAACCCAGATGCAGAATGTATTCGGCATTAACGTAGTAGCACTGGTCGATGGCCAGCCGCGCATTCTCAACCTCAAGCAGATGCTCGAAGCCTTTGTTCGTCACCGCCGTGAAGTGGTCACGCGCAGAACCATCTTCTTGCTGCGCAAAGCCCGAGAGCGCGCCCATACATTGGAAGGTTTTGCCATTGCACTGGCCAATATCGATGAGATTATCGTATTGATCAAGCAGTCTACCTCGCCAGCAGAGGCCCGCGAAGCCATTATTGCCCGGGGCTGGAATCCAGGTTCTGTGGTTGCCATGCTCGAGCGAGCAGGCCCTCAGGCAGCACGCCCTGACTGGCTTGAAGAGCAATATGGCCTACACGACGGCCAGTACTTCCTGTCGCCTGAACAGGCCAAAGACATTCTCGAATTACGCCTCCACCGTCTTACCGGCATGGAGCACGACAAGATTATTGAAGAGTTTGCCGTCAAGCTTGAAGAGATTGCCGACTACCAAGACATTCTCGGTGATATCAAACGCCTAATGAGTGTGATTCGTGAAGAGCTCGAAGCTATTGTTGCCGAATTTGGTGATGAGCGTCGTTCAGAAATTATCGAATCCCTCCACGACCTCACCGTCGAAGATCTAATTACCGAAGAAGACCGCGTGGTTACCATCTCTCACGGCGGCTATGCCAAAACTCAGCCACTGAGCGATTATCAGGCACAGCGTCGCGGCGGAATGGGCAAGTCAGCAACCGCGGTTAAAGACGAAGACTTTGTAGAGCACCTGTTAGTCGCCAGCACCCACGCGACCATTTTGTGCTTTACCAACCTAGGTAAAGTGTACTGGCTCAAGGTGTACCAGATTCCTGTGGCAGGCCGCAATTCGCGTGGTCGCCCAGTGATTAACCTATTACCACTGGACGAAGGCGAGCGCATTAGCTCAATCCTGCCAGTAGAAGAATACAGCGCCGACAAGTTTGTGATTATGGCCACCGCCAATGGTACCGTGAAGAAAACCTCATTAGAGCAGTACTCACGACCACGCAGCGTTGGTTTGCGTGCCGTTGAACTGGTTGAAGGCGATCAGCTAGTGGGCACCGCCATTATAGATGACGACAGCGACATTATGCTGCTCAGCTCAGAAGGTAAGGCCGTACGTTTTGCCAGCACCGACGCCCGCGCCATGGGTCGAGTGTCTAAAGGTGTACGCGGTATGCGTCTACCCCCAGAGCATTTAGTGATTTCTATGGTAGTGCCAGAAGAAGACGGCTACCTGCTAACCGTGTGTGAAAATGGTTATGGCAAGCGCACCAAAGTTGAAGAATTCCCCACTAAGGGTCGTGGCGGCAAGGGCATGATTGCTATTCAGGCCAGTGAGCGTAATGGTCCTTTAGTTGGCGCCACCCAGCTGTTTGCCGGTGACGAGATTATGTTGATCTCTGATCAGGGCACCATGGTACGTACCCGCGGCGACGAGGTGTCGGTGGTTGGACGTAACACCCAGGGTGTGCGCATTATCCGTCTTAAAGACAACGAGAATCTGGTGAGTCTGGCCCGTATTGCTGAGCCGGAGGAAGATGAAGGCTCTTTATTACAAGAGACCGCTGAAGGTTCTTTATTACAAGAGACCGCTGAAGGCTCTTCACTAAACGACGCTGAGGGCTCATCAGCAAACGATAGCGCTGAAGGCTCGTCAGAAGGCAGCCAAGACGACAGCAGCGAAGAATAAGGGTTTAGCCATGTCAGAAGAGAACCCGTTACTGGGCCTAAGAGACAAAATTGATGCATTAGATCTGCAGATTATGGAGAGCATCAGCGAGCGCGCACGTTGCGCCCAGCAAGTGGCCGAAGTCAAAAAAGGCCAGGGTGACCAGGCCTATTACAAGCCCGAGCGCGAAGCCCAGGTCCTGCGTCATATCATGGACAAAAATGCCGGGCCATTGGACAATGAAGAAATGGCGCGCCTGTTTCGTCAAATCATGTCCGCCTGTCTGGCACTAGAGCAGCCGGTTAAAGTCGCCTTTCTTGGGCCCGAAGGTACCTTCACCCAAGAAGCCGCACTCAAGCACTTTGGCGACTCTGCAGTCAGCGTACCCCAGTCAGCGATTGATGAAGTGTTCCGCGAAGTACTCGCAGGATCCTGCAACTACGGCGTTGTACCCGTAGAAAACAGCACCGAAGGCGTGGTCAGCCACACCCTCGACAGCTTTATGGATTCCTCCTTAAAAATCTGTGGTGAAGTGGAATTACGCATTCACCACAACTTCTTAATTGGTCCCAACACCAATAAAGACAATATTACCCGGGTCTATTCGCATTCCCAGTCACTAGCCCAATGTCGCCAGTGGTTAAACTCCAACTTCCCCAATATCGAGCGCGTGGCCGTCAGCAGTAATGCAGAAGCCGCCAAGCGAGTGCAGGGCGAGTGGAACTCAGCGGCCATTGCCGGTGATATGTCCTGCAAGCTCTACGGCCTAGAAAAAATCTGGGACAAGATTGAAGACAGCCCCGACAACGCCACCCGATTCTTAATTATTGGTCGCGAAGAAGTGCCCCGCAGTGGCGACGACCGCACCTCATTAGTCGTGTCTGTACACAACAGACCCGGCGCGCTCCACGATCTACTCGAGCCATTCCGACGTCACAACGTCGACATGACCCGCCTAGAATCACGACCCTCGCGCAACAGCAACTGGTCCTACGTGTTCTTTATCGACTTTGCCGGCCATATTGACGACGCGCCAGTGGCCGCCGTACTGGAAGAACTTGCAGGCAGTGTTGCCAACCTCAAAGTATTGGGATCCTATCCGCGGGCAGTGCTCTAAGCCCCCGCCAACAACCGCTGGTGCTAAATGTCAAAACAGTCACAGCCTTCTACAACCCGCCTCAATCCCCCCGTCTTTAACCGGATAGTGGTGATTGGCTTGGGTCTTATTGGCTCGAGTTTAGCCCTGGCCGCCCGCGAAAAGGGTCTAGCCAAACAGGTAGTCGGTATTTCAAGACGCGACTCAACCTTAGAGCTGGCCCTAAGCCTCGGTATTATTGACCGCGCTGAGCCCAGCCTAGAGGCCATCGCCCCAGAGTTGGGCGCAGGGGACCTGGTGGTTATTGGTGTGCCCACATTAACCGTTCCCGCCGTACTCAAAGACTGCCACCGATTGCTCTCCAGCGACGTCACCCTTACCGATGTCGCAAGCGTTAAAGGTAGCGTAATTAGCGCCGCCATCGACATATATGGCAGCATGCCCAGCCAACTCGTGCCAGGTCATCCCATAGCCGGCTCCGAAAAATCTGGCGTCACCGCGGCCACCGCAGACTTATTTGCCGACCATCGGGTGATACTCACCCCAGAAGTAACCACCGGCACCAGTCATATTAAGGGTGTCAGTGACCTCTGGTCCGGCGTGGGGGCAATAGTCACCAACATGGACTCCCAAGAGCACGACGAAATTTTGGCCGCCACCAGCCATCTGCCCCATTTTTTAGCCTACTCTTTAGTAGATACCCTGGCCGCCATGGGCGACAACCGAGAAATATTCCGTTATGCCGCCGGCGGCTTTCGCGACTTTACCCGCATCGCCGCTAGCGATCCGGTGATGTGGCGCGACATCGCCCTGGCCAACAAAGACGCCATATTGGTTATTCTCGATCAGGTAATGGACAACTTTAAAGAGATGCGCAAGGCCATAGAAGGCGGCGATCAAGATTACCTCATGGATGTATTTACCCGCGCCCGCGATGCGCGCAACCATTTTGGCAAACTACTAGACAGCAAGGCGCTTAACAGTCCTATGACCGAAAAAACAATCAACTATGTTGTCGCCCCCGGCGGCAATGCACAGGGCGACATTCGTGTCCCCGGCGATAAATCCATGTCCCACCGCTCCATTATGCTGGGCTCACTGGCCGATGGCCTTACCGAAGTCACCGGGTTTCTAGAAGGCGAAGACAGCCTTGCAACCCTGCAAGCCTTTCGTGATATGGGGGTGATAATAGAAGGTCCCGAACAGGGCCGCGTCGCCATTCATGGCGTTGGTTTGCACGGGCTAAAAGCCCCCACCAAACCGCTGTATCTGGGTAATTCCGGTACCTCCATCCGCTTGCTAAGCGGCCTGCTTGCCGGACAGTCTTTCGACACCGAGCTAACAGGCGACAGCTCATTGTCGGGTCGTCCTATGGGCCGTGTAGCAAACCCCCTAGCCGAAATGGGTGCGGTCATCGAAACCGCCCCGGGTGGCACACCACCGTTAAAAATCAAAGGCGGCCAAACATTAAAGCCCATTAATTATGTGATGCCCATCGCCAGCGCCCAGGTTAAATCCTGCGTATTATTGGCCGGGTTATACACCGAGGGCCAGACCTCCGTGGTCGAGCCAGCGCCAACCCGCGACCATACCGAACGTATGCTGCGCGGCTTTGGCTACCCAGTCACCACCGACGGCGACAAAGCATCCCTAAGCGGCGGCGGCAGTTTAACCGCCACCCGCATTGACGTGCCCGCCGACATCTCGTCTGCCGCCTTCTTTATGGTCGCCGCAGCCATCGTGCCTGGTTCAGATATTACCTTGCGCCACGTCGGCGTAAACCCAACCCGCATCGGCGTCATTAACATCCTGCGTCAGATGGGCACCAACATTGAACTCAGCAACGAAATAGAAGTGGGCGGCGAACCCGTAGCCGATATTCGTGTGCGTTACGCGCCACTGCAGGGCATCAATATTCCCGAAGATCAGGTACCCCTGGCCATCGACGAATTCCCCGTATTGTTTGTCGCAGCCGCCTGTGCCGAAGGTATTACCGTACTCACCGGTGCCGAAGAATTGCGCGTCAAAGAAAGCGACCGCATCCAAAGCATGGCCGATGGCCTAGTGACCCTAGGGGTCGATGCACAGTCCACCCCAGATGGTATTCGTATCGTCGGCGGCGGTTCTTCACACGCTAGCGGTACTCTGGGCTCCGGTACAGTCCACAGCCACGACGACCACAGAATTGCCATGGCCTTCGCCATCGCCGGCCTGCGCGCCAGCGGCGAAATTCTCGTAGAAGACTGCAACAATGTCGCTACCTCCTTTCCAGACTTTGTGGGCCTCGCCCAAAAAGTTGGCCTCAGCATCAGCCTAAAGAGCGCGTAAATGCCAATAATCATAACCATCGACGGGCCTAGCGGCGCGGGTAAGGGCACCATTAGCCGCATGCTGGCCAAGAAACTCGGTTTTCACTACCTCGACAGCGGCGCACTCTATCGCTTGCTGGGTTTGGCCGCCGAGCGTCATAGGGTCGCCACCGACAACACCAAGGCCCTAATTACCCTCGCCGAACATATGGACATACGCTTCGAAACCACCAGCGACGGTGACTTTAAATCGCTGCTCGAAGGCGAAGATGTCACCAAGGCCATGCGCACCGAAACCACCGCGTCCTTAGCCTCCCAAGTGGCCAGCCATCTCAATGTTCGCGCAGCACTCCTTAAACGCCAACAACACTTCGCCACAGACCCCGGTCTGATTGCCGATGGGCGTGATATGGGCACCGTGGTTTTCCCCGACGCAGCGCTTAAAATATACCTCACCGCAAGCATCGAAGAACGGGCCCAGCGGCGCTACAAAGAGTTGCTAGAAAAGGGCGAAGATGTTAGTCTGCCCGCCCTCGTAGAGCAGGTTCGCTCTCGAGATGAACGCGACATGAGCCGAGATGCATCCCCACTAATTCCCGCAGCGGATGCAGTGGAGTTAGACACCTCGGAACTGTCCATTCAAGAAGTGATGGATACCGTGCTAAATCTGACCGTAGTTAAGGGCCTATTCGCAAGTATTCATCAATAACCGGGCAACGCAGCAATCGCCAGCTTTTATTGCTGTAGGCCTTTATTTTAACTGACCCGTGGAAACTGGCATCGCGGAAAAAAGAGTACAGCGTAGTTCCTCTGCTGTCACTCTGTCATATATTAGGTAATCCCCATGAGCGAAAATTTCGCAGAACTATTCGAAGAAAGTCTAAAAAGCGTAGAGATGAACCCCGGCGCCATCATTACTGGCGTAGTTATCGATATCGATAAAGACTGGGTCACTGTACATGCTGGATTGAAGTCAGAAGGCGTCATATCCGCAGACCAATTTTATAACGAGAAAGGCGAGATCGAAGTTGCCATTGGCGACGAAGTTCAAGTAGCCCTAGAAGCCGTAGAAGATGGTTTCGGTGCCACTAAGCTTTCCCGTGAAAAAGCCCGCCGTGCAGAAAGCTGGATCGAACTTGAAGCAGCACATGTTGCTGACGAAGTCGTTATCGGTGTTATCAGCGGTAAGGTTAAAGGTGGATTCACTGTTGATGTTCGCGGCTTACGCGCGTTCCTCCCAGGTTCATTAGTCGATGTTCGCCCACTGCGCGAAATCACTCACCTAGAAAACATTGAACTAGAATTTAAAGTTATCAAGCTAGACCCTAAGCGCAACAACGTTGTAGTAAGCCGTCGTGCCGTAATGGAGAGTGCAAACTCTGTAGAACGTGACGAGCTGCTCGCTAACCTCGAAGAGGGCGCTTCACTGAAAGGTGTAGTCAAGAACCTTACCGATTACGGTGCGTTCGTTGACCTGGGCGGCATTGATGGCCTGCTACACATCACCGACATGTCTTGGAAGCGTATTAAGCATCCATCAGAGATGATCAATGTTGGCGACGAGATTGACGTTAAAGTACTTAAGTTTGATCGCGAGCGTAACCGTGTATCACTAGGTATGAAGCAGATGGGCGAAGATCCTTGGGGCGACATCAAAGGCCGTTACCCAGAAGGCGCACGTTGCAAAGCTAAGATCACCAACCTCACTGACTACGGTTGTTTTGCCGAGTTGGAAGATGGCGTTGAAGGTCTGGTACACGTTTCAGAAATGGATTGGACTAACAAAAACGTTCACCCATCTAAGATTGTAGACCTAGGCCAAGAAGTTGAAGTAATGGTACTGGACATCGACGAGGAACGTCGTCGTATCTCTCTCGGTATCAAGCAGTGCTTCACTAACCCATGGGACGACTTTGCGACCACCATGACCAAAGGCGACAAGATCTCAGGCAAAATTAAATCAATCACTGACTTCGGTATCTTTATCGGTCTGGACGGTGGAATTGATGGCTTGGTTCACCTGTCAGACATCTCTTGGAACGAAACAGGCGAAGAAGCAGTGCGTAACTTCAAGAAAGGCGAAGAAGTTGAAACTGTTGTACTTAGCATTGACGCAGAACGTGAGCGTATCTCACTCGGCATCAAGCAACTTTCAGACGATCCATTCAACAACTACGTAACCGAGAACGACAAGGGTGCGATTGTTAAAGGAACCGTTAAAGAAGTAGATGCTAAAGGCGCTGTTATCGACCTAGGCAACGACATTGAAGCAATTCTGAAAGGCTCTGAAATCTCTCGCGAGAAAGTAGAAGACGCACGTAACGAACTGCAAGTCGGTGCAGAAGTTGAAGCCAAGATTATTAATGTGGATCGCAAGAACCGCACGATTAATCTTTCAATCAAGTCGAAAGACGTGACTGAAGAGAAAGAAACAGTAAAAGCACATCGTAAAGTAGAAACTGAAGCAGCTTCACCAGCCACCATCGGTGACCTGATTAAGGCTCAAATGGACAAGTAATGTTCGATTGAGAGAGAAAAGGGTGGCTTAGCCACCCTTTTTTTTGCCTCGAAATTGGCCCCAGTGCAATTAGCGCTTGTATAAATCTAAAACTTCAATAAAATCAATGAGTAAGCAAACTTCGTCGGTGGAACAGCAACCGTCAACCCGCATAAAGAACACAGAGTTAAAAAAGAACACCATGACCAAATCCGAACTCATCGAAAAAATATCCGCCAGCCAAGACCAACTCCCACCCAAAGACGTGGAGTTAGCCGTACGCATGATATTAGACCGTATGACCAGCGCACTAGCGGGCAACCAACGCATAGAGATACGCGGCTTCGGCAGCTTCTCCCTGCACTACAGAGCCCCCAGAGTAGGCCGCAACCCCAAGACCGGCGACGCAGTGCAACTCACCGGCAAATATGTCCCCTATTTCAAACCCGGCAAAGAACTCCGCACCCGCGTAAACGATAGCCTATAACCCCCCCTGTTATGCCAGCAACGCCCTCCGTCATATCAGCGAAGGAACGTCATGCCAGCGAAGGCTGGTATCTCAGGAAGATTCCCGCCTACGCGAGAATGACGGCGGACATCGAAAATGACGAGTCATATCCCCCTTATACCAGCCCCCACTTATCAGTATTCCCCCCTTCAAATCACCAAATTCCGCTTTTTAATACCTAGATAGCTTGTATTAAACTGTCCCTAACCTCTGCACGTTTAAAGTGCGTCCGTAGGTCCGGCGCCTTTTAATGGGTCGATTTGAAACCAGCAATGACTTTTATGTCACCGATTGATCCCCTCATAAAAAATCAAAAAAATCATACTAATCAGACTGTTATAAAAATAACCAGGCAGTAATTAATTCTTGGCACAGTTTTCGCAGCACTTAAAGCAACTGGATATAACTTGCTAATACAAGTATATGGCTCGCGACTCCTCAATAGATGGTTCGACATGTCCTTTCTTTGAGCGCAACTAAACTTTAGGTGTAGTAGTAAATGTCAGTAAATCAAATGCCAACCTTATCAATTGCTGCGGCCAAATCATCGAAGGCCGGTTCCCAATCTCGAGGCCTGATTGAAATAGATAAAGTCAGTGTCGTATTCGGCAAGGGCGACCAAGGCACAACTGCGGTGCAAGAAACCAGTCTGGTGGTGGAGCCCGGTCAGTTTGTCTGCATTCTAGGGCCTTCGGGTTGCGGTAAATCTACCTTGTTAAATTCTGTCGCCGGTTATACATCCCCGACAACTGGGTCTGTCTGTGTCGATGGTGAGCCTGTCGTTGGGCCTGGTCCCGATCGCGGTATGGTTTTTCAGCAGTATTCATTACTGCCGTGGAAAACCACTTTTGAGAATATCGCCCTTGGACCGAGATTAGTTAAAGATATTGAGGCCACCAAAACTACAGAATATTTTCTCGATATGGTGGGCTTAACAAAATATAGAAATCATTATCCAGCGGAGTTATCGGGCGGCATGCAACAGCGTGTCGGCATCGCTCGCGCCCTAGCAACTTTTCCTAGTGTGCTGTTAATGGACGAACCTTTTGGTGCCCTAGATGCGCAAACGCGACTGGTGATGCAGGAGAGCCTACTGGAGGTTTGGAGTCAGTTTGGAACCACGGTGGTGTTTGTTACCCATGATGTTGATGAATCGGTTTTTCTTGCTGACAAGATTGTAGTGATGAGTGCTAGCCCCGGAAAAGTTGTCGCCGAGTTCGATAATCCATTACCAAGGCCACGCTCTCAAGACATGGCAACACGTCCTGATTACATCGCCTTAAAAAAACAATGCCTCGATGTTATTCGTGCTGAAAGTCTAAGAGCCTTTGAGTTACAGAATTCCTAATCACTCACAAAAAATCGTGAACACAAGCCTAACAACTAACTGAGAAAATTTATGAGTAAAACTACAGAGCTCCTTTCGGACCTTGAACAGCGTGTTATAGCTCGTGTCCATGAAAGCGAGTGGTTGGATCTCACTACCGAAATGGTTCGCACAGGCCAACCCCATTCCGTCAATCCGCTGGATCCGGATATTCTCGCGGGTGAAGAGGAGTCAATCGCACTGTTTGTTGCCGGTAAGCTCGAAGCCATGGGCTTTGAAGTCGAAAAATTTGAATCTCAGGCCCATCGCCCCAATGTTGTTGGTCGCTTAAAGGGCACTGGCGATGGTCCATCGCTAATGCTCAATGACCATTTAGATACCTATCCTGCCGTAGAGCCTGAGCGCTGGGACAAATGTGATCAGAACCCGTTCAAGGCCACGCGTCACGGAGACTGGCTTTATGGTCGAGGAACCTCCGACACCCGAGGCAATCTTGCGGCGTCACTCTTAGCCGTCAAGGCGGTACTCGACGAAGGTGTCCGACTCAAAGGTGATCTTGTCTGTTGTTACACCGTCGACGAAGAGAAGAATGGTTTGCATGGTTCGATTTACATGACCAAAACCATGGGCCTCAAAACCGACTATTCAATTACCGCAGAGCCCACCGCCTGGGGTGGTGAGACAGAAGATTGGGGTATGAATATTTCTGTTGCCAACGCGGGTAACTGTCTCGTTGAGCTGACAGTGACAGGATTAAAATCCCATATCTGGCGCCCGGATACTGGCGTAAATGCGATTACTTTAGCGTCGACATTGGTCGAACCATTGAACACCATGAGTTTTTTCCATACCCCCGCAGAGATGATGGGGCATACGCCTCCCTGTGTTTGCGTGGTACGAATTAACGGTGGCCTGCCCGGTGAAATGCAGTTCTCCCCTGACAGTTGCACCATGACTCTAGCCATTGTCGGCATTATGCCCGGCATGACCATTGACACGGTGATCAAGGATATTACCGAGACTGTGGGCAATGTCCTGGGTACCTCGGAAGAGGTGGGCTTCACTGTTTGCCAAGTGCCGGACTCGCTGTTTGTTGGCGGAACAGAACCAGTGCCAGAAGACCAAGAGCCCAACCTGTCGATCACCAGCGCCTACCAAAAATTGCTCGGTGGTACTCCCCATATCAATCGTAAGAACGCCTTCAACGACACTATTCGATTCCGTGAAGCCGGCATGAACGCGGTAACATTTGGGCCTGGTGAAGATGGGTGGTCACCCATTAACGAAGGAATCTCGATTCCAAAATCTGTTGCTGCGACAAAAATTTATGCCCTGGCCATCATGAGTATTCTCGGTGTCAGCGAATGACCTTTAGACGTTGGCTAGCAACACTAACCCAAATGGTTCAACGCCCAGAGAATAGGCGTTTTATTATCTCAAGCTGCTCAGTCTTGATGATGTTTGGCGCCTGGGTCTTTGTTACTAAAACTGGGCTCGCCAATCCATTGTTTCTGCCTGGCCCAGAAGCGATTTACCTCGCCTTCGTTGATGCTTTATTCGAGGGCTATCAGGGTTCGACGTTACTAGAGCATGTGGGCACTAGCCTGTTTCGTATTCTTTCTGCGTTCTTTTTAGCCTGTTTGGTCGGTATTCCTTTGGGTGTCGCCATGGGGATGTCGAAAACTGCTCACGCTATCTTCAACCCCTTTATTGAATTTTACCGACCACTCCCACCTCTAGGTCTCTACACGCTATTGGTGATGTGGTTGGGTATCGGCGAATCATCAAAACTAGCCCTACTATTTCTGGCTGGACTGCCGGGAATTATTATTGCGACCGTCCAAGCCGTTAAGGATATTAATCCCACCTATGTGTTGGCGACAAAGTCACTGGGTGCTTCGCGCATGGAATTGATTCGCGAAGTCTATCTGCCCGGTGCGGGGCCGACGATCCTAACTGGCATGCGCATATCTCTCGGGTTTGTCTATACCGTCTTGGTCGCCGCTGAAATTGTTGCTGCAACCGCCGGTATCGGATGGATGATCTGGGATGCGGCCAAATTTCTACTTAGCGATATTGTCATTATGGGACTGATTATTTTAGGACTTACCGGAATCGCACTGGATGTAATTATGCGACTTATCGGTTTTGCACTTATGCCATGGACGCGGGCAACCCGTCAGTTTTCGAAAAGCTAATTTTCAACTTACCCACTTTAATCCAACAACTCTTAACTTAGGAAATATTTATGAACAAGCAATGTAAAGCGTTAATAGCAGGCCTGTGTATGTCCGTGCTTCCCTCAGTCGCAATTGCCGATAAGCCCGAGACTGTCACTGTAGGTTTTTTGAACCTTGTAAATGCTCAGTTAGTGACTAAATCATTAGGCCTAGTACAGAAAGAAATGCCTGGCGTAGAGATTAAATACATCAAAGTCGGCGGCGGCGGTGATATGTTGCGCGCTATCGCTGGTGACCAGATCGATTTTGGTGGTTTGGGTAATCCCCCTGCAGCCATCGGTGTTACACGCGGTCTGCCTATTCAAGGAATCATGGTTTTGAATATGCTTGATTACGTCGAAGCATTGGCTGTACGTACCTCTGCAGGCATCAAAAGCTTGAAAGATTTGAAAGGTAAAACAATCGCTGCACCCTTTGGTTCTACGACTCACTACCTGTTGCTCAATGCACTAGCAGATGAGGGTATTGATCCGGCTTCAATGAAAATTATCGACCTGCGTCCTAACGATATTGCACTGGCCTGGAGCCGTGGTGACATCGATGCTGCATGGTTCTGGGAACCTGCTCTAGGTCGTGTATTGGAAGACGATGCCAACTTGTTTAACACCTCTGGTTTGATGGCTGCTCGTGGTTACCCAACCTGGGATGTCGGTGTTGTGATGAATGAATTCGCCGAGAAATATCCTGATTATGTAACCAAGTTCCTTAAAGCTGAATGTGCAGGTATCGATTACTGGCTCAACAACCCCGCTGAAACTGCTGTGATCATTGCTAAAGAACTGGGTCTTGATCTAGACGATGCAACACGCATGATGAAGGGCACTGAAATGGTTCCCTGTGCCAAGCAGCTTACTGCGCAGTATATTGGTACGAGTGAAAAAGACGGTGGTTTTGTCGACACGCTAGTCTCTACCGGTAATTTCCTGTACGAGCAAAAACGTCTTCCTGCCGCAGCCTCGGTTGAGAAAATGTCCAACTTTATTCGCCCTGAATACCTCGAATCTATCGTTAAGTAAGTGCTAATTAAGTGCTTTATAAATACTAATTAAGATCGTATGACTGGCAGGTATACCAGGGGTATACCTGCCTTATATGAATTCTAAAGAGTCGGTCAACACTATGAAATCCAATCAAACTATTGAAGTCATGAGCTTCGATATTGCTAGCTTGCGGGCTGCTTATGCCGATACCTCCCTGTCCCCAGTGGATGTGGTTGAGGAAGTTTATCGCCGTATTGCTGCCAGAGGTGAGGACTTTGTCTGGACGACCTTAGTCGACAAGACAGAGGCGTTACAGACCGCCGAGGATTTACTCGCTGTTAATTCAAGCTCACTGCCGCTTTATGGCATTCCATTTTCAGTCAAAGACAATATCCACGTCAAAGGCTTGCCGACGACTGCTAGCTGCCCCGACTATTCACATTTTCCTAAAGACAGCGCTACCGTGGTTAAGAAATTAATTACAGCGGGAGCCATCCTGATTGGCAAAAACACCATGGACCAGTTTGCTACCGGTCTGGTTGGGGTTCGAAGTCCTGGCCATCCCGTTAACACGTTTAATCCAGAGTATATTCCCGGAGGTTCTAGTTCCGGATCAGGTGTTGCGGTCGCCGTAGGCCTAGTGAGTTTTTCCCTGGGCAGCGACACCGGAGGCTCCGGTCGTATTCCCGCGGCGCTCAACAATATAGTCGGCCTAAAGCCCACGCCCGGTCTTATCAGTACCGCGGGTATGGTCTACGCCAATCGATCCTTTGACTGTGTGCCAATTTTTGCATTGACCTGCTCAGATGCTAAACAGGTCTTTGATTTGGCCGCAGGCGCTGATATTTCAGATCCCTTTTTACGCAGCAAGCATAATTCTCAAACTGAAGTGCCTAGCAACATACCCACCTCAGTTTCGCAACTTGTAGTGGGCGTACCAGACTTAGCCAATCGTCAATTCTTTGGCGATAGTTTGGCTGAGAAATGTTTTAACGACTCAATCGCACGAATGGAGTCCTTGGGTGCTGAAGTGATTGAAATAAACTTCAGCCATTTTTTGGAAGCGGGAAAGATGCTGTTCGACGGCCCTTTACTGGCCGAGAGATACTCATCCCTCGAGGCGTTTTTAGTCACCAACCCAGACTCAGTCAACAGCAACGTTAAAGCGATTGTCGAAAAAGCCAAACAGTATTCAGCGGTTGACCTCTGTAAAGAATACTACCGAATCACTGAGTTGAAGGCCATGACTCGGGTTGTGTTCTCTACCATCGATGTGTTGATGGTGCCTACCGCGGGAACCATCTACACCATTGATGAGGTTGCAGCCGACCCAGTCAATTTGAATACCAACATGGGTTACTACACCTATTACGCCAACATATTACAGCTTTCGGCGATTGCCGTGCCTGCCGCAATAAGAGAAGACGGTCTGCCTTTTGGCCTATGTTTTTTAGCGGGGCCTCAGGAAGAGGCGTCCCTTGCTGCGCTGGGCGAGCAATGGCAAAAGGATACCAATCTGCTATTGGGAGTCAACGCAGCCCTCAGATTTTAGTTACACCGAGCTATCACAAGAAATCATGAATCACCCTAACCCTAAACCATTAACTTACTGTAAAGGAAAAACCATGAACTTTAAAAAATCATCCGGACTTTGCGCATTGGCCGGTACTGTTCTGCTCGCCAGCAACAGCTATGCTGGAATGAAAATGGAATTGTCTGACGATTCCGCCATTGAATTTGGTGGCAGTATTCGCGCCGAATTAGTATCCCAAGAAGATGGTGCGACTGTCGGTGATTCAATCGATATGAAGGTCCACAGCATGCGCTTTTATCTCAAGGGTAAAGTGACTGACAGTATCGCATTTCAGCTGCAGACAGAACATAAAGGCGGCGAGATGGTCATGTTGGACACCCTCGCCAAATTTAAAGTTAGCGACAGCGTTAGCGTTTGGGCTGGCCGCTTCATCCCGCCCAGTGACCGCTCTAACCTGAGTGGTTCTTACAACCTGCCCACATGGCAGTATCCAGGTGTGGTATCCAAGTACCCAATCCCGCAAAAAGGTGGTCGTGATGATGGTATCGCGGTGATGGGCTCGGTTGCTGAAGGCCGATTAAGCTACTCCTTTGGTATGTTTAACGGTAAGCAGGCTGATCTTGTGCCGACAGACAGCGAAGCTTTCTCGGGTCGACTCGCCTATAGCTTTTGGGATAAAGAAGGTTACTTAACCAGAAGTACTTACTTCGGGAAAAAAGACATCTTAACCATTGGTTTAACGGCTATGCAGCAGAGCGATGCATTTGGTGATGCTACGGCAACCACTGACTTCTCTGGTTACAACCTAGACTTCATGATGGAAAAGAACCTAGCCAGCGGTGGGTTAGCAAGCGTTGAAGCCGCGGTCTATGACTATGATGAGTATGGTGGAAATGTCGATAAAGAGGGCGATGCTTATATGCTGTCTCTGTCGTATATGTTACCCGGTGAATTTGGCCCAGGTCGTCTACAACCAAGCATCCGCTACCAGGCGTTCGAGCCAGCTGACAGTGCCATTGAAGACACCACCCGCTATGACATAGGTGTTACCTCGGTGATTCGTGGACATGGGGCACGTATTGGCCTGTTCTACGGTGTTCAGGACACTCGCGGTGCGGGTGATGTCTCTGTGGTTAAGATAGGCCTCCAGTTAAAGCTTTAACTGTAACGCTAGTAGGGCATTGTTGGCAGGTAAGCGATCCCAAGCGTTTGTCTGCTAGTTCATGGCTTACCGCCGTTAGTTGACTAATAAACCTCAGTATTTTTACTGGGGTTTATTTTTGTCTGCACTGTTTACCACTGTTACACAAATTGAATACCCCGCAATCAATTAACTTTGGCCCCACTGAGCGCTCTGAACGCGCCATCAAAGCGTTCTATTCCATACACAGCGATAGCCGCCTTTAAACCTAAGCAGTCCCTTAACCCGTCTTTTCAGCTTGATATGTTGTATTAGTTGAGACTCCATATATATAAAAATCATGCACACCCATGGATTTTTCGAAAGATTACTGCGCTTTTACTGTGCAAAAAAAATATTCGAAATGGCATTCGGAAAAAGCGTTAATCCAATCTGACCAAATAAAACTGATTTTAAACAGTCACTTAGAATTTCATTTCATCAATATCAATTTTCTTGGCATGCCCTATGCATTACTAAGGTCAATGGGCATAAATTGCTATTACAAGTTAACTGCAAATAACTTTTCAAAAGGACTATCAAAATGAACATAAGAAAACTCGCATTGTCGGCCATTCCTTTGCTATCAGCATTTGCTTTTCAGGCTCAGGCCGAAAACATTCGAATTGCTATCGGCCACCAAAGTATGTGTACAGACACGTACACAGCGGGAATCGTGGTCAAAGAATTAAAGCTTCTAGAGAAGCACCTGCCGACCACCGGTAAATATGCCGATGTTACCTATAAGATTAGCTGGAGCGACTACTCATCAGGTGGCCCAATCACCAACCAGATGATGGCCAATAAGCTTAACTTTGGTGTGATGGGCGACTATCCGCTCATCGTTAATGGCGCCAAGTTTCAGGAAACTGATTCACTGCGGACCAAATACATTGCCGGAACAGGGTATAACTTAAAAGGCAGTGGTAATGCCATTGTCGTGCCCGTCGACTCCGACATCTACAGTATCGAGCAACTTAAAGGTAAAGAAGTCTCTGTTCCTGTCGGCAGTGCCGCCTGGGGCATGCTGCTGAAAGGAATGCAGGACACTGGTTTCTCAGGCAAAGATTACATGCTCAAGAATCAGAGCCCAGCTGTTGGTGCCGCCAATATTGCCGCCGGCAAAATTGACGCCCATGCCGATTTCTGCCCCTGGTCTGAGTTGATGGAATTCCGAGGTACTGGCCGCAAGATCTATGACGGCAGTGAAACAGGTGTTCCATACCTACACGGCGTTGTGGTTCGTGAAGACTTTGCTGACAAATACCCAGAGGTTGCAACCGCCTTTGTCAAAGCAGTCTACGAAGCGGGCGACTGGATAAGAGAAGATCCTATCAGAGCAGTAGATTCTATCGAGAAGTGGACTGGCGTTGAGAAAGAGGTGCTCTATATCTACTTCTCAGAAGGCGGCCACCTAACCTTAGATCCCACCATCAAATCTGAGTGGGTCGATGCACTGGCCTTTAATCACGGTGTTCTAGTTCAAGAGAAGTCGATTCCGCCACTGGACTTTAACGAGTGGATTACGGAAGAGTATGTAGAAGCTGCTTACCAAGATCTTGGTAAAGACTATCAAAAAGAGAAGGCCTCAATGGTCGATGCTGCCATCGATAATGCCGATCGCCCTATGGAAATATGGCACTCGCGGGAAGGTATCTCCGCCCACAAGACTATTACTGAGTTTCTGGCTGCTGTAGAGGGGTTTCGTAAAACCGGGGCTAAATTAAATGCCACCTATGTCTACGACAAAGAGACTGGGCTTAAATTGTTCGGTAAAACAGCATTCTATGTTAAGACCAAGAAGGGTTTTTCAACCTTTCTCCGTAAGCCTGATGCCGATGATTTTGCTTCTAAAAACAGCGGTATGGTGTTCGATTACGAGGCTGCTTTAGCGTCAATGGGTAGTTAAGTATTCTGCATTTACAAGAAGATGATCTGCCGCCAAAAAAAGTGATTTTGACGGCAGGTCAATTATTTATAGATCAAGAACTCGAGACATAGCTATGAACGTGATCGGTAAGAGTATCAGTATTGATAGACAGACGTCTGATTCACCTGTGGAAAAACCGGGTGCTGGGAATCCTTTAGTCACGCCAGATTCTGTCAAAAAGCCAGCGTCGCACAGTAATGCGCAATCGCTACTGCTTTGGTTTTCTGGGTTGCAACTACAGTCATTTTTTATTGGTACCCTATCACTTACTGTCGGTATTGTTCTCTGGTACCTGGCCACCAAATACAACTTTAATCACTTTATTAATTTTGAAAATGTGCCCTCGCCACTGAAAGTGGGTGCGGCATTTATGATCCAACTGGGTGATCCAGAGTTTTATATCCATATAACAGTCAGTATTCGACGAATCTTAATAGCCTATACCATCGCTGTTGTTTTAGGGGTTGCCATCGGTGTGATTGTGGGCCGCTCCAAGCTGGCCCGCGCAGCGGTTATTCCGTATATCGAGATCATCCGCCCGATACCTGCCGTGGCGTGGATACCATTAGCCATCTTAATGTGGCCGACCGAAGAGTCCTCGATTGTCTACATTACTTTCCTCGGTGCTCTGTTCCCGATCATCCTAAATACCCTGCATGGTGTTGAGCAGACGCCCGATGTACTAGTCCGCGCCGCACGATCATTGGGCGCCTCGAAATTTGCAGTATTTTGGCATGTTGTGCTGCCGGCAGCCTTGCCCAGTATTGCCGCAGGCCTTGCTATCGGTATGGGTATTAGTTGGTTCTCGCTGCTTGCTGGAGAGATCATCTCTGGTCAATACGGCATTGGCTACTTTACCTGGGATGCCTACTCGCTGATTAATTACCCCGATATTGTGGTCGGCATGTTGGTTATTGGTGGTCTTGGCACTCTGTCGACCTATTTGATTAAATTGATGATGAAACCGGCATTACGCTGGAAAGAAAAGCAGCGGTAGTCAGACCAGATGACCAGACTAGGTTTAATCAGACAGTGCCTTAGCAACAACCTAGTCCTGTGGTTGAGCTTAACGGTGGCATTTGCAGTCTTCTATTATCTGCTATTAATGGCCGCTCTAGTCATTCGTTTTGAGAGTCTGCCCAACTATCTCAATGCCTATGATTGGAATTTTAATATTAGACGTATCTGGCTTTCCACTCCGTCGATATTAGACAGCGTAACCATTATGAAAGATGAATGGCTATTCGAAGTGGGTTTTATGAATTATGACTACGGCAAAGGTATCTCAGAATGGAGTCTATTTATCGCACCGTTCAAAGTGTTCGGCGTCCTGTTATTGACGGCCGCCGTATCGGCCAACTTATTACTGTTGCGTGGACGTAACCGTATCTGTTCAGCAGGCGCGGTACGCAGCGCTAGTATGGCCGCAGGTCTGGGCACGACGCTTGCGTCGTTAGCGTCGATCACCATGTCATGGGTGGTCTGTTGTTCCACGCCAACCTGGGTAGTCGGTCTAGCAATGATGGGCCTAGGTGTGTCCACCTCTCTGTGGCTTGAGCCAATAGGAATTTGGGTGAATATCCTAGGGTATGTGTTTTTGATAGTGGCTCTGTTTATAGCTACATCGCGCGGGACAACTGAGACCTAGCTACAAAGGCTCCCTTACTTACCAAACCGGTTAGGAACTAATAATGAATGCAGATGTAATTTCAATCTATAAGAATAAAATTGCTGAAAAAAATGGTGGCCAAGAAAAACGTGGGCGCATTGATATTCAGGGCGTCAGTATTATTTTTGGTTCAGGGGCAGATGAGAATATTGCAGTGACCGAAACCAGCCTAACAATTAATCCCGGTGAGTTTGTCTGTATTCTCGGGCCCTCAGGCTGTGGTAAATCGACCCTGTTAAATTCCATCGCCGGTTATGTTACACCCTCGTCTGGAACAGTCCTGGTAGATGACGATGAAGTGGCGGGCCCTGGGCCTGATCGCGGCATGGTGTTTCAACAGTACTCTTTGTTCCCCTGGAAGACAGTGCTAGAAAATATAGCCTTCGGCCCAAAACTGGCTGGCTGCAGTCCAGACGAATGCAGTTCGATTGCCAACACATTTTTAGCAATGATTGGTCTGACTAAAATAGCCAACACCTTTCCCGGTGAACTATCAGGGGGTATGCAGCAACGGGTGGGTATTGCCCGTGCGCTGGCAAATTACCCTCGCGTGTTACTGATGGATGAGCCGTTCGGTGCACTAGATGCCCAGACTCGCATAATGATGCAAGAGAGCCTGCTCAATATATGGGCTGAGTTTGGCATTACGGTTGTGTTTGTTACCCACGATGTGGATGAAGCAATTTTTTTAGCAGACCGCATTCTCGTCATGAGCGCCAGCCCAGGTTCTGTTATCGCAGATCTGAAAGTGAATCTTGAGAGACCGCGCAAGCCTGAGTTGGCTACCTCACATGATTTTGTAGAGTTAAAGAAGCAGTGCCTCGGCTACATTAGGGCAGAGAGCCTGAAAGCATTTGAGCAGGTAGGAGCCTAATGCGATGTCGATACTAGTTCGGGCTTTTTCGAGAGGTGTTTTTGTCAGCGCTCTGCTGGCAGGGCAGGTCATGCTCGCGGCTGAGGCTATAGCGGCGACAGATGATTATGAACGTGTTAAGAATCCTGTAGCCGTGAAACCTTTTTCTCTCGCGGATCAAAATGGTGCGCCCTTCAATCTGCAGAGCTTAAAAAATCATTGGTCAATGATTTTTATTGGGTTTACCACCTGTCCCGATGTCTGTCCGGTAACCCTAGGTAATCTAGAAGCGGTGCGCGCCGAAATGGGCTTGCGGGTAAGTCCAGAACGCATTCCACGCATTATCTTTCTGGCGGTTGATCCGGCGCGAGATGTGCCCGTATTAAAGGAATATCTCGGTTATTTCCATCCCCAATACATAGGTATTAGCGGAGAGGTTAATCAGATCGGGTCTCTTATTAATAGCCTTAACGCCTTTTATCGACTCGATAAAAAGCATACCGATGACAATGACTATGACGTACTACACACAGCCTATGTCTCACTCATAAATCCGGCGGGAGAGATGGTCGCAAAGCTAAACCCGCCGTTCCATCCTCATAAAACAGCCATGTACCTTTCGCAGTTAATTAGTGGAGTACGGTTCGATGATTAGAATCACCCGAATAGCCATTAGTCTGTTACTTCTAGTGCAAAGCATTCAGCTTAGTGCAGAACAGCAGGTTGACCCCGCAGGCAGCCCCAGGCCAAAAGTGGTGGAGGTTGCAGAGGCATGGGTGGGACTAACGCCCCCCACGATGGCGATGAACGCAGGTTATTTTTCTCTGTCCAACCTGAGTGACAATCCCATTGAGTTAGTGTCTGTTACCAGTCCTGCCTACGGCAGCATTGAGATCCATCAGTCCCAGCTACTAAACGGTATTGCCAGTATGAGAATGCTGCCAACGCTAACCATACAGGCTCACCAGCAGGTTCAGTTTGAATCTGGTGGCCTGCATCTAATGATGCGCAAACCCATTGTAGCCATGTCTCTCGGTGATAGCGCTGTAGTGCAGCTGCATTTCAAGAATGGCACAAGCGTGCATGTTGAAATGCCGGTGTTAAAAAGTAAATCCCGCGACAGCCATCATGAACAGCATAACCATCATCAACACCATTAACTGTCGAGCTAAGTGGCAGCTATGACAGACTCTCGATTAACCCTAGCGATCCTATTCTTTGGCACTGTGTTTTTTATCAGTAAAGCATCAGCCGGCATGATTGATAAAGAGGGGATGGACGAGTGGGAAATCTGTGCCATGTGCCACAACGTCAATGGTATCAGCAGAATGGCCAAATTCCCGAAATTGGCTGGGCAAAAACCAGCCTATATTCGCAAACAATTCTTGGATTTCTATCATGGCCGACGAAATAACGGCGGAGGCCAAATGGAGACCATAGCCACTGAAGTTGACTTGGCGGCGGTAGACAGTATTGCCACTTATTTCGCTCAGTTGCCACCACCTGCGGCTAAAAAACTGGAGCCTGATGCTGACAGTATTCAGCGCTTCTCAAGGGGCGAGAAATTATTTTATCAGGGCCGAGGAAATATTCCAGCCTGTGCCAGTTGCCATGACCCCCTAGGTTATACCGGTCGCCAAAATACACCTCTTGAAGTACTTGATATTCAGTTAATCGCACCCTGGTTATTCGCACAGCATGAACAGTATTTGGTTAAGCAACTAAAGGATTTTAGTGCATCTATTCGAAGTAATGAAGAAACTGGATCTATGCATCATATCGCTCAACAGCTCGACGAAGAAAGTATTCGGTCTGTGGCATTTTTTCTGGCGCGCGAGCAACCCAGCAGAGAAGAATGATTGGTTTGTACTGCACCGATTTGGCGCTTTTTTGCGCACCCTTTAAGGGCGACCTACGAGACAAAATGGTGCGTCGTTTGAAAACGCACCATTAGGCTGCAGTGCCCGTAATTGCTAGGTTTTTTAGAGTTTTATTTGTTGAAAAGTGTTGTTATTACTTGTCATGACAAGTAAGATTAATCACTCAATATTTGGAGGTTTTGAGATGTCCTTATCAGACAAAAACATGTCCCACTTGCCTCTGTATATTCAAATAAAGGAATCATTAAAAAAAGACATTTTAGGTGGGCGTTATGTGCCTTATCAGAAGATGCCATCGGAGAGCGAATTAATTAAATCATTCGGCGTTAGCCGGATTACCGTTCGCCAAGCACTGAGAGATTTACACCTAGAAGGTTTGATTTTTACGTCACAGGGAAAGGGCACCTTTGCGAGTAAGCCAAAAGCAACCCAAGATGTTAAATATCTGCAGGGTTTCGCTGAAGCAATGGGACCAAAAGGCTATGAAGCCACCGCACGTTTGGTCAGTATTCGTGAGATGGCGCCGAGCCGAGAGGTTAAAAGTAAACTTAAGGTATTAGCGAAAGAGCCAGTTGTTGAGGTGATTCGAGTGAGATATTTGAATCGTGAACCAGTGTCTGTAGACAGCTCTTATTTCCCCTTAGCAATAGGCCGTAAATTATTTTCTAAAGATATGAGTGGCGATATTTTTCCATTACTAGAAAACGAATTAGGCCTTGAATTGGGGTTGGCAGAAGTTAGTTTGGAGGCCCGGCCAGCCGATGCCAGTACGGCAAAATTACTGGGCTCTGAATCGGGTTGTCCGATTATGTGGGTGCAGCGACTGACCTACGACCGTCTGGGTGAACCTGTCGATTTTGAGTATTTAGCCTTCCGTGGTGATACCTATAAATACCAGTTCCAGATTGAGAGGTCCTGAAGATTAACGCCAAGACCTAAATTATTTTAACTAAATCAGTGAGTAGTCACTCACTTAAATATCGAAAATTGGACGAGGAAACTCATGAATCTCCCTGACGACATAGAAGTAAAAGACATTGATATACTAATTATCGGTGGTGGTACCGCCGGTCCGATGGCTGCAGTAGCGGCTAAAGAAAAGAACCCTGACGCCTCAGTGATGCTGCTCGAAAAGGCCAATGTTAAACGTTCTGGCGCCATCAGCATGGGCATGGACGGACTTAATAATGCCGTTGTACCCGGTCACTCGACACCTGAGGACTATGTAAAAGAAATCACCATTGCTAACGACGGCGTCCTTCTGCAAAAAGGTGTTATGACCTATGCAGAAAATTCTTTCGCAATGATTCAAAAGCTTGATAAATGGGGTGTCTACTTCCAGAAAGATGAGACTGGCGAGTACGACATGAAGAAGGTACACCATCTGGGTACCTATGTTCTGCCTATGCCAGAAGGGCACAACATCAAGAAAATCCTTTATCGCCGTCTGCGTCGTCATCGGGTGACTGTTGAAAATCGCTATCAGGCTATTCGCATTTTAAAAGATGCTGAAGGCAATGCCTGTGGTTGTATTTCCTTGAATTCCCGCACTGCTGAGATTTTGGTGATTCGTGCCAAGTCGGTAGTTATGTGTACAGGTGCAGCCGGACGAATCGGTTTACCGGCCTCAGGCTACCTCTTTGGTACCTACGAAAATCCCTCTAACTGTGGTGATGGTCACTCAATGGCATTCCATTGTGGTGCCGAGCTAACCGGCCTTGAATGCTATCAGATTAACCCCTTGCTTAAAGACTATAACGGCCCTGCCTGCGCCTATGTGACCGGGCCATTAGGTGGTTATACCGCCAACTCCAAGGGTGATCGCTTTATTGAATGCGATTACTGGAGTGGTCAGATGATGATGGAGTTTTACAACGAATTGCAGGGTGGTAACGGACCTGTGTTCTTGAAGCTCGATCACCTTGCTGAAGAGACTATTCAAGAAATTGAACATGTACTGCACACCAACGAACGTCCCAGTCGCGGGCGCTTCCATGATGGTCGTGGCGTAGATTACCGCACCAAAATGGTTGAAATGCATATCTCCGAGATTGGCTTCTGTGCCGGTCACTCTGCTTCAGGGGTCTGGACTAACGAAAAAGGCGAGACCACTGTGCCTGGACTGTATGGCGCCGGTGATATGGCCTCAATTCCTCACAGCTATATGCTTGGTGCCTTTGTGTTTGGTGAAATTTGTGGTGTTAATGCCGCCGAATTTGCTGAGGGCAGAGAGTTCGCTGAACTCGATATGGACTTCATTATCTCTGAGCGTGACCGTATTTTAGCGCCAATGAAACGCACTGATGGCATTCCTCCGAGCCAATTTGAATACAAGGTTCGCCGTCTCGTGAACGACTATCTGCAGCCACCCAAGGTGACTAAGAAGATGGATATTGGTTTACAGCGTCTGATCGCCATGGAAGACGACATTCAACATCTGTTTGCCCGTGACGCCCATGAACTACTGCGCGCCAACGAAGCACAGCATGTGTATGACTGCGCCAAGATGGCCGCTGTGGCGTCTATGTACCGTACTGAAAGTCGCTGGGGTCTCTATCACCACTATGTTGATCACCCTGAAACCAATAACGAAGACTGGTTTTGCCATGTTCAGCTACATAAAAATGAAGATGATGAAATGGTCTGTAAGACACGCCCAATCGATCCTTATGTTGTTGAGTTAGATGACAACGAAAAGAATGCCTACTCGCAAATGCGCGTCCAGCAGGCCAGCTAATTAAACACTTTATGGAGCATTACCCATGCCAATAGCATCGCAAATATCAATGGTTCCCGTCGTCGTAGATGATGACAAATGTATCGCCGAAAAGGGTTGTCGGACCTGTATCGATGTGTGTCCTCTCGACGTTCTGTGGATTAACGAAGAAACCGGAAAAGCGCACATGAAATATGACGAATGTTGGTACTGCATGCCCTGTGAGACAGACTGTCCTACAGATGCCGTGACCGTAAATATTCCTTACTTACTGCGCTGAGGTTAACCATGTCTAATTTTACAGACCCATTATTAATTTCTATCGAGACACGACTGCAGGATGCAGACGCAGGTATTCGTCGAGTGGCGGTTATGGACCTTGTCGATAGTCCCGAGCCTGAGGCCGTTGAATTATTGATTATTGCACTTAGCGATGCAGATGAAAATGTACGCATGGAGGCCGCTAAGGTAATCGACGAGTTCGAGCCCATGGATATGATGGACTCGCTGGTAACTGCACTTATCTCCGTTGACGAGAATGTGCGTAATGCCGCGGCAAGCGCGCTGGCAGATTTGAAAGACCCTGCCGTTGCCCCTGCGCTTATTGAAGCTCTCAAGGAAGACGATACCTTTGTTCTCACCGCCATCTTGCGTGCGTTAAAGCAGTTGCGTATCAAAGATGCACGTCCCCACGCCATAGAGCTATTGCAGCATGCTCAGGCGGGTGTGCGTCGTGAAGCGGTTGGTGTACTCGGGTATCTGCAAGATGTAGAGAACCTGCCACAGCTTATGTCAGTGGCGAGTAATGACGCCGATCCAGAAGTTCGCCGTGCTGCTGTTGGCACATTGATCTTTGCCCCTGCAGGTATGGTGGCAGAGTCATTGATGAAAGCCATTAGCGACGAAAATTGGCTGGTGCGTGTTGAGTCAATCAAGGGTCTCGGCAAGCTCAAGATTCAAGAGTCACTGCCCCTGTTAATGGCGGCAGTTGATGATGAACGCTGGCAGGTACAGGAAAAGGGCGCAGAGGCCATAGGCTTGCTGGGTGCCTATAAAGGTATTCCGGCACTGGCTAAATGTATTGTTGATCCCATCAGTAACCTGCGTAAATCCGCTGTTGCTGCACTGGGTCAAATTAAGCATATAGATGGTCTGCCACTGCTTGAGATCGCCAAGAATGACAATGATCCAGACGTGCGTAAATTAGCACGCTGGGCCAGCGATCAGATCGCTGCAGCATCAGAAGTGGAGGCATAGCCCGTGACGTTTGTTGTTACTGAACAGTGTATTAAGTGCAAGTTTACCGACTGTGTAGATGTGTGCCCAGTAGACTGTTTTCACGAGGGTCCTAACTTTATCGTGATCAACCCAGAGGGCTGTATTGACTGCGCCCTCTGTGTTCCCGAGTGTCCTGTGGATGCGATTTTCGATGAGGCAGATCTTCCCGATGAGTTCCAAGAATACATCCAGATCAATGCGGACCTCTCAGAGACATGGCCCGAAATTAGTGCCACCACAGATCCTCTGCCGGATGCCCAAGAATGGGCCGATCAGCCGGGTAAGCGGGATGCATTAATTCTCGCAGCATAGATTACAACGTAAAAAAACACCTGATGCATTGAGTCGAATCTAGTTGATTGGTTTTAGCTAGAGGGCTTCTCTGCGATAACGTTAACGTCAATCACGTCTAGAGACTAACCAATGAATTCAGATATGCCGCTGTCAATAAAGCTTAAAAAGCGCGCGAGCCTACTTGAATTGAGTTGGTCAGAAGGCGATGTAGACCAAATATCCGAACAAAACCTACGCCGTTACTGTGCCTGTTCTGGCTGCAGGGCTAAAAAACAAGTAGGCGTCGAACTGATGACGGATAACGCATCGGTCACCGACATGGTGTTAATGGGTACAACCGGTGTGCAGATAAAGTTTTCTGACGGACATGATCGCGGTATTTATCCCTGGGGCTACTTGCGCGCGATTGCAAAGGGTGAGGGCGAGGTTTTTCTCAATGACTAATGTCAGCGCCAAATTCAAACCGGTGGCCATAGAACGCCTCACCACATTGCGAACCAGCACAACGTTACTGTTGCCGGGCATAACCTTTTGTATCATAGTGGTGCTCGCGGCTAATTATATTACCGACCATTATGGAAGCCCGGCGATTCTCTGTGCACTGTTGTTGGGAATGGCTTTTAATAATATCTCCAAGTATCCCGAATTTTCTCGTGGCCTAGAATTTTGTGGCAAAACCGTTCTACGCTGCGGTGTAGCCCTGCTCGGTGTGCGCATTACCTTTAGTCAGATCTCAGAGCTTGGCATACAGCCGGTGTTCGTCGTGTTTGCCGTAGTGATCGCGACTCTAGGCTTTAGTTTACTGGTGGCAAAACTGCTAAATATTGAGCGTATTCCGGCGATTATTGCAGGGGCCGGTGTGGCGATATGCGGTGTGTCTGCCGCACTAGCGGTAGCCTCAGTTCTGCCCACTAATAAAGAGACAGAAAAGAATCTACTTTGTACCGTGGTGGGTATAACTGGCTTAAGTACCATCGTGATGGTGGTTTATCCGGGAATGATGGTGAGTCTAGGGTTTAATCCTGAACAGATAGGACTTTTTCTCGGTGCCAGCATCCACGATGTAGCCCAGGTATTTGGTGCAGGGCACATGATCTCAGACGAGGTTGGGGAACTGGCCACCTATACAAAGATGTTAAGAGTCTCAATGCTGGTTCCTGTGGTGTTAGGGCTCGGCTTTATTTACCGCAATGCCGTCTTAGAGAGCCTTAAGATGTCGTCAGCAGGGCAGGGTGTAGATTCCTTAAAAGGTGCCAAGCCCACATTATTTCCATTATTTTTAGTCGCCTTCGTCGCGCTTGTTGTACTTTCAAACCTATCGGTAATCCCCACAGTCGCCATAGATTATATGGGCGACCTATCGGCGCTCTGTCTGCTGATAGCCATGGCAGCGTTAGGGACCAAAACCAATTTAATCGAGATGTGGAAGCTGGGGCAAAAGCCCTTTTTATTACTGCTTCTCAACACCCTTTTTATCGGCCTACTGGCCTACCTGTTAATTCAATAGAGGATTTAACCGACTATGGCAAATTTGATGACAGAAACTGTTACCGAAGTGCACCATTGGAATGACACGTTATTTAGCTTTAAGACGACAAGAGACATGTCGTTCAAATTTGAAAATGGCCATTTCACCATGATCGGCCTAGAAGATAATGGACGGCCCTTACTGCGCGCCTACAGCATAGTCAGTGCTAATTACGAAGAAGAACTTGAGTTCTTTAGCATCAAAGTCCCTGATGGCCCACTGACATCAAAACTACAGCACTTAAAAATTGGTGATGAAATTTTTGTTAGCAGCAAATCTACAGGCTCGCTAACGGTTGGTAATATGCTGCCTGGCAAGAACCTTTACCTGTTTAGTACAGGAACCGGATTGGCACCTTTTTTAAGCATTATTCGCGACCCTGAAGTGTATGAGGCGTTCGATAAAATAATACTGACCCATGGTGTTCGCAATGTTAACGAACTGGCCTACCGTGAATCGATCAACGAGCACTTGCCAAATAATGAATATTTTGGTGAAGAAGTGCGTGAAAAACTTATTTATTACCCCACAGTGACCCGTGAAGAATATGAGTTTCAGGGACGGATTACCGACTTAATCGAATCTGGAAAGTTTGCTGAAGATATAGGCTTGCCTGCGCTTAATCCTGAGAGTGATCGCGCCATGCTCTGTGGTAGTCCAGCGATGTTAAAAGACACCTGCAAAATTCTAGATCAATTGGGCTTTGTTGAAACGCGACACGGCGAGCTTGGTAGCTATGTGGTCGAAAGAGCCTTTGTAGAATCCTAAGCTAAATCGCGCAAAACCGGATATGGGAAAGTAATCATGGCAGTTATCACCGAACAATCAGTCTATGTAGCACTCGGGTTTATTATGGATCCCTTTTTACAGCGCGACTATGTAAGCCTAAAAGCCATAGAGACGCTCAGTGTGGTTGATAACAGAGTACAGCTCAGCCTAAAGCTTGGTTATCCCGCAGCGTCCATGCTTGGCAAGATTACACTGCATGTAAAGACCCAGCTTCAAGCAGCGGGATTTGAAGATCCAGAGGTTAGGGTTGTTACTGACGTAGTGGCCAGTCCCAGTCAAACAGCAGAGGGTCATCTGAGTGGTATTAAAAATATTATTTCTGTTGCCTCAGGAAAGGGCGGTGTTGGCAAATCCACCACCGCAGTGAATCTTGCATTAGCCTTGCATGCCGAAGGCGCCAGCGTGGGAATACTGGACGCCGATATCTACGGCCCCAGTCAACGCACAATGCTGGGTGTGGCAGATGATGTAAAACCCGAACTGGTCGACGAGAAATATCTTAAGCCAGTGATACGAATGGGTATTAAATCTATGTCCGTAGGCTATTTGTCAGAGGAGAAAGCCCCGATGATATGGCGCGGACCAATGGCCACGCGCATGCTTAGTCAGCTCATGGAGCAAACCATTTGGGGTGACTTAGATTATCTAGTGATTGATATGCCACCGGGTACCGGTGATATTCAAATCTCACTGGCGCAAAAGATCAGCGTGTCCGGTGCGGTGATTGTTTCTACACCTCAGCAAGTTGCGTTGATCGATGCCCGTAAAGGCATCGAAATGTTTAACAAGGTGGGCATCCCCGTACTGGGTATTGTCGAAAATATGGCGACGCACATCTGCTCAAACTGTGGCCACGAAGAATCAATTTTTGGCGCCCATGGCGCAGAGGCCATGGCCAAAGAGTATCAGGTGGCGCTGTTGGGTTCACTGCCATTGGATAGCCGTATCAGAGAAGATGTGGATCAGGGTTTACCGACGGTAGCCTCAGACCCAACAGGCCCACTGACCGCAGCGTACACCTCCTTAGCCCATAATGTAGCCGCCCAACTGTGGCAGCTCAATCAAACAACCCCAGTCAGCCCAGAAATAGTAATGCTAGAAGAATAATTAATGCCGTGATCTAGCAGATTCCCCGTCATGCCAGCGAAGGAACGTCATCCCAGCGCAGGAACGTCACCCCAGTGAAGGAACGTCACCCCAGCGAAGGAACGTCACCCCAGCGAAGGCTGGGGCTGGGGCTGGGACCAGGGCCTCAACATGGATTACCGCCTACGCGAGAATGACATGACGGGTTTGCAAGAATGGTGAGTTTACTTGCCTAAGGTAGGTTCCACAGGTTACAAAAAAAGCCCCCTCAAACACCCAATGCCTCTTCTAGGCTAGCTTATAAATAAATTTCCATTTCCCAAGCTTTTCACCCAGAATGCAAGCTCGTTTTTTTAAGTGGCGGGGTTTCTTGGCCCCGTCGCCGTTTTAGTAGAGTGAGTTTTTTATGCATGAATACTGAAGACAGATTGCCAATTATTGTGGGTGTGGGGCAGGTTGTCGACCATTGGGATGGTGGCGATCTAAGTCTGGCGCCGAGTCCGATTGGCTTGATTGCGGAATCTATTAAGCGCGCCCAGGCTGATGCTGGGGTGGCGGATCTTGGTGACAAGTTGGATACCTTGGCGGTGGTGAGGGCGTTTACAGATTCTTTGCTTACGCCGTTTGATCCCTTTGGTAAGGCGAAGAACTTTCCTGCGGCGGTGATTGATGCAACTGGGCTGCAGCCTAAGAAGACCATTTATTCTACGGCGGGTGGCGAACAGCCTCAGTCGCTGGTGAATGAGCTGTGTGAAGACATTGCCCGCGGTGATATTCGTTTGGCGATGATTACCGGTGGTGAGGCGGTGGCTGCGCTTAAAACGGCGTTGAAGAAGCGGTTTACGTTGGATTGGTCGTCGGATGCGGTGGCTGAGGTCGATGAGCGTGGTGCCCAGACTGACTTTATCTCTATGTATGAGGTGCTGAATGGTATGGGCTTGCCGCCGCAAACCTATGCGGCGATGGAGGAGGCTCTGCGGGCTCGGTTGGGGCTGTCGAAGTCGGATTACTTGGGTTATATGGCGGGTATCTGTGCGGGGCTGTCTGAGACGGCTGCGCAAAATCCTTACTCACAGTTTCCTGAAGCGCGGTCTGCGGCGTTTTTGGCGGAGCCTTCGAAAGACAATTACCCTATTTGCGACCCTTACCTTAAATGGCACATTGCTCAGGATGCGGTTAACCAGGCGTCGACCTTAATGCTGATGAGTGTCGGCTATGCTAAAGAGCTGGGTATTGAATCTGATAAATGGATCTATCTGCATGGCTACTCGGATGTTAAAGAAAAGCTGGTGTCTGAACGCCCTGATTTGTCGAAGTCTAGGGCGCTGGAGCTTGCTATTGCTGGCGCTATCGACAGTGCGGGTATTGCTGCTGGGCGAATTGCTTACCGTGATATTTACAGCTGTTTCCCGATTGTTGTGCACCTTGCGGCTGAGGTGTTTGGGCTTGACCCCTTGCATGACCAGATGAGTATGACCGGTGGGCTGCCGTTTTTTGGTGGCTCGGGGAATAATTATTCTACCCATGGGATTGCCACGATGGTCGAAACCTTGCGCCAGGATCGAGAGGCTTATGGTCTGGTGCTGGCCAATGGTGGCTTTATGAGTAAGCAATCGGCGGGGGTCTATTCGGCGAAAGCACCCGATAGCTGGGCCGATGTTTCCAGTGCGCATTTGCAGGCGGAGGTAGATGCTCAGCCTGAACCCAGGTTGCTGAATGAAGATTGCACGGCGGTTATTGAGGCTTACACAGTGCGCCATGGCCGCCACGGTGTCGCCCATGCGTATTTGTTTGCGCGTAATAGTGAAGGCCGGGTGATGGCGACGGTGCCGGTAGATCACCACGCTACCATGGATGCCCTGCACACATTTGATAGTCCGGTTGGCCAGACGGTTAACATTATTCATCGAGAGGGTAAAAATATTCTCTCTAATCCCCAACCATTAGGTACTCCTATGTCAGACGATTTTCTCTCACGCGATTTTAAATACGTAGACCTTAAACGCGACGGCAATGTGCTTGAGGTTACGCTTAATCGCCCTGAGGCTTACAACGCTCTGTTTAGTGCGGCTCACTTTGAGTTGGCTGAAATTTTTGATGAGTTTGAGCGCGACCAAGACCTCTGGGTGGCTATTGTTACCGGTGCTGGCGAAAAAGCCTTTTGTAGTGGTAACGACCTTAAGGTGTCGGTGAGCGGTGGTGATATGTCGATGCCTGCCTCCGGATTCGCGGGGCTATGTTCGCGAACCGATCGCGAGAAGCCGGTTATTGCGGCGGTTAATGGGGTTGCGATGGGCGGCGGTTTGGAAATTGTGTTGGCCTGTGATTTGGCTATTGCTGATCCTATGGCGAGCTTTGCGCTGCCGGAAGTGAAGGTGGGTCTGTTTGCTGCTGCGGGTGGGGTGCAACGTTTAACCCGCCAAATTGGTGAGAAGGCGGCGATGGAACTGATTTTGACGGGCCGTAAACTGGGTGCCGATGAGGCTTCTGCGTTGGGGTTAATTAATTCTATCTCGGCGTCGGGTGATGTGATGGGCGCTGCCCGTGCCTTGGCGCAAACCATTGCCGGAAATTCGCCGACGTCTATTCGGGCGTCGAAGCGTGTGCTGAATGCGGTTGATGATTTAGGCAAATGGGATAAGGCGCTGGCGCTTAGTCAGGCTGAAATTGCGCAGCTGATACAGTCTAAGGATGCCCGCGAGGGTATGACGGCCTTTGTGCAAAAGCGAAAGCCTAATTGGGTGAACGGATAAACGAGATTGGCATTTTCGGGGTAAGATCGGTGGGCTATTAAATAAACAGGCTACTCGATAGATCATGTGCGCTTAGATCAATTTTTTAGAAACGTTATTTTTACCTTTATAACTAAAATACAAACAGGGGAATAAAACAATGGAACTCAACGCTAACATCAGTGCGGTTGTTACGGGCGGGGCTTCTGGCCTTGGCGAAGCAACGGCGCGTAAGCTTGCGGCTCTCGGCGTCAAAGTCGGCATTATTGATATGAACGAGGAAAAGGGCCAGGCTCTGGCCAAAGAACTTGGCGGTGCCTTTGCTAAGGTGAATGTGACCTCTGATGAAGAGGTTGCTCGAGGCTTTGCTGAGTTACGTGCGGCCATTGGTCAGGAGCGTCTGTTAATTAACTGTGCGGGTATCGGTGATGCGTTGAAAACGGCGTCGCGGGATCGCGAAACAGGTGCGATTAACCCCCATTCTATGAAGCGTTTTCAGCGCGTATTGGACATTAATTTGTCGGGTACTTTTCGCTGTATCGCGGAATCGGCGGCGGGGATGATGACCCTGGATCCGGTTGATGGTGAACGCGGTGCTATGGTAAATACGGCCTCTGCGGCGGCGGAAGATGGTCAGGTAGGGCAGGCGGCTTATGCGGCGTCTAAGGCCGGTATTGTGGGTATGACGTTGCCCATAGCGCGGGATCTGTCACGTGAACTTATTCGTGTGAATACTATTTTGCCGGGTATTTTTGATACGCCGTTGCTGGCGTCTGCTCCTGAGCCTGTTAGGCAGGCTCTCGGCGCGATGGTGCCGCACCCTGCGCGTTTGGGTATGCCGGAAGAGTTTGCGTCGCTAGCGATTGAGATGTGCCGCAATAGCTACTTTAACGGTGAAGATGTGCGTCTCGATGGTGCTATTCGTATGGCCCCAAAGTGATCGGTTAATATTGGCCTTATGGCGTCAGGATGCAATGTCTTGGCGCCTTGTGGTACTTTTGTCGTGCTCTTACCTAGCTTTATGGTGCTTTTACCTTGCTCGATTCGCGCTTTAGCCCCTCTCTAGCCCCTCCTAGTCTCGATAGTCACCTCCTGAGTAATGTTAACCCTGTGACATTAGTCCTCAATAAGTCTTCATATGTCTCGTTTAGGCGCTATAACTTACTCATAGAGCTTGGCTTGTTGTTAAATTATTGCTCGTTGAAGAGGAGAATAACATATACGATAATACATAATTGGTGGTTGGGTAGCGGTTGGGTAGTGGTTGGAATGTAGTCTTAGATATTTTATGTGTCCTATTAATAAGGGGTGTTAGACCATGAAAGGTATGCTGTTCACGGCGTTGTTAGAGCTTATTGAGGCGGAGTTTGGCTCTGATGTTCTCGATGACGTGCTCGACGACGTTAAGCCTGCCAGTGGCGGTATTTATACCTCTGTGGGTACTTACGACCATACTGAGCTTGTCGCTATGTTGGTGTCGCTGAGTAAGCAAACCAATGTGTCGCTAACCAATCTTACTAAAACCTTTGGTATGTACCACTTCGCTGAATTTACGGCGGCCTATCCCTATTTGTTTGAGGGCCTTAACTCTTCGTTCGAGTTGCTGGAGAAGATTGATTGGTTTATTCATGCGGAAGTGAGAAAGCTGTATCCGGGTGCGACACCGCCGAAGTTTGAATGCACAAGATTGAGCTCTACCAGTATCGAGTTAATCTACAAGTCTCCGCGCTGTTTGGGTGATGTGGCTGAGGGACTTATTTATGGCTGCGCGTCGCACTACGGTGAGAAGATACTGGTTCGCCGGGAGAGGCTGGGTGATATGACCGGTTCTACCGAACGATTTCTGCTGACGCTGCTGGGAAAATAAGCATAGTCGCTACTTTGACAAGCTCTTTACAACAGCGTCTTACAGCCTTTCCTTACAGCCGCTTATTAGAGCACGGCTTTGGAGGCGCTTCTTAGAAGTGCGCCTGCAACCATTTTAAAATATCTTGATAGACCTCTTCTCTGTTGGTCTCGTTGATCATTTCGTGACGACCCTGTGGGTATAGCATTAAATCTACCTGCTTGACGCCGGCTTTGAGCAACATCTGCTGAAGTTTTAAAACGCCTTTTCCCTGCTTGCCGACCGGATCCAGTTCACCGGCAAATAGATAGATTGGCAGTTCGGCATTGATACGCGCCATGCCTTTGGGTGCTGACAGGTCTGCGAGACCGGTTAAAAAGTCGACCCAAGATTGGGTGGTAATTGCGCCGCCACACAGGGGGTCGGCTATGTAGCTGTCGACTATCGAATGATCTCTTGATAGCCAGTCTTTTTCGGTGCGGTTGGGTGTGAAGGCACGGTTAAACGCGCCAAAAGAAAGTGCTTCTAATAGGTTGCTAACCTTGCGGCCACCCACTCTTAGGCGCTCGATTTTGGCCAAACCTGCGACGACTTTAAAGGCGGTTGGGGCATCGTAGTTGGAGCCGGAGAGTATGAGTCCTTTGAATCGCGTGCTGAGTGTTTCGTCTAGTTCGGCGGCATAACGCTGGCACAGATGATTGGCCATAAAGGAGCCCATGCTGTGGCCCAAAATAATTAGGGGTAGGTCGTTTTCGGCGGCGATGTGATTAATGAGCTGCCACTGGTCGTCAACCATCTGATTCCAGCCGTTGTTGTCGGCGACATGGTAGAGGCTGTCGACTGCGCGGCCGGTAAGGCCATGTCCGCGATGATCTCCCGCGGTGACCATTATTCCCTGCTGATTAAGAAATTCGGCTAGGTCGCCATAACGGGCGCCATGTTCTGCCATGCCATGCATGATGTGCAGCCAGCCTGTTGGTTTTTTGGGGGCCCACTCATGGTAGTAATGTTCGCTCGCTTCGCCACTGCTAAACGCCAGTGTTTTTCTTTCGCCCTTACTCATTCTGCTGTGCCCCTTAACGTTTGCGATCTCTTTGCCGCAATAATGTTACCTGTTGGTTTGATACGTTTCTCTGGGTGAAATACTACCATGTTAAAGGGGGTTGCCTTAGGGCTGTTTTGAAGGGGGTCTTATTGTTGGGAGTTGGCCTGTCTATGCTATGCTGCTAACCCCTATTATCATCTCGAGATTACCTGTGAATACTGTTGTTGCCGGGGCCTTTCTGCTTGTCGCGCTGTTACTGCCGATTAAACCACTGTTTTCTAAATGTACTGCCTGGCTAATGTCGCTGCAAAGCTGGAGCAGGTTTGCAGTGGTTGATTTTATGATTGCGGTGCCGCTTATTCTTTGGGTTGTTAGTACGGATAGCTGGTATTACTACACAGTTTGGATTGCATTATTTACCCTTGGATTGCTTCTGGTCTGTGAGGCTATTTATCTGTTGGCGGTTGATATTGATCTGTGTAAAAAGCACCTGCAGTTAGTACTTAAACATTATTATGCCATTGCGCTTCCTCTGGCGCTGCTGTGCTTAGTGCTGTCGCTGTTTATTCTGGGTCGCGCCTATATTGGCCCTGTTGTCGCGGTTTCTGACTGTGAGTCTGGTGCGCAATTATCGGTGGCTTGCAGGGTGACTAATCCGGAAGATCTGGCGATTACGCCAGATGGGCAGTTTATTATTGTCTCTGAATTTGGCGGTATAGCACCCATAGCAGAGGTTGGATCTGGGCGTTTGGCGCTGCTGAATGCGCAGACTAAGCGCCGTGTGCCCTTGCCGATTATTTATTCGGAGAATAGCTGGGGCGATGCCAGTTGCGAGAAGACTGCCGAGAGTCCCTTTGGTCCCCATGGTATCGATTTGGTGACGCGGGAGGATGGCCGTTATCAGCTTGCGGTGGTGAATCATATGGCCCATGAATCCGTAGAGATGTTTGAATTGGTAGCCCTAGAGCGAGAACAGGAAGCACAGCAGGAGCGCGAGCTAGTAGAGGCTACTCTGCCTGATGAACCGCGCAATCAATGGGGGCTGGTCTGGCGAGGCTGTGTGGTAGCGCCTGCGGAGAACTATCTCAATGATGTTAGCCTGCTCGCCGATGGCAGCTTTTTTGTGTCTCATATGTTTGGCCATGACTTCTCGGTGAATGACTTTTTAACCGTTGCTATTACTAAGCAAAACACAGGTTATGTACTGCACTGGGATAAGACTCATCGTTTTAGTCAGGTGCCGAATACTGATGGCGCGCAGCCTAATGGTGTTGCCTATGATGAACAGAATGGCCTACTTTATATGGCGTTTAATTTGTCGGACAGGGTTGCTGTGATTGATCTGGACCTTGGGCTAGAAACGGGGTCTTTTTCTGTTAATGCGCCAGATAATCTTATACTCAAGGCGGGTTCTCTTTGGGTAACCAGTTTGGATCATGAGATTCTGGATGTGTTTAGCTGTGAGGAGGCGGGTGTCTGTGCTCTGCCGTTTACAGTAACGGAGCTTGATGCACTGAGCTTGGATAAGCGTAATAGCTGGTCTTTTAAACGTGAGCCCTTTGGATTACCTACGGTGGCATTGCCGCTGGGTGATGAGGTTTTGATCGGTAGTTTTCGGTCTGACCGGTTGGCTTTCTTTTCTCTGGGGGCCGATAACGTAGTAGCGACTAACCCCGGCGTTATTAATTTAGAACCGACTAATCTGGGCGCTATCAACCCCGAAGCTACTACTCTAAAAGCTACTGACTAGTGACTACCAAGTAGGCAACCAGTTCGCAGTCCCCGCAGTTTTCAATACTGTGGGTTAGGTCGCCACGGTAATGGGCGGAGTCGCCTTCGCTGAGTTTGCAGTTATTGTCTCCGGAAATAATCTGAGCAGTACCGCTGGTGATGGTGAGCAGTTCTTTGGTGCCATCAAAATGGGGGGCGCTGGTTAAGCTTGTGCCGGGCTGAATGCGCAGTTCATAAAACTCAATATTCTTTTCGATATGCAGCGGTGACAATGTGCGTATCTGTATCTTTTTGTCTGACCGAAACAGGTTGCTCTTATCTTCGCCGTGGACCACTTCAATGGTGGAGGATGCCCAGGGCTGGTCGACCAGTTCACCGATACTCATACCAAAGGCCTGCGCGATTCTAAAGGTAACCGTTAATGTGGGGTTGGCTTGCCCGCGCTCAATTTGACTGAGCATGGAGCGGCTGACGCCGGAGCTGGTGGCGAGCTGATCTAGGGTTAGCTTGTGTTTTTTACGCAGCTCGGTCACTCGGTTGCTGAGTGTATGGCTAGCGGGGTCATGGTCGGTTGGCTTCATTGTTTTGGCTCTTGGTTTCTGCGCTTTATTCCCACTCTTTGTTTCTGCTCTTTGCTTCTGGTCTTTATGCCTACTCTTTATTTTACTATAAGAGAATAAAATCTTGCATAAAGGAATTCTAGCTTCTACGATACAGGAATAATTTCCCGTATAGTAAACAATTAATAGGAAAATAGCACCATGAAAGCACTGGTAAAACGGAATTCGACGCAGGGGCTGTGGTTAGAGGATGTGCCCGAACCAGAAATAGGCATTAATGATGTTCTTATCAAAATCGACCGCACCGCTATCTGCGGCACGGACATGCATATCTATAATTGGGATAGCTGGGCTCAGGCGACGATTCCAGTGCCTATGGTGGTTGGCCATGAATTTGTTGGCGAGATTGTGGATGTTGGCGCTAATGTGAATGACTTCCGTCCGGGGCAGATTGTCTCTGGCGAGGGCCATGTGGTCTGTGGTCGCTGCCGTAATTGCATGGCTGGGCGCCGCCATCTCTGTGCCCAGACCAGTGGGGTAGGGGTAGATCGACCGGGTGCCTTTGCGGAATATCTGGCGCTACCTATGTCCAATGTCTGGGAGCATCGTCCGGGGATTGATCTTGATGTAGCGGCGCTGTTTGACCCTCTGGGCAACGCTGTGCATACCGCGCTGCAATACGATCTTCTTGCTGAAGATGTACTGATTACGGGTGCTGGCCCGATTGGCGCCATGGCAGCGGCGGTATGCAAATATGCCGGCGCGAAGAATGTGGTTATTACCGATATAAACCCTGAACGACTGGCCCTGGCCAAACAGCTGGGTGCGACTCGAACGGTGGATGTGCGCACCGAGAAGCTAGCCGATGTGCAGCGCGAACTGGGTATGTCTGAAGGCTTTGATGTGGGGCTGGAAATGTCGGGCAATCCCTCTGGTTTTAGAGATCTACTGGCCAATATGTGCCATGGGGGCAAGGTGGCGATGCTGGGTATTCCGGGAGAGGAGATGGCGATTGATTGGAGTCAGGTAATTTTTAATATGCTGACGCTCAAGGGTATCTATGGCCGTGAGATGTATGAGACCTGGTACAAGATGTCGTCGATGATTGAGTCTGGCTTGGATATTTCGGCGGTGATTACGCATCGTTTGGGCTTTGAAGATTTTCAGCAGGGCTTTGATGCCATGAATGCGGGTGAAGCCAGTAAGGTTATTCTTAATTGGAAATAATGAACAGAGCTAGAGAGCGAATGAACGAGGGAAATAATAATGTACGGTGAATTTAAAGAGCATTTAACGGCTGAGCTAACTGAGATTAAAGCCGCGGGACTGTATAAGTCGGAGCGGGAAATTACTACGGCCCAGGGCGCCCGGGTTGGCGTTAATGGTAAGTCGGAGGTGTTGAATCTCTGCGCCAATAATTATCTGGGGCTGGCTCAGCACCCAGAGGTAAGTGCCGCTGCTAAAGCGGGCCTCGATAACTGGGGTTATGGGTTGGCATCGGTGCGGTTTATCTGTGGCACTCAGAGCCTGCACAAACAGCTGGAGCATAAACTCAGTGAGTTTTTGGGTATGGAGGAGACGATTCTTTATCCCTCGTGCTTTGATGCCAATGGCGGCCTGTTTGAGGTGCTGCTGGGCGCGGAGGATGCGGTTATCTCTGATGCGCTGAACCATGCCAGCATTATTGATGGTGTGCGACTGTGCAAGGCCCAGCGCTATCGCTACCGCAACAATGATATGACCGATCTCGAGGCCCAGCTTAAGGCAGCTGATGCCAAAGGGGCGCGCTTTAAGATGATTACGACAGACGGTGTGTTTTCGATGGATGGCACCATTGCGCGCCTCGATGAGATTTGTACGCTGGCGGAAAAGTACGGTGCTCTAGTGCACTTTGATGATTGCCATGCCACGGGCTTTATTGGTGACAATGGCCGCGGCACTCATGAGTACCGCAACTGTATGGATAGAGTGGATATTATCACCGGTACCCTGGGCAAGGCTTTGGGGGGTGGCAGCGGTGGCTTTACCAGTGCCCGTTCTGAGGTGGTAGATTTGTTACGCCAGCGGTCGCGGCCCTATCTGTTTTCTAATACGGTGGCGCCGCCTATTGTGGCAGGTGCGATTAAGGCGCTTGAACTGGTTGTTGAGTCTAATAGGCTACAGCAGAAGCTTAGGGACAATACGGCGATGTTTCGTGAGGGCCTTGAGCGGGAGGGTTTTACGCTGTTGCCGGGCAACCATCCCATTGTGCCGATTATGTTGAATGATGCGGCTCTGGCCAGTCAGTTTGCGTCGGCTATGTTGGAGGAGGGTATCTATGTGGTGGCTTTCTCTTATCCGGTGGTACCCAAGGGTAAGGCGCGTATTCGCACACAGATGTCGGCGGCACTGAGTAAAGAGGATGTGGAATTTGCACTGGAGGCTTTTGCTCGGGTGAAGCGTCAGCTCAAGCTATAAGTGGTTTATCTGGCGGATACAAAAAGGGCGACTCAGATGGGTCGCCCTTTTTATTGCTCGTTATTACAAGCGCTCGTTATTACAAGCCTTATTTATTAGAGGCTATTTATTGCTGCGGCATTACCTGGCCCTGACCATATCGCGCGTAAGTTGCTTCAAGCTTTGAGGGCAGGATATTAACTTTGCTAAGGTCGCCCTGAATATGGGGCAGTTCTAATACGCGCTTATCCATCACTTTAAACCACAGCCAAGGGATATAGGCGAGTAGATACATACCGTAATAGCCATTGGGCAGTTCGGGAATGTCGTCGAAGTTACGCAGGCTCTGGTAGCGGCGAATGGGGTTGGCATGATGATCTGAATGACGCTCCAGATGAAACAGTGCCAGATTGCTCATAATGTAATTCGCATTCCATGAATGATGTGGCTGGCAGCGCTCATAGCGGCCATTTTCATTCTTTTCACGCAGCAGGCCATAGTGCTCAATGTAGTTGGCTGAGGTGAGCTGATACCAGGCCCAGAAGTTATGCACCGCCAAAAATGGCAGCATAATCCAACCGAACAGATAAACCAGTGTGCCCTGTAATATCAGGCTCATGAGGTAAGACTGCAATATATTATTGTGCACCGACCAGGTCGCTTTGCCCTGCTTGTTAAGGCGTGTTTTTTCTAGGTTCCAGCCTCGTACAAAGGTGCCGGGAATTTCACGAAGGGTGAAGGCATAGATAGATTCGCCCAGTCTTGAGCTGGCGGGGTCGTCTGGTGTTGCAACCAGCACGTGATGACCGCGATTATGTTCAACACAGAAATGCCCATAGGCGGGCACGGCCAGTGTAATTTTGGCCAGCAGCTGCTCGAGGGCAGTTTGCTTGTGGCCCAGTTCGTGGGCCGTGTTGATACCTAGGCCACTGTAACCGCCGGCAATAATCGCCATCACCAAGACTGTCCATAGACTCAAATCATTGGTGCCAACCACGTAGGCCATAACGCCGAGCACTATAAAGTGTAGGGGGACGGTAAGCATGGTGAGAATACGGTAATACTTGTCTGCCTCTAATTGGGGCACAAGCTCTTCGGGAGGGTTGTTTTCATCGCTGCCGATTAGATAATCAAGAAAGGGCAGAACCAGATAGTTTACCGCGAGGGGTAAGCCTAGGGTCCACTCGATACCCGTTTGATAAAAAATTATCACACCCATAAGCGGGAAGACTGGCATCAGTACCGACATTAACCATAGGTAGCGCTTTTTGTCGGTGTAGGTAATAAGCCCTTTGTCGGGGTGCTGTAGTGAATAGGTCGCCATTGTTATTTCCTCTTATTGTGCTTTAGGGAATTAATACTTATTAATTGTAATTGACAGCTAGCTAACCAAGGGTGTCAAATACGGTCAATTGATGATTCATTTACCGTCATTTTTTGGTTTGTTTATGATTGCGTTGAGGTGTTTATGCACTCTTTTGTGTTGCCTGTATTGCTAGACCTGCTTGCTTCTCAGGGTATTACTGAGGCTCAGTTACTCGAAAATACGGGCCTAGACCCACTCGATTTAAGTGTCACAAAGTTTTTCAATGCTCAACAGGCAGATGAAATCTGCGGTAAGGCGATTGCGCTCTCTGGTGATCGGTTGTTGGGCATTAAGCTGGGAATGAGGCTAGAAATGGTCTCGTCTTTTGGGATACTTGGGTATGCTCTGACCACCAGTGCCACGGTAGGGGATGTGGTTAAGTTATTGGTGCGTTACAAACGGGCAATACTACCTAGCGTGCGTGTCGAATTAATACCTGGCGAGGGCTCTTTGGAGTTGCGCAGTGCAGCGGCCCATCTGCCTGAGGCACTGGAGCACTTTTATAAAGACGCGCTCTATGCTGGTCTTGTTACCAATCTGAAATTACTCACCGATACTCAGGGGGTGCCAGCAACCCTTGAGTTAAATTACGGCGAGCCAGAGGATAGGGCGTTCTATGAGTCGGTATTTGGCAAGGATATTCGTTTTAACTCAAGCCGCTGTGGATTGACGTTTGATGGGGACAGCCTAGCTGTAGCTATATCCTCCTCTGATCCTGTAGCCCAGGACGTCTTTCGTCGCGAATGTGATCGAATGCTGGCCGGCTACAATTATGTGGGTATGGTGAGTGAGCGAGTAAAACAGGCATTGTTAGGGTCACGCTCAGAATTTCCAACCTGTGCTGCTGTTGCCCAGCAGATGCATATGAGCGAAAGCACCTTGCAGCGACGCCTTCAAAAAGAGGGCACTAGATTTCAGCCGCTGCTAGATCAGGTGCGGTACAGTTTAGCCTTGGAGTATTTACAGGGCACCGAATTGCCTGTGTCAGAAATTGCGGCGCTGTTAGGGTTTAGTAACCCGGCTAATTTTCGGCGTTCGTTTAAGCGCTGGTCGGCAACGACCCCGGCGGATATCCGTCAGACCTAATTAATAGCGTCGGTTACAAAGGTGACGAACTCTGCATTGCTCCAGGAACTAGGGGCATCGGTATAGTGCCAGTTAGACCCTGTGCGAACCGTGTCATCGCCGGTTCTGTTGTAGGTGCTGTTACGCACTATGACTAGGTCGTGCTGGGGAAAAATGTAGATATTGTTTTTGTGCAGTCCCGCGGAATAAAAATACCCCAGGTCAGAGTTTATCCACCAGTGCAGGCCATAGTTCGAATCTGAGGCCAGATTTACTGAGACATCCGTGGCTGCATCAATCCAGTCTTTGGAGACTACCTGAGTATTGCCCCATTTGCCGTCGCGAGCGATTAACAGGCCAAAGCGCGCAAAGTCTCTGCTGGTGGCATCAATGCAGCAGTAGGTGAGGGCGTGGCTGGCTTCGTCTGTCCACCAGGTGGCGGTCATGCCGATTTTGGAGAACAGATTTACATCGGCATAATCCAATACATTCTGGCCAGAGGCATTCTCAAGCATGCCGCCCAGCAACATTGAATCGGTATTCTGATACACCCAGTTATTGGTTCTGGGGATGGTGGCAGGGGTCCTGTTCATGGCATAGGCGAGTTGGTCGCCACTGGCACCGCCAGACACATAAATCGCGGTATCGGTGGGGTCATTAGAGGCCATGCCAAGGCCGGAACGCATTTCCAAGATAGAGCGAATGGTGACGGCTTCTCTGTCTGTGTTGACCCATTGGGGCAGGTAATTTTCGGCGGGCACATCAATACTGCTAATCAACCCGTCGTCGACAGCAATGCCAATTAAGGTACTGGCGACGGATTTGGCCGTTGACCAGCTGGTGGCAATGGTCGCTGCGCTTTCACCCTCAGCGTAACGTTCACCGACAATGACGCCATGCCTGATAATAACCACGCCCTGAGTGTTGCGGCCAGCAGCGAAGGCATAGTCGAGAGCCGCATCAACCCCAGTTTGAGAAATACCGAGTTCTGCAGGAGAATGGACGGCCCAGCTCGCACCGGGAAAGGTGTTGGCATTGGGCAATGAGGGGGTAACGGGTTCCTCTGCTGTGATTGGCGTGCTTGAACCACCACCGCCACCACAGGACACAATAGACAAAAGAGATGCTGAAAGTAGTAATGACGCCATCAGGCTAGGCTGTTTCATAATTAGGCTGCTTTGTTTTTTTGTTATTGCAGTGACTATAGCGTTTTTCGTGGTGAAGTCCAAAGTCTAGAAGGGTATCTGTTTGCGTAAATTGTCTTGTGGGTTGATACAAAAAATGGGCGGATGCGTAAAACGTTTATAATGGTCAGTGACAGTGGTCTCAATCCTTTTTGGAGTTGTCTATCAATCAATCATCGATTCTTAATCAACCAAAGCTTTTTAATCAACCGAAGCTTCGCCCACAAAAACCCAATGCCGACTTTAAGCCAGATGAGGTCTCACGCATTATAGAAATGGGCTGGGAAGACCGTACGCCGTTTGAGGCCATAGAGAATTTATTTGGTCTCAATGAGTCTGCGGTGATTACGTTAATGCGCAGAGAAATGAAAGCCAGTTCATTTCGTATGTGGCGCAAGCGTGTATCGAGCCGCAAGACCAAGCATCTCTCCCTGCGTTCACCGGATGTCAGCAGGGGATATTGCCCCACCCAATACAAACGAGGCTAAGGAATATGCTGCTATTACAGTCCAATAAAATACTAAGACAGCTCTGTCTGGTGGCTACTTTTATCACTAGCGCCCTTAGTGGGGCTGTTAACGGGGATACGTTGATGGTTGAAAATTTTGAGTCAAACCCCGAGCAGCGCTGGAATTATGTCAGTGACCAGGTTATGGGCGGCGTTTCCACAGGGCAGGTGACCTATGGCCAGCAGGATGATGTGAGCTATGCCCATATGACAGGCACAGTGAGCACCGAGAATAATGGCGGCTTTATCCAGCTGCGCAGCCGGATTGCCAAAGGCTCGGCAGAAGCAGCGGCGGGAGTGATGTTGCGCGTGCGCGGCAAACCGCAAAAATATTTTGTCCATCTACGCACTAGCGGTACTGTTCTACCCTGGCAGTACTATCAGGCGAGTTTTGATATCGACGAGCAATGGCAAACCATCAGGATACCCCTCAGCGACTTTGCTCGTTCTGGGTCCTGGTTGGGCACTGCCGTCAAGTCTGCGTCTATTCGCAGTATAGGCGTGGTTGCCTTTGGTCGTGACCATGTTGCTGATATACAGATTGCTGAGGTTGGTTTTTACAGTCAGTGATTCTGATGCTCAATTGACATCGTTCTAATCTTCGATAATGATCTACGCTTACTGAGCGAGTTGTTAATCAAAGGGAGAGCAGGCATGTCAGATACAGACCCACATTTAAATCCGCGAACCACCGAAGGGCGCGGTAAACTCTACAGCAGTATTTTAGATACGATTGGTGATACGCCGGTTGTTCAGGTAAAAAAACTCGCGCCAGATAATGTGCGCCTGTATGTCAAAGCGGAGTTTTTTAATCCCGCCGGATCGGTTAAAGATCGCTTGGCCATTAGCATCATTGAAGAGGCCGAGCGCAGCGGCGCCCTAAAGCCCGGACAGACCGTTATTGAAGCCACTAGCGGCAACACAGGTGTTGGCTTGGCAATGGTCTGTGCTGCCAAGGGATACCCCTTTGTGGCGACTATGCCTACCAGTGTTTCGGTTGAGCGGCGCAAGCTAATGCGCTTTTTGGGTGCCAAGGTTATTCTTACACCAAAGGCCAATAAGGCCATGGGTTGCTACCTAAAAGCGGTAGAGCTTGCAGATGCCAATGGCTGGTTTCTGGCTCGTCAGTTTGAATCGGACGCCAATGCCTTGATCCATGAAAATACCACAGCGCGAGAAATACTGGCGGATTTCGCTGGCGACAAACTCGATTACTGGGTGACCGGCTACGGCACCGGGGGTACATTTTCAGGCGTGGCCAAGGTACTTCGCAAAGAGCGCCCCGAGACCAAAATTATTCTTAGCGAGCCGATTAATGCTCAGCTGATTGAAAGTGGTGTAGTACAGGAACGTGGCGAGGGTGGGGCACCTGCAGGGACTCATCCAGCCTTTGAACCGCACCTTATTCAGGGTTGGACGCCAGACTTTATTCCCGCCGTTTTACAGGAGTCCATCGATCAGAAGCGCTTTGACGAGCTGGCTCCTATCGATGCCCAAGAAGGTATTGAGGCATCCAAATTACTGGCGCGTAAAGAGGGCATCTTTACCGGTATATCTGGTGGCTGTACTTTTGCCGTGGCCCAGGAAATTGCAGCAACGGCAGCGCCGGGCACAGTCATTCTCTGTATGTTGCCCGATACTGGCGAACGCTATCTGTCATCGCCCCTGTTTGAAGGCGTAGGCGAAGCGATGAACAGCGAAGAGATTGCCCTGTCGACCTCTACACCCGGCTTTCACCTGGTTGATGAGTAGCCGATAAATAGTTGAGTAACAAACAGTTACGTTTGCCGCGCGGCAAAAGCCTCTAACTGTGCCTCTGTAGCTGGTGGTTGGTGATTTTCCTTCCACTGGCTGTAGGGCATGCCATAAATAGCCTCACGGGCCTGGTCATAATCCATTTCAATGGCGCGCTCTTCAGCGGCAGCCAGATACCATTTACTGAGACAGTTGCGACAAAAGTCTGCCAGTATCATTAGATCAATATTCTGCACATCTTTGTTGTCGTCGAGATGTTTTAGCAGACGGCGAAAAGCAGCGGCTTCAATTTCAACAGAGGGTTCGGGTGTCATGGGTAGCGCCTTAGAGAGTTAATTCAGGCGTAGATTATAGGCGGTTATCCCAGACGCTTAAAAGGATTCTTCCAGCGCCTGAGATAACAGTGTTATAAAAACAGATTTTTCATATGGATTAGCTAAATAGCAGGCTAATCAGATATCTCGAAGGTTTTAGGCCTCGGTGTCAGACTTCCAGCGAACCACATTTTTCATCTTCATTCTGTTCATAAAGAGCTTGTATTTACTCTGCTCTTCTTTCCATTCTGCTAACCACTGATCGCCCGTGCGCTCCGCATCAATGAATACGGCATTGGTAATCATAATGGGTATTAAGATCGTTAAGTGAACGACGACACTGATCGCCGTGCTGTAACCCAACCAGCCTATGTAGTAGGTTGCAATAAAACCAAAGGTGATACTCCAGATCGTAAATAGCACCAGCATAAAGTATGACTGCAAGGTGTTGTCTGGGATAAATCTCAATGGATTAAATTTCACATCCATCACCTTTCGCCAAAGGTTAACCACCTGCATTATTGATCGTTTAAAAATATTTGGCTTATCCATTTCGGTCTCCATTATTGTTGCTTTTATACGGCCTTAGCCCCTGTAGCAAAGTGTATCATCAAATAGCTGGCGGGGTTACTAAGAGCTGAGTTGAGTGTTAAATAACTGGCTAGTTTAGTGGCGTTTCAATCCAATTTTGCAATGCGGTAGTATAAGCCGTATGGCTATTAGCGATCGTTTACTTAAATACTTTAATCGGAAGAAATCAGACTCTACTGATAAAAACCATACGCGTTATAGAAACGACATCTGTAACCATTGGGACCTGGATTATATGTCTGCGGAAGACATTGATAAGCTTCTTGAGGACGGCAATGTCGAGACCACGGTAGTGCGTAGGAAGAAGGATAGATAATCATCGTTGAGACCATTGCCGGGTCTTCTTTGCCGCACCTAGCGTTGCCTCAGTCACCATCAGTTGAGAGAAAAACATTAGCCTTAGACTAAAATGGAAAACCCTGGACATTCAGTTTAGCAGCATAAATCCCCGCGTTTAAGCAGGTAGCATCACCACATTGGCGGGCGTCTTCCCCATCCATAGGGTCCGTTAAGCCCGTTACAAATACGGTTTTTCCATCCTCTCCACCAAAGGCAATATTGGTGACAATATGAATGCCTTGCACCGTTAACTGACCCACCTCTCTATAATTTTTATCGAGTATCACAACGACCTGACCGTCAGTTCTGTTGATTAACGCCCGGGTCGTAGTCACATAAATATTTCCGCTGCAATCTTTCCCCAATCCATCAATGGGCGAGTTTAGTAATTGCTGTGGGTTCGATACTTCGCCTGCTTCTAGGTCAAATGCCCACAGACCCCGTAAGCCGCCGACAATAAGCTGCTGTTGATCCAGTGACAAAATAATCCCATTGGGTTTATCACGGAGAGCGGGCACAAGCTCAGTCACAGCAGTGGTACTGACGTTGCCATCGGCAGTGATCGTATAGATACGTTGCCCAGGGGCTGTTGATCCGGGTTTTCCGCCACCTTGAATACTGTCTACGCTAATATTTGAAGGGGTATTCCAATTTGGATCAGTAAAATAAACCCTATCATCATGGGCAACGGTTAAGTCATTGGGCGCGTTGAACCGTTTGTTATTGTAGCCGGACGCAATGGGCGTTATTTCTTGGGTGGCCCAATCGATAATGGAGAGAGAGCCGTCTAGCTGCCGAGCGACCAATAAATTACCCCTGCTATCTAATGCCAAGCCATTGGTGCCCGCAATACTGTCGTTCATCCAGATCTGTGGCGCTTCCCCCTCAACCCAGCGCCATATTGTGGTTTGGTTGGTCAACACAAAGCCTTGTTTATCTGGCGGGTGTGATCCCATATTCGAGTAATAAAGCGCTCCATCGTGCCAGACCGGACCTTCAATATTGTTATACCCCTGATACATTAATGGAATGTTTGGCACGCGCGTAAGAGTTACGTTGGCTAGATTGAGCGCTAACTCTTCTGAGCCTACAGGGCAATATTTTCCATTCGCATCAGTGATTGATGTCGGATTATCGCTACTAGTGGGCGAGATCGTTCCCGAACATGAAGCCGCTAGAAAACTTAAGCAAGCGATGGCAATAAGCGCTATTTTTTTGAACATTTCAGTGGCTAAAAACAATGGGGGCACCTTGGTAACCTGAGGTTACGATATTAATATTTAATGATATATAGCATGCTAGGGCCTAGGCCTATCGGGTCGAATCACGCATCACTAACTCAAAACCGGTGTTGATATAATTGGGCGATGCCAAGAGCGTATCGTCATCGTGGCGTATTCGGTTAAAAATGAGTTCTATGGCTCTGCTGCCCATTTTGTATCGGTTGACACTCACTGTCGACAAAGCCGGTTGAGCATAGGCGGCCATTTCAATATCGTTAAAGCCACATACGCCAAATTTTTCTGGGACCTTAATCTGCATTTTATTGCATTCATGTAAGACCCCTAGAGCTAAGTCATCGTTGCAACAAAATACCGCGTCGCAGTCGCCCTCGGTTTTTGCCATTAACTCTCTAAACAGTGCTGCGCCCATAGCGACGGAAGATGCCTGAGGGATGGTGATCACACGTTTTTTATCTAAACCATTAATGGCCGATAAAACAGATTCAAATCCTGCTAGTCTTTCGCAGGTTCTGCGGTCCATTCTGGCGCCGATAAAGCCTATTTTTTTGTATGACTGATCCACTAATGACTGAGTGACGGCCGCTCCCGCTTCGAAATGCGAAAATCCAATATTAATATCAATGGGATCCTCTACTTTATCCATTATCTGAGCTATGGGCACGCCAGAGGCTGCGAGCATAGATTTTGCGGCGCCGGTTTGTTCGCCGCCGGTAATAATGACACCCTCAGGAGACTGCCCCAGTAAGGTTCTAATGGCACGCTCTTCCTCAATGGGAGAGTAGTGGGTATTAAACAACAACACCTGATAATTGGCCGGAATAGCAATATCGTAAATACCCCGCAATACGTCGCTAAAGACAACATTGGATAAAGAGGGAATCAATACGCCAATTAACTTCGACTTTGATGAGGCCAGCACACTAGCCGAGCGATTAGGAATATATCCTAGCTCAGTGATGGCGGTGTTTACCCTGTTGCGAACATCAGCACGGACCCCTGCAAACTCATTGACCACTCGAGAGACAGTCATAGGGCTAACCTGGGCTTTCTCTGCTACATCTTTTAGCGTAAGCCGTTTAACACCTTGAGACTTGCCCATGGGGATGGAATTATTATTAAACATATTACCTCTTAAATTGACCTAGAACCCAAATAAGATACCAATAGAGTAAGAGCAATAATTGGTTTGGTTTACAAAAACAGCGATATCAGCAGACAGCTAAGCAACCCCGTCAAAGAGATGATTGTTGTCATTACTGTCCATGTCTTTAAGGTGTCCTTTTCGCTCATGCCAAGGTAGCGACTGACGAGCCAAAATCCAGAATCGTTGACATGAGAAAGAATAGTCGCGCCGGACGAAATCGCAATCACCAACAGACCTAAGCTTGGTGCGGACATAGGCTGTAGTTCCAGAATTGGGGCCATAAGGCCCGCGCCGGTGATCATCGCAACCGTTGAAGACCCCTGTGCGACGCGGGTAATGGCTGCGATCAAGAAACCGAGAATGAACACTGAGAATTGCGCTTCAATAAAGACCGAGGCCAACATCTGACCAACACCAGAGTCAATTAGCACCTGTTTAAATGCGCCGCCGGCACCGGTAATTAAAATCACTATCCCTGCAGGCTCTAACCCTTTATTGGCAATATTTAATAATGCTTCCGAGCTTAGGTCGCATTGAGTATGGCCAATGATTAGGGCCAAAATAGTGGCAATGGTTAAGGCGACAAAGGGGTGACCTAAAAAGCCAATCAGAGCTAACAGCGCACTGTCTGGGGCCAATAAAAATGGCGCGGTAGTTGCCAGCATAATGAGTAATAGGGGCAGTAAAATAATAGAGGTGACCCAGGTAAAGCTAGGCGATGAGGCGTTAGATACTGTGGCTTTATCTCTATGGGCTTCTGGCACCGCAATAAATATTTTGTTGGCGATTACCCTTCCAAACCAAGGCCCTGCGATAATCATGGCGGGGACGCCGGTTATTGCACCAAACAAAATAACCCAGCCTAAGTCGGCTTTGACCAACTCTGCGACGGCAATGGGGCCCGGAGTAGGGGGAATAAAACTATGGGTAATGGCCAGTCCCGCCAAGAGTGGAATTGCATAATATAATAAAGACCGGCCAGAACGATTAGCCAACCCATATAACAGAGGCGCCAAAATAATAAACGCTACATCGAAGAATACGGGGATCGCAACAATAAAACCGGTAACCCCTAGACTCCACTGGATTTTGCTTGGGCCAAACGACTTAATTAGACTATCGGCAATACGCTGAATCCCGCCAGAACTCTCTAATATTTGACCAAGAATAGCCCCCAGACCCACGACAATAGCCACAAAACCTAGGGTTCCGCCCATGCCATTTTTAATGGAATCGATAACCTGTGCCGGTTCCAAACCAGAAGAGAGGCCCACTAATAAGCTGGTGACCAGCAAGGCTAAAAAGGCAGGTACTCGCAACCTGATAACCAAAAACAATAACAGCGCGATACCTGCACCAGCCACAGCAAATAAACTTAAGTTCACTTCAAATCCTTAGAAAGTTTAAATCGAACGATTATTTTTCAACCATTACTGTGGCGACCTTTAAGTGATCACCAATAATAATGTCAAATTCACCGGGCTCAATAATGGACTTCATATGACGGTCCAGTAACGCGAAGTCTTTGTTATCAATCGTAAAGCTCAATGTTTTCTGTTCGCCGCGTTTTAAATGGATACGTTTGAAGGCGACGAGCTTTCTAACCGGAGTAGTTACTGTGCTGACTTTGTCATTAAGATAAATCATCACCACTTCGTCACCGTCCTTTGCACCGGTATTTTTAATATCAATGGTCATGGTTAGGCTATCGTTGGTAGCCATTGTTTTGGGTACGGTTAGGTCTGTGTAATCAAACGTGGTGTAAGAGAGACCGTAGCCAAAGTAGTACAGGGGCTTGCGAGAGCTCAAATAGAAACCACCACGGTGAAATGCGGAGGGTTTGTAGTTATAAAAGCTCTGCAAATGACCCACAGAGCGGGGCACGGTTATGGGTAGTCTGCCGCCAGGATTTATTTTTCCGACTAGGGTTTCTGCAATGGCTCGGCCGCCATACATACCCGGCTCCCAGGCTTCTATAATGGCATCAGCATTTTCAGTTAACCATTCTGAGGCAATCGGGCCACCGTTCACTAGAACCACAATTAATGTTGACCCACTGGCTTTGATGTTTTTTAGCAATTCAATTTGGTTGCCGACTAAATCTAAGGTGGGGCGATCAACATTCTCGGCACTGGTCTTGTTGGGGTCAAAGCGCAGTGAGTTTTCGCCCATCACCGCAATAACGACATCGGCTTTCTTGGCGGACTTACTCACTGCGGATAATTCAGCCTTGGAAATAAGGTCGTGTCGGGCGATGGCTATATGGTCGATTGTTGAGTCAGATGCATATTGCTCATTAATACCTTCTAGCACCGTAATCACATTACTGTCTGGCTGCACACGTGCCCATTCACCTAAAAGTGCCTGATGATCGGCGTTAGGGCCGGTGACTAAAATGCGTTCAACGCCCTGTTTAAGGGGTAATACGCCACTGTTCTTAAGTAATACGATGGACTTTTGTGCGGTTTTTAAGGCCAGATCACGATGAGCCTTTTTGAGCAGCGTAGTATCCACTGTTTCCTGACTGGTATAACGATTTTCAAATAGCCCCAGTTGAAATTTAGCGTAGAGGATTTTGCTCACCGCATCGTCGATTCGACTCTGGGGTATTTCACCCTCCTGCACCAGGGCTTTTACATTGTCGAAAAAGCCAGGGCCTTGCATGTGCACATCCATACCTGCCAACACAGCTACTTTGTCTGCTTGTTTTTCTGAATCAACAATTTTGTGGGCCGTTTCGAGGCGTTGAATGTCCATCCAGTCGCTGACATAAAAGCCTTCGAAGCCCCATTCGCCGCGGATTAAATCGGTTAAATAGCCTTCATGGGCATGGGCGGGAATACCATTGATTTCATTATGCGCAGGCATAATAGTGTAAACACCGTTATCGATTGAACCGATAAACGGGGGAAAGAATATTTCATGTAAAGTGCGTTCTGATACATCCGCCGGTGCGCCGTTGACGCCATTGTAGGGAATGCCGCCAGCGACAAAGTGCTTGGCGGATGCTATTACATTTGACGGAGAGCTAAAGTCTTTGCCCTGATAGCCTCGCACCATGGCATTACCCATCTGTGTGACGAGGTAGGGGTCTTCACCGAAGGTCTCACCAATACGGCCCCATCGAGCATCTCGAACAACTTCAACGTTAGGAGAATAGGCCCAATGGAACCCTGTTGCACGCATTTCTCTGGCAGTGTATTCGGCCATTAACTCGGCTAGTTCAGGTTCAAATGACGCGGCTAAACCAATTTGAGTGGCATAGATAGTGGTGGCGTCCATGTACATGCCGTGCCCGTGTATAGCATCGGTCGCTATAAGTAGTGGAATCTTAAGCCGAGATTCCTCCGCTAAACCTTGTAAAATATTGGCTTCTTCAAAGGTAGATACTTTTAAAAACGAGCCAATTTTTCCTTCTTTGATCAATCCTGCCCTAGCCCCTAAGGCTAAGGTGTAATCTGTTTTGGTGTCTTTACTATCAAAATCGATATCGGATGCTTCACCAACAAACTGGCACATTTGGCCGATTTTCTCATCTAGGGTCATCTCTTGAAGTAACAGATCAACGCGCCTGTCGGAGGACAAGTTCGCGTTTAAATAGGAGTCTGACGCCGCGAGGCTGTTTAATGGGAGCAGTAAAGAGGCTGATAAGATCAGTTTTTGAATACCAGAATTCATAACAATTCCTTAATTATAGGGTTTACCGCTGGCTTTGAGGCCTGTGGCAATAACAATTTGGTTGCGCAATCAGTTTATGTAATACTGAATGATATTGCAATCATAGGGTTGCCTGAGGGCTTAGATAAAAATGATCATTTTTATAGGGTTCGATGATTGCGCAAACACAGACTTAGGGTAGGGTTTATAATGTCGTCATTAGAGAGCAGCACTGAGCATTGGCAGCAGCCCCTATTGGTTGTGGTTATGGGCGTGTCGGGTACCGGGAAGTCTACCCTCGCTAGTGAAATTGCAAGCCTATCTGGCGCCATCTTTTTAGATGCAGATTCTTTACATACTGAGGATGCGAGATTACAGATGTCCCAAGGTATCCCATTAACGGAGGCCCAGAGATCGCCATGGATAAAGCGTATTTACGGGCAACTCTGTCAATATCAGTCGCAAAATAAAAGCTGCGTTCTTGCCTACTCTGGATTGAAACAGCAGCATAGAAAAGTAATATTTAGTGCCTATATAAAGAGGGCGGGTATTGTATTAAATGCAGAGCAATCGCTGATAGCTGAACGCCTAGCGAAGCGGGCTGAGCATTTTATGCCGCCACAGTTGCTCAGTAGCCAAATTGCCGAAATAGAACCCTTTGATGATGAGGTTTCACTGTTAAACCTTGATGTCACCAATAGCGTGCAGGCGTTACTATTACAGGCTGTACATTTCATTGAATTACTCGATACGGAATAGCGAGGTGACGCCCTTTGGTTGGGTTGCGCTGTAAGGGTCGTGATTGATCCTTACCCGGTTGCTGTGCAAAGCCTTCGGGAACGGCAGCCCTAATGACCCTTCTTTTCGAAAAAGAGTGAATCCATCGCTATCCTTTTAAAAGCAGCCGGTTATAGACAGCTAAGGGACTGTTATTCTGGTAAAGTACTCGTCGAAACACGCCCTAGACCTATACTTACCTGATAGGTTCGCTGCACCCAAAACAACATATGAGAATCCCTTTGTCAGAATATGATTTTGCCAGTTTAGACCTAAACGCCGCCTTAGTAGATAACCTTGCAAGCCTTGGTTACACCGAGATGACGCCGATTCAGGCGCAAGCTTTACCCCCTATTTTAGCCAATAAAGACGTCATTGCGAGGGCCAAAACCGGCTCGGGTAAAACCGCAGCCTTTGCACTAGGCTTGTTGAACAAACTTGATGTAAAACGTTTTCGTGTGCAGACAGTAGTGCTGTGCCCAACCCGTGAGTTGGCAGATCAGGTGGCGACAGAAATACGTAAACTGGCCCGTGGCATTCACAATATTAAGGTGCTTACTCTCTGTGGCGGTGTGGCCTTTGGACCTCAGGTGGGCTCTTTGGAACACGGCGCGCACATTATTGTGGGCACGCCCGGGCGGGTTGAAGAGCACCTGCGTAAGGCGAATCTCAACCTAGATAACCTAACGACACTGGTGTTAGATGAAGCGGATAGAATGCTGGATATGGGCTTTCAGCAAGCCCTAGATGATATTGTTGGTTACATGCCTGAGCAGCGGCAAACTATGTTATTTAGTGCCACCTACCCTGAAAAAATTGAAAAAACGGCAGAGCGAATTATGCAGTCCCCAGTGACTGTAGAAGTGCAGGATACCCATAGTAACCAAAGTATTATCGAAACCCTTTACCAGGTTGAAAATGATCAGTCTCGTGTAGAGGCGGTTAGGCTGTTGTTGCAGGAACATCAACCAGAGACCACGCTGATTTTTTGTAATACCAAGGTTGAAACCGACCGAGTAGCCAATGAGTTGCGCGCAGCGGGTTACGAAGCATCGGCCTTACATGGCGATTTAGAGCAAAAAGACAGAGATCAAACCTTAGCCTGTTTTGCCAACCGCAGTATTTCGGTACTGGTTGCCACAGATGTGGCAGCTCGGGGTTTAGATATTGACTCTCTCGATATGGTGATCAATTATCAAGTTGCACAGGAGTTAGAAGTCCACACTCACCGCATTGGCCGCACTGGTCGTGCGGGGGCTCAAGGTATGGCCTGCAGCTTATATACACAGCGAGATAAGCACCGAATTAGCCAGTTAGAAGATTATTTAAAACAGAAGTTTCAACGCGGTGAGTTGCCGCATATAAGATTATTACGTGAGCCTGTTTTTTCTCCGCCCATGGTGACCATTCACATTGGTGGCGGTAAAAAACAGAAGCTTAGAGCAGGGGATATTGTAGGTGCCTTGACGGGTGCTGATGGTATTCCGGGAACAGAGATAGGAAAAATACAGGTGGGCGATCACTGGGCCTACGTTGGGGTAGCCCATAAGCATGGCAAAACGGCGTTTAATAAACTCTCTCAAGGCAAGCTTAAGGGACGGAGTTTTAGGGTTAAGCGTTTGCGAGGTTAGTCTGACG